>Ga0326727_10000052_pt1 | contig 483039 bp, 443 predicted proteins | sample MB2enrmetagenome_FD_207643 | JGI IMG/M metagenome (GOLD analysis project Ga0326727, IMG submission 207643) | Lab enriched peat soil microbial communities from McLean, Ithaca, NY, United States - MB29MY | ecosystem: Environmental > Terrestrial > Soil > Wetlands > Peat | place: USA: New York... | reverse complement strand
TGCAGAAAGCGCCGTTGTTTGTCGGCGCGGTCACAAGCCCACCCTATGCCTCAACAGGGTGCGATTCCACCAAGGCGGGGATGCTGCAATACACGGCAAGCGCCATGCAGTATTGCAACGGCTCGGCGTGGAGTTCGCTTGTCGGAAGCACAGGAACGGGAAGCCAAAGCATGTTCTCCGGTTGGCCGGATGCGATTGTTTGCAATATAACGAATCCTAGCGTTGGACCAGTTGTATTTATAGCTGGAACAATGCCCTACACGGTTGGAAGCCAGTACATTTATTTTGCCATGATAAATACATGGGGCGGTTCATTTATTTCATGGGGTGTCGTATTTAATACAGACGGCACATTTAAGTCGTATTCTACCGCTGGCAGCACTGGTCTAACAACAACGGACTGTAACACTTCCATATCGTCTCTTGTTGCCAGCGGGAAAGCCTTCAACTTCGCCAAGGGAAATGGCGGAAGCGGCTATCTCGGCGCGACGGCCACGGCGACGAGTCCGAGCCGCTCTGGCGATTTGGGAACGGGGCTTTTCTCGGCCACGTCCTCGACCGTCAGCATCGCAACCGCGGGAACCGAAGCCCTCCGCGTCACGGCAACCCAAAGCGTCGGCATCGGAACGACCACGCCGCAAGTCTCTCTGGATCTCGGTTTAAAAACAGATGGGCTTTTGTTGCCCACCGGCACGACCGGACAAAGGCCTTCCTCGGCAGTAGTCGGAACCATCCGTTATAACTCAACAATTTCAGGGGCCGAGGTCTATAACGGCATAGGTTGGGTCACCATGTCCTCTCCCTGTTCAAGCCTTATTTCCGTCGCAGGGGCTTCTTGGTGCCTCATACCAGCATCCGGATTAGTCGGAACGCACACCTATCTTTATTACCAACCGTCGACCGGCTATTGGTACAAATCGCCGACGACATCAACTGCTTGGAGCTGGTTTTCCTACTCTGCTGTCACCGGCACCTATTCCTACGGACAAAACGCAACTAACTTAGGTTCTTTCAACTGCCCATCATCTTTAGAGTCGGGCACGTTTGGAATCGGGTGTAGCAACGGCGGAGGAACTTCCTACAAACTTAACGGATACTCGCCTGTCTGGGTTCCCTCTTTAAACTCTTACACAGGAGCAGTTTGTCAAGATGAGCCGGGCATATTTGCTGGATCGCCATGCGGTTCAGCCTATTTTTATTATATGTTTCCATCTGGATGATGAATCTGAAGCTAGAAACACAAGGAAAGTATAAATGATTCCAATGGTAGCGCCGCCTTCCATGGCGGCGCTGTGCATGTGCTCTCTCCAAGAGCGCCGGGACTTGAGGCGCGGGGGAAATGAGTCCGCCTTCAACGCGCATTTTGCCAAACGCGGGTAAAAGCGGGGATTGCGCAATGAAAAACGAAGGGGCAAATTGGGGCGATCCAGAAGGATAACAGGAGATCAAATGACAGCCCCCATGAGCGATATCGCAATTGCACGCCAAACCAAGCTTTTACCCATCGAAGACATAGCCGCAAAGGCTGGCATACCGCTGGCGTCGCTTTGCCGTTATGGCGCGCATAAGGCGAAGCTCGATTACGATTTTACGGAAGGATTGTCCGCCAATCCTTCGGGCAAGATGATCCTTGTGACCGCGATCAGCCCGACGCCCGCGGGCGAAGGCAAAACCACCACGACGATCGGCCTTGGCGACGCGCTTGCGCATCTCGGCCATAAAACCATGATCTGTCTTCGCGAACCCTCGCTCGGGCCGTGCTTCGGGATGAAGGGCGGGGCGACCGGCGGCGGCAAGGCTCAAGTCGCGCCGATGGATGAGATTAATCTTCATTTCACCGGCGATTTTCACGCGATCACATCGGCGAACAATCTGCTCGCCGCGATGATCGACAACCATATCTATTGGGGCAACGAACTTCGGCTCGATCCGGCCAAGATCTCGTGGCGGCGCGTCATGGATATGAACGACCGCGCGCTTCGCCAGATTGTCGTAGCGCTCGGCGGCAACGGCCAGGTTCGCGAAGACGGCTTCGATATTACCGTGGCCTCGGAAGTGATGGCGATTTTCTGCCTCGCCAAGGATCTCAAGGATCTTGAAGCGCGCCTGAACCGGATCGTCGTCGGGCGCAATTTCGATAAGGAAAACGTCTTGGCGAAGGCTTTGAAAGCCGCGTCCGCCATGACGGCGCTTTTGCGCGACGCCTTCAGGCCCAATCTCGTGCAAACGCTTGAGCATACGCCCACGCTTATCCATGGCGGGCCGTTCGCGAATATCGCGCATGGCTGCAATTCCGTCGTCGCGACGCAAACGGCGCTGAAGCTCGCCGATTATGTGGTGACGGAGGCCGGATTCGGCGCGGATCTGGGCGCCGAGAAATTCTTCAACATCAAGTGCCGCCAATCCGGCCTGCGCCCCTCGGCGGTCGTCGTCGTCGCGACGGTGCGCGCGCTCAAGATGCATGGCGGCGTTTTGAAAGCTGATCTCGGCAAGGAAAACGTCGCCGCCGTTCAAGCGGGGCTAGCGAATCTTTTTTGCCATGTCGAGAATATCCAGAAATACGGCGTTCCCGTTACCGTCGCGATCAACCATTTCACGAGCGACGCGGCGGCGGAGACGGAGATGATCAAGTCCGCCTGCGCCGAGCGCGGCATTCGCGCGCACTTCTGTTATCATTGGGGGCAGGGCGCCGTGGGCGCGCTGGATCTTGCGCGCGACGTGGCGGAAAGCGCAAAAGACGGAGCTTCGGGTTTCCGGCTTTCCTATCCGGACGATGTGTCGCTTGAGGAAAAAATCCGCACCGTCGCGCAAACGACCTATCGCGCGAGGGACGTGGACATCGCGCCCGCGGCGGCGCGAAAACTGAAGCAATTCGAGGCGGAGGGTTTCGGCAATTTTCCCGTCTGTATGGCGAAGACGCAGTACAGTTTTTCGGCCGATCCGAAACTTCTCGGTGCGCCGAAGGATCATATCGTTCCCGTGCGCGATGTCCGGTTGTCGGCGGGGGCGGGTTTTGTCGTGGCGCTCTGCGGCGAGATCATGACGATGCCGGGCCTTCCGCGCGATCCGGCCGCGCACAGGATTTATGTGAACGAAGAGGGGCTGATTGAAGGGTTGTTTTAGAGCGTTTTCCGTTTACTTGGAATAACACATCCAACCTTGTCATCCCGCACGGAGCGCGAGGGCGATGGCCCGAGTGCACAGATGCGGGATCCGGTTTTTGTCTCGATGGCATAAAACCAAACTGGATTCCGCATCTGCGCGACAAGCGCATCGCGCTTGCCGCTTCGTGCGGAATGACGAAGAAAGACTGGCTGTTTCAAGTAAATGAAAAAGGCCCTGACACGAAAAAAAGGGGCGCGGGATAACATCCCGCGCCCCATGTCTCAACCGCTTATCGCGGTATCAATCCCACTCGACATAGACCACGCCGGGTGCGCCGGCGCCGCCAGCGCCAACAGCGTTGTCGCCGGCCGTTCCGCCCTGCCCAGACTGAGGCCCTGATCCATTAATCAAGAGTCCGCCAGCCGATCCGCCGCCACCGCCACCGCCAAAGGTGGTATTGGAACCGCCGCCGCCACCGGTTCCTCCCGCTCCATAGCCGTAGGTGCCTGGCTCGCCATAGGCGTAATCACCCGAGTCGCCGCAGCACGAACTGTCCCACACGCCATTTGGAGAGCCGGCTCCAAGGCTGAAGGTTGCGTATTTAAAGGTCACGCCGTTGATCGTCGTTGACGTCCAACCGGAAGTGGATTCCAAAGCTGAACCCGCGCTTCCCTGAGGGCCGCCGCAACCGCCGGCACCGGCAACCGCCGCGTAGCCGGGTTGACCGATCGTTCCGCCGCCGCCGCTCCAGCCCGGATAGGTTCCGCAGGATGTCGGGGCGCCGCCGCCGCCGCCAGCGCCATTGCCTCCGTTACCGCCGGCTGCGCTTCCGTTGCCGTTCCCGCCGTTACCACCGGCGGTGGCCGTAAGATAGGATCCAAAAGAGGAGGCCCCGCCACTTCCTCCAACCGTCACAGGTATTGTGCTTGAGGATGTCAGATTGACGGTTCCCGCAGAAACATAACCGGATCCCGCACCGCCGCCGCCTGCGCCGCAAGCCGCCCCCGATCCCGGGCAACTGCCGTTGGCATAACCGCCTGAACCGCCCGCGCCACCGCCGCCGACGACGAGGACACGCACGGTCAACGGGCATGAAGAGGATACGCCAGCCGGAGGCGAGAACGTTCCGTTCGAGGTGATAAGCGTGCTGCCGCTTGCGACTGTCGGGCAGGTCACAGAAGCAACCACATTGGCAACAGGGATCCAGTTTTGGGTCGGGATATCCCAATAATACATCTGGTCGCTCGTGGGATTATACATCATCTGACCTTGAAACAAGGCCGCGTTGCCCGTGGCCGTTCCTGCCGTAAGGCTGACGCAAGCGAACGTATTCGCCCCCGTTTTTTGAAGCGCCTGTGTCGCGGTGCAGGTTGGAACGGTATTGAGGCCGTTCACGACGTCGATATCTTGGCCTGTAAGCGCCGAGCCTGCGCCGCCAGATGCGGTATATTGCAGCGCGTTCACCTGCCCGCCCACGTTGAGCTTGTCGCTCGCAGCGGGAAGCGCGCCGATGCCGACATTGCCATTGGTCGTGTTGAGGAGAAGCCCCCAATCGCTGCCCCACCACAAACCGAAATCCGTCGAATCTTTACTGCCAAAAAATTGAGAAGGGCCGACTTGGAGGCCGCCATTCCCGCCGTTTATGAGATCGCCGGCGGCCATGCGATGCGCGGCCGTCACGTCAACGGCGGTGGACGCGGCGCCGGTGTTAAGAACGCTTAAAGTTTTCGACATCGTCACGGGGCCGGTCGCGTTCAAGCCGCTCGTGTCGAAAGTGACCGAGGCGAAGGAAGCGGTTCCGCTCGTCGTATCGATCCAGGCCTTCGCCGTTGCCGTGGAAGTGTCCGCGGCTAAATTGTCAAAGAGAATCGCGCCCGAAGGGAGCACCCTCATAAAGGTCGTTCCGCCCGCGCCGATCGGGAGATCCGTCGTCGCGTTGCTGGTGTTGATGCCGTCGGCCCATGCGCCTTGGGGCATAAGCGCGAACGCAAGCGCCACGCATAAAAAGCGAAGCCCCTGAATCGAATTGCCACGCATAACGATCTCCTTTGTGCAAAAGAGAAGCAGTCTATAAAGTATAGGTAGAGTCCTATTTCTAAACTCTTAATTAATATCGGTTTATGAGTTCTTCTGCAAAAAAGAATAGGTTAACGCCAGATTAAAGCTTCCGCCGACCTTGGCCTTGATTTTCTTGATTCTATCTTTGCCGCGCGGTTGTCGGACGTTTCGCGACGCTGCGCTTAAGACTTACGGTTTCCGCCGTCGCCGTCGCTTTTTGCTTCACCGTCTTGACCTGAACCATCGTCGATGTGACCTTGCGGCTTCGCGGCATCGGGGTCGGCATGTGCGGCCCTTTCGTTTTGATGATCTTGGCGATTTTGCCGAGTTTGATAGCCGTCCGCGCCGATTCCTCCGGCGCCGTCCCTTCGAAAAAGAGCGAGAGGCTCCGGAGGCCTTCGCGCCATGCGGCGAACAGGATTTCACCCCGCGCAACGCGCGAAAGCGTTTGCGAGACGGATAAAGACGCCTTGATATCGTTCGAAAGGAAGGGTTGGATCGCGGCCGCCATTTTGATTTGAACAAAGGGGTTCAGCATATCGCGCGTGGCAAAAACGGCCTTTTGCTCTTTTGAAAGAAGAAGAAATCCGTCGATGGATTTATGTCCATAGATGGTCGCTTCCGCCGCTCGCAGAGTCGTCTCATCGACACCAAGAGCTTCAAGCAAATTGAAAGACGGATCGAAAAGAGCTTTCGATTTGATTTTAAGCCGTTCGCGGCAATAGGTATCGCCGATGATCCAGGGCGTGAACAAAAGCGAAAGGCGCGTCGTCGAAGGGATCATGGATTCAAGTTTCGCGATCATAGGCTCGTCGAATCCAAGTCTTTTCAGGTCTGCAGGCGATAGGCCCGGCGCGCCCGCAAAGCTGTGCGTGCCGCAAAGATAATCGTAGGCGGCCGCGATCTCGGCTGGGTCAAGTCCGCTGTTCCGGATTCGCATCTGAAAGGCGGGACTCGGCGAGCGCACGGAAATCGCGTCGACAAGCGCTTCACGCAAAAGCGAAGCTTCGGGCTCATAGCTTGGCGCGGCGCTTTCAAGAAAGCGCATGATCTCCGCATCCTCGAAAAGGCTGAAAAGCTCCATGTTGCGCAATCCATAGCGATCGAGCTTCTCAAGCGCCACATCCCAGCCGTGACGGGCCGCCGAAACCAGAACGAGATCCGTGTCATCGGAAACTTCAAGGACGGGCGGCAGGATGGAAAGCCGCTCAAAGTCGCTTTTTTCGCCTTGCGCGGCGCGATGGCGGTTGCGCATCGCGCGGCGCGTCATCTCGGTTTTTTCGCGATAGGCGGGGCAGGGGCCAAGCGCGGCCGCCAGATCGGCCGAGGCGCAATGACATTCCGCCGACAGAAGCGCGGTAAGCGCGCCGGCCGTCGTACGACCTTTCGGGCTGTCATAGGCGATTCCGAGCGCCATCAGGGCAGCCGCCAGATTGACGAAGCCTATCGCCAAGGGCCGCGCCGGATTGCCTGCAATGCCGAGATCGTCGGCCGAAAGATCGAGAAGGAAGGTCGCGAAGCGTGCGGCGGCTTGGAGGGCGGCGACGTCGAATGCGCCGTCGGCGCGCAGAAAACGCAGAAGATCGAGCGCGAGGCGCGGCGTTCTGTCCACGGTTTGGGCGTCGTCCCATTCATGCGCGGTATCCTGGAAGCGGATGTCGAGGCGATCGCTGACGGAAGTCTGGCGAAGCATCTTGTTCCACTTCGCGCGCAGTGAAAGATCGTCGTTGCGGAGAAGGGAATCGATGGTCTTGTTGTTGAGAAGATAAGAACGCGCTTTGATGGGGCTTTCGTCGATTTTTGCCAGATCGACGGGTTTTGCAATCTCGACCCGCGCCGGAATTGCAGGCACCAAGCTTTTTCCGTAGGCCCAGCCCAGCCCGATTTTACCGAGGGCGGAGGGCGGCAACGCGATCAGCCGTTCGCTCAGAAGAAAACGGATCTCGTCGAAAAAGCAAATGGCCGAAGCCTCGTCGCGCCAAAGACCGGCCTTCCATCCGCGATAGGTCGCGGCCCCCGCAACGCGGTTGAAAACCTGTCTTGCGTCTGTTTCGTTTTCCGTGCGCGCGCTCGCGGCCTGACGCTGCCACAGCCATGAGGGAAGCGTGTTTTCTTCGACGGGGGTAAGATCGACGGGGCATTTGGATGCCAACGCGATTTCGAAGGCTTCGACGGCTTCCTCGCTCCAATCCGCGCGCGCGGTAAAAGAGCGCTTTTCGCCGTGGCGAAGCGTGGTCGGCGCGGCCAAATCGTTGTTTTCGGCGGCGCATGTGAAGAAACGCGTGACGGACATGGGAACCCGGCTGCTTTCCGAAACGAAGTTATCCACAAGATCCTGTGGCTCGTTAGATTATTGTCACAAAATATAGTGTTTCGGAAGCAAAACTTATTCACATTTTTTGAACAGGCGACACATACGCGAAACGATCCTTTTTCTTTATGGAGAAACGCCTTTTTTGTCCTGTGGAAAAGCTGGTGGGTTCCAGCGGCCTCTCTTGTTTCAAGGCTTGACCTGAGTGCGATTTTCAAGGAGTTTTCGAGAGCGTGTTTTTCCTCCGCCCTCGTTCCCATTCTCTCGCTTTGGGTTTCATGCCGCAGCCGCTTTCATGGATTCGCCGCCTGTCTCAGATCGGGACGCGCATGACGCTTTTTTTCTTCGGGCGTCTCGTCGGCAGCGACGCGTCCGGAAATCGCTATTACTGCGAAAAGGCGGCAAAACAGGGAAGGGCTGAACGGCGCTGGGTACTATATGCGGGCGCGCCCGATGTCGCCACCGTGTCCGGCGTCTGGTTTCTCTGGCTTCATCATACGATGTCAATGCCGTTGCCGGAGGACAACCCCTTTCAACAAAAAGAAGGGAAAAAGCGCGAATCTGATCCCATGGGTGCGGAAGCCGCTTGGCTCTCGCCCTCGCGCGCGCTAAGACAAAAGGGACGGGGAGCCGCGCGCGGCGCCTACGTTCCGTGGAAACCAACCAAATAATCTCGGATCAGCGAAGCTTAAAGGAGCAATGTCAAATGGGACGCAACGCAATTGAAACCGTCTTGGGCGCCGTCGTTTTGGTGGTCGCCGCCCTGTTTATGGTTTTCGCCTATTCCAGCGCCGATTTGCAAAAAGTTCAGGGCTATGAAATCTCGGCCTATTTCCCGATGGTCGACGGATTGAAAGAAGGCACGGACGTGAAAATCAACGGCGTCAAAGTCGGCTCCATTACGCGCATGGATCTCGTCACGGAACCCGGCCCGCATCAGTATCTCGTGAACGTTCGCATGACGATCAAGCCGAACGTGCTTTTGCCGATGGATACGGTTGCGATGGTCGCTTCGGAAAGCCTTTTGGGCGGCAAATACATGTCGCTTGAAATCGGCGTCGACGATGAGATGATCAAGACGGACGGAACGGGCAAGATTACGCGCACGCAAGCGCCGATGCGCCTCGACGATCTGATCGGTCAGCTCATCTACGGCTCGAAAAAGACGGATGCCCCTGCCTCGCCTGACGCGTCGTCGGCCGGCAAGGCCGCTGCTCCGTCGGCGACGCCGTCGGCTAAGGTTCCCGCGGTCGCTCCGGCGCCTGCCGAACCGGCTCATCCTTGATTTTGGAAGTCGAAGGCATGTTTTTCCGCTCTGCGGCGCTCGCTATTTGCCTTGTCCTGACGGGAATTGCGTGTCCTTCCTTTGCCGCCGTTCCGACCGAGGAAAAGCCGATCGTGGTTTTGCGCGCGCTCGACAAGATCACGGCGCGGGTCGAGGAAATCGAACTTCCCGTCGAGCGTCCTTTGAAATTCGGGACGATCATCATCACGGCGCATTCCTGCCGCACGACGCCGCCGGAGGAAACGCCGGAATCGGCGGCGTTTCTCGAAGTCACGGAGATCAAGGCGGGGGAAGGCGAAACGCCCGTCTTTCGCGGCTGGATGTTTTCTTCAAGCCCGGCTTTGTCGGGCATGGAACATCCTGTTTATGATTTGTGGGTTACGGGTTGTAAAACGGAACCGAGTAAATAATTCCACTCTTTTTCGGATTCGAGGGCGAAGGGCTGGGCCCGTTTTTCAAGCGCCATATGCAAAAGAAGCTGATAATTGGCGCGCGTGATCTCGGTCGTTCCGAAGCGCGCCAGATGCGGCGTTTGAAACTGCGTGTCCAAAAGCGTCACGCCGCGCGCGCGTAAAAGAGCGACAAGATGCACAAGCGCGATTTTGCTCGCGTCCGTTTTGCGGCTGAACATGCTTTCGCCAAAAAAGGCGGTGCCGAGGCTGGCGCCGTAAAGCCCGCCGACAAGATCGGCCCCGTCCCAAACCTCAAGGCTGTGCGCGTGCCCCATTTTATGGAGACGCAGATAGATGTCGATGATCTCGCGGTTGATCCATGTGATCGGACGCTCCGGCGTCGGTTCGGCGCAGGCGCGAATGACGGCCTCGAAGGCCGTGTTCAGGCGAACGCTATAGGGCTTGGATTTGACGGTGCGCGCAAGGCGCTTCGGCACGTGAAACCGCTCGTCGAGAGGAATGATCGCGCGAATAGGCGGATCGAACCAACGCAGCTCTTTGCTGTCCGAGCTTTCGGCCATCGGAAAAATGCCGGCGGCATAAGCGCGCAGAATCAATTCGGGGGTCAGATTTACGGTGCGTCGGGACATTGCAAGAAATGAAAAAAAGAACCGAAAACGAACCCTGATACTAGTCCTTTGCGAGGAAATTTTCCAGCCAATGAATGTCGTAATCCCCGTTAATATAATCGGGCTGGCTGATAATCACGCGATGCAGGGCCAAAGTCGTGTCGATCCCGCCGATGACATATTCGTCAAGGCAGCGGCGCAGGCGTAAAAGGCATTCATTCCTATTCGTTCCATGGACAATGAGCTTGGCGATCATGCTGTCATAGTACGGTGGAACGACGTAGCCGTCGTAAAGCGCGCTGTCGATGCGGACGCCAAGGCCGCCCGGCGCATGATAATTCGTGATGCGCCCCGGCGACGGCATAAAGGTATCGGGATTTTCGGCATTGATGCGGCATTCGATCGCATGGCCGTTGATGACGATGTCGTCTTGCGTATAACTCAGCGGCAGGCCCGCCGCGACGCGGATTTGTTCGCGCACGAGATCGATGCCGGTGATCATTTCCGAAATCGTGTGCTCGATTTGAAGGCGCGTGTTCATCTCGATGAAATAGAATTCTCCATTTTCATAGAGAAACTCCATCGTCCCGACGCCGCGATAACCGAGATCGCGGACGACCTTCGCCGCCAGATTGCCGATTTCCTGACGCTCATGCGCGTTAAGTCCCGGCGAGGGTGCTTCCTCGATGACTTTCTGATGCCGCCTTTGGATCGAGCAATCGCGTTCGCCGAAATGGACGGCGTGGCCGTGCGTATCGCCCAAAAGCTGAACCTCGATATGGCGCGGGCGCGCGAGGTATTTTTCCATATACACTTCGTCGTTGCCGAAGGCTGCGCGGGCCTCGCTCCGCGCAAGGCGATAGGATTCGCCCAATTGTTCGGCGCTTTCCGCAACTTTCATGCCCTTGCCGCCACCGCCGGCCGCCGCTTTGATCAGAACCGGATAGCCGATTTCGTCGGCGATCTTGCGGGCATCCTCTTCCGTCGGAATGCCGCCCTCCGATCCGGGAACCGTCGGAAGGCCGAGCGCCTTCACCGTCTGTTTGGCGGTGACTTTGTCGCCCATGATGCGAATATGTTCCGGCGTCGGGCCGATGAAGGCGAAGCCGTGCTCTTCCACCATTTCGGCGAAAGCCGCGTTTTCGGACATAAAACCGATGCCCGGATGAATGGCGTCGGCGCCCGTGATGGCGGCCGCCGTCAGGATGGCGGGAATGTTGAGATAGCTGTCGCGCGAAGGCGGCGGCCCGATGCAAACGCTTTCATCGGCCAAACGCACATGCATGGCGTCGGCATCCGCCGTCGAGTGCACGGCGACCGTCTGGATGCCCATTTCACGGCAGGCGCGATGGATGCGGAGTGCGACCTCGCCGCGGTTGGCGATCAGGATTTTTTCGAACAAAGGTCAAACCTCAAGAAAGAAGGACAAGCGGTTCGCCGAACTCGACGGGTTTGGCGTCGCTGACGAGAATCTCAGCGATGGTTCCGGCTTTTGTCGCCTTGATCGGGTTCATGACTTTCATGGCCTCGATGATCAGAAGCGTATCGCCTTTTTTCACTTTGTCGCCGGCTTTCACGAAAGGCGGTGCGCCGGGTTCGGGCGAAAGATAAACGGTTCCGACCATCGGCGAGGTCACGGCCGTTCCCGAGGGGGCCGCAGGGGCTTCGACGACCGGTGCGGCTGCTGCCGCTTGCGGTGCCGGGGCCGCGCTCGCGACCTGAACGACGGAAGTTTGGGACGCGACGCAGCGTATCCGCTTGTCGCCTTCGGCGTATTCGATTTCGTTGAGGCCCGTTTCCTTCAAAAGAAGGGCGAGCTTGCGAACGAAGTGCATATCGAGTTCAAATTGGCTCATGGTACATTCCTATTTCGACTCTTTTCCTAAAACGATTTCAACAACGGCGCGCAGCGCATGGGCATAACCCGCGACGCCAAGCCCGCAAATGATGCCCGAGGCCGCCGGCGAGATGAAAGAATGATGCCGAAACGCTTCGCGTTGAAACACATTCGATAGATGAACCTCAATGACCGGCAAATCCGTCAGCTTTAAAGCGTCATAAAGGGCGACGGACGTGTGCGTATAAGCTCCGGCGTTGATGACAATGCCGTCGAACGCGCCGCGGCTCTGCTGAATCCAATCGAGCAGAGCGCCCTCATGATTGCTTTGCCTGCAATCGATGTCGGCTCCAACCTCTCCGGCTATTTTATGGCACAAAAGCTCGACATCGCCAAGCGTTGCCGTTCCGTAAACCGCAGGTTCGCGAACCCCCAACATGTTTAAATTAGGCCCGTTAAGGACAAGAATTCTCGGTCGTTTCATCTTCGCCTCGCCAACAGGCCGCCTTTGATGTCAAAGGCGGCCTGCATTAAGGTTAAAACGGTCTCATAAGAAACATTCGCTTCGCAACGGTTATTTCTTCGCCTCTTTCCGGATTTCGGAAATGGCCTCTTTCATCTGTTCGTAGGGAAGAGCTCCCGGCAAAAGCTGATCGCCCAAGATAAAACTCGGCGTTCCGCGCGCTTCGATCTGGTTGCCCAGAAGCTGGTTTGCGCGGATGATTTTTTCGATATTGTCGTCCGCCATATCTTTTTTGAGTTTCTCGACGTCGAGGCCGGAATCCTTCGCGATCTTCATGACGGACTCTTCCGTGAAATGTTCCTTTGCCGACATCAGGGCCTCATGAAACTTCAGATACTTGCCCTGCTTGACGCTGGCCAATGCCGCTTTTGAGGCGATAACGGAGCCTTCGCCGAGGATGGGATATTCCTTGTAGATGATCTTCAGATTTTTGTCTTCCTGAAGAAGTTTGACGAGCGTCGGTTCGACGGCCTTGCAATAACCGCATTGGTAATCGAAGAACTCAACAAGCGTGACGTCGCCCTTCGGATTGCCGCCGATCTGCGCGTTCGGATCGTTGAAGATCCTGTCCTTGTTGTCCGCGATGGCCTGTTTGCTTTTTGTAGCCGATTCGGTTTCCATGCGGTTTTGCATTTCCTTCGCCGCCTTGATGACGAGGTCGGGTTCTTTTTTCGTCAGGAGATCGCGAACGATATCTTCGATGGCCGCCTTCTGCGCGTCGGTAAAGGCCGGAGCCGGGGCGTCAGCCGCCGTAGCAAGGGTCGGCAGGCCGATCAAGGCGCCAATAAGAAGGGTGGCCATGACTTTGTAAAAGGAACGCATTCGATTCTCCCGCGTCTGGTTGATTGATGTGACATGAACAAGTTTTGGAGGCGAAGTCAACAAAGGGCTGGCGCTCTTCTATAAATGAGGATGAAAGTAAGACGACAAACAAGCCCCTGTGTCATGCCCGCCCCCGCTTTCGCGAGGGCAGGCTCCAGCGGGCATCCAGCGCCGAGCGTCCGCGAGGTGTATGAGTCAAAAAGCGCAAAAACAGCGTATTTGTTTGTTTTTTAAGTTATGCGCGCCGCAGACGCGGCGCAGCTGGATCCCCGCTTTCGCGGGGATGACGAGAGTGTTGTGGTGCGCGCTTCTATCTGTGCTCGCGTTCGTCCAAGTCGACGCTGAGTTTGATGTCCTGGGCGCGCAGATAATAAGGCGAGGCTTTCGGCAAACCTTTTAGGGCGCGATCGGCGAATTGTTTCGCTTCGCGATCCGCGCCGCGCGCAAGGGCTTCTTCCGCAAGACCGTAAGACACGAGCGCTTCATCCTGCGGGTTCTTTGAAATCTCGGCTTTGCGTCCCCATGCGGCGGCCAGATAGCGCCATGTTTCGGGTTCGCGCTCTTCGAGTCTGTTGGCCTCCGTCAATTGCTGGATGACGCTGTCGAGGCGCGCGTCGTTCTTGCTTTCGAGCATCGCATGCGCATAGGCGACGCGCAGAAGCGCGGAGTCGGGTTGAAGAGCGACGGATTGTTTATAAAGCCCGACGGACTCTTCAACATGGCCGTTTTCAAACAGCATTTGCGCCTTCAATTCCATAAAAAAAGGATTGTCCGGTTCGTCGCGAAGAAGCGTATCGACGACGGTGAGCGCGCGCGGCAGCTGGTTCGTTTGATAAAGCGCGATCGCGCGGGCATAGCGCGCGGGCAGGCGGGGATCCTTGTCCGTATAACGCAAAAGCGCCGTTTCCGGCTGAAGGAAGCCGAGAAGCTTGGCTTTCATGCGTTCGTGCATCACGGCGAATTTCGGATCGAGTTTCTTGTCGGCGAGCGGCGAGTGCTCAAGATGATATTTGATCGTGTCGACGCGGTCTTGGGTCAAAGGGTGGGTGCGCACATATTCGGCTTGCCGATCCGGCGGCAAAAGCTCTTGATCCGCGAGTTTTTCCATAAACTCCATCATGCCGCGCGTGGTGATGCCCGCGACGTCCAGAAAATGCATGCCCGCCGCGTCGGCCGAGGCCTCCTGCATGCGGCTGAAGCTCAAGAAATTGCGCTCGGCGACTTGCTGCGCCCCCCCGATGGCGCCGATGGCCACGTCGCCGCGTCCCGCCGCGACGCCCGCCGCGACGCCTAAAAGCGTGCCGATAATCGCTTCCGCCGAAGCGGATTCCATCGCCGCGCTTCCGCGGATCAAATGGCCACCCGCGATATGGCCCGTTTCGTGGGCCATGACGCCCACAAGCTGCTCCGGCGAATCCGTGATCTGGAGGAGGCCGGTATAGAGAAACATATTCATGCCGCCCGCGACGAAGGCGTTGATCGTGCTGTCCTTGATGAGAACGAGATTGACGGAGGCGGGATCGATCTCGGCCGCGCGGAAAATCGGCGTGACGAGCTCGCGCAGATAATGCTCAATCTCCGCGTCGCGGATGAAATCGATGTGCGACCTCCGCCCGCCCGCTTCTTGGGCTCTCACCGGCGCTGCCGCCGGAACCGCGAGAAGCGCGAGGCAGGCGAGGGCGGAAAGGGCAAACGAAAGGAAACGGCGAAGGCGCATCATGGAACGATCAACTTGCCCTGGGAAAAAGGCGTCGAAGAACCTCTGATTAAGATTTATTCCTGCCCCGTCAAGCGTTTCCACCAGCCGCCTTTCGGTCTTTCGGTCGGCGGGTTGACGATTTCATGGGACGAGGGGCTTGGCTGCGACGAACGCGGCGGTTCCGAGCCATAGGGTTTCGGAGTCGTGTCGAGCTCATGGACGCTGGCCGGAATCGGCGCGACCTGAGGCGCGGGCGTATAAGGACGGGCGTTATCATCCCCTTGTTCGCGCGGCTTGCGCTCTTGTCCGTCCCTGCCGTTGCGGCGGCGTCCGCCGCGGCGGCCGCGGCGGCGGCGGCGCTGTTGATCCTGTTCGCTTTCGGAAGAATCGCCAACTTCGCCCGCAGGCGCGCGATTGCCGACCGAATCCTCATCGGCGGGAATCGCCGCCGTTTCATTACGACCTTCGGGTTCTTCGGATCGTCCTTCGGCCTGACGGCTTTGGGGAAGGCCGCGTTCACGGCGTCCGTAACCGCCGCTGTGGCCCTCTTTCCGTCGCGGACGGCGGCGATTGCCGCGGCGATTGTCCGATTCTTGTTCCTCGGCGCGCGTCTCAACCGGCTCGACTGCGCGCGTTTCGCCGTCGTCCTCGAAAGAAGCCGCAGGCATAGCGCGTTCGGCCTCGGCAAACACTTCGTCCGTGTTGACCGCCGGGCCGCTTTGCTTGCCGCCTGCGCGATTGCGGACGCGTTCGATGCGATAATCCGGTTGCGTTAAGGTATCGTCGTCCCTGAACGAGACGCGAAGATCGTAGCGTTTCTCGATCGCCGTCAGCGCGTCGCGTTTTTGGTTGAGAATATAAAGCGAAATGCGGGTCGGAAGATGGGCGACGATTTCCGCCGAGCGCCCGCGGATTCCTTCTTCCTCAATGGCGCGCAAGACGGACAAAGCCGCCGAATCCGGCGAACGAACATAGCCGACGCCGCCGCAATGCGGGCATTTCTCAAAATTGATTTCGACAAGGCTGGGGCGCAGGCGCTGGCGCGAAAGCTCCATAAGGCCGAAAAGCGAAATGCGCCCGATTTGAAGGCGGGCGCGGTCGTTCTTCATCGCCTCTTTCATCCGGCGTTCGACGGCGGCGTTGTTGCGGTTGTCCTCCATGTCGATGAAGTCGATGACGACAAGGCCGGCAAGATCGCGAAGACGCAACTGCCGCGCGATTTCTTCGGCGGCCTCAAGGTTCGTCTTGACGGCGGTTTCTTCGATGTGGCGTTCGCGCGTGGCGCGGCCCGAGTTCACGTCGATCGAAACGAGGGCTTCCGTCGGATTGATGACGAGATAGCCGCCCGAACGAAGCTGGACGACGGGGCTGTGCAGCGCGTCGATCTGGCTTTCGACCTGATAGCGGAAGAAGAGGGGGATCGGATCCTCGTAAAGACGGATCTTGTCCAGCTGATCCGGCATGATCGTTTGCATGAAATCGTGGGCGCGCTTATAGCCCTCTTGGCCCGCCACCAGAATTTCATGAATGTCTTGCGTATAAAGATCGCGCACGGCGCGCTTGATCAGATTGGCTTCTTCGTAGATCAGCGCGGGCGCCGAAGATTGAAGGGTCTGTTCGCGGATGTTGTCCCAAAGGCGCAGAAGATATTCAAGATCGCGCTGAATATCCGGCGGGGCCTGTTCCATGCCCGCGGTGCGCAGGATGACGGCCATGCCTTCCGGAATCTCGAGCTGGTCGAGGATTTCCTTCATGCGGCGACGATCCTGATGGTTCGTGATTTTCCTTGAGACGCCGCCGCCGTGATCCGTGTTCGGCATAAGCACGCAATAGCGGCCCGCCAGCGAAAGATAGGAGGTGAGCGCCGCGCCTTTGTTGCCGCGTTCTTCCTTGACGACCTGGATCAGCATGATCTGGCCGCGTTTGAGGACTTCCTGAATTTTATAGCGCGGACGGCTTTGGCGCACGAAGCGCTCGGTCATCTCGCCGCCGACATTTTCGACGGGCATCGGCTCATGCGCCGCTTCTTCGGACGGCAGATCCACAGGCGGGACGACCGCATTTCCAAAATCGGTGATCAAACCGACGGTCGGGTCGGCTTCGCCGAAAGTGCCAAAAATAGGGTCTTCGGCGGAAGTTTGAATCGGCTGCGTTTCGGTGGGATGTGCGGATTCCTCAGGGTTTTCTTCGGCCCTATTTCCCGGAGCCACGGCTTCCGGCGCGGCGTTCGCAGCGCGGTCTTCTTCGGCCTCGGCAGCCTCGTCGCCTTCGGAGACCTCTTCGCCTTCATAGGCGGAAAGATCTTCTTCCGGATAGGATTGATCTTGTTCCTCGGCTTGATCGCTTTCCTCTTCCTGCGACCTGTCGGCCACCGGAATACGGAAATAATCAGGATGAATTTCCGAAAAAGGAAGGAAGCCGTGCCTGTTGCCGCCATATTCGACAAAGGCTGCCTGAAGCGACGGCTCAATGCGCATCACCTTGGCAAGATAGATATTTCCTCGGAGGATCGGTTTGCTCGCCAGATCGAAATCGAGATCGTCCAGCCTGTTGTGGTCGCGGTAACTATCGACAATCGCAACACGCGTTTCTTCTGGATGCGTGGCATCCACCAACATACGTTTCGTCATTTTTTTCTCCCGCCGGTCTGTCGCGCTGGGAGTGATCAAAGATCCCTTGCGCGCCAAAATCGGCAAATTTCGTTGCCATACAGCCCATTCGGACAAAATATCCGGTGGACAAACTCTTCTCACGCTGCCTTGGGAAGTGACGGGATCCTGCGGATCCATCTTTTCTTTCCGGCGCGCCACGTTGAAGGGGCGGCGAAGATGAGAGAAGCCTGCCTAATTGCTTTCGATATCAGGCGCTTTCCCATTATTTCCGCGCTCGGAGCCTTTGGAAGTTTCGCAAGCCCCCGGACGTTGGAGGGGATCATAACCTTAAAGGGCATCTTAAAACAACCTGTTCTTAAGGCCTGTTCACAATCTCGTTATCTTGGGCTGCAAATCAAGTGTTTCTGCCCCCCGCCTTCGCGGGGGTGCGCACGTATTCAAACATACGCTTGCGCTGCGGCCTGCCTTGCCGAAGCCTTGGCGCAGGCAGGTTCTCGAAACCCTTGATTTTCGCCTCAACCTAACGAGATTTTAAACAGGCTTTAACGGATCCCTTGCATGTACTTGACTATAAACGCAAAAAAGATCGGATTTCGCCGATCTTTCAAGCTTTTCCTTATTTTTAAGATGGTTTTGGGTATTAACCCTTATAAAAGCCGCCCCGGCGGAGCGCTTCAAGATGATCCGGCTCTTCCGTAAGCTCGGACGAAACCATGCCACCGGCCGTCGCGCCCATCAATTCCTGCGCAACGCGTTCCAGCAGTGGTTTGGCATCGCTTTCAACTTCAAGCGCGTCGCGGACAAGACCGCAAAGAGCCAAATAAGCGACAGGTGATAATTCTACAAGCACGACTCAAATCCCCCAAAAATCTTCTTTACGTTTTTTCTAATCAAAACTTCTTAAATCCACATTAATCGCAAATTCGCCGAGGCATAAAACTTTCATGATGTCATTTAAAGAAAAAAGACAATGAAAGTAATTGCTTGGTTACTATCTTCATGAAAAAGGCAAATTTAAGTTTACTTTTTGCGGCCCATCAGGCGCCGGGCGCGTCCGGAAAAGAAGTTTTCGGCTTGGCAGACTCAGAGATCGCTCACGCCGCCGCGCGAGATTCGGGCCTCGCGGTGAATCGATATGCCAAGAAGAAGTCCGCACCCGATCAGAAGCGTCATCATGGCCGTTCCGCCATAGGAAACGAGAGGCAGCGGAATGCCGACGACGGGTATCGTGCCCGTCACCATCGCCACATTCACGAAAACATAGAGGAAAAAGCTTGTCGTCAGCCCAAAAGCCGCAAGCCTTCCGAACTGGCTGCGGCAGGAAAAAGAAATCATGTAGCCATAGACGAGGAGAATGAAATAAAGAAACAAAAGCCCCAAAGCGCCGACAAGTCCGAATTCCTCGGCCAAAACGACGAAGATGAAATCCGTGTGTTTTTCGGGAAGGAACTGAAGCTGGCTTTGCGTGCCCATGCCGAAGCCTTTGCCGAAAAGGCCGCCGGAGCCGAGAGCGATTTTCGATTGCAGAATGTTATAGCCCGCGCCGAGCGGATCGGCGCCCGGATCCATAAAAGTCGTCAGGCGCGCTTTTTGGTAATCGTGCAAATGATGCCACGCGATCGGCGCAAGAATGGCGACGGCCGCGATGACAAGCGCAAATTTCCACCACCTTACGCCCGAAACGAAGAACATTGCGGCGCTTGCCAGCATCAAAAGCGTCGCCGTGCCGAGATTCGGTTGAAGAAGGACGAGGCCGACGGGGCACAGAACCATCAGGATGGGCGGGATCAGCATGGCGGGGCGGCCGATTTCATCCAGTTCAAGCGCGTTGAAGTATTTTGCGAGCGCAAGAACGAGCGCGATTTTCATCAATTCCGACGGCTGGATGACAAAAAAGCCGAGGTTGATCCAGCGTTGCGCGCCCATCCCTATGTGGCCCATCAATTCCACGACGATGAGAAGAAAAAACATCAATCCATAGAGCGGATAGGCCCAGCGAAGCCAAAAACGGATATCGACCATCGCGAGGCCGAGCATCATGACGAGGCCGATAAGAAACCGCACAAGCTGTGGCAAGGCCCAAGGGTGCCAATTCATCCCACCCGCCGAATAGAGGAGCGAGACCCCGATCAAGCCGATCAGCGTGATCAGCAAGACAAGGCCCCAATTCATAAGGCGGAGCTTGTCGCGAAAATCGAAATGGTCTGTTGAGGATAGGCCGGTCATGAGGCTTTTCTATCAGATTTATGGTCTTGAAAGAAGGGCGCGCGCCGCTTCTTCGACGGTATCGACGGTCAAGCCGCCCATCAGGTTCGGTTCGGGGGCTCCGGCATAGGGAAGGCGGGCAAGAAGCTCCGCCGAGCTTTCCGGCGTGCGGACGACGACCGCCTTTACGCCCCAAGGGCCGTAGATTTTATCCCATCCCGGGCCGAAAAGGCCGAGCGTCGGCGTGCCCATGGAAGCTGCGACATGCATCAATCCCGAATCGTTGCCGACGAAAAGAGCGGCCTTTGCGAAACAGGCGGCGATAGCAAGAAGATCGAGGCTTTGCGTGTCGATGATCCGATCGGCGGGCAGGGTTGCAAAAAGCGGCGCGAGTTGCTCGCGTTCATGGGGCGCGGCGGCGATTAAAATCTTCGCGTTGGGCAAAAGACCCGATCCAGCCGTCAATCTTCGCGCAAGTTCTGAAAAGCGCTCGACAGGCCATTGTTTTGCAGGCCAGTTCGCGGCAGGCGCAAGGGCAAGGATTTTCGTGTTTGCTGGAATGAGCGCGGCGGCTTTTGCCTCTGATTCGGCGTCGAGCCAGATTTTTGGCGCAGGCGGCGGGGAAAGGCCAAGCGCCGCCGCGTTATCTTCGACTTTGTGGCGTCCCGTGCTGTGTGAGGGACGATAGGCGCGTTTTTTTGCCCATAAAAGCCGCGTGATAAAGCTGTTGCGAAGATCGACGATAAGATCCCATTTTTGGCCTACGCAAAAACGCCAAAGCTTGATCCAATGGCCGTTCCGTTTTTCCTTGCGCAAAAGAAACAGATGGTCAAGGCGCGGGACGGCGCGAAAAAGATCCGCCGCCACGGGGCCGCAAGCAATCGTGAAACGCGCGTCGGGATATTTTTCGACAAGATGCGCCAGAACGCCGGTCGATAAAACCGCGTCGCCGATACGGTTGGCTGTGATGAAGAGGATGTTCATTTTGTTCCTACGCCAATAACACCGTCATTGCGAGGAGCGCAGCGACGAAGCAATCCAGTCCTGCTTTGCTCATCTGTGATCCTGTTTGTCATTCGGGACTGGATCGCCACGTCGCCCCCCCGCTTTCGCGAGGGGCTCCTCGCGATGACGGTTATATTATTCTCCAAACTTCTCCAAATCTTCCTCGGAAATGTCGTAATTGCCGAAGACGTTTTGGACATCGTCATTGTCTTCAAGCGCGTCGAGGAGCTTGAGCAAGCTTTGCGCTGTCTCGCCCGTGACGGGCGTTTCCGTTTTCGGAAGCCAAGTCAGTTTCGCATGCGAAGGCTCGCCGAATTTGGCTTCGAGCGCGTCGCGCACGCGGGCGAAATCCTCGACGCTCATCGTGATCGTGTGGGATTCTTCGTCCGATTCCACGTTGTCGCCGCCCGCGTCGATGACGGCTTCGAGCATGGCGTCCGCGCTCGCTTTTGCCGCCGGATACGCGATTTCGCCGACGCGGTTGAACATGAAGCTCACCGAATTCATTTCGCCGAGCGTTCCGCCCCCCTTCGTCATGATGGTGCGGAGTTCGGAGGCCGTGCGGTTGCGATTGTCGGTCAGCGCCTCGATGATAAGCGCGACGCTGCCCGGGCCGTAACCTTCATAGCGCACTTCGTCGTAATGCGCCTTGTCGCTGCCGCCGGGCTGGCCGGATTTGATCGCGCGCTCGATGCGGTCGCGCGTCATGTTGTTGACGCGCGCTTCGGCGATCGCGGCGCGAAGGCGCGGATTGTGTGCGGGGTCGGGCATGCCGAGTTTGCTCGCAACCATGATTTCGCGGGCAAGCTTGTTGAAGATCTTCGCCTTTTTGGCGTCGCTCGCACCCTTCTGGTGCATGATGTTTTTCGCGTGAGAATGACCTGACATAGGAAAATCCGCTCGTTAGACGTTGAACTTAAAGTGGAATATATCGCCATCCTGAACGATATAGTCTTTGCCTTCCTGACGCAACTTTCCGGCCTCGCGGGCTCCCGCTTCGCCTTTGAAGGCAATGTAACTATCGAAGTCGATGGTTTCGGCCTTGATGAAGCCGCGTTCGAAATCCGTGTGAATGACGCCCGCCGCCTCGGGCGCCGCCGCGCCGTGACGTACCGTCCAGGCGCGGGCTTCTTTCGGGCCGACCGTGAAAAAAGTGATGAGGTCGAGGCGTTTGTAGCCCGCGCGAATGATACGGTTGAGACCGGGTTCTTCGAGGCCGAGATCCGTGAGGAAAGCTTGCTGGTCTTCGGGCGGCAGGACGGCGACTTCGGCCTCGATGGCGGCGGCGATGACGACGCTGACGGTGCCTTCGGCCTTCGCCTTGGCCGCCACTTTTTCGGAAAGCGCATTGCCTTTCGCGGCGTCGGATTCGGCGACGTTTGCGATGTACAAAACGGGCTTCGCGGTCAAAAGCTGAAGCCTTTTGAAGATTTTCTGCTTTTCGGGATCGAGATCCTTAAGGATCGTGCGCGCCGGTTTTCCGGCCTGAAGCGCGGCGAGCGCGGGCTCCATGACGGAGAGTTGTTCCTTGGATTCAGGATCGCCGCCTTTGGCTTTCTTTTGCGTGTTCGAGGCGCGCTTTTCAAGGCTTTCGAGATCGGCCAGCATCAATTCGGTTTCGACCGTCTCGGCGTCGCGCACGGGGTCGATGGAACCTTCGACATGCGTGATGTCGCCGTCTTCGAAACAGCGCAAAACGTGAATGATCGCATCGACCTCGCGGATATTGGCCAAAAACTGGTTGCCCAGCCCTTCGCCCGAAGCCGCACCGCGCACAAGGCCCGCGATATCGACGAACTCCAACTGCGTCGGCACGATTTTCGCCGAATGCGCGATTTCGGCCAATTTGTCGAGACGCGGGTCGGGAACGCTGACGCGGCCGACATTCGGCTCGATCGTGCAGAACGGGTAATTGGCGGCCTGCGCCGCCGCCGTCGCCGTCAGCGCGTTGAAAAGCGTCGATTTTCCGACATTCGGAAGGCCGACAATCCCGCAATTGAAACCCATGATTATGTGTCCTTATTCGTTTTGAAGAATGCGAAATAGAGGAAGTTGTCGCGTAAGACAAGGTAAGTTACACTTACCCCCTGCTTTTTACGATGTGGAAGGGGTATTTTATCATGGGCAAAGTATCTTACGTCATTTTGGGAACCGGCGGCACTATTTGGGACGCCAACAAGTGGATTAAACATTGTTTCCGCGAAACTTTCGACGCGTTGAATAAGCGCCATTCTATTGTGCGTCTGCCGACCGAAGCCGAATTGGAGGCTTTTTGCGGGCCTGGGTTGGTTCCCAATCTGGAGTCGATCATCGGCAAGAATAAGCCGGAAATCGTGGAAGAAGGGCGGACGCTTTACCGTGGAATTCACGATGCGGACGAGGGCTTGCGCGCCGTGAAGCTTTTCGACGGTATTGAGGCGGCCCTTCGCGAAATGCGCGCGGACGGCCAGAAATTGTTCATTGCGACCGAAAAAGCGACCGAGGCCGCCGTCGCATCGCTTAAATATCTTGGCATCTATGATCTGTTCACAGCCGTTCAAGGAACCGAGATTAAGGGCGATAAGGCGACAAAGGCTGAGATCATCGCGCGTTTGATCGATCGTCAGAAACGTGAAAACAATCTTCTGATGACGCCGGAAAACACGCTTATGGTTGACGGACTCGCAAGCGGCGTTGCAGGAGCTATGGCTCATGGGATTATGACCGTCGGGGCCGCATGGGGATCGCGCGCCGACGAGTTGGAAGCTGCAGGCGCAGCATGGATGGCCTATAATGCCGACGGTTTGCCAATTTTTACCGCAAGGTCGTTCTTTCCCACGCCGGTGCTTGAGGGCTATAGGGTTCAAATGCTTCATCTATAGGTTTTTGAAAGAATCACCGGAAGCTCGCGCATATCCGAGAAGACAAGTTCGACGTTTTTCAGGCGTTCTTCGGCATAGCCTTTATAGCAATGGCTTCCGCCTGCGAAGCCGAAGACGCGCATGCCTGCTGCGCGGGCCGCCTCGACGCCGTGCAGCGTGTCTTCAATAACGATGCAATCTTTCGGCGCAAATCGCATTTCGGAGGCCGCATAGAGGAATAGATCGGGGGAGGGCTTCCCTTTTGCGACCATCTGGGCCGAATAGATATGCGGCGTGAAGAGATTGTAAAGACCGGTGCTGCGCAGACAAATTTTGACCGTTTCGAGAGGCGTGTTCGAAGCGACGCAACGCGGGACGTTCAATTTTGCCAAGGTTTCGGCGATGTGGGGGATGGATTTCAGTTCGGTTGAAAAGGCGATGGTTTTGCGACGTTTCAATTCGTCCGGAAAATCGGCGGGGAGGGGCGCTCCACTTTTTTTCTCGATGGTCTCTGACGTTCTCCCCAAAGCCGAGGCCGCAAAATTGCCTGTTATGTTCTTCCGGTGTGTTTTCCCAACCATAGCGTTCTTTGAGAAGATCAACTTCAACTTTGGCGTGAAGATATTCGGAATCGATGAGGACTCCATCGCAGTCGAAAATGAGCAAAGTCATTTTTCGGAGTCTGCGGTTTTGGGTTCCGGCCCTTTGATCTTACGCGCGGCGATGCGGTTCATGAAATCGGCGGGCTTGTCAGCGAGCAAAAGGTCGATTTCGTCCGTCAAGGCTTCGAGAAGAGGCTCAAGCCACAGGCGATCCGCTTTCGCGAAAGCGCCGAGGACGTAATTTGAAACATCCGCGCTGTTCCCCGGATGGCCGACGCCGAGGCGCACGCGCCAATAATGCGGGCCTATATGCGCGTCGAGCGATTTCAGGCCGTTATGGCCGCCGTTGCCGCCGCCTTGTTTCACCTTCACTTTGCCTGGCGCAAGATCGATATCGTCGTGAAAGACGATGACTTGATCGGGCGAGAGCTTGAAAAAACGCATAGCCTCGCCGACGGATTCGCCGGACAGGTTCATAAAGGTGTGCGGTTTGATAAGGAGAAGGTTTCGATCGGCCGCATGCGCCGTCGCGATTTCGGCTTTGTATTTTTTTTGCCATGGCTTTGCGCGCAAAACGTGCGCAAGGGAATCCACCGCCATAAAGCCGATATTGTGCCGCGTGAAAAGATAGTCGGGCCCGGGATTCCCGAGCCCGACGATAATCTTTTCGGGCGATGGCACTGCGTCGCCTTACTTCTTGCCACCTGCCGCAGGTTTTGCGGCAGCAGCCGGAGCCGCCGCCTTTGCACCTGCCGCCGGAGCAGCTGCCTTCGCGCCAGCCGCAGGAGCCGCTGCCGCTGCCGCCGCATCGGGCGTCGCGGTAGCTGTCGCCGCCGCCGCCGCCGCGTCCGCAGCCTCGGAGCGGATCGCCGACGGAACGGCGATCGAGGCGATGGTAAAGTCTTTTTCGTGCGTCGTGAGCTTCGCGCCTTCCGGCAGTTTGATCGAGCTGAGATGCACGGCATCGCCGATCTGGAGCCCGTCGAGGCTGACTTCGAACGCTTCGGGGATCTTGTCCGGCGAACAGAGAACCTCAATCTCATGGTGGACGACGTTCAACGTGCCGCCGCGCTTGATGCCCGGTGATTTTTCGGAATCCTTGAAGACGACCGGCACATGGACGCGCACTTTCGTGGTGCTGGAGACGCGCAAAAAGTCGACGTGCAGCGGTTGATCCGAAACCGGATCGAACTGCGCATCGCGCGGCAAAACGCGGTGCTTTTTGCCGTTGATTTCGAGGTCGAACAAATGCGTGAAAAAGCCGGACTTGTGCACATGGCGCACAAGCTGGTTGACTTCCAGGCTGACCGTCAGGGGGGGCAGTTTATTGCCGTAGATCACGGCGGGTACTTTGTTCAAGCGACGAACTGCGCGGGCGTTCCCCTTGCCACCGCCATCACGCATTTCCGCCGCAAGCGTTACAACTTGCGTCATTTTCTTACTCCACAGGTTAAAGCCGACCTCCAGGGGTGCCGGCTGGGTTAAAGGGCGCGTTTCAAAACGCCCTTATTTCTTCTTACGTAAACAGACTTGAAACCGAACGTTCCTGTCCGATCCGCGCAATGGCTTCGGCGAGAAGAGGGGCGACGCTGATGCGCCTTATCTTCTTGGCCGCCAAAACTTCGGGCGTGGCTTGGATGGAATCCGTCACGGTCAAGTTTGTCAGCGGCGAGGCTTCAACGCGTTCGACCGCAGGGCCGGACAATACGCCATGCGTCACGTAGGCTGCAACAGATTTCGCGCCCGCCTTCAGAAGGGCTACGGAGGCGTTGCAGAGCGTTCCCGCGCTGTCCACGATGTCGTCGATCAGGATGCAATTGCGATCCTTAACTTCGCCGACGATGTTCATAACCTCGGATTCGCCAGCTTTTTCGCGGCGTTTGTCGATAATCGCGATGTCGGCGTCCAGCTTTTTGGCCAAGGCGCGGGCCCGAACCACGCCGCCAACGTCCGGCGAGACAATGGTTAATCCGGTGGGCAATTTACCATGAACGGACATCGTATCGCGAATATCGCGGACGAAAACGGGCGCGACGAACAGATTATCGACCGGAATGTCGAAAAAGCCCTGAATCTGGCCTGCGTGGAGGTCAAGCGTCAAAACGCGGTTCGCGCCCGCCATCGTGATCAGGTTCGCGACCAGCTTCGCCGTGATGGGCGTGCGCGATCCCGTCTTGCGGTCTTGCCGCGCATAGCCGAAATAGGGAATGACCGCCGTGATGCGCTTGGCCGAGCTTCGGCGCAGCGTATCGATGATGATAAGAAGCTCCATCAGGCTGTCGTTCGTCGGAAAAGAGGTCGGCTGGATGATGAAGGTATCCTCGCCGCGGACGTTTTCAAGAATTTCGACGAAGACTTCCTTGTCGGCAAAGCGGCGGATGCTGGCTTGCGTCTGCGGAAGGCCTAGATTTTTGGTAATGTCCAGAGCGAGAGGCAGATTGTTCGTGCCGGCAATGACTTTGATGCTGATCGCCATGATCCCAAGATCCCTGTTTAGAGCGGGGACCTTAACCCGCGAAGATCCCCTTGAAGACGGGCCTCTCATACCAGCTTGGGAGGGGGGATGTAAACGGGTGGATTATGAGTTGCGGGTTGTTTTTTGCAAATTACCCAAGCACGAGGGTTACAGCCCAAGGCTCGCTTTCGCAACGCGACGCGAGGCCGCGTGGGAAAGTGTAAATTTCTGCCTGTACGGCACGTATTCGGTAAGCCCATATTCACCCTCTTTCAGCGCATTATAGTGGGCGCGATGCGGCGCGTTAGAAGGGGCAAGATTCCCGACCGTGCGGATATATTTCGGGAGGGGCGCGGAGATCCCTGTGTAGCGGTTAAGAGGGCCGTCGATTTTGAACCCATAACGCTTTTGCATATCGAGAAGCAAATCCCTGCGTTGATGGGGCCGAAGACTGAGAAAACGGCCACGATAGTTTTGCAACCGGATATCCGTGCGAATAGAGACGGGCGATGGCTGCCGCCTGAAAGCGCTGCTTTTCCCAAAAGAGCGATAACCGTCTGGCGCCTGTGCCGCCGTTTTACGCGTGAAGGCAGCGCCTGCCGTCGGATTGTTTTGGAAGGCAAGGCGCAAAAAATAATCCGTCGACATGTTGCTACGACCAACGGCGAGGTCTGAAGCGTTCGAGACCGGCTGGTAGAAGCCAAATGGGCGACGGTGGATGTGATGCACCGGCTGGAAAGTCGTTGCTTCGACTTCAAGCTTGTCGCCCGTATTATTAACGACAGGGTTCTGAGCCGAAACGCTCACGCGGGTGCCGGGGTCAATTCCGTCGGTTCCAGCCAGTTCGTCGGCAAGGCTGGAGCCGGATACTTGGGGAAGTTCATTGCTCATCGAACCATCTCCTTCGTTCGATCGTCCTTAATATGTCAGGGCGTTATTTATATGATCCCATGAAACACCTTTGGTGCAACCGAGGCAATCATAACAAATAATGTTTGGCGGATCGTTAACAATAATAAACAATTCAGGGTTAACATGCGTTAGCTCTTGACCCGCGCGGGCTTGGCGCGTATGAGTCCGCGCTCTGTTCCTGTGCGCCTTGCGGGGCGCTGGGGCTGAGTTGCGCATTTGAAGGCGCGCTGCGCGTTTGAAAAAAGCGGAAAGCCAATAAGAAACAAAAGCCAATGAGAAACAGTTGGCTCGTATGAACCGGAACACACAAATACAGGAAGATCGACAATGCCATCTCATAAATCAGCCGCCAAGCGCGTGCGCCAGACCGTGAAGAAAAATGCGCAGAACCGCGCGCGTCGTTCCAAGGTCTTAACCCTGACGAAGCTCGTCGACGCCGCCATTGCGAGCAAAGACCAAAAGGCGACGGCGACGGCTCTTCGCGACGCCGTTTCCGGCATCGCCAAAGCCACGCAAAAGGGAACGATTCATTGGAAAACGGCGGCGCGCAAGACTTCGCGTCTCGCGAAGCGCGCGAAGGCGGCCGCTTTGAAAAAAGCCAAGGCCTGATTTCTTAAGCATGCAATTTAAACGCGCGGTCGAAAGGCCGCGCGTTTTTTTATGGTAAAATTTTTCGCCCGCATTTTTACGCGAACTATTTTTGCTTTTTTCACCGTTCTTGCTTCAGACCCATTGTAAAACGAATCGCTTTCGTTCTATCGTAGGAAGACGTGGTGCGGTTGGCGTTGAGCGGACGGGAGCAGAAGGCCGATGCGATACAAATTACTCCCTGTTTTCGATCATCGCACTGCTGCGAACGTGTCCTATCTTTCTTGTTCTTAAAATCGGTTCTGTTTCCTGACGGCACAAAGCCTTTGTGTCGAAGGGCGTTCTTTTTGTTACTTGGCGTTTTTTGAGTGGATGAGGCGGAAATGGTATCGAGAAATGAAGTCTTGCGGACGGCGACAAGCATGAGCGAATGCGGCGAAGTTTCCGATCCACCCTTGGCAGCCAATTCCGGTTTTTTTGACAGCGAGGCTCTTTGGCAGGGTTTGCGCGCCCGCTTGCGCGAAAGTCTTGGCGAAACGGCTTTCCGCCGCTGGCTTGAACCCGTCACTTCCGTCGTGACGCTTTCCGGCGACAATGTCATGACGTTGAAAATGGCGCTGCCGACGCGTTTTATGCGCGATTGGGTCGAGGCGCATTACGGCGACACCATCCGCACGCTGTGGCGCAAAGTTTCTCAAAACGGCGTTCTTGAATTCACCGTCCTGTCCGCGACGACCAAAGCCGTCGAGGCGCCCGCCATCGCGCGTAAAGTTGAGGTCGCCGCTGCGCCGAAGCCCTCCTTTTTCCAATCGCCGCTGGCTTCCGGCGCGGCTTCCGAGAATTCTTCCGATGCGAACTCTTTCCTCGGCACCCAGATCGACGCCGCGCTGGATCCGCGCTTTACGTTTGAAAATTTCGTCGTCGGCAAGCCGAACGAGCTAGCCTATGCGGCCGCGCGCCGCGTCGCCGATACCGAAAACCCGACTTTCAACCCGCTTTTCCTTTATGGCGGCGTGGGGCTCGGCAAAACGCATTTGATGCACGCCATCGCCTGGCATATTCGCCGCAATTATCCGAACCGGCGCGTCATTTATATGTCCGCCGAAAAGTTTATGTATCAATTCGTGCGCGCGCTTCGTTACAAGGACACGGTTTCCTTTAAGGATCAATTCCGCTCGGTCGATGTTCTGATGATCGACGACGTGCAATTCATCGGCGGCAAGGATTCGACGCAGGAAGAATTCTTCCACACCTTCAACGCGCTGGTCGATCGCAACCGGCAGGTCATCGTCTCCGCCGACAAATCGCCGCAGGATCTCGACCGCATGGAAGAGCGTTTGCGCTCGCGCCTCGGTTGGGGGCTTGTCGCCGATCTTCATCCCGCGAGCTATGAATTGCGTCTTGGCATTCTTCAGTCGAAAGCGGCGAAGTTCGGTTGCCCCATTCCCGACAAGGTGACCGAGTTTCTGGCCCATAAAATCGCCTCGAACGTCCGCGAGCTTGAAGGCGCCTTGAATCGCATCATCGCCCATGCTCAACTGGTTGGACGGACGATTACGTTAGAGATGACACAGGAAGTTTTAGCCGATCTTTTGCGCCCCATGGAACGCCGCATCACCATCGACGAGATTCAGAAAAAAGTCGCGGAGCACTTCAATATCCGCGTCTCCGACATGCATTCCGCACGCCGCGCGCGCGCCGTTGCCCGCCCCCGCCAAGTCGCGATGTATCTGGCGAAGCAACTGACCCCGCGCAGCCTTCCCGAAATCGGACGCAAATTCGGCGGCCGCGATCACACCACGGTCATTCATGCCGTCCGCAAGATCGAGGAGCTTTCGGCCTACGACCCCGCCTTTAAAGAAGACGTGGAGTTGTTGAGGCGCTTGCTTCAGAACTGAGCGGAAAAAAAGCGCCGCCATAAAAGGCGGCGCTACGGGCCTGATTTTATTTAAGGGCCTTCGGGCGAAGGAAAAACCTGCCCATTCTTTGTGGTCGTGTCACGGTTCGGGCTATCACCAAATTTGTAGTTCGGGTCTTTGAGGCAGTTTTCTTGGACTTTGATAAACATGATGGCTTTCAGGATCAAGCGTGTTTGATCGGGGGGTTCATTGTGCTGAGCCGCAACCACGGCAATGCTGTCGCTTTGAGTGCTGAGAAACTTGTCGAGATCTGATTCCAGGTTTTCTAGACAAAGATCCTGTTGCTGGGTCTTGGGCTCAGAAAGACTTTGCTCATTCACGGTGGTTCTTTTTGCACAACCTGAAAAGGCAAGCGCAAGGCTCACGCCAATGATTACATTTTTTCCAAAATTGTTCATAATGTTTCTCCGTTGTTGAAAACTGATTTATTTAAATAATATCGGAGAAAAATAAAACAACAAGGAATTTAAACGAAATCCCCATTTACAAATCATTCTAATTTGATAATCTTGGGTGAGAGTTAACCATACTTTGCTCACCTCATGACTATCGCCTACAAAACGAACGCTTTATGGGTTTGCACGCGCTATCGGGCCGGAGGGGCTGTCTTTGCCAGCGATGGCGATGAAGGGCCGGAGGATGGCGTCAACGACTTCCATCCCGAACACGCGTTTCACCAAGATTTTCTTGTGGCCTTTTTTCCGCGTTGCGATCTTTAGCTGGAGTAAAATCCGTATAGATGGAATTAAAAATCATCGTCATCTCCGCGAAGGCGGAGATCCCATTTCCTTGTTATTGCGCGGAAAAACAAATGGGATTCCCGCCTTCGCGGGAATGACGAGAAGGGGAAGAACTGTTCTAGCTAAACGGAATATGGTCAGCGCTTAAAATCCGGATGAAATAAGCGCGGCGCGTAGGCGAGAATTTTCAGGCCTTCGCTGCAATCAAAGACCAAATGCTCATTCATTCGCTTGAAAGCGCCGAAGCCGAAGGCTTGTTCTTTCAGGATTCCGGCCTTCGTGAGAAAGCGGAACAGTTTTTCAAGAAGAGGAACGGGAAGGGCGATAAGGCGCGGCTTGCGGCCCAAGGATTCGAAGACTTTTTCAACCATGGCGCGATAAGATAAAATCTCGCCGCCCGCGATGTTGAAGGACTTGTTCGCCGCTTTCTTGTTGTCAAGGCAGCCCATAATCGCTTTGGCGACGTCATCAGCGTGGATCGGTTGGCGCAGTCCTTTCGCCGGTTTCGCGACGGGGAAAAAGCGGTATCTTCGCGCGATACGCGCAATGCGCGCGATGTTTTGGTCGTGGATTCCGTCATAAATCAGGGTCGGGCGGAGGATCGTGAAGCTCACGTTTTTTTGACGCGCCCAGTTTTCCAAAACGGCTTCGGCATAGGCCAGTTTTTCAGCCAGATTTTTTTCCTTCGGATCCTCGCTTGCGGCTTTTCCAAAACGGCTTGTCGAGCCGACGGCGATGATCGCGTTCGCTTTTTCAAAAAGGCGCAGATTGGCGGAAAGAACCCAAAGCGGCAGGAGGCTGATGATTGTGGCCCCTTGCGGCGCTTGCCAATCCTTTGTGGATTCAATATCGAGGCGAAGATTTGTGAAGCCCGCGGGGAGGGAAAGGCCTTTGCGCGAAACGACCGTCGCCTCGCGCCCGATTTCGGCAAGGCGGCGCATTAAAAAAGGCGCGACGAGGCTGCGACCGCCAAGTATCAGAATGGAATTTTCCATGTTTTCGGCCTTCGGTGCGTTTACGTCCATTTCTTTGCATGTTATAGACGATAGCTCGTTTGCCGCATAGAGCGGCGCGTTTTGAACCCGTTATCAGGATTTTGCGATGCCCCAGCCAGATACTTCGATCATGAGCCGTCTTGTTTCTCTCTGCAAGCGCCGCGGTTTTATTTTTCAGGCCTCGGAAATTTACGGCGGTTTGAACGGTTTTTGGGATTTCGGGCCTTTGGGCGTCCAGTTGAAGAACAACCTGCGCGATGCGTGGTGGCACGACATGGTCGAATGCCCTCCGCTCGGGCCTGACGGCAAGCCGCTTTCGATTGTGGGCCTCGACAGCGCGATTATCCAGCATCCGAAAACGTGGGAGGCATCAGGCCATGTGGGCGGGTTTGCCGATCCGATGCAGACTTGCCGGAAATGCAAAAAGCTTTTCCGCGCGGATCATGTCGGCGAAATGCTGAAAGAATCTCCGTGGGTGAAGTCTTTTGTCGAAGCGATGGAGTTAAGTAATTTTGACGATTTGCTGGCATTCAACAGCGCCAAAGCTTTGCAATGGGCGCAGAGAAAAGGCAAAAAACTTGCACCCGGCCTCGCGTTGGTGCGTAATCCCGAAGTCACTCTGTCGTGGCTTGCCGAGGATATGGGGGCTACGCTCGACAAGCGCGTAAGCATAGCGGATCTGTTGTCCTATATCGCGACCGAACAAAAGGCCATCACGGGCCTTCAGATTCCTTGTCCCGAATGCGGCGGCGATTTGACCGAGCCGCGCATGTTCAATTTGATGTTCGATACGCACACGGGCGTCGTTCGCGACGAGGCCAGCAAAGTCTATCTCCGCCCCGAAACGGCGCAGGGGATTTTCCTTGAATACAAAAATATCATGGATTCTTCGCGCGTGAAGCCGCCTTTCGGCGTTGCGCAGGTCGGGAAATCCTTCAGGAACGAGGTGACACCGCGCAACTTCATTTTCCGTTCGCGCGAGTTCGAGCAGATGGAGATGGAGTTCTTCTGCGCCCCCGAAGACGGCCTTATGTGGTACGAATTCTGGGTCGCCGAGCGCATGCGTTGGTGGGAAAGCCTTGGCTGCCGCAAAGAAAATCTTTATCGCCACATCATTGCGCCCGAAGATCTTTCGCATTATTCGAAGGGCACGTCCGACATCGAATATCGCTGGCCCTTCACCGCGCCGAATTTCGGCGAGCTTGAAGGCGTCGCCTATCGCACCGATTACGACCTTAAGCAGCATATGGCGCACAGCAAGGTGAACCTTGAATATATCGATCAGGAGAATTCGCGCCGTTATGTGCCGCATGTCGTGGAACCCGCCAGTGGTTTGACTCGCGGCGTGCTTTTGCTTTTGGCGGAAGGCTATCAGTACGACGAAAGCCGCGCTTCGCCCGAGTGGCTCAAGATCAAGCCGAGCCTTGCGCCCATCAAGCTCGGCATCTTCCCGCTCGTGAACAAGGACGGGATGCCGGAAGTGGCCGAGAAGCTTTATATGGATTTGCGGAAAACCTACACCTGCCAATATGACGCGAAGCAATCCATCGGCAAACGCTATGCCCGTATGGATGAGGCGGGGACGCCTTTCTGCGTCACCATCGACGGCGACACGCTGAAAGACCAGAACGTCACGATCCGCAACCGCGATACCGCCCAGCAGGACAAGGTTTCGCTGGATCAGGTGAAAGCCTATGTCGCGGCGAAGATGGGGGCGTGAGATAATCTTCCTTGACTTTCTTCGTTTTATGTGGCTACATAAATGATCTTTGAATGGGATGAAAAGAAAAGCCAAAAGAACGCGCGAGAACGGGATCTTCCGTTTGAGGTAGCGAGGATGATGGCGTTTCACACGGCGCTTTTTGAAGAAGACACGCGAAAAGATTATGGCGAACGGCGCTTTATCGTTTACGGATTGATCGGGCCTCGCCTGCATATTTTGTGCTTCACGCCGATAAGCGGCGGGATTCGCGTTATAAGTCTCCGCAAAGCCAATCAACGGGAGGTCGTTTATTATGAACAAAAAACGCAAACCTTTGACGAATAAAGCCGGTGAAGTTCGGAAATTGACTCGCGCCGATTTCGAACATGCGAAGCCTCTCGCCGACGCATTCCCTGCCTTGGCTGCCTATGGGAGAACGCGCGCGCGCAAAGGCGAACCCGTCAAGCAGTCCGTAAATATTCGTTTGTCGCCAGAGGTCATGACCTTCTTCAAATCCAAAGGCCCCGGCTGGCAGACGCGCATTGATCGCGCCTTGAAGGCGTTTGTGGATGCGGCGCAGTGAGACGGCCCATGGCTGAACCATCCAACAATCCAATCATCAGGAAAATCGATCTCGGATCTCCAGCTGTGGCACAGGCAGCCATCGAAAAGGCGCGGCAGACGAAGACGAAGCTCGTGATCTGGCGCGACGGCAAGATCGTCGAGGTTGATCCGGATGAGATTGATCTTACTGAAAAGCCGGCATGAATGCGCGTCGCGAAGCCTATGTCGCGGCGAAGATGGGGGAATGATGCCAGAAACCATAAGCCGAGGGTTTTTCCGTAATGGATAAAGATTGGATCATTTCTGAAATTAAACGCACGGCATCAGAAAACGGTGGCGTGGCTTTGGGGAAGGAAAGATTTGCAAAAATCACAGGCATTAAATATTTGGAATGGTGGGGAAAATTCTGGCGCACTTGGGGGGAGGCTTTAAAAGAAGCTGGTTTCTTAGAAAACAAATTCAACAGTGCATATGACCAAGATTTCTTGGTTGCTCATCTAGCCAAGCTAACGCAAACCATCGGGAGATTTCCGGCAGCAGTAGACTTGCGTTTAGCCAGAAGAAACGATGATGCGTTTCCCAATCATAACACATTTGATAGGCTTGGCCCAAAGTCTACAGAGGTTGCATATGTCAGAAAATACGCAACCGAGCATGAAGAATTTGCGGATATTCTTGAGTTTCTGCCGCAAGTTGAGAGCGAAATCGAAACACTTCCAAAACGCATAGATACAAACACAAAAACGAAAGAGGGTTTTGTGTATTTGGGGATGTTAAAAATAGAAACCAAGAAACGTTATAAAATCGGCAAGACCAACCTTGTTGAGCGAAGGCATTCAGAATTATCACTCCAGCTTCCTGAAAAACTGGAGCTTGTTCATTATATCAAAACTGACGATATGAGCGGAATTGAGACTTATTGGCATAAACGCTTTGCAGATAAGAATACCAACGGTGAATGGTTCGATCTTTCGAGCGATGAAGTGCGTTCTTTTAAGCAAAGAAAGTTCATGTAGTGCGTCTGCGCCGCCATGGGAGGCGGCGCTACCAAATTTCTCTTTTGGCTAAGTTTGCTTCCCGATTTTTTTCAAAAGCAGGTGAAGGATCTCGTCCACGCCGGTTCCGGCGACGGCGGAGATGGTGTGGATTTCCTTTTTCGTTACCTTCTTCAGCGCGGCAATTTTCTTTTTGATCGTGGCGGCGTCGAGCGCGTCGCATTTGTTGAGCGCGATAATCTCGGCTTTGCGGCTAATGCCGTGGCCATAGGATTTCAGCTCCTCGCGGATCGTTTTGTAATTGCCCGCCACGTCTTCGTCCGTTGCGTCGATAAGATGAAGAAGCACGCGCGTGCGCTCCACGTGGCCCAGGAACCTGTCGCCGAGGCCGAGGCCTTCATGCGCGCCTTCGATGAGACCTGGAATGTCCGCAATGACGAAATCGACGCCTTCGCCTTTCTTGCTGCCGCGCGCGCCAAGACGCACGACGCCGAGATTAGGCGAGAGCGTCGTGAAGGGATAATTCGCGATCTTCGGCTTCGCGCTTGTGCAGGCGGCGAGAAAGGTCGATTTGCCGGCGTTCGGCAATCCCACAAGCCCCGCATCGGCGATGAGTTTCAAGCGCAGCCAGACCTCGCGTTCTTCGCCGGGCCAACCGGGTGTGTAGTGGCGCGGGGCCTGATTTGTCGCCGTTTTGTAGTGCATGTTGCCGAAGCCGCCGTCGCCGCCTTTCAAAAGAACGATCCGTTGGCCGACTTCCGTCAAATCCGCGAGCACCGTTTCCTTGTCTTCGGCAAGAATCTGCGTGCCGACGGGGACTTTCAAAACCAAATCGCCGCCGTCCGCGCCCGTCTTGTTGCGCCCCGAACCCGGGCGGCCGTTCTTGGCTTCCTGATGTTGTTGAAAACGGTAATCGATGAGCGTGTTCAGATTGTTTGCCGCTTCAAAGATGATATCGCCGCCCTTGCCGCCGTTGCCGCCGTCGGGCCCGCCGAACTCGATATATTTTTCGCGCCGGAAGCTCATGCACCCCGCGCCGCCGTGGCCGCTCTTGATATAGATCTTGGCTTGATCGAGAAATTTCATGGTGTCGGGCTTTCGAGGTTTATGTTTTGAGGAATGCGGATCAGAAGACGATGCTTGTCTTCATAAATCAAATCGGACGCATAGGGCGCCGCGCGGAGCGGCTCCATATGTTGAATTTCCGCCGGAGTCATGGCGTCTTTTTCCATAAGCGCGGCGTCGAAGCCCATAAGCGCAAGTTCATGCAACCATGACGAAGTGGGCTCGCGGAAGGCGCTTGCAAGACGTGACCAGTTCGGCTCGAAGACCATCGAACCGAAGCTCCAATGGCGATCCGTCGCCGCGTCCATGATATAGGGCCAGAAATAATCCGTGTTGCCGAAAGCGGGCGTGGAGGGGCCTTCCGGAAAATAGATCGACGGATATTGCGCGATCTTCTTCACGCCGCTTCGATCCATGGCGGCGATCGTGTTTATAAGGCTCGTTTTACGGGCTTCCCAAACGTCGAGAGTCTTCTTTTGATCTTCCGCGACGGCCCAAAAGTTCGGAGAACTCGTCAAAAGCGCGAGAAGAACGACGAGCGAGACAAATGCTTCCTTGCGCATGCGCCGCCGCAAAGAATCCAGAAAAACGGGTGCCATCATCAGCGCGAAGGGGAGGAGATAAGCGCCGATCCTGACTTGCGATCTTATGGCTCCCGTAAAAAGCATATTGAAGATAAAGCCGAGCCCGTAAGGCACGGCGAACAAAATGCCGAGGAGGATGAAAAAGAGGCTCAGGCGCAGCAGAGGCTCGCGGCGGTAAAGACGCGGATCGCCCGCATGAGGGACAAGGCGTTTCAGGGCGTACCAAACGCCCGTCAAAAGACCCGCGATGCCCCAAAGGCCGAGCATGGTATAATCGCCTTCGTCGGCGATCCTTTCCTGAAGCGCGTGGAAGCGATCGTAAAAACCCGTCAGGAACGGAAGATTTGGAATAAAGATATCCGGAAGGCGCAATCCGTACATGGGTTGGAAAAACAGATTGCGGTCGGGAAAGGATTCCCCGCGCTGGACAACGAGAACGAGAAGCGGGAGCGCCAGAATAAGAAAAAATCCCAGCGTACTGCCGAGCGCGACAAGGCCCGCTTTGAACCGCCGATACGGCGCGCGCTGAACGAGAAGGAGCAGAAGCGCCGCGGCCAGAAAGAAAGCGTCGAAAAACGCCCAGTAAATCCCGCTTAAAGCGCCTGCGAAACCGATGGCCAGAGCGCCCCAGACGGAAAGCTCCAGAGGTTTTTGTCCAAGCCTTGCGCGCTGGTAAGGCATAAGGACGCAAAGCCGGCAAACCCATGGAATCGCGAACATGACGCAGAGCCACGGATGGACATGGGCGCGTTCGACCATATGCGCGCTCGTTCCATAGACGAAAGCGCCCAGAAAGGCGGCCAAGCGGTCAATGCGCGTCAGACGAAGCGCCAGATAGGCCGAAAGCGTCACGCCGACGAAACAGACGGCCAGCATCGCCAGCAGAAGCCAGATCGGATCGGATGAAAAAAGCGCCAAAAGGCGCACGATGATATGGCCCAAGGCGTCCGGAAGCGGAAAAGCTTCGAAATGACCCATGCCGGGAAAAGCCATGGCCGGATTGGCGTGAACGTCGCCGAAGCGCAGAAGCGTCTTGATGTTGAAAAGAGCGAAGACGTAATCCGCCGTCGGGCGCAGGGGGGCGTGGAAATCGGCGGCCCAAAGGCCCGTGAAAAAGGCTGCGAGAAAACCCGCGCCGAGGCCGAGGCCGAGTTCCGTAAAACCAAAATAGAGGGGGCCGAAAAAAAACGGGCGCTTTCCCATGAAAGGAAAACGCCTGTTTTTATGAAGAAGGATATTTCGCATCGCAAAACCCGCCGTGACAGAGCCTAGCACTTTATACGGGAGCGCGAACGAAAGTAAAATTACTTCGAGGCTTGCTTCGAAGCGCTTTCCTCGACGGAAACGAACATGCGGCCGCCCGTTTCGCGGAACGCGACCTTGCCGTCGACTTTCGCAAAAATCGTGTGGTCTGTTCCGATGCCGACATTCGTGCCCGGATGCACTTTTGTGCCGCGCTGGCGAATGATGATGTTCCCCGCCTTGGCGGCCTGACCGCCCGCGAGCTTCACGCCAAGACGGCGGCCTGCTGTATCGCGACCGTTGCGTGACGAACCGCCAGCTTTTTTATGTGCCATTTGAGGTCTCCTCTAAACTTTAATTCTCAGCCCTTGATCGCGGTGATCTTGAGGACCGTGTATTCCTGACGCTGATGCTTCTTGCGGCGGTAATTCTGACGGCGCTTTTTCTTAAAAACGATCAGTTTGCCTGTGCGCTTTTGATCGACGACTTCGGCAGACACTTTCGCGGAAGCGATCATCGGCGCGCCGACTTTCACCTTGCCTTCGTCGCAAAGCATAAGAACTTCGGTCAGATCGACGGATTTGCCGACCTCGACTGGAAGCTTTTCAACTTGAATAACATCACCTTGGGCAACTTTATATTGCTTGCCGCCCGTCTTCACGACTGCGAACATTTTTACCAGCCATCTATTTAAGTGTTAACCGTAAAAGACCGCGCCCTCTAAGGCGCCGAGTCCTTGGAAGGCGCGTTTTTGCAGGATTTGGGGGTAAATGTCAACAGATCAATTTGGTTCCGAGGGGATTTGGGCTTGAAAAGGGCGCTTTTCCTAAAGTTCTTGCAATTCAACGCCGATTAGTATATACTTTGTGTAAACTTATGGAGTTGAAATGGATAGGATTATTTCCAAATGGGGGAACAGTTTAGGTGTTCGGATTCCTTTAGCACTCGCCAAAATGGCGGGGGTTGAGGAGGGGATGTCCGTTCATATCGAAGCCCGCAAGGGGCGGATTGTTATCGAACCCGCTCTTTACGATCTTGCCCCTCTCCTTGAAAAGATGACTCCTGAAAATCGCCATGAATCCGTGGAAACGGGCAAACCAGTTGGACGTGAAGAATGGTAAGTTCTTCTTCTTACGTTCCGGATCGCGGCGATGTTGTGTGGCTGATCTTCGATCCGCAAGCAGGGCATGAACAGGCCGGAAGGCGTCCCGCAATTGTGGTATCACCAAAAGCCTATAACGCGAAGGCGGGACTTGCTCTGTTTTGCCCGATCACAACGAAAATCAAATCTTATCCGTTTGAGGTTCTTTTGCCGGAGGCCGGAAAAATATCCGGCGCCGTGTTAAGCGACCAAATCAAGAGCCTCGATTGGCGCGCGCGCGAGGCGAAGTTGATTGAGAAGATTCCCGCCGCCGCTCTGATGGAAGTTATGATGAAGCTTCGGGCGCTGATAGGCGCGTGAGGCGGGATTTTTGGAATTTTCCGCCATAGATCGCGGTAAGAATAACTGCGTTGATCAAAAGGAGATAAATTGGAAAGGCGATTTCCGCGAAGCTTACTTCCTGCACGACAAAGAAACTCGCCAGAGCGCTGAAATTTGACGTCACATAGATCGTGGGCGTTTCCGATTCTGGATCGACCCATGATTTTCGGATCGTCGGTATGGCTGCTGCCGCGTCGCTTAAAATGGCAAAGAAAATCGCGACACCGGCATTTTTTGTGATTTGCCAAAGAATGAGCGCCGCGAGAGAAAGAAAGCCACAAGCCCAGTCAAAAGCCCCCAGTTTCCAGTAAGCTTTACGATTGAAGAAAGAGGCCACAAAAACGAGGAACGGAAAAAAACCTGCCAAAAAGACGGGCAAGACGGCCCATTTTACGCCTTCGGAGAGCGCGGCTGCTGTGCTGATTCCGGGAGCCAGCGACCAGAAAAAGAAGGAAATTCTGTTTGGTTGGGATTCGCCTGTCAGCGTGTCTCTGACATAGGCCAAACTGCCGAACAGTTGAATGATTCCGCTCAGAAGCAACACATAAAAGGCCATAAGATTTTACCTCGTCAGCGGCTTGAATTTCAGCCGGTGCGGTTGGTCGGCTTCGGAGCCCAAACGGCGATGGCGGTCGGCCTCGTAATCCTGATAATTGCCTTCGAACCAGACGACGCGGCTGTCGCCTTCGAAGGCGAGGATATGCGTCGCGATACGGTCGAGGAACCAGCGATCATGGCTGATGACCACGACGCAGCCCGCGAAATCGACGATCGCGTCTTCAAGCGCGCGGAGCGTATCGACGTCAAGATCGTTGGTTGGTTCGTCGAGCAGCAAGACGTTCGCGCCCGATTTCAGCATCTTCGCCATATGGACGCGGTTGCGTTCGCCGCCCGAAAGCGATCCGACCTTTTTCTGTTGATCCGGCCCCTTGAAGCCGAAGGACGACACATAGGCGCGGCTCGGCATCGTTCGTTTGCCGAGGTCGATAAGATCGTTGCCTTCGGAGATTTCTTCCCAGACGTTTTTGTTCGCATCGAGCGCGTCGCGGCTTTGATCGACATAGCCGAGCTTGACCGTATCGCCCACTTTAAAGGTGCCCGAATCCGGTTTTTCGATGTCGTTGATCATGCGGAAAAGCGTCGTTTTGCCCGCGCCGTTCGCACCGATGATGCCGACAATTCCCCCCGGCGGAAGCTTGAAGCTGAGGTCGTCGATCAAAAGCCGGTCGCCATAGGCCTTCGAAATATGTTCGGCCTCCACCACCAGATTGCCGAGGCGCGGTGGCGTCGGAATGATGATTTGCGCCTGATCGAGACCTTTTTGCCCGTTTTGAGCAAGCAGGTTTTCATAAGCCGAAATGCGCGCCTTGCTTTTCGCCTGCCTCGCCTTCGGCGAAGACCGGATCCATTCCAATTCGCGGGCCAGCGTCCGTTGGCGGGCCGTTTCATCGCGCGATTCCTGCTCAAGCCGTTTTTGCTTTTGCTCCAACCACGCGGAATAATTGCCTTCATAGGGAATGCCGTTGCCGCGATCCAATTCGAGAATCCAGCCCGTCACGTTGTCCAGGAAGTAACGATCATGGGTCACGAGGATAACCGCGCCCGGGTAATTCACGAGATATTGTTGGAGCCATTCAATGGATTCTGCGTCCAGATGGTTTGTCGGCTCATCCAGCAGAAGAAGGTTCGGTTTTTGAAGGAGAAGGCGGCACAGCGCCACGCGGCGGCGTTCGCCGCCCGAAAGCTTCGTGACATCGGCATCGCCCGGCGGACAGCGCAGGGCATCCATCGCGATTTCGACCGTGCGGCCAAGATCCCACGCATCGGCGGCCTCGATCTTTTCCTGCAATTCGCCTTGCTCGTCGATCAGTTTTTGCATCTCGTCGGGATCAGTGACTTCGCCCAAAAGATTGCTGACTTCCTCAAAGCGGTCAAGAAGCCCCTTGGTTTCGCCAAGACCCGCAAGGATGTTTTGCTCAACTGTCAATTTCGGATCGAGCTGCGGTTCTTGCGGCAAATAGCCGACCGTAGCACCTTCGGCCACAAAGGCCTCGCCGCCGTAATCCTTATCCAGACCCGCGATGATTTTCATGAGAGTCGATTTGCCAGCGCCGTTCGGCCCCAAAACGCCGATTTTGGCGTCGGGATAGAAGGACAGGCGTATGTTGTTCAAAACCGTTTTCCCGTTGGGAAAGGTCTTTGTCACGCCATTCATCACGTAGATGTATTGATAAGCCGCCATTTAGTTGATTTCCTTAGATAATATGAACCCGTTTTGGGCCGTCCAGAAACTGTGCAGAACGAAGCGTACGTATTCAAGCTTTCCAAGCGCGCGCCTGTGATCATCCTCTTGTGGCGAAGTAGCACAGTTCCCGATACACCGCAAATCCGGCAGGACGAAGGAATTGGCGCAGCCCCAACATCGTGGCTTTGTAAACAACCTCTAAGATAAAAGTCGTTGTAAGAAACTATGTTGCGTAAGGGTGTTGATATTGGAATTAATATAATTTGATTATCTGTCTTACGAAACATACATGCGTACGCAGGAAACTTTTGGTTAACCATTCACATGCGACCTTCTGGCCACACAACTTTGGAGTTTTTTATGCTTTTCCGACGCGATAAAACTGAAGAATCTCAAGTACATCCTTCCTTGGAAGGGGATATGACCGCCGTCTCGAATGATAGCGCAATTGAAACCGTCATCAGTAAGTTGACGGGCGACGCCTATCGCGATGTCTTGAAGGCCAAGGATCCCGCGAGCCGCGCGCTGCGCCCGATCGCGAAGATGTTGGGCGACCGGGTTTTGTCCTCCTTGAAGCTTGTCGTGAATATATGGGTCGAGCAGACTTCGCCTCTGTTCGCAATTGCCGAGATGTTGCGCGATATGCGCGATCTTCAACAACGCAGTCAGGCGGTCGCTTCGGCTTCCGAGGAAATGACCGCTTCCATCGGCGAGGTCGCGCGCACGGCCGAAACGGTTTCGACAGACGCTCAATCCGTTAAAAGCGATCTTGCGAGCAGCGTCGACGCGGTCAATCAGGCTTTTTCGACGATGGACGGCATTTCGCACGCCTTCAGCGGCTTGACCGATAAAGTTCACGCGCTCGGCTCGGCTTCCGAGCAAATTACGCAGATCTTGAAAACGATCGAGCAAATTTCGAACCAGACGAATCTCCTCGCGCTCAATGCCACGATTGAAGCGGCGCGCGCCGGGGACGCGGGAAAGGGGTTCGCCGTCGTCGCAAGCGAAGTCAAAAGCCTTGCCAAGCAAACATCCGGCGCTACCGAAGATGTTCGTAAGCGTATCGCGGGCCTTCAACAAGGCATGACCGACATGCTGGATTCCATGAATGACGGAACCGCGCGGGTCGCCAAGGGGACGGAAGTCATCAATGTCGTCAGCGAGCGGATTCATTCCGTCGGCGATCGCGTCGATTCCGTTGCGGAAAAAATGGTTGAGCTTTCATCCACCGTCGGTGAGCAGGCAAAAGTGACCAACGAAGTGACCGGTAACATCACGGCCATTGTGCACAAGACGGATAAGATGATCCAGAATATCGATATGCTTTCGATGGCGATTGAGAAGTCAAGTTCCATCGTTCAAGGCGGGCTTGCGGAAATTGTGAAGAATCCCGATGCCGCCATGCTTGTTCAGGTTACGAAAGCCGATCATGCGAGCTTTAAAAAGCGCGTGATCGACACCGTTATCGGCCGCGGAAAGACGAAAAGTTCCGAACTTCCCGACCATCATGGATGCCGCCTTGGCAAATGGTACGACACGATCACCGATCAGCGCATTCGCGCGCTGCCCGCGTTCAAAAAGCTTGAGGAACCGCATCAGTGCGTTCACAACGCAGGCAAACAGGCCTTGGCTCATATGGAGCGCGGTGATTTTCCGGACGCCTTGTTGGAGGCCGAAAAACTTAATGCGGCTTCTAAAGACGTTATTGCGCTTCTCGACGAGCTTTATCAGCGCATTCTAGAGCTTGAGGAACAAAGCTAAGAAAACAATAAAGCCTTATATAGACTTGCAAAGGGCAGGGCGAGTGGGCTAGAAAAGCCGCTCGCCTCAGTCCCCTTCGTCTAGAGGCCTAGGACATCGCCCTCTCACGGCGGTAACACGGGTTCGAATCCCGTAGGGGACGCCAATCAAATCAAAGACTTAAGGCCGCCTCAGGGCGGCTTTTTTGTTTTATGCCCAATTTTTGCCTAATATCCAGTCCGAAACAACCAGACATTCTGGGAAACAGCCTTGCAACTCGACTGTGACGGAAATCGATTTTCCAATTCAAATCGAACATCTTTAATAAACCGATTTCTGCTTATGGGAACCGTGAGAGCTTGCAGGAGATCCGATTCCCTTGCCGAAATTGGGCGTCTTTTCTTAAATGAAACTATTTTTGCCATGTTACTCTGCGTGCGAGCCAAGAAACGATCCTTATTGGATGGAGAGATTATGTCTACAGAAAAGCATATTGCCAGAGCTCGTGAACTTTTTGCCGAGCTTGGAGACGGAGATAGAACAAAAGCCACGCGCCGTTCCATGGCGTATTTTCTGCAAGAAGCGGGGGCTGGTTATGACGCGCTCGATCCCACGGGGCAAAAAAGCGCCGATGAGATGTACGCTGAAGTAGAGAGAAAAACTTATGACGGTAATATCGCCGGAGCGCGCGCCTGTTTCGCCGATTTGGGGGTGGACCGGAGTCGGTTCGGCAATACTTTTCCTACGCTTTATACATTGCGTAATAATCTTGCCGAAGTCGGCGCTTCCTATGACGTTCTCGATCCCGAAGGCAAAACGAGCGCCGAGGAGATGGAAGCCGAGGTCAATGAGCGCGTCTTTTGGGGGTATATTGACGAAGCGCGGGATGCTTTTGACGATATCGCGACCAGCATCACGCCGTACAATACCATCAGCTATATGGAGGATATATTGAATCATGCGGGCGTCGGTTATGAAGCGCTTGATCCCGCATGGAAGAAGAGCGCTGAGGAAATGAAAGCCGAGGTCGAGAAGAGGAACCTCAAAGGTTACATTGTCGAAGCGCGCTATCGTTTCGATGGGCTTAGGGAATTTGGTGATCCGCGCCGGACGCTACACGTGATAAAGGACAGGCTTAAGAGCGCTGGGGTTGGTATTGCGGCTCTTGATCCCGAAGGCAAGAAGACGGCAAAAGAAATGGCCATTATTCTTTCGAAACGCCTGAAAAAGGCATTAAAGCCGAAAAATATCCGTGCCCATCGCAGAATGAAAAGGGGCTGCCCCTCACCGGCAGCGGGATAGGGCTTTATTCATTTGGGGACAACATGAGAGCTATTTTGCGGAGGACAGCTCGGACCTCCAAAGTTTCCGAAAACAACATATTATGAGCGTCCCAGTTCCAAAGAAACTTCTCGGACTTAACGAATATATTTAAGGCTATTACGATGACTGTGCACCGATCTCGGCCCATAAAAGATGAGCCGTTTAATGTCGATACAATGTACCGCGATCTTTTGCCGGAAGCGCGAGGGCGCGGGTTCTCTGATCAAAAGCTGGAGAGCCTAATTGCCCAAGCAATTGGGCAGTGCCCCATTTTGCTTGAGGGCGATTCAGGATGGTTTGCTGACCCAAGCATTAAGGCAGGGCTGTTATTCAACGCCTATGCTCAAGGCGAAAAACAGAGATTCTACGGGGAAATCCTAGAAATTACCCACCTCATTCGAAGCGCTCACCGCTCCTATAACTTCGGCCCAAAAGAGGGATATAGGCGTCACTCTGTAGCCAACGCCTTTAGAGGGCTTATGCATGATGCAGGTGAGGATACATTCAAGCAGCGAACGGTTGCGCGTGATGAATTAACCTTCAAACTTGTCATGCAGTGCTGGCACGGGGATCAGGACAGCGCTGCAGCTATCGAGCAAGACATCAGGGCGCTTACAGATAGCAGAGACCTTACTCGTTTAGAATGTTTTGAAGAACAACGCCGCCGCGCCGGACATCGTGACACGCCAGAAACCAATTATAGCGCAGAGGCTATGGTTGCGCGTTTTCTTGAAAAACTTGATACGGCTGAAGGCGATTATATTTGTGCGCGCACCATCCCTGATATTTTTACGCCTGAAAAAATAATAAGATCATCAAATCTTGCTCAACGGGGTTTGTATTTGGCAAAAGAGATGTCAAAAGCACCATCAGGGGAACCTCATCCCATAGCCGGAGGAGGTGCCAGTCCACCTCGTTTCACCGAACCAGCCTGTGCAATTCTGCACAACGCCTCGTCAAATAGTCGTTTGACAAATAATGCACATTCAGAGCATGATTCCTCCCGAAGGCAGGAAAAAGCTGTCTTTGGGGCTTTAGAACCTCAATCATGCGCGGTTTACCTTTTCTCCTAAACTTCGCAGAAAATGGACGGAGCTTCTGCGAAAAAATCCAGATTATGGCGATAGGGAGATTCAAGAATGGACCCAAACCCTTGGATGGGACGCCTTGTCTGGAGAGGTTTTGGGGATAATTAAAACGCCCGAAGCAGATCGCCAACCAAACGACGAAAAGATTCTAACGACGCTTCTTAAATCGGAAATGGCCGCTTATCACGATAAGACGTTAGAGGGCTATGAAACAGAGCTGAAGGCCACGCAAGAACAAATTGCCGCAATCAAGGAAAGATCTGTCGGGCATTCCCTTTCGCCTTCCATTCGTCCTTTGTTTGAAGATTTCAAGGAAATGCGATCGATCGTTGGCGACATAGAAAACGATATGCGCTACGTGGATGTTCGTTGGGATGATCGCACACCCGTGCATAAACTAAGTGCTGCCGATTATAGTGCCCTGACAGACCTTTGCGTTGGATTGGGCGGTCTAGGGAGGAATAGCAAAGAATGGGGGCAACATCACAGCGAAGTTATGGCTTCTTTTAATACGTATCTTCATGAAAAGTATTTAGACAGGTACAAGTTTGTTGATGGGGAGGGCAGAGTAAAAGAACCCGTAGAACCCGAAACGCTCGCTGCCTTTAAGCGCATAAGTCATCATATGGAAAAATTGTCGTTCTTTACCATGGACGATACAACGCAAGGGATGCAAAGACGCGGCACAATCTCGTCTCTTGTCGGGGATGGAAGTTATATCGAGCGATTGTTAGGAGAAGGAAGATCGCCCGAAGCTTTCAGCGAGTTTTCCCAAATTCTTATCGGCTCAAATTTGCACCTCAGAACGGAAACAGGCATATCGTCATTATTAGATCTTAGAAAACATCCGGCCTATATCGATCATCCGATGGGAAAAGGGGGCGAAGACCTTATCGTCGATCATTTAAATCTGCCCGAACTTGAGAAAAAGGCAGAAAATATTGAACTCAAAATCAAGGGCATGAAGGACCCACGTGAATTTGCAGCCAGTTTTAAAGAGTCCTCGCCTAATTTATTTGGCTTAATGTCTCAACATCAGGCCGGCCACTCCGTGGATGAACTGTTCGTCGCGGAGTCGCTTCTAAATGAACACACACGTCAGAATATTGGCAAAACGACAGCGCCGGATGTGCGGGCACAAGATTCTGCGTTTTTCGATTCAGTGCCGTCAAATCGGCGTTCTTATGCCGATCTTAAAACCGGTCTAGGCGGCATTGCTGCCAAGGCAACCCCTGCCGTTGTTTTTGATAAACTTAACAATAGTCTTGGCGTGGCATCTGTTGCCGTGCCCTTCGCTGATGCCGTCGTCAAGGGGGATGTCCGGCAGGCTGCTGAAGTCGCAGGAAGTGCTGCCTTCTTACATGTCAGCATGAAGGGGATTGCTAAAATTTTTGGGACTAGAGTTGTTCCGGTGGCGGGGCAGCTCGTCGGTTTCGGATTCGGCGTAAAGGATACTTACGACGCCATACAAAATGGAAATACGGCGCGCGCGATCGTTAGCGGGACGGAAACGACGCTTTATGGCGTCGCTGCGACGACGGGAGCTTTTGCGGCGCTCAATATATGGAATCCTGCCGGTTGGGGCGCGGGCGCAATCTCCGTTGGCGCGGGGGCCGGTGCGGTTGCCATAACAGCCGGAAAGGCCGTTTACGACAATTGGCAGACGGTTAAGGGATGGTTCGGATCGAATGAAAAAGAAGAGCCCGTTTCTGCCCCCGCACCACAAAGCGCCGAAGCTGGGCTCGAGGGTTATACGTCGCGTCGTTCGAATATGAACGCGCTAAGAGCAGGACCTGAGAATGCAGAGAAAGCAGGAGATCCAGTTCTATCGGATAAACCGGAATTGGATTCCGCCGCAGAGCAACGACAGGCACCTCGACTGCGTCCACTTGCCTCGGCATTCAATATGTAAAAAACGTTTTGGGCTTGGGGTTGATGGGGCTTGCCCCTCACCAATTGTCTTGTCGGGTCGCCATAGGCGGTCTGACAAGACATTACTGGCAATCAGTCTTAAATGCCGTTTTTGTCTGACATCCTGCGATGGCTTCTTCCTAAAAAAACACCAGAACTCTGCGCAAGTAGGGACATGGGTAATACCCATATCCAGTTTATCTTGTTCGGCCAGTCATGCCTTGTCATACCGTCTGCGCCGGTTTGACAAGGCAACTGGTGAGGGCGCTGCCCATCAACCCGCGCCGGAGGCGACAAGGTGGCTTACGCCTGAATGAAACGGATTTGCAGGCGGGTGCCGGTGGCCTTGGCAAGTTTGAGCAAGGTTGCGGTGCTGGGCGGCTGCCTACCACTTTCCATACGGGCGATTACAGGCTGGGTTGTTTTCATCCGGTGGGCCAGTTCTTTTTGGCTCAGGTTGGATCTCATGCGTGCTTCGATCAGCGCGGACGCAAGCGCGTATTCGGGCTCTAGCGCGTCATACGCCTCCGTAAATTTCTTGCTTTTAAACCATTTCTTGCTGACTTCTCTGACGGTTTTCATAGATACCCAAGCTCCTTTGCTCGTTTTAAGGCCAGCTCAATAGATTCTGGCGGTGTCTTTTGTGTCTTTTTTATAAATGCGTGCAAGACAACCACCCGTTTGCCCTGCGCTGTAACGTAAGCGGCTCGGGCAATACCATCGCGCCCGCGCATCCGCATTTCCCACAACTTACCTTGCAGATGCTTGATATAGGGTTCATGAACCTGCTCAAGGCCATATTGTTCAATCAAATCGACGATGCGCAGAAAATTAGCCTTTACATCATCGGCAAGTTTGCCAACCTCCTTTTCAGCTCGGTTATCCCCATATATGACGACCCAGCCGCTACGTGTATTATATGCCATATTTGCTATCTTTCTGCAAGCTCAACAATAGCCCAACATAGTTCATTGCAATGGCTATGTTCATTTCTTTTTAACCCTGCTGCCCACGGGCTTCATCTCCAAGACCTTGCCGTTGCCCTCGGTTTGCTCCTGCTGGCAATAGCGGGCCCACTTGTCCATGAGAAGGCGGCGCTTGTCGAAGAGGTCACTACGGCGGTAGGCGGCCTCGACGCGGCTCTGAATGGCGTGGGCGAGGGCGGCTTCTGCGACTTCACGCGGGAAGTTTGTTTGCTCTGCGGCCCAATCGCGGAACGACGACCGGAAGCCGTGAACGGTTATATCCCGCCGGTTCATGCGTTTGAGAAGCGCCAGCATGGCGATATTGGACAGAAATGTTTTGCCCTTGGGGCTTGGGAACACATAAGGGCTGGGTTCCTCGCCGGATTGCTCAAGGTGGTCTCTGTTGTGTTTGAGGTCTTTCAGGATGGCAAGCGCCGGGGCCGTCAACGGTACACGATGTTCCTTGCCACTTTTCATGCGGTCAGCGGGGATTGCCCAAACCTTGTTCTCGAAGTCGATATCATCCCATGCGGCGCTTAGGACTTCATTGCTCCGGCAGGCCGTGAAGATCACAAGCTTAAGAGCTTGCGCCGCTAACCCGGGCTGTTTGTCCACGGCTTGCAGGAAGCCATTGACCTTGGCATAGGGAAGGGCAGCAAAATGCTCGACCTTGATAAGCTTCGATGGACGGGCCAGCAGGTTTTCCAAATGGCCTCGCCAACGGGCCGGATTCTCGCCTTGGCGATATTCGCGCACCTTCGCCCAATCGAGGATGCATTCGATGCGACCCCGTAAGCGTTTGGCCGTTTCTGTCTTCTTTTGCCAAATAGGTTCCAGCACCTTCATGACCAGCGCCGTATCGATGGCCTGTACGGGCAATTTACCCATAATGGGATAGGCATGCTTCGCCAAGGCCTGATCCCACTGCTTGGCATGCCGTTCTTGCCGCCAGCTTGCTTTATGGGCTTCGATATAGGTTTTGGCGCAGGCTTCAAAGGTCGTGCCCTTGGCGGCAGCCAATCGTGCCGAAGTTTGTTCGGCCCTTTTGGTGTCAAGTGGATCAAGACCCGCAGCCAGCAATTTACGACCATCGGCGGCCTTCACCCGCGCTTCGGCCAAGGTTACGGCATGAAGGGCCCCTAAGCCCATTGCATGGGCCTTGCCATGCAGCATAAAGCGAAACAGCCATGCTTTGTTGCCGCTGGGGCCGATTTGTAGATAGAGCCCGCCACCGTCGGCATAAAGCCCTTTCTTCTTGGCTCTCCCAACGCTCAAGGCCGTCAGCTTTCCGATCACGCGCGCCATGCAAACTCCGGTTTAAATTCCAAATCAGGAGCCAGTATAACCCACAAACCAACCCACATACAAGAGTTGGATTGTGGTGGATGAGAAAAACCCTTGGTGGACAGATGGAATGAGAAAACCAACGAAATACTGGGTAAAACGTCATTATAATGGACAGTATGAAACATCTACGGACAACGGTATAAAGGACGTAGGGGACGCCAATTAGAGATGAATCTGCGTACTGGGCGTTGAGCTTGCAAATTTTCCTATCTCCGAAGCCTTCAACTTCCTATCTCCTTCCTATGTCCGAATCCTTCAACGCATATATAAAAGGCTAGAGCGCACAACTTTGAATAAGCAATGCCTTGCTTTGCGAGGACTTCTTTAAACGGTTACGGTCGCATGCGACCGATAACCAAAGATTAAGGTTTCATGGGCTGAAATGCTTCAGCTTATTTAGATCATGGTCGTTATGATTTGTTCTGTCTAATGTGCCCCCCCCCGTTCTCACAGGAGGCTTAATTATGACATGGTATGCCAATCTTAAAATTCTCACCAAAATACTGACTGTTTTGGGTTTGATGGGGGTGCTGACGATTGCGTCGGCCCTTTACGCAGGGCATCAAATGCATGTCGTGGACGATGCCGATACTTACGTCATCGAACATCCGGATAGAGCATCCATCGCTCTTGCGCGAGCCAATCGCTATCTTATGGGCTATTATGCCGGCATCTATCGATTGGCAACGGAAGTCACGGACGAAGGCAATAAGGAAGCCATGCGCGATATTGAGGGTGGGCGCGACGGGTTCATGGAGAGGATGTCGGATGCCGTCAAAGCCGATCCTGTTGTTAAGCCGAAGGTCGATGAGATAATCAAGAAATTCCAAAGCTGCATGGACGGAGATTGCGGCACGGCCATTAAACTCGGCCTGTCGACGGATGCCGCCGAGAACGCAAAAGCGGCAGCGTTTATGCGTGAAAAATGCGCTCCGGAGTTGAAAGGCGTGCTTGGCAGCGTTAAAGAACTTGTTGATGAAACTGTGGTGCGCGCCCAAAAAATGTCCGACGATGCCACGGCCATGATCGAAGGTTTGGTCACGATGACCATTATCGTGATTGTCATAGGCTTGCTGTTGGTCGCCGCTCTTGCCGTTTATCTGACACGGAATTTTGTGACCAAGCCGATTTCCAAGATCGAAGGCGGTCTTGACCAATTGGCGCAAGGCAATTTGTCCGTCGATGTTGTGGGGGCCGAACGCAACGACGAAATCGGCAGCATGGCGCGCACCTTTGTAAAACTCCGCGAAGGGCTGACAAGGGCGCGCCAATTGGAAGCCGAGCAACGCTCCGACGCCGAGGTCAAAGCGCGGCGCGGCGAGAAAGTGGCGGCGCTGGTCAAGAGCTTTGAGGGCATGATTAAAGGCGTTGTCAGTAACCTTGCCTCATCCGCGACAGAGCTGCAATCCAACGCGGCCTCTATGTCATCGGCCTCGCAACAAACGCAGCAACAAAGCACGGTCGTGTCGACAGCAGCGCAGGAAGCATCAGCCAATGTGCAGGCCGTCGCGGGGGCTACGGAAGAGATGACCGCCTCCAGCAGAGAGATCGGCCAGCAGGTGACAAAAGCGTCGCAAATGGCCGGCGCGGCGGTTGAGGAAGCCAACCAAACCAGCACCGTTGTGGACGGTCTGGCCCGTGCCGCACAGAAGATCGGCGATGTTGTCTCGCTTATTCAGCAAATCGCGGGACAAACCAATCTTCTCGCCCTTAACGCAACCATCGAGGCTGCTCGTGCGGGCGATGCAGGCAAGGGCTTTGCCGTTGTCGCCAGCGAGGTTAAATCGCTTGCCAACCAGACAGCAAAAGCTACCGAAGAAATCTCGGCGCAAATCAGCGGCATCCAGTCCGCGACCGGATCGACTGTCGATGCCATCAAGGGAATCGGCACATCCATTAGCAACATAAGCCATGTGGCTTCGGCGGTCGCCGCGGCGGTGCAGGAACAAGTCGCCGCGACCGGAGAGATATCCAGCAATGTCCAGCAGGCGGCGCAGGGAACGGACGAGATTTCGCGCAACATTACAGGCGTCGCTCAAGCCGCTTCGCAGACCGGGGAAGCCGCAAACATGGTTTTGACAGCAGCCAATCAGCTATCCAAAGAAGCCGAGACTCTACGCGGTGAGGTGGATAAATTCCTTGCCGCGCTGAATGCCGCGTAGTGTGCGAAAAAATAGAGTCTTCATAGATAGGGGGGGCGGGCACGCCATATAAGAAAAGCCCCCGTTGGGGGCTTGGGTTTCTTGATTATTAAGCTTCTATTAGATGTTTTTTGTAAAGACTCATTTTCTTATTCCGACATTTTGAAAGCGAGACAATGACACTATTTTCGACCCTGAAGTGGGATTTTTACGTTCAGGCGCTTATCCCCTTTTGCGCCTGGCTGTTCGTTTATTACGCGGTGCGCACAAAAGCGCCGGTGATCTCCACGCAGAAGGCGGCGGGCGAAACGATCATATCCATCCTGCGTACCGAAATGCAGGCGAGGCCGGGTCAAAAAGTCAAAATCTATGATCTTGGTTCCGGTTGGGGCGGCCTGTGTCTCGCTGTGGCAAAATCCTTTCCCGATGCCGAAATCGTCGGTCTTGAAATGGCATGGCCCGCGTGGCTTTTCTCGTTTTTGCGAATGAAATGGAGCGGGCTGAAAAATCTCCGTTTTCGCTGCTGCAATTTCTGGAAACATGACATCGGCGACGGCGATGTCGTGTTGTCTTATCTCGGCGATGCCATTCAACCGCCTTTGGCTGCAAAGCTCAGAGAGCAACATCGCCCCGGCCGCCTTGTTATCTCCAATACCTTTCCCCTGCCTAAAGACTGGGTTCCCTTTCAACGCGTTCCCACAGCGGCATGGCTTAGCAAGGAGATCCTCCTTTATCGCCAGTAGAATGGTGGTTACGCGGTTTGGAGCGCAGGCATTCTGCTTGTCGATTTTATCGACCATTTGGGGACGGGCCGTATTGCGATTCCGCGTGCCATCGCCCTTGCCGGCCCGACAATCCTCTCGCCTTTCGCGATTCCACGCGCTTTATCTTCATGATTAAGAGGTAATGGGATAGAAAGTACTTAATAAGTACGGATTATAGTACAATAGTATTCTTCTTAGAAGAAAATATCTATAACGAATACTATTGGATGATTTATATAATTATTCTTGTTAACCATAAAATTTGCTATAAGAACTGGAAATGAAAGAGACTCAATTGCTCTTACGGCCTTTGAAAATCCGCCTGCGCCGCCTCGCTGTCACAAACCCCACGCCTCGAGAGAAAACGGAGAGCTTGAATGCCTTACTCCTTAAGCAATCTCAAAATTGCGACCCGGATTTTTATGGGTTTTGGCCTCATCCTCATTATCTTGGCCGGGATGACCCTTTTTGCGAATAATGCGAGCCTTCAAAGCGTGCAAAAAGAAAACGAGTTTGCACGCCGCAGCCATCAAATGAAAGGTCTTTATAGCATAAAGGCGGATTTTATCGATTTGCGCCGTGCGATTACGCTTTCTATCCTTCGCGGGGGCAACGAAGAATTTCACGATAACATCAAATCGCTTGAAGAGCAGATGTCCGAGGTTCGCGATGGTTATAAAAAACAAGACCGTAAAGACCGCATGACGAAGGCGATGGAAAATCTCAAAGAGTACGGTCAAAAACTCGATTATTTCGTAAGCGTTCGGGGCAACAAGGACGAGGCCGACAAGGCCTTCAACAGCCTCAGTTCCAACGGCCAGGTTATTCAAAGCACCGTTGTGGATCTTGCAAAAGATCTGGAAGCCGACATGAGCGCGGACGAGAAAATTATGGAGGCTTCGGCCGCCTATAACGAAGAAGTTCTGCAAATTTCCGGCGCTTTCGCAATTTTTCTCGGCCTGTTCATCGCTTATGTAATCGGTCAGGGCATTTCGAAGCCCGTGCGACAGATGACTCAAACCATGGAGATTTTGGCCGATGGCAATTTGGAGGTCGAGATTCCAAGCCTTGAAAACAAAGATGAAATCGGCCACATGGCCAAAGCGGTTAACATTTTCAAGGAAAACGCGAAAAAGGTTGAGGCCATGCGCGCGGAACAGGCCAAAACGGATGCGCGGGTGGCGGCGGAGCGACGCAAAGCCATGCTCGATCTCGCCGATCGTTTCGAAGCCAGCGTGATGGGCGTCGTCAAGAACGTTTCTTCTTCCGCGACGGAAATGCAGGCGACGGCGCAAAGCATGTCGAATATCGCGCAGGAAACCAGCGCGCAAGCGACGACGGTTGCGGCTGCGGCGACGGAAGCCTCGGCAAATGTCGAGACCGTCGCTTCGGCAGCCGAGGAGCTTTCCGCCTCGACGAGCGAAATCGGAAGCCGCGTGACCGAGGCCGCGCGCGTGTCGCAATCCGCTGCGGATGAAAGCGCGCGCACGAATGAGCGAATTCAGAAACTGGCGGTTTCGACCAACAAAATCGGCGAGGTGGTCGAGCTTATCAACGCTATCGCGTCGCAAACCAATTTGTTGGCGCTTAACGCGACGATCGAAGCCGCACGGGCCGGCGAAGCGGGCAAGGGGTTCGCCGTCGTGGCAAGCGAGGTGAAGGGACTTGCCAATCAAACGGCGAAGGCCACGGAAGAAATCGGCGCGCAAATCGCTTCCGTTCAAGCTGAAACAAACGGCGCGGTTCAGGCTATCGGAGCGATTACCGAGATTATCAATCAGGTGCGCGGCATATCCTCGAATATCGCCGCCGCCGTCGAAGAACAAAGCAGCGCAACCCGCGAAATCGCGCGGAATGTCCAGCAAGCCTCGCAAGGGACGCATGACGTTTCGACAAACATCGTTTCCGTGACGCAGGCTTCATCCCAAACGGGCGCTGCCGCCGAAGATGTTTTGACAGCGGCCGGCGATCTTTCCAAAGATGCCGAAAAATTACGGAAAGAGGTCGAAACCTTCCTTGCGAACATTCGCGCGGGATAACCGTGCGCCTGCGATCCGACGCGGACTATTGCCAGCCGCTGTTTCTTTAAAAACGTCGCGCGGCTTTTCGTCGGGGCTGCGATTTTAAAATAGGTTGACACGTCCCGAGATTGGGGCGAATTTCGTGCGTCCTTTCGGCGCCCTTTGCGACAACAAACGAGGTCTTTCATGTTCAAGAAAATAGCGGCGATTTTGATCGCTTCCTTGGCTTTGGCGGCTTGCGCTTCCAACACGCCGCGGATCATACAAGCCTCGTCGGGCGCCCCCGACATTCACATGACAGTCGGCATGGCGACGCAGGTTGAAATGCCCGATTCAGGCCGCGTCCAGTCCGTTACGGTCGGAGATCCCTCGCTTGTAACCGCAGAGCAAGCCGGCGATGTCGTCAATCTTGTGGCGAAGACGGGGGCCGGGCAGACGAACATGATCATTCGTTCGCGCGACGAAGACGGCAACGTCAAAGTGTACCAATATCATATCGATGTTCAGGGACGAGACTAAGGTCGGGGGATTTCTGTAACGCCATATTTTAGCCCGGATGGTCGTGTACGTTATTCCCTATGTGATCTACCCTTTTTGGTTTTCCCCAATCCGTAGATAAGAGGAGCTCCTTATGAAGTTTTTCAGGCCCATCGCCCTTTGCAGCACGGCCCTTTTGCTCGCGGCTTGCGCAAGCACGCCCATGGGCCCCACGGTTCGCGTCCTTCCCGCGCAAGGTAAGCCCTTCGAACAGTTCCAGATGGAACAGGCAAGCTGTAAGCAATATGCCGCCGATCAGGTTCGCGGTCAGGCCGAGTCGGCCAATACGACGGGGATCGTCGAGGGAATCGCCGGCACCGCTCTTGGTGCGGGCCTTGGCGCCGCCGTCGGCGGGGGGCATGGCGCTGCGGTCGGTGCCGCGGCCGGCGCCGTTGCGGGCACTGCCGTAGGGGGCAGCACTTCTTCGCATCAGCAAAAAGGCATTCAGCAGCAATACAACGATGCCTTTGTCCAATGTATGTCCGCCAAGGGCAATCAGGTCGAACGGCCCGTGGTTTATACCGCGCCTTCGACAACTGTGATTTATACGCAACCGCAGCCGACCGTCGTTTATACGCAACCCGCGCCGCCGCCGACAGTCGTCTATACGCAGCCAGCTCCTGCGCCGGTTCCGCAGGGCCAGACGGTCGTGTTTCCCGACTCTCATTAAGGTTGGGTTCGGGCTTTGAAGCCTCATGCGCCGGATTGCTTTGAAGTGAAAAAGCCGAACGAGATCAAATATGCCGAATGGGCCCTATGGGCGTGGACGGCGTGGACATGCGTCTTCGGTACCTATCAGACTTGGCGCGAAGTGCCGGAGATGCAGGCGGCGATCGCAGGACAGCTTCAGGGGGTCATTTCGATTTCCATGAGCTCCGTTCTCGAATGGACGATCGTGGGCTACGCGTTTCTTGCGCTGACGGCGGCTTGGTTCATTTTTAAGGTCGGTCAGGGGAAAAAGTGGGCGCGCTCCAGCTTTATGTGGAGCTTTGCGGCCGAGGCCTTGTGGGCGGCGCTTCCGCCTTATCACGGGATCGCCGAACATCTGCCGGATATCCCCGATTTGGGGCTGCAGGCCTACGCTCTTTATCTTCTTTACGCTTGGCCCGGGCGGACTTGGTTCAATCAGGAAGAACGCGTTTTTGAGGCGCGGGCGCGAACGGACGGAACGCCTTAAGAATTCGGCTTTGAAAAACTCTGCAATCGTTCGCGCATCATGTCCAGAAGGGCGTCGATGCTGCCGTTATTTCGCTCGAGAATGGAGGCATATTCCTGCCTTTGCGTGATGCTTTGGCTGATCCCCTCGACGGTCACATCGATGATCGAGAGCTGTCCGTTGTTTTGATGAAGGCGCCAATCCACGGATGTTGGCTGAACGCCGCCGGGATGGTCTATTTCGCTATTGACGACAACGTCTTTCTCGTTTTCTTGGCGAACGCCCGTCACATGAAATTTCTCGCCGTAATACAAACTGAGGCGGTCGCCGTAAATCTTGACCACCAGAGACTGAAAAAGATTCAGATAGTCCTGCTGCTGTTGAGGCGTCGCCGTATTCCATGCCCGCCCGAGCACGAAGCGGCCGATGGCAGGGATATCGAAAGCTTTGCGTAGGATTTCTCTGTACTTATCCGCGCGTTGTTCTTGCGTCAGGCTTTTGTCGGTTATGATGGCGATGGCCTTGTTGCCGAGATCCTGAATGAATTTTCCCGCCGATGTTTGTTGAGCTTGCTCCGGCGCAGTCGCTTCATTGAGCGTTTGAGCCGACGCCGGGGTCAATGCGGGCCCAGCCATGCCGATGAAAAGGCTCAGCGCGAGAAAGGCCGATGTTTTTCGCAAAGATTTGTGCATGGTTGCCTCCTGAGATTCACGACAAGGGCAAAAGATCGTTTGAATAAACCGGGGCGGGAATAGATGCGAATGGAAACGAACCGCATTTATCCGCGGCAGAACGCGCATTGTATCATATTGCCGGTTGCATGACACACAGAATCTAGCGCGCTTTTTTGCTCGAGAACCATTGCGCGATGTGTTCCTGAAAGCTCCCCAGATTAAAAGGTTTCGGGAGGAACCCTTTGGCGCCGCCCGCGAACGCTTTGGCTCGCGTTTTCACAAAATCGTCGGCGCTGAACATCACGATACGGCAATCCTGATCGTATTGCTGCATATAGTTGAGGAGCGTAATCCCGTCGCAATCCGGAAGTCCGATGTCCAGAAAGATAATGTCCGGCATAAGCTGCAAATGTTTCGCAAGCGCCTCGGCGCCGTTTTGCGCCGTTATCACAACATAGTTTTTTTCGAGCGCCGCGCCGACTATTTTCAACGTCATCAAATCGTCGTCCACGATCATGATGTGCGGTTGCTCACGGCCCTCGCGTTTATGCTTGTCTTGGTGCCAATCGTGCAGAAGATCCTCGACATTCGGAACCAGCGCTTTCAGGAATCGGTAATTCACGACGGGAATTTGCAAGCTTGATGTGTCGTTCCATTGCAGGCGCGCGAACAATTGCTTCATTTGTTCCGGCTCCGCCGCGACGCAAAGAAGCTGGGCAAGCAAGTTGGGAATGCGGGAGGCCTCGGTAAGCTCCTCCAGCAAGCCTTCCGTTGCGAATCCGGCGCCCTTTTTGAATATGACGAGAATGCTTCTTTCAAGCCAGGCGACCGTGGAATCGCTTCGCGGAAGGCGCGTGCGGAGAAGCGCCGTTATCTTGGCTTGCTTGATCCAGTCCAGAGGCGGCGTAGCCGTGATGTCGATCGCGTACCAATCTTCCCAATAAGCCCGGTCGGCCATGCTTTGGCTCATGTTCTTGACGAAGCCCTTGGCTTCGGAAAGATCCGTGATAATTTGCACCTTGAGCCTCCGTTTTTAGAAAATCCTCCCCAATTGTGCGCGGCGGGCGTTAAAGATTTCTTAGGAGCGGGGTGTCTTTTTGCAAGGAGAGAACCCGTTATATCTCCTTGATTTTTTTCGTTTTTACAAGATCCATGAGCGCTTTTTGCACTTCGTTCACGACATTTGCCCAGTCATGCCAGTTCGGTTGATGAAAAAGCCGCATGGTCGGATACCATGGCGTGTCGTTACGATCTCGCTGCCAGCGCCAGCAACTATCGTGCCGGTTGAGAAGCCAGACGGGCTTGCCGAGGGCGGCGGCGAGGTGCGCGACGGCCGTATCGACGCTGATCACAAGATCCAGATTTTCGATCAACGCCGCCGTGTCCGCAAAATCGCGGCTTTCGTCGATAAGGTCGATCAGGCCGAAAGAATCCGGCGCTTTAACGCCGTCTTTCTGAAGGCTGAAAAACTGGACGCCTTCGGTTTTCAAAAGCGGCGCAAGCGTATCCGGCGCGATAGAGCGTCTTTTGTCCGTCGCGATCAGATCCACCGATTGTTTGCGCGCGCTTCCGGCCCAGACGAGACCGACCTTCAACTTCTGATCCGAATTCGGGGGAAGGCGGGCCTGCCAGAGCGCGATATCTTCCTTTGTCGCCTTCAGATAGGCTTGCGGCGCTGGAATCGTTTCAAGCGTCGTTTTAAAAGCCCCGGGCAGGGAAAGCATGGGGCATTGAAGATCGAAAGCGGGAAGCTTATCGCCCTGCGCAAGAAGGACGGCACCGCCGTCAAGCGATTCAAGAAGCCGGATGAGCGGTCTTTGCGCCTCAAAAACGACGCACATTCCCTTCGCCGCGATCATCGGGATATAGCGGCAAAATTGAAGCGTATCGCCGAAGCCTTGTTCGGCATAAACCAAAAGCGTTTTGCCCGCGGCTTCCTCGCCCTTCCAGCGCGGTTGCACAAAACGACGGTCGGCGATTTTAAGCTGCGCCGTTTTCCAGCGCGCTTCATAGGCCTGCCAGCCTTCTTCGAAATTGCCCGCCGCGAGAAGCGCCATCGCAAGATTGTTTCGCGTCTCAAAATCGTCGGGTTGGAGCGCAAGCCCTTGGCGATAGGTGGCGATGGATTCCGGAAACTTCCCGTAGTCCTTCAGGATATTGCCAAGATTGTTGAGCGCTGCCGTATAGGCGGGGCGCAGAGCAAGCGCTTCGCGATAGCAGGCAAGGCCTTCGTCGTGCCGCCCCTGAAGACGCAGGACGACGCCGAGATTGTTGAGCGCTTCGGGATAGGCCGGTCGCGCTTCAAGCGCCTTGCGGAAAGAGGCTTCTGCTTTTTCGAGATCCAGATCGTTATGAAGATGGATAAGTCCGAGATTGTTCAGGCCTTCGGGATTGTTCGGAACAAGCTCAAGCACGCGCAGGCAACAGCTTCGCGCTTCTTCCACTTGCCCGCGTTCGCGCAGCGAGACGCCGAGGTTGTTCAGGGTGTCCGGGTAATCCGGTTTCAATTCAAGAGCCCGTTTGAAGCAAAGTTCCGCGGCAAGCGGGTTCGGCGCGATCCTCTGAAGGACGAGCCCCATATTGTTGTAGAGTTCGGGGATGTTCGGATTGATCGCAAGCGCGTTTTTATAGCAATCCAGCGCCTCTTGCAGATTTCCTTCGGCTTTCAGGGCGTTGCCGAGATTGTTGAGTGTGTCCGTTGCCTTCGGGTTGATCGCAAGCGCCGCTTTGTAGGACGCGATCGCTTCTTCCTTGTTTCCGCAAAACCAATAGGTGTCGCCCAGATGATGGCGCGCTTCCGCATAATCCGGTTTCAACTCGATGGCGCGTTGAAGCGCCTTGATGGCCTCGGCGTGGCGTCCTTGCGTGACCAGAAGATAGGCGTGATTGAAATGCGTTTCCGCCGCTTCCGGCGCAATCTTCAAGGATTTCTTGATCCATTCCAGCGCTTCTTCTGGATGTCGAAGCTGCGCTTCGATAAGCCCCATGATCCGCATCGCGTTCGCATCGTTCGGGGATCGCTTCAGCGCGGCCTTGCAGGTCGCGATAGCCTCCTCAATTTCGCGGGGGATGGGCTTGATTGCGGTTTTCTGGGGGTTCATCGGCGTTTGACTCTCTTTCATTCCAAAATTCTGACCCTCATGTCACGTAACAAGATACCGTTTTCATTCGAAAAAACGTATGTGGGCGCGTTCTTTCGGCGGTTGATGGGAACGGATATGAAAACGCCGGGGAAACGTGATAAAGAGAGGTTACACGTGCAAGAGGATCTCGACAAGGTTGGGGGCAATCTGCATGATTGGCATTTGTGAGGGAATGATGCGTTATGTTCTTTTTATCCTCGTCGCGTTTCTTTGTGGCGTTTCGCCGAGCTGGGCGGAATCGGGCAAGGATACGCGGCTTGAGGATTGTTTGCATCGCGCCGAAAAAACGCCGGATGAAACTTTTGCAATGGCTGAAAGTTGGCTTAAGCAGGGGGGCGGCGACAAAGCGCGCCTTTGCCGCGCGTTTGCGCAATTTCATCGCGGCGAGTTCAAGGCGTCGGGGGACGAGTTCGCCGCGCTTGCCGCGGCGCGCGACACAAAGGATCCAAAACAAGCCGTATCCTTGCATGCGCAGGCGGGTTTGGCCTACATGCGCCTTGAGGATCACAAGCGCGCCGAGGCCGAATATGCGGCGGCCTTGAGGCTTGAACCGCAGGATCCCGATATCTGGATGGATCGCGCGACGGAACGCGCTTCCTCAGAGCATTTTTGGGACGCTATCGAAGATCTCAACAAGGCGCTTGCAATCATGCCCGATATGACGGAAGCGCTTCGTTTACGTGGGCAGGTCTGGACGAAGCTCGGCCTTATCAGTCGCGCGCGCGATGATTTTATGCGAGCCGAGGATCTCGAAAGCGGGAAAAGCGTCTCAATACCGCCGCAATAGGCCGTCTTTCGATGATCGTTACGCGCTTTGCCCCAAGCCCAACCGGTCTTTTGCATTTAGGCCACGCCTTTTCGGCGTTTTTCGCGTTTCGGGCTGCGCAGGAGGCTGGCGGGCGCTTCCTTTTGCGTTTTGAAGATATAGATCCCGTTCGGTGCAAGCCGGAATACGGCGAGGGAATTATCGAGGATTTGCGGTGGTTGGGTTTAAGTTGGGAAGAACCCGTGCGCAAGCAATCGGAGCATTTGGCAGATTACGCGGCGGCGTTGAAGCAATTGCGCGGGATGGGGCTTCTTTATCCGTGTTTCTGTACGCGACGCGAAATCGAGAAGGAAGCCGCGGCGGCCGTTCATGCGCCGCATGGGGTCGAAACGCTTTATCCCGGAATCTGCAGAAATTTTTCCGAAGACCGGCGCGCCGCGCTTATGGCAGAAGGAAGGGCTTATGCGTGGCGGCTGGATGTCGCGAAGGCCGTCGATTTGGTCGGGCCGCTTGTTTGGATCGATCGCGGGCGAGGGGATGTGCGGGCCGAGCCTGAAGCGTTCGGCGATGTCGTCCTCGCGCGAAAAGATATACCGACCAGCTATCATCTCAGCGTCGTGGTCGACGACGCGTTGCAAGGCGTTACGCTCGTGACGCGCGGCGAGGATCTTTTCGATAGCACGCATGTGCACCGGCTTTTGCAGGCTTTGCTCGGGCTGCCCACGCCGCTTTATCATCATCATCGTTTGCTGACGGACGGGGCTGGCCGCCGCTTCGCCAAACGCGACAAGGCGATGACGCTGAAGGCGATGAGGGATGGCGGGATGGGGAGGCTGGATATCCTTAATCTTTTAAAATAAGAATAATTCTATATAAGATATAATATAAATTAGAATGGTTCTATTATAAAATCATTCCAAATAAGGCTGCCGGAGCGAGGCAAGTTCGAGCGTGAGGGATTCATATTCGGGGTGCGTTTCGGCGATGAACCCGTGGCGCATCAGGAAGTCGATAATCACGAGATTGCAATTGAACTTGAAGCGATCCGTGTCGTGTACGAGCGCCGCCACTTCCGCGATCGGGAGGAGCGCGAACGAGGCGACCTCGCCATCCGTATTGATTGGTTGAAACGCTTCATCAAGCAAAAGATCGAAGATAAAAAGCGTATCGTTGCGAAGACCGCCGAGACGATCGACCTTATAACCAATCGTGCCGATAAGCTCGGCATTCTGCGCCGTTTCCTTCGGAATGCCCGCTTCTTCATACGCTTCCTTGGCGAGATTTTCGTGTATAGAAAGCCCGATCGGCGAACCGCCTGCGACAATGTGATCAAGCTTGCCGGGATCCAGAAGCCTGTCGTGGGCGCGTTCCGCGATCCAAATATAAATTCCGTCCGGCTTTTTGACATAGCCGTTCACGTGTACGCCGAAACCGCGCGTGCCGAACCAGGGAACCGCTATGCGATCGATCTCGGCCAAAGGCGGATCGTTCCATTCCTCAATGACGGGATACATTTCCTTGCGCGGCGCGACGTTGAAATGTGCACAAAGAAGATCCGTTGCGGTGGAAAGCGTATTCGTTCGGATTTCATAGGTGGAAAGCGTGTTGTTAAGGCATAGGCCTTCCGGCCTTTGAACGAAATCACCGTTCGCTCGAAGAAGGATCTCCTCAATGTCTTTTTTGACCCATCCGAGCGATTTGCCGTCGATCAAAAAGCGCGAAAAAGCGCTTATGTCATGGCGTGTGCAGTCCTCAATATGGCGAAGAAAACCCGTCGGCTGCGTCATCGCTAAATCCGCCTTTGAACCAGAAGTTTTTTGATCTCCGCGATCACTTTTGCGGGATTGAGTTTTTTGGGGCAGGTGTTCGTGCAATTCAAAATCGTGTGGCATCGAAAAGCCTGAAACGGATCTTCCAGTTGGTCGAGGCGCTCACACGTCGCGTCGTCGCGGCTATCCATGATGTAACGATAGGCCTGCATCATCACGGCGGGCCCGAGATATTTGTCGCCGTTCCAGAAATAACTGGGGCAACTGGCCGAGCAGCACATGCAAAAAATGCACTCATAAAGCCCGTCGAGAAGCGCGCGTTCCTCCGGCGATTGAAGCCGTTCCGTATCCGATGGCGGCGGCGTTTCCGTTTTAAGCCAAGGTTGCACCGAGGCGTGCTGCGCATAGGCGTGTTTCAGATCGGGGACGAGATCCTTGATAACGTCCATATGCGGCAGCGGATAGATGCGCACGTCGCCGCGAATATCGCTGATGCGTTTTGTGCAGGCGAGCGTGTTGGTGCCGTCGATATTCATGGCGCAGGAGCCGCAAATTCCCTCGCGGCACGAACGGCGGAAGGTCAACGTGCCGTCGATTTCGGCCTTGATATATTGAAGCGCGTCCAAGACCATCGGGCCGCATTTGTCGAGGTCGATGATGTAGCGATCCAAGCGCGGGTTTTCGTCGTCGTCCGGCGACCAGCGATAGATCTTAAAGGTGCGCGCGTTTTTGGCGCCGCCCGATGCGTCGGTGATCTTGCCTTGTTTGATTTTCGAATGCGCGGGAAGGAAAAATTCAACCATGTGGATTCCTCAATAAACGCGGGCGACAGGGGGCATGTCGGGCGCCTCGTCCGTCAACGGTTTCAAGCGCACGGGGCGCGTGGCGAGGCGTGTTTGCCCGCCTTTCTCGACCCACGCCAAAGAGTGTTTCAACCATTTGGCGTCGTCGCGGTTCGGAAAATCTTCACGCGCATGCGCGCCGCGCGATTCCTCGCGCGCCGCCGCGCAATCGACCGTGACAAGCGCCTGATGAAGCAGATTGTCGAGTTCCAGCGTTTCGGCGAGTTCCGAATTCCAGATCAGCAAACGATCCGAAAGGCCGATATCGGCGCGTTTCGCAAAAGCCTCGCGGATTTGCTTTTGCGCCGCGTGGAGCGTCGCGCCCGTACGAAAAACGCCGCAATCGTTTTGCATAATGGCTTGCATTTCGGCGCGAAGCGTGGAGGTTTTAACCTCGCCCTTCGCGTTGCGATAATAATCGAAACGCACCATGGCCTGATCGCCGGCGCCGTTCGGAAGATTGGGGTGCGGCGTGTCCGGCTTGATGGTCGCGGCGGCGTGTTTTGCTGCCGCGCGGCCGAAAACGATGATGTCGAGAAGCGAGTTGGAGCCCAAACGGTTCGCGCCGTGAACCGAAACGCAGGCGGCCTCGCCAATCGCCATAAGGCCGCGCACGATGCTTGCGTCTTCGTCTTTTTCGGATCTTATGACTTCGCAATTCCTGTTCGTCGGAATGCCGCCCATCGAATAATGGACGGTCGGAACGATGGGGATGGATTCCTTTGTCACGTCGACGCCCGCAAAAATACGCGCGGTTTCCGCAATGCCCGGGATCTTGGATTCAATTTCGGCAGGCGAAAGATGCTCGATATGAAGTTCGACATGATCCTTTTTGGGGCCGCAACCGCGTCCCGCGCGCATTTCGGTCGTGATCGAACGGCTGACAACATCGCGGCTCGCCAGATCTTTGGCTTTGGGCGCGTAACGCTCCATGAAGCGTTCGCCTTCGCCGTTTGTGATGTAACCGCCTTCGCCGCGCACGGCTTCCGTAATAAGACAGCCCGTGCCGTAAAGTCCCGTGGGGTGGAATTGGACAAACTCCATGTCCTGAAGCGGAAGCCCCGCGCGGAGCGCCATCGCGTTGCCGTCGCCCGTGCAGATATGCGCGGCGGTCGTCGCGCCATAGACGCGGCCATAACCGCCCGTCGCGAGGACGACCATATGCGCGCGGAAACGATGCATCGTGCCGTCGTCCAGATTCCAGGCAATGACGCCGCGGCAAGCGCCGTCTTCATCCATGATAAGGTCGAGGACGATATATTCGATGAAGAAGATCGCGCCGTGTTTGAGCGCCTGCTGATAAAGCGTGTGCAAAATTGCGTGGCCCGTGCGGTCGGCCGCCGCGCAGGTGCGCTCGGCGACCTTTTTGCCGTAATGCGTCGTCATGCCGCCGAAGGCGCGCTGATAGATCTTGCCTTCCTTCGTGCGGCTGAAGGGGACGCCAAAATGCTCAAGCTCGATGACGGCGGGGATGGCCTCGCGGCACATATATTCGATGGAATCCTGATCGCCGAGCCAGTCCGAGCCTTTCACCGTGTCGTACATGTGAAAGCGCCAATCGTCTTCCCCCGCGTTGCCGAGCGCCGCGCCGATTCCGCCCTGCGCCGCGACGGTGTGGCTTCGCGTCGGGAAGATTTTCGAGACGCAGGCGACCTTGAGCCCCGTCTCGGCCATGCCGAACGTCGCGCGAAGGCCTGCGCCTCCGGCTCCTACGACAAGCACGTCATAGGTGTGATCGATAAAGGAATAGGAATGCGACATTTTCAGGAACCCAGCATGATTTTAAGGACGGCCAGAACGCCCACGGCGGCGAGCGTAACAGCCAGAAATTTGATGGCAAGAAAACCGAAAAGGTTTCGGCCCGGATGATGGATGTAATCTTCGACAATGCCGCTTTGCATGCCGTTCGCACCGTGAAAGAAAGCCGTGCCGATAAGGAGGATCAGGGCAAGTCCGTTCCAAGGCGCGTGAACCCATGCGCGGGCCGTCGCATAATCGCCGCCCTGAAAGACGACGCCGATAAGAAAGCTGATCAGTACGTAGAGAACAAGCGGGATAAGCGCGACCGAGGATACATGTTGGCCGAGCCAATGATCGGTTCCGCTTTTGGAGGAGCCGACGCCCTTCGCTTTGGTCAGTTCGTCTTGCATCGAATTTTTCGTTTTTACGATCATGCGAATACCCTCTCGCCAAGAATAAGGGCCCAGAGGCCGAGGGTCAGAAAAGTCGAGGCGGCTAGCGCCATATAACCCGACGCATAAATCGCCTTCAGCGAAAGGCACCAACCGACGCTCCAAAGCAGAAAACGAACCGCGTTGCAGAGGTGATAGAAAAGAGCCCATGTCCAGCCGAAAAAGAAAAGAAGGCCGATGGGGCTTGTGCAATATCCGGTGAACGTCGCATAGGCCTCGGGGCCCATGGCGATCGCGACAAGCCAGCTTACCAGTACGATCAAACCGCCCGCCAAGCCGATGCCCGTGATCTTTTGAAAGATCGACATGCCGGAGGTCAATTGGGGCCTGTAGATGGTGAGATGGGGCGAAAGAGGCCGTTTTTTCGGCGCGCGCGCTGATATGTCCAAGGCGGAGGGGCTTGTCATCGTTTTCCGGAATCAAAGGGTGATTTTATGCGTCGAGGCATCCTAGAAAATAGCGCCGGAAATCGCAACCGTGACGCATAACATGCTGAAAACAAAAAAAGGCCGCCGTAGGCGGCCTTGGAGTTTGTCAAGGAGGAGGGGTTAGAGTTTCAGTGCATGATCTTGCAGTTTGGGGCCTGCCGTGGTCGGGAGATGGGCGTGGGGCTCCCACGAATTCGTGGGCGATACTGGTTTTCTCTGTCTTTGAGTTAAATCACTCAAGATGCCCGGTTGTATGCGTCTGTTATTTACGACTGGCATTTTGGCCTCCCTAAATACTTTCCGCTCATTCAAATGAATCGTCCTTTAAACCTGGTCATTATGCCGCATGGCTCGTTTCAAAAAGGATAAGATTACAAAGCATTTTAGATAATTTTGGCGTTGCAATAAGGGACGAATTTGCTTGACGCCTCGGCGGGAAGGCGTGGAAAAGCTTTCTATGGACGATCAAACCGAATTTCTTTCCTGTCACATCACGACGCCTTCGGAGGATGAGGCGAACGCGCTTGCGCTTGCTCTTGTCGAAGCCAAGCTTGCCGCTTGCGTCAACATCATCCCGACGGTTCAAAGCGTTTACAGATGGCATGGCGTCGTGGAAAAGGCGCGGGAATGCCTTTTGATCGCAAAAACGAGGCGCTCGCTTTTCAACGCGCTTGTCAGCAAGGTTGAATCCATGCACAGTTATGAGGTGCCCTGCATCGTCGCTTTGCCGATCGTTCAGGGAACGGATTCTTATTTTGACTGGCTGAGACTTGCTACGAAGGAGATAACATGACCGACGGCACGCTTGCATCCTATCTTTCCTCATCGGCCAAGGTCGTCGAGGACGCCATTGCGCATATTCCGCAGGTCGTAATGGATCGCGCCGTCGATTTGTGCGTTCAGGCTTTGAGAACCGGAAAATCCGTTCTTGTGTGCGGAAACGGCGGTTCGGCTTCCGACGCCATGCATATCGCGGGCGAACTTGTTGCGCGGTTTCTGAAAGAACGGAAAGGGCTGCGCTGCATCTGTCTTTCCGAAAATCCGGCCATGATCACGGCTTGGGCGAACGATTACGACTATGCCTCGGTTTTCGCGCGTCAGGTCGAGGCCTATGGTGAGCCCGGCGGCGTTTTGATCGGCCTCAGCACAAGCGGAAACTCGGTTAACGTTCTGCAAGCTTTCGAAAAGGCCAAAGCCATGGGGCTTAAAATTATCGGGATGACGGGGCAGGGCGGCGGCAAGATGGCGCCTTTCTGCGACGCGCTTCTCGATGCGCCAAGCCGCAATACGCCGCTTATCCAGCAGGTTCATATCTGTCTTTACCATTATCTTTGCGAGAAAGTGGAAGCGGCCATGGCCGCCGAGATTGGATAATTTATCTTTTAAGCTTGGTTGCTTTGTTCGAACGGCGCGTTTATAGTGCGCCGCCTGCGGCGCCTTATGGCGCCGCAATCCTAGGTCGGGGCATAGCGCAGCCTGGTAGCGCATCAGTCTGGGGGACTGGGGGTCGCAGGTTCAAATCCTGTTGCCCCGACCAATTAATAAAAAAGGGCCTTTGGCCCTTTTTTATTAATTATTTGACGCAAGTCGGATTTGAACCTGCGACAAATGTAAAAGAGTTGGGTTCACGACCGCCCGAAGGGCGGGCGCCAGGAGCGGCGGCACGCCGCGAAGTACAATCCTGTTGCCCTATTTCCTATCCCGACATTGCTTGGAATGCTAAACTCCCGAAAGTCGTCCTTTTTTCCTTTAACGATAGAGACTTCGCATGACATCCGAAACGCGGGCCGGATTCGCCGTTTTTCTAGGCGCGCCGAATGCCGGTAAATCGACCCTTTTGAACCAGATTCTTGGCGAGAAACTTTCAATCGTCAGTTCGAAAGCGCAAACGACGCGCATGCGCGTGCTTGGCCTGTTGACGGAAGGCGATGTTCAGGTCGGGATTATCGACACGCCCGGTATTTTTGCGCCGAAAGGGCGTATGGATCGCGCCATGGTGCAGGCGGCATGGCAGGGGATGGACGACGCCGATGCGACCGTTTTTCTTGTCGACGCCTCTTCGCGCCAGCCGGATCCCAAAGTTCAGGCCATTTTGGAGACGCTTCAAAAGCAAAAGCGCCGCTTGATTTTATGCCTGAACAAAACGGATAAAGTTCGTCCCTCGAAGCTTCTTCCCTTGGCCGAGCATTTTAACGCAACGGGGCTTTTTGAAGAGATTTTTATGGTCTCGGCTTTGAAAGGCGAGGGTGTGGCGGAGCTGAAAGCCGCGATCAAGGACAGGATGCCTAAAAGTCCGTTTCTTTATCCCGACGATCAGCTTACGGATATTTCCGAACGTCTGTTGGCGGCGGAGACGACGCGCGAACAGCTTTTCGAGCAACTTCACGAAGAACTGCCTTATCAGGCGACCGTCATTCCCGAAAGTTGGGAAGAGAAAAGGGACGGATCGGTCATTATTCATCAGAACATTCTTGTGACGCGTCCCAATCACAAGGCCATCGTATTGGGAAACAAGGGCGCGCGCATCAAGGAAATCGGGCAAAAAGCGCGCGAACAGCTGATGGCGCTTTTGGGACGGCCCGTTCATTTGTTTTTGAACGTCAAGGTCGATCCGACCTGGCAGGACAAGTCCGGCTTTTATCAGATGTTCGGGCTTGAGCGAAAAGAGTGATGCCCCCTCCCCTGAGGAGGTTTTAGAAGTGTTCTAAGCACTTTATCTCAGTTCTATTGCACTATTATGGTCGGCGACGATAGAATCTCTCTACGCCCCACATTTTTTTGTTGTGTGCAAGTGAGGGTAAATTCTGGTATACTGAGCCCTACGGAATGCTTCGCGCGTTGAACCCAAAGCCGGGGTAACGTGGAGCCACTAAAAAGAATAAAACGAAGTTCCGTCCCTGCTTTGTCTAGCGTTCATTCCGTTTTGAGTGGCACCACCTGTCTTCTGAAGGGGAGGTATTTGCCATGATGACGATGACACAATTGTCCAAGACTCTATCGGTGCTGGCTTGTGCGGTTTCGATAGGAATCGTATCCCCGGCTATTGCGAAAGTTTCGCGCGTTCAAGAGGTAAACCCCGTCGTGCTGGCTGAGGTTCAGCAGGCCTTGAACGCGGATCCCGTGTTGAGAAAATACGGCCTCGAGGTCAGGGCCGATCGTGACGCCGTTGTTCTGTGGGGCTCCGTGAGCACGGCGTTCGACAGAGAACGGGCCGTCAAGGTCGCTTCAAATGTGCAGGGCTATAGAAAGCTCGAAGACGTCATTCATCTCTATGGCGTCAACGAACCGAATATGGGCCCATAAATCGGATCGCGTCGGGCAGGCGCGGGCATAAAAAAAGGGCGTATCGATTTCTCGATACGCCCTTTTTTAGTTTTAGATCATCAGAACGGCGAGTAACGGAAAGCCGTCATGACAATGTTCTCATAGGAATGCGGATCGAGGTTGTTTGCCCCCGTGAAAGCATTGCGACGCGTCAAAGAGTACTGTGCGCCGACGCTCAACGTTCCGTAGTTGCCGCTGTAAACGCGATCCCAGACGCCTGGCGTGACCTGCCACAAAAGCGCCGTCTGCGCCGTGCAGGTTCCGTTGATCACATAGCAACCGCTGTTGTTCATGGCGAAGTTGCCATAGCCGTAGGTTCCGGCTGCGGAGTTTTCGTTGTCGCGCATGACCTTTTCCGCACCGGCATACACATAAGTATCCCATGCCGGCGTCGGATGGCCGATAACGCCCAACATGGCCGTCAATTCGGTTGTGGGCGTTATTTCGCCGTTAGGCTTGAAGGCTAGATCGGGGAGCTGGCCCGCGCTATAGCGGCCAATGCCTTGCCCGCCCATGAAGGTGCCTTGGACGTCAAGAGCCTTCGCGATGACGGGGAGGTAGGCAGATGCGCCACCGGAGAAGGCGACGGCGTCTTCGTTGTTGAAGTTGCTTACGAGCTTGTCATGGAAGAAGCGCGTCATGCCGAAGACTTCATAATGTCCAAAACCAGGATCATAGGCCAGCTTCGCGATCATGTCGGGCGCGATATCTGTGGAGTACTGCACGCCCGTGTTAAGCGGCGAGACGCCTGTGCTCGAATAGGACAGAAGGCTTGAGGGGGCCGTGATGCCGCCAAGATTGACCTGCGGGTTTTCAGCCGAGAGGCCAACATTGATCTTATTGTCGTCGAAATCCTTGACGACGCGGATCTGGGCCTGACGGGTGAAGTTAAAGCCCGGCAGGTATCCGGAATCGATGCCGATCGGGTTCGCGATCTGGAAGGGATCGAGCCCTTGCTTCATCGGGCTTACAAGGCTCCATGCCTGACCGGCGAGAACATGAACGCCCAAATCGTTGCGATCGACCATGGCGAACGCCTGACGAAGGCGCGGATCGTAGCTGTTGGTCTGGGTCGAGTTCGACGTAACGCCCGAACCGAGGAAGTCGGTTTCGACATAGCCGGTGAGCATGGTGTTGTCGTCGGGCTTGCCTTCGGCCTTAAGCGTTGCGCGGGTCGCGCGCGCCGTTCCGCGGAATTCGCTCTGGCTCGAATTCGGTGAATTGGCGAAGGGGATAGCCGCGTTCCAGCCGGAGGTCGAATCCGTCGCTTCGTTTTTAGCGCGGAAGACTCCGTCGGCTTCGGCATAACCGCCGGGCGTAAACCTCACGCCGGGGAGAATCTCTTTGGCCGCCACTTTGTTCTTGGTTTCCTCTTCATCGACCTTGACCTTCGCAACGTCTTCTTCCGTTGCGGTTTGCGCCTGTTCCTGCGTTTTTTGTTCGGATTGAAGCGTATTCAATTGCTTCTGAAGCGCCGCAACTTGCGCCTGAAGAGCTTTAATGGCGTCCGTCGTCTGATCGGCTGCATAGGAGGGCGTCGCGGCGAACAGCAGACTGAAAGCCGTCGAAGCGAGCAAGAAATTGCGCAGGTTCTTTTGCATGAGGATCTCCGGTAGTTAGGGGTAATGTGTGGATAGGTTGGTCAAGAACGAAGGGAACGCACAATCGGTAGGGGGCTTTTTATCTTAAGACAAGGCATTTTGGGAATAGACACAATAAAAGAGACACACTGTTGCAAATACATCCAATGTTGGATGTAGGTGCAATTGTGTATTTCTTAATTTCTGATTAATTTAGACGGCAGGGATTATCCTCAGGGGGAGATTTTTCGCCGATAATCGTTCGCTTATTGGCGCGAGTCCGTCGAGGGGAGGCGATGAAAAGCGGGATTGAGCATAGATTTCATCGTGCTGGACGAAGTTGAAAGGCTTTTTGTTACAAGGGAGGGTAAAAAAGATCCTCCCGGGCCGTGACCGGCGCGGATATGCCCGTCTTCCGTCGCTGCTGCACGAAAATAAGCCATAATAAAAACACGTATGGCTGCCGTTAATGACGAATTGGCCGGTTTGCAATTTGCAACTGTCGTTGCGATCTCGTGAATCGAGAGATGTTCGCGGCGGCAGATCTCGCGCAAACCATTCCACATGTCGGGTTCAAGCCGTATGCTTGTCCTATGCGTTGCTATCGTAACGTTCCGGCTTACAAGGCTGCTGGAAGATGGGGCGAATGGGGACTCTTCCTCTGCAAGGGATTCGGATGTGGGTTGGGTGAGACGGGCGTTGGCGCTTGCTGAGCACATGGGAGGACTCCATTGCTGGGAAGTTGTGGATAAATGCGGCGGGGTATTAACGCTTTACTGAACCTGTGACATGTTCATCATTATATACACGCAAAAGTATATCAAGGGGAAAATTCGCACGCAATATCTCATTATTTATCAGCATGATAACAAATTTAATCCGATTATCGTGAATGCGCGCATATTATATAGCACAACTATAGGTAGAATCAGCCTGGCCAATTCTTACTCTTTTAGCCTTTCTGGAATAATACATTAATTGAGTATGCAAATATGCCTATCGCCTCCCTTTGTTTCGCGTTTGCCGCGTTTGGATTCTTTTTTCGGGTTCCGAAGGAACCCTGGTACGTTAAAGCGGACTCGATTAAGTTTTTAAATGCTGCTATTTTTCTTTCCTGTTTTGTACCATTCGGCGCGTGCTTATTGGTCTTAACCGGGTGCCGATGAAAACTTTTAAATCAGCTTTTTCACGCGAATCTTTTTCCCGTCCCACGCGCTGCCGTTGCTGCGATTGGCCGGACTGCGGTCAGGTTGCGGATTACAAGGCGCCCAAAAACCGCGACAATCTCAAGGACTATTATTGGTTCTGTCTCAACCATGTTCGCGCCTATAATGCGCGTTGGAATTATCTTGCGGGGCTTTCCGAAAAGGAAATCGAAGAAGAAATTCGTCTGGCTACCGTCTGGGAAAGGCCGACCTGGCCGCTTGGAAAAGATTGGCGCGACGAAGGCGCTTTGCGCGATGCCCTATGGGAAGGTTTTCAGGATAAGAAGGGCGAAGATACGATTCATCGCGCTCCTGTTCCTGCCGGCGAGGCGGAGGCTTTGGCCGTCCTCGGACTTTCTTCGCCTTGCAGTTTTTCCCAGATCAAACGGCGCTATCGTGAGTTAGCCAAACGCCATCATCCCGATGCCAACGGCGGCAGCGATTTCGCTCAAGATAAGATCAAGACGATTAATCTGGCTTTCGGCATTCTGCGCCATTTGCATGAACCGAGCCGTGAAACAAAGGAAGAAAAATGACAAAAACAATTCCGCCACAAAAAAACGTTCTGGCCGAGGAAAAGGGGATCCCCGACATTCGCGTTTCCGTGCGCGATTTGTTCGGCCTCGACACGGATCTTCTCGTTCCGGCCTTTTCGGAAGCGGGCGAACATGTGCCCGATATCGATTCCGCCTATCGCTTCGACCACGACACGACGCTCGCCATCCTTGCAGGTTTTGCGCATAACAGGCGCGTTTTGGTTCAAGGCTACCACGGCACCGGAAAATCGACGCATATCGAGCAAGTCGCCGCGCGTTTGAACTGGCCTTGCATCCGCATCAATCTTGACAGCCATATCAGCCGCATCGATTTGATCGGCAAAGACGCCATCGTTTTGAAAGACGGACTTCAGGTCACCGAATATCGCGAGGGGATTTTGCCTTGGGCGTTGCAGCACGCCTGCGCCATCGTGTTCGACGAATACGACGCCGGACGTCCCGACGTTATGTTCGTGATCCAGCGCGTGCTTGAAGTCGAGGGCAAGCTCACTCTTTTGGATCAAAACCGCGTCATCCGTCCGCATCAGGCCTTTCGCCTTTTCGCGACGGCGAACACGGTCGGCCTTGGCGACACGACGGGTCTTTATCACGGCACGCAGCAAATCAACCAAGGCCAGATGGATCGCTGGAACATCGTCGCGACGCTGAATTATCTGCCGGAAGATGCGGAAGTCGCGATCGTCATCGCCAAGGTTCCGACCTTTGCGACAAGCGAGGGCGAAAAGAAGATACGCGCGATGGTAGGCGTCGCCAACATGACGCGCTCGGCCTTTGTCAACGGCGATATTTCGACCGTCATGTCGCCGCGCACCGTCATCACATGGGCGCAGAATACCGAGATTTTCGGCGATATCGGGACGGCTTTCCGCCTGAGTTTTCTGAACAAATGCGATGAGACGGAACGCGCCGCCATTGCCGAGTTTTACCAGCGTTGCCTCGATACCGAAGTCCCCAGCTTTATGTAAAAGCATGACCGACGACGATAGGTTGGAACGATTCAAACAGGCCACGGCGGTCGTCATCAAGGCGATCGGGAAAAAAGCCGAGCTTGAAGTCGCGTTCACGGCGGAGCCTTCCGGCGTTTCGGGAAGCCGCGTGAAGGTGCCGTTGCTCGCGGACGAGTCGGATGCTCGGAATATCGCGGTTGTGCGGGGCGCGGCGGATGCAGCTTCCTTGCGCCTTCGCCATCACGATCCCGTTCTTTACGCCAAGCAAACGCCTTTCGAAAATCTTGCGCGCGGCGTTTTTGAAAGTTTGGAGCAAGTGCGTTGCGAGGCTCTCGGCGCGCGCGCGTTTTCCGGCGTTGCGCACAATCTTCACGACTGGCTGGATGAGCGCTGTCGCCGAAAGAATTTCGGAGAGGTTCGCAACAGGCTTGAAGTTCCTCTTGCGGACGTCGTTGGCCTTATGGCGCATGAAAAAATGACGGGCTACAAACCGGCAGGCGGCGCTTCGCGCGTCATGGATTTATGGCGTTCCTTTATCGGGCCGAAGTTGGAGCCGCATTTGGCGCTTCTTTCCGGCATGATCGAGGATCAGGCTCTTTATGGGAACGCAGTGCGCGTTTTGTTAAAAGATCTTGCGCTCGTTCCGGACGATATAGACGATGCCAAGTCAGAAAATCCGAAAGACGAAAAGAAAGATTCGCCGGATTCTTCGCCGCAGACCGAGGAAGAGGATTCCGCGCAGATCGAAACGGAAGCGGAAGCCGATGGCAAGTTGGATGAATCTGCGCCTGAATCCGAACAAGGCGTTTCGGATCGACAAGACGAAAAAACGGATGGCGATCAGGTCGAAAGCGGCCAGACAGCGAAAACATCGGGCGCGGAGGAACGTATTTTCGAAGACGGGCCGCGCACGACCTATCGCGTTTTTACGACCGCTTATGACGAAATCGTCGCCGCCGAGGAGCTTTGCGACGGCGAGGAGCTTTTGCGGCTTCGTCATTTACTGGATTTTCATGTGCGCGGCATCCAAAGATCGATCCTGCGCCTCGCCAACAGGCTCCAAAGGCGCTTGATGGCGCAGCAATTGCGCAATTGGGAGTTTGATCTGGAAGAGGGAATCTTGGACACGGCGCGGCTTTCGCGTATCATCATCAATCCGTCGCATTCGCTTTCCTTCAAGCACGAAAAAAATATCGAATTTCGCGATACGATCGTGACGTTGCTTCTCGACAATTCGGGCTCGATGCGCGGGCGGCCTATTACGCTCACGGCGCTCAGCGCGGATATTTTGGCGCGCACGTTGGAGCGTTGCGGTGTGAAAGTCGAGATCCTTGGTTTCACGACGCGGGCATGGAAAGGCGGTCGCGCGCGCGAGGATTGGGTGAGGGCAGGAAAACCGGCTTTTCCCGGGCGGCTCAACGATCTGCGTCACATTATTTACAAGAGCGCCGATGCGCCATGGCGTCGTTCGCGCAAGAATCTCGGCTTGATGCTGCGCGAGGGGCTTTTAAAAGAAAATATCGATGGCGAAGCGCTTTTATGGGCGCATCAAAGACTTTTGGCGCGGTCGGAACAACGTAAGATTTTAATGGTCATTTCCGACGGCGCTCCGGTGGACGATTCAACGCTTTCGATGAATCCGGGATCTTATCTCGAGGCGCATTTGCGAAGCGTCATCGAGTGGATGGAAGCTTCTTCGCCCGTCGAGCTTCTGGCCATCGGGATCGGTCATGACGTGACCCGTTATTACAAACACGCGGTCAAAATCTCGGATGCCGAGGAACTCGGCGGCGCGATGGCGGAAGAACTGGCCGCGTTGTTCGAGAAGAAGTGAGTGAAAGATGTTCGATGTGTATTCAGTCGTAAAAAAAGTCGTCATGCGAGGGCCCTCGCGAAAGCGGGAGGACGAAACAATCCAGACTCCCACAAAACTGCACCCAACAACTTCGTCATTGCGAGCGCAGCGAAGCAATCCAGACTCCCGTAAAACCGCGCTCAACGACTCTGGATCGCCACGCGCCTGCGGCGCTCGCGATGACGATATGATTTATAATAATTAAAAAATTCGCGCGATGTTATTCCTTCCACCTTCTCACCACCTGCGCGGCTTTGATGCCGGATCGGATGGCACCTTCGATGGTGGAGGGAAGTTCCGTGTTCGTCCAATCGCCCGCAAGCGCGAGATTTTTCCAGCCGATATAGGCGCGAGGGCGCAAGGCCTGTTGCGCGGGCGTCGCGGCGAAGGTCGCGCGTTTCTCGCGCACGACGCGCCAAGGCGGAACCTTGGCCGGATCGAGATCGAAAAGCTGGGCCAAATCGATCCAGACGTTATCCGCCCATTCTTCCTGACTGTGTTCCTTGTATCTGTCCGCCGCGCTGATCGTGACGGAAACAATGCCTTGTTTCACGAAGACCCATTCGGCAAGCCCGCCGATCAGCCCCGTAAAGCCCGCGGGATTGTTCGGAACCTCAACGCGGTAATGCAGGTTTGTGATTCCCCTAAACATATTCGGGACGGGAAGCGTGGGCAGGATTTCGGAAGCGACCCAAGCGGGGACGGCGAGGATCAACCAATCATCCGGCGCAAGCTCGACAATCGTTTCGCCGAAATCGAGTCTGCGAACGGCTTCATTTTCGACCGCAAGTTTGCGGAGGCGATGGTTGAAATGGATCGCCGCGTTGTGCTCTTCCAAAACCTTGAGACACGGCAGCACGAAGCTTTCTGAAAGCCCGATTTTCGGCAAAAGCGGCTGGCAGGCTTTGCCGCCCGCGCTGAAGCTTTGCGCCAAAAGATTGGAAAGTAGACGCGCCGAACCGATTTCGGGCTCGGTGTTCAAGGTCGCGATGGCAAGCGGCTCCCAAAAGCGCCGATAAAGCTGCGTATCGCGCCTCAAGACGTCCGCGACGGTATCCGTTTCGTTCGCGCGTAAAAGGCGGAGGAGCGAGAGATATTCGCCGATCTTCGTATCCGGAATGCGGCGTTTTTTATCGAATATCCACCACGGAATCGGGCCGTCGTTCATGCGCAACGTCCAACGCGCGCCCGTTTTCAGATCCATGAAGGGATAAAGCGCGGACTCAAGCAGGTTCATGCTGTCCGTGGCGTTCGTCAGCGCCAGATAATCCTGCACGGCCGCGTTGCCGGAAAGAACCAGATGATTGCCGTTGTCGATGCGGCAATCGAGTTCACGGTCGAAATAGGAACGGCAACGTCCGCCCGCGTAAGGCGCCGTCTCATAAAGCACGACGTTTTCGCCGACGAGAGCAAGCTGCAAAGCGCTCGACAGACCGGCAAGACCTGCGCCGACGATATGAATGCGACGTTGTTCGGGCATGAAGATCAACCCATCAGCGTGCGGAGGAAGAGCCAAAGCTTTTGCCAGGCGGGAAGCGAAACGCGCATCATCGGGTTTTTCCAGTCTTCCTCAATAAGCCGGTCGTAAATTGCGCCGTAATAAGTCCGCATCACGCGCGCGGGGCGCATGGCGACGCGCGGGCAAAGCGCCATCGCGGCGTCGGCGTCCGCAAAACGCTGGGCCGCCGTTTTTGCAAGATCGCGGCACACGGCGGGAAGTTGAGGCGAGAGCAAAAGAGCCTGAAGATCACCAATCGGCGCGCCATGCGCTTCAAGCCGTTCCTTCGGCAGATAAAGACGCCCGCGTTCCGCGTCTTCCGCGACGTCGCGCAGGATGTTGGTAAGCTGAAACGCGCGGCCAAGGTGATAGGCGACCTCTTGCCCTTCCGGTCCCGAAGCGCCGAAAATGCGAACCGAAACACGGCCCACGGCGCTCGCCACGCGGTCGCAATAAAGATCAAGCGTCGCCTCATCCGGTGCCGCGATGGGCGCGCCCGCATCCATCGCGACGCCGTCGATGATCGCTTGAAAATCAGCCTCCACAAGGCCGTAGTTTCTGATTGCGGGCGCCAGCGCCGTCGTAATCGCCTCTTCCATAATGCCGTGGCCGAACAAATTGGAGATGCGTTCGCGCCAAAGGCCGAGGCCCATCTTGCGCTTTTCTTCCGTCGGCGCGTCGTCGGCGATGTCGTCGACCTCGCGGCAGAATGCGTAAAGGGCGTACATGGCGTCGCGCCTTTCGCGCGGCAAAATCGACATACCCATGGCAAAAGAGGTTCGCGCGGCTTTGACCCGCGCATGAACCTCGCGAAGCGCCTGATTATAGGGAAGAGCTGACATGGGCGTCCTTTGGGGTCACGGGCTTTTTATAAAAGGGGGCGCGGAGGATTCCTTCGAAAACAGCTTCCAACATGGCGGATCTGCCAAGCTTTACGGTCTCGCAAAGCGGATCGCGATGATGAAGGAGCTTGATAAGCTTTCCCGCGAGAACGTAGATCGTCGAGATTTCCATCTTCAGGCGCCAATCCGGTATTTGCGCCGGAATGGAAGACGCCGTCTTCATCATGGGCTGAAGCTTCAAAAGCATGTCCGTAAGCGTCGCGCGAAGCCCCGGCGTGGTGCTTTCATGATCGAGATCGACCGGATCGCTTTTATTGGTCGCCAGCATATCGAGCGGGATATAAACGCGGTCGAGTTCGCGGTAATCGTCGGCGCAATCCTGAATGTGATTGACGATCTGGAGTATCGAGCAAAGCGCGTCGCTTGCCGGCCACGCTTCCTCGCCAATGCCGTGAAGCGCCAAAACCTGGCGCCCGATTGGGGAGGCCGAATAACGGCAATAATCGAGAAGCTCGTCCCAGTTTTCATAGCGCAATTTCACGGCGTCGCGTTTGAAGGCGATAAGGAGATCGAGCGCATGTTGCGGGGTAATGCCCGTTTCTTTCAAGCTTTCGCGCAGCGGGATGACGCTGGGAACGGTCATATCGGCGTCGTCGAGAAGCGCTTTTGCAAAAAGATCAAGACGGCGGATTTTTTCTTCGGCCTCCAAAAGCGGATTGTCGCTGATGTCGTCCGTCGCGCGCGCAAAGATGTAACAAGCGTGAATGTGCTTGCGCAGATCGGGGCGCACGAGGAACGAGCCGACGGGAAAGTTTTCGCCTTCCTTGTCCTTGCCGCTCGGCGTTTCGATGGACTCGTTGCTCGTCATTTGGCTTGCGCCCGTCCTTTCCATTGGCCTCCGCTTCCCTGCCATGTGCGGCGCGCGGAATCGATTGTTGCGATTATATACAAAAAGGCGGCGAAGGGCAGGGTTAATGCCCATACGCTTCGAAGCCCGTAAAAACGGGTCATGGGAAGATAAAGCGCGCTCATAAGAACCCATGCCGCCAAGGCCGGAAGCCCCGCCTGCCATTCTGTGAAAAGCGGAAAAAGGATCGGCACGAAAAACAAAAAGCAAAGGCCGAGAACGGAACCGAGCAAAAGAAAGGCCGAATTGCGTAACTGCGTAAAGGCCGTCCGCGCGATCATGTTGTGAATGTCGCGAAAATGCGGATAGGGACGGAGGCTTTTTACATTATTCGTGAGCGTCAGGCTGACATGGCCTATGCCGCCATTGTCGCCGCCGCTGTCTTTGATCATTCGCGCAAGTGAGCAATCGTCGATAAGCGCCGCGCGAATGCGCGGAAGCCCGCCGCTGTTCTCAAGCGCTTTGCGCTTGACGAGCATGACCCCACCAGCGGCACCCGCTGTGCGCGAAAAAGGATCGGCGATTTTGCGAAACGGATAAAGCATCGCGAAGAAAAAGACGAAAGCGGGGATAAGAAGTTTCTCCGCCGTCGATTGGGCCGACAATTTGACCATAAGCGAGGCGAGATCAAGCCTATTCGCAACGGCGTTTGCGACAAGGCGGCGAAGGCTGTCTTTGGAATGCGCGATATCGGCATCGGTAAAAAGAACGTAATCGCTCTGGCTTTGCGTAACGCCCGTTTGCATCGCGGCAACTTTGCCCGTCCAGCCCTCTGCGAGCGGGGGGGCTTGAAGGATCTGCAATTTATCCGCAACGCTCATTTTGGCCGCGCTTTTTTGCGCAATCTCCGCCGTTCCATCGTTGCTGTGATCGTCGATAAGGATGATTTTCCATTCGCCCGCGTAGTCCTGCGCCAAAAGCGTCGGGAGGGATTGGGGAAGGGCTTCCGCCTCATTACGCGCGGGCACGATGATCGTGACGGAGGGCCAAGACGCGGGATCTTGAGGTTTTTCGTCCAGAAGCGGTTTCCAGAAAAGCCCGTGAAACGCGGCGAGATAACACCATGCGATCAGGCAAAGACAGGCGAGGGCGGTTGCGATCATGCGTTATATCCGTTTTCAGCAATAGCCGTTCGCGCGGAACCACGCGACGGCGTCGGCAAGGGCTTCTTCGGCAGGACGCGCTTTATAGCCAAGTTCTTTTTCCGCCTTGGCTGAGGAAAAATACATTTTCTTTTTCGCCATGCGAAGGCCGTCGAGCGTAAGGAGCGGTTCTTTTTTTGTCACGCGCGCGACAAGTTCGGCTACAAGGGCGAACGGATAAAGCGGAAGGCGCGGAATTTCGAAGAGGGGCGGTTTGCCGCCCGTGATCTTTGCAACGATTTTGAGAATATCGCTGAAGGCCAGATTTGTGCCGCCAAGAATGTAACGCTCACCGATGCGACCCTTTTCATAAGCCAACCAATGGCCCATCGCGACGTCATCCACATGAACAACGTTCAAACCCGTGTCCACATAAGCGGGCATGCGGCCTGCGGCGGCTTCGACGATCAAACGGCCCGTGGGAGTCGGCTTGATGTCGTTCGGCCCGATGGGGGTTGAGGGGTTGACGATCACGCAGGGCAGGGATTCCTTGGCGATCATGTCCTTGACCGCGACTTCGGCCAGATATTTCGATCCTTTGTATAGCCCCACCATGTCGGCGTGGGTCGTGGGCGTTTCCTCGTTCGAAATCGTGCCGTCCGTAAAGGCGCGGATCGTCGCGACCGAGCTTGTATAGACCACGCGTTCAATTTTTGCCGCCAGCGCGGCCCGCATAAGGCTCTCGGTGCTCACGACATTCGTTTTATGCATCGCGGCGGGATCGGGAACCCAGATGCGGTAATCGGCGGCAACATGGAAAAGCGCATCGCAGCCGGAAAGGGCATTCGCATAACTTTCGGGACGGTTCAAATCGCCTTCGACGATTTCATAGTTCGTGAGGCCCGCCAGATTCCGGCGGTCGTTGTTCGGGCGGGACAAAAGGCGCAGTTTGTGCCCTTTTTGGCTCGCCAAACGCGCGACGGCCGCGCCGACAAAGCCGGTCGCCCCCGTGATAAAGATGGTTTTCTGATCGCTCATCCTGCGTTTATAGGCTGGGATAGCCCGCTTTGTAAATCCGCAGAAAGCTTGACCTGTCCTTCTCCTTTGGGCGATAAAGCGGCATGTTCATACAAACCGAAGACACCCCCAATCCGCTGACGCTGAAATTTCTGCCCGGGCGGGCGGTGTTGGGCGAGGGCGATGGAAATTCGTTCGAGATTTTGGATCTCGCTCAAGCCGCCAAATGTTCCCCCTTGGCAGAAGCTTTGTTCGAGATCGACGGCGTTCGCGGTGTTTTTCTGGGCCACGATTTTATTTCCGTGACGAGGGCGGAAGAGGTCGAATGGGAAGATATCAAGCCCTTCCTTCTCGAAATCATCATGGATCATTTTTTGAGCGGGCGGCCTGTCGTGACGGGATCGCGGGGCGCGGAACCCGCTTCGGACGATGAGGTTGTGCAGAAAATCTGCGCTCTTTTGGATGAACGCATTCGCCCTGCCGTCGCGAACGATGGCGGCGACATCGTTTTTCACAAATTTGAGGACGGGATCGTTTATCTTTCGCTGCGCGGCGCTTGCGCAGGGTGTCCGAGCGCGAATGTGACGCTTAAAATGGGCGTCGAGCGGATGCTTCAGTATTTCATTCCGGAAGTGATCGAGGTGCGGCAGGTGCGTTTATAAGCGCCGCCGTGGAAGGCGGCGCTACCGATTCTTTCCCTCTGATTGAATCAACCGCTCGCAACCGAAAAGACGGAATGATGGTAGCGCCGGCTTCCATGCCGGCGCTTTGTCACGCAAGAATCTTATAGGTTTGGTGCGTTTTTGAGCAGCTCTTCCGCAGAGCCATAAACAGCCCTGACCGCGTCCGTTCCGTGCTTTTGTCTTTCGAGCCATGCCCAAAGCTGGTCGCCGATCGAAAAATGCCACCATTCTTCGGGATGATGGCAAAAGCCTTCGGCTTTCATCAGATTGATGAGGAACATGCGGTTTTCATGCGCCATACGACCTTCTGGCATAGGATCGTTTGCATAATGATCGGGGTTTGAGCGTGGGCTGTTTTCGTCGATGGGGCTGCCCATGAAAAGCGCATTCCCGTTTTCATTTTGAATCGTGCAATCGAACGCGGCCCCTGTGCTGTGCAAAGGAGGGGTTTGGGGATCGGTGCTGGGTATAGCCCAGATACGGTACACAGCAGGCGCAAGTTTTTCGCGAATTTCGGGCGTGAGGTTTTCTGGATCGAGGCCTTCCCTTTTTGCGACGAGCTTATATTCAAGCTCGACCATATAGGCTTGGACTTCATTCGGACGAAAAGCGTCATGCAGCTTGATTTTCCAGCCCGGGCGCAGCGAATCGAGCTTCGTTTGCGCGTTCTCAAGGGCGGCGAGGACGCTTTTGCGCAAGAACCACGGGCTTCGGCCTTTATACGGAGCTCCGGCGGCCACGTAAGGGTGCGGATCGGTAAAAGCAAAGCGGCCCAAAGGAATAGGGGCCATCGGCTCGCCGCATTCCTCAATCGGGACGCGGCGGTACGGTTTTTCAACAGGGGGTTTCTCGGGTTGCGGTTCCATGAAGGATGGTTTAGGACAAAGTCTTATGAAACAAAAGCCTTTATCGCCCAAAGAGTCCGAAAGAGAAGCGCGCATGGCCGAAGCGCTTCGGGCCAATTTGCGTCGCCGCAAGGAACAGCAAGCGGCGCGGGCTTCTTGCGATAGCGCAAAAACGCGGACTGAAAACGAAGGATAGAATCGATGCCCGTTATGCCAGACACATGGATCCGCCAGATGGCGCGCGATCACGGAATGATCCAGCCTTTCGAAGAAAAACAGAAAAGGGACGGGGTTATTTCCTACGGCCTTTCCTCCTATGGCTATGATGCGCGTTCGGCGGACGAGTTCAAGATTTTCACGAACGTCGATAACGCCGTTGTGGATCCCAAGGATTTTTCGTCGAACAGTTTTGTGGATCGCAAGACCCCCGTTTGCGTCATTCCGCCGAACTCTTTTGCGCTGACGCGCACCGTCGAGTATTTCAAGATTCCGCGCGACATTCTTGTGATCTGCCTTGGCAAATCCACCTATGCGCGCTGCGGGTTGATCGTGAACGTCACGCCGCTTGAGCCCGAATGGGAAGGCCATGTGACGCTTGAGATTTCGAACACCACGCCTTTGCCCGCGCGCGTTTATGCGAACGAAGGCGTTTGCCAGTTTCTTTTCCTGAAAGGCGAGGGGCCGTGCGAGACTTCCTATGCCGACAAGGGCGGGAAATATATGGGGCAGTTGGGCGTGACGCTGCCGAGGATGTAAGAGGTAAACTTATCCTCTCCCCTTGCGGGAGAGGGTAGAAAACCTTGGACTTGCGTCAGCAAGGCCTTAGGTTTTCTTGGTGAGGGGTATTCTTTATGCTCGAGATTTACCCCTCACCAAGATCTCGTAAGCTTCGCTGCGCGAAGCAACTCGATCTATCCTCTCCCGCAAGGGGAGAGGAAAAGGCTAGTTATAGGAAGAAAGTAATGGATCGTATGCGCATTCGCGGGGGTAAGCCTCTGTGCGGGAAAATTCAGATCAGCGGCGCGAAAAACGCCGCTTTGCCGCTTTTGACGGCTTCGCTGCTTTCCGACGAGCCGTTGACGCTTGAAAATGTGCCGCAGCTTGCCGACATCGCGACGATGGCCAAGCTTTTGGCGCAGCACGGCGTCGGCATTAGTCTCGACGGACATAAAGGCGGCGGGCAGACTGGTTGCACCATCGAGCTTCACGCAAAAAGCATCACGAACACCACCGCGCCTTATGAGCTTGTGCGCAAAATGCGGGCGAGCATTCTGGTGCTGGGGCCGTTGCTGGCGCGGGCGCGTGAAGCGCGTGTGTCTTTACCGGGCGGTTGCGCCATCGGCACGCGTCCCGTCGATTTTCACATCAACGCGCTTCAGGCGATGGGGGCGGAAATCTCCATCGACGAAGGCTACATCAACGCGAAAGCGCCGAACGGATTGATCGGGGCTGAAATCGCTTTTCCCGTGACGACGGTCACAGGTACGGAAAATGTTTTGATGGCGGCTTCGCTCGCGAAAGGCGAGACCGTTATTTTGAACGCCGCGCGCGAACCCGAAGTTGCCGATCTTGCCGCGTGCTTGAAGGCGATGGGGGCGCAGATCGAAGGCATCGGGACGGATACGGTGCGCGTGCAGGGCGTCGCGAAACTCCATGCGGCGCGTCACCCCGTTATCCCCGACAGGATCGAGGCAGGAACCTTCGCCATCGCCGCCGCGATCACTGACGGCGATCTTGAGTTGATCGGCGCGCGTCATGAGCATCTTCAGGCCTTCATTCGGCGCCTGTCCGAGGCCGGCGTTTCAGTCGAAAATGTCGCGGGCGGCCTTCGCGTGCGTCGCGGGCCCGAAGGATTGAAGGGAATCAACGTTACGACCGAGCCGTTTCCGGGCTTTCCGACGGATCTTCAGGCGCAATTCATGGCCTTGATGTGCCTTGCGTCCGGTGCTTCCGTGATGACCGAGACGATTTTTGAAAATCGCTTCATGCATGTGCCCGAACTTTCGCGCATGGGGGCCGATATCACGGTTCACAATTCGACGGCGACGATCCGCGGCGTCAAAAAGCTGAAAGGCGCGCCCGTGATGGCGACCGATTTACGCGCCTCCGTTTCCTTGGCTCTTGCCGGGCTTGCGGCCGAAGGCGAGACGATCTTGAACCGGCTTTATCATCTCGATCGCGGTTATGAACGGCTTGAGGAGAAACTCGGCGCTTGCGGGGCCGATATCGAGCGGCTTCGAGACGACGCATGAACGAAGGCTCTCTCAAACTGATAGCCAAAGATTCCGAGGATCTTGAAATTCTCGCCGTTCTTCTTCAGGACGCCATCGTGCCCGTTTGCGATATGATGTTTCGTGAGGGCGAAAAAAACTTCGTTATGATCGTGCATCGCTTTCGCTGGGATGAAAGCGGGAGCCGGAAATGCATCGAAAAGGGCTGTTTCGAACGCGTTTGCTGCGCCGTCGATATCTGCGGCGTTACGGCGGTTCAAAGGCGCAAGATTGCTCAAGGCGATGAAAAACAGATGCTTGACCTGTTAACCTTAACGCTTGAAGGCGATACGCTGACCTTTCTGTTCGCGGGCGATGCAGCTCTTAAACTTGAACTGGCGGATTGGCGCGTTCGCCTGAATGATTTTGGCGATCCGTGGCCCGTTGCCGTCTGTCCCGCTCATGCGTGACATTCTTGACGCTTGACGTCACCGCGCAAAAGCGCCATTTTCCCAATCCCTTATTGGAAGAGTCCTTATGGCCAAAGAAGATTTACTCGAATTTGAAGGCACCGTAACCGAGTTGCTGCCGAACGCGATGTTTCGCGTGACGCTCGACAACGGTCATGAAGTGCTTGCGCATACATCCGGAAAAATGCGGAAAAATCGCATTCGCGTCCTTGCGGGCGACAAGGTCAACGTCGAAATGACGCCCTATGATCTGACCAAGGGCCGGATTACTTTCCGTCGAAAGTAGGCCATTGCATTTCCACCGTACAAGTGGGATCTGCATACCGTCTGGCGCGCCTTTTTTGTAACGCCAAAACCACAAGCGTCATTCCCGCGAAGGCGGGAATCCAGCGAAATCGAAATCTGGGCGCTGTCCGTAAAATTTACCCCGCAATCTTCTCAAAGAGATCGGACCAACTTGGATTCATTGTTTCAATTAACCTTATTTTCCAAGCGCGATTCCATTTCTTCAACTGCTTTTCACGTGCGATGGCATTCATAATGCACTCAAAGACTTCATAATAAACAAGCCTGTGAACGCTGTGTTTTTTCGAGAAGGTGCAATTGATACCTTCTCTGTGCTCACTTGCGCGCTTAACGATGTCTGATGTCACGCCGATATACAGCGTGCCTGCGGTTTTGCTGGCCAGAATGTAAACGTAGCTTGACATGGGGCTTTTATACAGTGGCGTGGGGAAGAACGGAAACGGACTTTTGAGCCTTCGTTGTCGTTGAGAGCCGCTGGATTCCCGCCTTCGCGGGAATGACACAGTATTTTTCATGGGATGCTGCAGTCCATAAAATTGAGAGATGGCGAGAGTCGTTAACTTCTTACATACCCTTCTTGGTGCAAGACTTCTTGTGCTCGGGAAGCCGTGATTCGTTCGCGGCCAACGGCTTTTTTCGACTGTTTCGGTTTATCGGTGGCCCCGTTAATGGAAAATAAGTTCGGTCGTCTTGGTTTCGATAGTCTCGTGAATCCGGTCAAGCAGGGCGCTTCGCCGGACGAGGTCGTTTGGCTCAACCAAATGTTTCGCAGCCTTGCGATCATGATCTTGCTCAGCCTTCTGGCTGTGGCCGCGCCCTATATGGCGAACGGCCTTTGGGGCCTGTTCATCAGCTTCTTCGCCATTGCCGCCCTCGGCGTCGCCTCGTGGCTTTTTTGGGGGCAGTTGCGCGGGCGCAAGCACGACGCCGCCGAGGAAACGCTTCTGCGCGAAGCTTTCCACAGCATGCTCACCCCTCAGCTCATCACCAACGAGGCCGGGGATGTCGTTATGGCCAGTCGCGCTTTTCGCGGATGGATCGACATAGGCTCGAAGCGCGTCATTGAGGCATTGGCCGCGCGTTTCGGCGGAACGCCGGAGGGGGCCGCAAAGTTCGCGCAACTTCGGGAAAATCTTGCCAAGGGGCAATCCGTCATCGCCGATCTTCCCGTGACGCGCGGGAACAGAATTGTGGAATGGCGTCGCCTGATCGCGCGCCCGATCGACGGCGACCAGCGCTGTTACCATTGGCGTTTCGAGGACATCAGCGAACGCCGCCGCATGGAAAAAGCCATGCGCGACGAACAGAACAAGCTTCTCGATTTCATGGCTTATGCGCCCGTCGGCATTTATTCGGTCGATCAACATGGGCGGTTCAAGTTCGTCAATCAGACTCTCGCCGAATGGATTCAGGTCGTGCCGGACGATCTTGTGCGGAGCGATGTGCGTTTGCATGATATTATGAACGAAGCGCCTTCGGGCGTCGCCGCCTATGCGATCGCGAACGGGCCGCAAGGCGAATTGCGCGGCGACGTCGTTTTGCGCCGCCGCGACGGCCAGCTTCTTCCCGTCGCGATCACGCAAACCGTTGTGGCCTGCGACGACGGCAAGGCTTTGCGGACGCGGTCGATTGTGCGCGACTTGTCGCCCGAGCGCGAATGGCAGATGGCCCTTTCGCTCTCGGAATATAGGTTTCAACGCCTTTTCGCCGAAGCCCCCATCGGCATTCTTCTTTTGAACGCGCAATTCGTCGTCATGGAATGCAATCAGGCGTTTCAGAAAATCTCGCGCCGTCCGCGCGAGGCCGTTATCAGCCTTCCCATCGCCGATTTGATGGCGCCGTCCGACCGGAAATCCGCAGCATCCGAGCTTGCCGAAGTGCTTTCCGGCACAAATCGCGTCAAGCCGCTTGAAGTTCGCATGGATGCCGACCGCGAGATCGTCGTGCATGTCTTTGCCAAACGCTTCGGCGCTTCTTCGGCGGCGGGGGATAAACCGGTCGAGCAGGGATTGATGCTCTATTTTATCGACGTGACGGAGCAAAAGCGGCTTGAGGTTCAGTTCGCTCAATCGCAGAAAATGCAGGCTATCGGCCAGCTTGCGGGCGGCGTCGCGCACGATTTCAACAATCTTTTGACCGCGATGATCGGCTTTTGCGATCTTTTGCTTCAAAGGCACAAGCCGGGCGATCAAAGCTTTTCCGATATTATGCAGATCAAGCAGAACGGAAACCGCGCTGCCAATCTCGTGCGCCAGTTGCTCGCGTTTTCGCGCCAGCAGACTTTGCAGCCGAAGGTTCTCAATCTCGCCGATATTTTGTCGGAGCTCGGCAATCTTTTGCGCCGCCTCATCGGCGCGCAGATCAAGCTCGATATGCTTCACGGGCGGGACTTGGGCCTTGTGAAGGTCGATCAGGGGCAGCTTGAGCAAGTTATCATCAATCTGGTCGTCAATGCGCGCGACGCGATGCCGAACGGCGGCACCGTCACGATCCGTACGCACAACCACGTGCAAAACGAAGCGGTTTTGCTGGGACAGGATGAAATGCCCGCCGGTCGCTACGTCGTGATCGAAGTCGAAGACATGGGGATCGGCATTCCGCGCGAAAATCTTCAGCGCATTTTCGAACCGTTCTTTTCGACGAAGGAAGTCGGCTCCGGAACCGGTCTCGGCCTTGCGACCGTTTACGGCGTCGTGCGCCAGACGGGCGGCTTTATCCGCGTCGACAGCGAAGTCGGGAAGGGGTCGACTTTTACGGTTTATATTCCTTCGATCACGGAGCAGGAGGCGGCGCAGGAATTGCGAAACGCCGAGGATAAGAGCGACGAGAAAAACACGGCCGATCTGACGGGCGCCGGAACCATTCTTCTTGTCGAGGACGAAGACGCCGTGCGCGTGTTCTCGGCCCGCGCGCTCCGCAACAAGGGGTATAACGTGTTCGAGGCGCGCAGCGGCGAAGAGGCGCTTGCGATTCTTCAGCGCGACGGCGGGAAGATCGATCTTACGATCACGGACGTCGTGATGCCGCAGATGGACGGCCCCACGCTTTACAAGCATATGAAAGACACCTGGCCGAACATGAAGGTCGTTTTCGTTTCCGGCTATACGGAAGACCGTCTGCGCGAGCAATTTACGTCCGGCGAAGTTATCCATTTCCTCGGCAAGCCCTTCTCGCTAAAACAATTGGCGAGTAAGGTGAAGGACGTTCTCGGCGAGAATAACAGCTGAGACTTGCTGGAGGATTGAAACGCTATGTTTTTGCGCGCCAAGACGGACGATCTGTTTTTCGATCCAAACGGCATGGATCGCGGCTCTGTCGAACGCATCGTTCAAGAGGCGCTTTCCGGCATGGATGACGGCGAGCTTTTTCTTGAATCCACGCGGACTGAAGGTCTCGTCTGGGATGACGGCCGGTTGCGGAGCGGGAGCTTCAACGCCGCGCAGGGTTTCGGCCTTCGCGCCGTATGCGGCGAGACCGTCGGCTTCGCTCATGCTGTCGATTTGCGCGAAGACTCCCTTCGCAAGGCCGCCGCCTCCGTTCGCGCCGTGAAAAGCGGGCTCGGCGGCACGCTTGCGCTCGCCCCGCGCGGAACGAATACGCATCTTTATGAAGATATCGACCCGCTTTCCGGCCATGCTTTCGAAGAAAAGATCAAGCTCCTTCAAAAAATCGACGCCTATGTGCGCGCGAAAAATCCGCTTGTCCGCCAGGTCAGCGTTTCCTATAGCGCCCATTGGCAGGCCGTTCAGATCATCGGCGGAAACGGTTTTTCGGCCTCCGACATCAGGCCTCTCGTTCGCCTGAACGTGTCCGTCGTGACGCAAAAGGGGGATCAGCTTGAAACGGGATCTTCCGGCGGCGGCGGCCGTACGGGCGACGCTTTTTGCTTCGACGACGCGTTTTGGCAAAAGACGGCGGACGAGGCTTTGCGAAAGTCCTTGGTCAATCTTGAGGCCGTCGAAGCGCCCGCGGGCGAAATGACGGTCGTCGTCGGCGCCGGATGGCCCGCCGTCCTTCTGCACGAAGCCGTAGGCCATGGGCTTGAGGGCGATTTCAATCGCAAGAAAACGTCCGCTTTTTCCGGCCTTATGGGGCAACGCGTCGCGGCTGCGGGCGTTACGATCGTGGATGATGGAACGCTTCCGGATCGGCGCGGCTCGATCACGATCGACGACGAGGGAACGCCTTCGCAATGCACGACGCTGATCGAGGACGGAGTCCTTGTCGGATTGATGCAGGATCGCATGAATGCCCGACTGATGGGCGCGCAATCGACCGGCAACGGGCGTCGCGAAGGCTTTTCGTCCCAACCTTATCCGCGCATGACGAACACGTTCATGCGACCGGGAACTTACGCGCCGGAAGAAATCATTTCTTCCGTCAAGAAAGGGATTTATGCCGTCGATTTCGGCGGCGGGCAGGTGGACATCACCTCCGGCAAATTCGTCTTTACGACAACCGAAGCCTATGAAATCGAAGACGGCAAAATCGGGCGCCCCGTGAAAGGCGCTTCGCTTGTCGGCAGCGGTTTCGAGACTTTAAAAAAGATCAGCCTTATCGGGAACGATTTGAAGCTCGATAACGGCATCGGCACCTGCGGCAAGAACGGGCAAAGCCTTCCCGTTGGCGTGGGCCAGCCGACGATGCGGCTCGATGCGATGACGGTCGGAGGGGCGTCTTTTTCCTGATCGCTATCGATGGGTGTTGTCGAATTCGCGTTGTCTCTGCGCTTCGATCTCATAAGCTTCGCGCTGGCGGCGTTCTTCTTCCATGCGAAGACGCTGTTCTTCCTCGCGACGACGGCGTTCTTCTTCGGCATATTGTTCCCTTTGCCGCCGTTCGTCCTCGGCATGTTGTTCTCTTTGGCGTTGTTCTTCGTGCGCCAATTGTTCTTCCCGGTATCGTTCTTCTTCCTCGCGCTTTTCATTCTGCGCGCGAAGTTCGGCCTCTCTCGCTTCTTTCTGCCCGAGGGCCAGCTTCGTTTCGGCTTCCTTGAGGCGGGCCATGGCTCGCTTTTCGGCAAAGGCTATATCGTCGGCCGATTTTTGCTCGAGATACATATGACGGTAATTCGCGGAGCCTAGAGCATCGGAAACGGTGTCGCCGAGATCGTTCGGATCCGCCTCATAGCCGTTATAGCGGTTCTTTTTCCTGTTTTTACCGTCGCTTGCGTTTTGGGAGGAAACTTTCTTTTTATTCTCGTAATCGTCGTGAATGGGATTGATCGGGACGACGTCGAAGCGGTTTTCTTGATCATCAAGCGCCGGATTTTTGATTTTCGGCAATTTTTGATCCAGATTTGCGCCAAAGCCGCGCCTTTCAGCCGTATCCATGGATGATTGACGCTTATCGCCGCTCGGTTCTGTATCACTCATGGCTGAATCCCTTAATAAATATTAAGACCAGTCACCACAACATGATTGCCAGCAGCTCAAGGCTGCCAAGGCTGCCGTGTCTGCGCGCAAAATCCTCGGCCCCAGACGAAGTGCATAAAAACTTGGAATTCTTGCCATGATTTCAAGCTCTTCCCGTGAAAATCCGCCTTCGGGGCCCGTGAAAACAGCAACCTTGCTCCTCAATTCTAACGGCAGACTGGTTAATACCTCATTGATTCCTCGCGCTTTTCCGGATTCCGCGCAGAGGAGGCCCAAACGATCCGAAGGCCAGCTTTCAAGCATTTTTTCAAGGCGAATTGGTTCGTAAATCATTGGTATTGTTAATCTTTCAGATTGTTCCGCGGCCTCGATCATAATGGCCTTCGCGCGGCTCAGATTGACGTCCCTGATTTGCGTGCGGGAAGTGAGGATCGGGCGAATCGCGGCGACCCCCAATTCGGTCGCTTTCATCAGAATATCGTCGAAATGCTGTTTTTTAATCGGCGCGCAGCAAAGCCACAGATCGGGTTCCTGTTGTTGGGGGCGCAATTGTTCTTCAATTTCGACTTCGGCTCCCTTTTTGTGATAGATTATCAGAACCGCTTTCCAATCGCCGTCGGATCCGTTGAAAAGACGAAGCGGCGCGTTCGGTTTGACGCGCAAAACATGCTGGAGATAATGGCTTTGATCCGCAGATAACATAAGCGTTTCTGCGGTTTTTAAGGGATTGCCGACGTAAAGCCGCGCCCACGTATGGGCTTCGGTTGCATGGCGGAAATCGAGAGAAGAGGCGGGGCTTGTTCTGTCTTTCATGCCGTAGTTTTGCGCAGGATGGGGCTTTTGACAAAAACTAAATCGACTTTTTTTCACTTTTTCCGCAGAAAGCTTTAATCGGCACTTGACGGCATGCCCCTAAATAACATAAGTATGCCCCGCCTTTACGAGGCTGGTGGTAGATCCGCATTAAGTTCTTCGTCGCGCATGCGACAAAAGAATGGAGTTAGAAAGGCTGGGGCTTTTCGAAACTCGCGCAATCTAAACGCAGTTTCGGGTGTTGCGAAAGTTACATAGCTTGCGGCGATGAAACGGTTGGCCTTCGGGCGCGGCCACGTCACGCGGTGTAAGGGTTGGGTTTCACCACGGAGCGGTCAGTGCGACGCGCTTTCGTGGGATTTTTGTTGTCAAAGGTCGCTTGAGAAAAACGGAGCAGGCATGCCTACAATTAACCAGTTGGTTCGTAAGAAGCGTAAACCTCTGAAGACCCGCGACAAGGTTCCGGCTCTCGAGAAGTGTCCGCAGAAGCGCGGCGTTTGCACGCGCGTCTATACGACGACCCCGAAGAAGCCGAACTCGGCTTTGCGTAAGGTCGCGCGTATCCGCCTGACCAACGGCAACGAAGTCATCAGCTATATTCCTGGCGAAGGCCACAACCTTCAAGAACATAGCGTCGTCATGATCCGCGGCGGTCGCGTGAAGGATCTTCCCGGCGTTCGTTACCACATCATTCGCGGCACGCTTGATACGCAGGGTGTCAAAGACCGCAAGAAGCGCCGTTCGCTTTATGGCGCGAAGCGTCCGAAATAATTTTGGGAATTCGTAGAGGATAAAATGGCACGTCGTCATCGCGCAGAAAAACGAGAAGTACTTCCGGATCCTAAGTTCGGGGAGATTCTTGTTACGAAATTTATGAACGTCCTGATGATTCAGGGCAAGAAATCCGTCGCCGAACGGATCGTCTATGGCGCTCTTGAGAAGATTCAGGCGAAAGTCAAAGGCAACGCGCTTGAAATCTTCAAGACGGCCCTCGACAAGGTTCGTCCGCATCTTGAGGTTCGTTCACGCCGCGTCGGCGGTGCGACCTATCAGGTTCCGGTCGAAGTCCGTCCGGAACGCGGCATTGCGCTTGCGATGCGCTGGATCATCTCGGCCGCGCGCGCGCGCGCCGAAACGACCATGGTTGAGCGTCTTGCCGCCGAGCTTTTGGCCGCGTCGAACGACAACGGCGCCGCGATCAAGAAACGCGAAGATACGCATCGCATGGCCGAAGCCAACAAAGCCTTCTCCCATTATCGCTGGTAAAGAGACGAGAACACTCATGGCCCGCACAACCTCCATCGACCATTATCGTAACATCGGCATCATGGCCCACATCGATGCCGGGAAAACGACGACGACCGAGCGCATTCTGTACTACACCGGCAAGTCCTACAAAATCGGTGAAGTCCACGAAGGCACGGCCACGATGGATTGGATGGAACAGGAGCAGGAGCGCGGCATCACGATCACGTCCGCCGCGACCACGACTTTCTGGCGCGATCATCGCATCAATATCATCGACACGCCCGGCCACGTCGATTTCACGATCGAAGTCGAACGTTCGCTTCGCGTTCTTGACGGCGCGGTTTGCGTTCTCGACGCCGTCGCCGGCGTTGAGCCTCAGACGGAAACGGTCTGGCGCCAAGGCGACAAGTATAAAGTGCCGCGCATGGTGTTCGTCAACAAGATGGATCGCATCGGCGCGAACTTCCTGCGCTGCGTTTCGATGTTGAAGGAACGCCTTGGCGCGAACCCGCTCGTTCTTCAGCTCCCGATCGGTTCGGAAGCCGATTTCAAGGGCATTGTCGATCTGCGCCGCATGAAGGCCGTCGTTTGGGAAGATGAAGCGCTCGGCGCGAAGTTCCACGACGAAGAGATTCCCGCGAATATGAAGGATCAGGCCGAGGAATATCATAAGGCCATGATCGAAACCGTCGTCGAAATGGACGACGACGCAATGGAAGCCTATTTGAACGGCACCGAGCCTTCGCTCGAAGTCATTGATCATTGCATCCGCAAGGGCGTGATGCAGATGAAATTCATTCCGACGCTTTGCGGCTCGGCCTTTAAGAACAAGGGCGTACAGCCGATGCTCGACGCCGTCGTCGATTATCTGCCTTCGCCGAAGGATGTCGGGGCCGTCAAGGGCTTTCATCCGGACACCAAGGTCGAAGAAGAGCGTAATCCCGTTGACGATGAGCCGCTTGCCGCGCTTGCGTTCAAAATCATGACCGATCCTTTTGTCGGATCGCTGACCTTCACGCGCATCTATTCAGGCACGTTGCAGGCCGGAAGCTACGTTCAGAACACGATCAAGGGATCGCGCGAACGTATCGGTCGCATGCTTTTGATGCATGCCAACACGCGCGAAGAAATCAAGGAAGCCCATGCGGGCGACATTGTCGCCATCGCGGCTTTGAAGGACACCAAAACGGGCGACACGCTTTGCGATACGATCAAGCCGATCGTTCTTGAAAAGATGGAATTCCCCGATCCCGTCATCGAAATGGCGATCGAGCCGAAAACCAAAGCCGACCAGGACAAGATGACGAACGCCTTGTTGCGTCTCGTTCAGGAAGATCCTTCCTTCCGTCTCGCGGTCAACCACGAAACGGGCCAAACGGTCATCAAAGGGATGGGCGAGCTTCATCTCGATATTAAGGTCGATATTTTGCGCCGCGCGCCTTACAACGTCGAAGTCGTCGTTGGCGATCCGCAGGTTGCCTATCGCGAAACCATTACGCGCAAAGCGACGGTCGATTACACGCACAAGAAGCAATCCGGCGGTTCGGGCCAGTTTGCGCGCGTCATCATCGATTTCGAGCCGCAAGAAACCGGCGCCGGTTACGCTTTTGAAAGCAAGATTGTCGGCGGTTCGATTCCGAAGGAATATATTCCGGGCGTCGAGAAGGGGCTTGCCGCATCCGTCGATAACGGCGTCGTTGCGGGATTCCCGACCATCGACTTTAAAGCGACTTTGACGGATGGCGCTTACCACGACGTTGACTCCTCGGCGCTGGCCTTTGAAATCGCCGCGCGCGCCGCCTTTAAGGAAGGCATGCAAAAAGCGGGGCCGGTGCTGCTGGAACCCATCATGAAGGTCGAGGTTGTGACGCCCGAAGCCAACACGGGCGATGTTATCGGCGATTTGAACAGCCGCCGCGGTCAGATTATGGGAATGGGGCAGCGCGGTAACGCCAGCGTCGTCGACGCGATGGTGCCGCTTGCTACGATGTTCGGTTACGTCAATCGGTTGCGTTCCATGACGCAGGGCCGCGCCCTGTTCACCATGGAGTTCGACCACTACGAACAAGTGCCGCAGCAAATCGCGGCTGAGGTGAAGGCCAAGCTGGCTGGTTAAGCCGGTAAGGCTGTGGTGTTGAGAGTCCTTCAACTTACGGAGAGAAAAAATGGCGAAGGCAAAGTTTGAACGCACAAAGCCGCATTGCAACATCGGCACCATCGGTCACGTTGACCATGGCAAAACCACCCTGACGGCGGCGATCACGAAGACGCTTGCCAAAACGGGCGGCGCCACCTTTACGGCCTACGATCAGATCGACAAGGCCCCCGAAGAACGCGCGCGCGGCATCACGATTTCGACGGCGCACGTTGAGTATGAGACGGCCAACCGTCACTACGCCCACGTCGATTGCCCGGGACACGCGGACTACGTGAAAAACATGATCACGGGTGCTGCCCAGATGGACGGCGCGATCCTCGTCGTTTCCGCCGCCGACGGCCCGATGCCCCAGACCCGCGAGCATATCCTGCTTGCCCGTCAGGTCGGCGTTCCCGCCATCGTCGTCTTCATGAACAAGATGGATATGGCCGATCCGGAACTCGCCGAACTCGTCGAGATGGAAATTCGCGATCTTCTCACGAAGTATCAATTCCCCGGCGATACGACCCCGATCATTCGCGGTTCGGCTCTCGCTGCTCTTAACGACAGCGATCCGGAACTTGGCGAAAAAGCGATCCTGAAGCTGATGGAAGCGGTTGACGCTTTCATTCCGCAGCCCGATCGCCCGATCGACAAGCCGTTCCTGATGCCGATCGAAGACGTGTTCTCGATCTCCGGTCGCGGTACCGTCGTTACGGGTCGTGTCGAACGCGGCATCGTCAAGGTCAACGAAGAAATCGAAATCGTCGGCTTGAAAGCGACGATGAAGACCGTCGTGACCGGCGTCGAAATGTTCCGCAAGCTGCTCGATCAAGGTCAGGCCGGCGATAACATCGGCGCCCTCCTTCGCGGCACGAAGCGCGAAGAAGTCGAGCGTGGCCAAGTTTTGGCGAAGCCCGGCACCATCACGCCGCACACGAACTTCAAATGCGAAGCGTACATTCTCACCAAGGACGAAGGTGGCCGTCATACGCCGTTCTTCTCCAACTATCGTCCGCAGTTCTATTTCCGCACGACGGACGTGACGGGTGAGGTCGTTCTGCCGGCAGGCACCGAAATGGTCATGCCCGGCGACAACATTTCGGTCGAAGTGAAGTTGATCGCTCCGATCGCGATGGAAGAAGGTCTTCGTTTCGCTATTCGCGAAGGCGGCCGTACGGTCGGCGCCGGCGTCGTTTCGAAGATTATTGAATAAGAAGAGTTGCGACGGGGGCGGCCAGATGCCGCTCCCGATCGCGAAAACTGGAAATATCGAAGTTAGCTAGCGGCACGCAAACGGGCTGCCGCACTTGAGAGGTTTTTATGGAAACGCAGACGATACGCATCCGCCTTAAGGCGTTTGATCATCGCACGCTCGATCAGTCGGTGAGCGAGATCATCAGCACGGCCAAGCGCACGGGCGCTCGGGTGCGTGGCCCCATTCCGCTGCCGACATGGCGCGAACAATTCACGGTCAATCGCGGCCCGCACGTCGATAAGAAATCGCGCGATCAGTTCGAAATCCGCACGCATCGCCGTCTTTTGGACATTCTGGAGCCGACGCCGCAAACGATCGATGCGCTTTCCAAAATCGACTTGGCCGCTGGCGTCGATGTCGAGATCAGGGTTTAAGGAATAAAGAGATGACAAGTTCCGTTGCATCACAAAGAACCGGCCTTATGGCGACGAAGCTCGGTATGACCCGTATTTTTACGGAATCCGGAAAGCATGTTCCCGTGACCGTTTTGAAGCTTGATAATTGTCAGGTCGTCGGCGTTCGCACCAAGGACAAGAACGGCTACACCGCCGTTCAGCTTGGCGTCGGCTCTGCGAAGACCAAAAAGGTTTCCAAAGCCATGCGCGGCGTGTTCGCGCAGGCGAAGGTCGAGCCCAAGAAGAAGATGGTTGAGTTCCGCGTCAGCGATAACGCCCTTCTTGAAATCGGGACTGAGCTTTCGGTTTCGCATTTTGTGCCGGGCCAATATGTCGATGTGACATCGACCAGCATCGGTAAGGGTTTCGCGGGTGTCATGAAGCGTCATAACTTCCACGGTCTGCGCGCGACGCACGGCGTTTCGGTTTCGCATCGCAGCCATGGTTCGACGGGGCAACGCCAGGATCCGGGCCGCGTGTTCAAAGGCAAGAAAATGGCGGGGCACATGGGCGACCGTCAGGTCACGACCCTGAATCTCAAGGTCGTCGCCATCGATCCCGAGATGGAGCTGATCCTCGTTTGCGGCGCCGTTCCCGGAAGCGAAGGCGCTTATGTTGAGATTCGCGATGCCGTGAAGCGTCCTTTACCGAAAGACGCGCCGATGCCCGCAGGCTTGAAGGCCAAGGCTTCGGACGAGCAGGTCGCTTGAGATAAGGTGGATGAGAGATGAAAACGACAGTCAAAAATCTTGAAAACAAGGACGTTGGCACGATCGAGTTGCTTGATTCGATCTTTGCCCTGACGCCGCGCCGCGATATTCTCGCCCGCATGGTGAACTGGCAGTTGGCGAAGCGCCGCTCCGGCAATCACGCGACGAAGGGCATCGGCCAGATTTCCGGCACGACCAAGAAGCCCTGGTCGCAAAAGGGCACGGGCCGCGCACGTCAAGGCAGCCTTCGTTCACCGCAATTCCGCAAGGGCGCCGTGATCTTTGGGCCGGTCGTTCGCGATCATGCCCACGATCTTCCGAAAACCTTTCGCAAGATTGCGCTCCGTATGGCTCTTGCCTCGAAGCAAGCGGACGGCAAGCTGATCATTCTCGATCAAGCCAAGATGACCGAGCACAAGACGAAGATCCTGGCCAAAAAACTCAGCGCCATGGGGCTTGAATCGGTTTTGATCATCGACGGCGCGAATCTCGATACGAACTTCGCCAAGGCCGCGCAAAACCTTCCCTTCGTGGACGTTCTGCCGGAACAGGGCGCGAATGTTTACGACATTCTTCGCCGCGACGTTCTCGTCCTTACAAAGAACGCTGTTGAGCAGCTGCAAGAGAGGCTGAAATGACACTCAAGAAAAAAACGGCCGAAAAGCTGATCCCTGAGCATTATCAGGTCATTCTTTCCCCCGTCATCACGGAAAAAGCGACGAACGGTTCGGCTCACAACCAAGTGACTTTCCGCGTTTTGGGAACGGCCACAAAGCCGGTCATCAAAAGCGCCGTCGAACAGCTGTTCAAGGTCAAGGTTGAAGCCGTCAACACGCACAATCGCAAAGGCAAGCAAAAGCGCTTTAAGGGCCGTCTCGGCCAGCGGAGCGACGTGAAGTTCGCCGTCGTCACTTTGGCTGAAGGCAACACCATCGACGTCACGACCGGCGTTTAAGGTTTGAGGATAGAAACATGGCACTCAAGAAATATAACCCCATTACGCCAGGCCTTCGGCAGGTCGTCCAGACGGATCGTTCCGAGCTTTGGAAGGGAAAACCCGTCAAGAAACTGACCGAAGGTTTGAACAAGACCGGTGGCCGCAACAACAAGGGCCGCATCACCACGCGCCATATCGGCGGCGGGCATGCGCGTCGTTACCGCGTTGTCGATTTCAAGCGTCAGAAGTTTGACATGCCGGCCGTTGTCGAGCGTTTGGAATATGATCCCAACCGCACGGCTTTCGTCGCGCTCATCAAATATCAGGACGAAACGTTGGCTTACATTCTCGCGCCGCAACGCCTTTCGATCGGCGATGCCGTCGTCGCGGGCGAAAAAGTCGACGTGAAGCCCGGCAATGCGATGCGCCTGAAGAACATTCCGGTCGGCACGATCGTTCACAACGTTGAAATGCGTCCGGGCAAGGGCGGCCAGATGGCGCGTTCCGCCGGCTCCTATGTTCAGCTTGTCGGCCGCGACGCCGATCATGCGCAGCTTAAATTGAGCTCCGGCGAGCTTCGTCTTGTTCCGCAAGATTGCATGGCCACCATCGGCGCCGTGTCGAATGCGGATCACTTGAACGTGAAGCTCGGCAAAGCGGGTCGCAAGCGTTGGCTTGGCGTGCGTCCCAGCGTTCGCGGCGTTGCCATGAACCCCGTCGATCACCCGCATGGCGGCGGCGAAGGCCGCACCTCCGGCGGTCGTCATCCCGTTACGCCTTGGGGCAAGGGAACGAAGGGAACCAAGACCCGCAACAACAAGAAGACAAACCGTTTCATCGTCCGTCGCGCGAACAAACGTCGCGACGCTCAGGCGAAATAAGAGGGAGACTGCAACGTGGCACGTTCAATCTGGAAGGGACCGTTCGTTGACGGTTACATGCTGAAGAAGGCCGAAAAGGCCCGCGCTTCGGGTCGCAACGACATTATCAAGACCTGGTCGCGGCGCACGACGATTCTTCCGCAGTTCGTCGGCCTGACCTTCGGCGTTTATAACGGCAACAAGTTTTTGCCGGTTTCCGTGACCGAGAACATGATCGGCCACAAATTCGGCGAATTCGCGCCCACGCGCGTTTTCAAGGGTCATACCGCGGCTGATAAAAAAGCCGATAAGGCGAAGTAAGGAGAGTTAGGTTATGGGTAAGCCCAAGCTTGAAAGACAATTGTCGGCCGATGCGGCTCTGGCGAAAGCCAGCTCGATCCGCACGAGCGCGCGCAAGCTGAATCTGGTTGCGGCCAGCATTCGCGGCAAGAACGCCGCCGCAGCGATGACGCAGCTGACTTTTGAAAAGCGCCGCATTGCGCAGGACGTGAAGAAGGTTCTTCAATCCGCCATCGCGAACGCCGAAAACAATCATGCGCTTGACGTCGACAAGCTTTATGTCGCCGAAGCCTGGGTCGGTCGCAGCTTTGTCATGAAGCGCTTCCATACCCGCGGTCGCGGCAAGAGCGCAGGCATCGAAAAGCCTTTCAGCAACCTGACCATCATCGTGCGCGAACGCGCCGACGAGGCGAAGGCCGAAAAGCCCGCGAAGACGACCAAGAAGGTTGCGCCTGAAGAAACGGCTGAAAAGCCCGTGAAGAAGGCTCCGGCCAAGAAGAAGACAACAACGAAAATAGCGGCAGCCGCCGCTCAGGAGGCTTAAGACATGGGTCAGAAAGTCAATCCGATTGTCATGCGCCTTGGCATCAATCAGACTTGGGCCAGCCGCTGGTTTGCCGTGAAGGAATACGCCAATCTTCTTCACGAAGATTTTGCGATCCGCAAGTTTTTGACGAAAAAGCTCGGCCAGCAAGCCGGCGTCGCCAAGATCACCATTGAACGTCCGGCCGGCAAGGCGCGCGTCACGATTCACTCGGCGCGTCCGGGCGTCGTGATCGGCAAAAAAGGCGCCGACATCGAAAAGCTGCGTTCGGATCTCGGCAAGATGACGAACGCCGAAGTCAGCCTCAACATCGTCGAAATCCGCAAGCCGGAAATCGACGCGAAGCTGGTTGCCGAAAACATCGCCAACCAGCTTGAACGTCGCGTCGCTTTCCGCCGCGCTATGAAGCGCGCCGTTCAATCGGCCATGCGTCTTGGGGCTCTCGGCATTCGTATCAATTGCAGCGGCCGTCTGGGCGGCGCCGAAATCGCGCGCATGGAATGGTATCGCGAAGGTCGCGTGCCGTTGCATACGCTTCGCGCCGATATCGATTATGGCACGGCGACGGCGTTTACAACGATGGGCGCCTGCGGCGTCAAGGTCTGGATCTTCAAGGGCGAGATTCTCGATCATGATCCGATGGCCCAAGAAAAGCGTGCTCTTGAGAACGCTCCGGTTCGCTCGTGAGATTGAAGGTATAAAGTCATGTTACAGCCGAAACGTACGAAATATCGTAAAGCGCATAAGGGACGCATTCATGGCGTCGCGAAGGGCGGATTCCGTTTGAGCTTTGGGGCCTTCGGCCTGAAAGCCATGGAACCCGAACGTATTACGGCGCGTCAAATCGAAGCCGCGCGGCGCGCCATTACACGCGCGATCAAGCGTCAGGGCCGTCTTTGGATTCTCGTGTTTCCGGACGTTCCCGTTTCGAAGAAACCCGCTGAAGTGCGCATGGGTTCCGGTAAAGGCGCCCCCGAGTTTTGGGCGGCTCGCGTTCATGCGGGACGCGTGATGTTCGAACTTGACGGCGTTCCGCTCGCCGTTGCGCGCGAAGCGTTTTCGTTGGCGGCTGCGAAGCTGCCGATCAAGACCAAGTTTATTCAGCGCGATGCGGCTTGATCGAAAGGATTGAAGGAGCCTTCAGATGGCAAAGAACACAGAAAAGACAGCCGAATTCAGGCTGAAAACGGATAAAGAACTCGAAGATCGCTTGATGGATCTGCACAAGGAGCAGTTCAATCTTCGCTTCCAGAAGGCCACCGGCCAGCTCGCGAACACCGCGCGCGTCACGGCGGTTCGCAAGGAAATCGCGAAGATCAAGACGGTCATCGGCGAACGTCAACGTAAAGCCGCCGGTTCGGCTGCTTAAGGGAATAAGGGGACACAAAATGCCGCGTCGTGTTTTGCAAGGTACGGTCGTCAGCGACAAGGGTGACAAGACGGTCACCGTTTTGGTCGAGCGCCGCGTGATGCATCCGATTTACAAGAAATACATTCGCTTGTCGAAGAAGTATGCCGCTCATGACGAGCAAAACCAGCACAAGGTCGGCGATACGGTTTCGATTATCGAGTGCCGTCCGATCAGCAAGCGTAAAAGCTGGATGGTTGTTGAAGAAAAGGGCGGCGTTTAACGCCGGAGTTTTAGCTTTAGGTTGAGGGTTCGAACATGATCCAGATGGAAACCGTCCTTGATGTGGCGGATAACAGCGGCGCAAAGCGGGTGGCCTGCATCAAGGTGCTCGGCGGCTCGCATCGCACGATTGCCGGCATCGGCGACATCATCGTGATTTCGGTGAAGGACGCCATTCCGCGCGGCAAGGTGAAGAAGGGCGACGTTCACAAGGCCGTTATCGTGCGCCAGAAGTACGCTTTGAAGCGCGACGACGGAAGCATCATTCGCTTCGACCGCAATGCGGCCGTTTTGATCAACAAGGACAAGGAACCGATCGGCACGCGTATCTTTGGGCCGGTCACGCGCGAATTGCGCAACCTCGGTTTTATGAAAATCATCTCTTTGGCTGAAGAGGTGCTGTGATGGCGGGTAAGATGAAAATTAAAAAGAACGACAACGTGATCGTGATTTCCGGCAAGGATAAGGGGAAGACTGGCATCGTTAAGGCCGTTTTTCCGAAGGAAGACCGCGTCCTTGTCGTTGGCGTCAACCGCGTCATGCATCACACGAAGCCCTCGCAGACGGATCCGCAGGGCGGACGCCGTTTGATCGAAGCGCCGATCCACGTTTCCAACGTGGCGCATGTCGATCCGAAGGACAACAAACCGACTCGCGTCGGCTTGAGGATGGAAAAAGGAAGCAAGGTGCGTTTTGCGAAACGTTCCGGCGACGTGATCGAATAAGATCGAAGGAAGAGAGTTAGGGCCATGACGGCGAAAGCAAAAGATAAGTACGTTCCGCGTCTTGAAACGCAATATCGGGAAGCGATCCTTCCGGAGCTTATGAAGAAATTCGGTTACAAGAACCGTTTTCAGGCCCCGAAGCTCGACAAGATCGTTATCAATATGGGCGTTGGCGAAGCGGTCAATGACAGCAAGAAGACGAAGAACGCGGCGGAACAGCTTGCGCTCATCGCCGGACAGAGACCTGTCATCACCAAATCGCGCAAGGCGATCGCAACGTTCAAGTTGCGCGGCGGCCTCGGCATTGGTTGCAAGGTCACGCTGCGCCGCGAGATGATGTACGAGTTTCTCGACCGCCTGGTCAACATCGCGTTGCCGCGCGTTCGCGATTTTCGCGGCGTCTCTTCGAAAAGCTTCGACGGTCGCGGCAACTACGCGCTCGGTCTCAAGGAACAGATCGTGTTTCCTGAAATCGACTACGACAAGATCGATGAAATTCGCGGCATGGACATCGTGATTTGCACGACGGCCAAGACCGATGACGAAGCCCGCGCTTTGTTGCGCGCTTTTAACATGCCGTTCCAGGGCTGATCTGGGGGAGAGGATCTTATGGCAAAAACGTCGATGATCGAAAAGAACAAGCGCCGCCGCAAGCTGACAAAGCAAAAGGCTGCCGCTCGTTCGACGCTGAAGGCGCTGATCAAGGATAAAGAAACGCCGATGGAAGAGCGTTTTGATGCCGTCATGAAGTTGGCAAAGATGCCGCGCAACGCAAGCAAGGTTCGCATCCGCAACCGTTGCGAGCTGAGCGGACGTCCGCGCGGTTTCTATCGCAAGTTTAAACTTTCGCGCATTGCGCTTCGCGATCTCGCCTCTGCCGGCCAGATCCCGGGCGTCGTGAAGTCGAGCTGGTAAGGAGGAGTAAGGAATGTCTCTGACAGATCCATTGGGCGATATGCTGACGCGCATCCGTAACGGCCAGATGGCAAACATGGCCGTCGTCGATTGCCCGTCTTCGTCCTTCCGTAAGCGTGTTTTGGAAGTGATGGTTCGCGAAGGTTATATTCGCGGGTTCAGCGAAATGCAAAAGGCCAATAATCAGCCTCTCTTGCAAATCGAGCTGAAATACCACGATGGCGAAGGCGTCATACGCAAGATCGACCGCATTTCAAAGCCTGGCCGCCGCGTTTATGCCGGCATCAAGGATTTTGGGCGCGTGTTCAACGGGCTTGGCATTTCGATTTTGTCCACGCCGCACGGCGTCCTTTCGGACAATGAAGCGCGGGCTCAGAATGTCGGCGGCGAAGTTTTGTGCCGCATTTTCTAAGAGAGGTTTGAGGGTATCGCATGTCGCGTGTAGGTAAACATCCTGTGTCTTTGCCCCAAGGCGTTACAGCCGAGGTCAAGGATCACGTCATCGCCGTGAAGGGCAAGCTGGGCAATCTCAGCATGACCTTCGCTTCGGAAGTCGAAGTCTCTGTCGCCGACGGTAAAGTGACCGTAAAGCCGCGTCATGAGGATCAGCGTTCGCGCGCTTTGTGGGGCACCACGCGCAACAACGTCAACAACATGGTCAAAGGCGTTTCCGAAGGATTCAAAAAGACGCTCGAAATCGAAGGCGTCGGTTTCCGCGCCGCGACGCAGGGCAAGGATCTCGTTCTTCAAATCGGATTCAGCCATGAAGTGAAATATCCCGTTCCGGCAGGAATCGAGATCAAGGCCGAAAAGCCGACGTTGATTTCGATCACCGGCATCGATCGCCAGAAGGTCGGTCAGGTGGCCGCCGAAATCCGCGGCATGAAGAAGCCTGAACCCTATAAGGGAAAAGGTATCAAATATGCCGGCGAGCGTGTCCGCCGTAAAGAAGGCAAGAAGAAATAAGATTTTCCGCGACTAGTCGCGCCGAAGCTTTAAAGAGCGTAGGCGGAAGGCGGGGATCCAGCTTAGGAGTAAAGAGATATGATGACCCCAAAGAAACTTCACGAGCGCCGTACGGAACGTACGCGTTACCAGATTAAGCGTAAATCTGCGGGCCGTGTTCGTCTTTCGGTTTTTCGTTCCGGGCGGAACATTTACGCCCAGATCATCGACGATGCCGCAGGCAAGACGCTTTGCGCCATGTCGACGATGGATGCCGATTTGCGGCGCGATCTTAAAACCGGCGCCGACAAGAATGCGGCCATCGAAGTCGGCAAGCAGATCGCCGCCAAGGCCATCAAACTCGGCATCAAGCAGGTCGTTTTCGATCGCGGCGGTTATGTTTATCACGGGCGCATCAAAGCGCTGGCTGAGGCGGCGCGTGAAGCCGGCCTTGATTTCTAATAGGGAGTAACGTTCGTATGGCTAAGCCAAAAAAATCGGAATCCGGCGATAAGCGCGAAGACCGCGAAGGCTCCGATCTCATCGAGAAATTGGTCGGGATCAACCGCGTCGCGAAAGTCGTCAAGGGCGGCAAGCGTTTTGCGATGGCGGCTCTGGTCGTTATCGGCGACGGCAAAGGTCGCGTCGGAATCGGCACCGGCAAGGCGCGCGAAGTTCCGGAAGCCATTCGTAAGGCGACGGACGCCGCCAAGCGCAAGATGCACCGCATTCCGCTTCGCGAAGGCCGTACGCTTCATCACGATGTCGAGGGCACCTATGGCGCCGGTCGCGTCGTTATCCGTTCGGCGCCTCCGGGCACCGGCATCATCGCGGGCGGCCCGATGCGCGCGGTTTTCGAAGCCCTCGGGGTTCAGGATATCGTCGCGAAATCGGTCGGCACGTCCAACCCGCACAACATGATCAAGGCGACTTTGGCCGCCCTTAATCAGATCACGAGTCCGCGTTCCGTGGCTTTGCGTCGTGGCAAGAAGGTCAGCGACATTCTCGGCCGCAATAAATCGGAACACAACGAATCCAAAGAAGCCTGATTGAGAAATGGTGAAACAAATGGCAACGAAAAAAGCTGCTGCCTCTGCCGAAAAGAAGACGCTTACGGTCGTCCAGATCGGTAGCGTGACCAACACAACGGCCCGCATGCGCCAGACTCTGACCGGCCTCGGTCTCGGAAAGCCCCGCGCGTCGCGCGTTCTTGAAGATACATCGGCCGTCCGTGGGATGATCCGCAAGGTTCGTCACCTGGTCAAGGTCGAAGGCGAAAAATAAGGAAGAGGATAGATCTTATGAAACTCAACGATCTTCGGGATAATCCGGGCGCGCGCAAAAAACCGATGACGGTTGGCCGCGGTATCGGTTCCGGCAAAGGCAAGACCAGCGGTCGCGGCGTGAAAGGTCAAAAGGCTCGCACAGGCGTTTCCATTCGCGGCTTCGAAGGCGGCCAGATGCCGATCCACCGCCGCATGCCGAAGCGTGGCTTTAAAATGCTGTTCGCCAAGGAATATGCCGAGTTGAACCTCGGCCGTCTTCAGGCGGCGATCGACGATGGCCGCATCGACATTAAAACCGAGATCACCGAAACCTTCTTGCGCGAAAACGGCATCGTCGCCAAAGCGAAAGATGGCGTCCGTCTTCTTGGCAAGGGCGAGATCAAGGCGAAAGTTAACATCACCGTCGCAGGAGCCACGGCTTCCGCTATCGCTGCCGTTGAAAAGGCGGGCGGTAAGGTGACCTTGACGCCGAAAAAGGTTTTGGCTGAAAAAGTGAACAAGAATAAGCCTAAGGCCTAATAAGTTTTTGCTTTCGAGGGGGCGTTGCGCTATAAACCCTCCTCGAAAGTCAAAGTGTGGAAGGTTCTTTCCCCTTAAAAGCTTGGGGAGCCGCACCACGCGACCGTTGAAGCTTTGCGCTTCGATGGTAAGAGGGGCAAATATCCCTTCGCATTTTTTGGTAGCTTGAGTTCTGTCTTTCGACAGGGCTTGCGTTTTATTCGTCACGTCCGGCCGAAGGCTGGGGGAGAGAGAGATGGCAAAAGAAATAGTTGGCTATATCAAGCTGCAGGTTCCGGCTGGTTCCGCAAATCCGTCACCTCCCATCGGGCCGGCTTTGGGTCAACGCGGCCTGAACATCATGGATTTCTGCAAGCAGTTCAACGCGAAGACGCAAGGCCTTGAAAAGGGCATGCCGATCCCCGTCGTCATTACGGCGTTTTCGGATCGCACCTTTACCTTCGTCACGAAGAAGCCGCCAAATTCCTATTTCATCAAAAAGGCGGCCAAGATCGAAAGCGGCGCGAAGACGACGGGCACCGCCATCGTCGGCCAGATCACGATGGCTCAGGTTCGCGACATCGCGAAAGAGAAGATGGTCGATCTTAACGCCAACGACATCGAAGCGGCGTGCAGTATGATTATCGGTTCCGCCCGTTCCATGGGCGTTAAGGTTGTGGAGTAAGATATGACGCACGGAAAAAAGATTCGCAAAACCCGCGCCAACGTCGACCGTAAAAAGCTTTATGCGCTTCCCGAGGCGATTAAGCTCGTCCTCAAGAACGCTGGCGACGCGCAGCGCAAATTTACTGAGACCGTCGAAATCGCGATGAATCTCGGCATCGACACCAAGCTTTCGGATCAGGCGATCCGCGGCATGGTTCAGCTTCCACACGGCACGGGTAAATCCGTCCGCGTCGCCGTTTTCGCCAAGGGCGATAAGGCCGACGCCGCGAAAGCCGCCGGAGCCGACCACATCGGCGCCGACGATCTCGCCGAAAAGATCATGGCCGGTTTCTCCGATTTCGACCGCGTCATCGCGACGCCCGACATGATGGGCGTCGTCGGTAAGCTCGGTAAAGTTCTCGGTCCCCGCGGTTTGATGCCGAACCCGAAGCTCGGCACGGTTACGCCGAACGTCGCCGACGCGGTGAAATCCGCGAAAGCCGGTTCGATCGAGTTTCGCGCCGAAAAAGCGGGCATCGTTCATGCCGGTATCGGCAAGGTCAATTTCGCCGAGAAGGATTTGCTTGAAAACGCACGCGCTTTCATTAACGCGATCGTCAAGGCGCGTCCGACGGGCGTGAAGGGAACCTATATCAATCACGTTTCGGTTTCGTCGAGCATGGGCCCGGGCGTGAAGGTCGATTTGTCGAGCTTGAGCGAAAGCGCCTAACTTTAAGGTTGCTTTCGAGGTTTGTTTTGGTTAGAAGAAGCCGCCCCTTGAGAAGGGGGCGGTTCCTGTCCGAGACTGCGGGCGCCGGTTTTCCGGCTTAAAGTTGCCAGCATAGACGGGTTGAAAAGCATCGCGTCGTTTTGCGCTTCTTAAAGAAAGCGCGCTTATTCAAAGACGCAATTTCAACTCATTTCGGACAGAACGCGGCTTCGAAGTTTTTCGAGCGCGTAGGCGTTTGTTTTTTTGCCGCATGGCGGCTTTTAAAGGCGAGGTTGAGCATGAGCAATAATCGTAAGATCAAAGAAACGATGGTCGAAGGCCTCGATGCCGAGATCAAGTCCGCCAATCTGTTGGTCGTCGTCCAGCAGTTGGGCCTGAACGCGGACGAAACCCTGGCGCTTCGCCGCGCCATGCGCGCCGCGGGCGTCAAGCTGAAAGTCGGCAAGAACACGCTTGTGAAGCGCGCCTTGAAGGATTCCCACATCGAAGGCCTGGCTGCCTATATGAAGGGGCCCACGGCTTTGGCTATATCCTCCGACCCTGTCGCGGCGGCGAAAGTCGCGGCCGAGTTCGCAAAGAAAAACACGAAGTTCAAGATCATCGCGGCCGCCATGAACGGCCAGATCCTCGACGCAAAAGCGACGATGACGTTGGCGACCCTGCCTTCGCTCGACGAGCTTCGCGGCAAGATCATCGGTGTTCTTTTGGCCCCGGCAACCAAGATCGCCGGTGTCCTTCAAGCGCCAGCCGGACAGTTGGCGCGCGTTATGTCCGCGCGCAGCAAACAGGCTGCGTAAGGAACGAGAGTTTCGCGGGAACCGGATGTTCCGGTTTTCGAGAATTGGGTTCAACATTCGACTGCGTTAACAAAGGAGAGTAAAATGGCTAATCTTGAGAAAATCGTTGAAGAACTTTCGGCCTTGACCGTCATCGAAGCCGCCGAGCTTTCGAAGATGCTTGAAGAGAAGTGGGGCGTCAGCGCCGCCGCTCCGGTCGCTGTCGCCGCCGTTGCCGGCCCCGCCGCCGCGGCCGCTGAAGAGCAGACCGAGTTCACGGTCATCCTCGCGAAAGCGGGCGACAAGAAGATCGAAGTGATTAAGGAAGTCCGCGCGATCACGGGCCTCGGCTTGAAAGAAGCCAAGGATCTCGTCGAAGGCGCTCCGAAGCCGCTGAAGGAAGGCGTCTCCAAGGCCGATGCCGAGAAGATGAAGAAGGCTCTTGAAGCCGTCGGCGCTGGCGTCGAGTTGAAGTAAGCTGTTTTCTTCGTAAGCGAGGCGTGAATACGCCTCGCGAGCTTAGAAAACGCTTATCCCCGCGAAGGCGGGGATCCAGACCCGCGATGAGCAGGAATGGTTTAATAGTTAAAAAATCGGGCGAGGGGAAACCTTCGCCCGATTTTTGTCCGAATTATCTCATAGATCATAGGGTTGGTTGTGGATTTTCACGAGACGTAAAAAGCCATTGCTCATATAGGAAAATTACCCTAAAACAGCTATTAAATCTTATAAAATGACGGTTTTTGGGTTGTATGTCGAAAAATATACTTCTTGCACCGCGAGTCTCGAGACTCCATAGTGCGCCCACAATTCGTTGAAATTTCGACCTCGAAGCGGCTTGAAAAGAAAAGCCGGTTAGGGGCGTTTGTTGCGTTTCGTTTACCGGACGCGTCCGTTTCATAACAAGCCGTATCGTGCGGCTCCAGGAAAAAAGAGGAAAACATGGCGCAGAGTTCATCCGTCGCTTTGGTCAAGAGCTTCACCGGCCGCAAGAAGGTTCGCAAGAGCTTCGGGCGCATTCCCGAAGTGGCCGAGATGCCGAACCTGATCGAGGTTCAGCGTCAATCCTATGAAAATTTCCTGCAGATGGACGTGCCGGTCGAAAAGCGCCTGCGCGCGGGCTTGCAAGAAGTCTTGCAATCCTCTTTCCCCATCCGCGATTTTTCGGAACGCTCGGTTCTCGATTTCGTTTCGTATGAGCTCGAACAGCCGAAATACGACGTCGAGGAATGCCAGCAACGCGGTATGACCTATGCGGCGCCCCTGAAGGTGACGCTCCGCCTTACGGTTTTCGACGTCGATGAAACGACGGGCGTAAAGTCCATTCGCGACATCAAGGAACAGGACGTTTACATGGGCGATATGCCGCTCATGACCGCGAACGGAACCTTCATCGTCAACGGGACAGAGCGCGTGATCGTCAGCCAGATGCACCGCAGCCCGGGCGTCTTCTTCGATCACGACAAGGGTAAAACGCATTCCTCCGGCAAATACCTGTTCGCCGCGCGCGTCATTCCCTATCGCGGTTCGTGGCTCGATTTCGAATTCGACGCGAAGGATCTCGTCTATGTTCGCATCGATCGGCGCCGCAAGCTTCCTGTATCGACGCTTCTTTACGCTTTGGACAGCGCCGAGACGGAAAAGCTTCGCGCCAAGCGCGCCAAGGACGGCAAGCCGCTCGCTTTGCACGAAATGCAGGGCATGTCGAAGGAAGAGATCCTTTCCGCTTTCTATGAGACCGTCAATTATAAGCGTTCTAAAAACGGCTGGACGACACCCTTCAACGGCGAGCGCCTCAAAGGCCAGAAGCTTTTGACCGACCTTATCGACGCCAAGACGGGCAAGGTCGTCGCCGAGGGCGGCACGAAGATGACTCCGCGCCTTATCGCGAAGCTCAGCGAAAGCAGCATGAAGGACGTGTTGGTGCAGCCTGAAGAGCTGGCCGGACAGTTCCTCGCTTCCGACATGATCGACGAAAAAACGGGCGTCATCCTGTTTGAGGCTGGCGACGAATTGACGCTTGATATGCTTGAGCAGCTTGAAGCGAACGGCATCAAGGATCTCCCGGTTCTCGGCATCGATCATTTCAATGTCGGCCCCTATATCCGCAACACGCTCGCGGCCGACAAAAACGCGACCCGCGAAGACGCGCTGATCGATATCTATCGCGTCATGCGTCCGGGCGAGCCGCCCACGGTCGAATCCGCCGAAGCTTTGTTCCACGGCTTGTTCTTCAATCTTGAGCGCTACGACCTTTCGCCTGTCGGCCGCGTGAAGATGAACTCGCGTCTTGGTTTCAAGACGGACGATCAGGTTCGCGTGCTGCGCAAGGAAGACATCCTGAAGATTCTGCGCATTCTTTGCGATCTGAAGGATGGTCGCGGTGAAATCGACGATATCGATCATTTGGGCAACCGCCGCGTGCGCTCGGTCGGCGAATTGATGGAAAATCAATATCGCATCGGCCTGCTTCGCATGGAACGCACGATCCGCGAACGCATGAGCTCGATCGAGATCGACACCGTCATGCCGCACGATTTGATCAACGCCAAACCGGCCGCGGCCGCCGTGCGCGAGTTCTTCGGTTCATCGCAGCTCAGCCAGTTTATGGATCAGACGAACCCGCTTTCCGAAATCACGCATAAACGCCGCGTCTCGGCCCTCGGGCCGGGCGGCTTGACGCGCGAACGCGCGGGCTTCGAAGTGCGCGACGTTCATCCCACCCATTACGGCCGCATTTGCCCGATCGAAACGCCGGAAGGCCCGAACATCGGTCTTATCAACTCGCTTGCCACCTATGCGCGCGTCAACCAGTACGGATTCATCGAAAGCCCGTATCGCCGCGTGAAGGCGGGCAAGGTTACGGCTGAAGTCGTCTATCTCTCCGCCATGGAAGAAGGCCAGTTCACGATCGCGCAGGCGAATGCCGAGCTCGACAAGAGCGGCAAGTTCGTCAACGAAAGCATCATTGCGCGCAAGAACGGCGAAAATATCGTGGCGCCCGTCGAAGAAATCGATTTTATCGACGTTTCGCCGAAGCAGATCGTCTCTGTCGCCGCCGCGCTCGTTCCGTTCCTTGAAAACGACGACGCGAACCGCGCTTTGATGGGCGCGAACATGCAGCGTCAGGCCGTTCCGCTTTTGCGCAACCATGCGCCGCTCGTCGGCACCGGCATGGAAGGCGTCGTGGCGCGCGATTCAGGCGTCGCCGTCGCGGCCAAGCGTTCGGGCGTCATCGACCAAGTCGATGCCACGCGTATCGTCGTTCGCGCTTCGGCGGGTTCGGACGATGCCGCGCCGGGCGTCGATATCTACAACATGCTGAAGTTCCAGCGTTCGAACCAAAGCACCTGTATCACGCAAAAACCGCTCGTTCGCGTGGGCGATTTGGTGAAGCAGGGCGACATCATCGCCGACGGTCCTTCGACCGATCTTGGCGAGTTGGCCTTGGGTCGCAACGTCCTCGTGGCCTTTATGCCTTGGAACGGTTACAACTTCGAGGATTCCATCCTCATCTCGGAACGCATCGTCAGCGAAGACGTCTTCACTTCGATCCATATCGAAGAGTTTGAAGTCATGGCGCGCGATACGAAGCTCGGCCAGGAAGAAATCACGCGCGACATTCCGAACGTCGGCGAAGAAGCTCTGAAAAACCTCGACGAAGCGGGTATCGTTTATATCGGCGCGGAAGTGAATCCGGGCGACATCTTGATCGGCAAGGTCACGCCGAAGGGCGAAAGCCCGATGACGCCGGAAGAAAAGCTTCTGCGCGCCATCTTCGGTGAAAAGGCCGCCGACGTTCGCGATACGTCGCTTCGTCTGCCGCCGGGCGTTTCGGGAACCATCGTCGAAGTTCGCGTTTTCTCGCGTCGCGGCGTCGAGAAGGATCAACGCGCCATCGCGATCGAACGTTCCGAAATCGAACGCCTCGCGAAGGATCGCGACGACGAACGCGCGATTTTGGAACGCAGCTTCTTCGCCCGCATGCAGGAGATTCTTGTCGGTCAGAAGGCGACTTCCGGCCCGAAAGCTTTCCCGACGGGCAAAGCGATCACGCAAGAGATGCTTGACGGCTATACGCATGGCCAATGGCGTCAGATTAGCGTCAAAGACGACAAGGTGATGGAGCAGATCGAGACCATCAGCAAGGTCTTCGACGACCACGTCAACGAAATCAAAAAGCGTTTCGAGGACAAGGTCTCCAAACTTCAGCGCGGCGACGAATTGCCGCCGGGAGTCATGAAGCTCGTGAAAGTGTTCGTGGCCGTGAAGCGCAAGCTTCAACCCGGCGACAAGATGGCCGGACGTCACGGCAACAAGGGTGTCGTCTCGCGCATTCTTCCGGTCGAGGATATGCCTTATCTGCCGGATGGCCGTCCCGTCGATCTGGTGTTGAACCCCCTCGGCGTGCCTTCGCGCATGAACGTTGGACAGATTCTTGAAACGCATCTCGGATGGGCCTCGGCCAATCTCGGCCGCGAAATCGGCCAGATGTTCGACACCTATCAGCTTCAGATTTCGCAGGACAAGAAGGCGAACCTTACCGAGGTTCGCGCGCGCCTGAAGGAAATCTATGGCGAGGATTGCTATAAGCGCGAAATCGCCGATTTCAACGATGAAGAGCTGATGGAGCTCGGCAACAATCTGCGCCTCGGCATTCCTTTCGCCACGCCCGTCTTCGACGGCGCGCGCGAAGCGGATATCGAGCGCATGTTGAAGATGGCGGGTCTCAATACCTCCGGTCAGGAAATCCTGATCGACGGTCGTACGGGCGAGCCTTTCGACCGCAAGGTGACCGTCGGCTACATCTACATGCTGAAGCTTCACCATCTTGTCGACGACAAGATCCACGCGCGTTCGATCGGGCCCTACAGCCTTGTCACGCAACAGCCGTTGGGCGGCAAAGCCCAGTTCGGTGGTCAACGCTTCGGTGAAATGGAAGTCTGGGCCCTTGAAGCCTATGGCGCCGCTTACACGTTGCAGGAAATGCTCACCGTCAAGTCGGATGACGTTTCGGGCCGCACCAAGGTTTATGAATCCATCGTGCGCGGCGAAGACAACTTCGAATCCGGCGTTCCGGAATCCTTCAACGTCTTGGTCAAGGAGCTGCGTTCGCTCGGCCTGAACGTCGAATTGGACATGAAGAAGCTGATCGAGGAAGCCGCCAACGAGGAAACAGCGGAAGCGGTTCCTGAAGCTTCGGAAATCTAAGCCTTATCCAGAGATTGCACGCATAAAGCGGGAGTCAAGAATGAACGACCTTATGAACATCTTCAATCAGCAAGCAGCACCTGCGGCCTTCGACCAGATGCGCATTTCCATCGCATCGCCGGAGCGTATCCGCTCCTGGTCTTTCGGCGAAATCAAGAAGCCTGAGACGATCAACTATCGAACCTTCAAGCCGGAACGCGACGGGTTGTTCTGCGCCCGCATCTTCGGGCCGATCAAGGATTACGAATGCTTGTGCGGCAAATACAAGCGCATGAAATATCGCGGCATCATCTGCGAAAAGTGCGGCGTCGAAGTCACGCTTCAAAAAGTGCGCCGCGAACGCATGGGGCACATCGAGCTGGCTTCGCCCGTAGCGCACATCTGGTTCTTGAAATCGCTGCCTTCGCGCATTGGTCTTCTGCTCGATATGACGCTGAAGGAATTGGAGCGCGTTCTGTATTTCGAAAATTACATCGTGACGGAACCGGGCCTGACGGCCTTGAAGCCTCGCCAGCTTTTGGGCGAGGAAGAGTTCTATACAGCGCAAGAAGAGTATGGCGACGATTCCTTCACCGCCATGATCGGCGCGGAGGCGATCAAGTTCCTTTTGTCCTCCATCGATTTGCATGAAGAGAAAATCAAACTTCGCGACGAGATGCGCGATACAACTTCAGACGCCAAGCGAAAGAAGATCGTCAAGCGCTTGAAATGCATTGAAGCGTTCATCGAATCCGGCGCGCGTCCCGAATGGATGATTTTGGACGTCGTTCCCGTCATTCCGCCGGAATTGCGCCCGCTCGTGCCGCTTGACGGCGGCCGTTTCGCGACCTCCGATCTGAACGATCTTTATCGCCGCGTCATCAACCGCAACAACCGTTTGAAGCGCCTCATGGAGCTTCGCGCGCCCGACATTATCGTGCGCAACGAAAAGCGCATGCTTCAGGAATCGGTCGACGCCTTGTTCGACAATGGCCGTCGCGGCCGCGTCATTACCGGCGCGAACAAGCGGCCCTTGAAGTCGCTCTCCGACATGCTGAAAGGCAAGCAGGGGCGCTTCCGTCAGAACTTGCTTGGTAAGCGCGTCGATTATTCGGGCCGTTCGGTCATCGTCGTCGGCCCTGAGCTTAAACTCCATCAATGCGGTTTGCCGAAGAAGATGGCGCTCGAGCTTTTCAAGCCGTTTATCTACGCGAAACTCGAAATCTACGGCATGGCGTCCACCATCAAGGCCGCCAAGCGCATGGTCGAAAAAGAACGTCCCGAGGTTTGGGATATTCTTGAAGAGGTCATCCGCGAGCATCCGGTTTTCCTGAACCGCGCGCCCACGCTGCACAGGCTTGGCATTCAGGCTTTTGAGCCCGTTTTGATCGAAGGCAAGGCCATTCAGCTTCATCCGCTCGTTTGTACGGCGTTCAACGCCGACTTCGACGGCGACCAAATGGCCGTGCACGTTCCGCTTTCGCTTGAGGCGCAGCTTGAAGCGCGCGTGCTGATGATGTCGACCAACAACATCCTTAGCCCCGCGAACGGCAAACCGATCATCGTGCCATCGCAAGATATCGTTTTGGGCATTTACTACATCACGATGGAACGCAACGGCGAACCCGGCGAGGGTATGGCGTTTGGGACGATCGGCGAGATTGAGCAAGCCTTGACGGCCAAGGCCGTCACGCTGCACACCAAGATCAAGGCGCGTTATCACGGCGTCGATTCCGAAGGCAAACATCGCCTCGAACGCGTGGAAACGACGGTCGGACGCATGATCTTGTCCGAAATCCTTCCGCGCCATCCGAACATTCCGTTTGCGACGATTAACCGCCTTCTGACCAAGAAAGATCTGACGAACGTCATCGACATCGTCTATCGCCATTGCGGTCAAAAAGAAACGGTCATGTTTGCCGATCGCCTGATGGGGCTTGGCTATAAGCACGCCTGCATTGCAGGCATCTCGTTCGGCAAGGACGACCTGATCATTCCCGCGGCGAAGAGCAAGCTTATCGACAAGGCGCAGGAACAGGTTCGCGAATACGAACAGCAATATCAGGACGGTCTCATCACGCGCGGCGAAAAGTACAACAAGGTGGTCGACGTTTGGTCGTCCTGCACCGAGCGCGTGGCCGAAGAAATGATGAAGGGCATTTCCGATACCGGAAAAGGCAACATCAATTCGGTTTACATGATGGCCCATTCGGGCGCGCGCGGATCCGCAGCCCAGATCAAGCAGCTTGCCGGCATGCGCGGCCTTATGGCCAAGCCGTCGGGCGAAATTATCGAAACGCCGATTATCTCGAACTTTAAGGAAGGCCTTTCGGTTCTCGAATACTTCAACTCGACCCACGGCGCCCGCAAGGGTCTCGCGGATACCGCGTTGAAAACGGCGAACTCCGGTTATCTGACGCGTCGCCTTGTCGATGTCGCGCAGGACGCGATCATCACCGAGATCGATTGCGGAACCGAAGAAGGTCTTTTGATGAAATCCGTTATCGACGGCGGCGAAGTTATTGCGCCTCTGTCGGAACTGATCCTTGGGCGGACTGCCGCGCAGGACATCAAGAGCCCCCTTACCGGCGAGATCATCATACCGAACGGCGCGCTTATCGAGGAGGCTCAGGTCGATGCGATCGACAAGGCGGGCATCGATTCCGTCTATGTCCGTTCGCCGCTCACCTGCTGTTCCGAAAACGGCGTTTGCGCCAAGTGCTATGGTCGCGATCTGGCGCGCGGCACGCCCGTCAACGTGGGCGAGGCTGTCGGCGTTATCGCGGCGCAGTCCATCGGCGAACCCGGAACGCAGCTCACGATGCGTACCTTCCACATCGGCGGTGCGGCGCAACGCGGCGCGGAAGCGAACTCAGTCGAGGCTTCGTTCGACTCAAAGGTCACGATCCGGAACAAGAACGTCGTGACGGGGCCGGATGGCCGCTTGATCGTCATGGGCCGCAACTGCGAAATCGTGCTGCACGACGAGCTTGGCCGCGAAAAAGCGCGCCATCGCGTTCCTTACGGCACGAAGCTCTTGATCGACGACGAAGCCATGGTCAAAAAAGGCCAGAAGCTCGCGGAATGGGATCCCTATACGCTTCCGATCATCACAGAGCGCGAAGGCAAGGTTCATTACGTCGATTTGATCGAAGGCGTTTCGGTTCGCGAAGTCATGGACGAAGCGACCGGTATTTCCTCGAAAAAGGTCATCGACTTCCGTCAGCAATCGCGCGCCGCCGAACTTCGCCCGCGTATCGTTCTGCTTGACGAAAAAGGCGAACCGATCAAGCTTTCCGCCAATATCGAAGCGCGCTACTTCCTGCCGGTCGACGCCATTTTGAACGTCGAAAACGGCGCGAAAGTCAAAGCGGGCGCGATTTTGGCGCGCATCCCGCGCGAAGGTTCGAAGACGCGCGACATCACCGGCGGTTTGCCGCGTGTTGCCGAGCTGTTCGAAGCCCGTCGTCCGAAGGATTTCGCGATCATCGCCGACATCGACGGCCGTGTGGAGTTTGGCAAGGACTACAAGACCAAGCGTCGCATTATCATCCGTCCGGTCGACGAAGCCGCCGAGCCGAAAGAATACCTGATCCCGAAGGGCAAGCATCTTGCCGTTCAGGAAGGCGATCTTATCGCGCGCGGTGATCTTTTGATCGACGGCAATCCCGTTCCGCACGACATTCTGGCCGTTATGGGTATCGAGGCTTTGGCCGAATACATCATCAACGAGATCCAGGACGTCTATCGACTCCAGGGCGTGAAAATCAACGACAAGCACATCGAAGTGATCGTTCGCCAGATGTTGCAGAAGGTTGAAATCACGGATCCTGGCGACACGACCTTCCTTGCGGGCGAACAGGTTGATCGCAGCGAGTTCCTTGAGGTCAACAACAAGGCCGTTCTTGAAACGCTTCGTCCCGCCGAAGGCCGCGCCGTCCTCCAAGGCATCACGAAAGCGAGCTTGCAGACGCGTTCCTTCATCTCGGCCGCGTCGTTCCAGGAAACGACACGCGTTCTTACCGAGGCTGCGGTCGCGGGCAAGAGCGACACGTTGGAAGGGCTTAAGGAGAACGTCATTGTCGGTCGCCTCGTTCCGGTTGGAACGGGTGCGTTCGTCAATCGCCTTCGGGCCATTGCCGCTGCGCGTGACATCGAGGGCAACAAGCTCGATGCGCAGAAGGCCGCCGAGGCTGAGCGTGAAAAGAAAGAGCGCGAGACGGTTATCGAAGGATAAGCGAACGCTCTTGATGAGAAAAAACCGGCGTCCCAATTTCTGGGGCGCCGGTTTTTTTATTCGTCATTGCGAGGAGGCCGAAGGCCGACGCGGCAATCCAGACCCGTATGATTTTCTGTGCTGAGTCTGGATCGCCACGCCCTGCCGCCGCTTGCGGCGGCAGGGCTCGCGATGACGATTGGGTGTTACTGTGCTTCTCGCTTCACGGATTTGTTTGGATCCATCCACCAAGTTTCGGGGAAGCCAAGGCCGTAACGCGGCGCGATTTTAGGCTGGCCGAAGATATTCCAATAGGCGAGGCGCATGACGCCCGTATTCCAATGCGGGATTACAAAGTTGTTCCAAAGCAAAACACGATCGAGCGCATGGCAAAGCGTGACAAGCTCGGCGCGGTCTTTCGCATGAATAAGCCTGTCCACAAGTTCATCGATCACGGGATCCTTGATGCCGATAAGGTTGCGGCTTCCTTTTTGATCGGCCTTTGCCGATGTCCAGTATTCGCGTTGTTCGTTGCCGGGCGAAAGCGACTGCCCGAAAACATGGACGATCATGTCAAAATCGAAATTATCGACGATATTTTGGTATTGCGCCGCATCGACGATGCGCATCTTCGCCTGAACGCCGATGCGCTCAAGATTGCGGAGGAAAGGTTGCGTCCAGCGCTCGAAAAGCGGGGATTCTTCGATGATTTCAAACGAAAAGACTTCGCCTTTGTCGTTTGTCATTTTCCCGTTCTTTAAATCCCATCCGGCTTCGTGAAAAAGCGCGACGGCTTTTTCCAGATTGGCGCGGTTGTCGCCCGATCCGTCCGTGACAGGCGGCGCATAGACTTCCGTAAAAACCTCGTCTGGAATCTTGCCGCGATAAGGCTCAAGGATCTTAAGCTCATCCGGCGAGGGAAGGCCCGTCGCCGCAAGCTCCGAGTTCGCAAAATAGCTTTTCGTGCGTTGATAGGCGCCGTACGCAATCGCCTTGTTGCCCCATTCAAAATCGAAGGCGTAATCGAGGGCCTCGCGCACGCGGCGATCCTGAAATTTCGCGCGGCGAATGTTGAAGATGAAACCTTGCATGCCGGAGGGAAGTTCGTTCTTCACCTCCTGTTTCACGATGTCGCCATCCTTGACGGCTTGCGTCGTATAGGCGATGGCCCAATTCTTCGCGATATTTTCCAAACGGAAATCGTAACGACCCGCGAAAAAGGCTTCAAGCGCGACGGTTGCGTCGCGGTAATAATCGTAAGTGATCCGGTCGAAATTATAACGGCCTTTGTTCACGGGAAGATCTTTACCCCACCAATCCGTCACGCGTTGATAGGTAATGGCGCGGCCCGGGACGATTTTCTCGATCTTATAGGGGCCGCTACCGAGGATCGGCGTCAACGTCGTTTCTGTGAAATCCTTGCCCTGCAAAAACGTTTTCGACAGCACGGGAAGCTGCCCCATAATCAGCGGAAGCTCGGCATTGCTCGTGCTCTTGAAGGTGAACTTGACCTGATCCGGCGCGACCTTTTCGGCTTTCGCGACGTCCTTGTAATAAGTGCGATAAAAAGGGTGCCCTTTGTCGCGCAGCGTTTCGAAAGAGAAAATCACATCTTCGGGCGTGATTTTCGTGCCGTCCTGAAAACGGGCTTGCGGGCGAATTTTATAGGTCATTGCGCTTCTGTCCGGCGCAAGAGAAACGCTTTCGGCGATGAGCCCATATTGGCTGTAAGGCTCGTCCTGCGATTGTTCCATCAAGGTTTCGAAGACAAGACCAAGACCCTCCGCCTGCACGCCTTTCAGGATATAGGGATTGAGGCTGTCGAAGGTGCCTTCCGCCGCCAGATGAATAGTACCGCCTTTCGGCGCGTCGGGATTCACATAATCGAAATGCGTGAAACCGGCGGCATATTTGGGTTCGCTGTGAAGCGCAAGTGCATGAACCCAAGCGGCATCGGCCTTTGCCGCGCATGGAAGGGCAAGGGCCATGAGGAGAAGAAAGGGGAAGAGTCTTTTCATGTTTTATCTAACGTGTAGAAACGCCGCCATGGAAGGCGGCGCTACCGATGCTTTCTTTTTCCGACGACCGTCACTTATGCGCGAGGTTCGAAAGATACTGCCAGCGATGCGAGGAGAGAAGGTGCGCATAAACCAAGCCGATCCATCCTTTGCGGCGCCATGACAGATAGACGTTATCCGGAAGCTCGTCGAACTTTTTGGGATCGATCACCTGAAAACCCTTCAACTGAAGACGCGTGCCGTCCGGAAGATCGACCTCCGTATCCTGCGGCTTCAAAAGCTTGTAATCCTGAAGCGCTTTGATGAACTCGTTCGTCGCGTCGCCTTGCTGGCGAAGCGCCGCGCAGAACTCCATAGCTCCCTGCGTAAAGCTGCTCGGCTTGCCGTCTTCAAAAAGAGCAAACTCGCCGTCTTGCCCGAACATGTCGCTCGCTTCGTCGATGCAAAGCACATATTGCTTGTGGGCCGGATCGTCCATCAGGATGAACGGATAACGTCGGACATAGGCGGGAAGATAGGCTCCCTCATGCCATTGGCCGTCCGTGTCGACAAAAAGATTTTTATCGTTGCGGAGGCCGACGATCGCCGCCGGAACGGGCGCGGGGCCGTCCGCGAACACGATCGGATAATAGGCCGAGGCCATCGGAAATTCGTCAACCAGAAGCGGGATCGCGTTCGTGTTCGCCGCAAAATTGAAATGCTTCGGACGCGAAATGCGCAAACTGGAATCCTTCGAAATATCGAGGGCTCGCGGCGTGGCGTAGAACATCGGCAAGGATGCTTGTTGGCCGTCGGGAGAAAGGTTTGCGGTATCGGACATCAAATTGGCTCCTGTTATTTAAAGGCTCCGATGAATCGGCACCCGCATCATAGGCGGTCTTTTGGAAAAGCGAAAGATCCGTCCGCTCTATTCTTAAAGATCATGAATGCGGCCGGGAAACCAAAGATTTCCATGCCTGTCCTCGACTTCCAGCGCCCAAAGATCGGGGTCGAAAGAAAGCTGTTTTTCCAAATAACGGTCAGCCTCGTTTTCCGAAATTGTCGCAGCCGCATGGGCGCGGCTCCAGACAAGCTCGTCTTCAAGCCTGATCTGCGTATAGACGCAGAATGTGCCGTCCAGTTTATTGATTTTCAAAATGATCGTTCCGCTGCTGGCGTCGCCTCGGTGGACGACCGTAATGGGGATTCCTTGCTGTGCGGCTATGCGGATTTGGGCCGAGACGACGAGATCGGTGGAAAGTTGGTCATTCATTTTCGGGGAGAATTTCTTCCGTTTCTTCTATCGCTTCATCGTCATTCGGTTCGGTCGGATTGAAAAGGATCGATGGCTTCGTGATCGCGACGCTTCGGTCGAGCGTGAGCGCCGACAGCGCGATCTCGCCGCGGTGGAGGACGGCCATATCGGCATTCGCCGCAAGCGTTTCGGGACGGACGCGATTCAGGCTGATCCAGTAATATTCGGCGTTGCGCGGATTGGGGCAATCTTCCACGTTCATTCCGGCGATGTTCTTCGAACATTGGTGCGTCCAGCTCATGCCCGTGACGTCCTGGGGCGGAAGAGCCGGGATATTGACGGAAAGGCATGTTTCCTTGCGCCAGCCGTTTTTTAGGAAATGTTCTAAAATCTTGGGAAGGAGCGCGCGCGTCGTTTCCCACGGCACAGCGTTGCGATCCGTAAAACATTGGCTTATCGCAATCGACGGAACGCCAAGCATAAGCGCTGTCATGGCCGCGCCTACCGTTCCAGATATATTATTCTCATCGCCGACATTGCTGCCTGCATTCACGCCGCACAGAACAAGGTTTGGCGGCGTCTCTTTCATGAAACGTCCAAGCGCAAGCGCGACGCAATCGCTTGGCGTGCCTTCGACCGATAGGCGGTGCGGCGATTTCTTATGCACACGAATGGGATTTCGGAGCGAGAGACTTTGCCCTGCGCCGCTTTGATCGAAGGCGGGGGCCACAACCCAGATTTCGTCCGCGAATTGCGAGGCTACTTCTTCGAGAATGGCAAGGCCTTCGGCCTCGATCCCGTCGTCGTTCGTGATCAAAATACGCGGCAAATGAAAGGCTGATGTCATGATTGTCGCTCTTGAAAATTGGGACTGCTTTAAGCCTAATCAACATCCGGAACGACCGCAATCATCTTAACCATAATATCAAGGCTGTGTGCCGAAGATTCTGTCGCCCGCGTCGCCGAGGCCCGGGACGATGTAGGCGTTCTCGTTCAAATGGCTGTCCAAAGCGGCGCAATAGACCGGAATCTTGGGATGCGCGGCTTCGAAAACCTTGACGCCTTCGGGTGCGGCGACAAGGGCCATGACGCGGATCTGCTCATCCTTGATCCCGTTTTTGTTGAGAACGTCGCATGCATAGACAAGTGAATTGCCGGTCGCGAGCATCGGATCCGTGACGACGTAAATCTGGCCCTTGTTTTCAGGAAGCCGGACGAGATATTCGATCGGCTTTTTGGTTTCGTGATCGCGATAGACGCCGATATGGCCGACCGAAGAAGTCGGGATCAGTTCGAGCAGGGCGTCGCTCATGCCGAGCCCCGCGCGCAAAACCGGAATGATCGCGAGACTGGGGCCGCTGAGAATGGGCGCTTCCATCGGCGCAACAGGCGTTTCGATTTGGGTCGTCGTAAGCGGAAGATCTTTGAGGGCTTCATAAGCCATCAAAAGCGTGATTTCGCGCAAAAGGGCTCGAAAACCGATGGAGGGACGATCCTTGCTGCGCATTTGCGTAAGCTTGTCGAGGATCAACGGATGGGAAATTTCATGAAAATTGGAAAATTGAGACGACATTTTGCGCATTCTCCCTCGGTTTTTGAAAACTTAAAGGCAAATGGCAGGAAAAGCAAACAAGACAATGCGTTTAAGTAAATCTTCCGGTGGACAGGCGGCTCGAAATTGAGCAAATATAAGCCCCTCATAGGGGAGATTATGAATGAAAACGCTTGCCGATATTCGCTCGACCTTTCTGAACTATTATGAATCGCAGGGCCATACGATCGTCGATTCTTCGCCGCTCGTGCCGCGCAACGATCCGACCTTGATGTTCACGAATGCCGGAATGGTTCAATTCAAGAACGTTTTTACCGGTCAGGAAGCGCGCGCTTACAAGCGCGCCACGACCGCTCAGAAATGCGTGCGCGCAGGCGGCAAGCACAACGATCTTGAAAATGTCGGCTATACTGCGCGGCATCACACTTTCTTCGAAATGCTCGGCAATTTTTCGTTCGGCGATTATTTCAAGGAAGACGCGATCGCTTTCGCCTGGACGCTCGTCACGAAGCATTTCGGCCTGAACAAGGACAAGCTTCTCGTCACCGTCTATCACGAAGACGACGAGGCTGCGGCGCTTTGGAAAAAAATCGCCGGTTTTTCGGACGACAAAATCATCCGCATTCCGACTTCCGCCAATTTCTGGCGCATGGCCGATGTCGGCCCCTGCGGCCCTTGTTCGGAAATCTTCATCGATCAGGGCGACAAGCTTCAAGGCGGGCCTCCGGGATCGCCGGACGAGGACGGCGACAGGTTCCTTGAGTTCTGGAACCTCGTTTTCATGCAGTTTGAGGAACAGCCGGGCGGGAAGCGCGTTCCGTTGCCGCGGCCTTCCATCGACACGGGCATGGGGCTTGAGCGCATGGCAGGCATTATGCAGGGCGTGCTTTCGAATTACGATGTCGATCTATTCAAGGCGCTCATCGGGGCAACGGCGGAGCTTGTGAAAGCCGATCCTGAAGGGGCGCAAAAACCTTCCTTCCGCGTCATTGCCGACCATCTGCGCGCGACCGCCTTTCTGATCGCCGACGGCGTTTTGCCGAGCAACGAAGGGCGCGGCTACGTGCTTCGCCGCATCATGCGCCGCGGTATGCGCCATGCGCATTTGCTGGGCGCGAAGGAGCCTTTGATCTTCAAATTGGTGCCCGAACTTGTGAAGCAGATGGGCGTCGCCTATCCTGAGCTTGTGCGCGCTGAACCGCTCATCACCGAGACGCTGAAGCTTGAGGAATCGCGCTTTAAGCAGACGCTTGATCGCGGCTTGAAGCTGCTGGACGAGGAAACGGAAAAGCTTAGCGGAAACGGAGCTTTGCCGGGCGAAGTTGCCTTTAAGCTTTATGATACGTTCGGCTTTCCTTTGGATCTGACGCAGGACGTTCTGCGCGGACGCGGCAAAACCGTCGATGTGGCAGGTTTCGAAGCCGCGATGGCGAAGCAAAAGGCGGTCGCGCGCGAATCCTGGGCAGGATCGGGCGAAACGGGAACCGAAAAGCTTTGGTTCGAATTGCATGATGAACTGGGCGCGACGGAGTTCCTTGGCTACGACACAGAGGAGGCGGAAGGCCAGATCACGGCTATTCTGCGCCAAGGCAAGCGCGTTGCCGATGCGACCGCCGGCATGGACGTTCAGATCCTCGTGAACCAAACCCCGTTTTACGCCGAATCCGGCGGGCAGGTGGGCGATACGGGAACGATGACGACGCCGAGCGGCGCGGTCGTTTCCATTTCCGACACGCTGAAGCAAGTCGGCGCCGTCTGGGTTCATCAGGGGCGCGTCGAGAAAGGCACAATCAAAACGGGCGACGACGTTTCGATGCATGTGGACATTGAGCGCCGTGCGCGTATTCGCGCCAATCACTCGGCGACGCATTTGCTGCATCAGGCTTTGCGCGCAAGATTGGGCACGCATGTGACGCAAAAAGGCTCGCTTGTCACGCCGGATCGCTTGCGCTTCGACGTCAGCCAGCCCGTTCCGATCAGCGCCGAAGATCTCGCCTTTGTGGAGGCCGAGGTCAACAAACGCATCTGGAAAAACGCGGAAGTCGTCACGCGCCTGATGTCGCCGCAAGAAGCGGTGGAAAAGGGCGCCATGGCGTTGTTCGGCGAAAAATACGGCGATGAAGTGCGCGTCGTTTCCATGGGCGGCGAAAGCGCCGAAAACAAATCCGCTTATTCCGTCGAGCTTTGCGGCGGTACGCATGTGAAGCGCACGGGCGATATCGGCCTTGTGAAGATCGTGTCGGAAAGCGCCGTCGCGGCGGGGGTGCGCCGCATCGAGGCGCTTACGGGCGCGGGGGCGGTCGCCTATTTCGCGGAACAGGAACAGCGTCTTTCTGCCGTAGCCGACAATCTGAAAGCGCCGCAAGCGGAGATCGTTGCGCGCGTCGCGCAGATTGTCGAGGAACGCAAGAAGCTTGAACGCGAAGTGGGCGAATTGCGCCGTCAGGTAGCGCTCGGTGGCGGATCGTCGGGTGCGGCGGCGGAGGCGCCGAAAAATGTCGGCGGCATTTCTTTTGTCAGCCGTGTTCTAACGGATATTCCAGCCAAGGATTTGAAGCCGATGGCCGACGCTTTTAAAGCGCAGGTCAAATCGGGTGTTATCGCTTTGACGTCAAGCTTTGAAGGCAAGGTTTCGCTTGTCGTTGCTGTCACGGATGATTTGACCTCGCGTGTGAGTGCTGTGGATCTCGTGAAAGTCGGGGCCGAGGCGCTTGGCGGCAAGGGCGGCGGCGGGCGTCCCGATATGGCGCAGGCCGGTGGCGCAAACGCCGACGCGATGCCGAACGCCATTACCGCGATTGAAAAAGCGCTCGCGGCAAAGGCGGAGCAATAGTGAATTATCCTCTCCCCTTGCGGGAGAGGATAGAAAACCTTATTTCGCGAAGCGAAATTTAGGTTTTCTTGGTGAGGGGTATTCTTGCGACAGCCCAATTTACCCCTCACCAAGACCTCGTAAGCGCCGCTTCGCGCCGCAACTCGGTCTATCCTCTCCCGCAAGGAGAGAGGAAAAGGGTTCTTGCCACCCTTCAATTTTACGAACAGCAACAACCCATTCATAACATTGTGTCATTCCCACCCCCGCTTTCGCGGGGACAGGCTCCGGCGGGACAAAACGCATCGCGTTTTGCGCGTAGCGAAGCGAAGTCCGAGGCTTGCCGAGGATAAAAAGACGCTAAAGCGTCTTTTTACAATCAGCTGCCGCGCGTCGGCGCGGCGTATGAATCAAAACCGGTCGCATTTGCAACTTTCCGTCGTTTTTGAGTCATGCGGCCCATGGACATGGGCCGCTGGATTCCCGCCTTCGCGGGAATGACGATTGTTTTTTAAGGGCAAATTTGATCTCAAAATTTTGAAGGGTGGTAAGAAAAGGGTTTAACCCTCGTTCCTTCGCTCGACATTGATCGTGACGAGCGTGACGAAGGCGACGATTCCGAAGAGCGCGGGAATGACCGGCGGCGTCAGGCCGAGGGTCAGAAACGCCGTCAAAACGGCGGCCGTCGTGACAAGCTCGATGATCAGATAGCGCGGGCTGATCGGCTCCCTGCAATGGCGGCAATGGCCTTTTTCGAGAATCCATGAAAGCACAGGCACAAGATCGCGCGGTTTGAGCGGCGTGTGACAGTTCGGGCATTGCGAGGGCGGCATGATGATCGAGAGCCGCCGCGGAATGCGGTAGCTAAGCATCGTCGTAAAGCTTCCAAGAATAAGGCCGATAACAAGGCCCAGCATGAATCGAAACCAAAGCGCATCAACCGGGGAAGGATCCATTTCAGTCAGCCTCGCATTCGCATATGCCGTGTTTTAAAAGCCAGCCTATCGAACGCCAAAAGGGCGCGATTTGCGGCTCTGGAATGAAAGCGAGAATATCTTCCACGGCGAGATTATTCTTCGCGCGAACGGCCTCCACAATTTGCCGGATGACTTCTTTCGGCAAAAGAAGCTCCGGCACGAAATCGTTCATGTCGTGTTTCAGGATAAGCGAAAATTTTTCGTTTGTCATCACGGCGCGTAAGCGCGTCTTGGAATGCAGTATCTTCGTCGGAAAGGAGGAAAAGGCGGCGAAAGGATTGGGAAAAGCCGGATGCGCCGCTGGCCACAAATCCGGAAGCGAGGGCGGACGCGGGTACGACCTTCGCCGCTCCGCCAAATCGTGCCATAGATCGCTATAGGTCGGTATGATCGTGCGCCAATCATAGAGGGCGCGCGCCCGTTTTTGTCCTGCCGCGCCCATCGCGGCGCGTCTCTCGGGATTGCAGGCCAAAATCACGAAGGCGTCGCAGGCCGCTTTGATGTCGATAAAGGTGGATTGGGCCGCGCCAGCGAGATAAAGCCCATAATTCCGCCAGTTGAAATAAACGTCGGCGATTTCCTGGCCGGACAAGGTCGGCGGCGCGCCCGTCGGGATCAGAAAACCCGTTTCATTTTGCACGACGCCGTCGCGATAGCCGTCCCAATCCGAGGCGACGACGGAAAGGCCGCCCGCCATCGCCTCGATGGGCGTGAGGCCGAAGCTTTCCTGAACATTCTCGACAAGCGAGGTGAAAATATCCGCTGCCGCCCAAAGGCCGTCCGGAAAGCGCGGATCGTCGTTCGTGATAAGAACGCAGGGAAGGGATCCCGCAAAATCGGCAATGAGATTCTGAAAACGCGGTTGCATTTCCGCTTGCGGCTGAAAATAGCCGTAAAAGACAAGGCGCAAACGCTTGCCGGATTTTTCGGCTGCCTGCTTTACGGCTAAAATCGTCGGAAGCGGATGCGCCTTCGTCACGAAACTGAGGCGACCCGTGAAAAGAATGAGGATCTCGTCGTCGTCGACGCCGAGAGCGGCGCGCTGCGCCGCCCGTTTTTCCATCGAGCGAAGCGCCGCAAACTTATCCGTATCTATGCCGAGCGGTATGACGGGCGTCTGGATCGGGCACCGGTGCGCGCCGCCGAAGCGGCGATCCAGATAAGCGCCGTAAAGCTCCCATAATTCCAGAACCACCTTGCGTATCGCTTCGGAGGGGCAGATCAGTGCGTCCGAGGAATCGACGGGTGCCAAAAGAATGTCTTGCAGCGCGCGCGCGATTTGATCGCCGCTCGCGGTATGGACGAGACCGCAAAGGCTGAATCCGCGGCCCGCTAATTGCCGGCGCGTCCAGGCGGCATTGCCGATGGCCGGATCTGCGCGGAAAAGACAGGAAATCGCGCCGAGATTTTGGGCGGGCGTGCGCGGGTCGAGCGCGACGCACTGCGCGTCGGGGTCGATTCCGGAATTCTTGGCGATTTCGCGAATGTGGGAAAGGGAAGCCTCGTCTTGCGGACGAAAGATAAAGCGCGGTTGATTGCCAAAACGAAGCCAGGCTTTAAGAAAATCGTCGATCGCGACCCGAATTCCCGGCGAAGAACCGGCTAAAGCTAAGTCCGGGGCGGCGTAATCGACGGCGACGTTCATGTCTTTTGCTGCGTTCCGCCCATGCGCGCAATCGTGGCCGTCGTGCTTTGGCCCTCGACAAGTTGGGCGAGGACGACTTTCCCGCCCCATGCTTGAACGAGTTCGCCGCCGACGACTTGGTCGATCTTATAATCCGCGCCCTTGACGAGAATGTCGGGGCGGATCGCCTTGATCGCCTCGATGGGCGTGTCTTCGCTGAAAATAACAACGGCGGCGACATCGGAAAGCGAAGCCAGAACGGCCGCGCGCGCGCTTTCGTTTTGAACGGGACGCGCGGGGCCTTTCAGGCGCTTGACGGAGCTGTCGCTGTTCATGCCGACGATCAGCTTGTCGCAAGGCGCTTTGGCCTGGCGTAAAAGCGAGAGATGGCCCGGGTGAAGAAGATCGAAAACGCCGTTCGTAAAGCCGACTTTCAGGCCTTGCTTGCGCCAGCGCTCGGCCGTGGCCGCCGCTTCGCTGAGCGAGACGATTTTGTCCTCGCTTTGTCCGGCTTCGTCGCGAACCATGGCATGCACGATTTCCTCGCGCGAGACGGTCGCCGTGCCGACTTTGCCCACGACGATGGATCCGGCAAAATTGGCAAGCTCGGCGCTGTCCCGATTGCTGAGGCCGCCCGCGAGGCTGAGCGCCATCGTCGCGATGACCGTGTCGCCCGCGCCCGAAACGTCAAAGACTTCGCGCGCCATCGTGTGATGGTGAACGGCTTCCTCGTCCTTCATGACAAGGACGACGCCTTCGTGGCCCAGTTTCGCGAGAACGCCGCCAAGATCGTAGGTTTTGATCAAATGACGCGCCGCGGCTTCGGCCTCGTTCGGATTGCGGACGGGAAGGTTCGTCGCTTCGATCAGCTCGCGCCGGTTAGGGGTTAGCATAAAAGCGCCCCGATAGCGGCTGTAGTCGCGGCCCTTGGGATCGACCATCACGCGCTTGTCCTTGGAACGGGCGAGCGCGATGATTTCGCGCGTCGTGCGGTCGTTCAAAACGCCTTTCGCATAATCGGACAAAAGGACGATTTCGGCGCCGGACAAAGCCCCGCGCACGCGCTGAAGAAGCTGGGCTTCGGTTTCGGAAGAAAGCCCCGCGGCTTTCTCATCGTCCGCGCGAAGAAGCTGCTGGTTGTCCGCGACGAAACGCGTTTTGCGCGTGGTCGGCCGCGAATTGTCCGTGATGACGTAGGACGCGATTTCCGGCAGACTTGCGATTTGCTCGGCAAGCTCATACCCGCCCTGATCCTGCCCCACAACGCCGACGAGATCGACATAGCCGCCGAGCGCGATGATGTTGCGCACGACGTTTCCCGCGCCGCCGAGCATCATAGTTTCGCGCTGGATATGAAGGACGGGAATGGGCGCTTCGGGCGAGATGCGTTCGACTTGCCCGTAAACATAACGATCGAGCATGATGTCGCCGACACAGAGAATCCTGTGACCTGCGAGTTTCTCAAGCTTTGAAATAAGATCGGCCTGCGTCAAGTATCACCTCAAATGTAACGATCCGGCTGAGCCAAATAGTTCTGGACATATAGCTTCACGCCTTCTTCAAGCGTCGTTAACGGGGTCGTATAACCGGCTGCGCGCAATTTGCCCATGTCGGCTTCCGTGAAATACTGATAGCGGCCGCGAAGTTCTTCCGGCATGTCGCGATAGCGGATCATCGGATCCTTGCCCGCAGATTGGTAAACCGCGCTGGCCAGATCCTTAAAACTGCGCGCCGTTCCAGCCCCCATATTGAAAAGGCCGTTGACCTTGGGGTGGTCGAGGAGCCACAGCATAACATCCACGCAATCTCCCACCCAGACGAAGTCGCGGAGCTGGCCGCCGTCTTCATAGGCCGGATTGTGCGAACGAAACAGCGGGAAAGCTTCTTCGCGGACGACGTAAGGGTAAATCTGATCCACGACCGAGCGCATATTGTCTTTATGATATTCGTTCGGGCCGTAGACGTTGAAAAACTTCAAGCCGACGCATTGCGTCGGCCCGCGGTCGCCGCGTCCTTTTTGACGCGCGATCCAACGGTCGAAAAGATGCTTGCTCCAGCCATAGGCGTTTAATGGGCGCAGATGGGCGAGCGCTTCGATGCTTTCCTCGTCCTTGAATCCGACCGCGCCATCGCCATAGGTCGCGGCGGACGAGGCATAGACGAGCCGGACATCGTTTTCCTTGCACCATAGCCAGAGCGCGCGGCTGAGGCGGAAATTGTTTTCGACGATAAGATCCGCGTCGCGTTCCGTGGTCGCCGAAATGGCGCCCATATGGAATATAATCTCAACGTCGCCCGCATGTTCTTCCAGAAAGGACATAAGATTTTCGGGCGCCACGATCGCTTCCAGATCGCGCTTCGCCAGATTGCGCCATTTTTCGTCCGTTCCGAAACGGTCGCATATGACAATACGCTCGCCTCTCTCGTCGAGAGCCGCAGCAAGATTTGAGCCGATGAATCCGGCGCCGCCGGTTATGATGATCATGGTCGTTTCTGGAATCTGTGATGAGAGACGGCCCGCATTAAAGCCGCTTGACGGATATTTTACAAGCGGCAAGAGTAGCGTCTTGTTTTTGTTGAATGAGGAGCAATGGTATGAAAAGGGCGCTTGTATTTCCCGGACAGGGAAGCCAGAAAATCGGCATGGGGAAAGGCCTTTATGACGCCTTTACGGAAGCGAAGGCCGTTTTTCAGGAAGTCGACGAAGCTTTGAAGCAGGATCTTTCAAAGCTGATTTTCGAAGGCTCCGAAGAAGATTTGAAATTGACTGAAAACGCCCAACCCGCGCTGATGACCGTCAGTATGGCCGTCGTTCGGGTTCTTGAGAAGCAAGGCAAGCTCGATTTGGCGAGATTTGCCTCTTATGTTGCGGGGCATAGCCTTGGCGAGTTCGCCGCCCTTTGCGCCGCCGGTTCTTTTTCGCTTGCCGATACGGCCAAGCTTTTGCGTCTGCGCGGCAAAGCCATGCAGCAGGCCGTTCCGGCCGGCGTCGGCGGCATGGTGGCTCTTCTCGGCGTCGATGTCGAAAAAGCGGCGGAAATTGCAGCCGAGGCGGCTCAAGGCGATGTTTGCGCCTCGGCGAACGACAATGCGCCGGGTCAAGTCGTCATCAGCGGACATGTTGCCGCGCTCGATCGCGCTATCGCGATTGCTGCCGCCCAGGGGTTCAAGCGCAGCGTGAGATTGCCCGTCAGCGCACCTTTTCACAGCCCCTTGATGCAACCTGCGGCGGAAGCTATTCGTGAGGCTCTTGCGAATGTGACGATGCGCGATTCCTCGATCCCGATCGTTCCGAACGCGACGGCGACGGCGACCAGCGATTCCGCGCTTTTGCGCGAATTGCTCGTGAGGCAAGTCACCGGGCCCGTTCGTTGGCGCGAGACGGTTCTTTATATGAAAGGCAAGGGGGTCGAACAGATCGTGGAATGCGGTTCCGGTTCCGTTCTTGCCGGCCTCGTAAAAAGGATTGACAAAGAACTGCCCGCAGTTTCCCTTCACGCCCCTGAAGACATCGAAGCTTTTTTAAAAACGCTCTGAGCGTCTAACGATCAAAAGGAGATCTATATGTTTACCCTTCAAGGAAAAACCGCGCTCGTGACAGGCGCCACGGGCGGTTTGGGCAAAGTCATTTCGCGCGCGCTTGCAGAGCAAGGCGCGAGGCTCGTTCTTTCCAACATGGCGGAAGAGCCTCTGATCGCGTTGGCGGAAGAAATCGGCAATAACGCCGTTACCGTCGTCGCAAATCTTTCGGATCCCGCCGCGGCGCCCGCCTTGTTGAAGGAAGCCGAGGAAAAGCTTGGAGGCGGCGTCGATATTTTGATCAACAACGCAGGACTGACGCGCGACGGCTTGGCGCTCCGCATGAAAGACGAAGACTGGGATCTCGTTCTCAATGTCAATCTTTCGGCTTCTTTCCGCCTTGCGCGCGCGGCCTTGAAAGGCATGATGAGCCGCCGCTGGGGGCGCATTATCAGCATCGCCTCGGTTGTCGGCGTGATGGGCAACGGCGGACAGGCAAATTATGCGGCTTCGAAGGGCGGAATGATCGCCATGAGCAAATCCATCGCTCAGGAAATCGCGCCCCGCGGCGTGACCGTGAACTGCGTCGCGCCCGGCTTTATCGTGACCCCCATGACGGATGCGCTCAACGAAGAGCAGAAGAACCGGATGCTTGCGAACATTCCGCTCGGCTATCTCGGCGAGCCCAAGGATGTCGCGGCGGCTGTCTCTTTCCTGGCTTCGGAGGAAGCTCGTTACATCACCGGTCAAACCATTCATGTGAACGGTGGCATGGCCATGATTTGAGGCTATGCCTCAAGTAAAATGAGGAGGCGCAGTTGTGGCATCTTGGTGAGGGGTATATTATTTGATCGAATTTTACCCCTCACCAAGACCTCGTAAGCCTCGCTGCACGAGGCAACTCGGTCTATCCTCTCCCGCAAGGGGAGAGGGAATTTTTCTGTAGATATGGGGTTTTACGCGTTGACAACATGAGCCCTGACGAAAAAAACAGTCTCAAAAAGCGTGTCGGGCGTTATGCCGAAGTGACTTCGACCGTTTTGCGCGTCGGGGCCGAAACTTCGGCGCGGTCGCTTTTGCAAAAACCGCTGGATAACGCGGGCAAAGCCGAGATTCTGCGGCGCGCCATGGGCGGTCTTAAGGGGCCGATCATGAAAATCGCCCAGATCTTGGGAACGATCCCCGATCTGGTTCCGAAAGAATACGCCGACGCTTTTGCCGAGCTTCAGGCGAACGCGCCGCCCATGGGGCCTGCGTTTGTCAAGCGGCGGATGGCGGCCGAACTCGGCCCCGCTTGGCAAAGCCAATTCAGATCTTTCGATCTTCAGGCTGCTGCTGCGGCCTCGCTTGGACAGGTTCATCGGGCCGAAGGGTTGGACGGGCGCGCGCTTGCCTGTAAACTCCAATATCCCGACATGGCGTCTGTCGTCGAGGCCGATATTCGCCAGATGAAAATCGCCTTTGCCGTTTATGAACATTACGACCGTGCTGTCGCAACAAAGGATGTACAAGCGGAGATAGCAAATCGGCTGCGAGAAGAGCTTGATTACAAGCATGAAGCGCAAGCCATGGTGCTTTTTCGCGCCATGCTTGCTGAATTCGGGGGCGTTCATATACCCGAGATTGTTGCCTCTCTCTCTACGGATCGTCTTCTGACGATGGACTGGCTTTCGGGGGCGCGGCTTGCCGATGTCGCGAACGAAGCCGAGGAAGATGTTCGCAACGAGGTTGCGTGCAATCTGTTTTACGCCTGGTATCTTCCTTTTTACCGTTATGCGATTTTGCACGGCGACCCGCATTTGGGAAATTATACGGTTTGTCCGGACAACAGCCTGAATCTTTTCGATTTCGGGTGCATCCGCGTTTTCGAACCGCGCCTGGTTCAGGGCGTGTTGTCGCTTTATAAGTCCCTTATCGAAGATAAACCCGATCTTGCGGTCGAGGCCTATCGCAGCTGGGGATTCGCCGAACCGTCCCAAGATCTGATTGCTATTTTGAACATCTGGGCCCGCTTCATTTATGCGCCGCTTCTCGAAGACAGGGAGCGCTTGATCGAAGAAACCAACACGGGCCTATACGGACGCGAAACGGCGAACAAAATTCATCTGGAATTGCGTAAAATCGGCGGCATCACAATTCCACGCGCTTTCGTCTTTATGGATCGTGCCGCCGTGGGTTTGGGATCCGTCTTTCTGCGGCTTCGCGCGCGTCTCAATTGGCGCGCACTGTTCGAGGATGTCGTCGGCGCGTTCGATCTCGCCGAAGTAACACAGGCGCAGGCAGAGATTCTTAAAAAAGCAAGGCTTTAGGGCGGGTTCGTTAAGAAGTCTCTTCACAGATGGGGCTAAATAAGGCAGTCTCTAGCCTTCTGATTCCTTTTCGTTTTCCTCGCGAAGAAAAGCCATGAAAATTGCCGTCCTGAAAGAACGCCGTGCTTTTGAAAAACGCGTCACAGCGACTCCCGACACGGTAAAAAAATACCGCGATCTCGGTTATGATGTCGTTGTGGAGGCGGGGGCCGGCGTTGCATCTTCCTATCTGGACGAGGCTTACGTTGCAGCGGGGGCCGTCATTGCTCCGAATTGTCAGGACGCCGCATCCGGCGCTTCCATCGTTTTGAAGGTTCAGCGCCCCACGTCTGCGGGCGAAGAGGTGGATGAGCTTTCCGCTGTTCCGGCAGGCGCTTTGCTGATCGGGATGCTCAATCCCTATGGCGCGCGCGACGACGTGAAAACCTATGCCGCAAACAATATCACGGCTATGTCGATGGAGCTTGTGCCGCGTATCACGCGCGCGCAGAGCATGGACGTATTGTCGAGCCAGTCGAACCTCGTCGGCTATAAAGCCGTTTTAGACGCTGCGGAATCCTTTGGCCGCGCGTTTCCCATGATGATGACGGCGGCGGGCACGATCCCGCCCGCGCGCGTTATGGTGATGGGCGCAGGCGTCGCGGGCCTTCAGGCCATCGCGACGGCGCGTCGTCTTGGCGCCATCGTTTGCGCGACGGACGTTCGCCCTGCGGCAAAAGAACAGGTTGAGAGCCTGGGAGCTAGTTTTGTGATGGTCGAGTCAGAGGAAACGAAGCAGGCCGAAACGTCCGGCGGCTATGCCAAGGAAATGAGCGAGGATTACAAACGCGCTCAGGCCGCATTGATCGCCGAGACGATCAAAAAGCAGGATATCGTCATTTGCACCGCCCTTATTCCCGGCCGAGCGGCGCCGCGCCTTGTTTCCGAAGATATGTTGAAAACGATGAAGACGGGATCCGTGATCGTCGATCTTGCCGTCGAACAGGGCGGCAATTGCGCGTTGAACGAACCCGGGAAGGTTGTCGAGGCTCATGGCGTCAAAATCGTCGGCTATCGCAACGTTCCAAGCCGCATACCCGTCGATGCATCGGCGCTTTATGCGCGCAATGTTTTGAATTACGTGACGCTTCTTTCCGCGAAAAGCGGCGGGCAACTTGCGGTCAATTGGGATGATGAAATCGTCAGGGCCGTGACGCTGACGAAGGACGGAAGCATTGTCAACAGTTCGTTCCAAGGGTAACTTTGGGTCTTGTTTAATGAGTCAATCCTTCGAAGGAGATGGCGCCGATGAATGCAAATAATGAAGAACCCCGGTTGATGGCGCAATGGATCGTCAGCCTAGCCGTTTCGGTCGTGTGCTGCGCCGTTCTTTTTGTCGTCTTTGCGGGCTATATCGTCGATCTTCACGATGCCTTGACGCTTACGACCGTGCGTCTTGAAGTCGCGCAGGAAAAATTATCGTCTGTTACGAACGAAGTCGAAACGCTTCGCCGCGCCGTTATGCCTCAGTCCATGCAAAAGGCGGAACCGCAGAAAACCGATGCCCCGCTTGCGCCGCAAGCCGCTGTACCGGAAGCGCCGTCTTCTCAGCCTGTCGCGCCGACGCAAGACGCAAAGCCCGTCGAAGGGGTTGTTTCGCCCGCCGCTTCGGGCGCTCCGGTCGTTCCGCCGTCGACCAAACCGTAAAACAACAGCCATCAACGCACAGGGGTCAATATGGACTCGACATCTATTACGACGACCATTTCCGATTTGGCTGCGCAGCAGCAGAAAATGTCGGATCTTATCGGCGCTTTGGCTGCCGAGGCGCATGCTTTGGCTATCCCCGGCGGAATGCCTTCCGGCGGACACGGTTTTTTCATGACGGGCCTGACCATTTTCGTTCTCGCCTGTTTTGTCGGCTATTATGTGGTTTGGCGCGTAACGCCAGCCCTTCATTCGCCTTTGATGGCGGTGACGAATGCCGTTTCTTCCGTCATCATCGTGGGCGCTTTGCTCGCCGCCGGTGAACAGACGTTCAACATCTCGAAATGGTTCGGGGTCGCTGCCGTAGCCCTTGCCTCTGTCAATATTTTCGGCGGCTTCATCGTGACCCAACGCATGCTTCATATGTACAAAAAGAAGGGGCGCTGAACCCATGTCCGGCAATTTGATCGCTTTGGCTTATCTCATTTCTGGGGTCTGCTTTATTCTCGCGCTTAAGGGGCTTTCTTCACCGGAAAGCGCAACGCGAGGCAATCGCTATGGCATGATCGGCATGGCCATCGCCATTTTGACGACCATTCTGCTTCCGGCTGTTTCTTCGATAGGACTGATCGCTCTCGCGATTGCGGTCGGCGGGGCCGTCGGCGCGTTTGTCGCGAAAAACATCAAGATGACGGCCTTGCCGCAGCTTGTTGCCGCTTTTCATTCGCTTGTCGGTTTGGCCGCCGTTCTTGTTGCGGGATCGGCCTTCTTCGATCCGGCCTCGTTCGGAATTCTTGTGGGCACGAAGATTCAGGGATCGAGCCTCATCGAGATGGGGCTTGGCGTCGCCATCGGCGCGATCACTTTCACGGGTTCGCTCGTCGCTTTCGCCAAATTGCAGGGGCTCGTCTCGGGCAAGCCGCTCGTTTATCCCTTCCAGCATCAGGTCAATCTGGGGCTTGGTGTTTTGACGCTTGTTCTTATTGTGGCTTTGGTCATCGGGCAATCGCCAGCCGTGTTTTACGGTATTGTCGCGGTAACTATGCTCCTCGGATTTCTTCTGATCCTTCCGATCGGCGGCGCGGACATGCCCGTCGTCGTTTCGATGCTGAACAGCTATTCCGGATGGGCGGCAGCAGCAACCGGCTTTACGCTTGAAAATCCCTTGCTGATCATCACGGGCGCTTTGGTCGGGTCTTCCGGCGCTATCCTTAGCTACATCATGTGCAAAGGTATGAACCGCTCGATCTTCAACGTCATACTTGGCGGGTTTGGGGGCGATGCGGCTGCGGCTCATGGCGCGGCTGCGGCGCAGGATCGTCCGGTGAAAGCGGGTTCTGCCGAAGACGCAGGTTTTATCATGAAGAACGCGTCGAGCGTCATTATCGTTCCCGGCTATGGCATGGCCGTGGCGCAGGCGCAGCACGCGCTTCGCGAAATGGCCGATATTCTGAAAAAGAACGGCGTGACCGTTCGCTATGCCATTCATCCGGTCGCGGGCCGTATGCCGGGCCATATGAACGTGCTTTTGGCCGAAGCCAACGTTCCCTATGACGAGGTTATGGAGCTTGACGAAATCAACCGCGATTTCGGCCAGACCGACGTGGCCTTCGTCATTGGTGCGAACGACGTGACAAACCCCGCCGCAAAAACGGATCCGACCTCCGCCATTTACGGCATGCCCATTCTTGATGTCGAAAAGGCCAAGACGGTTCTTTTCGTGAAACGTTCGATGGCGGCCGGTTATGCGGGCGTCGAGAATGAGCTCTTCTTCCGTCCAAACACGATGATGCTGTTCGGCGACGCCAAGAAGATGTGCGAAGACATCGTCAAATCGTTTGCGTAAGAAGCCTTCGCGTCGCCTTTGTAACGTCCTTTTGACGCATCAGGGATTCGCCGATCAGAAAACAGGAAACGCCGGATTTGGCGAGACGCAAAAGATCTTCGCGCGTCGCGATCCCGCTTTCGCCGACCAAAAGACGGTTTTTCGGGACAAGGGGCGCAAGATCCTCGGTCATCGTAAGATCGATTTTCAGCGTTTTCAAATTCCGGTTGTTGATTCCGATGAGGCCGGAGGGAAGATCGAGCGCGCGGGATAATTCGTCCTTGCTGTGCACTTCGATCAAAACATCCATGTCGAGGTCGGTCGCCGTTTTATGCAGATCCAAGGCCGTTTTATCGTCAAGCGCGGCCATGATCAGCAGAATGCAATCCGCGCCGATCGCGCGGGATTCGACGATCTGCCAAGCATCAAGCATGAAATCTTTGCGCAGAACCGGAAGAGAGCAAGCGTCGCGCGCGGCGGTCAGATAATCGTTGCAGCCCTGAAAAAAAGGCGTATCCGTCAGAACGGAAAGACAGGCCGCGCCGCCTTTTTCGTAAGATCTTGCCAATTCTGACGGATCGAAATCGGGCCTTATCAAGCCAGCCGACGGCGAGGCTTTTTTGATCTCGGCGATGAGGCCAAATCCGCCGCGCGCAACTTTTCCCTGCAAAGCCTTTGCAAAACCGCGAACGGGCGAAGCCGACGCCAGTTTCTTCTCGAGCGTCGCAAGCGGCGTTGCTTCTTTTGCAAGAGCAAGATCGGCGCGTTTTCGATCGCAAATTTCCTGAAGCTTGTCCGTCATGATTTTTCGTTCGTGAGTTTGATGAGGTCGTCGAGCTTTTGTCTGGCGCGGCCTTTATCGAGCGCGGCTTCAGCCAGTGAAAGCCCTTCGGCGAGGGTCGCGACTTTATCGGCGACGACAAGCGCCGCCGCAGCATTCAAGCAAACGACGTCGCGATAGGCGTTCTTTGCGCCGTCAAACAAAGCGCGCATGGCCTCTGCATTATAATGGGCATCTCCGCCCTTCAGGGCCGCGAGATCCGCGCGCGGCAAGCCCAGTTCTTCCGGCGTGACGCCCCGTGCGGTGGATGTTTGCGGCGTCATCATAAGAATTTTGGTTGGGCTCGTCGTCGTGATTTCGTCCATGCCCTCGGCGCTGTTGGCAAGCCAAGCCTTCTCGCTTCCCAGTTCACGAAGAACATAGGCCAGAGGTTCTAAAAATGTTTCCGACGATACGCCGATCAAATGGCGCTTTACGTTCGCCGGATTTGTCAGCGGCCCCAGGAAATTGAAGATCGTTCGAATGCCGAGTTCGCGACGGATCGCGGCGACATGCCGTATGGCGGGATGATGGCGCGGCGCAAAAAGAAAGACGATGCCGAGTTCCTTCATGCATTTTTCAAGCGTTTCCCATGAAGGCTCGAGATTGATTCCAAGCGCTGCCAAAACGTCGGAAGAACCGGAAAGGCTGGAAGCGGCGCGGTTGCCGTGTTTGGCAACGGGAACGAAGCAGGCTGCGACAAGAAGCGCCGTCGCCGTCGAGATATTTAGCGTTCCGAGTTTGTCGCCGCCCGTCCCGACGATGTCGATCGTGTTTTCGGGCGCGAAAAAAGGAATCATGTTCGCGCGCATCGAGCGCGCCGCGCCCAAAATCTCATCTGCGCTTTCGCCCTTTTCGGCAAGGGCGAGAAGGAGGATTTTGATTTGATCGGGCTCGACCTTGCCGCCGAAAATAAGATCGAAGAGATCTTTCGATTCCAAAGCCGTCAGATCTTCGCGCTTACAAATTTTGTCGATTGCGTCTTGGATCATCTATTCTTCCTTGGCTTTCGCTTTGCGCGTCAGGATCGCCGCAAAAAATCCATCCGTATCGTTTTGAGCGGGAGTCAGGCGAAGATAAGGTTCGTCCTTATTCGGAAACGCGAAAGAGGGAAGAGCTTTTTGCGGCGGAAGAAGTTCGAAATCATCATGTGCGGCAAGAAAAGCCTCGATCTGGTTTTCGTTTTCTTCGGAAAGCATCGAGCAGGTGGCATAAACGAGCCTTCCGCCCGCTTTCACAAGCCGCGCGGCGCTGTTCAAAATGTGCGCCTGAAGGGGAACAAGCGTTTCAAGACCGGGCCCAAGTGAGCGCCATCTTTGATCCGGATTGCGCCGCCATGTGCCCGTGCCGGAGCAGGGGGCATCGACAAGGACTCGGTCGAAGCTTTCTTTATGCCGTTTGACCCACGGATCGCTTTCCGAGGAAAGCGCGTGGGTTTCGATATTATGAAGCCCCGCGCGGCGGAAACGCTCGGCGCTTCGCTTCAGGCGGTTGGCGAGAACGTCGCAGGCCACAATCCGGCCCTTGTTGTTCATTTGCGCGCCGATGGCAAGCGTCTTGCCACCCGCGCCTGCGCAGAAATCGACGACGCGCTCGCCGGGTTTTGCATCAACCAGCATCGCGACGAGTTGGGAGCCTTCGTCTTGTATTTCGATGGCGCCGTCGCGCAGCAATTTGATGTTGCTGAGCGAAGGTCGGTTCATAAGGCGCAAGCCAAGCGGCGAAAGCTTGCAAGGCGACACATCGAAACCGCCTTCAAGAAGAGCGTTCAAAGCCGTATCCCGATCCGTTTTGATGCTGTTGATGCGAAGATCCAGAGGAGCAGGGGACAGCATCGCAGCCATTTCGGCGGTAAAGTTTTTTCCAAAACGCGCCTTTAATGGAACCTCGGCCCAAGGCGGGCATTCCACGGCGACGGTAAGCGGCATGTCGGGATGTTTGAGGGTATGGCCCTTGCAATCTTCGACAAGCTTCTTTTCTTCATGCGTAAGCCATGCGGGCGCGAATTTCTTGCCGTCCCACAATCCCTCGATTTCGCCCGGCGACATTTTTTCGACCAGACGCAAATAGGCCAAAAAGCGTTTGCGCGACGTCGACGGGGCGCCAAGCCGTTCAAGCCACCAATTGAGCCGCGCGTGATGGCGGATAAGGTCATAGGCATGTTCCGCAACCCACGCCCTGTCCTTCGACCCTATGTAACGATGTCCCCGGAAATAGGCGCTCATAAGCGAATCGGCAGGCCTTGGAGTCGTCTCAATAAGATCAAGCAGTTCTAAAACGGCCTGATGGCGCGCGGAGGGGGTCATATGTTTTTCTTTTCTTTTCGGTCATTTCTAACGGCTTCATAGATAACAAAAACCGAGCACCGACAACAAGCGGCGAATATCATTTGCTATGAGCTTAAAAGTGTTTTATTTCAATGCGTTCATATCCGTTTACCTTGTCGGGAAGTCAAAATGGAAAATATCGCGGTTATCGGTCTCGGTTATGTAGGTCTGCCCCTTTATGTCGGGCTCGCGGCGCATTATCCCACGCTTGTCGGTTTTGACATCGATGCGCGACGCATCGCCGCCCTGCGTGAGGCCCATGATTGGACGGGCGAGATGGAAAAGGCCCAGCTTTCGGGGCTGAAAACGCTTTTGACCGACAAGGTCGCCGATCTTGTGAATGCGAATTTCTTTATCGTCACGGTTCCCACGCCGATCGATCATGCGAAACGCCCCGATCTGACCCCCGTCATCAGCGCGTGCGAGACGGTCGGGAAAGTGCTTAAGATGCAGGCCGAACAAAAAAAGAAGCCGAAGAATGTTCCGCTTGTCGTTTTTGAATCGACCGTTTATCCCGGGCTGACCGAGGATTTGTGCGGGGCGAAGATCGCGGAAGTGTCCGGCCTTCAGCACGGCAAGGACTTCAAACTCGGCTATTCGCCGGAGCGCATCAATCCGGGCGATAAAAAGAACCGCCTTGAAACGATCGTGAAAATCATCAGCGCCGAAGATCAGCCCTCGCTCGACCGGTTGGAAGAGGTCTACGGCAAGATCATTCAGGCCGGACTCCATCGCGCTTCAAGCATCAAGGTTGCCGAAGCCGCGAAAGTCATCGAGAACACACAGCGCGACATCAACATCGCGCTTATGAACGAGCTTGCGTTGATTTGCGACCGTATCGGGATTCGCACGCACGACGTTTTGGAAGCCGCCGGAACGAAATGGAATTTCCTGAAATTCGCGCCCGGTCTCGTGGGCGGGCATTGCATTGGCGTCGATCCCTATTACCTTACCGCGCGGGCGGAGGAGCTTGGCTATCATCCGGAAGTCATTCTTTCAGGCCGCCGGATCAACGACAACATGCCGATTTTCGTGGCGCAAAAGGCGATCAAGCTTCTTGTCGAAAACAAAAAGCTTCGCGTCGGCGCGCGGGTCGGTGTTCTCGGCCTATCCTTTAAGGAAAACGTGCGCGATCTGCGCAACAGCCGCGTTCCGGAAATTGTGCGGGAACTGGAATCCTTCGGCCTTGAAGTCCTCGTCCACGATCCCGTCGCCGATCCAGCCCACGCTCTGCATGAATACGGCATTACATTGCGGGCGAAGGCGGATCTTCGCGATTGCGACGCCGTTATTTTTGCCGTGTCACATCAGGATTTTCTGGACGATACGGATTCGCTTTTCGCCATGATCAAAAAAGACGGATGGATCATCGACGTGAAATCCGTTCTCGATCCGCGAAAAGTGCCCGCACATATAAGATATTGGAGCCTGTAATGCATGTTTTGATTACAGGCGCGGCAGGCTTTATCGGATCGACGCTTGCCGATAAGCTTCTTGCGCGCGGCGATTCCGTCGTCGGCATCGACAATCTGAACGATTATTACGACGTAAAATTGAAGGAAGCGCGCTTGGCGCGTTTAACGAGCCACAAAAACTTTTCTTTTCACAAGATCGACATCGCAGACCGCGACGGCATGAGCGGCCTTATGAAGGGCGGCGTCGCCGATAAGATCACGCACATCATGCATCTTGCGGCGCAGGCGGGCGTTCGTTATTCGCTGATTAATCCTTATGCCTATATCGAGACGAACGTGCTTGGGCAACTCGTTCTTCTTGAAGCGGCGCGCGCCATGCCGAAGCTTGAGCATTTTGTTTATGCGAGTTCCTCTTCCGTTTATGGCGGCAATACGAAAACGCCGTTTTCGGTCGAGGATCCCGTCGAAAAGCCCGTGTCGCTTTATGCCGCGACGAAACGCATGGATGAATTGATGGGCCATACTTACGCCCATCTTTACCGCCTTCCGTTGACGGGGCTTCGTTTTTTCACGGTCTATGGGCCGTGGGGGCGCCCCGACATGGCGGCCTATATCTTCGCCAAGAAGATTATGGCCGGCGAACCGATCCCGATTTTCAATCACGGCAAAATGCGGCGCGATTTCACCTATATCGACGACATCGTCGCGGGCATTCTGGGCGTTTTCGATCATCCCCCAGTCCTTGCCGAAGGGGTTGCGCCCGCCAAGGTCTATAATATCGGCAATGCGCATGCTGAAAATCTTATGGATTATGTGCGTTTGATTGAGGAATCCTTGGGAAGAAAAGCGATCTACGATTTTCAACCGCTTCAGGCGGGCGATGTACCGGAAACTTCCGCCGATATCGAAGCCAGCACGCGCGATTTCGGTTATCGTCCGACGACGCCGATCAGCGTCGGCATTCCGAAATTCATCGAATGGTTCAAAACCTATCACAAGGTTTGATGGCGATGCGGTCGGCGTTCATCCGCTGCGTATGCCGTCCCCGTTTCTTTCTTGGGCTTGCCGTTTTGTTGATCGGTCTTGCTCATCTGACGATCCTTCCGCCTTTCGAAGGATTCGACGAAATCGGGCATTATTCAAGCATACGCCAGATCGCGGACACGGGGAGGATCCCGCTTTATGGGGAAAGCTTCATCGATTCATTTGTCGAAACCTATCGCGCGAAGGGGCCGATGCTCTACAATATCCTGAAACCGTATCAGGACGATAAAAACATAACATACGAAAAGTTTGCGAGTGACGCGCAGCTTCATCCCGATTATGCCGCGACTTTTCGAAATCCTTTGCCAATACCGCTCTTTTCCTCTGGCGCGATGCCGAATTGGCAGGCCCAACACCCGCCGCTTTATTACATCCTTGCGGCAGGCGTTATGAAGGCGACGAATGGGCTTTCCTTTGTTGCGCAGTTTTTTGTTTTGAGGCTTTTTTCTTATCTGCTTGCGTTCACCGGATTGCTTATGGGGGCTTTGTGGTTTGCGCGCGTCGCGCCGTCAGGTATCGCCAATGAAACGGCTTTCCGCATCGCGCTTTGCTATCCCTTTATCGCGCCGATGTTCTTTCCTGAATTCGCGCGGCTTGGTAACGACTCGCTTTGCTTGTTTCTTTTGTCGCTGGCGCTGCTGTGTCTCGATGCTTGGATGCGCGATCCGTCGCGCCTGAGGGGGGCGGTCGGCACAGGGATTGCGGTGGGCTTGGGCCTTTTAACGAAGGCCTTTTTCCTTCCGATTGCCTTCGGTCTTTCCGTCTTTTTATATTTTCGCTATCGCGCCGTGCGCAACGATCCGGAAAAGGCCATGGCCTATCGCGACGGTTTTTCGATGATGATTTTTCCCGTTCTGCTTGGCGCGTTTTGGTATCTCTATAAACTCGAGGCTTTCGGATCGTTCAGCGGCGGCGCCGATTTTATCTCTCTTGACCGACAAGGCGGCCTTGCGGCCTTGATCCATAACGTGACGCTGTATCCGATCTTGCGCGGCCTTATCGGAGGTTTTCAGACTTGGCTTGGATGGACGACGGCATCCCTGCAAGTCTTCCGGGGTTCTTTTTTTATTCCCGTTATCGGATTCAATCTGTGGCTTTTTGTTTGTTCTTTGCGGCGTTTGCCGCTTTTCAGGTTCGATGAGATTGCCTGGCTTCCGTTTTTTATCCTTCTTCCCGTTTTTCTGGGTCTTGCCGGCCATATGACCGCGACGATCGCCCTTAGCGGAAACAGTCAAACGCCCGGATGGTATTTGAACCTTTTTGCGCCCCTGTTCGCCGTTTATTACGCCATCGCTTTCAGGGCTATTTTTGTCGAAACGCGCGCGCGAAGAATCCTTTATCTTTTTATGAGTTACAACGGCTTGTTCATCCTCGCCAATATGCTTTTCGGAGCGCTTCTGTACGGCGGATGTTTTGCCCAGACCGACGGAAAGATAGTGCCTATTGGAAAGACCCTGGCCTGTTTTAAAGAAATCCCCGGCCTTTTTGCGGCCCTTGAACTTCTTGGGTGGCCGGTTCTTTCCCTCTTTTGCCTTGCTGGCGGTTGCTGCGCTTTGTTTATCGCGTTCAAATTGTGGAGGAGGGAGGGGGAATCTCTCCGGTCTGTGGAAAAGGCCTTTTGAATCTTGCAAAGACGTAGTAACAGGTTAGTATCGTTAACAACCTCTCAAACCTCACGATTCGTTCTATGGAAGACAAGCAAGACGGCAACGCGAGTGCTGAGCCCTCAATGGAAGAGATTCTTGCTTCCATCCGTAAAATAATTGCGGATGAGAAGGATCCTGCTGCGCCTGCCGAGGCCGCAAGCGAGGGGGAGGATGTTCTTGAGCTAACTCAAATGGTTCAGGACGACGGCTCAATTGTCGATTTAGCCGCGCCCGAACCGCCCGCCGCGCCCGTCGCGTTTGAGCCGCCGCCTCCGGCCCCGCAGCCGCCCCCGGCGCCGGTTGAGGTCGCCCCTAAACCCGTTCCGCCCGAGCCTGTGAGCATGCCGCCCAGCGATTCTCTTGTTTCAGACGGGGCGGCCGCTAAGGCTTCTTCGGCTTTGACGGATCTTGCCAACAAGGTTCATGCCGAACGTTCCGTCGTCATGCCGTCCTACACGCCGCTTGGAAACGGCACGCGCACGCTTGAGGAAATGGTGCTTGAGCTTATGCGTCCCATGCTGAAGGCATGGCTGGATCAGAATCTTCCGCCGCTCGTCGAGAAGATCGTTCAAAAAGAAGTCGAGCGTATCGCGCGCCGCGCGGAAGAATGACGCTTTTGCGTCGCTTCTTATTTCCCCTTGGGCCAAAACCCTATGACCAGCATTTGTAATTTTGCCGCCCAAAAGGGCGATGCGCAAAAGCCGAAGACCTCATTGGCGATTATTACGCGCCTTTTCAAAGGTTACCTCGGCAAACATTTGGGGAGCTTTATTACCGCTTCTCTTTTTATGGCCGTCGCCGCCGGAACGAACGGCCTGTTCACATGGATGTTGGAGCCCGTCGTGAACGGGATCTTCAGCCATAAAGGGACGCCTTATCTTTTCGGCGTTACGCTCGCCATCATCGGAACCTTCGTAACGCGCGGAATCACGACCTATTTTCATACCGTCATCATGAACCAGACGGGGCAACGCATCGTCACCGACGTGCAACAGGCGATGTTCGCGCATTTGCTTACCGCCGATCTGGCTTTCTTTCATTCAAACGCTTCGGGAAAGCTTTTGTCGCGCCTTACAAACGATGTGGCCGTTATGCGCGCCGCCGTCGGCGAATGTTTGACAAATTCGATCAAAGGGCCGCTTTCGCTCTCGTTTCTTATCGGCGTGATGTTCTATCAGGATTGGCGGCTGTCGATCATCACGTTCCTCGTTTTTCCGATCTCGGCATGGTTTGTCGCGCGCATGGGCAAAAAAATGCGCCGTCTTTCGACCAACACGCAGACGGCGACGGGAAGCTACGCCGCGCTTTTGAACCAGTCTTTTCAAGGCATTCGCCATGTGAAGGCCTATGGCATGGAAGCGGCGGAATCCGAGCGCGTCGGCGGCATGACGGAGCAGATTTACAAGCTTTCCGTCAAAGGCTATCGGCTGAGCGCGCTTACAAGCCCCATCATGGAACTTTTGAGCAGCATCGCCATCGGCGCCTTGTTCATTTACGGCGGTTGGCAAGCCGATCAGGGCCTGATCACGCCCGGCACGCTCGTTTCCTTCGTCGCTTCGTTCCTTCTGGCCTATGACCCGATGAAGCGCATGGCGAAGGTCAATGCCCAGCTTCAGGCCGGACTGGCGGCGGCCGAACGGGTGTTCGAAATTCTCGATATTGTGCCGCATATCGTCGATGCGCCCGATGCGCGCGCTCTTGAGACAAAAGATTACACGATCGGAATCGAAGATGTCGTGTTTCGATACACGGATGAATGCGATGCGCTCGATCACGTTTCGATCCGCGTTCCCCATGGCAAGACGGTTGCGATCGTGGGGCCCTCGGGGGCCGGCAAATCCACCATCATCAATCTAATTCCGCGCTTTTACGACGTTCAGGGCGGGCGCATCACCATCGGCGGCTCGGATATTCGCGGGCTTACCATGGCGAGCCTGCGGCATCATATGGCGCTTGTCAGCCAGGAAACGGCGCTTTTCGACGATACGATCCGCGCCAATATCGCCTATGGACGGCCCGGGGCCTCGGAAGAGGAAATTCGCACGGCGGCGCAGGGCGCCTATGCTGACGCTTTTATTAGGGACTTGCCGGGCGGGTACGACACCATTGTCGGTGAGCACGGCGTGAAGCTTTCAGGCGGCCAGCGCCAGCGCATCGCGATTGCGCGTGCGATGCTGCGGAACGCGCCGATCCTTCTTTTGGATGAGGCGACTTCGGCGCTCGATAACGAATCGGAAAGAGCCGTTCAGGAAGCTTTGAAGCGCCTTCAGGAAGGCCGGACGACCATCGTCATTGCGCATCGTTTGTCGACCATCGTCGATGCCGACCTGATCGTCGTGATGGATCGCGGCGTCGTCGTTGAGCAGGGGACTCATGCCGCGCTTTTGGCGCATCAGGGCGTTTATGCGCGTCTTTATGGGATGCAATCGGGAACGTCGGTTAATTGATTCGTTTTGTCCCCTTTTTTCTTATTCCGAGAGAGTCCAAAACGGAAGAAACATAGGATTTGAGCCAAAAAACAATATCTCTGGCTTTTATCCGGCGCTTGCTCTAGAAAATAAATCCAGCCAAAAACATCGTGTTGTCGTCGGATGCGGCATTTTCCACCGCAGCTGAAAAGTGCTTTTGTGATAAAAAACTGGGAGAAAATCCAATGGATACAGTCCTGCTCGTCATTCATATGATGCTCGCCGTTGCGCTCATCATGGTCATTCTCATGCAGCGTTCGGCGCAGGACGGCGGTGGCCTTATGGGCGGAAGCTCGACCATGGGCGGCCTTTTTACGGCGCGCGGCTCGGCCAATCTTCTGACGCGGACGACGGCCGTTCTTGCGACCGCCTTCATTTGCACCAGCCTTTTGCTCGGCATCATCGCCGGTCATGCCCATCGTGCGCAAAGCGTCGCCGATCAGGTTGCGCCGATCGTCAATGAAGCGGCGGACAAGGCTGCCGCGGCTAAGGATGAGGGGGCCAAGAAGAATGAAGCGACGCCTTCGGAAACGCCCAAAGCTCCCGTGGCGCCGCAAGTTCCGGTTTCCAAATAAGTTCGGTATTTTGTGATTGATTGAAAAGCGGTCTTCATTTCAAAGCCGCTTGCAGGGAAAGGACGAACATGACGACGCGCTTTATCTTCGTAACTGGTGGCGTGGTTTCTTCTTTGGGCAAGGGGCTGGCCGCCGCTTCGCTTGGCGCTTTGCTTCAAGCCAGCGGGTATAAGGTTCGTCTTCGTAAGCTCGATCCCTATCTGAACGTCGATCCCGGGACGATGAGCCCGACCCAGCACGGCGAGGTTTACGTCACCGACGACGGCGCCGAGACGGATCTCGATCTCGGTCATTATGAACGGTTTACAGGGGTCGCGACGCGCCAAAGCGACAATGTCACGACCGGTCGCATCTATTCCACCGTGATCGCGAAAGAACGCCGCGGCGACTATCTCGGCGCGACGGTTCAGGTCATTCCGCACATCACCGACGCGATCAAGGATTTCGTTCTTGCCGATTTGACGGACGAAGATTTCTGCATTTGCGAAATCGGGGGCACGGTCGGCGATATCGAAAGCCTTCCTTTCCTTGAAGCCATTCGCCAGCTTGGCAACGATCTCGGCGAAGAGCGCAGCCTTTTCATCCATGTGACGCTTCTTCCCTATATCAAGACGGCGGGCGAACTGAAGACAAAGCCGACCCAGCATTCTGTGAAAGAACTTTTAAGCGTCGGCATTCAGCCGCAAATCCTTCTCTGCCGCACGGATCGCCCGATCCCCGAATCCGAGCGCCGCAAAATCGGTCTTTTCTGCAACATCAAGCAGGAGCGCGTTGTCGCCGCTTTGGATGTCGATTCGATTTATGTCGTTCCGATGAACTACCATGAGCAAGGCTTCGATGAGCAGGTTCTACGCTATTTCGGCCTTTACGACGAAAAGAAACCGCTCGATCTTTCCGGCTGGCAGAAGATCGTCAGCCGCGTGCGCAATCCGGAAGGCGAAGTGACGATTGCGATTGTCGGAAAATACACGACGTTGTTGGACAGCTATAAATCCCTGAACGAGGCCCTTATTCACGGCGGCATCGCCAACAATGTGCGCGTGAAGCTGAAATGGATCGATTCCGAAGTCTTTGAGCGCGAAGACGTCATGGAACATCTTGAGGGCGTTCACGGCATCCTCGTTCCGGGCGGATTCGGCGAGCGCGGAACGGAAGGCAAGATCAAGGCGGCGCAGTTCGCGCGCGAGCACAAGATCCCTTATTTCGGCATTTGCTTCGGCATGCAGCTTGCGGTTATCGAGGCGGCGCGCCACTTGGGCGGCGTCGAAGATGCGACGTCGAGCGAGTTCGGGCCTTGCAAACATCCCGTCATCGGCCTGATGACCGAATGGATGAAGGGCGATCAGCTTGAGCGGCGGAACAAGGACGGCAATATGGGCGGTACGATGCGCCTCGGCGCCTATCCGGCCAAGCTCAAGGACGGATCGAAGATCCAGGCTATTTACGGCGCAGGTGAGATCAGCGAGCGCCATCGCCATCGCTATGAAGTGAACATTACCTATAAGGCGCAATTCGATAAAGCGGGCCTTATCTTCAGCGGCATGTCGCCCGACGGCGATCTACCGGAAATCGTGGAGCGCGCCGATCATCCGTGGTTTATCGGCGTTCAGTTCCATCCGGAATTGAAATCGAAGCCTTTTGCGCCGCATCCGTTGTTCCGCTCCTTTATCGAGGCGGCAGCGCATCAGAGCCGGTTGGTTTAGGCGACGTTTCATTCGGCCTGTCGGGCGCGATATGGCCCATTTTCGCGCGTTTTGTTTCCAGATAGGACGCGCTGATCGGATTGTCGGGCAGCTTGATTTCGATGCGTTCCGTCACGCGGATTCCCGAGCCATCAAACGCGTCGATCTTAAGCGGGTTATCGGTGAGAAGGCGAACGCTCGTCAGCTTGAAGAAGCGCAAGATCGCAATTCCGGATTCATAGGAACGGGAATCCACCGGAAGACCCAAATGAAGATTGGCTTCGACCGTATCCAGTCCCATTCGATCCTGAATCTCATAGGCGCGGATCTTGTTCGCAAGGCCGATGCCGCGCCCTTCGTGGCCCCTTAAATAGACGACGATTCCGTTTTGCTCGGCGTCGATCATTTGGAGCGCCTTTTGAAATTGTTGGCCGCAATCGCAACGCAAGGAGCCTAAAACGTCGCCCGTCAGGCATTCCGAATGCAGGCGGGCGATGGCATTATCTTCAGGGGTGCCCGAAACGATGGCGAGATGCTCGGTTTCGGTTTTGTCCCGAAAGACGTAAATTTGAAAAACGCCCCAAGGGGTGCGATGCGCGACCGGCCCAAAAGTCTTAAAGATATGACTGTTCATATATGTACGCCTAATTTGTCTTTAATTTATAAAGGAGTATGCTAGCCTTCCAAGGTTTATCCAACTCCTTTATCATAGGAAAACGCCGATGTCTTCGATTGTTCACATCCATGGACGCGAAATCCTCGACAGTCGCGGCAATCCGACCGTCGAAGTCGATGTTACGCTTGAAAGCGGCGCCTTCGGGCGCGCCGCCGTTCCTTCCGGCGCTTCGACGGGCGCGCATGAGGCCGTGGAGCTTCGCGACGGCGATCCCAAGCGCTATCAGGGCAAAGGCGTCATGAAGGCCGTGGATTCGGTGAATGGCGAAATCGCGGATGCCGTGATCGGGTTCGAAGCCTTGGATCAAATCGCTTTGGACGGCGCCTTGATCGAGCTTGACGGAACGCCGAATAAATCGCGGCTCGGGGCCAATGCAATCCTCGGGGTCAGCCTTGCGACCGCGAAGGCCGCCGCCACAGAAACCCATTTGCCGCTTTACCGCTATGTGGGCGGCACCTCGGCCTCGCTTTTGCCCGTGCCGCAAATGAACATTCTGAACGGCGGGGCGCATGCGGACAATCCCATCGATATTCAGGAATTCATGATTATGCCCGTCGGCGCGGAAAGCGTGACGGACGCCGTTCGCATGGGATCCGAGATTTTTCATACGCTGAAAAAGCTTTTGAAGGACGCGGGCCACAACACGAACATTGGCGACGAGGGCGGCTTTGCGCCGAAAATCGAATCCGCGGAAAAGGCCATCGGCTTTATTATGAAGGCCTGCGAAAAAGCGGGTTATCTTCCGGGCGAAGACGTGATGCTGGCGCTCGACGCGGCGGCGACAGAGTTTTACGAAGACGGCGTCTATTCCCTTACGGGCGAGGGCAAACGCTTCAAGGCGGAACAGTTGGTTCGTTATTACAGCGATCTTTGCACGCGTTTTCCCATCGCCTCCCTTGAAGACGGCATGGCCGAGGACGATTTCGAAGGCTGGGAGATGCTGACCGAGGAACTGGGCAGCCGCGTGCAGATTGTTGGCGACGATATTTTCGTGACGAACCCCGTGCGCATCGCCGACGGGATCGAGGCCGGGATCGCGAATGCCGTTCTTATCAAAGTGAACCAGATCGGGACGCTCAGCGAAACGCTGGAAGCCGTCGAGCTTTCGCATAAGGCGGGCTATCGCACCGTGATGTCGCACCGTTCGGGCGAAACCGAGGATTCGACCATCGCCGACCTTGCCGTCGCCACCAATTGTGGCCAAATCAAAACGGGCTCTCTTTCGCGTTCGGATCGGCTTGCAAAGTACAACCAGCTTATCCGCATCGAGGAACAGCTTGGAAAAATCGGTCGTTTTGCGGGCACGTCCATTCTTATGCGGGATGAAGAATGAACAGGTCATCCAAACGCGTTTTCCAGACCCTTTTTTCCGCGCTTGGCGCCTGCATCGTCGGTTATTTCATCTATCTGACGCTGCTCGGCAATCAAGGCTGGTTTGCGATGCTTCGCGCCCAGCACGAGGTGAGCGTTCAGGAAACCACGCTTGAGAAGCTTCAGAAGGAAAGGGCGGAGCTTCAGCACAAGACGCAGCTTTTGAGGTCGAACAATCTCGACCCCGATTTGCTGGAAGAGAAATCGCGCGAATTGCTGAATTACTCGAAGCCGAACGAGATCATCATTCTAACGCCGCCGAGCGATCCATCGAAGAAGGCTCAAACGGGGCCGTGATGTTGGCCTAGCCCCAACGCCTCACGGGGCCGACATCGACATGCACAAAATCTGAGGACGGGTAATAGCCGACGCCGCCACGCTTCAGGTCGAGCGCGACATTGTGCAGTTTTGCCAAGGGCGTTCCGGGAAGACGGATATCGATCGCCATACCGCGCATATGGTAGCTGTGGTTCGCGACGCCCTCCGAATGGCTGACCAGCATGGCGTTCGTGTGCGGCGAGCGATAGCCAGAGATAACCTCGATCGCGCCTTCATGGCCGAGGTTCGTCTGTATATTGTGCAAAAGATCCATCAATCCCGCATGCATGGGGTATTCGTCGCCTGTGCGGAAATCGCGAAGGATATGGTTGATCTTCAGGAAGCCTGCGCGATCGTAAAAACCGCTCCGCCAATAGGCGATTGTCGCTCTTTCGTCCGTATGAAGATTGTGAAAGGTCAGTTCTTTGATGGCCGGTGTGCGGCCTGACAACGCAAAGGCCGGCTTGGCCGCTACGCAGGCAAGCCCCGTAAGAGCCATACCGATAAAGCGACGGCGCGATAAATTGGCTGATTGCGACATGAAGAGATGATTGCTGTTGAAGATATGTCGGACGCGCGATCCAAGGCTTCAGGGGCAAGATCCGGCACGGCGGGCAGAAAAGGCGTAAAGGGTTTCCGTTTCGAAGGCAAGCTTTTTCTCGAGAAATACATCTAACCTATTGAATAACAGTGCATTTAATTCTGTTCTTTGGAGCTCGAATCGGAGGATTGGGCGGCCAAACTCTCCATCAGGAAGCTGTCGTAATCGTAAATATCGCTTCGGAAAGCAAGTTTGTTCGTGTTTTCGTCCGTGAAGACCGTCCAATAGACGACATAGAGCGGCAGGGGGTTTTCGATTTTAAGCCACTTCGTTTTGGCGGAGTCGATTGCCTGATGAATGTGGTCGAGCGACCAATTTCCTTCGTTTCCGGCAAGGACGACCTGAGCCACGACATCCGGGTCGCGCAATCTTATGCAGCCGGAGCTTTGCGCGCGTTCGGGTTTTGCAAACAGCTCTTGATGCGGCGTGCCGTGCATATAGACCGAAAAATCGTTGTCGAAATCGAATTTCAGGCGACCCAGCGCATTGATATCGCCCGGCGACTGGCGCAGGCGGAAATTGAACTCGCTTTCCTTGATCTTTTTCCAGTCGATTTGGTCGCCATGCGGGTCGTCGGCGCTTCCGTTGATCACGAAGCCGAGTTTTTCCAGATAATGCGGGTCTTTCCGCAGTTTGGGCAAAATATCCTTGCGCGCGATCTTCGTCGGCACGTGCCATGACGGATTGAAGATCACGCTTCTGAGGGCGCTTTGGATAAAAGGCGTTTTCCGGTCGGGCCGACCAATGACCACGGGGCCGCGATAAACCGCCTTTCCGTTTTCATAAAGCGCTACGGTCATGTCGGGAATGTTGACCCACGCATAATCCTCGGGAAGGGATTCCGGCATGTGGCGCCAGCGTTCCATATTCGCGAGGATCTGGTCGATCCGCTTCGCAAGCGGGACGTTAAGCGTCGCTACGGTTTTTGCGCCCAAATCGCCGTCGGCTTGAAGGCCGTTCCGTATTTGATAGGCGATGATCGTGTTTTTTAACGTATCATCGAACAGGTCGCTCGCGGGCTCGGTCTCGGGCAGATAGTCTTCGGCGGCGAGGCGCGCGCGGACTTCAAGAATGCGGGGGTCGTGCTGGCCCGCGCGGAGGGTCGGGCCAGTCTTGATTTTCGGCCATGGGCCTTTTTCGGCATAGGCGCGGTAGGTTTTCAGCCCGTTTGCAAGATCCGTATAGGCTTGCTCTTTCGGGGCGAGGCTGGAGGTGAATCCGGCTAGATCCTGTTCCTCGATCGCTTTGTTCAAACCGGCAACGATAGCGACGGGCGGGCGCGAAAAACGCCATCCCGGATAGAGGTTCGCGGGATTGATCGTATCGCCATGCAGGGCATGGGCGAGTTTCAGAATCATATCGCTGAAAAGAATGTCGAGCTTTGCGCGGTCTGCGGGGTTCTGGCTTGCGATAAGCTGTTTGGCGAGCGTTTCGGCTTCCGGCTCTTGGCGAAGGCCGTGATAGGAGGCGACGGATTCAATCGATTCAAGAAAGGAAGTCAGTTTCGCCGAATCGGGTTGGTTTTCGGTTCCCCATGCCGTCTTGCCGTTGCGCGCGGCATAAAAAGCCTTCAGCTCATTAAGATCGGGCTTATAGGAATCGGGAAAAAGCGCATTCTGCGCCAAAAGCGCTTGAATCGAGGGCGTTGGCGCCTGTGATGAATCTTCGGCGCGGAGATGAGGCGGAAGAAGGAAAAGAAAAAAGGCCGCGACGAAGAGGATGCGAAGAGATTTCGACATAATTCTTGATGGATCCTCCACGACACGGCATGTTCGATCGGAAAGATAAGGCCGTCCTTTCGCGCTGTCAGCAAGGATCGACGGGGCGAGGCTTTATTTATCGGTAAACGGGAAAATATGCCACAGCATTTCGAAAAACAGTTCGTTCCCTTTACGCCGCGCCAGATGTTCGATCTTGTGGCCGCGATTGAAAACTATCCGTCTTTTCTTCCCTGGTGTTTGCAGGCCGTCGTGAGCGAAAGGACGGAGACGAGCGCAAAGGCCGTGTTGACGGTCGGCGCAAGGGCCTTTCGCGAGCGTTTTACGTCTTTCGTGACCTTCGATGCGCCGCGCACGATCAAAGTGCGTTATGGCGACGGGCCTTTAAGTCATCTTGAAAATTCATGGATCTTTCATGAGGCCGAAGGCGGTTGCGTCATCGAATTCTTCGTCGATTTTCATTTTCGCTCGCGCCTTCTGGGCAGCATGATGGATTTATTCTTTGATAAAGCTTTCAAGAAGATAGTCGAATCTTTTAAGAAAAAGGCTGAAGAGCTTTATGGGAAAGAGGGACGAAGTGATGCTTGAAACGCTAAGAATGCCTTCCGGCATCATTTTCGATTGGGATAACACGCTCGCCGACGGCTGGCTTTCCATTCAGGCCGCCATGAATGCGACGCGCGCCGCTTTCGGCCAGATGCCGGAATGGTCGCTTGAGGAGGCAAAACGGAATTGCACGCGCGCTCTTCGCGACTCTTTTCCCGAATGGTTCGGCGCGGATTGGCATCGCGCGCGGGACATTTTTTATGAGGTCATCCATAAAACGCATCTGGACTGTCTTCGCGCCATTGATGGCGCCGGTGATTTGCTGGACTGGCTTCATGAGCGCGAAATGCCTCTTTTTATCGTAAGCACGAAGCGTGGCGACGTTCTGCGGGACGAGGTGAGCAAACTTGGCTGGGATAGGTATTTTTTATCCGTTGTTGGGGCCATGGATACGGAAAAAGACAAACCGGCGCGGGATTCCGTCGATTTGGCGTTGAAGAAATCCGCGCTTTCGCAGCGGCGGAACGAGGTTTGGTTCGTGGGCGACAAGGAAATCGACGTTGTTTGCGCCCGAAACGGTGGGTGCGTCCCTGTTCTTGTTCATGATTTGTCCGAGGCCAAGCGGCTTGGCATAACGCTGGCATTTTCCGATTGCCACGCGTTGCATGAGCGGCTTATCCTCTTGTCTTCTCAGGGACAATAAGACTGCATAAGGAGCAGCGGCGATGAGCGATCAAAAACAAAATGTTCAAGACGTTTTTCTCAATCACCTTCGCAAAAATAAAACGCCGACCACCGTCTTTCTCGTGAATGGCGTCAAGCTTCAGGGCATTATCACATGGTTCGACAATTTCTCGCTTCTGTTGCGCCGCGAAGCTCATGCGCAGCTTGTTTATAAACACGCCATTTCGACCGTGATGCCGAATACGCCCATACAGCTTTTCGAGGGATCGGAAGAATTTGCCGAATAAACGGTCGCCGACGGAAACAGATACGACGCTTGATGTCGATGGCGTGCGCCATGGGGCCAGGGCTGCCGTTCTGAAGCCCGTTCTTCGCGCTTACGGTCTTCGCGCGGGGGGATCCCATGAAGACCGAATGCCCGAAGACATACTCGCCGAGGCGGAAGACCTCGCGAAAGCCATCGATCTTCAGGTCGTCAGATCCGAGATTTTGAACGTGGCGACGCCGTCGCCCGCGACTTTGTTCGGGATGGGGCAAGTTCAAAAATGGGCGGATGTGATCGCGGACGAACGCGTTCATCTCGTTATCGTCGATCATACGCTTTCCCCGGTTCAGCAACGCAATCTTGAGCGCGACTGGAAATGCAAGGTTATCGACCGCACGGGGCTTATTCTTGAAATCTTCGGCGACCGCGCGCGGACGCACGAGGGGCAGTTGCAGGTCGAGCTTGCGGCGCTGAATTACCAGAAATCCCGTCTTGTCCGTTCATGGACGCACCTTGAAAGACAGCGCGGCGGTTTCGGCTTCCTCGGCGGCCCGGGGGAATCGCAACTTGAAATCGACCGACGGTTGATTACGAAACGCATCGCCAAACTTAGAGCCGAGCTTGAACAGGTTCGCCGCACGAGGTGTTTGCAGCGCGAGGCCCGTCAACGGGCCGAGCATCCGACGATTGCCTTGGTCGGCTATACGAACGCGGGCAAATCGACGCTCTTCAACAAACTGACGGGCGCCGAGGTTCTGGTTCGCGACATGCTTTTTGCGACGCTCGATCCCAGCATGCGGGGCATGAGCCTTCCTTCCGGGCGCGAGGTCATCTTATCCGACACGGTTGGCTTTATTTCCGATCTTCCGACGCATCTTGTCGAGGCTTTTCGCGCGACTCTTGAAGAAGTCCAGCTTGCGGACATCATCCTGCATGTCCGCGATGTGACGCATCCGGACGCGCGCGCGCAAAAAGAAGTTGTGGAATCCGTTCTTGCCGATCTCGGCATCGCGGGCGACGACAGCCGTTTGATCGAAGTTTTGAACAAGATCGATCTTTTGCCCGAGGATGAGCGCAAAAACATCCGCTTTTACGCCGGGAAAACATCCCACGATTCCGAACGCGCGATCGCGATCGAAGGCTTGCGCCAGGAAGCGCGCGGCGGGACGGTCGCCGTTTCATCTTTGTCGGGCGAGGGGATGGACGATCTTCTCAAACTTCTGGACAAACAACTTGCCGAAAAAGCGCATCTTTATACGATTGAGATCCCCATAGCCGAAGGTGCGGCCGCGGCATGGCTCTACGGTCACGGAAGGGTTGTCGATCGCCAGGATAAACGGACAAAATCGATCCTGAAAATCACGCTCGATAAATCTAATTTTGGTAGATTTATCAGTAAGTTCGGAGGTATTTCTCATGTTAAAGATTAATATCGAGGCCGTTCAGGACATCATTCGGGAAGTTGCAAATAAGGAAATTCTTCCGCGCTTTCGGCATCTTGAGAAAGAGGATATCGACTATAAAATTGGCGACGACCCCGTCACAATCGCCGATAAAGCGGCTGAAAAAGAACTCTCACGACGCTTTTTAGAGCTATTACCCGGCTCGAAAGTGCTCGGAGAGGAGGCTTTTTTCGCGAATCATGGACTTTTAGACCTGTTTTCCGACGAATCACCCGTCTGGATCATCGATCCGATCGACGGAACGCGTAATTATGTATCAGGAAGACCCATTTTTGGTGTCATTGTTGCGCTTACAGAACGAAATCAAACGGTTGCGGCGTGGCTTTACGATCCGCTCTCAGGCGAGTTTATAACGGCCGAAAAGGGCGCTGGCGCTTTTCACAAGCGCCGCAGGTTAAAAGTTCTCGAACCCGATCATCTCGATAAAATGCTGGGAGCCGGAATCGAGCTTGAATACGCCCATAATGCGGCTCTTAAACGCTCTGATACGGCCCTGCTTTCCGGCCCCGTTCTCGAACCTTCGCTCTGGTCGATCTGCCACGAATATGCGCGGCTTGTCACCGGATCGCCCTCCTTTTCCGCGCTTGGTTCGCAATGGCATTTCCACGGTCTTCTTTCCTATTGCACGCCATGGGACAACGCCGCCGGAATTCTTATTCACGGCGAGTCCGGGGGCTATTCCGCCCATTGGGATGGAACCGCGCACAGGCCGAATGCGTTTGGTCGCGGCGTGCTGCTGGCGCCGGATCAGGCAAGTTGGCACAATATCCGCCGCTGGGTTTCAAGTTTTGCTGAGATTCCGGTGTAATCCGGAAATAGGAACGATCCGGCTAAGTCGCCGCCAAGAGACCGAATCGGCGCCGCCAAAGCGTTATTTTCTTCCATTGCGAGGGGAAAAACGGATGTCAGAAGCGCTTTTCTGCAAAATTTGGACGTTTTGATGCGTGTTTTTTGCGAATCACCGCCCTATGACTGCGAATCTATCGATAGAACGGGTATTTTGGGGTTTGGTGCGTGAATTTCGGCGACGTTGTTTCTTTTTCGAAACAATAACAGGTAATTATGAACCGTCTTTAGAGTTGGGTCTTAAGACGAAGAGATACAAAACCCTATTTGCAAATCACAATCACTCGATAATCGGCTTATAAATCTCAAGAGAGGGGGCTAAATTGCCTTGCTGGGCCTGAAGAATTGCGTCGCGGGCCTTTTCAAGTTCCACGCGCAATTTCTCACTTTCGGCTTTTACCTTTGCCTGTTCGGCAATCTCGCTCGCGCGGATGCGCTCAAAAGCGGTCGATAACAAGCTCCCCATCATCTCAAGCGATGAGATTTCATCCAGCGTGAAGACGCGCCCTGAATCTTGCGGGAAGAAACCAAGGACGCCGATGGCTCCGTTTGTCGAGATCAGGGGAAAATAAAGGCCGGTCGCGGTCGGCATCGTCGATGTGTTCCGGCCCGCGATTTGCGAATTGTCGAAACACCACTGAAGGACGCCAAGCTCTTTCGTATAGCTGCCTTCCGGAAGCGCGCCGAAGATCGCGGCCAGATTGCCGTCGACGCCCGGAACCCAAACCGTGGTTCCGACGGTTACCATATCGGCCGCGTAACGGGCGACGACCTCTGCGACCGCCTGTCTTCCGCGCGTCGAGGTAAGTTCGCGCGTCAGGCGAAAGAAAGATTGCGTTTGCTTTTCCTTGCGACGGGCGACGATCGCTTGCAGGCGCAGCTTCGATGCCTGCGCTGCGACCACATATCCCGTCAGCAACATGACGACGAAGGTCACCAAATAAGATTCGTGCGTGATGCCGAACGTGTAATAAGGCTCGATAAAGAAAAAATTATAGCCTGCCGCCGATAAAAACGAAACGAGAAGGGACGGTAAAAGACCGAGCCGGATCGCCGCAAAAAGAAGGCCCGTAATGTAGATAAGAGCCTGATCCGTCGCCGTGATATAACCGCGCAGGAAAAGACCAAAACCCGTGCAAAGCAAAAAAGTCGCAAAGGCGCCCAGATAAGCGCGCAAAGGCGCTATAAAAAAAGGAAAGGACGACGCGTCTTTTTGCCGCGTCTTTTCGGTCGGGTCGCCTGTGACGACATAGACGTCGATCGAACCGCTCTTTTGGATGATTTCATCCGTGAGGGAACGGCGGAAAAAGGATTGCCAATAGGGCCGTGTCGGTTTGCCGACGATAACCTTCGTGAAATGCTGTTGTTTGGCAAAGGCGAGTATTTCGTCCGCAACGGAATCGCCTTGAAGGATGATCGCTTTGCCGCCTATCCGTTCCACCATGCGGCCCAGCGATTCGATGCTGCGCCGTTCGTTTTCGCTGAACGCCCTTTGGTTGACGGTCTCGACCGTTAAGGCGACCCACGGCGCTTTCATGGCGGACGCCATTCTTTTCGCCGTGCGCGCCAATTTCGCGGATCCCTGATCGGGGCCAACGCAAACCAGAATACGCTCGGCGATCGCAAGACGCTCCGAATGACCCGTAATGTCGTTATAGGCGTCCATTTGCGCATCGACGCGTTCGGCGGTGCGCCGCAACGCCATCTCGCGAAGCGCGATCAGATTGTTCTTTTTGAAAAAGCTTTCCGCCGCGCGCGCCTTGACTTGAGGCGCTACGTAAACTTTGCCTTCTTGCAGGCGTTTCAGAAGATCGTCGGCGTCGATATCGACGAGCACGATGTCGTCCGCCGCGTCGAATACGGAATCAGGAACCGTTTCCTTGACCCAAACGCCCGTCGATCCCGCCACAAGATCGCTGAGGCTTTCGATGTGTTGAACGTTCAGCGAGGTGTAAATGTCGATCCCGGAATCGAGAAGTTCCATAACGTCGTGCCAGCGTTTCGGATGGCGCGCGCCCGGCGCGTTCGTATGCGCAAGCTCATCGACCAAGAGAATCTGCGGCTTGATCTCTTTCGCCTTGTCGAGATCAAGCTCTTTGATCTGCATGCCGCGGTAGGGATAGATTGTCGGCGGGATAATCGTCAAACCCTGCAGGAGTTTTTCCGTCTCCGGCCTGTTGTGCGTTTCAACGACGCCGACCGCGACCTTCGCGCCTTCAAGGGCCATTTCATGCGCCGCCGAAAGCATCGCGTAGGTTTTTCCGACCCCTGCGCTGCTGCCGAAAAAGATTTTCAGCTTGCCGCGTTTGCCGTGCTTTTCCTCGGCCTGAATGCGGCCGAGAAGGGCGTCGGGATCGGGGCGAGTCTGGTCGTTCATCGGGATTTTAGGGCTTTCCATCCAAAGCGAGGTTGAGAAGAAGAACGTTGACGCGCGGTTCGCCCAGGAATCCGAACTGGCGCGGTTCCGTATAATGTTCGATCAGTTCCTTAATGTGGTCTTCGGAAAGACCGCGCGCAAGCGCAATGCGGGTTATCTGAAAACGGGCTGCCTCCGGGCTTATGTGCGGATCGAGACCGCTTGCCGACGACAAAACGAGATCTTCGGGGATTGTCGCTTGATTATCGGGATCTTGATTGGCGATGCATTGAAGGCGATCTTTGATGTTCTGGCTCAGTTTCGGGTCGCTTTGCGCGAGATTGCTTGCGCCCGAAGCTTCCGCATTCGTCGGAAAGGAAGAGGTCTCCGACGGCCTTCCCCAGAAATAGCGCGGATCTTTGAAATCCTGGCCAATCAGTTCTGAGGCAAGGACGACGCCATCCTGCCGGATAAGGCTTCCTTCGGCCTGTGCCGGAAAAAGCGCCTGCGCCGCGCCCGTCAGCGCCGCCGGATAGAGAATCCCGCAGAGAACGGCGAGTAAAAGATAAAGCGTGAAAAGGCGGCGAAGGAATATCATTTAGATGCCTCCGACATGGTGGAGGAGAAGGTCGATCATCTTGATCCCGATAAAAGGAAGAACAACGCCGCTGCCGCCATAGACGAAGACATTGTAGCGCAGCAAGCCCGTCGCGCCTATGGGCCTGTATTTAACGCCGCGCAACGCGAGCGGAACGAGAAAAATGATAATCAGCGCGTTAAAAATAACGGCCGCAAGAATGGCGCTGAGCGGCGTCGCAAGGTGCATGACGTTCAAGACGCCGAGCGAAGGATAGGTCGCGGCGAAAAGCGCGGGAATGATCGCGAAATATTTGGCGATATCGTTCGCAAGGCTAAAGGTCGTAAGCGACCCGCGCGTCATCAAAAGCTGTTTGCCGATCTCGACGACTTCGATCAGTTTCGTCGGATCGGAATCCAGATCGACCATATTGCCCGCTTCTTTGGCGGCCTGCGTGCCGCTGTTCATCACGACGGCGACGTCGGCTTGGGCAAGCGCTGGCGCGTCGTTCGTGCCGTCGCCGACCATCGCGACAAGTTCGCCGCCTTCCTGCATTTTGCGGATGTATTTGAGCTTCGTTTCCGGCGTCGCTTGCGCGATGTAATCGTCGACGCCCGCTTCGGCCGCGATGGCCGCCGCCGTGAGGGGGTTGTCGCCGGTGACCATGATGCTTTTGATTCCCATGCGGCGCAAATCCGCAAGCCTTGCCTTGATGCCCGTCTTAATAATGTCCTTGAGATGCAAAACGCCAAGCGCGCGGTTGCCATCCGCGACGAGAAGGGGCGTGCCGCCTTGGCGCGCGATGTTCTCAAGCTGCCGCAAAAGATCCTTCGGCACGGCGCCGCCAAGTTTCTCAAGATGCGCGGCGATGGCGTCACCCGCACCTTTCAGAATCGCGCGATCGCCTATCTTCACGCCGCTCGCGCGCGTTTCGGCGGAGAAAGGAACGAAAACGGCGTCCGCCGGAAGAGACGGTATTTGAGCAAGATTGTATTTGTCGCGTGCAAGCGTGACGATGCTTTTGCCTTCGGGCGTGTCGTCCGCAAGCGAAGCGAGGACGGCGGTGTTGACGAAATCTTCGATCTTCACGCCATCGGCCGGAATAAAGGATGACGCCTGTCGGTTGCCAAAAGTGATCGTTCCCGTTTTGTCGAGAAGAAGCACATTCACGTCGCCCGCAGCCTCGACGGCGCGGCCCGACGTCGCGATAACGTTCGCGGCAATCAAGCGGTTCATGCCCGCGATTCCGATGGCCGATAGAAGACCGCCGATCGTCGTCGGCGCAAGACAGACGAGAAGCGAGACAAGGACGGTAAGGCTTATGACTTGCCCATGCCCCGAATGCTCGACCGCATAGGCGGAAAAGGGAAGAAGAGTCACGCAGACAAGAAGGAAAACGATCGTCATCGCGGCAAGCAGGATGCCGAGCGCGATTTCGTTCGGCGTTTTCTGTCTCTTGGCGCCTTCGACAAGGCCGATCATTTTATCGAGAAAGCTTTCGCCCGGATTGGCCGTGATTTTCACATAGATCTGATCCGACAAGACGCGCGTGCCGCCGGTTACCCCATCCCTGTCGCCGCCGGATTCGCGGATTACGGGCGCGCTTTCGCCCGTAATCGCGCTTTCGTCGACCGTCGCGATGCCGTCGATAACTTGTCCGTCGCCCGGGATTGTGTCGCCTGTCTCAACCAGAACGACATCGTTCACGCGAAGCGTCGATGCCGGCACGAGATCGGGCTTTCTTCTATCGTCGACGCGATCGACTTTCTTTGCCTGAACGTCCTGACGCGCTTTGCGGAGCGATTCAGCCTGCGCTTTGCCGCGGCCTTCGGCGAAAGCCTCGGCGAAATTGGCGAAAAGAGTCGTAAGCCAGAGCCAGAAAGAAATGGAACCCGTGAACCAAGCAGGTTCGTTTGCCGGTTCTATCAGGCTTTGCATAAAAATCAGCGTCGTCAGAAGCGCGCAACAAAAGACGACGAACATAACGGGATTGCGCATCTGATAGGTTGGACTCAGGCGCTTGAAGGCCGAGACCGTTGCCTCAATGAGAGTTTCACGCGTGAGAAGCGATTGTTTTTTCGGTTTGCGCGTCATGGGGAACTGATGGGGTTGAGCATGTTAAGGTGCTCGGCAATCGGGCCGAGGGCAAGGGCGGGAACAAAAGTCAAAACGCCGACAAGAAGGACCACAATCATGAGAAAGAAGACGAAAAGCGTCGTCGTCGTCGAAAGCGTACCCGCCGATTCCGGAACCGTGTTTTTCTGGGCCAGAGATCCCGCAAGCGCCAAAATGGGCGGAATGATCAGATAGCGTCCCATCAGCATGACAATTCCAAGGGCGTAATTATAAAAAGGCGCGTTTGCTTGAAGACCCGCAAAGGCGCTTCCGTTGTTGTTGCCCGCCGAGGAAAAGGCGTAAAGGATTTGCGTAAAACCGTGCGCCGAAGGGGCTGCGACGCCCGCCCTTCCGGCTTCCGTAAGAACGGCGATTGCCGAACCGAAAAGCACGATCAGCGGCGGGATCAGAATGACAAGCGACGCCATTTTCATCTCAAACACGCCGATTTTTTTACCGAGATATTCCGGCGTGCGCCCGACCATCAATCCCGCCACGAAGACGGCAAGGATGATAAAAACAAGCATGCCGTAAAGGCCGGAGCCTGTGCCGCCGAAGACGACTTCGCCGAGCTGTATCAAGGCGAGCGGCGCAAGACCTCCAAGCGGCTTGAAGGAATCCAAGGCGCCGGTCATCGATCCGGTGCCGGTCGCCGTGGCAAGCGTCGCAAAAAAGGCGGTATTCGAAGCGCCGAAGCGCGTTTCCTTTCCCTCCATCGCCGTCTTCTCGACCAAATGGGATAGAGATGGAAGCGAGGCCGCGTTTTCTTGCGACAAGGTAAGATAAAGAAAAGGCAAGAGAAGAAGCGACATCGCAAGAAGGATCATCCACCCTTGTTTTCTGTCGCCGATCATCGCGCCGAAGGCGTAACAAAGCGAGGCCGGAAGAAGGAGCATCGCCAGCATCTCTAAGAAATTACTGAACGGCGTCGGATTGGCAAGCGGATGGGCGAGATTGGCCGCGTAATAACCGCCGCCGTTTGTGCCGAGTTGCTGAATCGCCGTTTGCGACGCCACGGGGCCGAGCGGGACGATCTGCTGCGGCGCATAAGTCTTCATCGAGGGATCCAGCCATTCCACCGCGACTTTGTCGTGAACGCTTTGCACGACGCCCTGCGAAACGAGCGCAAGACCGAGCAAAAAGGAAAGAGGCAAAAGGATGTAAAGAATTCCGCGGATCAGATCCGCCCAGAAATTACCGAGATGCTCGGTCTTTTTACGCGCAAAACCGCGGATCGTTGCGGCAAGGACGCTCATCCCCACGGCGGCGGAAAAGAAGTTTTGTATCGTCAGAACGAAAAACTGAGAAAAACGGGAAAGGTCGGCCTCGCCCGTATAGGACTGCCAATTCGTGTTCGTGATGAAGCTGCTTGCGATATTGAAGGCAAGATCCGGTGAAAGCGCGCCTTTGCCGTCATTGAGGAACGGCATTTTGTCCTGAAAAAGGAGGAGAAGGAACGTCGCGGTAAAACTGACGAGGCTAAACCCAAGTACGGCCTTGGCGTAATGCTTCCAATCCATTTCTTCGTCTGGATTAATGCCTGCCGCTTTTGAAAGAAGCGTTTCCAACCAACCGAGGCAGGGGGACAGGAAAGTGCGCTCGCCTTGATAGATTTTCGCGATCAACTGGCCGAGCGGCTTCACCGTCAGAAAAAGAACGGCAAAATAAAACAGGATTTGGGCCCAATCTAAAAAAACGGGAGACCCAAAAGCCGGAGAAAGCGCGTTCATGGAAAAAACTCCGGCTTCAGTAAAGCTACAAAAAGATAGAGAAAGAGCAGCGCGGTCAGAAAGGCTGCGGCGGCGTGAATGAGAGTCATGCTTTTACCGGTCAATCCTTAACGAAAGCGAAGGCCAGAAAGGGTGCAAGGAAGGTGGCCAGTAACATGAAAGTCGTAAAGTTTTCGTTCATAAGCCGCCCTCCTTATTATTCATCGTCGGGTTTGCGCCCATAGACCTCGCGTTTGCCGACATGGTTCGCCTTGCTGATGATATTGTCGCGCTCCATGCGTTCGATAAGGGTCGCGGCGCGATTGTAGCCAATTTGCAGATGCCGCTGGATAAAGCTTGTGGAAGCCTTGCGTTCGCGCAAAACGATATCGACGGCCTTGTCGTAAAGATCGTTTTCGCCGCCATCCCCGCCGCTGCCGCCGAAAAGCGAAGACTCGCCGTCGCCGATATTTTCGTCGCTCTCTTCCGTGATTTCGTCGAGATATTCGGGTTCGCCCTGATCCTTCAAAAACTTTACGATCGATTCAACTTCGTCGTCGCGGACAAAGGGGCCGTGAACGCGCGTCACGCGTCCGCCGCCCGCCATGTAAAGCATGTCGCCTTGGCCGAGAAGCTGTTCCGCGCCTTGTTCGCCGAGGATCGTACGGCTGTCGATTTTCGACGTGACCTGAAAGCTGATGCGCGTCGGGAAGTTGGCTTTGATCGTGCCTGTGATAACGTCGACCGAGGGGCGTTGCGTCGCCATGAGAATATGAATGCCGGCTGCGCGCGCCATCTGCGCCAGCCGTTGCACGGCGCTTTCGATTTCCTTGCCCGCGACGATCATCAGATCCGCCATTTCGTCGACGATGACGACGATATAGGGAAGGGGCGTGAGATCGAGCGGTTGCTCCTCGAATATCGGTTTTCCCGTTTCCTTGTCATAACCCGTTTGCACGCGCCGCGTCAGGTTTTCATTGTTCTTGGCGGCTTCGCGAAGGCGGATATTGTAGCCTTCGATGTTACGCACGCCGAGCTTCGACATGGCGCGGTAACGTTCTTCCATTTCGCGCACCGTCCATTTGAGCGCGACGATGGCTTTCTTCGGTTCCGTCACGACCGGGGCCAGAAGATGCGGAATGCCTTCATAGACGGACAATTCCAGCATTTTGGGATCGACCATGATGAAGCGGCACTTCTGCGGCGGCAGGCGATAGAGGAGCGACAGGATCATCGTGTTGATCGCGACGGATTTGCCGGAACCCGTCGTTCCCGCGATCAACAGATGCGGCATGCGCGCGAGATCCGCTATCACCGGCGTTCCCGCGATGTCTTTGCCGAGCACGATGGGAAGCGATCCCGCATGTTCCGAATAGCAATCGGAGCTGAGAAGTTCGCGCAAGTAAACGACCTCGCGTTTCTTGTTCGGAAGCTCGATGCCGATGACGTTGCGGCCCGGAACAACCGCGACGCGTACCGCCGTCGCGCTCATGTTCCGCGCAATGTCGTCGGCCAGCGAGATCACGCGCGAAGCGCGCGTGCCGGGCGATGGCTCAAGCTCGTAGAGCGTCACGACGGGGCCCGGGCTGACTTTCGTGATCTGCCCATAGACGCCGAAATCGGCGAGCACGGATTCAAGGAGTTTCGCGTTTTTCTCAAGCGCCTCTTCCGACAAGTCCGCGCGCGTTTGCTTCGCGGAATCCGGCCATTGAAGAAGCTCAAGCGGGGGAAGGGCCTGAGGTTCGTCCTGACGGAAAGCAAGCTTCGACTGCTTTGTCGCTTGCGGCGGCCTTTGCACGAGGTTTGCTTTCTGTTTTTTTGACGGAAGCTTGATGCGCAGGGCCGGTTTTTCGTCTCCGTCCTCGGACTCTTCGTCGGCGTTTTCGGCGTCGGCTTTGCGGTTCCACGGCCGCTTTAAGGAGTCTTCCTCGATCTCTTCTTCGTCCTTATCCAAGCCGTCTTCTTCGAAATCTTCTTCATGGCGGTTCCGCAGTTTGTGCCAGACATGCGAAACGGCATCGTAAAGGAAATCGCTTACAGCCAGCGCGGATTCGTGGATAAAAGCGAAAAAGCCGTGCCATTCGCCGAGAGTCAAGGCCGCAGCCATATGAAGCACGCCGAGCGTGACGATCAACATGACAAGCGCGATCATGACGGCGCCCGCCGTTCCGGGCAATACATAGGAAAGCAAGCCGTTTAAAATCTTTCCGCCCGCGTTTCCGACGCTTAATGTTTCAAGCGTAGGAATCTTTGATGTGAGAACGGCGAAAAAGGTGCTTGTCGTGAAGAGGGCCAGAAGAACCGCGAGAAGACGGCCCAAAAACAAATCGAGTTTCCGGCCCGCGAAGAGAATCCATCCCCACGCTAGAAAAAGAAGGCACAAAAGATAGGAGGCGGCGCCGAAAACCTGCCATAGCAGATCGGCGACATAGCTTCCCGGACGACCGAGAAGATTATGGACGGTCTCGCGGCTGGTCCATGTGTCGAGCGAAATATCGGAAGGGTCGTAGCTTGCCAAAACGACGCAAAGGACAACGGCAAGACACGCAAGCGCAAGTCCTTGCAACCGCATAAAAAAGAGCTGAATGGATTGAAAAAGCGATTCCGGAATCAAGCGCGAGGATCGCGCGCGTGAACGTGAGCTTCGTATAAGGGGGCGTGACGGCATGGGCTTTGAAAACAGACTTTCGATGAATTGATTCTCATTGAATCTAATACGAATTCTTCAATGATATAACAGATAAATCGCGCGATTGACCTCATTCCGCGCATCGTGTTAGAGCCGACACAGCGCCCGCAATCAGCTGCGCTTATAAAAAAGCAATGAAGAAATAAAGGGTTGAAGGCCTTTCTTCTAGGCGTGCCTTAACTGCATTTTGATGGGGCCGTCGGCGCGCCCATGAATAAACTGATCGACGTAGGGGTTGCCCGAATGATCGATATCGTTTTTATGGCCCGTCCAAATGATTTTGCCTTCGTAAAGCATCGCGATGCGATCCGCGATTTTACGCGCGCTTGCCATGTCGTGCGTAATGGAAAGAGCCGTTGTGCCAAGCTCACGGACGCATTTGACGATAAGTTCGTTGATGACGTCCGCCATGATCGGGTCGAGGCCGGTCGTCGGTTCGTCGAAAAAAATAATCTCCGGCTTTGCCGCGATCGCGCGGGCCAGCGCGACTCGTTTTTGCATGCCGCCCGAAAGTTCCGCCGGATAAAGCTCGCCCACATCGGGGCCGAGTCCCACGGAGGCCAAGGTCGCTATCGCGCGTTCTTTGGCTTCCCTGCGCTTCATGTGTTGAGCCTTCAAGAGTTTGAAAGCGACATTTTCCCAAACGGAAAGCGAGTCGAAAAGGGCCGATCCCTGAAACAACATGCCGAACTTGGCAAGATGCTCGTCGCGCCTGCGGCCGCGAAGGCCGATCGTGTCTTCGCCGTCGATTTTGATAGAGCCGCTTTCGGGCTCCAGAATGCCGAGAATGGACTTCAACAAAACCGATTTGCCGGTTCCCGATCCGCCAATCACGACGACGGATTCCGATTTGCCAACGGCCAGGTTCAGACCCCGCAAAACGGACTTTTCATTAAAGGATTTCGTGACGCCTTTGATTTCGATTTTCGGCGTATGGGGAGAGCTATTTTCCAAAGAACAACCCCGTGAGAAGATAGTTGAAGACGAGGATCAGGATCGAAGCCGAAACAACGGCATTTGTCGTCGCCGCGCCGACGCCTTGCGCGCCGCCCTTGGAATTGAACCCGTTATAGCATCCCATCAGGGCTACAATAAAGCCGAACATGGCAGCCTTCCAAAGGCCGGAGGCCACGTCGCGATGTTCAAGATATTTCCACGTTTCCGTAATGTAGTTGGCGGCGTTGAAATGAAGGCGATAGACGCTGACGAGAAAACCGCCGAAAACGCCCACGATATCCGCGATGACGACGAGAAGCGGCAGCATCAGGGTTCCGGCCAAAAGACGGGGAACGATAAGGTATTTATAGGGATTGGTCGAAAGCGTCGTCAGAGCGTCGATTTGCTCCGTCACGCGCATGGTGCCAAGCTCGGCCGCGATCGCGGCGCCTATGCGGCCCGCGACCATCAAACCGGCCATGACGGGGCCGAGTTCGCGCGTGATCGAAAGGACGACGACGGTCGGAATGGCGCTTTCGGCGTCGAAGCGAGAAAAACCGGAATAACTTTGCAGCGCGAGAACCATGCCTGTGAAGAGGGCGGTCAGGCCCACAACGGGAAGCGAATAATAGCCGATATCGACGAACTGCCGCACAATTTGACCAAGATAAAGCGGCCAACGGAAGCAATGGCTGATCGATCGCGCGGTAAAATAGGCGAGGCGTCCCGTCGCCGACAGAAAGCTGAGAAAAGTTCGACCGATTGTGGCAAGAGGATTCATGGCGCTTTGACGAAGGTTGGCGGCGTTGAGAGAATCTTGGCTTCTTTGTTCAGCGAAGGCTAACGAAGGCTTGTTTTTGTGTCAACAGATGCGGCTTGGCAAGGGAATAATCGATCCTAAAAGACGATCCTTAAAAGTTTTTCACTTTACGCCGTCCAATCTTTAGAATCGTGCGTTAAAGGAGCGAGAGAACGACGGGCGTATGATCCGAGGCTTTTTCGAGCGCGCGCGGCTTTTTATCGATGATGCAGGATGCCAGCCGATCTACGGCTTCGGGGGAAAGAAGGAAGTGGTCGATGCGAAGCCCTTCATTCTTTTGCCATGCGCCCGCCTGATAATCCCAGAATGTGTAGGCTTCTGTTTCATGCGCGTGAAGGGCGCGGAAGGCGTCCGTGTATCCCGAATGGATAAGCTCGCGAAAAGCCTTGCGCGTTTCAAGCGCGTAGAGGGCATCGCCTTCCCATGCTTGGGGGGCGTATACGTCTTCCGGTTCCGGAATGACGTTAAAATCGCCGCCGAGAATGACGGCGCGCTCGGTTTTCAGCAATTCGTCCATGCGCGATTTAAGGCGGCTCATCCATGCCAGTTTATAAGCGTATTTATCGCTTCCCAAAGGATTGCCGTTCGGAAGATAGAGACTCGCGACGCGCAAATCGTGAACGGTGCCTTCGATATAACGGGCATGGGCGTCGTCTTTATCGCCCGGAAGAGAGATCATAAGATCCGTGACGGGGTGACGGCTTATAAGGGCGACGCCGTTATAGGATTTTTGTCCGACGACATGGGATTGATAGCCCAAGGCTTGAAAATCGAGGGCAGGAAAGGTCTCGGCCTCGCCTTTGGTTTCTTGCAAAAGAAGGATATCGGGTTCGTTCGCGTGCAGCCAATCGAGAACGATGGGCAACCGCGCCCGTATCGAATTGACGTTCCATGTCGCGATGTGCATGGCTTGTTCTCCCTCGTGCTGAATATACTTGGGTTTCTTCGAAACCCGAAAAAGACATTCGCAAAAAAGTCAAACGCGTGCCGCGTTTAAGTGTTTTTGCGAAAAGGCATTCTCGGCTTTCCAAGGAAACCGAGTATATTACAAAAATCTTTCAAGAGAGCTAGCCAAACGCGTTTTCGCCCATTAATCTTACGTCATGACAAAAGACATGTACGATTCGGGCGAAATCACCGCCCCTTACGCGACGAAAGCTCAGGAAACCCGCGGACGCTTTGTGCCCGAGGCGATGAGCACGACGCGCACCGAGTTCCAACGCGATCACGACCGGATCATCCATTCGGGCGCCTTTCGCAAGCTGCGCAACAAAACGCAGGTTTTTATCGAAAACGAGGGCGACTATTTTCGCACGCGCCTGACCCATTCGCTTGAAGTCGCGCAGATCGCGCGTTCCGTGGCGCGGGCGCTCGGCCTCAATTTCGATTTAACGGAAACCATCGCTTTGGCCCACGACCTCGGCCACACTTGCTTCGGGCATGCGGGCGAGGCGGCCTTGGCCGAATGCATGAAACCCTATGGCGGGTTTTCGCACAACGAGCAGACCTTTCGCGTTTTGACGCAGCTTGAACACCGTTATATCGGGTTCGACGGCCTGAACCTGACATGGGAAACGCTCGAAGGCGTCGTCAAGCACAACGGCCCCATGGCTGCGGAGGACGGTTCGATACAGACTGCGCCCTCCATCGCCGCGTTTAACGAGAAATACGATCTTGAACTCACGACCTTTGCGGGGCCAGAGGCTCAAGTCGCCGCGCTTGCCGACGAAATCGCTTACAACACGCATGATATCGACGACGGATACCGCGCGGGATTCTTCAATTTTGACGACCTTAAGGATCTCCCCCTGTTCGGGCCCATCCTCGAAGACATGTTGCGCCATCATCCGGAAGCCGAAAAAGACCGCATCATGAACGCCGTTGTTCGTCAGGTCATCGGCACGATGGTGACGGATCTTTTGGATACGACGCGCGCCGCGCTTATGATTCTGAAGCCGATGGCGGCGCAGGATATCCGCAGGGCGAAGGAGCAGACCGTGCGCTTCAGCTTCGCGATGCAGCAACACATGAACGTTCTTCGCGCCTTTTTGACGAAGCGCATGTATTGGCACAGCAAGGTCAACCGCGTTTGCACGAAATCCGAACGCATCGTCAAAGAAATGTTCGCGTTCTTTATGGAGCATCCGAGCTGTCTGCCGAAGGATTGGTACAATCCTTTGCGCGAAGGCAAGCATGACGACGCGTTCAAGGCGCGCCTGATCGCGGATTATATAGCGGGCATGACGGATCGCTATGCCGTTCGGGAACATAGGGCTTTGTTCTCGACCGAAACGATGGTCTAGGCGTGCCCTCACTTGAAATGAGTTGGCTGCGAATAGGGGCCTGATGAAATGATTTCTCAGCCAGAGCTGTTTGCGCAGCCGCCTGTAAGATCCAATTTCGGGCGCCGGCCGCCGAAAAAAAAGGGGCCGCCGAGCAGGGTTGTTCTCATTCTTGTGCTTCTCTTGATCGGCGCGGGCGGCGGCATTGCTGTTGGAAAATTTTTTGGTTCTTCCAGCCAGCCCTCCGAAATTCCGACCATGAAAGCCGAGCTTCCGCTTAAGCATAAGCCGGATCAACCGGGCGGGATCGATATTCCGCATCAGGATGTCACGGTTTTTCAGCAATTGGACGGCAAGGAAAGCCCGCCTCAAGGCGGCGTCGAGCATCTGCTTCCGCCGCCTGAAATGCCTCAACAGATCGCCGAAGCGCCAGCGACTCAACCGGCTTTGACGGCGACTTCCGGCGGCGCTTCGGTCGTTCCGGCGGTTTCACCGCTTGCGCCGGTCGAGACGGAGCCTGCGCCTGCGACCGTTCCCGAAGCCGCAACGCCACAGCCGATTTCGCAGGTCGCGCCGGAACCGCAAGCGCAGGAATCGCCGCTGTCCACGGCTACAACAGTCGAAACGCCAGCCGTTGCCGTCAAACCTTCTTTGACAACGCCTTCAAAGGACAAAAAGCCCGCGGCGAAGGCAAATGCCAAGCAAAAACCTAGGATCGCTGCGTCTGCAAAATCTGCTGAACAGGCACCTGCGACGAATGCAGGATCCCTGCCGGCGGAGCTTTTCAAGACAGGGACGGTTCCCGATAAGTATAAAACGGCGAATGCGGCGGCGCCTTCTTCTTCAAAAGCGAAACGACGCATCCAACTGGCGTCCTTGCCGGACAAACAGGCGGCCGAGGCGGAGCTTGTCCGGCTTCAGCATAAGCTTTCATCCCAACTTGGAAGCGCCAGGCTTTATATGATGAAAGCGACTCTTTCGAGCGGAAAAACCCTTTACCGCGTTCAGACCGAAGCTTTGCCGGAAGGCGAAGCGGAAAAGCTTTGCGCGGCGATGAAGGCGAAGAAAACGAGCTGCGCCCTTGTTCGGCCTTAAGCGACAACAAAAGGATTGCCGATGAAGCCCATCATTTTCGGCCTTGAAGGAAAGGAACTTGCGCCGGACGAGGCTTCCTTTTTCGCAAGATCCGATCCTTTCGGCTTTATTCTTTTTCAGCGAAACATCGAAACGCCGGAGCAGGTCAAAACGCTGATCGCGGATTTGCGCGCGACGGTCAAACGTTCCGATGCCCCCATCTTCATCGATCAGGAAGGCGGGCGCGCGGTGCGCTTGAAACCGCCGCATTGGGAACGTCTTTCCTCCATGCGCGTTATCGGCGACTTGTACACGGTCGATCCGCAGAAAGGCCGCGAAGCGATGAGTCTCCACGCGCGGCTGACGGCGCATAAGCTTCACGCTTTGGGCATCATCGGCAATTTGGCCCCTGTTCTCGATCTCGCAATCGAAGGCGCTTCCGACGTTATCGGCGACCGTTCCCTTGGGAATGATCCCGCCATGATTACAGAGCTTGGAACAATCGCTTGTAAAACCTATCTTGCAAACGGCGTTCTTCCCTGCATCAAGCATCTGCCGGGCCATGGGCGCATGAAGGTCGATCCGCATTTCGATCTTCCGCTTATCGATACCCCGTTGGACGTTTTGCGCGCGGAGGATTTCAAGCCTTTTATCGCTTTGAAAGACATTCCGCTCGGCATGACAAGCCATGGGATTTTTCTCGCCCTCGATAAAAATTTGCCCGTTTCGATCTCACCGAAGATTCACAGCGAGATTATTCGCGGCGAGCTTGGATTTGGCGGCCTTCTTTTTTCGGACGATCTGGCCATGAAGGCTTTGTCGCCGTCCTTCGGCGAAAACGCGCAAAAGGCGCTTGCGGCGGGCACCGATATCGTCCTTTATTGCAAGGGCGGCATGCGGGAAATGCTGGAGATCGACGCGGCCGTCGGCGAGATCGCGCAAGAAATTCTTGGTAAATGGCGGAATGCTTTAAAGCTTGTCAGAGAGCCCGAGCCTGCCTACGATCCCGCGCCTGATATCAAACGTTTTCGCGAGCTTGAAAGTTTACTGACTTGACCCTGGAAATTGTCACGGAATCGCCGCCCGAGGCGATCCTTCCGCCTTCGCAGAACGATCTGGTCGTCGCCCTTGAAGGGTTCGACGGGCCGATCGATCTGTTGTTGAGCCTCGCACGCGAGCAAAAACTCGATCTTTCGACGATTTCCATTTTGGCTTTGTCGGAACAATATCTGGCCTATATTTCCGCCGCGCGGAAATTGAAACTGGAGCTTGCCGCCGATTATCTCGTCATGGCGGCGTGGCTCGCCTATCTGAAGTCGCGTCTGCTTTTGCCGGAACCTCCAACGGACGAACCCAACGCGGCGGACATGGCCGAAGCCTTGAAGTTTCAGCTTCTCCGACTTGAGGCGATGCAAAAAGCTTCGCAGAGAATTCAGGAACGGCCGCAACTCGGCGCCGATATTTTCCTTCGCGGCAATCCGCCCGAGATCGAGATTTTGGAAAAACCGCGCTATTATCTGCCGCTTTATGATCTTCTGGCCGCTCTAAGCGGGCCTTTGCGGCGTCGCAAGCCCGAGACTTACAGCATCAAGCCGATGCGGCTTTTCTCGCTTGAGGAATGCGTTTCGCGCATGCGTCGGCTGTTTGGCGTCGGCCCCGATTGGAACGTACTTCAAAACTTTTTGCCGTCGTTTTCGACGGAAGAGACGATCGAGACGAAATCGGCTCTGGCTTCGACTTTCGCCGCGACGCTCGAACTTGTGAAATCCGGCGAGCTTGAAATCAGGCAGGATGGAACCTTCGCGCCCATTTTTCTTCGCCGGCGCGAACATATGACAACGGAAAACGAAGAATGACGATTGAGAATGAACGCGACATGGACATGGATCTTCGCCTTTTGGAAGCGATCCTTTTTGCGCAGACCGAACCCGTGACCGAAGCGATGCTCCTCGAGCAAATGGGCGAGGGCGCCGACCTTTTGCCGCTTTTGAAAAAGCTTCAGGAGGATTACGCCGCGCGCGGCGTCAATTTGGTCGAGACGGGTGGAATCTGGAGCTTTCGGACGGCGGAAGATTTGATCGGACGTCTTAAAATCACCAAACAACCGCGCCGGAAATTGCCGCGCGCGGCTTCGGAAGTTCTCGCCATCATCGCCTATCATCAGCCCGTCACGCGGGGCGATATCGAAAGCATTCGCGGCGTCGAGACAAGCCGCGGGACGCTCGATCTTTTGCTTGAGCTGGGCTGGATCCGCCCGGGCAAAAGGCGCGAGGTTCCGGGCCGTCCGCTCACATGGAAAACGACGCCCGATTTCCTGAGCCATTTCAATCTCGGATCATTGACCGAATTGCCGGGCATGGACGATTTGAAGGCTGCCGGTCTTTTGGATGCGCGGCCTGTTCTTGCGAATGTCGCGATGGACAAAGAAAGCGGAAATGCCGCCGCCGAGCCGGAGGAAGACGATTTCTCGGAATGGGTCGAAGATGAGGTGGCGGGATAAAAATAGCGCCTTCTTACAATCCCATTTGTTTCTCAGCCAATAACAAGACTATGGGATCTCTGTTTTCGCGGAAGCATATAAAAAACCCCTCGGCTTTCGGGCGCGAGGGGTTCTTTATTTTAGCGGATTTCTTATTTTGTTTTATCCTTATTCTTCCCCAAATTGATCGCGACGAAGCGGAGGTCGCCCTTGCGATCGACAAGAAGAAGGATCGGTTTTCCGTCCTTTTTGGCCTTGCGGACAAGATCGTTCAGATCTTTGGCTGAGCCGATTTCCTGTTGCGCGACTTCGCTGATGACGTCGCCGACCTGAAACCCATAGTCTGCCGCGACGCCGCTTCCCGCAACGCTGGTCACAACCACGCCCGAAACGCTCTTTTCGATTTCAAAGCGTTTCCTGTTCGCGTCCGTGAGAGGCGCTACGCTCAGGTCAAGATCTTCAACCTTATCGGCGCTTGGCACCTCGGGTTCTTCCTGATCCTGATCGGCGTTCTTGTCCTGCGCTTCCTCATGCGTTTCAAGTTCGCCGACCTTGACGTGCAGGGTGATTTCCTTGCCCTTGCGGATCACGGTCATCGGAACCGTTTTCCCGATCTCCGTTTCGGCGACGATGCGCGGAAGCTTGTGCATCTCGCTTATGTCCTTGCCGTCAAAATTGACGATCACGTCGCCGGGTTCCACCTTCGCCTGCGCCGCAGGGCCGTCCGCGTTCGCGCTCGAGACGAGCGCGCCGCGCGCAGCGCCGATTCCAAGACTGTCCGCGATTTCCGGCGTCACGGCCTGAATGCGAACGCCAAGCCAGCCGCGCCGCGTATGGCCGGTCGCTTTAAGCTGCTCGATCACGCTTTTGGCCATCTCGGAAGGAATGGCAAAGCCAATGCCGATCGAACCGCCGGAGGGCGAGAAAATGGCCGTGTTGATTCCGATGATCTCGCCATCCATGTCGAACATCGGCCCGCCCGAGTTGCCGCGATTGATGGGCGCGTCGGTTTGCAGATAATCGTCATAGGGGCCGGAATTGATGTCGCGCGCGCGCGCTGAAATGATGCCCGTCGTGACCGTTCCGCCCAAACCGAACGGATTGCCGATCGCCATAATCCAATCGCCCACCCTGACTTTGTCGCTGTCGCCCCATGGCGCCGCCGTCAGCGGCTTTTTGGTGACGACTTTCAGAAGAGCGAGATCCGTTTTCTTGTCCTTGCCGACGACCGTGGCCGTCAGATTGGTGTCGTCCTGAAGAATGACCGTAATTTCGTCGGCATCCTGAATGACGTGATAATTCGTAACGATGTAACCCGCCGGATCGATGATGACGCCGGATCCCAGCGAGGTCGTTTTGTGTTTATGCGGTTTTCCGTTTTCGTCTTTGCCGTGTTTTTCCTTGAATTCCTTGAAAAATTCCTCAAACGGCGAGCCCGGAGGAAGCTGGAGATCGGGAAAATCTTCCGTGTCGTCTTTTGCGGAAACGGTTTGAGTCGTGGAAATGTTGACGACGGCGGGTAAAAGCTTTTCCGCCAGATCGGCGAAACCCGTAGGCCCGCTATGCGCCTGCGCATCGATGGGGCGGCAAAGGGCGACAAACACAAAAAGAGAGGAAAGCAAGAAGCGAGAAAGGCGTTTCATGATCGTTTCCTTGGTAGGCTGGGGATGTGTTTTCCGAGTCTTTATCTAGTGATAACATTGTGGCATCGCAAGGGCATTAAGAACCTGTGCATGATCTTTTTATCTTGGGCTGCAAATCAAGTCTTTCTGCGCTTCCGCTCCTCACGTACCCAAACGTACGCTGCGGTGCGGCCTGCCTTGCCGAAGCCTTGGCGTAGGCAGGTTCTCGAAATCCTTGATTTTCGCCTCAACCTAAAAAGATCCTGAACAGGCTCTAAGGCGCGTTTCCGACCGCATTGAAATACTTAAAGAAAGAATTGTCGGGCGCAAGGATAAACGTCGTCGTATCCGGTTTGAGCGCCTCGCGATAGGCTTGAAGCGAGCGCCAGAAAGCGAAGAATTGAGGATCCTTGTTGGTCGCTTCGGCCATGATCTGGAGCGCCTTGCTTTCGCCTTCGCCCTTAAGCTTTTCGGCTTCGCCTTGGGATTCGGCGAGGATGATCGTCGCCTGACGGTCGGCGTCCGACGTCGTTTGCAACGCTTCCTGTTGGCCCGTCGCGCGAAGCTGGGCCGCTTCCTGTTCGCGTTGCGAACGCATGCGCGCAAAGATCGCGTCGCTCGTTTTTTGGGGAAGATCGGTGCGGCGAATGCGCACATCGACGATCTCGATTCCGAAATCCTTCGCCTCAAGATTCAGCTGATCGCGAATCTTGCCCATGACGGCGTCGCGTTCCGGCGAAAGAAGAACGGCCAATTTGACCGAGCCTAAAACGCTGCGCAAATCGGCGTTCAAAAGGCTGCCGAGACGGTCGCGGGCGATCCGCTCGTTGCTGAGACGCTGGTAGAAAAGAAGCGGATCGACGATCCGAAAACGCGCGAAAGCGTCCACCTCCAGCGGTTTTTGCTCCGCCAGAATGATTTCCTGCGTCGGGGCGTCGACGGCCAACACGCGATTTTCAAAAAAAGAGGCGCTTTGAATAAACGGTATTTTGAAATGAAGCCCCGGTTTGTGCGTCACGCGAACGACTTCGCGAAACTGCGCAACGATGGCTTGCTCCGTTTGCGGGACGACATAGAAGCAATCCATCAACGCGAAAAGACCGAGAAACAAAAGACCCAAAAGCGATAAAAGGCGGAAATTGTTCATGATCGGCCTCAATTCTTATCCGCGTCCGGCGGCGTACCGTCGGTGGGGCGCTGTTTGTCGTGCATCAGATCGCGGAGCGGAAAATAGGGAACGCCGCCGCCGCCCGCGTTTTTGTCGACGATAATTTTTTGCGTGTTCGACAGGATGGTTTCCATCGTTTCCAGATAAAGCCGCCGCGCCGTCACGTCCTTGGCGTTGTCATAGGCCCCCAGAACTTCCTTAAAACGAGCCGCTTCGCCCTGGGCAATGGCGACTTTCTGGTCGCGATAGGCCATGGCCTGCTGCACGATCTGGGCCGCCTGACCTTTGGCGTTGGGGATAACGTTGTTGACGTGCGCCGCCGCCTGATTCTGGAAACGCTCCTGATCGAGCCGCGCGTTCACGACGTCCTGAAACGCCGCCTTGACCTCGTCGGGCGCCGCGACGGTTTGCAAATTGATTTGCGAAACCACGATTCCCGCGTTGTATTCATCCATCAACGACTGAAGCCTTTCGCGCGCCACGTCCGCAATCTGGCCGCGCCCGTCCGTCAGGGCGAATTCAAGCTTGTTCTGGCCGATAACGTCGCGCATCACGCTTTCGGCGCCCATCTTGATGGTCTGTTCGGGGTCGCGAATTTCGAAAAGAAACTTCTGAACGTCGTTGACGCGCCAGAAGACCGTGAACTGGACGTTGATGATGTTCTCGTCCTGCGTCAGCATAAGGCTTTCTTCGGGGACGGTTTTCATCTCGCCGCCATTCCGGCTCGTGCGGCGGAATCCGATTTGAATCTCGTTTTGCGAGGTCACGACGGGAAGAAGGACTTCTTCGATGGGTTCCGGCAGATGGTAATGAAGCCCCGAAGGTTCCGTCCGGTCATAAGCGCCAAAACGCATAACGACGCCGACCTGATCCGTCGCGACTTGATAAAATCCGCTTAACAACCAAAGGCCGAACAAAACGGCAAGCGCGGTAAACGCGATGTTGTAAGGCTGGCGATCCTTGCGGTTGAAGAAAGCGTTGAGCTTGTTCATAAGCTCGGAAAGATCCGGCGGGCGGCCCTGATTATCGGACGGGCCGCCTGTGTTGGAAGATTTGCGCGACCACGGGTTCGGATTTTCCGGTTGCTCTTTTTTCGGGCCTTGATTGCCGCCGAAGGGCCCCCAAGGGCCATTGTTTTGGCCGTCGTTGTTGTTCCAGGACATATGAGATCCGAATGTGAGGAGATGGCCCCCCGAGTATGAAGGCCGTGGACGAAATGTCAATTTCGATGTCATTAAATACGCGGATTTTGATAGATCATCAACAAACATAAAAAATTGTCATTCCCGCGAAGGCGGGAATCCAGTGGGCCCATGTCAATGGGCCGCATGAGTCAAAACTATTGCAAATAAGCGCTTACCTGCGTCACTGTTGACTCTTCCGCCGCGCAGACGCGCGGCCACTGGATTCCCGCCTTCGCGGGAATGACGCCCGTTTTTTTGATTCAAATAATTGAAGGATGATTAGTTTCGATGTGCCTTGGCGCGCGCGTGTTTTTTCTGTGTTTTATCCGGTTTGCTATCCTCGATGATCTTGAAGGCCATCGCGCCCGTCAACGGGTCGGCGTTGTCGAGTTGGGCCTTGACCGGCATGCCGATTTGAAAAATACGGCCCGTTCTTTGTCCCACAAGCGCCTGCCTTTTCTCATCGAGCTGATAATAATCGTGGGGCAGGACTTTGAACGGCACAATGCCGTCCGCGCCCGTTTCGTCGAGCCTTACGAAAAGTCCGTAGCGGCTGACGCCGCTGATGCGCGCCGGAAAAATCGTCTCTATCTTGTCGGCAAGGAAGAGGCTTGTGTAGCGATCGACGACTTCGCGTTCGACCGTAACGGAGCGTCTTTCCGTATCGGAGATATGCTCGCCGGTTTCCTTCAATTTTTTTTGCTGCTCGTCCGACAGGCCGTCATCGCCGAGTTTGTTGATGCGGATCAGACCGCGATGAACGACAAGATCCGCGTAGCGGCGGATGGGCGAGGTGAAATGCGCGTATTTGGCAAGCGCCAAACCGAAATGACCTACATTTTCGGGGCTATAAACGGCCTGCGACTGCGTGCGAAGAATCATTTCGTTGACGACTTGCGCATGCGGTTTTCCTGCCGCGTTCTCAAGGATATGGGTCAGCATGCGGGGATGAAGTTGCTTGCCGGCAATGAGCGAGATATCGAGACTTTCTAAAAATTCGCGCAAAACTTCCTGTTTGATTTCGGTCGGTTTGTCGTGAATGCGATAAAGGCAAACGCCGCCCTTGTTTTCAAGCTGCGCCGCCGCCGCGACGTTGGCCGCGATCATGAACTCTTCGATCAGCTTGTGGCTATCCATCTGCTGACGCCGCACGATGGCTTTCACGGTTCCGTCCTTGTTCAGGAGAACCTTGCGTTCGGGCAGATCGAGCTCCAGCGTGCCGCGCTTGACGCGCGCGCGCATGAGGCAGCGATAGGCTTCATAAAGCGGTTTGATGATGGGCTCGAAAAGGGGGGCGATCGTCCCATCCGGATTGCCGTCAAGCGCGTTCTGGACTTGTTCGTAGGTCAGGCGCGCGTGGGATTTCATGAGGCCGCGTGTAAAACGCCAGCGCGTGATCTCGCCTTCTTCATCGATCCAGATATGCGCGGCCATGCAGGCGCGTTCGACGTTCGGTTTCAGCGAGCAAAGCTCGTTGCTGAGCGCCTCCGGCAACATGGGGACGACGCGGTCGGGAAGATAGGTCGAATTGCCGCGCCGATAGGCCTCGCGATCGAGCGCGCTTCCGGGCCTCACGTAATGCGCGACGTCGGCAATCGCCACAATGAGATGCCAGCCGTTTTGATCCGTCTTTTCGGCAAACACGGCGTCGTCGAAATCGCGCGCATCCTCGCCGTCGATGGTGACGAGCGGAACGGAGCGCAGATCTTCACGGTCGCCGAGCATGACGGGCTTCGCCGCTTCGGCCTCCTTGACGACCTCATCCGGAAATTCGGTCGGAACTTGATGGGCATGCAAGGCGATAAGGCTGAGATTATGCGGATCGTCCTTAGTGCCGATGGATTTTTCGATAACCGCCTCGATGCGGCCCTGTTTCGTATTCGCAGACGTTTTTGCGACGACGAGATGGCCGTCAAACTTCTCGGCGAGGGCCGCGTTTTTTAAAAAATAGTCGTTTTTATTGCGGCGGTTCGAGGGAATAAGCGCCCAGCCGAATTTGGCCTTCTGCACAAGGCCGACGACGATGGCGTTTGACGTTTCCTCTGCGCGGGCCGGTTTTGGTTTCTTGTCGGAAAATCTTCCGCGCTTTTTGCGGTCGAGGGGCGGCCTATCCTTGACGTCCGTTTTCTTTTTCTTGCTTCGAAAAGAAGGCCGTTTTGCCACGTCTATTCCTTTTTGGTTTTAGGCTTCTTGGCCTTGGATGCAGGCTTTTTCTTAGGCGCTTTTTCTTTCGGCGCGGCTTTTTCTTTAACGGCCTTGCCTTTTTTCGGCGCAGGGCCCTTGGCGATCTTGGCCGCCAAAATCTCGATGGCCTGATCGAGCGTCAGTTCCTCGGGATCGTAGGATTTCGTCACCGTCGCCATAACCTTGTTCCATTTTACGTAAGGCCCAAAACGGCCCTTGTTCAGCGTCACGGGCTTCGAATCTTCCGGATGATCGCCCAAAGCCTTGCCTGCAGAGCCGCCGCCGCGACGACCTTTGTCGGGTTCCGCCAGAAGCACGACGGCGCGGTTCAGGCCGATGCTGAGCACATCGTCGCCCTCGGTGAGGTTTTTGTAGCGCGATCCCATTTTGAGATAGGCGCCGAAACGGCCAAGGCCGGCAAAGATGATCTCGCCCGTTTCCGGATGCGCGCCCACTTCGCGCGGCAGATTGAGAAGCTGCAACGCCGTATCGAGAGACACAAGGTTGGGATCGATCCCTTTCGGCAAAGACACGCGCTTGGGTTTCGGCGCGTCGCTTTTCTTTTTCGCGCGCTTCTTTTTCGGTTCCTCGACGACTTCTTCCGTTACGGCTTGCGGGGCGGGGCCGAGCTGCACATAGGCGCCATACGGGCCGGAGCGGGCGGTAACAGGAAGTTTCGTGACGGGATCCAATCCAAGCTCGCGCGGCGCCATCGGCGCGTTGGATCCATCGCCTTCGCCGCCGTTGATCGCCAAGGGCCGCGTGTTCTTGCAGGTCGGATAATTGGAACAGCCGATGAACGCACCATAGCGGCCAAGCTTGAGGCCCATACGTCCCGTACCGCAAAGCGTGCAAACGCGCGGATCCTTGCCGTCTTCGCCGAGCGGGAAAAAATGAGGCCCGAGGACTTCGTCGAGCGCGTCGATGACGTCCGATATTTTAAGATCTTTCGTGCCGGCGATCGCGCCGGAAAAATCCTTCCAGAAATCGCGAATGACGTTCTTCCACGCCAGCTTGCCTTCAGAAATCTCGTCGAGTTTTTCTTCGAGATCCGCCGTGAAATCATAGGCGACGTAATGGCCGAAGAAATTCTCGAGGAACGTCGTGACGATGCGACCGCGGTCCTCGGGAATGAATTTCCGTTTGTCGAGCCGGACGTAATCGCGATCCTGAAGCACCTGCATGATGCTGGCGTAAGTCGAAGGACGCCCGATGCCCAGTTCTTCAAGCCTTTTCACGAGCGTCGCTTCCGAATACCTTGGCGGCGGCTGCGTGAAATGCTGTTCCGGCGTGATTTTTTCCGTTTTCAGAGGATCGTTCGTATTGAGAACGGGAAGCCGCGCGCCGCTTGTCGCGCCGTCTTCTCCCGTTTTATCGGAATCTTCATCCCTGTTTTCCTGATAAACGCGAAGCCAGCCGTCGAAAGCGACCGTCGAGCCGCTTGCGCGAAAACGGGATTTGGCGTCCGCGCCTTCGATGTCCACCGAAACCTGATCCAAGACGGCGCTCGCCATTTGCGAGGCCAGCGTGCGCTGCCAGATCAATGTGTAGAGGCGAAGGCCGTCGGCATCCAGATAGCGGGCCATTTTCTCGGGACTCCGGCGCATATCCGTGGGGCGGATGGCTTCGTGCGCTTCCTGCGCGTTCTTGGCGTTCGCTTTGTAAAGACGCGGATGTTCCGGAAGATAGGAAGCCCCAAAGTCGCTTTCGATCACGCCGCGCGCCGAGGCGACCGCTTCGCCCGAAAGCGCGACGCTATCGGTACGCATATAGGTAATCAAACCCACCGTTTCGCCGCCGATGTCGAAGCCTTCGTAAAGCTGTTGCGCAAGGCGCATCGTGCGCGTGGCGCCGAGCCCCAAGCGACGCGAGGCTTCCTGCTGAAGGGTCGAGGTTGTGAAAGGCGGGAAGGGGTTTCGCTTGGTTTGCTTCTTTTCGACCGATCCAACTTTATAGGTCTGGTTCGTGAGAATGTTCAGCGCAGCCTGCGCGTCCGCTTCGTTCGCAAGCGCGAATTTATCGAGTTTTTTCCCGTTCAGCATCGTGAGATGCGCGGGAACGGGCTTGCCTTCGTTCGTTTTGAAAAGGCCTTCGATCGACCAATATTCCTGCGCCCTGAAACGCTCGATTTCGGACTCGCGTTCGCAAATCAGGCGTAGCGCTACCGATTGCACGCGTCCCGCCGAACGCGCGCCCGGCAATTTTCGCCAAAGAACGGGAGAGAGCGAAAAGCCGACAAGATAATCCAGCGCGCGCCGCGCCATATAGGCGTCGACGAGGCTTTGATCGATTTCGCGCGGATGCGCAATGGCGTCCGTAACGGTCTGTTTGGTGATTTCGTTGAACGTGACGCGAAAGACTTTCTTCTTCTTGATAATCCCTTTGTCCTGCAACACTTCAAGGACATGCCAGGCAATGGCTTCGCCTTCGCGATCGGGATCCGAAGCGAGATAGACGGCATCGGCCTCTTTGACGGCCTTTGCGATTTCACCGACGGGCTTTGCGGCGCGGTCGCTGAGTTCCCACGACATTGCAAAATCCTCGTCGGGGCGGACGGAGCCGTCTTTCGGCGGCAAATCGCGGACATGGCCGAAGGAAGCGAGCACTTTATAAGTGTCGCCGAGATATTTGTTGATGGTTTTCGCCTTTGCGGGCGATTCCACGATAACGACGTTTTGAGCCACGCTTATGGTTTCTCCTGTACCCCTCATACGAGCAGAGCAACCTTATTGCCGGGTTGGCGCTCGATGCGTCCGGCAAGCTCAAGTTCCAGCAAAAGGGTCAATGCCAAGGAAGGGGACAATTGGCACTCTCGGATGAGTTCGTCAACCTGAACCGGCGAAGGCCCTAGATTCATTAGGATTTTCTCCCTCGATTCGGCGAGAATCTCCGGATCGAAATCCGCTTTTACGCCGTCGAAGGGCAAGGGCGGCCTTTCCGCGAGATGTTTCGGAAGGGCGTAAAGCGCCCGCATAATATCGTCCGCGGACGCCGTGAGCGTGGCCCCTTCGCGTAAAAGATCGTTCGTTCCCTGCGCGCGGGGATCAAGCGGCGAGCCCGGGACGGCGAAGACCTCGCGGCCTTGCTCAAGCGCCAGACGCGCCGTGATAAGTGAGCCGGATTGCCGCGCGGCCTCGACGACGACGACGCCGAGGCTCAGGCCGGAGATGATCCTGTTGCGTCTTGGAAAAAGTTGCGCACGGGGCTCCATCTTCATGGGTTGGTCGGAGACGATAGCGCCCTGCGCGATAAGGCTTTCATAAAGAGCGCGATTTTCTTCGGGATAAATAACGTCAACGCCGCCCGCCAAAACGGCAACGGTTCCCGTGGCAAGACTTGCTTTATGCGCGGCCGTGTCGATGCCGCGCGCCAGACCGGAGACGACGGCGATATCCTGTTTGCCCAAATCGCGGGCCAAAATCTCGGCCATCTTGCGCCCGTTCATCGAGGCGTTCCGCGCCCCCACGATCCCGACGCATCTTTTGTTAAGAAGCAAATCGTGCCCCAGAACGGCCAGTACCGGCGGGGCGTCTTCGATCGCCGCGAGGCTTTCGGGGTAATTCGGATCGCCGGAGAGAAGAAAATGCCCGCCAAGTTTATTAAGCGCCGTGATCTCGTCCTCGATTTGCGCTGCCGAAGGGGCTTGAAGCGCTTTCTTGCGGCCGCCCCGAAGGACGAGATCCGGCAAGGCGCGAAGCGCTTCGGAGGGCGAGGCGAATTTCCGCAACAACTGACGGAACGTTATCGGCCCTATATTCTCCGTCCGCGACAGTCGTATCCAATCGCGACGTTCGGTCGGGCTGTTTGGGGTCATTTCTTTTTCCCGAATTGCGGTTCTCGACCCTTCAAAAGGCGCTGGATATTCGCGGCGTGCTTGATGAAAACGAGAACGCCGAGCGTCAGCATGAGAAGCAAGACGTCGGAACGTTGAAAGAAGAAACAGAAAAGCGGCGTTGACGCGACGGCGACCAGCGCCGCAAGCGAGGAAATGCGGAACAAAAGCGCCGTAAAGAGCCATGTCGCCATCGCGACGAGCCCGATGGGCCAGGCGACGCCGAGCATGATTCCGAAGGACGTCGCAACGCCTTTGCCGCCGTTGAAGCGCAGCCAGACGGGGAAAAGATGTCCCAAAAAGGCGGCTAGCCCCGCAATCTGGCCAAGGCCCGGAAAATAACGCTCGGCAAGAAGAACGGCTGCCGTTCCTTTGCCGCCGTCCAGAAGAAGCGTCGCGAGCGCCAGGCTTTTCCGGCCCGTGCGCAAAACATTCGTGGCGCCGATATTGCCGGAACCGATCCTGCGAATATCGCCAAGACCAGCAAGTTTGGTGCAGAGAAGCCCGAAGGGAATGCTTCCCAGTAAATAGGCGATAAGGGCCGTGGCAAGATAGTCCATGCGGATCTTAATCTCCTCGCGCGCCGAGAATGAGGTCGAGGCAGGCCATGCGCACGGCGACGCCCATCTCGACCTGCTCGAGGATCACGCTGTACCGTGTGTCGTCGGCGAGCGCGGAAGAAATCTCGACTTCGCGATTCAAGGGGCCCGGATGAAGGACGATCGCATCCGACTTTGCAAACTTGATTTTTTCGTGATCGAGTCCCCAAGCCTTAAAATAGTCTTCGCGCGAGAAGTTAAAATTCTCATTTTCCAGCCGTTCGCGCTGGATGCGAAGCATGATAATGGCGTCCGCGTCCTGAAGCCCTTCCTTCATGCTCTCGAAAGCCGGAACGCCGAGGCGGCTCAGGTCTTGCGGCATAAACTCTTTCGGCGCGACAACGCAGGGATGCGCGCCGAATTTTTTCAACAGGCATATGTTGGAACGCGCGACGCGGCTATGCTCGACGTCGCCGCATATCGCGACCTTCAATCCTTCAAGCTTGCCCTTATGCCGTGTCATCGTAAGCGCATCCAAAAGCGCCTGCGTCGGGTGGGCGTTGGAGCCGTCGCCCGCGTTCAAGACGCTTGCCTCGACGATCGAAGCGACTTCCTTCGGCGCGCCGTTCTTGCTGTGCCGGATGACGAAAGAATCGACCTGCATCGCATTCAGCGTGCGCACCGTGTCGAGGAGCGTTTCGCCCTTCGCGGCGGAACTTGCCTCGACGGCGATGTTGACGGCGTCGGCGCCAAGGCGACGCGCGGCGATTTCAAACGAAGTGCGCGTGCGCGTGGAGTTTTCGAAAAACAGGTTCACAATCGTCTTGCCGACGAGCTTGTTGCCTTTTTTTTCGGGCGATCTGTTTTGTTTCGCGTAGTGGGATGCGAGATCGAGAATAATTTGAATGTCCGCGGCGGAAAGCTGTTCGATGCCGAGTAAATGACGATGCGTGAAAGCGGCTGACATAAAGCCTCCGTAATAGGGGATATATGCGGCGACTATAGAACCCGAATGGAGGCGAGACAAATTATATTGTCTTGCGCCACGGCGCAAAAAAGGTACATTCCGGAAATGCCGATAAACATTTCAAAAGAGCAGATTCTTGCCGCTTTGCGCGACGTAAAGCATCCCAAGAACAACGAACTTGGACTCGATCCCGCGAAAATTTCCGGCCTTACGGTCAAAAACGCCGAAAATGGCGCCGAAGTGCGATTCGTTATCGCGATCAATCCGGACGAGGCGGAAACTTTCGAGCCCCTCCGCCAAGCCGCTGAAGAGGCCGTTCGACAGATCGAAGGCGTTTTCACCGTCCATGCCGTTCTGACCGCGCATAAAAAGCAGCTCGAAACGCCAAAGCCGCGCGTCGTGATTGCCGTGGCTTCCGGCAAGGGCGGCGTCGGCAAATCGACGACCGCCGTCAATTTGGCGCTCGCGATGGCGGGCCAAGGGGCGGAAAGGAGCCTGAAGGTCGGGCTTCTCGACGCTGATATTTATGGCCCCTCGGTTCCGCGTCTTTTAGGGGTTCGCGAAAGGCCGACCGTCGATTCCGAAAAGAAGATCGTTCCCATCGTTCGCTTTGGGATCGAGCTTATGTCGATGGGTTTTCTCGTGGACGAGGAAACGCCCATCGCCTGGCGCGGCCCCATGATCCACGGCGCGTTGAAACAGATGATCCACGATGTCGCGTGGGGGGCTTTGGACGTCCTCGTCGTCGACATGCCGCCCGGAACCGGCGACGTTCCGCTAAGTCTCGGGCGCGAGGCCGATCTTTCCGGCGCGGTCATCGTTTCGACGCCGCAGGATATCGCGCTTCTCGACGCGCGCAAAAGCCTCGCCATGTTTCAGAAGATGGAGGTTCCGATCCTCGGAATCGTCGAGAATATGAGTTTCTTTCTTTGCCCGCATTGCGGCGAGCGTAGCGACGTTTTCGGCCATGGCGGCGCCAAAGCCGACGCCGAGCGCCTGAAGGTTCCTTTCTTGGGCGAGATCCCGCTTGCTATCGAATTGCGCGAAACGTCGGACGCCGGAACGCCAATCGTCAGGGCAAAACCGGATTCCAAAGAAGCGCAAATCTATCGCGCGATCGCGGAAAAGATTCTGGCGGCCGTTCCAATTTAACGGACTTCGGATTCGCCGGGCGGCAGCACAGGCGACGAAAACGCGTTGTTTTGTCCCGAGGCTTGCTCATATACGTCCTGAATGATCATGCGGAGCTTCACGCGGTTGGCCATGCGTTCCTGAACCGGCTTCGGAAGATCGGTCATTTTCAGGACGTTCTTTTTCAGGAGCGCCATCACGACGTCTTCGACCGCGCGCGACATTTCGACGTCGGTTTTACGAAGTTCGACCAAGGATTCGCTGACGGTGTCCGGATTTTGGCCGTTCGCGCGCAGGAAGGCGACAAGATCCGGATGATCGTAGGGAACCATTTCCGCGCCGATAATTTGGCGCACCGTGGCTCGCGTAATCTTTCCGTTGGCGTCACGAAAAATATAAGGCATGTTTGGGTCTTCAGAATCGTTGGAATTTAATAAGTTTGAAAAGCTTACACGATTATTGGTTTCCAGAAAATGAATTGCTGAGGCTTAATTTCAGACTGGATTTGATTGGCTGTATGCATTACAAACCGCGCCTTCACCTGTTTTATTCTCTTAGGGGCATCCAATCATGGCAGACAGCGGCGTTTCCGGCGAACGTTTGAAATCCTTTATCGCGCGCATCGAGAAGCTTGAGCAAGACAAAGCGGGCATCATGGACGATATTCGCGATATATATGCCGAAGCCAAGGGAACGGGCTTCGATGTAAAAATTATCCGCCAAATCGTTCGTTTGCGCAAAATGGAGCAGCAAAAGCGCCGTGAAGAAGAGGAATTGTTAGAACTTTACAAAGCCGCCATCGGGATGGAAGTTTAATTATTTTCCTATCCCCTTGCGGGAGAGGAAAAGAGGAAAGAATGAGCTTTTTTGCGACAAAAATCCTCGAATATGTTTTTCTCGATCCCGCAAACCTGATCGCGCTGCTTCTTTTCGGTTGCGGTCTTCTGGCTTATTCCTCTAACGAATACGCTCGCAAAAAGGCCCGAAAAGTCAATTTTTCAATTTTGCTTTTTGTTTTGTTGATCGCCTTTTTTCCGCTTGGCGATTGGATCCTTCGCCCGCTTGAAAACAGCATCAAACTTGAGGCCCCGCCATCCGTCGACGGCATTGTTATGCTGTCCGGCGACGAGCAGCCCTTGCTTTCCGAAACGCGCGGTGTGCCAAGCCTTGGCAGCGCCACGGCGCGCTATTTGAAATTCGCCATGCTCGCAAGGGAATATCCGAACGCCAAGTTGGCTTTTGTGGGGGGTAGCGGATATCTTCACGAAGACGGAAAAACGCCGAACGGCGTGATCGCGCGACGGGTTCTACAGGCTCTTGGAATAGATGAGAAGCGCTTGATCGTCGAAGATAAATCGCGCACGACGTTCGAAAATGCCGTAAACGCCACGGAAATCGTCAAACCGGCCAAAAGCGAAAACTGGCTTCTTGTCACCTCTGCCTTTCATATGCCCCGCGCGCTCGCCTGTTTTCGCACGCAAGGATGGAACGTCTTCCCTGCGCCATCCGATTACAGCACGACGCCTTCGTTTCGGCTTGATCCGCGTTTCGCTTTGACGCAACATCTTGCCGAGCTTTCAACGGCCCTTCACGAGTATTTCGGTTTCCTTCTTTATTGGCTTCAGGGAAAGATCGCCGCGCCATGGGGTTGATGCGCTTTTTGCTCGTCTTTTTCTTATGCCTTTTGTCATCGGCATCCTTTGCGGAAACCGTTTCTTTCCCCGAATGGCTGACGCAAATGAAGGCGGATGCCGTGGCTCAAGGCGTTTCAGAGACGACCGTCGAAGAAGCGCTCGGTCACGTTTCTTTGGACGATCGCGTGCTTGAGCTCGACCAAAAACAACCCGAACAGGCCGTCACATTCGATACTTACGTCAACAAGACGATCACGCCCACGCGTCTTAAGGACGGCCGAAAATTTCTTCGGCAAAATCTTCCGTTGTTGAGGGCCGTCTCAAATCGTTATGGCGTGTCGCCGCAATTCATCGTCGCTCTTTTGGGAATCGAAAGCAGTTTCGGGCGCGGTATGGGGGGATTCAATGTCATCGCGGCGCTTACGACGCTCGCCTATGAAGGACGCCGCGCCGATTTCTTCAGAGGCGAGTTGATCGAAGCTCTTCATATTCTCGATGAAGAAGGTCTTTCGCCTTCCGAACTTCAAGGATCATGGGCCGGAGCCATGGGACAATGCCAGTTCATGCCCTCGACCTATCGTCGCCACGCTGTGGATTATGACGGCGACGGCAGGCGCGATATTTGGAAGGACAAGGGGGATGTTTTTGCCTCCGTTTCCCATTATCTGACGGTCGAAGGTTGGCAGGCGGGTCAGAACTGGGGGCGCGAGGTCAAATTGACAAAACCCCTTCCTGAGGAGGCGATCGGACTCGATCACAGGGAGAATCTTACCGGATGGGCCGAACTTGGCGTGCGGGTCAAGAACGGGAAAGCCCTTCCGGTCAGTAAGTTAGAGGCCTCGCTCATTCAGCCTGACGGGCCGCATGGACGGAGCTTCCTTGTCTATGATAATTTCCGGGCGCTGATGCGATGGAATCGCTCGACTTATTTTGCAACGACGGTCGGCCTCTTTGCCGATCTTCTTAAATGAACAATAACAGATGCCGCTTTTGCCTCGCGCCTCTTTGACGCTTCGTGCCGCGACCCTGCTTATGCTCGGGTCTCTTGCGGCCTGCGCGAGCCATGGGCCTGAAAACGGAAACGCGCCGCGGGAAGGGGCGGGTTACTATAAAGTCGGCAAGCCCTATCAAATCAACGGCGTTTGGTATTATCCGCATGAAGATTACAGCTATGACGAAACGGGCATCGCTTCCTGGTACGGGGCCGATTTTCACGAAAAAGCGACCGCGAACGGCGAAATCTTCAATAAGAACGAGTTGACCGCCGCGCATGCGACGTTGCCGCTTCCGACGCTCGCCCGCGTCACCAATCTGGAAAACGGCCGGTCGATCGTCGTTCGCATTAACGATCGCGGGCCTTTCTCCGGCGCGCGCATCATCGACGTGACGCAGCGCGCCGCCCAGCTTTTGGGATTTGAAAATCAGGGCACGGCGAAAGTGCGCGTTCAGGTTTTGGCCGACGAAAGCAAGGCGATCGCGGACGCCATGCGGCGCTACGGTTCGCCTGCTTCCAACCCGTCGGGGACGCAGCCCGCCCAGGAAACCGCCATTGCGGAGGCCGCGCCCGTCGGTTCCGTGACGGCGCAGGCGCTCGACCCGCCGCAAGGCTATCACGCTTCGCAAGCGCCTCTCGCGGCCTCGCAACAGCAGGTCGCGCAGCCCCAACAACAGGCCCTGCCGCCGCTGCCCGCGACGAAGGCCGAGGCGCATGCCATGATGGCGACGATCAAACCCGTTGCGGAAGCGCGCCAGCTTCCCGTCACGGGAAACCATCAGATCTATATTCAGGCGGGGGCTTTTTCAAAAGTTGAGAACGCGAATAAAATGAAACAACATCTTGCCAAGTTTGCGAAAGCGACCGTTGTCGAGGCCGTCGTGAACGGTACGCATTTTTACCGCGTGAGGGTCGGCCCTTCACCAAGCGTGGTCGAGGCGGATAAGCTTTTAAAGAAAATTATTCGCGCCGGGGCCGAAAATGCGCGTATTGTTGTCGATTGAAAATTGGTGTGAAAGGTTGGAAAGACTCATGAAAAAACTGCTTCTTATCGCTTTTGTTCTTTTGTTTTCCGTAGCGGCGCAGGCCGATACGCCACCCGATCCCCAACAACCCGCGCCGCAAACATCGTCTCAACCGACATCTCAATCGGTCGTCGCGCCCATAGAGACGACGGCCAGTCAGGTTATTCTTATCGATGCCGCGACGGGCGACGTCCTTATGGCGAAAAACGCCGACGAACGCATGGCGACGTCTTCGATGATCAAGGTCTTGACGATGTACCTGACCTTTGAGGCTTTAAGAAGCGGAAAGCTTCATCTCGACGATCTGGTGACGGTCAGCGAAAACGCGTGGAAGCAAGAAGGTTCGCGCATGTTTTTGAACGTCGGCGAGAAAGTCCGCGTTGAGGATCTTATTCGCGGCGTGATCATTCAATCCGGCAACGACGCCGCCGTTGCGCTTGCCGAGGCGCTTGGCGGATCGGAAGGCAACTTTGCCGCCATGATGAACACAAAAGCGCAAGAACTCGGCATGACCCAGTCGCACTTCATGAACGCGCCGGGACTTCCCGATCCCGACCATTATTCGACGGCGCGCGATCTGGCGCGTCTTGCCCTCGCGACGATCCGCGATTTTCCGGAATACTATCATTACTTCTCGGAAATCGAGTTCACGCACAACAACATCAAGCAAGGCAACCGCAATCCGCTTCTCTATCGCGGAATCGGCGTCGACGGCTTGAAAACGGGCCATACGGAGGTGGCGGGATTCGGCCTTATGGCGTCTTCCTTGCGCGATGGCCGCCGCATGGTGCTTGTCATCAACGGCCTGCACAGCATGCAGGAACGCGCCGACGAACCGGCCAAGATTCTCGATTGGGGCTACCGCGAGTTCGGTCTGTACGATCTTCTTAAAAAAGATCAGAAGGTTGCGGACGCGAAAATCTGGCTCGGGACGACGCCTTCGGTTCCTCTTGTCGCCGCGAAAAACGTCGTCCTTTCGCTGCCGCGCGGTTTGCGGAGCAGCCTGAAAGTCGCTTACGATTATGTTCAGCCGGTCGAAGCGCCGATCGCGCGCGGCCAGACGCTCGGAAAGATCGTCGTTTCGGCGGCGGGCATGAACGATATCGAGGTTCCTCTTGTGTCGGGTCAATCTGTTGCGCGGCTTGGCTTCTTCGGCCGCGTTGCGGCGAAACTCCGTCTTCTTTTCGGTCATGGTTCATGAGGGGCGGAAAATTCATAACGCTTGAAGGCGGCGAGGGGGCGGGTAAATCGACGCAGGCCGAAAGACTTGTCGCTTTTCTTGAGAATAACGGCTGCGCGGCGGTTAAGACGCGCGAAGTCGGAGGATCCCCGGGGGCCGAGGAGATCAGAAATGTTTGGCTCGGAAAAGGCGAGGGGTTTTGGGATCCGACGACCGAGCTGATGCTCGTCATGGCGGCGCGGCGCGACCATCTTGTCAAAACGGTTTGGCCTCAGATGGATCTGGATAAATGGGTCGTTTCAGATCGCTTCGTCGATTCGACGCGCGTTTATCAGGGGGTCGGTTTGGGATTGGGGCTTGAAAAAGTCGACGAGCTGTATCGCCAGATCGCCGACAATTTCTGGCCCGATCTGACTCTTTTTCTCGACGTTCCGGTTGGAGTCGGCCATGCGCGCGTCGCCGCGCGCGCGGGCGCCGACGACCGGTATCAGCAACGCGATCTGAGCTTTCATCAAACGCTCCGTTCAGCCTATCGCCAACTTGCGGAGAAAGAGCCGAAGCGCATCAAGATCGTCCTTGCAGACGGTTCGGCGGATGAAGTCGCCGCGTCCGTTCAACGCGTTGTCGCTCTTCATTTCGGTTTTTCGGATACGGCATGAATACGCCGCTCCCTTTTCAAAATCCCTTTCTCCTTGGGCACGAATCCGCGGCCAAACAGTTTCTTGACGGATTTCAATCCGGAAAAATGCACCATGCCTGGTTGATTTCCGGAAATGAGGGAATCGGAAAGGCGACGCTTGCGGCGCATTTCGCGCACACGGTGCTTTCGAACGGTTCCAATAAACCGGGCCAGATCGACATGCAAAACCCCGTGGCGCGTTTGATTGCCGCGGAGTCGCATCCCGATCTTTTTATCCTGCGCCGACCGGCCGATGAGAAAACGGGCGCTCTTAAAGACGTTATTCCCGTCGAAGAGGCGCGCAAGATCGCTCCCTTTTTGCGCCTTACCCCCACGCACAGCAAATGGCGCGTCGCCGTCATCGATGAAGCCCAATGTTTGAACAGGCACGGGCAAAACACGATTCTCAAAGTCATCGAAGAGCCGCCTCCGGCCTGTTTGATCCTTATGACCGTGACGACGCCGGGCGCGATGCTGCCGACCATACGTTCCCGTTGCCGCGCTCTTCCCCTTCATCCGCTTGAGCCGCAAATGCTTGAGACTCTTATGGCGCGCTATGACATCGATTGCGGCACGGGGGCCGAAAAAGCGCGTTTGCTGGCTCTGGCGGGGGGCAGCCTCGGTTTTGCGCAAAAAATAATCGAGACGGGCGCCCTTGCGATCCTCGACGAAATCGCGGCTCTTTTTGCAGGCGATATGGATGTTGCGCGTTGCCATCGCCTTGCGGAAAAATTCGCCAAAAAGGCCGATGCCGACTCTTTCTTCGTCCTATCCGACATTTTGCGCGAGATCCTCAGGCAACAAATCCTGGCGGGAACGCGCTCCACGGAAGCGCCTCAGGATCTTCCGAGTTTTTACAAGGGTTTGCCGCTTGATCGGCTCTTGCAACTGTGGGACAAATTAGGCGCGATCTTTCACCGCACCGATGTCGGCAATCTTGACCGCAAATTAGCCTTCATCAACGCGATGATCGAGATCCGCCGCGCAAGCGCTTGATCCCTGAAGAAATGGTGGTTTTATGAAGCCCTCTTATTTTATTACGACCCCGATTTACTACGTCAATGACTCGCCTCATATCGGGCACGCCTATTGCACGATCGCTTGCGACGTTCTGGCGCGTTTCAAGCGGCTTGACGGTTATGACGTCATGTTCCTGACCGGCACGGACGAGCATGGCCAAAAAATAGCCAAGTCCGCGGCGGCGGCGGGCATGGAGCCTTTGGCGTTTACGGACATCGTTTCCGAAAGGTTCCGCAATCTTGCAAAAATCATGAATATCTCGAACGACGATTTTATCCGCACGACGGAACCGCGTCATTATAAGGCGGCGCAGGCCTTATGGTCGCAGATGGAGAAGAACGGCGATATTTATTTGGGTAAATATAGCGGCTGGTATGCCGTTCGCGACGAAGCCTATTACGGCGAAAGCGAATTGAAAGACGGCCCCAACGGCAAAAAAATCGCCCCTTCGGGCGCGGAATGCGAATGGGTGGAAGAGCCGAGCTATTTCTTCCGCCTTTCGGCTTGGGGCGACAGGCTTCTGGAATTTTATGAAAGAAATCCTGATTTCATTATGCCGCACAATCGCCGGAACGAAGTCATCAGCTTCGTAAAAAGCGGCCTGCGCGATCTTTCCATTTCACGTACCGCCATTCGTTGGGGGATCCCCTGTCCGAATGCCGAAGGCCACGTCATGTATGTGTGGCTCGATGCGCTCGCCAATTATATTACGGCGCTTGGCTATCCGGATACGGGTGCCGAAAAGTATAAGAAATTCTGGCCCGCCGATCTGCATATGGTCGGCAAGGATATCTTGCGTTTTCATGCGATCTATTGGCCCGCCTTTTTGATGTCGGCGGGTCTTGATCTGCCGAAGCGCGTTTTCGCGCACGGTTGGTGGACGAACGAGGGCGAGAAGATCTCAAAATCTCTCGGCAACGTCATCGATCCCATAAAATTGATCGAAACCTATGGCCTCGATCAAATGCGCTATTTCGTTTTGCGCGAAGTGCCGTTCGGAAGCGACAGCGATTTCTCGCATAAAGCGATGATCCACCGCATCAACGGGAATCTTGCGAACGATCTCGGCAATCTGGCGCAGCGCTCGCTTTCGATGATCGCGAAAAATTGCGGCGGGAAAGTGCCGACCCCCGGCGCGTTCGATCCAGCCGATCAGGCCTTGCTGCAAGGCGCCTATAAACTGCTCGAAGAAACGCGGCGCGAGATCGATCAGCAGGCTTTTCATAAGACGTTGGATGTCATTTGGGAAGTCATCGGCGATGCGAACCGCTATGTCGATGCGCAAGCGCCGTGGGCTTTGAAGAAAACGGATCCCGCCCGCATGGCAACCGTTCTTTACGTGCTGGCGGAAGTCGTGCGTTGCGTCGCGATTTTGGTTCAACCCTTTATGCCTGAATCCATGGGAAAGATGCTCGATCAATTGGCCGTTCCGGAAGATGAGCGCGCGTTTGCGTCGCTTCATGCAGCCTCGGCTTTGAAAGCGGGAACGTCGCTTCCGGCGCCTGTGGGCATTTTCCCCCGCTTTGTCGAGGAGACACAGGTCGAAGCGTGATGTTCGTCGATAGCCATTGTCATTTGGAATTTCCTGAACTGCGGGCCGACCTCGACGGCGTGATCGAACGCGCGCGCGCGGCGGGGATCGGGCGTATCGTCACGATCGGCACGCGCAAAAGCGGTTTTGACGACCTTTTGGAAATCACGCGCGCTTACGACGAGGTCTATTGCACGGCAGGCGTCCATCCGCATGAAGCCGCGCAGCCGGAAGAACAAATCACGGCGGCCGAGCTTGTCGCGATGACAAAAAAACCGAAAGTCGTCGGCATCGGCGAATCCGGGCTCGATTATTTTTACGATCACGCGCCGCGCGAAGCGCAACAGAAAATGTTTCGCGAACATATTCGCGCCGCTCTGGAAACGGGGCTTCCTTTGTCGATCCATACCCGCGATGCCGAGGAAGACACGCTTGCGCTTTTGCGCGAAGAGATTGCAAACGCAGGCGAGGGCGCAAACTTGAAAGCTATCCTGCATTGCTTCAGCTCGCGCCGGTTTCTTGCCGAAGAAGCCTTGAAAATGGGCCTCTATATTTCCGTTTCCGGCATTGCGACCTTCAAAAAGTCGGAGGAATTGCGCGCGATCTTGCGCGACGTTCCGATGGATCGCCTCTTGATCGAAACGGATTCGCCCTATCTTGCGCCCGTTCCGCTTCGCGGAAAAACCTGTGAACCGTCCTACGTCGTCCATACGGCGCGCACGCTCGCCGAAATCAAAAACGTTTCGATCGACCAAATCGCCGCGCAGACGACCGAGAACTTCTTTCGTCTTTTTTCGAAAGTCGCGCAATGAAAGTCACCATTCTCGGCTGCGGATGTTCGGGCGGCGTGCCGCTGATCGGAAATATATGGGGCGACTGCGATCCGAACGAGCCGCGCAACAGGCGGCAATGTTGCTCGATTTTGGTGGAGGAGGGGGAAACGACCCTTCTCGTCGATACTTCGCCCGACATGCGCGCGCAGCTTTTGGCATGCAATTTGAAAAGCCTTACGGCCGTTCTTTATACGCATTCGCATGCCGATCATTGCCATGGCATCGACGGTTTGCGGAGCGTCAATTGGCTTATCGGAAAACCCGTTCCGATATACGGCAGCGAAGAAACCATCCAAGAACTGACGGAGCGCTTTCCCTATATTTTCGGGGATCGCGACGCGACGAAGAAATTCTATAAACCGGCGCTCGAACCGCATGTTATAGCGGGGGATCTCGTTTTCGGATCGTTGCGCGTGAAATCCTTCGAACAGAAGCACGGCGCGGGAAAAACGCTCGGCTTTCGCTTTAACGATTTAGTGGCCTACAGCACGGACGTTAACGAACTCGATGAAACGGCCTTTGGCGCTCTTTCCGGCGTTAAGAATTGGATTGTCGATTGCGCGCGTGAGCGTTCGCATCCGTCTCATGCCAATTTGCCTTTGTCGCTTTCCTGGATCGAGCGAATCAAGCCGGAGCGGGCCTGGCTGACCCATATGGATCACAGCATGGATTATGCTACGCTTGCCGCGCGTTTACCCCCGGGCGTTGCGCCCGCTTACGATGGACTTGTGATTGAATGCTGATCCCCAGTGCAGAAAAAAAATACCGCGCGCTCGCTTTTTTTGCGATGGCGTTACTGGCCTGCATTATTTTTTCTACCTTTCAGGATTACGGGGTCAGTTGGGACGAGGAAATCCAAAGCCAATACGGTCAGGCCGTATTCGACTATTACGCCTCGGGCTTTGTCGATCATCGCTATAACCAGCTTTTCAATCTCTATATCTATGGCGGCATGTTCGACGGGCTTGCGGCTTTTCTGGATGCCTATTCGCCCATGGGCATTTACGCGACGCGCCATTTGTTGAACGCGCTCTTTGGCCTTTTAACGCTTTGGGGCACATGGCGGCTGGCGCGGCAGCTGGGCGGCGGGCAGGCGGGATTCTTCGCGCTTCTTCTTCTGGCCGTTACGCCTATGTTTTATGGCCACATATTCAACAACCCGAAGGACATCCCTTTTGCCGCCGGCATTGTCTGGACGCTTTATTATATGGGAAAAAGCCTGCGCGAATTTCCAATGGTACGAGGACGCACAATCCTTTATATCGGCGCTATTTTTGGCCTTACCTTGGGGGTGAGGGTCGGCGGCGTGATGCTTTTGGGATACTGGGGCCTCGCTCTTTTCGTTCAGGCCTGCATGCTTTTCATGCGCCCCTCGCCCAATCTTGCCGCATTAACTTTTAAAAGAAGAGGGTGGGCGCTTACGGTCGCTTTGGCGCGGCTTTTCGTTCCCGTCGTCGTCGCCTCCTACCTTGTTATGCTGTTTTGCTGGCCGTGGGCGCAAGAGGCGCCGTTTTCAAATCCCTTGAAGGCGCTTATTCAATTCAGCAACTTCCCGCAAAACGTCGAAGTGCTTCTCAACGGGACGACTTATATGTCGACCGAGCTTCCGTGGAGTTATTTGCCGCGCTACTTCCTTGTTCAGCTTCCGCTCTTGCACCTTGGTTTAATACTGCTCACCGCGCTTTTTGTTGTCCCGATTTTAAAGGCGTTATCCGTCAAAGGGTCGCGGGCCACGCTGCTTTTGATTTTTTTGATGATAGCCGTTCCGATGGCCTATGCCGTTGTCAAGCGTCCGGCTTTGTACGACGCCGTGCGCCATTTCATCTTTACTTTACCGCTTTTGTGTACACTTGGTTCGCTGGGCTTGAGTTATTTTTTTACGGTCGGCGGGCGCGCTTTGGAAAAAAGCGTACGGGTGAAAAAATGGCGGTTGGCGATCGCTTCCGCCGGCATCGCCGTTTTTTGCCTGGGGATTGCGGCGCCCGTTTGGGCGATGGTTCAGCTTCATCCTTACGAGTATATTTTCGTGAATTCGGCGCAAGGCGGCGTGAAGGGCGCCTTTGGAAAATATGAACTCGATTACTGGGGGAGCTCTTTTAAGGAAGCCGCCGAGAAACTTCAAAACTTTGTCGCGTCCGAGGGCGGGGTTCCGCCCGGCAGGATTTATAAAATTGCGATTTGCGGGCCGTGGTCGTCGGCTATGATTTATCTTCCGCCCGATTACGAGCCCGTCATCGCAAACGAGCGCGCCGATTTCTTTTTGGGGACGACGCGTTGGATGTGCCAAAATATGAGGCCCGGACGCGAGATCATCCGTGTCGAGCGTCTTGGCGTTCCGCTTAGCGTCATCAAGGATCTTCGGCCCGAGGCTTCGGGGGGCATGCTTCCGGTTCACCCGTAGCCCCTTTCCTTTTTCCCATCCGTCATTTTACATAATATCCATTATGCGACAATTGGAATAGGCGGAACGGGCGCCCTAGGCCTTGTGAAAGCCTTTTGAAAACGGCTTCTCAAAATGCGCGCGGCGCTGTATGACAAGACGCATGAAACATCTCGCCTATCTCGGCTGCACCCCCGACGGCTATCACAAGCTTCATGCAACGCGGTTTGGCCTGTTTACCCACAAACCGCCTGTCATTTGCGTTCATGGGCTGGCGCGCAATTGCCGCGATTTCGATTTCCTTGCCGAGGCCCTTGCCTCTTTTCGCTATAAAAGAACCGTTTTCTGCCCGGATATGGCCGGACGCGGCCAATCGGATTGGCTGAAAAATCCGTTGCTTTACAATTTTCCGCAATATATCAGCGATATCAATGTTTTATTTGCAAAAAGCGGGGCAAAAACATTTGATTGGGTCGGAACCTCCATGGGCGGCGTGCTTGGGATGCTGATTGCCGCGCTTCCCAATAATCCCATTCGAAAATTGATCTTGAACGACGTGGGGCCGTTTCTTTCGGCCTCCTCCACGATGCGGATCGCAGCCTATATGGGACAGACGCCTGCGACTTTTGCCGATAAGCGCGAGATGGAGCTTTACCTGCGAACGATTTATGCCGGTTTTGGGCAACTTGCGGACGTTCAATGGAAGCATATGGCGGATACGAGCGCGCGCAAGCTTGAAAATGGGCGTCTTGCCCTCGATTACGATCCGGCGATCGGCGTGGTTATGCAAACGCTCGGGATGGATATTTTTCTTTGGGATTTTTACAACCGGATCAAATGTCCGGTTCTTGTCATTCGCGGCGCGAACTCGGACATTTTGTCCGAATCCGTGGCAAAGGACATGACCGAAAGAGGCCCAAAGGCAAGCTCGTCACCATTGAAAACGCGGCTCATGCCCCCGCGCTTATGTGCGACGAACAAATCCGTATCGTTGCCGATTTTCTCGCGTCCTAGTTTGGAAGAAAAATGTCGAAAGAAATGGATCGCCTCATTGAAATTATGGTTCGGCTTCGCGATCCGAAAAACGGATGCCCGTGGGACATCGAGCAGGATTTCAAGACAATCGCGCCTTGCACGCTCGAAGAAGCCTATGAGGTCGTCGAGGCCATCGAAAACGAAGATCACGAACATCTCCGCGAAGAACTCGGCGATCTTCTGCTTCAAGTCGTTTTTCACGCTCAAATGGCGGCAGAAAAAGGCCTGTTTACCATCGAGGACGTGGCGGCTTCCGAAACGGCCAAGATGATCGAGCGGCATCCGCATGTTTTCGGCGAACGCGAAGCCAACACGGCCGACGACGTTCTTCGCAACTGGGAAAGCGACAAGGAAAAGAAGCGCCTTGCCGAGGCCAAGGGCGCCGACAAGCCCACAGGCACGCTCGACGGCGTGAACACGGCTCTGCCGGCCATTTCCCGCGCACTTAAGCTTCAAAAACGCGCGGCGCGCGTCGGTTTCGATTGGAAAGATCCGCGCGACATTTTCGCCAAGCTCGATGAGGAAATCGGCGAGTTGAAAGCCGAAATGACCCCCACGCCCGATGCGGAACGCCTTGAAGAGGAGCTCGGCGACGTTCTTTTTGTCATCGTCAATCTTGCAAGGCGTCTTGACGTCGATCCCGAGCGCGCGCTTCGCGCCACGAACCGCAAATTCGAGACGCGTTTTCGCGCGATCGAGGAACGACTTGCCGCCCAAGGCCAGAGCGTCGAAGCGGCCTCGCTGGAAACGATGGAAGAAATCTGGAACGACGTGAAAAAGGCGGAGAAAGAGGCGCGCGCCCGAATCTTGCCTTAGGGCTGGGAGATCTGTGGATAAAAACGGCGGAATTTCGTGCGGTTTCGGCCCGTTTCTATCTTTTCCTTCACTTGCGGGTGCGTGTTTTTGTGCTTGGGATCGCCTTTCGCAATATATAGGGCCTTATCGGCTGCTGAAATAATGCTTTCCACGAATTGTGCAAATAGGCCGTTCCTGTTTCGCATGGCTGGTGTGCTGGCTGATGTGACGCCAAAGCTCGCGTGAACCGTGATTTTCCGCTTATTGCCGTTTTGATCGACAATCGAAAACGGTTTTTCTTCAATAGATTTTCGCATTTCCTCGGCAAGCTTTATCGCGTTTTTGATTGGACATTCGGCAAGCGTAATCAGAAATTCTTCGCCGCCGCGACGCGCGATCAGATCCGTGTCGCGCATCAGTTTGCTAATCCGCAAAACGGACTCCTTTAAAACCTCATCGCCCGCAGCGTGGCCGTAGGTATCGTTGACGGCTTTAAAATGATCCAAATCCACCATAATGAACCCGTGTTCCGGACGCTTTGCTCCTTGATCCCTTTTTTTCGCCTCGTAAAGAACGCGCGTATCGCGCGACGTCATTCTGGCAAACTCCGCCATATAGCCTTTTCTGTTCAACACGCCCGTCAAGGCATCAGTTGTCGCCGACTTTTCAAGGATCTCAACCTTTTTCAAGGAATTGGCCAGCCTTCCTGTTGATTGTTCGCAAAGCTCGAAAAGATCCTCACTCAATTCCGGCATGTCTTCGGGAAGGGCGTGAAGAAAAGCTACCCTGCCCCCCCCCTCCGCGTCGTTCTTTATGTAATAAAGGCGCCCCCAAATCTTTTGATTCCCGACCGCAAAACGCACGGGCAATCCTTGTTTCGTCGCCCATTTGTTGAAGATCGGATCCAACATCAAAAGTTCGCGCTTCGCCGCGTTGAAGGCATAAATCTGAAGCTGGCGTGCGTTCAGAGTCTGCTCACCCTTCTGAAGAGAATGCCTGACGCCGCCGGTTTTATCATAGGAAAGGATTTGCACGCTTCGCCCTTCCAGCGAGAGGCCATGCGCGCTCATTTTAAGGCGAAGCAAATTGGAAGCCCTTAACGCTTTCAACTGTTCGGGAGAAAAACGAGCCCCTGTATGATCAAATTCTTCGGCGACCATCAAAATAAACCCATCAAAAATGCTTTATGAAACAGCCCTACTCTATCATTTTAACTGATTAAATTCCGTAAAAGAATGGTGGTTTTTAATAGTTTCTTTTGCCTATTTCGCTTTTTGTCGGGACATATTCGTGCGTCTGTGCTTCCTCTTTTTTCAGAATCCTTCAAATTTTACGCCCCAACAGGGTTAAAATTATTGTGCGTTGCAGCATCGAATTACCATCTAACATACTGAATTATATTGACAATTAAGAGCATTAACTGTACTCATTGGCCTATCGATATGAGCTTCTCTTTCAGGAAGATTTTTTATGCAAAAATCCAACCTTGCTTCTAGCGCCGCTCCTTTCTTCGAAACGGAGACTCCCATGCCCTTCCAGACGTCAAAATGGCAGCACCAGATCGATGTGCGCGATTTCATTCAATCGAATTACACGCCCTTTGCTGGCGACGATTCTTTTCTTGAGCCCGCGACGCCGTGCACCAAGAAATTGTGGCAACAGGTTCTCGACCTCATGAAAGAGGAGTCAAATAAAGGCGGCACGCTCGATATGGACACGAGCATCGTTTCCTCCATCGTATCGCATCAACCCGGCTATATCGACAAATCGCTTGAGCAAATCGTCGGGCTTCAAACCGACAAACCGTTCAAGCGCGCTCTTATGCCGTTCGGCGGCATCCGTATCGCCGAGGACGCTTTGAAGGCCTACGGCTATAAATTGGATCCCGCCGTGAAGGACGTTTTTGCGAGATACCGCAAAACCCACAACGAGGGCGTTTTCGACGCCTATCCCGAAGCGGTCAAGAAAGCGCGCCGCGCGGGTATCGTGACCGGCCTTCCCGACGGTTATGGCCGCGGGCGCATCATCGGCGATTACCGCCGCGTGGCGCTTTACGGAACGGAACGGTTGATCGAGGACAAGAAACTTCAGTCCCGGCTTCTCGACACAAAAATCAACGAGCAGACGATCCGGCTTCGCGAGGAAATCGCCGAACAGATCAAGGCGCTGAAAGAACTTGAGGCGATGGCCGAAAGCTACGGTTTCGACGTTTCCAAACCGGCGGAGACCGCGCGCGAGGCGGTTCAGGCAACCTATTTCGGCTATCTCGCCGCCGTGAAGGAACAAAATGGCGCGGCCATGTCGCTCGGCCGCACAGCCACCTTCCTCGATATCTATTTCGAGCGCGATTTGAAGGCGGGGCTTCTCACCGAGGCCGAAGCGCAGGAAATTATCGACCATTTCGTCATCAAGCTCCGCATGGTGCGTTTTGCGCGTACACCGGAATATAACGATCTTTTCTCGGGCGACCCCACATGGGTCACCGAAGCCTTGGGCGGCGTCGGCGAGGACGGAAGGCCGCTCGTCACCAAAACGACGTTCCGCTTCATGCATACGCTCACCAATCTTGGCCCTGCCCCCGAGCCGAACCTGACCGTTCTTTGGTCGGCGCGCCTGCCGGAGGCTTTCAAGCGTTACTGCGCGAAGATGTCGATTGCGACGAGCTCGATCCAATATGAAAACGACGATCTGATGCGCCCTTATTGGGGCGACGATTACGGCATCGCGTGCTGCGTTTCCGCCATGCGGATCGGTAAACAGATGCAGTTTTTCGGCGCGCGCGCCAATCTCGCGAAAGCCCTTCTCTACGCCATCAACGGCGGTCGCGACGAAGTGAGCGGCGATCAGGTCGGCCCTCATTTTGCGCCGATCACAAGCGACGTTCTCGATTACGACGAAGTCATGGAACGCTTCGACGCGATGATGGACTGGCTGGCGGGCACTTATATGGATGCGCTCAACGTCATTCATTACATGCACGACAAGTATTGCTATGAGCGTTTGGAAATGGCGCTCCATGATCGCGACATTCTACGCACGATGGCCTGCGGTATCGCGGGGCTCTCGGTCGCTGCGGATTCGCTTTCGGCGATCAAGTTCGCCAAGGTCAAAATCGTTCGCGACGCGCGAGGCCTAGCCACGGATTTCGCGATCGAAGGCGATTATCCGCAATATGGCAACAACGACGATCGCGTCGACAGTCTTGCAATCGATCTCGTCGAACGGTTTATGAACAAACTGCGAACCAAGGAAACTTATCGCGACGCGATGCCGACGCTTTCCGTCCTCACGATCACATCGAACGTCGTCTATGGGAAAAAGACGGGAAGCACGCCGGATGGGCGCAAAGCGGGCGAACCTTTCGCGCCGGGTGCCAATCCGATGCATGGTCGCGACAAAAAAGGCGCGCTCGCCTCGCTTATTTCCGTCGCAAAACTGCCTTACGCCTCGGCGCAGGACGGAATCTCGAATACCTTCTCCATCGTGCCGGGCGCTTTGGGCAAGAGCGAAGAAGATCGCGAGAGCAATCTTGTCGGCCTGTTGGACAGCTATTTCGGGCGGCAGGCGCATCACATGAACGTGAACGTCTTCGATCGCGAGACACTTCTGGACGCAATGGAACATCCGGAGAATTATCCGCAATTGACGGTGCGCGTTTCCGGTTACGCCGTGAACTTCATCAAGCTGACGCGCGAACAGCAGCAAGACGTCGTTGAGCGCACCTTCCACCGCGCAATGTGACATGAACGACGGGCCGGAGGCCGTAAAAGGCTACATTCATTCGATCGAGACGGCGGGAACCGTCGATGGCCCGGGCCTTCGTTTTGTCATCTTCGTTTCGGGCTGTCCGCTGCGCTGCCTGTACTGTCACAACCCCGATACGCGCAATTTGAAGGACGGGCGGCTTGTGTCGGCCGCCGAGCTTGTAGCAGAGGCCGCAACTTACAAGGATTTTCTGCAAAGAACGGGCGGCGGCGTTACGGTGAGCGGCGGCGATCCCCTTCTTCAACAGGATTTCGTGACGGAAATCTTTCGGGAATGCAAGAAGATCGGCCTTCACACGGCGCTCGATACGTCCGGCTTTCTGGGCGACAAGGTCAGCGACGAATTGCTGGATGTGACGGATCTCGTTCTGCTCGACATCAAATCCTTCGACACAGAATCTTACGCGAAGATCACGGCTGCAAAACTTGCGCCGACGCTCGATTTCGCGCGAAAACTTGCGTTTCACGAAAAACCGACATGGATTCGCTTCGTTCTCGTGCCCGGATTGACGGACGATCTTCTGATGATCGAACAACTTGCCTATTTTGTCGCAGGGCTCGGCAATATCGAAAAAGTCGAGGTTCTTCCGTTTCACAAAATGGGGGAACTGAAATGGAAGGAACTCGGTTATTCCTATGCGCTTGCGGACACGCCGCCGCCATCCGACGAGCTTGTCGTGAAAACCCACGAGATTTTCCGCGCGCGGGGCTTGAAAACGGTCTGACGCCTACTTCTTTTTCTTCTTTTCGCGAAAACGGCGCGCCCAATCCGGATAAGTGGCTTGCTTGTTGCGCTCGACCGACAACGCGTTTTCCGGAACGTCGGAGGAAATCACGCTTCCCGCGCCGATAATCGCGCCGTCGCCAATGCTCACGGGAGCCACAAGCGCCGTGTTCGAACCGATAAAGGCGTTCGCGCCGATAGTGGTGCGCGCTTTCGTGAAGCCGTCATAGTTGCAGGTGATGGTGCCCGCGCCGATATTCGCCTTCTCGCCTATCGTGGCGTCGCCGATATAGGTCAGATGATTGATTTTCGCGCCGCTTTTCACTTCGGCATTTTTGATTTCGACGAAATTGCCGATATGCGCGTCATTTCCGATAATGGCTCCGGGACGCAAACGCGCGAAAGGCCCGATGATCGCGCCGGACGCAATTTTAACCTTCTCAAGATGGCAAAAGGCGCGAATCTGGACGTGATCCGCGACCTCGACGCCCGGGCCGAAAAAGACGTTCGGCTCAATCATGACATCGCGCCCCAACACGGTATCCATCGAAAGATATACGGTTGACGGATCGCGCATCGTGACGCCCGCAAGCATCGCCGCGCGGCGCAGGCGATTTTGCATGATCGTTTCGACCTCCGCCAATTCCGCGCGCGTGTTGATGCCGCGCACGTCTTCGACGGCATCGTCTTTCATTTCCGCGACGGCGCATGCCCATCCCTTCGTGCGCGCAAGTTTTACGCAGTCCGTCAGGAAAAGCTCATGCTTGGCGTTGTCGTCGCGCAGTTCATCGAGAAGGCTCCAAAGCTTTGACGAGTCGAACAACATGATTCCGCCGTTGCAAAGCGTTATCGCGCGTTGTTGAGGCGTCGCCTCAGACATTTCGACGATTTCGAGCAAAGCGCCGGACGCATCGCAAACGAGCCGCCCATATTGCAACGGATCCGGCGGGCGAAATCCCGCCACGATAATCGCCGCGCCAGTCTTGATTCTTTCCTCCTGAAGCAAGCGAAGCGTCTCTGGCGTAATAAGCGGCGCATCGCCGAAAAGAACGATGATGTCGCCGGAAAAACCTTGCAGGCTTTCGCGCGCCGCTTTCGCCGCATCGCCCGTGCCGCGAGGCTCTTTTTGAATTGCAACTTTATGTGGCGCAACCGCTTCGGCTGTCGTTTCCATGGAGGGCGACAAAACGACCGTAATTTGGGCCGGATTCAACGCCTCGCAAGCTTTCGTGACATGCAGGATCATAAGCCTGCCCGCAATCTCGTGCAAAACCTTGGGCAGATTTGAACGCATGCGCGTACCTTGCCCCGCAGCCAGAACGATGCAAGCCAAAGGGGGAAACGATTTTACCATACCGGAATCCTGATTTTTGTTTTGGGTTTCGAAGAAACGTCCTTATATACTCGGGTTTTATCAAAACCCGAAAAAAGAATTCGCAAAAAAGGCGTGCACGTGCCGCGCCCGCGTGTTTTTTGCGAAAAGGAATACTCGGCTTTCCAAGGAAACCGAGTATAATATCTTTCTGCCACATTCATGCGTTTGGAACAATAATCTCGACTCGCGAGCGTTTAAATGCCTCAACTTCTCGGTCTTATATTCGATCTCGACGGAACGCTTCTGGACAGCGCGCCCGACCTGCGCCAAGCCGTTAATCATATGCTTGGCCAGCACAAAAGGCGCGATCTTTCGCTCGATGAAGTCAAAGCCATGACGGGCGACGGCATGATGGCCTTGGTCGAGCGCGCCTTCGCGGCAACAGGCGAGGTTCCGGAAGAAGATCTTTTTCCCTATGTTCAGGAGTTCATTCATTACTACCGGACTCTCACGCCCGATCCTTCTCAAGTTTTTCCTCATGGCCGCGAAACGCTCGCCTATTTCAGCCGTTGCGGCGTCAAGCTCGGCGTTTGCACGAACAAGCAAACTTCCGCGACTTTGAAGATTCTCGAGGCTTTGGATCTCAGCCCTTATTTTGCGTTTATCGCGGGCGGCGACACCTTCCTCGTCCATAAGCCGAATCCGCAGCATCTTCTCGGCACCATCGAAGGGATGGAGGTCGATCCCGCCTCTTGCGTTTTCGTCGGCGACGGGCCGAACGACGTGATTGTGGCCCAAAAAGCAGGCATTCCAAGCATCGTAATGGCGCATGGCTATGCGGACGATGTGGAAGAGCTAGGCGCCGACAAGATTATCGCCGGTTTTGACCTTCTTCCCGCCGCATTGAAGGAATTAGGGTTCAACTGGACGGAAAATCCATAGAAGCGGCGTCCCAAAGAATAGCGCGCGCTTCCTTCGTATAAGCGCCATCCGCTTCATGCAGAATAAGCGGTTTTTCATACGCAAGCGTCGGCGTTTTTCCTTTCAAGGCGCGTATGATAACGCGTTTTGGCTCCGCCTCGGCCTTCGGTTTGACGGGACAAATTACAATTTCCGAAAAAAGCGGACACAAAAGAGAGCAAAGCTCGTCAAACCTGTCCCATCTGTGAATAAGGGTAAGACAGCCCGTTTCATGCAAGGCCGTCTTTGCTATCTCAATCCAACGAAAAAGATCGCCCTCTTCATCCGTATTGGCGCGGCGCTTGCCTTCATGTTTCGACGCGTCGTGGTGTTTTTTATCATGAAAAGGCGGATTCATCATCACATGATCGAAGCCGGAAAAGCCTGCTTCGCCGTTCCTTAAATCGGCGCAAAGGACGGAAAGCATGTTTTCAAGATTGTTGCGTTTGATGTTTTTGACGCAAAGATCCGCGAGTTCCGGCTGAATCTCGATCCCTAGAATTGTAAGATGGGGAACGCGCGCGGCGAGCGCAAGCATAGCGCCCCCGACGCCGCAGCCGAGATCGAGGATCCGATGCCCCTTGCCAGCCGGAACGGCGCTGGCCAGCAAAAGCGTATCCACGGCAATCCGAAAGCCGTTTTTCGGCTGTTCGACCCATACGCGCTTGTTCAAAAGACCGTCAATGCTGGTTGTCATATAGCTCCAAACGCTTCATAGTCGCCGCATAAACATCGTCACGGAAAACGCATGGCCACGATAATCCCTCTTGAAGCATCGCGCCAATCTTCTCCTCGCGCGGCGAATGACGCGCTCGACCGGCTGACGGATCTCGTGGCCGCCGACATCACGTCCGTGAACCAGTTTATCATCCAGCGCATGGAAAGCCAGGTTCCGCTTATTCCTCATCTTGCGGGGCATCTGATCGCGGCTGGCGGCAAGCGTCTTCGCCCCATTCTGACCCTCGCCAGCGCGAAGCTTTGCGGTTACGAGGGAACGCGGCAGAGAAAGCTTGCCGCCTGCGTCGAGTTCATTCATACGGCCACGCTTTTGCACGACGACGTTGTGGACGCTAGCGATTTGCGGCGCGGCATTCCGTCGGCCAACGCCCTTTTCGGCAATCAGGCGAGCGTTCTTGTCGGGGATTTTCTTTTCAGCCGCGCCTTTCAGCTTATGGTTGAGGACGGCTCCATCGACGTTTTGCGCATTCTTTCGACAGCTTCGGCGGTCATATCGGAAGGCGAGGTTCTTCAACTCGCCACGACGAACGACAGCACGACGAGCGAACAAGCCTATCTTGAGGTCGTGCGCGCCAAAACGGCCGAGCTTTTTGCCGCCGCTTGCCGTATCGGCGCGGTCGTCGCCGGAAGGCCGTCCGCCGAGGAAGAGGCGCTTCGCACCTATGGCCTCAATCTTGGCATTGCGTTCCAGATCGTCGACGATGTTCTGGACTATGCCGCGGAAACCTTGAAGCTCGGCAAAACGGTGGGCGACGACTTCCGCGACGGGAAACTCACCCTGCCCGTCATTCTCGCCATCAACCGCGGAACGGAGGCCGAACGAGCCTTTTGGCAACGCACGCTCGGCGAACAAGAGCAGCGCGAGGGCGATTTTGCGTTCGCCCAGGATATTCTGAAACGCCATAACGCGCTGAAGGCTTCCATCGACCGCGCGGGCCATTATGGGGCGATAGCGCGGGATTCCTTGGGCGTTTTTCCGGAATCGCCGATGAAAACGGCCCTTCTCGACATTATCGATTTTACAATCGCCCGCGCTTATTAACTTTGTCGTTTTAAACCGAGAGATTCATTGCGCCCGCCGCCGGATACAGCTATAAAGCGTCCCCTTAGGGCAGGTTCGGAGAGTAGCTCAGCCCGGTAGAGCACTGCTTTCGGGAGGCAGGGGCCGGAGGTTCAAATCCTCTCTCTCCGACCATTAAAAAACGGCCCCTTTGCGGGGCCGTTTTTTATTGGCCGAAAAAGATATATGCCGACGAAGGAGATTCGCAAAACAGTCCGGTGGATGGTTTCGAGCGAAAAACATCACTCCACGGAGGGAACGGGGCGGGGCTTAAGCGGCTTTGCCGGGTGCCCCACACAAATCATAGAAGCGGGCATGCTTTCGAGAACGACGCTTTTCGCTCCTATGACCGCTCCTTTGCCAATGGTTACGCCTTGCGCGACAAAGCTGCCTGCGGCCACCCACACTTCATCTTCTACGACAATGGGATGCGCGATGAGCGGAAACCCGATTTTCGTATAATCGTGGCTTCCGGCGCAAAGGGTCGTGTCTTGCGAGATTACCGCGTTTTTGCCGATTGTGATTGGTGCGAGAGAATAAAGTTCAGCCCTGTCGCCAATCCACGCATAATCCCCCACCCTGACTTTCCACGGAAAGGTGACCCGCGCCGAAGGCCGGATCAAAACTTTTTGCCCCACCTGCGCGCCAAACGCCCGCCACCAAAAGCGCCGCCAGCCATACATAAATTGCGGCGAAGGATGGATCAGCCAATCTTGCACCAGCCACCAGAGTTGCACAAACCACGCGGGCTTTCCGCGAAACGATGCGGGCATTGTAAAGCGCGAGAGGTCGATGTAGGTGGGGGGAATATCCTTTTCGTCGTCCATACTCATGCCCATTTCAGTTAGTCCTGGATTGAGGCTTGATTGATAACCCTGACAAGATTATCCGCAACGCTGTCGATATGGAATCTTGCCAAGAAACATTTCTTCGTGTTTTCCCGCATCTTTCTCTTGTCTTCTTCCGAAGTTTCAAGCCATCTCTGCAACAGGCGTCTTGTTCCCGCCTCTGTGTCGGCCTCAATCAGACCTACAGAATCTGTTTCAATTTCTCGCCAGATATTGACGCGGTTGCTGATAAGAACCGGCTTTCCGCAGGCAAGCGCTTCTGCGACAACAATACCAAAATTCTCTTGGTGAGAAGGCAAGCAAAACACTTCGGAAGCATAGAACGCCCCCCACTTCCTATCCCCCTGAAGAATCCCCGTCCATGTAATGCGCTCGGCTATGCCCAGTTTCTTCGCTTGTTCGCGCAACTTTGCCCCCCACCCCGTTTGGTCTGGCCCCGCCATGACAAGATGAAGATCTTTATTTTCTTGCGCTCTTTCGGCAAAAGCGTTGAGAAGAAGGTCGCATCCTTTTTTAGGGTGAATTCGGCTTAAAAACAAAAATATCCGTTTTCCCCTCAAGGCTGGATAGGTTTTATAAAATATGGCTGTTAGCTCTTCAGCGTTTTGTGGAGGAAGTCCTGTTCCGTAGCTTACGACGCTTTCTCGCGCTTTATAGAGCCAGAAGGAGTCTCGCGCCAAAAGTCTCTCTTCTTCGCAGGTGAACAAAACGGCTTCGGCATCGCGCATCGTTCGATACTCGGCCCACGGCCAATAGAGCCACTTTTTGAGATGCTTAAGCGGATAGGCCTTTTTAAACCATGGATCAAGCATGCCATGCGTGAATACAAAATAGGGCGTTTGCGTTCCCCGCAAGGCGCGCCAAACGGCAAAGCTATGATATTGCCAGAGACCTTCAACAATTACGGCATTATAGTTTTTGGCCTTTGCCTTAAGCCACGGCACAAGCTTAGACGTGTAGTGATAACCAAACCGGGCAGGGCCAAGCGCATGAATGCGGATAAAATCGAATTCCGTAAGCCATGGCGCATCAGGCGGGTCGCAGCAGACGATCTCGATTTCAACACCGCGCGCCTCTAACGCCTTGGCGAGTTGTTTCAACCCTTCGACTGGCCCGCCCATTTTGGGATCTAACGATGCTATGACGTGAAGGCTTTTCATGGTCTCTGTCAAACAACAAATCCTGTTTTTCTGTGAAAGTACAAACACTCTGGATCTAGGTTTTTGATCTTCTTTGCCGGGCTTCCTGCGTATAGGCTGTAGGTTTCCTTATATGCTTTCGTAAGGACGGAGCCGGCGCCGAGAAGGCAATAATCCGGAAGCTGCGTCCCATTTAGAAGAAGGCACCTCGTTCCAACAAGGCAATAGGCCCCGATGACAACTGGAGCCGATCTTTGACGTGATGTGCTAACATCAATTCCATGTGTGATTATTTGTGAATTATACCCAGCAAAAGTTGAGTAGCAGCCTAGCGAAACGCTATTTGTACAATCAATAATATGGCGGTTCGTTATAACGGCAAAATTTTCCATGACCAGAGTTGAACGACGATCTGGCTCATCATAAAAGCTTGGATCTTTCGCGCTTTTTTTATACCCAGATATCCAATTAAATTGGCCTATGGCAGCCCTTTCTCCCATCTCGAGAGATTCAAGATTCTTGATAACTGTAAAATGGCCTATATAGCCCCCTTCTCGCAGATGAACTTTGTCACACAGGACAAGCGCATGTCCGACAAAGGCCCCTTGGTCAATCTTGTACCCAAGAAGAGTGCGCAATCCCCAGCGCCTTATAGGCCAAGGTAAGATAGCGCAGCAAGCGGCAACCGAGAGGCGAAAGGTGTTATGCATGAGATGTTTCTTGCAGGTTAGAATTTATAATTGTTGGCATCCGTTGCTTGCCAGACATTAACCCTTTTGACCTTTAAGGGCGATGTCTTTCCTGACCCCAAAATCAAAACGTGATGTTGTTTGTCGATTAACGAGAATGCCCAAGCTTTTCCTTCAAGCGGTGGGGCGGCATCGTCCGGTGCTTTTGTCCAAACCAAGCGCTCACCCACGGGTTTATCATCGAAATAACTCTGGCCATACCCGGGAGTTGTATCGGTCGCAGGAACCCAGAGATAGCCGTAACGGTGATAACGTGTAAAATCCGTTTTGGCAGAAACTTCCGTTCGTGCTCCAGAAACCCTGCTGTAGCCGCAAAAGGCGTTGTCCTTGCATGTTTTTGCAAAGATCCCATAAAAATGATGCATGTCGGTACCATAGAAGTTCTTCGGTTCGCCGTGCGACGCAAACCCATACTCCATGAAATCCATCTCGATATATTCCTCAAACTCTATTGGCTGTCCCGGCCAGTGATCCCATCCATGACGCGTGAGGGCCTCGATTGCCATCGTCCAAAAAGTGGGGCAGCCGCTTTCAGGCCCCCCTCTTACAACGTCCTCCGGGTCGAACGCCATAGTTGCTTCAAAATAAGCACCGCCGCCAAAGGCGGTACCGACAAAATGACTGGGTTTTTTATCGTTAAGCGTTGCCGTTGCAATTTGTCCGTTAATGATTCCGTTGACGGCAACAAGACTCCCGACTCCGTTGCTCTTAAGCTCCAATGCAGTCGAAGGAACGATCGTGCTCCAAAAGTTCCAGAAATACCATGCCTTACCGGTGCGCCGTTCTTCGAGAAAATCAACGTTTTCCTGAGAAAATCCTTCAGAAAAAGTGTTGGTGCTATATCCGACGGCTGCAGCTTGCGGAGGGGCATTGCTTGCATGGGCTTGCGGGACATAAAGAATAAAAGCGACGAAAAGGACACTCAGCAACCTAGAAGGATAACATGGATTGATCTTCGTCATTGGAGTTTCATCTGATGTTTTTTTAATGGGCTCCGTTTTTTTCTTCATCCCTGCCGCTCTCATCAAAATCATGATGATCAGCAAAGAGGTTATGTTGATGTTAAATGTGCGTGGATACGTCATAAGCACCGTCGCATAACTAAGCACGCACCCAACGTCAAACCATGCTCGATTCCGAACCAACCGAGACAAGCATGTCACCAACAAAAAGAGAAAACCGGCAAGAGAAAAGAGGCCTCCACTTGCAATTGTTAAGAGATAGCCATTGTGAATGTAATAGAAAGCATCCGGACCATTTCCTAAAAAAGGGGCCTCCCCCAAAGCTTGCCAGACTTGCATGTAACCTTCCGCTCGTCCGGACATCCCTGTACCTAAACCTCTGGTCGGATCGTTGAATAATAACACGTCGTTTTCAACGAACTTGATGAGCGAATCAAAGTTTATCGACAGCGCCAGCAAAACGAACAGAATGCACACTCCTAGCAAAACACCCGCACGCTTTGCTGTCATGGGGATAAAATAGCCGCTACAGAAAAAAAACGCAGGAATAAGTGCAATCAATGCCCCTCGTGCCTGCAGTAGAAATATAAAATAGAGGACAACCGCCAGCCCTAAGAAACGCAGCGCCTTTTTTTCGAAGGCAAGGCTGCACCAGCCTACTCCGACACAGACAAGACCCCACCAATTTGGATGAGCACCCCCATCGTCGCCTGTATAGTAGGGCATCCATCGCCCCATATTATAAGCATTTTTTTGCTCGACGAGAACGTAGAGAAGAACCGGAATTGTGAGGAAAAAAAGTTTTTTCATCACCTTGATGTTAAACTCATCCTCTTGTGTGCTTCCAAGGACGGCCGCACAGGCGAAGGCATACCAAAGGCTTGCTTGGATCAGAAACATATGTCCTGGATCTTGAAGCGCCGTAAAATTTAAGAGAAGTGATACGGTCGAAAAAAGCAAATAGGGAACGGCAACGGCAAAGGAACGAAAGGCAATGCGCAGGCTTGTCATTCCCGCCTTCATAAGAATCCAGCAGGGTATGAGGATAGCCAGAAAGCTTAAGTGCTGAAAGATCTTCTGATCAAATTTAAAAAAAGCGATGTAGTTTATGGCCAAGAAGATAGCCATCAAGGTTGCAGCCTTGTTGCTTTTCTTTTCCAACCGGTCGCTTTCTTGCGTCGAAGTGTTCGCTACTTTTTCTGGATTCTGTTTCCGGCAAAGTTCTTTCCCAAAAGGCATAAGTCCTTCTCCTTCTTGCCTTATAGGTTTATCACACGTTCCGGTTTTTCCCGCCCTAGCGCACAATCGCCGAGGGCAAGAAGGTTGCCTTTAAGGCGACCTTTTCTATCGATGTGAGATTCCGGCATCAGGCTTTTGGCGCAATTCATAAGAAACGGTTTCGCGATCAGATGGATGACCTCGTGTAACGTGAGGATCTTTTTTTTCCAGAGATAGACAGGGTTCGCCACTTGCGAATAGCCGTATCTTACGCCGGAAAGACGGGCTCCGTGCGCCCCGAGGTGAACGCCTAAAAGCGCTTGGCTTCGCACCAGTTTTCCATTGCGTCCTGCGCGTCTCGAGAAATCTTTGTCTTCCATCCAACCATAGAGAACGAGGCGTTCGTCGAAGAAAAGCCCCTCGATCTTCGACAAGCGATACGCCATGTTGCATCCATAAAGATCCGGGATCGGCGTTTCTTGCCCCCTTAAAGGGGCTGTCATCTCTTGTCCGATCGCTTGTTCGACGAGGAGGCCCGCCTCGTCCCAACTCAATGCGCCTGTTGTTATACCGTCGGCCAACAAGCGCCCGGTTACGCCAACAAGCGCGGGATCGGCGGCGAACAAGGCGGCGCAGCGTTCGATCCATTGGGGAGCGGGCAGAAAATCATCGTCGATAAAAAGGACAATCTCCACCTTGCCCTCTATTTTTCTAACACCTCGATTGCGTTGGGCCGCTAGGCCTGCGGTGCCCGTGATCGTCTCGACGGCCAGCTCTGTCGCCGCGAAAAGCGCATCCTTGTCGGCGGGAAGGTCTTTTTCTTCCGTCACTGAGAAGACAACGCTTGTGGGTCGCTGTGTTTGCCGTTCAAGCGCCGCCAAGCTTTTTGCCACACAGTCGCTTCGTCCTTTTGTCGCAATAATGACGCCGACGGAAAGTCGGTCGGTTTCCTCATTTGTCATATATGGCTCCTCATGGAAAGGCTCCAACCTAGATAAGTATAAACGGGGTCGAGGGACTCGTTCGCAAAACGGTCGATGCGCGCTTCCGCTGCTCGCTGCGTTTCATTTTGGCCAAGCTGCGTCACCAGTCGGATCATGGCGCCATCCGTGCGTCCTTTTAAAAGCGCATTCTTGATTTGTACGAATTTCGAAAAATTCGTATCGATGGTCGCCTCGCCATTTTGCACAAACCAAAAGAGCACAATCTCGCGTTCCGAGCCTTTCGAGATCAAAAGCTCGTTCACCCTCAATGCGCGGTCTTTCGACAGAGCGATTGTCCGGCTCGTTTGAGTATCAATGGTCCAACCGCCTCCCGGCACGCAGAACAAGGGCGAATGAAGTGCTTGGTTCGTCGTACTGTCCTGAATCGGGTAATAGAGCATGTAGAGGTTGACGGGGGGGGCGTCGCCATTTCGATAATCGGCGAGGAAATACTGATCCGTTCCAAGAACGCTTAGCGCCCGCGCATCCAAGGTATCGGCTTGTCCCGTCCAATTTCCAACCTTCAAGGGAAACTGTGCGAGCGGTTGGTGAAGCGGCACAGGATTCAAGTGCTCGGCGACAAGGGTCGGGGTCGCAAGGCTTATGCCAAGGCCGAGCGCGAGAAAAAGTCCGGCGCCGATCGTTGCGCTCCCGAGGGCAAGGTGCGGCGGCGGCCTCAACGAAGGCAGGCGCATCGCTTCGAGATCCAAAGGATATCTCTTCCCGCATGTCTGGAACATCCAGATTTCGGCCAATAAGAGAAAGAAACAACCAAGAAAAACAAGCCATCCTTCGAAGGTGTGCGTGAAACCTTCGACCCAACGCGGCCCCCAATGCGAAACCGTTATACCAATGAAGGCAATCCTAATTCCGTTCATCAATATGGCAATAGGCGCTGTGGAGAGAAACAGAAGGCCCCGCTTCCATAAAGGTGCCTTATACAGATAAGCGAGAATGGCCCCGAGGCTCATCAACGGAAAAAGATAACGAACCCCGTTGCAGGCTTCGACAACATCCAATTTGTAATTGCCGAGGTCAATGATGTTGCCGTCTTGATAGACGGGAATATGCGCCAGCATAAGAAAATGCGTGCCGAGCGACGTCGAAAGCAGCTGCATATTGAAGGAGACAGTGTAATAAAAGAACTTCGGCAAAGGAGCCGCGAAGAAGAGAAGAAACAAAGGCCCGATTACAGAATGCAAGGCTTTGTTGCCGAGAAACAAGATCACAAGGCTAGAGACCGACAAAAGATAAAGTTGCGGCAACAGGCCTTTGATTCCGGCGAAGGCAAAAATAGTTTGGAAAAGAAGACAGAAGAAAAGCGCGCCCGCTGCTGCCCAAGAGGGTCTCGACGGCGCGGGGATCGACGGAAGCTCATTCGCCAAAAACCAAGCGGAAATAAGGGGAATAAGATAGCCGTAGCTATATTCATCCGTCTGCCAGCTTTCCCACATTTCGAAAAGAGCCGAACGAAGGGCGACAGAAAGAACGAGGAGAAGGCCTAAAAAAAGGACAAAGCGGCCTTTAGGAGAAATCGTCTGCGCCGCGTCAAATATCTTCATGCTTCCAAATCCTTCTTCGTTACCAATAACAGCCGCCTTCGTTGATTTGAGCATTTTTGGGTTTTTCGTCCGATTCCGGACGCGTCCAGTTCGGTTTGATCAGGGCGCGGAACGAGTCGATGCTCTCCCACCTTTTCCCATAAATCCCGAAAAGAAATTGAAGGTTGCCGCCGAGATGGATGCCGACTTTTCCGCGTTTTTTCGCATGCGCCGCAAGAGGCAGAGAAAAAGCCCCCGCGCCGATCAAAGCGACATCGTAAGCCACGGCATCCATTTGCCCTTTTAAGGTATCAAGAGACAAGACCCAATCGGCATGGTCGGAAGGAACGAGTCCAGCACTAAGCGGCGCGCGCAGGGTCAGAAGCTCGAAATCCGGAAGCAAATCGGGGATGTCCCATAGCTCTTTATGCTTTGGATATTGTTTTTGGATACTCTCGACAAAAGGCGAGATCACAAGAACACGCTTGCCTTTCAGCGCCCGAGTCCAGACGCAGCTCGAAAAATATGGTTCAAGCGTCGGCAAAGATAGGATCGCCGTATGGGAACAATAAGCGCGAAAAACCTCGACCTCGCCCGCGACATCCCATGTGACAAGGGCGTCGCAAGACGCGACAGCGTCAAGATAGATCGGATAGAAGCGATCATACATCTCGTTATTCTGCGGAAAAACGCCGGAATTCACATAAAGCGTATAAAAAATATAGGGTTCATAGGCAGGAATTCGCCCCCCCTTCGCGCGCGCTTTTTTGCGCGCCAAAAAAGTTTTTGCTCCTGCCGCCTCTGTCGAGCCCATCTTGCCCGCAGCATAAGGAATGCCCCCCAAAATCGCGGATTCCAAAAGAGGGCCGGCATCGACGATGGGACGATGAATGAAGAGCTTAAACCGCAACGCATGATAGTTGATGCGCGTTTTCCAAACGAGCGATTGAAGCAAGGGAAAGGCGCGCACAAAACGAACCAATGCCAGATAAAGTTTAAGGTTGAGCATATTATACTTCTTTTCTTTGCCCATCAGTTTGTCCAACGGAGTTGCACGATTAAACACCTGATAAAGACGGGTTTCGGATGCAATCCGCTACAGGTTCATAGCAGAAATGGTCTTGTTTGGGCCAATCTTTCCTAAGTGATCTTAGTCTTTTTTAACATTTTTGTCCTATGGAACCCTTGTACCGCAGCAGTTGCCTTGTGCCCTCGCAATGGGCTTGGGCCAAACAGATCGGCTTCTTTCATGAAAATCCTGCTTCTTTCTCTCAACACCACGCCGGAACAAACGGGAATTGGTAAATATCAAGGCGAAATGGGGGCTTGGTTTGCCGCGCGCGGGCATCAAGTTCGCGCCGTAGCCGCGCCGCCTTACTATCCTCAGTGGAAGGTCAAGGAGGGGTATAGCGGCGCTCGGTATAAAATCGAGGAAATTAACGGTGTTCGCCTGTATCGCGTGCCTCTTTATGTCCCTGAAAAGCCTAGCGGCTTGAAACGGCTTCTTCACCTTGCTTCGTTTGTTATCGCTGCGAAACCTGTGGTCTTGTGGCAGGCCTTTTTTTGGAAGCCCGATGTTATCCTTCTGACCGCACCTCCTTTAATGGCGGCGCCTGTCGCCCTTATGGCGAAAAAGCTTTCCGGCGCGCGTGCTTATATTCACATTCAGGATTTCGAAGTCGATGCCGCCTTTAACCTTGGGCTTTTGACACGTCCTTGGCTTTATCGTTTGGCGCTTCGGTATGAACGCTCTGCGCTTTGCGCTTTCACAGGCGCCAGCACAATTTCACGCAAGATGCGCGAAAAGATGATTGAAAAGGGAGTCTCTGAAAAATGCGCTTTTCTCATTCCCAATTGGGCGAATGTTCAAGATTTCGATCCGGCGCAGGGATCCGGAAAATGGAACGCGCAGCTTAAGCAAGATCCGAAAACCGTTTTGGTCCTCTATTCCGGCAATCTTGGCCGCAAACAGGGGCTCGAAACCATTGTCGAAGCGGCTCGCCTTTTGCAAAATAAAGTCAACCTTCGCTTTGTCATCTGCGGCGATGGCGCGGGGCGACCGGATATGGAGGAGCGAGCCAAGGGCCTTACCAACATGATTTTTCTTCCGGTTCAGCCGATGAGAGATTTTGTCCACCTTATGATCGCGGCGGACATTCATCTTTTGCCGCAAAAAGCCGGGGCTGCCGATCTTGTGATGCCGTCGAAGCTTGGGAACATTCTGGCGAGCGGTCGCCCGGTCGTCGTCGGCGCGGCGGAGGGAACGCAGATTTTCGACGCGGTTCAAGGCTGCGGCCTTATCGCGCCGCCTGAAGATGCCGTGGCTTTCGCCAAGGCCATCGAGACTCTTGCCGCCGATCCGGCTTTGCGCGGGAGGATGGGCGTTTTGGGACGCGAACGCGCTTTGGAAGAATGGAGCCAAGAAAGCACGCTTACGCGGATGGAGACGATGATGATGGGCGAGGAAAAAAACGCCTAAGGAGCGGCCTTCTCTTCCTGAGGCGCATGACATTGGCGTAGTTTCTGTATCACGCCGTGCCTCCAAAGCGTTCCGAGGAGAAAAAACGTCGCGGCGACTTCGGCCAGAACCCGTGCGTAGGCCATGCCCATGGCCCCTATCCGTGGCACAAGGAAGAAGGCAAAAGCTAGACTGGCTGCCACATTCAGAAGCGACACCATCAGGTAATGATTCTCTTTTCGAAGCGGAACCAGAACATAAAAGAAAAGCGCATGTTTCAAGGCGGCGAAAGGAAGGATCATCACAAGCGCTTGGAAAAGACCGACGCTTGGCAAGAATTTTTCGCCCAAGACCAATACAAGAAAGAAGGGTGCAATCGTAAATCCTGCCAAAGGCCCCGCAAGTCCATAGGCCAGCTCAAGCAAGATTCCTTTTTTGACGAGGGTGAGCGTATGTCCTGCCCTCTCTTTGTGGAGCTTGGAAATAGTGGGCATAAGAACTTGCCCAATTGGGTTCAATAATCCGACGGCGACGGTCACAAATTTCTCCGCAGACCCGTAATAACCCACCTGCTCTGGCGTTGCCATCATACTGAGGACATAGGTCGAGCCTACCGTCAAGAGCGTCGCGTTCATCGAGGTGATGAAAAGAATCGTCGTCTGTTTGATCTCGACCGCGCCGGAATGAAACGAACCTTCGAAAATGGAGACTTCCTTGCGCACGTAAAAAAGAGAAATCAGCATGCTTATCGTCACCGCGACGAAAAGCGAAATCAGCACATAAAGACCGTCTTCCGCCTTCCGCACGAACAACAACGCGAAAACGACATTCAAGGGATAGACGATCGCTTCAAGAAGGATGGCCTTTTTGAATTGTCTGAGCCCCTGAAACAACCACGAAAAGCCGAAGCCGTAGAGAAAACCAAGAAGCGTCGCGAAGACACCGAACCAGATATTCGCGCGCAGACTTGGCGAATAGTACGTTCCCAAAACGCCAACCGCGAGTGCGATAGGAAGCAACAGAACGCGTCCGAACGTTTGCTGGCCCAGAATCCGGCCTCGCTCTCGGTCGCTACGCGCGGACGCCATATCCCTTATGCCTGAAAAGAAAAAACCGTAATTCAGGACGACGCCTACCATCGACATTAGCGCGATGGCGGCCAAAACTTGGCCATATCCTTCCGGCCCCAAGACGCGCGAGAAATAAGGGATCAGAATGAGCGGGCTTAGATATTTTAAAAAATGTCCGATATAGACATAAACGGTATCCTTCTTCAGGCTCTGCCGCGCTGTGGGGAGAGACATTTGATTGAGATCCGTCATCCGTAATTCCTGTGGGAAGGCTTAATGGCCGAAGCCGGAAGTTATTCGGGGCATTCAAGGCTGATCTTCACGCGGCCTTGCGCCGCGAGGGTGTAAATCTCGTCCGGCTGGGTTTTCTGATGTATGAAATAATAAAGCCCACTAAATATAGATAAAAAGCACCGAGTTTCAACTTGCAAATGATCAAAATTAACCATTGGTGCCCCTATAAAAGGTGATCATAAACAATTCGGCATATTTTCCAAGAGAGCTTTGATCCAAATTCCAATTATGAGGCGTACATAAACGATATATCGATATATATTGTTTCCGAACGTCGAAACTATCATACGCTCGACGGCACAAGCGCTATCGTCGTTCCCTATCTTCGTTGATCCGGATTGAGGAATTACCATGACCGATCACTTTGCCCTCATCGATTTTCTGGTCAATGGCGTGTTGTTCTGGCTGGCCATCGGGCTTTTCATCCTTCAGGCCTATAACGTTCTTTTTCACAAAGGCATTCCGAATATCCGGACGGCGCCCGCCATACGCGAAAAGCTTATCGCGCTTTTGAAGGAAGACTTTGAGGCGCGAGGCGAAAATCCTTACACCATCATCGATCTCGGCTCGGGGAACGGCCATTTGACGCGCGAGATTGCCAAGGCGCTTCCTCAAGCCCGGGTGATCGGCCTTGAGATTGCGCGGCTTTCCCTCACATGGGCGAATTGGCGTAAAAAGCTGGCGAGGCTTGAAAACCTTACTTACAAAAGGACAAACTTTCTCGCCTATGATTTGTCCGAAGCCAGCGCCGTGGTCATGTATTTGATCCCCCCTTTGATGAAGCCGGTCGGCGAAAAACTGCATAAAGAGGCGCGGTCGGGCACGCTTGTCCTGTCGAACAAATTCCAACTGGGCGACGGATGGATCCCCGAAGACACATTGCGCGTGAAAACGCTTTATCTTCATCAGGGAAATTTGCATATTTACCGCAAATCGTGATTTAGGCCTTCCATGCTTTCGTTCGTCGTTCTTTTCCTCGCGGCTTTTTGCGCCGGAATCCAAAACGCGCTGGCAGGCGGCGGATCGTTTTTGACCTTTCCCTCGCTTCTTTTGACCGGACTTGACGCGCGCGCAGCGAACATCACTTCGACCATTGCGCTATTCCCAGGGCAAATCACGACGGGATTTGCAGGGCGCAGCCACGTTGCGGGCCTGCCATCGCTCTCTTTTCGCGCCTTGTTTTCGATCAGCCTGATCGGCGGTGTTGTTGGAGCGCTTTTGTTGCTTGCGACCCCCGCTTCGATTTTCGAATTTCTTGTCCCCTGGCTCGTTTTTTTCGCAACGCTCGTTTTTATCTGGGGCCGCTTCTTCAGAAAGAAAACGGATACAAAAAAACATCTTCCGCCCCTCGCCGCCGGATTCGCGCAATTCGCGATTTCGATATACGGGGGCTATTTCGGCGGCGGAATTGGAATCCTGATGCTTGCGGTCTTGACGCTCGCGGGTCAGAACGTTCGTATCGCAAGCGCGACCAAGATGGTGCTCGCCGCGGCCATGAACGCCTCGGCCGTTCTCATTTTCCTGTTCTCGCATGACGTTGCATGGCTTCAGGTATTGATCGCGGCAATCGCCTCTATCGCGGGCGGGCAGGTCGGCGCCCATCTTATCCTTCGCATTCCAGAAAAAACCCTAAGTTATTTTATTGTTTTTCTTGGTTTCGTTTTAACGATCGGCCTTTTCATGAGGACGCTCCATGCGGTGTAGTCATTAAATCATATATAAGCTTTATTTTCTTGAAAATTTTCTCGCCGAGCATACGTTGTTATGCTATTTCTAGTGTGTCGATTCGTCCCTACCCCGCTTTTTGAAACAGCCCTGTCTCAAAAGCCCTCATGAATATGTTCGGAGATATCATGTATCAGCGCTTGAAGCTTGCTGCAAAAATGATGGTGGGATTCGGCCTTTTGAATCTCATGATTTTCGGAATCAACGGATTCACAATCTACTCAGGTAACAACACGCAAGCGATCGTCCAGGAAGGATTCCGGACGAAAAACAACGAAGTCAGCGTTCATGCTTTTGGCGAAAGTCTATATAAAACGCGGATGTCCGTTTGGGCTGCATTGGCCACCGGCGAAGCAAGACGCTGGAATGACGCGGAAAAACAGATCGATGCGACGAGCGAACGGATTGAATTGCTTTTATCCAAGACGCGCAATCCGGAACGGCAGACAAAGTTGCGCGAGATCAAAGTTTTTTTTGCAACCTATGCGGATATTGCCGAGAAACTGAAGGCGCAAAGCGTTCAAAACGCGAGCCTTTCGTCGGAAGGTATTAAAGATCTTCTTTCTCAGGCCGCCGATAGCGTCAGCCAGATCGATGAAAGAAAAGATTTCCTGTCTTCCGCTTATTCAAAGAATGCGGAAAACAATGCCGGTTTGGCTATCTCCCAAATCGACGATTTGAATTTCTGGTCGATTATCATCGGCATTGTCAGCTTCATCGTCGGCATCGTTCTTTGGTACGTCTCGTGCAAAAACGTCACAAAACCCGTCGCGGAAATGACGGTGGCCATGGCGAGCCTCGCCGACGGCGATTTGACGGTGGACGTTCCCTTTGTCGAAAAACCGGATGAAATCGGCGATATGGCGAAGGCCGTGAATATCTTCAAAAAGCATGCGCTTGAGATCGAGGCGCTCCGAAAAGATCAGGAAGTGGCCGCCGCGCGCGCGGCGACGGAAAGAAGGAACGCCATCAACGAAATGGCGCAAAACTTCGAAGATAGCGTCATGGGGGTTGTCAAGGTCGTCTCCTCCTCCTCCACCGAAATGCACGCCACGGCGCAGAGCATGTCGGCCGCCGCGCATGAAGCTTCGGTTCAGGCGTCGAGCGTCGCGGCCGCGGCGACGCAAGCTTCCGCGAACGTCGAAACCGTCGCCTCGGCGGCGGAAGAACTTTCGGCTTCAATATCCGAAATCACGCATCAGGTCGAACAGGCGTCTGCGATCTCGAAAAAGGCCGCCGTCGAGACGACGCGCACGAACGAACTTATACAAGCTTTGGCCGCGACGACCGAGAAGATCGGCGGGGTTGTAAAACTTATCAGCGATATCGCCGAGCAGACGAACTTGCTCGCCCTGAATGCCACGATCGAAGCCGCCCGCGCGGGCGACGCCGGAAAAGGATTTTCCGTCGTTGCAAGCGAGGTCAAGAATTTGGCGAACCAAACGTCGCGCGCGACGGAGGAAATCGGCGCGCAAATCTCGACCGTTCAACAAGATACGCAGCGCGCGGTCGACGCCATCAAAAGCATTCAAGACGTGATCGAGCACGTGATGCAGATTTCGACGACGATTGCGCAATCGGTCACGCAGCAAGGCGATGCGACGCGCGAAATCGCCGGCAATATCCAACAGGCCTCGCAAGGCACGCAGGAAGTCACGCTGAATATAGCGGGCGTCACGCAAGCCGCCACGAGCACGGGGGCTGCCGCCCAGCAAGTTCTGGCATCGTCGGGCGATCTCGCCCAAAACGCCGAAAAGCTTCACAATGAGGTTGTCTCCTTCCTTGTGAAAATCAGGGAAGAGAAAAAGGTTTCCCTTATGGAGTGGAATGAGAAGCTTTTCCTCGGGATTCCGACGATCGACAAGGAGCATGAAAGACTCGTTTCCATGATCAACGAACTTTACAACGGATTCGTTTCAGGAACGGCCAAAGATACGGTCGGCGTGGTTCTTGACGAATTGATCGATTACACCGCCAACCACTTCAAGCATGAAGAACGGTTTTTTGCGCAAACGAATTATCCCGAAACGCCGCAACATAAGATTGAGCACGAGAATCTGGTCAAAAAGGTTCTCGAAATTCAGGCAAAGTTCAAATCAAGCAAGGATAACGTCCTTTCTCAGGACATTATGATCTTCTTGCGCGATTGGCTGACGCATCACATTCTTGGAACGGACAAAAGATACGTTCCGCACCTTAAGGCGCACGGAATCGTCTAAATAATTCGGATCTGGGGTTCTGACCCTAGCCGCCGCATCTTTCGGCAATGGCCCAAAAGCCGTCGCTGTTGAGGCTGGCATTCCCGACAAGGACGCCGTCGATTTCGGGTTCCTGAGCCAGAATCTCGACATTGTCCGGCGTGACGGATCCGCCGTACAAAACCTGCACGGCTTCGCCCGTTGAGCCCAAGGTTCGGCGAATAAGCCGGTGAACCATGCGGATTTCATCCGGTTGCGGGATGACGCCCGTTCCGATGGCCCAAATGGGCTCATAGGCAATCACGAGCTGCGAAGCCTGCCCTTTGTCCGGCAAAGAAGCAGCTAGTTGTTGAACAATAGCCGTATCGGTTTGGCCTGAATCTCTCTGTTCTTTCGATTCGCCGACGCACACAATCGCGGTCAGACCCGCCAATTGGGCGGCCGCAACTTTTCGGGCGACAAGTTCATTTGTCTCATTATGTTCCGTGCGGCGCTCGGAATGGCCGAGAATGACATAGCGACAACCCAAATCCGCAAGCATGCCCGCGCTGATATCGCCCGTATGGGCGCCGTGATTGGCTGTATGGCAGTCCTGCCCGCCGAGAAGAACGGGCGTTCCCATAATGGCTTCGGACAGGGGCCATAAAAGGGTCATGGGGGGGCAAATGACCAAGTCGAAAGGCAAGGGCTTTCGCGACAGGGCCTTATCGGCCAAATCCTTAGCCAGATTGAGACCCGACGTCAGGCGACCGTTCATTTTCCAGTTGCCGACGGCAAGTTTGCGGCGTTTTCCCATCGCGCAGAACCCTCGTATTGATTGAATTTGGCCCTTAGGGTCTTATCATGTAAAAAGTCTTTCGGGAATCACAAATCTTCAACCTCATACCCGTCTTTCGCCAAAGGTTTCATTCATGCTTCAAGTTATGCGCAATATGGCCCAATCGTGGCTCGTCAAGGCCTTACTCTCATTGTTAATCGTCAGTTTTGGCATTTGGGGCATCGGCGACATGTTTCGCGGCCATCCAGAACAGCGCGCCGTCGCGACGGTCGGTTCTGAAAAAATTACGGTTGCGCAGCTCGAACATCGTTTTCGAACGGATATGCCCGAAGCGCGTCAGGTTTTTGGCCCCGAACTGACCGATCAACAAGCGCGCCAAGTCGGCGTCCTCGACCGCGCCCTCGACCTTCTGATTAAATATGCGACGGCGGATCAGGAAATCAAAAGGCTCGGTCTGGACGTCTCCGACCGCCTTGTCATGGAAAAAATCGCCTCTCAGCCCGCGCTTCACGACAAGGACGGCAAATTCAATCCGGCCCTTTTCCGCAACGCCCTTGGAAAAAGCGGCATTTCCGAGCGCTTGTTCCTCGACGACCAGAAAGAAACCATGGCGCGAAGGCTTTTGTTTCAGGAAATCGTGAACAACGCGCCCCTTCCCCAAACTTTTATCGATGACATCTACCGCGCGCGCGGATCGCGGCGCATTCTTGAGGTTCTTTCGCTTTCCAACGACAGCATCAGCGACATCGCCGAACCCGAAGACAAAGACATCAAGGCTTTTTACGAAGCGCATGGCGATCTTTTCAAGGCGCCGGAATATCGCGCGCTGACAATCGGCGTTTTATCGGGCGATGAAATGTCGAAAGATATCAATCCGACGGAAGAAGATCTTAAAAAGGCTTATGAAACCCGCACGGACGCGTTCACGCATCCCGAACTTCGCGATTTGGTTCAGGTCGTTCTTCAGGACGAGGAAAAGGCCAAACAATTCGCCGAAGCCGCCCAAGCTTCCGGCAATTTGGCGACGACGGCCAAGGCCAAAGGCCTTACGCCCGTTCCCTTGGATCACATGGACGAAAAAAGCATTCTGCCCGAGCTTTACACCACCGTTTTCGCGCTTGAAGAGGGGCAGGTCTCAGCGCCTGTGAAAAGCCCCCTCGGCTGGCACGTGTTGCAGCTTAAAAAGATTCACCCGAGCGGCGTGACTTCTTTCGAAGACGCCAAGAAAGATCTTCTGGAAACGCTGAAGAAAGAGCAAGAAGCCGACAGGGTTGCGAAAACCGTCAATGAACTCGACGACGATCTGGCAGCCAACAAACCTCTTGAGGAAATCGCCGATTCCCTGCGTCTTCGCCTTATCAAAATACCGGCGATCGACGCGCAGTCGGTTCCGATGGACGGCAAAAAAATTGAATCTTTTCCCGCAAAGGAAGACGTCATGAAGGCGGCCTTTTCGCAAGCGACGGGGGAAACGAGTCAGATTATCGACGATAAGGCCGGAAATTACGTCGTGGTTCGAACGGACGACATCACGCCAAGCCAGGTCAGGCCCTTTGAAAAGGTCAAAGATCAGGTTGTGAAGTCTCTTGAAGACGAACGCCGCGCGGAAAAAGCCCAAAAGGAGGCGGAGGATATCGCCAAAGCCCTGCGCGAAGGCAAAAAAGCGTCCTCTTTCGCCGCGCAGTCCGGCGTCGAGGTTCGTCTTTCCAAACCCATTTCCATGCTTGGCGAAGTGGACAAGGATCTTCCCAAAGAAGCCTATTCCAAGATCTTCCAAATGAAGGAAGGCGATGTCGTGACCGTGCCGGCGAAAGACAAGCAATTCGTTTTGCGTCTGACCGAGCTTGTTCAGGTCGATCCTTCAAAACCCAGCCCCGCGAAAGAGAAAGTCACCGAAGATCTAACCGATCGCGTTCCTATGGAAACGGCCGAGGAATATGAAAACTTCCTTCATATCCGTTATCCGGTTCATATCGATGAAACGCTTCTCGAAACCCTTAAGAAACAGGGAAGCTAGCGGTGAAAATGGCGCTGTCTTTCAAGAACGCGTCGCTACGAAGCGCGGCTTTGCTGGGATTTATCGTATCGGTTTGTTTTCCCGCCCCCTCGTTCGCCGGGGGCGCCGCAGAAGCGCGCGAGACGGCGCGCCTTAACAATTGCGCGCCCAAAAAAGTTGAAGTTTTGCAACAAACGATCGGCGCGGACGGCACGACGATTTATCGCGTTTCCTGCACAATGTCCAAAACGAAGGACGATAGCGGCGCGAAAGCCCCCGATGCTTTGTTGATAAAGTGCGATGGAACCTTGTGTGAAACGCTGCGCCCCGTTTCCGGTGAAGACAAATAGACGGAAAAGAACGGATCGAGTTATGGCGGATACAGAATCGAAAGTTACGCGCCTATCGCAAGTCGAGCTTGAAGAGGTTCTTCTTCGGCACGAAGCTTTTCGGGGCGGTCGCGCGAACGGCGCGCGCGCAAAGCTTGCGCATATGGATCTTTCGAATCTTATCTTTCGCGCGCGCGATCTTTCTCATGCCGATTTCACGGGATCCATACTGGTCGAAAGTGATTTTGAAAACGCGAAACTCGATTACGCCGTTTTGTACGCCTGCGATCTGCGGGAGGCGAATTTCAAGAACGCCAGCCTGCTGCGCGCGGATTTGCGCGGCGCCTGCCTGCGCGGCGCCATGATGACGGGCGCAAATCTTGTCGGCGCGGATTTGCGCGAAGGTTCGTTCGCGACCTACGATCCCGACAAAGGACTCTCGTTCATAAGCGACAACGAAGCCTGGGCGGAAGGCGTGGGCGGCGTCGATATGCGCGGTGCAAACCTCGGATCCGCCAAGCTTTCGGGGGCCGTCGCGATTAACTCCAACTTTGAGGACGCGAACCTCAGCAAATCCGTCATCATCAAGGGCAATTTGAGCGGCGCCAATCTTGCCGGCGCGAATCTTACCGGCGCGGATTTAAGCCAATGCGAGTTGAAGAACGTCAATCTCCGTGGCGCCAATCTTTCCGGAACTTTGATGGATTTCTCAAATCTTCAGAACGTCGATATGACCGGCGCTTTGACGGAAACGCCGACGGGCCCAACGACGGAAACCCTCCCCGTCAAAATCGAAGACATGCTTAAGATTCATCAGATCTGGATTCTTACGCAGGGAAAAGAGGGGCAACAGCTTAATCTCGGCGGATTCGATCTGCGGGGATCCAGCATCTTCAAAGGCGCGAACCTGACCATGATGATGGGCGAAAAGGCCATTTGGTACGGGCTCGACCTCAGCGGAACGGCCTTTCAAGCGGCACGAGTCGGCTACGGCGATTTCCGCCACTGCAATTTCGCGGGCGCGGATCTGCGCGGGACGAGTTTCACCGGCGGCAACATGGTGGGATGCAAGTTCGCAAGAGCGCGTCTGGATCCTCTCGTCTTCGAAGGCGACCGCAATTTAAGGACGAATTTTATGAAAGCGAATCTTCGTTACGCGGATTTCCGCGACGCGATCATGCGGAACGTCGATTTTTCGGGCGCCGATCTGAGTTTTTCGAATTTCACGGGCGCGGAAACGAAGGGCTGCGACTTTACGAAGGCAAATCTTCACGAAGCCCGCTTCGATAGACCTTCGTAAAGATTTTTATTTCTTCTTTTTAAAAGCTTCCGCCAACTGGTGCATCACGGAAGCCTGCCGCGGCGAGGATTTTGGAGGCGGCGCCGCATGCCCTCTTTTCTCGCCAAGCGGTTTGCTGGCGATGATCGCATCGATGTCTTTCCTCGAAAAACCGCCTGCCGATTCCGGGTTCGCTTTCTGCACCGGCGCGTCCGAGGCATGATCGAGCCTCGCCGCGACAATGGCTTTCAAATGCGGCTTTGTAAGGCCCAAAAGCAAGGAAGGATCGCGAACGGCCCACGTGATCAAAAGCTTCTGCGCGTCGCGTTTGTTGCCGTCGGTCGCCTTAAGGGCGTCATGAACCTTGGCGTTGACATAATGGTCGGACATGAACTTCTCCTTTTGCGCAAATAATAGGGCCAGTTTTCAAGGACATGCAACGGAAAAACCTAGCTTGCCAGTTCGACCAGGGATCCAAGGACCTTTTTAAGCCCGTTCAGGCGTGTTTGGCTATCGTCCCAAGTCCGAATAAGAACCAATTTCTGATCCGGCCTGACCTTCGCCGTTCCGGCCTGTTCGCCGATCCAGCGGACAAGTTTGTCCGGTCTTGGGAAAATGTCGTTTTTGAAGGATATGACGGCGCCTTTTGGCCCTGCGTCGATTTTCGCGATATGCGCTTTCCGGCATAGATTTTTGATCGCGACCGTTTGAAGCAAATTCTCAACTTCGGGCGGCAACGGCCCGAAACGATCGATCATTTCCGCCGCAATAGACTCGCTGTCCTCGCCTTCCATCCCGTCAGCCGTTCCCTCCGCCAGACGCCGATAAAGCCCGAGGCGGACATTCAGGTCGGCGACATAATCCTCCGGTATCAGAACCGACATGCCGATATTGATTTGCGGCGTCCAACGATCCTCACGCACTTCATTCCTGTCGCCCTGTTTGGCGGAGGCCACGGCGTCTTCGAGCATTTGCTGATAAAGCTCGATTCCGACCTCGCGGATATGGCCGGATTGCTCCTCGCCCAAAAGATTTCCTGCGCCGCGAATGTCCATATCGTGGCTGGCGAGTTGAAAGCCTGCCCCCAATTGATCCAATGTCTGAATGACTTCAAGACGCTGCTGCGCGGTGCTTGAAAGCCCTGCCGTGGGCGCATAGGTGAAATAGGCATAGCCGCGCTGTTTCGCGCGCCCGACGCGCCCGCGCAATTGATAAAGCTGGCTCAGACCGAACAGATCCGCGCGATGCAAAATAATCGTGTTGGCGTTCGGAATATCGAGGCCGGATTCGATGATGTTCGTCGCAAGAAGAATATCGTAACGGCGCGCATCGAAGGAAGTCATGATGTCTTCGAGTTCCGTTGGACTCATGCGGCCATGGGCCGTGACGACCTTCGCTTCCGGCACAAGCTCGCGCAATTCCGCCGCGACGCTGGCCAGATCTTCGATGCGCGGACAGACATAAAAGCTTTGCCCGCCCCTGTAATGCTCGCGCATGATCGCCTCGCGGATCACAAGCGGATCATAGGGCAAAACGTAAGTCCGCACGGCAAGACGATCCACCGGCGGCGTCGTGATGAGGCTGAGTTCGCGCACCCCCGTCAAGGCAAGTTGCAAGGTGCGCGGGATAGGCGTTGCGGTCAGGGTCAGAACATGAACGTCGGCGCGGAGTTCCTTGAAACGTTCTTTCTGCTTGACGCCGAAATGTTGTTCCTCGTCGATGACAAGAAGGCCGAGACGCGCAAAGTTGACATCCTTCGCGAGTAGCGCATGCGTGCCGACGACGATATCGACTCCGCCGGTTTTAAGAAGCTCCTTGGTCTTTTTCATCTCGCTGGAAGGCACAAGGCGCGACATTTGCGCGATGCGAACGGGAAAAGGACTGAACCGCTGGACAAATTGATTGTAGTGCTGACGCGCCAAAAGCGTCGTCGGCACGACAATCGCGACCTGCAAGCCCGACTGAACGGCGGCGAACGCGGCGCGAAGCGCCACTTCCGTTTTTCCGAAACCGACGTCGCCGCAAACGAGCCTGTCCATCGGTTTGCCGCTTTGAAGATCGTCCAAAACGTCTTCGATCGTTTTGGCCTGATCCTCCGTTTCGGGATAGGGAAAACGCGCCGCGAACTCCTGATAGGCGCCTTCGGGCGCTTGAACCATCTCGCCCGTTTTCAATTGACGTTCGGCGGCGATTTTCAAAAGACCGTCCGCCATGTCCAAAAGCCGCTTTTTGACGCGCGCTTTTCGCGCCTGCCATGCCACACCGCCGAGCTTATCGAGAACCGCGCCGCTTTCGGCCGAGCCGTAACGCGTCAAAACATCCAGATTTTCGACAGGCACAAAAAGCTTGTCGCCACCGTCATAAATCAACCGAACGCAATCATGCGCGAGACCGAGAGCGTGAATTGTCTCAAGCCCTTCATAGCGCCCGACGCCATGCTCGGCATGAACGACGAAATCGCCGCGTTCAAGGCTTCCAAGCTCAAGTTGAAATTGCGCGGCCGCGCGTTTTTTGCGCGGATTCCGGATCAATCTTTCGCCGAGAATGTCCTGTTCCGTAATCAGCGCGATATCCGGCGCGGTAAAACCGTGGTCGAGACCGAATACGAAAAGCGCGATCAATTTCGGATCGCATTTCCGGATTTCTTCCCATGATTTGGCGCTTGTGATCGTGTTGAATCCATGCCCGCGCAAAAGTCCCGCCAAACGCTCGGCTGCGCCCTGACTATAGCAGGCGATCACGACGCGCTTGCCTTCGCCTTGATAGCGCTCGGCATATTTCTTGACGGCTTCGTAAAGCTGCCCTTCCTGCGCGCGCGCGTCGGCGAAATCGTGGCCTCGCGACCCGCCGCCGTCGATAGCGGTGGATTCGGGCGTTTTTTTGAAGGGCGAAAGCGTGATGACGGCTTTCTCTTTTAAAATCTTTTGAAGATCGTCGGGACTTAGATAAAGCCCGCCCAAGGGCGCAGGTTTATAGATTGCCGATGCCTGTTCTTTTTTCTTGTCGCGTCGCGCGGCTTCAAAAAGCGAAAGGCGCGCCGCATAAAAATCCTCAACCTGCTGCCAACGCGCGTTAAGGGCATCGTCGATTTGCGCGTCGATCGAGATCGGCGCTGTCGGCGCGTAATCGAACAAAGTGGCAAGACGCGGATAGAAAAGCCCCAGCCAATGCTCGACGCCCGGAAACTTCTGCCCCGCCGTCACGGCCGTATAAAGAGGGTCGTTTTCCGTGGCCACGCCGAACAATTCGCGGTAAGCGCCGCGAAAAGACGCGATGCTGCGCTCGTTCAGCAAGACTTCCGAAATGGGGGTCAGCGCGAGGCTTTCCAATTTGCCCGTTGTCGTCTGATTCAGCGGATCGAAGCTGCGCAAACTTTCGACTTCGTCGCCGAAATAGTCGATGCGAACGGGTTCGTCGATCCCGGGCGGAAAAAGATCGACGATGCCGCCGCGCACGGCATATTCACCCGGCTCGCGCACGGTTCCCGCCGTGACATAGCCGCTGGACGTCAAGAAGCGCCGTAATTTCTCAAGCGAACATTCCTCGCCTATCGCAAGGCGAAGGCTGACTTCGTCCAAAGCTTCCGGCGGAAGCGTTTTTTGTGTGGCCGCCGCGATCGTCGTGACAATAAGGCACGGCCTTTTGTATGGGCCGCGAAGCCGCGTGAGCGTCGCGATGCGCTGGCTTAAAATATCGGGATGTGGGGAGATTCTGTCATAAGGCAAACAATCCCACGCCGGAAAAGAAAGGCATTCGACATGCGGCGCGAAGAACGACAAGGCCTCGACCAGAAGCGCGGCGCGCATATCGTCCACCGCAACATGGATGAGCGGCCTTCCCTGCGCGCGCTGCGCCAATTCCGCAAGCAAGCGCGCATCGTGCCCTGCGGGCGCGCCCGAAAGAATTGTGTGATGGGGGGGATCTAAAGAAACAGGGCCGGAGAACATATCAGATCACAAGTGTCATTCTTTATATTTTTGATGAGCATCACGGCAGAAAGCAATGATAAACTTCAACATTTCACTTCGCCGTGCGGTGGGCACTTCTGCCGCGCCCGTAATCCACGCAAACAAATCAGGCAAAGGCTCGGCAAGGAGCCGTTCGTAGGCTTCCAGCTGTTTCGAGTCAAACGAATCAAGATGCTTATCGGCGAAGGATCCCAAAAGAAAATCCAGTTCGCGCGTGCCGAAATTCCAGCTTCGAAAGCGCAGCTTCCGTCTTTGGTTTTCCTCGTCCATTCTTGCCTATTGTCTTTCCGATTGCGCATGGGGGCGCATTATAGTTGAATTGAAAACTGTAAGCTATGAATGAGATTACAGAGAAAGACACGAAATAATCATTCGTCATTCCCGCGAAGGCGGGAATCCAGTGGGCCGCGCGTCTGCGCGGCGCATGAATCGAGAGCTGTCAAGAATGTGTTTACTTCCCATTGTTTAACTCATACGGCCCATGGACATGGGCCGCTGGATTCCCGCCTTCGCGGGAATGACGCTGTGTTCTGTTTTATTCTTGCGTGACTTCCGTAAAACAAGGCACTTGATAAAATGCGCCCCACGATCCTGTTTCCTCTTTTTGCTTCGATTACAAGCCTGCGCGGGATAGGCCCGAAGCTCGCGCCCGTTTTCGAACGACTTTGCGGCCCTCATATCGTCGATATGCTGTTTCATCTTCCGAACGGCGTGATCGACCGGCGCTATCGCCCGAAGCTTCGGACGGCGGATAAGGATCGTATCGCGACTCTGACGCTTCGGATAACCGAGCATCTTCCCCCCGCCCGCGCCGGAAAGCCCTATCGCATTCTCGCGACGGACGGAAGCGCGGAAATCACCCTCACCTACTTCACGGCGAAGGGCGATTATCTTTCGAAACTCTATCCCGTCGATAAGGAAATCATCGTCAGCGGCAAACTGGAGCGTTTTGCGGGCGGCTGGACGATGAGCCATCCGGATTATGCCGTGCCGCTTTCACGCGTCGCCGAAATCCCGAGTTTTGAGCCTGTCTATCCGATGACGGAAGGCGCGAGCGCCAAGATTTTGCGGCGCGTGATCGCGGATTCCCTTTCGCGTTTGCCGGATCTTCCCGAATGGCATGATGAGGCGCTTTTAAAACGCGAGAACTGGCCCGCGTGGAAAGACGCCCTTCATCAGGTTCATAATCCCACCAAACCGGAAGGCGATCTCGACGCCCAACCGGCGCGGCGCCGCCTGGCCTATGACGAGCTTCTGGCCGACCAGCTTGCGCTTGCGATCATCCGCCGCCATGCCAAGAAAGCGGCAGGACGCGCCTTTGCGGGAACGGGCAAACTGACGGAGGCCTTAAAAAAGAACCTTCCCTTCACGTTGACCGCCGGACAGATCGAAGCGTTGCGCGAGATAACCGAAGATCTCGCCGCGCCGGAACGCATGCTGCGCCTTTTGCAAGGCGATGTCGGTTCCGGCAAAACGATTGTCGCGCTTTTTGCGATGCTCCAGCTCGTCGAATCCGGATCTCAGGCTGCCCTTCTCGCGCCGACGGAGATTTTGGCAAAACAGCATTACGACCGTTTGAAGGAATTTCTCGAACCCTTGAACATTCCCGTCGGTCTTTTGACGGGCAAGAAAAACGCAAGCGCGCGGAAGCAAACGCTCGCCGCTTTGGAGGATGGCAGCCTCCAGATCGTCGTCGGCACGCATGCGCTGTTTCAGGAAGAGATCATTTTTAAGGATCTCGGCCTCGCCGTCATCGACGAGCAACACCGCTTCGGCGTTCAGCAGCGCCTTCTTTTGTCCGACAAAGGAAAAGGCGTCGATATTCTGCTTATGACCGCGACGCCCATTCCGCGCACGCTCACCCTCACCGCTTATGGCGATATGGACGTATCACGCCTTGCGGATAAACCGGCGGGACGGCAACCCATCGATACGCGCCTTATCGATCTTGAAAGGCTCGATGAAGTCGTGGCTGGCGTCGGGCGACAAATCGCCAAGGGCGCGAAGGTTTATTGGGTTTGTCCGCTTGTCGAGGAATCCGAGAAAAGCGATCTGGCCGCGGCGACGGCGCGCGCGGAAACTTTGCGCTCTCATTTCGGTGCGGAGGCGGTCGGCCTTGTGCACGGACGCATGAAAGGCGACGAAAAAAACCGCGTCATGGAATCCTTCGCGCATGGCGATACCAAGATCCTTGTCGCGACGACCGTGATCGAAGTCGGCGTCGATGTGCCCGAAGCCTGTCTGATGATTGTCGAACATGCGGAGCGTTTCGGCCTCGCAGCCCTTCACCAGTTGCGCGGCCGCGTGGGACGCGGCGCGGCCAAATCGACCTGCCTCTTTCTGTTTCAAGCGCCCCTCTCCGAAACGGCGAAGGCGCGCCTCACCTGTCTTCGCGAAACGGAGGACGGTTTTCTGATCGCGGAGGAAGATCTGCGCCTGCGCGGGCCCGGCGAGGTTTTGGGAACGCGGCAAAGCGGCGCGCCGCTCTATAAAATGGCCAGTCTTTACGGCGATCGCGACCTTATCGCCATCGCCTCGGCCGATTCGAAACACATTTTGGCGCAGGATCCTGAGCTTTCAACGCCGCGCGGCAAGGCGCTTCGCACGCTTCTTTACCTTTTTGAAAAGGATTCGGCGGTAAGGCTTTTTCGAGCAGGTTAAGCCTGCGCTGACAGCTTTTGAGAGACGGCTATGCGCATTTGCCGTTTTACGGCTCTTACGGTTTCGTTGTTTTTATGCCAATCCGCGCTCGCTTTGGCAGCGAATTACTATGATCCCTACACCTATTCGCCGGACGCAAACCAAAAACAATACACGCCGCCTCAGCAATATGTTCCATCTCAACAATATGCGCCGCAAAAGCAGTATTTAACGAAGACTTCGCCGAACCCCTCCGGCGCAGCTTATCCGGCCGCTTACGAAAACATCCAATTAAGGCCGGGCCTCTATCCGGAGAACACGCCGAAGCCGATAAGTCTTGGTACGGAATCGGCCTTCGATGCGGGCGTTCAATTTGCGCGCTACCTTTACGGCGAGCCCAACGTCGGCAATCCCGGCGATACGGTCGATGTCAGTATCCGTGGCTTAAAATACGGCGCCGAAGCCCGTGGAACCGTCGCGGTCGACGAATGGTTCATGCGGGCGGAAGGGCGCTTTGCGTTTGGCGACGACGATTACAAAGGATCCGGGAAAATTGACGGCGTCGCCGACGATCTGGCCGAAGCTCGCTTTCTCGTCGGGCACGATTTTCTGACGAATGCGTTGGGCCTCTCCCCTTATGTCGGGGCCGCTTTTCGCGATCTTTTCAACGATGGGCGCGGAATCTCGACGACGGGAGCGCATGGTTATCGGCGGGAAAGCCGGTATCTCTACGTCCCCGTCGGGCTTACGACGCGGGCGCGTATCGACGATGATTCACGTATGAGCTTGAATACGGAATATGATCAACTGGTCTGGGGACGCCAATATTCTCACCTTGAAGACGCCTCGCCTGTCTATTCGACGCTTATAAACACCCAGATTTGGGGTTATGGCCTGCGTGGCGACCTTATGTATGAACACAGAAGGTGGGGCATCGGCCCCTTCTTCGATTATTGGAATATCGATCAGTCCAGAACGGCATGCGGATCGACGATCTACGGCGATTATATCTACACGACCTGCGGGGACGAACCACATAACTTCACGCTCGAATACGGCATCCAGTTTCGTTATAAACTGTTCTAATTTCGGCCATAGGGCATTGTTTTTTGACAACACCCCCTCGCTTCTTTGCACAAAAAGGATTTCCGGCTTTTCCGAATCGGCGATTGTTGATAACTCAATCCAAACGGCCAATAGAGGTTCAGATGCGCCTTCGTCTTTTTTCCCTTTTTGCTGCCTCCCTTCTTCTTTGCCAAGCGGCTCCGGCCCTGGCGGAAGGCTACGATCCGGCGAGTTATCCGCCGATTGTGACGCAGCGCGACGTCGTCACGCAGCCTCTCCCCCGTCCTTCGGAAACGGCCTATTCGCCGCAGAACACGCGCGCTTATGCGCAACCGATGATTCAACAGACGAAAGCGCCGGATTCGATCAGCCTTGGCACCCAATCTTCTTTCGATGTCGGCCTTCAGTTCTCGGGCTACGACTATAAAGAACCCAAAGTCACGGACTACAGCACCGGTCAAACGCTTGACGTCGATATCCATGGCTTGAAATACGGAATTGACGGCCGCGGAACCTTCGCCCTCGATAACTGGTTTGTTCAAATCGAGGGCCGTTTTGCCGGCGGCGACGACGATTACAAAGGATCGGGCAAGCTTGGCGGCGTGGCCGACGATCTCTCCGAAGCAAGGCTTTTGGGCGGTCACGATTTTTATGCGAGCGCGTTCGGTCTTTCGCCTTATACGGGCATCGCTTTCCGCGATTTGTTTAACGATGGTCGCGGAACGACATCGACGGACTATCAGGGCTATCGCCGCGAAAGCGAATATCTCTATCTTCCCTTGGGCATGACGACGCGGACGCGCCTTAACGACGATTCGCGCGTCGCGCTCAATCTTGAATATGATCAGGTCGTTTGGGGACGCCAGTATTCTCATCTTGGAGACGTGGCTCCGGAGCTCCCGACCCTAACGAACGATCAGAAATTCGGTTATGGGTTTCGCGGCGATATAATGTATGAAGCGCGGAAATGGGGAATTGGGCCTTTCTTCGATTACTGGAACATCGATCAATCAAAAGAGGCATGTGGATCAAACATTTACGGGCAATATATTTATACGGAATGCGGTGTCGAGCCCCATAACCGCACGATTGAATATGGTCTTCAGTTCCGTTACAGGCTGTTCTAATCCGGCTATCGTTGCTATAAGGACATGAGGGTTCGTGATCGGACGAGCCCTTCATGTCATGACGGTTGAGAGAAATGAATTTTCGTATGAGCAAACGGCGGCGGATTTTTGAGGGGAAGGCAAAGGTCTTATTTGAGGGGCCGGAGCCAGGCACGCTGATCCAGTACTTTAAGGACGATGCAACCGCTTTCAACAACAGGAAACGCGGAACGATTGTTGGCAAGGGCGTCCTGAACAACCGCATCTCCGAATATCTTATGGTTAAACTTTCAAACATTGGCGTGCCGACGCACTTTATGCGCCGTTTGAATATGCGCGAGCAGCTGATCCGGCAGGTCGAAATTATCCCCATCGAAGTTGTCATACGAAATGTCGCGGCTGGTTCGTTTTCAAAACGTCTTGGCATCGTTGAGGGCACAGCCCTTCCCCGCTCGATCATCGAGTTCTATTACAAAAACGACGAACTCGCCGATCCGATGGTCACTGACGAGCATATCACCGCCTTCGGTTGGGCCAGCGCGCCCGAGCTTGAAGAGATCATGTCGCTCTCGCTTCGCATCAACGATTATCTTTCGGGCCTTTTTCTCGGAACGGGTCTCAAGCTTGTCGATTTTAAGCTCGAGTTCGGGCGTCTTTGGGACAATGACGAGCTTCGCATCGTCCTCGCCGACGAAATCAGTCCCGACAATTGCCGCCTTTGGGATGTCCGTACGAATGAAAAACTCGATAAAGACAGGTTCCGCGAAGATTTGGGCAAGGTCGAGGAGGCCTATCAAGAAGTCGCGCGACGGCTTGGTATTCTGGCCGAAATCATGTTAAATCCTACGGCAGATATACGAACCCTCAAACCCGCAAATGGGGAAGAAAAATGAAAATTCGCGTTGACGTCATGCTGAAGAACGGCGTTTTGGATCCTCAGGGCAAGGCGATCGCGCATGCTCTCGGCACGCTTGGGTTCAAGGGAATTGAGGAAGTTCGCGTCGGCAAGACGATCGAGCTTGTCGTTTCCGAAACCGATGAGGGCAAGGCCATTCAACAAGCCGAGGAAATGGCGAAGAATCTTTTGGCCAATCTGGTGATTGAAGATTTTCACGTAAGTGTTATTTGATTTTCAACGCGCCATGATGCAAAGGAATTGACCGAGTCCATGCGTAACGACCTGCTTCACAAGATGGCTATCGTCCTTTTGGGCGTTTTCGTCCTTGCCGGTTGCGCAGAAGAACGGTCCGCCTATCCTTACCCTCAATTGTCGCCGGTTCCGCCGCCGGAGGCTCCGCTTGAAACGCCGCCCGCGCTTTCGAATCCATCGGGAGAGATATGGCGCCCGGGACATTGGGGTTATAACGGGCTCGAATTCTACTGGATTTCCGGCGATATCCTTTCGCGCCCCGCGCCGACGGCCGTTTGGTCGGCGGATCGATGGGAATTCCGCGAATATGGGTGGGCTTTCGTTCCGGGTTATTGGCAATAGAGGGTTCGCATGCGCCTCTGCCTGAAATCTTATTTTCTTTCCGTTTTTTTTCTGATTTGTTTTGCGGTTTCCGCGCGCGCCGACGCGGACAGGTATTACGTGCCGCCCCAGCAGTTTAATGCGGCCTTTCAGATTATGGATTCCGGTTTTTCGAATATCTTCGGCCTTTTCCGCGAGGCGACGGGCGGTTTTCTTTTCGACAGCTCCGAAAAGACCATGAGCCGCGTCAAGATCGCGATCAACGCCTCAAGCCTTATGGTCGCAAACGGCGATGCCGGCCACGACCTGGCCCTTTTAATCGATCCTGTCGGATACTCCGAGATTTCCTTTGCAGCCGCAGCACCGGCGACCTTCAAGGACGGCAAGGCGGAAATTACAGGCACGTTGACGGCCCACGGCGTCAGCAAGCCCTTTTCGTTCGAAGCGACGCTCAACAATGTCGGCAAAAGCCATAACGCCGGAGGATTCTGGGAATCCGAAAGCCAGACGATCGGTCTTTCATTGCGCGGCAGTTTGAAACGCGCGGATTTCGGCATGGGCGATCCACCGGAGGAGCCGGGACGTTTCGGCGACACGATTGCGCTGATGCTTGAAATGCAGGCGTTGAAGCAATGAACCCGATTTATCTGACCGTCGATTTCGAAGATCATACGGAAAACTACGATCTGAACGGCCGCTATGCGGCGATGACCTACCGCCTTCTCAATCTTTTCCGCGAGAACAACCGTCGCGCGACTTTTTTTACCGTCGGGCGTATGGCCAAGGCCGCGCCATCCCTGATTCATGAAGTTGCGGACGAAGGACATGAAATCGCCTATCATTCGCATGCCCATTTGTCTTTGACGGAAGAGTCGCCGGAGATCTTTCGCCGCGAAACGTTTGAGGATAAAGGCAGGATCGAACAGATTACCGGAAAGCCGCTGCTCGGTTTTCGCGCGCCGCGTTTTTCGCTGATGCCTAAAACGCTTTGGGCCGTCGATATTCTTCAGGATCTCGGATTTTCCTATTCATCGAGCGTCATGCCGACCGCTCTTTCGCGTTTCGGTTTTCCAAAGGCGCCGAGCATGCCGTTTCTGTGGAAGAACGGGCTTATGGAGTTTCCGCTGCCCGTGCGCAATCTCGGCCTTTTCAGGATTCCCTACAGCGGCGGCATTTATCTTTATGCCATGCCGTTCTTCCTCACAAAGAAGCTTTTGGCGGGCGCGGATCCGGAAGATGTCGTCTGGACCTACATGCACCCTTACGATTTCGACACGCAGTCGCCCATGAAGACGATGCCGAACACGCCGTTTTGGGTTCGCGCGCTTCTTTCGCTGGCCGGAAAGCGCGCGCCTGCGCAAGTCAAAAACCTCATCGCTTTGTGCGGAACGTCCAAGCAAACGCTTGGCGATCTGGCTGGCGATAAGCCTTTTCGCGAAACCCTCGCGCGCTTCTTTCCTTGATCAATTCATAAAAGAGATCAGGTTCGCTTTGATCCTGTCGTGAACGGATGCGTTGGAATCCGGAAAATCGAACGGTTTTCCCGAAATCGTCTCATAAAGCGCAATATAACGAAGACTGAAATCCGCAAGCGTTTCGGGCGGAATGGCTGGAATGGCCTCGCGATACGGATCGCAACGGCTCGCGATCCAAAGGCGCAGGAACTCCTTATCCAAACTGTCCGGCTCCTGCCCCGCCTTCAGGCGCTGCTCATAGCTGTCAGCGCGCCAGTAACGGCTGCTGTCCGGGGTGTGGATCTCGTCCGCGAGCGTTAGCTTCCCCTTTTCGTCGATTCCGAACTCATACTTCGTATCGACGAGGATAAGGCCGTTTTTCGCCGCAAGCTCTTGCCCGCGCGCAAACAAAGCAAGGGCGGTTTCGGAAAGCTCGTCCCACATTTCTTTTTTCAAAAGGCCGCGCGCGACGATTTCCTCGCCTGAAATCGGAACGTCATGTTCGCCCGCTCCGCCTTTGGTCGTCGGCGTGATGATATGACGGGGAAGCTTCACATTCTTTTTCATGCCGTCCGGAAAATCGTAGCCATAGAGTTTCCGTTGGCCGTTTCTGTACATAAGCCAGATGGACGTCGAGGTTGAGCCCGTCAGATAGGCGCGAACCACGACCTCGACGGGAAGCATCTCAAGCCGACGCACGAGCATGACGTTCGGATCCGGATAGTCGATAACGTGGTTTGCGACGATGTCTTTCGTCGCCTCGAACCAATAGCGCGCCGTCGATGTCAGAACCTGCCCCTTAAAAGGAACGGCGGCCAGAATTTTGTCGAATGCGCTTTGGCGATCGGTCGCGACCATAAGAAAACGGCCGCCGCCGATATCGTAATGGTCGCGGACTTTGCCGCGTCCAAATCCCTTGATTTCAGGAAATTCTGCGTCGACCAAGACATCTTCAAGATGAGCTTTGACATATTCCATGCGCGCGGATTTATCGCGAATAATCATCCTTTAAGGCTCCAATCAGTTTTCGACGTAACGGTTCGTGATGGGATAGCGGCGATCGCGGCTTAAATGGCGGCGCGTGATCTTGGGCCCGGGCGGCGCCTGGCGACGCTTATACTCGGCGCGGTCGAGCATCAGCAAAACGCGCTGCACGATCTTGGCCTCATGCCCGCGCAAAACCGTCGTCGCGACGCCGAGATCGTCTTCGATCAAAGCCTCAAGAATCTTGTCCAATTCCTCGTAAGGCGGCAGGGAATCCTGATCCTTTTGATCGGGACGAAGTTCGGCCGTAGGGGCCTTGGAAAGAATGTTGTCAGAGAAAAGCACGCCCTCCGGCCCCAAGGCTCCCGACGGCTTTGCGAGATTGCGCCAACGCGCGAGGCGATATACGACCGTTTTGTAGACATCCTTCAACGGCGCGAAACCGCCGCACATATCGCCATAGAGGGTCGCGTAACCCGTGGCCATTTCGGATTTGTTGCCCGTCGCCAAAAGCATGGCGCCGCTTTTGTTCGAAAGCGCCATCAGAAGAAGGCCGCGCACGCGCGCCTGAATGTTCTCTTCCGTAACGTCCGGAAGGCATCCGATGAATTGTTCGGCCAAGGTTTGCTCGACCGCCTGAACCGTGGGCGCGATCGAGATGGTATCGAGCCGACAGCCGAGCGCTTCGGCGACCGCGGCCGCATCCTTAAGGCTCTCTTTCGAAGTATAAACCGAAGGCAGCATGACGGCGCGGACATTCGACGGGCCGAAAGCATCGACCGCCAGCGCCGCAACCAGGGCGCTGTCGATCCCGCCCGAAAGACCGAGAAGAATACGCCCGAACCCGTTTTTCGTGACGTAGTCGCGCAGACCCGTAATAAGCGCGCCGTAAGCCGATTCCTCATCCACGGGAAAAGGCGCGAAGGGCGCAGCCTGAGGTTGCAAGCGTTCGTCGATCATATCCCATTGGGTCAGAAGCAGTTCCTCCTGCCAGATCTTCGCCTGCGCGCAGAGAGAACCGGAAGCGTCCATGACGAAGGACGCGCCTTCAAATACAAGCTCGTCCTGACCGCCAAATTGGTTGACATAGACAATCGGCAAGCCGGTTTCCTGAACGCGTTCGCGCGCGAGAACCTGTCTTTGTTTCTGCTTGCCGATTTCAAAAGGACTGCCGTTCAAAACGACCAGGATCTGAGCCCCGTGATCGGCCAGATGGCTCGACGCTTCCGAACACCACATATCTTCGCAAATCATCACCCCGAGCCTGTGGCCGCGCCATTCGAGGGGATCTTGCAACGGCGCCGGCGTATAGACCCTTTTTTCGTCGAAGGAGCTATAATTCGGAAGATCGCGCTTCAAGGCGCGCCCGACGATATCGCCGCCATCCAGCAACAAAGCGGCATTGTACAATTTACCGTTTTCAAGCCATGGCGCGCCGACAAGGATAGCGGGCCCCGAAGCCGTCGTCCGCGCAAGGCCAAGAATGGCGTCGTTGACCGTTTTCAAAAAACTTGGTTTTAGCGCGAAGTCTTCCGGTGGATATCCCGATATAAAAAGCTCGGACGTAATGAGAAGATCCGCGCCGCGCTGCGCCGCATCGCGCCACATTTCGACAAGCTTCCGCGTGTTTCCGGCGACATCTCCGACGACCGGATTCAATTGGGCCAAGGCAATAAACACAAATCTCTCCCTTTACACGCTTTGCCTGCGGGCGGTCTTTATTTTCCGGACTTGGCCTGCAGGGCAGCCGCAGAGGCGGCGACGTCGGCTTGTGCCTTCTGGATCAAGGCTTGAGCGGCGTGCATGATAATCTGCGAGGTCGCATCGGAATCGCGTTGCGCTTCCTGACTGACGCAATTCATGTAGTCCTGAGAAGCGGCGACAAACAGATTGTGCGCATTGATCTGTTCGTTCAGGTTATTCGCAGCGGCCTCGGGATCTTTGGCCAAAGACGACGGCATTTGCGGCGGCGTGCATTTTTCGGACTGCCATGATCCATGGCCCCCCGTATAATTCACGGTGCCGGCTTGGGCCGATGCGGCAAAAGCAGCGCTCATAAGAACGACGAACATCAAAAAACGACGCATTGGTGCCTCCCTGAAGGGTTTCCATCCATTTCGAGAGAGCATAACCGTAAAAACCGCTCACGCCAACGAAGAATCCGCCCTTTTCAGGCCTCTTCCTCCGTACGAAGAGCGATCCCCGACTTCAAATGATCGGCGACGAGAAAGGCCATCTCAAGCGCTTGCGAGGCGTTCAGACGCGGATCGCAATGTGTGAGATAACTATCTGAAAGATCAGACTCTTTCAGATCAACAGCCCCGCCGGTGCATTCCGTCACTTCGCGTCCGGTCATCTCAAGATGGATGCCTCCAGGCCAAACATTCTCGGCATGGCAGATCGTGAAGAAATCCCGCGCCTCCGATAAAATACGGTTGAAATCGCGGGTTTTATAGCCGCTTTCCGTTTTTTGACCGTTGCCATGCATGGGATCCGAGCACCAGACAACGACGCGCCCCTCCGCCCTCACCTTGCGCAGCAACGGCGGCAGAAACGTCCGGATCTTGTCGCATCCCATACGCGCGACCAAGGTTAAACGTCCGGCCTCGTTGTTAGGATTCAGAACGTCGATCAAACGCATCAGATCGTCCGGATCCAATGTGGGGCCGCATTTAAGGCCGATCGGATTTTTAACCCCGCGCAAGAACTCGGTATGCGCATCGTCAACGCCGCGCGTGCGGTCGCCGATCCATAGCATGTGGGCCGAAACGTCGTACCAATCGCCCGTCGTGCTGTCGATGCGCGTCAGGGCTTCTTCGTAAGGCAACAGCAAGGCCTCGTGCGAGGTAAAGAAATCCGTCTCGCGGATGGAAGGCGCCGTATCCCCCGTGACGCCGCAGGCCGACATGAAGGCGAGCGCCTCGCTAATGCGCTTCGAAAGATCGCGATAGCGCGCGCCTTGAAGGGAGTTTTCGACAAAATCCAGATTCCACCGATGGACTTCATGTAAATCCGCATAGCCGCCCTGCGCGAAGGCGCGCAGAAGATTGAGCGTCGCGGCGGCTTGATTGTACACGCGTATCATGCGCTCCGGATCAGGCACGCGGGCCTCCGGCGTGAAATCGAAGCCGTTGACGATGTCGCCGCGATAGCTTGGCAGGGAAACCCCGTTAATCGTCTCGTTATCGTCCGAGCGCGGCTTGGCGAACTGCCCCGCCATGCGCCCGACTTTGACGACGGGCGTAGCGCCCCCGAAAATCAGGACGATCGCCATTTGCAGGATAACGCGGAACGTGTCGCGAATGTTGTTGGCGCTGAACTCGGCGAAGCTTTCGGCGCAATCCCCGCCTTGAAAAAGAAAGGCCTTGCCCGCCGCGACCTTCGCGAGCTGTTTTTTGAGCTTACGAACCTCGCCTGCAAAAACGAGCGGCGGCAGTTTGGCAAGACGCGCTTCGGCGTCACGAAGTTTTTCAAGATCGGGATAAGCTGGCTGTTGTTTTGCCTGCTTCTTGCGCCAGCTGTTCGGACTCCATTCGCAATTCGACATTTTTCACCTTCATACGTTCATGAAACGCGTCGCTCTTCGCGGCGTTTTTTTATTTCGGTCATTTCGGGGGAGTAGAAAGCTGCGTTGTTCCGGTTTTACCGGAACCAATAAAAGAAGCCATAGGTAAACGTCGCTGCGTTTTTGGCAACGCCGGACGTAAATGTGGAAGGCATCTGATCGGCTTTCATGGGCGGTATCGTATCAAGCGATTTTGCGAAATACAATCTCAGAATTGCGCCTGAAAATTATTCGACCGTGACGCTTTTCGCCAGATTGCGCGGCTGATCCACGTCCGTTCCCTTCGCAAGAGCCGTGTAATAGGCCAGTAATTGCACGGGGATAGCGAAAAGAAGCGGCGCAACGACGGGATCGCATGCCGGCAGGACCATGGCCCAGGCCGGTTTTGCGCCCAGTTCTTGAAGACCTTTTTTGTCGGTAAAGAGGACGATCCGCCCGCCGCGCGCGACGACCTCCTGAACGTTCGAAGCCGTTTTTTCAAACAGCGGATCGTGCGGCGCCAAAACGACCACCGGCATGGTTTCGTCGATAAGCGCGATAGGGCCGTGCTTCAATTCGCCCGCCGGATAGCCTTCGGCATGGATGTAGGAGATTTCCTTAAGCTTCAAAGCGCCTTCAAGCGCCAAGGGATAAAGCGATCCGCGCGCAAGATACAGGACGTTCGTCGCGTCTGCAAAATCCTGCGCCAGTTCCTGGAATTTATGATCCTCGCGCAGAATCTCGTTGATTTGCGCGGGCGCCTCATGAAGCGCCTGTAGTATCTCTTCCGCGCGTTCGTCGCTGATCGTCTTCCGCGCAACGCCGGCCGCAACGGCCAACGAAAGAAGAACCGTCAGCTGCGTTGTATAGGCTTTTGTCGAGGCCACGCTGATTTCCGGCCCCGCAAGGGTCGGAACGATCACGTCCGCCTGACGCGCTATCGAGCTTTGCGGAACGTTGACGATGGCCATGATCTTCTGGCCGTGTTTTTTCGCATAAGCAATCGCGGCAAGCGTGTCCGCCGTTTCACCGGACTGCGAAATAACGGCCATGACGCCGTCTTTCTGCAAAGGCGCCTCGCGATAGCGGAACTCCGAGGCGATATCGACATCGACCGGAAGCCGCGCGATCTGCTCAAACCAGTATTTGGCAACCATGCCCGCGTAATAAGCCGTTCCGCACGCCACGATCGAAAGCCGCGAAATCGCATTCCAATCGAAAGGAAGTTGCGGAAGCGAAGGCTTGTTGTCGGGCGTAATCAAAGATCCCAGCGTATCGCCAATAACGGCGGGCTGTTCGAAGATTTCCTTCAACATAAAATGGCGATATTCGCCTTTGCCGATCATGGCTCCCGAAAGCGCCGTGATATGAATCTTGCGCTCGACGATTTTATCGTTTTCATCGTGAATGGTCGCCTTTCCTGCACGAAGTTCGACCCAATCGCCCTCTTCAAGATAGCTGATCCTGTTCGTGAGCGGCGCAAGCGCCATGGCATCGGAGCCAAGATACATCTCCCCATCGCCATAACCGACGGCAAGCGGGCTTCCGCGCCGCGCGCCGATCAGCAGATCGTTATGGCCGGCAAAAATGATCCCGATGGCAAAAGCGCCGACAAGACGCTTCAGGGCAGCCGCGGTCGCGGCCTGAGGAGTCGCTCCCTTTTGCAAATAATCGGTGATGAGGTGAACGATCGTTTCCGTATCGGTCTGCGAGTTGAATCTATGCCCCTTGGCCTCAAGCTCGGCGCGCAACTCGCGGTGATTTTCGATAATGCCGTTATGCACCACCGCGGCAAGCGCGGAAGCATGGGGATGCGCGTTGTCTTCACTCGGCCTTCCGTGCGTCGCCCAGCGCGTGTGGCCGATCCCGACGGTGCCGGGCAGAGGTTCTTGTTGAAGCCGTTCGGCCAAGGCGTTGAGTTTACCGACCGCGCGGCGCGTCACGATTTTGTTATCGACGAGCGTTGCGATGCCCGCGCTGTCATAGCCGCGATATTCAAGCCGTCGCAAACCATCCACAAGAAGATCCGAAACCGGACGCTCCGCCAAAATACCGACAATGCCGCACATGAAGACTTTCTCCCGCTTTTGTTCTGACCCTTTGGTGCCGCAACGCGAAGATTCTGGCAAGAGGCCGTATCAACAATTGTCGCGACAAAATATTACGTTACATCGGCAAAAGGGCGGGCTACCGTTAAATCAAATTAAACCCGTCATCGCGAGGCCCCGCAAGGGGCCGTGGCGATCCAGACTCAAGCGGAGCGGTGCTAACGACTCTGGATTGCTTCGCTGCGCTCGCAATGACGGGGAAAAAGAAAAACTATTTGGATCTGCGTGCCCGCCCTGTTGCCGATGTTACAATATTACGAAACAATCCTTTGGCAAAATTATGGTTTGTGCAAGACGCCGCCCGTCGTCGGTTCTTTGACGCCCGTCGTGAGCGGCATGCTGAGCGGAAGACCCAAGAGCGACCTTACGGCCAAATAAGCGAAAGCCTCGGCCTCGACGGCGTCGCCATTCCATCCAAGCGCATCGACCGAAATAACGGGAATACGCGTTTTTTCTTCGATCCAGCGGCACATCGTCGCATTGTGCCGCCCGCCGCCCGTAACATAGATGTGCGACGGTTTTAAGGGAAGCTGCGCAAGACCGCAGATAACGGCCTGAACCGTCATGGAAGTCAATGTCGCCGCGCCGTCTTCAAGACTCATGCCATGCGGTATGAAGGTCGCGAAGGTTTCGCGATCAAGCGATTTCGGCGGAAGGCCTTCGAAATAGGGATGTTTTGCGAAATTCGCGAGAAAGGCCGCATCGACTTTCCCTTGCGCCGCGAGAGCCCCCCCAACATCGAAGCGAGCGCCCGTATTGCGAAGAACCCAATCGTCGACAAGCGCGTTTCCCGGCCCCATATCGAAGGCAATGACATCTTCATCGCTTACGCCTCCGATCCATGTGATGTTTGAAATGCCGCCGATATTCAAGATGCCGACGGGTTTCGGAAGGATCGAGGCGAGCGCCCGATGATAGAGCGGAACGAGCGGCGCCCCCTGCCCTCCATTCTGGACGTCGTTTGTCCGAAAGTCGTTCACGACGGGAATCCGCGTCAGTTTGCCGAGCAAGGCACCATCGCCGATCTGGACGGTCTCGCCGTCGTTCGGATCGTGCCACAGCGTTTGGCCATGAAAGCCGATCAAATCGATGTCCTTGGCGTCAAGATTGTTTTCGGACAAAAGCGCCAGCACTTCGGTTGCGTGCAATTCCGTAAGCTTTTTTTCGACGCGGGCCGTTTCGGGTTCGTTTCGCACATCCCGTTTTCCGAAACAGGCGCGCAATTCCTCGCGAAAAGACGGATCGTAAGGCGTCGAGCGAAAAGCCACGCTTTGCACCGAGGAATATCCGTCCGTTTTAAGAAGCGCCGTATCGATCGCGTCAAGCGAAGTCCCGCTCATAAGGCCGATCGCGCGGTAAAGCTTTTTATCATCCATAAGAAAGCGCCTTTTTCCAATGCTTGCTTAGAAGCTATCGGCTTGATAGGATTTGCCTTTATAACCCGTCTTTCCCAGAGTAGCGATCATGACGTCCCAGTTCAAATCCGAATTGTTGAATGTTTTAGCCTCACGCGGGCACCTCAACCAGTGCACCGATCTCGAAGGGCTTGATTCCGCCGCATGCAGCGGGATCGTTTCCGGCTTTATCGGCTATGATTCAACGGCAGATAGTCTCCATGTCGGCAATCTCGCGACCGTCATGCTTTTGCGCCGTCTTCAGCAAACGGGGCACCGCCCGATCGCTCTTCTTGGCGGCGGCACGACGAAGATCGGCGATCCTTCCGACAAAACGGGCCTTCGTCAGCTGCTTACGGACGAAAAGATTCAAGCGAACATGGACGGGCAAAAGGCTTGTTTTTCGCGTTTTCTGCAATTCGGCGACGGGCCGCGCGATGCGATTATGGTCAACAACGCCGATTGGCTCGATAATTTGGAATACATCCCTTTCCTTCGCGAAGTCGGTCGGCATTTCACGATCAACCGGATGATCAGCTTCGATTTCGTTCGCCGTCGTCTTGAGCAGGAGCTTCCGCTTACCTTCCTCGAGTTCAATTACATGATCATGCAAGGCTACGACTTCGCCGAGCTTTACAAACGCAAGGGTTGCACGCTTCAAATGGGCGGCAGCGATCAATGGGGCAATATCGTGAACGGTGTCGAACTTGGACGCCGCATGATGAACGCCGAGCTTTTCGGCCTGACGACCACGCTGATCATGACCGCTTCGGGCGTGAAGATGGGCAAAACCGTTTCCGGCGCCGTTTGGTTGAACGCCGACAAGCTTCCGGCTTACGATTACTGGCAATTTTGGCGCAATACGGAGGATGCCGACGTGGCGCGCTTTATGCGTCTTTTCACGGATTTGCCGCTCGACGAAATCGCGCGCCTTGAAAAACTTGAAGGCGCGGAGATCAACGAAGCAAAAAAAATCCTCGCCTACGAAGCGACCAAGCTTTGCCACGGCGAAGAGGCCGCAAAGGCGGCTGCGGAAACGGCGCGCGCGACGTTCGAAGGCGGCGGGCTTGGTGCGGATCTTCCCGTCTTTTCTTTCACGAAGGGCACGGCGCCAGCCTATATCGATATCGCCGTATCGTTGGGTTTTGTCGCGTCAAAGGGCGAAGCCAAGCGCCTGATCGAACAAGGCGGGCTTCGCCTCAATGACAAGGCAATCGCGTCCATAACGGCGACCGTCGATCAAGCGGATCTTGCGGCGGATGGAACGGCGCGGTTTAGCGCCGGAAAAAAGAAACACGCTATTTTGAAGGCGGTTTAGTTAGAAAAAACGACGCCCAAAATGGCGCGGGGTCGCGCTCAAACGGCCCCGTTTTTTCTTTAGCCGTTTGCGATTTCCTTGATAAAGGAAGAGACTTCCTTTCCCAATTTGTCGCCTTCCCGCGTCAGCATATGAACGGCCTGAAGCAGTTCTTCAGACGAGCGTTTGGCTTCCATTGAGGCATGTGTCACCTGTTTAATGTCGGCGACGATGGATTCCGTCTGCGATGAGGCGTTTTCCATGTTGGAGGAGATTCTGGTCGTCATTTTTTGTTGTTCGACCAAAGCCGACTTCACGGTCGAGGAGGAGTTGTCAACCTGTTCGATCGAGCCTTTGATCGACGACATTGCCGTGATCACGTCCGAGGAAACCTGGCGGATATTGCCGATATGTTCGGCAATGTTGACCGTCGCATTCTTGGTTTGGTTGGCGAGGTTTTTAACCTCGTTCGCGACAACGGCAAAGCCTTTGCCGGCTTCGCCCGCGCGCGCGGCTTCGATCGTCGCGTTGAGCGAGAGAAGATTGATCTGATCCGCGATCTGCTGAATAATTTTGACGATTTCGCTGATCTGTTCGGAAGCCGTCCCAAGATTTTGGGAAATCTTGTAGGTTTCATCCGAAGCGCGAACGGTAACCGTAACGGCTTCCGTCGCCGTGTTCATTTGATGCGCAATTTCGGCGCCGGACGAGCTCATGTCCTGAGCCGAACCGACGACAAGCTTAATGTTATTGAGCGTATCGTCCGCGGCAACCGTCACGTTTCCGGCCTTGTCGCTGACATCCGCGACCAAAGCCGCCATAGATTGCGAAACGCGAGCCAAATCATCCGCGTTTGTCAGAACCGAGTTCACGATTCCTTGAACGCTGCTTTCAAAGCGCGACGCCAGATCCTGCATCATTTTTTTCTTTTCTTCTTTCGCGCGCTCCGCCGCCATCGCCTGTTCTTTTTCAAGCCGCGCCTTATCGACGGCGTTTTGCTTAAAAATCTCAACCTTGCGGGCCATGCTTCCGATCTCGGTCGATTGCTTGGTATAGGGAACGTCGATATTGATGTTGTTCTGGGTCAAGGCGCGCATCACCTCGCCCAAAATACGCACGGGCTTCGTGACGATCCGAAAAATAATAAAGGCCGCCAAAACATTCAAAAGCGTGGCGACAATGAATTGAATGATCAAATCTTCATAAAAAACCTGGCTCGATTCCACGCCGAACGTCGCACGGATATGCAGGAAGGACTTAACGCCGAAGCCAACGCCGACAAGAGATAAAAAAATCGTGATAGCTTGAAGCCTGAAAGAAAGGCTGTTCATCACGCGACGCAGTTCCACTTGAGCCTCCATATTCAAAGAGAGATTGTTGGCATGCTATTGAATGATCGTTAACCATAAATTAAAGGTGAGCATAAAAGAAGCGGCTTATCTACAAAAAAAATCCTCTAAAAAGAAAAAAATCTAGTTTTAAAATATAAAAAAAGGCCCGATGCATCAAAGCAACGGGCCTTTTCTTATAAAAGAATTTACGGTTTCACGGGGCCGCCCGAAGGTGCGCGCTCCATCATTGCCGGAACGGGTGCGGGTGCCACGGGTTCGCCGCCGGGAATCGCTTGTTGCGGCCGAGGTTGCGGGATAACGCCGATGCTCTTCAGCTTCTCGACGACGTTTTGCGCATTCTTGTCGCCTTCGGCGGCAAGCTTTTGCGTCCCGACGATAAGCGCGACAAGCTGCGCTTGAAGCCGCTGGCTATCTTCAACAGCCTTTTCCTGCTGCCCTTTCGAGGCAATCAAAAAATCGCGATCATGCAAGACCTGCGTCATTTGAAACGCGAAGAAAAGGAAAATCGTGAAGGCGATCGCGCTCAACGGATACAGCAGGTGATGAACGGATATGCTGCAGTTGTGGTTGGCTTCTTTCATCTTTAGATCCCCCTTATTTCTTCTTTGACTTGGCAGCATCCGAGTCATCGGTCGCCGCCGGTGCGCGTACCGTAATGCCCTGAGCCGCGAGAAGATCGCGAACTTGATCGTCTTTTTGCTTCAAGGCGATTTCCGCGAGCGTTTGAGCAAGTCCCTGATTCAGGTTTGCCAGGTTCGAGGCGTTGTTGATAATTCCCTGACGACGACCGACTTCTTCCTGCAACTGGCGGTTCCCATTGATCAGAACTGTATTGCCGACGAAGAGCAGGAGCGCGACGAAGCCAAAGAAAACGGATACCCAGTACAGAATCTTTTCAGTCATCTTACCCTCTCAGGTTGCGTGCTAAAGACGAGACTCGGATTGGTTAACAGGGGAAGACGCGATTCGCAAGGAGAATCAAAGCGGATATTTTCTTGAAGACGCCCTTATCGTCAAAAACAACCGCTTTCGTTAAGAAAAACTTATCCGATTTCGGATTATACTTCTTGAATAAAGATTGCTCAAAGCCAGTCATTATGGGGGCAATTATGTTGCAAAGACATCTGGCCCAGCCTTCTTTCGAAGACTTTGTCCGCATGGGCATAGACGACACCGCCTACATCAAGCCTGTGACAATCCGCGGCGAACATCTTTATGCCGTCCATGCGGCAGATGGGACTTTGCTTGCCTTGTCACAAGGCCGCGATCTCGCCTTTGCGACAGTTCGCCAGCACGAGATGTTCCCGACAAGCGTTCATTAGATTCTTATCCATTTACTTAGAGCAATCATTCTCTTTGCGTCATTCCGCACGACTTGTCCGCCGAAGCCTTGGCGAAGATGCGGAATCCAGTTTGGTTTTATCCCGTTGAAACAGAAACAGGATCCCGCATCTGTGCGCTCGGGCTGTTGCCCCCTCGCGCTCCGTGCGGGATGACAAAGTGTGGCGTGTTGTCCCAAGTATACGGAAAACGCTCTATCTAGACCCTTTTCGCAAGTTCCGCCAAGCATGCGTTCCTGTCGGCGGCAAATTCGTTTTCAATCCACCAATCTTCGATTTCTTGAAGCTTTTTTCCCAAAAGCGGGCCTTCAGATAGGCCGCGATCCAGAATGTCCGCGCCCCTTAACGGGAAAGTCGGAACATCCCACTTTTGGACATCCATCCAGACCTGCAACGCCTTTTTTTCATGCGCGGAAAAAACGATCAGCGCGTCGAGAAGAGGCTCCTTTCCGAAGCGATAGGCGATCTTTTTCGCTTTTGGCAACGTAAGCCCCGATCCTATCGCGCGCAAAGAGGATTGCAGGGCAAGCAAATGTTCCGTTTCCGCTTTGGAAAAACGAAGGCGTTGAAAGATCGACCGGTTGTCTTCGGATTTTTCATCCAACAAGGAAGCGAGATTCCGCAACCAGCGTCTTTCGTTCCTGTTTTCGCTCAACGAACAGATTTGTTTCAGCCTTGAAAGATTTTGAGCCTCCGGAAGCAAGAAGGGCGGAAGATTTTTTTGTGTCAAAGCGTCCCATGCTTGCGCGACGAAAACCCCTCCCAGAAGCTTGCGAAGCTCGTGTCCTATGCGTTCGATCGAGAGCGAGCCCAGCAACGACGCTTTTTCTCCGCAGGCTGAAAGAGCCGCATTGTCCAAATCAAAGGGCTTCCCCTCATGTTCCAACTGCGCATAAAAGCGAAAAAAACGCAGAATGCGAAGATGGTCTTCCTCTATCCGCGCCGCAGGATCACCGATGAAACGCAGCACGCCCGCCTCAAGATCCTTCAGACCGCCGACATAATCGAAAAGCGCGCCGTCCTTATCGGCGAAAAGCGCGTTGATCGTAAAATCGCGTCTTTGCGCGTCTTCTTCCCAACGATCCGTGTAGGCGACCGTCGCATGGCGGCCATCCGTCGCAATGTCTTTTCGTAAAGTCGTGATTTCGTAGGATTTGTGGGCAAAAACGGCGGTGACCGTCCCGTGCTCGATTCCCGTCGGAACGACCTTGAAGCCTTTCGCCCGCAAAATTGAGGAAACAGCCTCCGGCGAAAGCGTCGCGGCAAAATCGACGTCGCCGACAGCGCGTCCCAAAAGAGCGTCGCGCACAGCGCCGCCGACGAACCGCGCCTCGCCCCCCGCTTCGGCAAAAGCTTGAAAAAGGATCTCGATTGCCGGTTCATTCATCCATGCATTTGAACGAGGATCTAAGCGCATATGTTGTGAAGCTCCTTTGGTATTGCTATCCTCTCGCCGACTCGACGAATAAACATTTGAAGGTGCCAAGATCGTGACCGATTTTCTTACGCCTGAATCTTCCGGGCCTCTTCCCACATCCGAGCTGCTCGACCAGCTTGAAGCGACAACGCATAAGCTTGCGAATGTTCAGCAAGAAGTCAAAAGCGTAATTTTCGGGCAAGACGACGTCATTCAGGCGACCTTAACGGCTCTTCTTTCCGGCGGGCACGTTCTTTTGATCGGCCTTCCGGGACTTGCAAAAACGCGTCTTGTTACCGTCTTGGCCAAGGTTTTAGGGCTTGAAACGAAGCGCGTTCAATGCACGCCGGATTTGATGCCTTCCGACATTATCGGCGCCGAAGTTCTGGAGGAAGTGGATTATGGACGACGTAATTTTCGTTTTGTCCAAGGCCCCGTTTTCACGCAATTGCTGATGGTCGATGAAATCAACCGCGCGAACCCGCGCACGCAATCCGCCCTTCTTCAGGCCATGCAGGAAAATCAGGTGACCGTCACGGGACGCGAGCACAACCTGCCGACGCCCTTTCACGTTTTGGCGACGCAAAATCCGCTTGAGCAAGACGGGATCTATCCGCTTCCCGAGGCGCAACGCGACCGCTTTATGATTCAAATCGACATTCGTTATCCCGATCTTGAAGCCGAGAAAAAGATCCTTGCCCAATCCATCGGCGAATCCGAGCCAACGCCGCGAACATGCATGTATGCGAACGACCTTCGCGCGCTTCAACTTCTCGTGCGGCGGATGCCTTTGCCGGACTCTTTGACGAGCCGGATTTTGGCGCTTGTGCGAAGCGGGCGACCGGAGACCTCATCGCTTGAGATCGTCAAGAAATATGTCAGCTGGGGCCCCGGCCCGCGCGCTAGCCAGGCTTTTTGTCTCGCGGCGCGCGCCCGCGCGCTTCTGGACGGCCGTTTGGCCCCGACGCCGGACGACATACACGAATTGGCCCCTTCCGTTCTTCAACACCGCATGGCGCTTCATTTTCAGGCCCGCACCGACGGCATAACGATGAAGGATGTCATTCAGGCCATGATATCTTCGTCGCTTGCGGGCTTATAACGGCAATGGGTTTCCCCTCTCCTGCCTTCCTTGAAACGCTTGCCGACCGCGCGGAACATGTGGCTTGTTTCGTTCAGCAGGATTTGCACGGCGACCGTTTGGCAAAGGCGCACGAAAAATTCTGGCGTTTTCATTCCTATCAGGGCGGCGATCCGGCGATTACCATCGATTGGCGCCAATCCGCGCGCACCGACAAGCTCTATGTCCGCGAAAGAGAAGTGAGCGAGACGCCGCTGATCGCTTTTTGGGTCAGCCCCGCGCTTTGGGCGGATGAACGTTTTCTGGAGATTCTTTTCGCCTTCGCCTATCTCTGCCTCGATCATGGGGCGCAGATTTCATGGCTCGGCCAAACAATGCGTCCTTTTCAAGGGCGCGCGCGCTATCGCACTTTTGTGAATTTTTTATCTTCGCTTTCCGAATCCGCTCTTCCGCCTGTTCTTGCCGTTCCCAAGAAAACAAATCTGGTGTTTTGTATGTCTTTTGGAAATTCTTCGGAAGAATCCTGGCGTAAAATTATCCCTGCCTACCAAGCGCAAGAGGCGACGGGCGTTCTCGTCGATTCCCGCAAGTTTTCTGAAAATGCGGCCATCATTGCGCGCCTTGCCCAGAATTGCGGCTGGCCTTTCGTTCCTTTGAACGAAAACAAAGCGCCGCACGAAGACCTGATGCTTCTTTTCGAAGCTTTGGTTTCGTTGGGTTAGGGCAAATTCCGTTGAGGTGGAACAACACTCCCAACCTCGTCATTCCCGCGAAGGCGGGAATCCAGCGGCCCATGTCTATGGGCCGTGCGACTCAAGAACGGCAAGAAATATCAATTTCGACAATTCTGACTCATGCGTCGCGCAGACGCGCTCCACTGGATTCCCGCCTTCGCGGGAATGACGAAAAGGGGATGGACGTACTAAGCAAACGAAAAATAGTCTAGTCCTTCTTTTCGTCGGGAAAGTTACGATACATCACTTTAAAATTCTTCGGCGTTGGCAAGCGGTCTTTTTCGAGCGTGCGGCTTGGTTTTGCGATGTGCCCGAGCGTGTCTTCGCCGGTCGAAGCGATGCCCTGAATGTAATAGGTTCCTTGAAACCCAAGCTCGTCGAGATCCTCCATCATCTCGGTAAGATCCGTCTCGTCCATCAAATCCGGATGAAAAGTCGTGCGGACTTCGAAACTGAGTCCTTCTTTCGCATGGGCGATCAGTTGTTTCAGCGTTTGGCGGAAGGGTTCGATGAATTTCTGCGTACCAATGATCGCGACCGCTTTTCCGGCGGGGCATTTGTAATCGAGCGCGACATAATCCAGAACGCCTTCGCGATAGAGAAGTTCGACGACGTCCGGGTTCGATCCGTTCGTATCGAGCTTGATCTTATAGCCCATTTCCTTGGCTTTGCGCGCAAGCGGTAAAAGCGAAGGCGACAAGGTCGGCTCGCCCCCCGAAAAAACAACGCCCGTCAAGCGCCCGACGCGCTTGCCAAGGAAATCCAGAAGCTCCTGATCTTCTTTCTCGCCCTTCCCCTTCACGATCGCCGGATTGTGGCAATAGACGCAGCGGAAATTGCAGCCCGCAAACCACGCGATGCACGCCGTCTCGCCCGGATAATCGAGCATCGTAAAAGGCTGAATTTCGTACAATTGGCCCATCGGGCGATCCTATCAAGAAAAATAGACATGAAAAAGGCGCGAGGGATCCCCTCCTCGCGCCTAACTCATTCAACCTTTTTTAGTCAGTGCAGGCGGTGCAGCAATGAGACATCGCCGCTTCCTGCGTGAAGTGGACGCGCTCACGATGCTCGCCCTTCTTGCCGATGTTGAAGCTGTCGACCGGCCGGAAGTAGCCCATCACGCGAGTCCAGACTTGCGTCGGATCGCCGCAATGCGGGCATGTCGGTTGTTCGCCGTTCAGATAGCCGTGCGTGTTGCAAACCGAGAAGACCGGCGTGACCGTGATATAGGGAAGCTGGTAGTTCTCCAACACGCCTTTCACGAAACGGCGGCAGGAATCGGCGCTGTCGAGGCGTTCGTTCATATACATGTGAAGAACCGTGCCGCCCGTATATTTGCACTGCAGCTTGTTCTGAAGATCGAGCGCTTCGAACGGATCCGCCGTGTGACCGACCGGAATCTGGCTGCTGTTCGTGTAATAGACGTTGGCCCCGTCGCCCGCCTGTTTGATCTCGGGAAAACGCTTGCGGTCTTCCTTGGCAAAACGGTACGTCGCACCTTCCGCAGGCGAAGCCTCAAGATTGTAGAGGTTGCCGCTTTCTTCCTGATACTGGCGCAGGCGCGCGCGGATATGATCCAGAAGGCGGATCGAAAGCTCGATACCCTCTTTATCCGTCATATCGTGCTTGCCGTCCGTATAGTTGGTGATCATTTCGTTCATACCGTTCACGCCAATCGTGCTGAAATGATTGCGGAAGGATGAAAGATAACGGCGCGTATAGGGATAGAGGCCGCGTTCGAACATCTCGGAAACGAAGGCGCGCTTCTTTTCCAATGTGCTCTTGGCGAGATCCATGAGCCGCTCAAGCTCGGCGACGAGGCCCGCCTCATCGTTCCGGAAGCGGTAGCCGAGGCGCGCCATGTTGATGGTCACGACGCCGATGGATCCCGTCATTTCGGCGGAGCCGAAAAGGCCGTTGCCGCGCTTTTGCAGCTCACGCAAATCGAGCTGGAGACGGCAGCACATGCTGCGCACCGCGCCGGGCTTATAGGCTTCGGGGTTCGGCTGCATCTCGCCCTTTTCGTCGCGAAGATACTGGCTGCCGATGAAGTTCTGGAAGTACGAGCTTCCGACCTTCGCCGCGTTTTCGAAGATGGCGTCCGCAATGCGGTTGTTCCAGTCGAATTGCTCCGTGATGTTGACGGTGGGGATCGGGAAGGTAAAGGGTTGGCCCGTGCTGTCGCCTTCCGTCATGATCTCGTAGTAGGCAAGAACGATACGCTCCATTTCCGGCACGAAATCGGCATAAGTCATGTCCGAAAGCGATTTGATCGTCGAACGACGTTCCTGCGCCAGCGTCAAAAGCTCATCCGCTTCCTTTTGCTTCAGTTTCGCAAAAAGATGCTCACCCCGCGCCATCGGCATCTGCTCACGCAGATCGTCCGGAACGGTGATGTCGAGCGTCACGTTCGTGAAGGGCGACTGGCCCCAACGCGCGGGAACGTTCAGATTATAAACGAACTGGCGGATCGCCTTGCGGATTTCGTTGTCGTTCAGCTGGTCGCGGAAGACATAGGGCGCCAGATAAGTGTCGAACGAGCTGAAAGCCTGCGCGCCCGCCCATTCGGACTGGAGAATGCCGAGGAAGTTCGCCATCTGGCCCAAAGCCTCGCGGAAATGACGCGGCGGACGGCTTGAGACGCGGCCCGTGACACCGTTGAATCCTTCGCTGAGCAGCTGACGGAGGCTCCAGCCCGCGCAATAACCGGCAAGGCTGTCCAGATCGTGGATGTGATAATCGCCTTCGCGATGCGCACGGCCCTCTTCTTGCGTATAAACCTCATCAAGCCAGAAATTCGCGATGACCTTGCCCGCGATATTGTTCACAAGCCCCGCATGGCTGTAACCTACGTTCGCATTCGCATTGATGCGCCAATCCGCCTTGGACAGATATTCCTCAACCGCATGCGAGCAATTGATTCGTGTGCCGGCGTCCTGAACGTCGCGATCGGTCGAGGCCGGACGTGGTTCGAAGGCAATAATCCGAGCGGTGGCTTGATCAAGCATGAGAAGAACCTCCAGAAATTTGCGGGCTTGCCGCTATTAAGTTTACGGCGACGCCGCAGTGCGAAATCTTGAAAGAACGACTAGATACAGTCGATCTTTTTGTATTAGACCACAAAATATGGTACCCATACTTGATTTATATCAAGAAACTGAAAAAAGAGGTGTTAAGACTTGTATTAGAAGCGTTAACGCGATTAAGGCCAAAACATGGCTTTTCGAGACATCTCGCCAATCGGTTCGAGAACGGATTGAAGAGGGGATTGTTAATGCCATAAAACGCGCCCGAAGGGAACCGGGAAAGAGTTTGGCTCACTACCATGGCATTCGCAGTTTTCAGGCCGACTCACCCCCTTTTTCGACCCAGGAAAGACCCTCGCGCGCATGCTGAAACCCGTTCACAAACGGTACATTTCCTGTGATTTCACGCAAATTCGCGCAGGCCGATTCGGCCTCGATCTCCCCCTTAAAGACCGCGCGGTAAAGAGCCGCGATGCGAACCATGTCCAAGCTCTGGGGCGCAAGACGGAAATGCGTAACGCCTTGAGCCTGAAGCTTTTTCATCTCATCAAAGAGAACGACATAGCCGCGTGAAAGGAGTTGCGTTCCATTGACGGTCAAAAAAGATTCACCGTCAATCGTCTCGATCGGCAGCCCTTCCGGATCGCCCCCGCAAGCAAAGCGGCAGCTATCCTTGTTGGCCCCATTGGCCCGCGCGTGATAGCAGCGCATCGATACGGAGAGCGGTTGCCTGCCGAAAACCTGCACTTCCGTTTCAAATCCTTTTGCGCCTGCCGCAAGCGATCCCATCGCCACTTCGGTCATTTCGACCGGAAAAACGACGCGGACGGCGCCTTGGCCCCGCACAAAATCCAAAGAGCCTTCGTTAAACACGTTGATGAACGGGCCGACCACGAAGGGCTTGCCTTGAAGAGCCTGAAGCGCCGCGACATCGTTCGCTTCGACGAGACAATCGCAATCCGCGAACGCGCGCACGCTTTCCATTTCGTTTTTCGTCGTTATCAGCGCGAGGGTCGAAAACACAATCTCCTTGCCCGCGTTCCGCAGGCGATCGATGACGCTTTGCAAATGCGGTTCGAAGAAAGACTCGCGCTTGGAACAAACGACCTCGCCCAAATAAACGACGTCGAAATCGGATTCGTCGGCGATCTGGAAATAGAAATCGCGCCTTTTCTCGGCGGGCCAATGATAAAAAAGAGGCCCGAGGGTCAGTTTGGCTTTCTTCATTACCGCCAGCCTTTCTTATAGGCGCCGAACGTTTCGCGCCCCCCTTCCGCCTGATCCTTCAGGTGATTTTCGTACCCCTCGCCCTTTGCCATGGCGTCGATGGCTTTTCGGAAAGTGCCGACGACTTCGGTCACATAGGCGCGGCTGCGCTGGCGCCCCTCGATTTTCAAAGCCGTCACGCCCGCCGCCTTCAATTGCGGAAGAATGTCGATGGCGTTGAGCCCAATCGGCTCCTCGAACAAATAACGCGCTTCGCCGCGCGCGACATAGCGTCCCTTGCAAGGCGTGGGATAGGCCGCGGGTTCGTCTTTCGCAAAGCTGTTCAGCGTGATGCCGCCGAGGCAGGAGATAACCCTGTCGCCCTCCTCGCGATAGGATACATGGCTTGCCGGCGCGCAAACGCCGTCGCTGCTTGGCGACAATCCGGTGATATAGGAAGACAGAAAACACCTTCCCTCCGACATCGTACCGACGCTTCCGAAAACGAAAACCTCGGACTCGATGCCGATTTCCTTAACAAGCTCCGCCACCTGCTCAAGCGACAAAACACGAGGAAAGACGACGCGCTTCACATCGAAACGGTCGCGATAAAAGCCGATGGAAAGCGGATTTGAGGCCGCGGCCTGAACCGAAAGATGCAACCGCAAGGAAGGATGCTTGCAGCTTGCATAGTCAAGAACGCCGAGATCCGCCAATATGACGGCATCCGCCCCCAAAGAAGCGGCATTGTCGATGGCGCGATGCCACGGCCCCAGATCGCCCGCGCGCGGAAAGGTGTTGACGGCGATAAGAACCTTGCGGCCCCTTTCATGGGCATAGGCGATGCCTTCGGCCATTTCATCGACGTCGAAATTGAGACCCGGATAATTCCGCGCGTTCGTGCAATCGCGAAAGCCGCAATAAACGGTATCGGCACCGGCCTCGATGGCGGCGCGAAGCGCCGCCGGCGTTCCCGCGGGGCAAACCAGTTCAAGACAAGACGCTTCGTTCACTTTGCCTTCGCTTCCTTTTGTGCCGCATGAAGATTTTCATGAAAAACTTCAATCCTGTTCCGCACATGTTTGCCAACACGTTCCAGGATTGAAAGCCCCATGCCCGCAGGCTTCGCGAACGGCCCGCAAAAGGACAAAACCTCGTCCATAACATTAAGGGCTTCGCGATCAAGCGTGTTGCGCAAACCGACGACAACGGAACTGTCGCCCGTCACCGTAATATCGCGCGCGAAAAAAAGCGTATCGCCGTCCGTGCGTCCTTCAAGCATATCGAGAAGCGAGGAAAGCCGTCCCCGAATAACGGCATCCGGTTTTTCGCTATCGCCTTCCGGCACAACCCTGAGACAAGCCTTTCCGCCGCCAAAACGCAGGGAAAAAACATGCGGGAGATCGAGAACTTCAAAAGAAACGAGCGCAGGATCGAGACGCTCCAGATTTGCGAACAAACGCGGATGGCGTTCTTCGATCTTTCGCATCAAAGCCTCAAGCATCGGGCCGAGAAGATGCGGCGGGGCAAGACGCAAAAAACCCTTTGCAAGAGGCATCGGGACTTCGGGTTGTTCCATCATGGGCTCTTTTCGTCGGACTTTATACTTGGGTTCCTTCGGAACCCGAAAAAAGAATTCGCAAAAAAAGGCGTGCGCGTGCCGCGCCCGCGTGTTTTTTGCGAAAAGGAATACGCGGCTTTCCAAGGAAACCGAGTATGTCTTGTTTGACCCTATGCCCAGCTTGCAGAAGACCTTGATCCAGATCAAGAGGGCTTTCGTTTTATCTCAACAGCGCGTATTATGGGCGGAAATCATCGTTATGACAACAGAGCCAAGATGTCTGCGCCCATCATTATATGCCTTGATTTTCTTCACGCCCTTTTGCGTGAACGCGGCCTTGTTTCGCTCTTTCTGAGCGAAGATACCGAAATTGCGATCGGAGAGATAAAAAAGCAGTTTCTTCATACCGATAAGGCCGCCGAGACCTTAAAATCGCTGCCGCGCGGAGCAGAGGGAAAAATGACCCCTCTTCTGCAAGCTATTCAAGAGCTTCCGGCGCGGCGGGAGACGCTTCTCGCCAAAGGCGAATCCTCATTATCCGTCATCGAATGGTATGCCGAAAAAATAGTTGCAAGGGCGGAAGATCTGACATCGACCTTCATCGCCCAAGACCCCAAGTCGAATACAATCATAACCTATTCGCTTTTGAATCTTCTGCGCTGGCAAATCCTTTTGGCCGACGAACGCGAAAGCGGCGTTCAATTGGCGGCTCCCGAATGGATTCACGATCTGGGAAAAATCAACAAGCTTCGTTCCTTCGTCCGCGAACAGCAGGCCTATGAGCGCCTTTTCTTCGGCCTTTCGGACGAAGCGATGCGCCAGCTTTATGCCGCCGCGCACGCGGCGGCCACGATCGACACGAAACTCGCCGACGACGTGAATCTGCGTCTCGGCGGAAACCAAAGCATTCTGCCTCTTTCCGACACAGACATCAGCGCGACGGACTGGTTCGTCGCCTTTAGCGCAAAAATCGACATTCTTCAGAGCGTAGCGCGCGCGCTGGTCAATCAGTCTTATGCCCTTTTCGGCGAAACGATCGTGGAAGGCGTCGGCGGACTCTTGCTGGATAACGATGTCGAAACCCATTACGAACTGATCCGCAATCTGCCCATCTTCCGAGGTTTGGGCAAGGCGGCGTCGGATTCGCTTTTGCGCAATGCGCATCTGACGAGATACGAGAAAAACGACCTTATCCATTCGCAAGGCGAAAAAAGCTCGAAGCTTTATGTCGTCCTCGACGGCTGGGTAAAATTATACAAGACGGCGTCGAACGGCGAGGAAAGCATTCTTCAAATCGCGGGCAAAAAAGATGCCCTCATCGATATGAACACGCTCGCCGCCCAAGGAACGTCCCCCGTCAGCATCCGCGCCATCACGAAAGCATGGCTTCTTTCGCTTTCCGGCGCGTCCTTGCGCGAAACGACGGTTCGCCACCGCGAAGTCGCGAACGCTTTGCTCACAACCACGAGCGTGCGCCTTCAAAAACTGGTCGGACAATACGAACAAGTGACGCTTCGCTCGGCGACCGAACGCGTCGGATGGTTTCTTTTGAACCTCAACAAGGATTTCGGGGTCGAAGGCCACCCGCTGACCCTTCCCTACGACAAAGCTTTGATCGCTTCCTATCTGAACATCAAACCGGAAACTTTCTCACGCGTTTTGAAGGATTTTAAATCGCGCGGCTTCGTGATCGAACGCGATCAGGTCAAGCTCCCCCATCCGAAGGCTCTTTGCGATTTCTGCGACCATGAGATCGCGGGGCGATGCTGCCATGCGGATCAAGAAAATTGCCCGCGACCGGATTTGCGTCGGCCGCGGGCGGAATTGGAATAGAAGAATTCGCCTTAAAAGACGAAAAGGTCACTGGCCGGGCGCAATCGGCGGAATCGGCGGAATCGAACCCTTCACAAAAGGAGCTGGATTGGCGGGAGTCACAGGCTTTTGTTCGGCCTTCGGCTCTTGTCCAGCCTTCGCCGCGGCGTCTTGTTGAGCCTTTTCCCACGCGACGCCTTTCTGAAATCCTATTTCAGCTCCCTTTGCCACATCCTCTTGGCGGCACTTATCTTCTTTGCAGGGCTGCGGGGCCACCACATGCTTCTTATGATGAACGACAACCTTCGGCGCAACCGTCGCAACCGGCTGCTGCGTTTGTGCGGGTTCCTGAGAGCAAGGTTCTTTGGCTGCAGCTTCCGGAAAGAAAAAGGCGTTAGAGGGTTGACCGGCGTTGTCTCCTTCTTCCACGACGAGGCTAAATCCACTTCCCAAACCAAAGCCGACAAAAGCGCCAGACCCTCCCTTTGTCGAAACAACGCTTCCGATGGCTTGAAAGCCATACGCTCTAGCGCTTGCCTGTCCATTTACGGTTCCGGAGCTTTGAGCGCCATGCCCGTAAGCCTTCGCAACGGCTCCGCCTGCAAATGCGACCGCAGGACAGCCAATCAACATTGCCGCAGCCACGAAAGCAGCAGGCAACCCAGCGGCTTTTCCAACTTGTTTGAGGCGGTGCGCCGTTTCCGCGCCAGCGCGTTTAAAGAAATTCTCGATCATCGCCAATCTCCTCTAAAATATTCGAATTCGACTAACAACAATCTCAACAATAGAAGTAAAACGCAAGGCATAAATAGATATTAACCATACAATACCAAGCGCTTGCAGGATTTCTTTGTTTTGGATTTTCGGTTGAAAAAGCCCTTCTCCATCTTGCCCGCGATGCAGGTCACGGGCAAGAGAGATCCCCGCTTTCGCGACGGCGACGATCAGGGCGCAGGCGCAGGTTGCGAGGTTTTGGCTTTCTTCTCTTCGAGAAGAAGCTTTTTTACCTCCTCACAGCAACTCGGCCTTCTCGGTCCCCTCTTCACAATCTTCTTTTGCGGCGGCGGTGGAGGCGGCGGAGGTAGTGCAACAGCTGGTTCCGTACGGATGACGATTTCCGGCCACGACCCCGCGCTTATAGAAACACCGCCGCAACATTCGGCGGGAGGAACATAAACGCTCCAGTATCCTCCGTAACCGACGGCCCCGATGAAAGCGACGCCTTCGACGGCAGGCGCGACGGAAACGCTTCGGGAATAGAAGCTTCGTTCGGACGAAGTTGAACTCTGGATCGAAGTCGAGCTTACCGCGGCGGGACTACCCGAAGAAGCGGAGACGGAGGTATAAGCGTTCGCGAAGGCGGTACTGCCATGCTCGGCGGCATGATCCCACGCCCCCGCGCTTCCCGGCATGAAGACGAAGGCGGCGGCGGTTGCGAGCGTTGTTAGAAGGATGGCGCGTCCTGAGTGGCAGACTTCACGGCGCACGCGTGCAAAGATATCCTTAATCATTGCCAATCTCCTCATACCGTTCGGGTGGACTCTTAAGCGGGTCTCTTATTGAGAACTAGCGGAGGTAGTCCTTATACAATCTCAAAAATTAAGCATAAACGCAAGGATTAATTTATTATTAACCATATAAAGCGACCTTTAGAGCCAATTTCTGTTTCCCTGTTTTTGCTGCGAACGCTCTTGTCTTCGGAGATTTTCATGCGTCCGAACCCTCCCCGTCTTGCCGTGGGCCGCTTTTGAGGGTAATCAGGGCGGATGTCTTTATCGAAAGAGGCTTTCTTATGGCTCGGAAAAAAATAGCTCTGGTCGGCGCGGGGCAAATCGGCGGAACGCTCGCGCTTCTTGCGGGTCAAAAAGAGCTTGGCGATATCGTCATGATCGACGTCGCGGAAGGCGTTGCGGAAGGCAAGGCCCTTGACCTTTATCAGGCTATGCCGACCGAAAACGGCAACGCGCTTTATTCCGGCGGAACGGATTATGCGCTTCTTGCGGATGCCGATGTTGTGATCGTGACCGCCGGCCTTCCGCGCAAGCCGGGCATGAGCCGCGATGATCTGATCGGCGTGAACACCGGCATTACAAAAACGGTCGGCGAAAACATCAAGAAACACGCGCCCAATGCTTTTGTGATCGTCGTGACCAATCCGCTCGACGTCATGGTCTGGGTCATGCAGAAAGTCACCGGTTTTCCGGCAAACCGCGTCGTCGGCATGGCCGGCATTTTGGACAGCGGCCGTTTCAGGACGTTTCTTGCGATGGAATTCAAGGTTTCGGTCGAAGACGTCGCGGCCTTCGTCCTTGGCGGCCACGGCGACATGATGGTGCCCTTGATCCGCTATTCAAGCGTGGGCGGCATCCCGCTTCCAGATCTTATTGAAATGGGATGGACGACGCAACAGAGGCTCGATGAAATCGTGCAACGCGTCCGGGACGGCGGCGCCGAAATCGTCAGACTTTTGAAAACGGGATCGGCCTTTTATGCGCCTGCCGCTGCCGCCATCCAGATGGCGACGGCGTATCTCAAAGACGAAAAGCGCGTCCTTCCCTGCGCCGCACAACTGAACGGCGAATACGGATTTCAAGATATTTATGCCGGCGTTCCCGTCGTCATCGGCGCGGGCGGCGTCGAGAAAGTGATCGAGCTTCCGCTTCATTCCGGCGAGAAGGAAAAATTTGATGCCTCCGTCAAGGCCGTGCAAGATTTGATTGCCGTCGCAAAACCGCTTTTGAAATAAAACATGTCGAACCATCACATCATTTCCCAAATTCTGCACTTTGCCGCCGGTGGCGGCGTTGCCGTCATGAGCGCCGGCTTTGCAGGCCATTTTGGCTACCGCGCCGCCGATCGCCTGCCGGGCGAAAGCCGCCTTCCGCAATGCGTGTTTTGCCTGCGCCCCCTTCAATGGTTCGAATCTTTTCCTCTTTTCGGATGGGCGCTCCGGCCCAATCCCAAAACCCTTCCCTGTCCTTGCGGCAAACGAACGAAACTTTGGCGGCAGCCGCTTATCGAGCTTGTTGGTTTGTTTCTCGGCCTTCTTGCCGTTGCGCTCGGCGGGTGGCCGAATACGGCGCTTCCCCTTTGCCTCGGCCTCGGCCTTCTTCCCGCCATCGCCATGATCGACATCGATTTTGGGCTTATTCCGGACGAGGTTAATTTGCTTCTTGGTTTTTTTGGTTTTATTTGGCGGTTGATGCGCCATGGCGACGTTTTTTTAAGCCTTGTCGGGACGGCGGGTCTTGTCGGGCTTGGCCTTCTTCTTGCTCTTGGCTACAGCAAATTGCGCAAGCGCGAGATGCTGGGGCTTGGCGACGTCAAGTTTTTTGCCGCCGCAGGTTTTTGGCTGCCGGTCACGATCGTGCCAAGCTTTCTCGTTCTTTCAGGACTCTTTGGCGCTATTACGGGTCTGATCTGGAAGCGCAAAACAGGAGAGAAAGAGTTTCCTTTTGCACCCGCTCTTTGCCTCGCCCTCGCCTTCTGCATTTATTACGGGATTGTCGCGTCCCCCGGCCTCGTTCCATGAGTTTTGCCAAATCCCTTGCCACGGTGAGCGGCCTGACGATTGTCAGTAGGGTCGCAGGGTTTGTGCGCGATACATTGACGGCGATGTTTTTGGGCGCAGGGCCCGAGGCCGACGCTTTTTTCGTCGCGCAAAGACTTCCAAACTTGTTTCGAAGCCTGTTTGCCGAAGGCGCGTTCACGGCGGCCTTTGTGCCTCTTTATGCCGCCGAGACGCAGAAAAAAGGCGAAAAAGCCGCGCAGGATTTTGCAGGGCAAGCGCTGGCGCTTCTGATCTCGGTGCTTACGCCTTTTACGATTCTGGTCATTTTTGGAATGCCCTATGTCATACGCATTCTGGCGCCGGGATTCGAGCATGACCCGCAAAAATTCGCGATTACGGTCGCTTTCAGCCGGATCACCTTCCCCTATCTCATGCTCATTTCGATCACGGCGCTTCAAAGCGGCGTTCTGAACGCGCGCGGCAGTTTCGGGCCTGCGGCAGCCGCGCCCGTCGCTTTGAATATCGTTTTGATCGCCGCTTTGTTCCTTTCCCATCTTTTTCATTGGCGCGTGGGCAACGCTCTGGCCTGGGCAACGACGATTTCCGGCGTCGTTCAGGCGGGATGGCTTGCCATCAGCTGCGCGCGGGCGAAAATCAGCATTCCGCTTCTGCTGCCCCACCTCACCGAATCCAGCCGACGCCTTTTCAAGCAAATCGGGCCGGGCGCAGTCGGCGCGGGCGCAACCCAGATCAATCTTTTGATCTCGACGATCCTCGCCTCGACTTTGCCGACCGGCGCGATTTCCTTTCTATTTTACGCCGACCGGCTGAACCAGTTGCCGCTCGGAATCGTAGGCATCGCGGTTGCGACGACGCTTCTTCCGCTTCTTTCCACACACGTCGCGAAAGGCGACGAAAAAGCCGTCCAACATTATACCAGCCGCGCGATCGAGTTTTGCCTTGCCCTCGGCCTGCCCGCGACAATCGGTCTTTCGCTTGCAGCTCTTCCGATCATCGTAACGCTTTTCGAACATGGCGCATTTACCCATACCGACGCCGTTGAAACCGCCCATGCTTTAGCCGCCTATTCTTTCGGCGTTCCGCCTTTCCTTCTCGTAAAGGTCTTCAGCGCGCGTTTTTTCGCGCGGCACGACACGCGAACGCCCGTTAAAGTCGCGCTTGCGGCCATGGCAACCAACGTCGTCATGTCCCTTTTTCTTTTGGGTCTTTTTCAGCATATCGGAATCGCGCTCGCCACGAGCATTGCAACATGGGTCAATGCCGGTCTTCTCTTCACGCAGCTTCGCAAAAAGGGCGAACACAGGGGCGACGCCCAGCTTTCCCATCGTCTGCCGCGCCTTCTGGCCTGCGCCGCGGGAATGGCTCTCACAACCTTTTTGCTCGCCTCTTTGACCGAAAGCTGGTTCGAACATCGCAATATCCCGCTTGAAATGGGTGGGCTGACCCTCATTATCGCCGTTTCCGGCCTCGTTTACGGGCTTCTTCTCCATTTGACCGGCGCTTTTCGGCTGGAAGCCTTGCTTCAAATCATCCGGCCAAAAGAAACTTAATCTTTGTCGATTTGAGTACGCATTATCGCAAAGAACCACTATACTACGGCGCCTTTAAATTTAACCCCATGTGTGCATAGTCCCGTGTTGCGTTTTACCCCCCACGACATTACGCGTTTTTTCAGCGAACAAGACAGTACCAAGGGTCGCACCTACCAGATACAAGGTCGCGTCAAATCCATTTGGGTCAATCCCGAAAACACGATTCTGCGCGCCGAAGTGCAGGGCACCGACGTTACGCCCTATCAAGTTGAAGTCACGCTCGGAAAAATGGCGGGCCGCGTCGATATTCAGGCCGAATGCACCTGTCCCGTCGGCTATATGTGCAAACACGCCGTCGCGGCGCTTTACGAAGCGCTTGCGCAGGAAAACAGGAAGCGCGAGAAGATCGCCGCGCCTTCGAAATCTTCAAACGCCGCCAGCAAACAAAGCCTGAGCCTCAGCGCGCCGCTCGCCGCATGGCTGAAAAATTATCAAGCACAGCCGCCGCAGGAGGGCGAAACGAACACCGTTCAACGCGTCGTTTATTTGATCGGCACGCAATCCGTCGGACGGCGCATGGAACTCGCCATCACGCCTTCGCTTCAATATGAAACGAAACTTGGAACCTGGAGCAAACCGAAAGCCAACAGCTTCTCGCAAATCCTGATGCTCGACCAGTATCATCCTTTTCTGAGCGACGAAGACAAAGCCGTGTTTCGCCTCTCCGGCACTTCGGCAAGCCATGGCTACGGCTACAATACGCAATGGCAAAGCCCGGAGGATCCGGAGCTTATCGACATGTTCCTGACTCGCGTTATCGCCACAAACCGCGCCTTTATGGAGGACGATCTTCTCGGCTCCCTCGCCCTCGGGCCGGACGTCGAAGCCGCGCTCGACTGGACTCTTGCGGAAGGCAACAAACAACGACCGACGATTCAGCCGAAGGATCCGGGCCTGCGGCTTCTTCTCAGCAACAGCCCTTGGTACGTCGATCCGGCGTCGCGCAAGACCGGAAGGCTCGTTTGTCCTTTTTCCTATGAACAGCGCCAACACTTTCTCGAAGCGCCGGATATCGATCCGAAGGAAGCCCTCACGCTTCGCGCGGCGCTCAAGAAAACACAGGCCCCCGTTCCTTCTCCCTACCAAATCAAGGAGGAATACGGCAAAAGCGTTACACCCGTCCCCGTCCTCAGGATCGAGAGAACGGACGAGACCTCCATCGTCGCAAAACTTCATTTCGACTACGAAGGCGAAACCATAGCGCCCCTTCCTGCCGGACAAACCTATGCCACGGCGACCGATGGAACCGTTCGCCTCTTCAAACGCGACCGCCGCGCCGAAGAAAGCGCCCTTGCGCTTCTTCAGCATGCGGGTTTGCAAGGCGCGAAATCGCTTTACCCCGCATCGACGCCTTTCCTCGCTTTTTCCGCGCCCATGGCCGCGCCGCCATGGTTCTGGATCGATTTTTTGCACGAAGCCGCGCCCATGCTGGAAAAAAGCGGCTTTCGACTGATCGTCGATACGGTCATCTCCGCCGACATTCTCGAATGCGACAACGACGACATCGACGCGTCTTTCACGCAAACGGGCGCATGGTGGTTCGATCTGGATCTTGGAATCATGGTGGGCGGCCAAAGGATCGAGTTGCTGCCGGTTCTCGTCAATCTTCTGCGCTCTTTCGATACGCCGGCCGAACTGGATCGCGTTCTAAGCGCCGAGAAATGCTATGCCCCCTTGCCGGACGGGCGTTACGTCGCGTTAAACGCAGCACGCATACGCGTCATTTTAAGAACTTTGATCGAGTTGTTCGAAGAAAAGCCGCTCGACGACAAAAACAAGCTCCGCGTTTCACTCGATCTTGCGACAGCCTTGATGAAGATCGAGGCGCTCGCGCATAAAAGATGGGTTGGCGACGACAAAATTGTTGAACTCGTCGAACGGCTCCAAAACTTTGAAGGCATCGGCGATCCGTCCTTGCCCGACACGCTTATAGCGACGCTGCGGCCCTATCAAAAGGAAGGCTACAACTGGCTTCATTTTCTCGGCGAGAACAATCTCGGCGGCATTCTGGCCGACGATATGGGGCTTGGCAAAACCGTTCAAACGCTGGCCTATATTCTCGCGCGCAAGAAGAAGAACAAAAAAGCGGCACCCACGCTTGTCGTCATGCCGACGAGTCTTATCGCCAACTGGCAGTCCGAATCCGCGCGTTTTGCGCCTTCCCTGAAAGTTTTAACGCTGCACGGCAAGGCGCGCTTCGAGCGTTTCGAAGACATTCCAAAGGCCGATCTCGTTTTAAGCACCTATCCGCTTCTGACGCGCGATATCGATGAATTGAAAAAACAAAAATGGGATCTCCTCGTCCTCGACGAAGCGCAGGCCATCAAGAACCCGTCGGCGAAGATGACTCAAGCAGCGTGCGAACTCGATGCCGCGCAACGGCTTTGCCTTACGGGCACGCCCATTGAAAACCATCTTGGCGAAGCGTGGTCGCTTTTCACATTTTTGATGCCGGGCCTTTTGGGCGATCACCGGCGCTTCACGCGCCTTTACCGCACGCCGATCGAACAGCAAGGCGACACGGACAGGCAGGATCTTCTGACCCGACGCCTGCGTCCCTTTATTTTACGCCGCCTGAAAACCGAGGTGGCCAAAGAACTTCCGCCGAAAACGGAAATCGTCCAGCGCGTGACCCTCTCCGACGATCAGCGCGATTTGTACGAAACCGTACGCCATATCATGAACGACAAGGTTCGCGCCGAAATCGCCTCAAAGGGCCTTGCGCGAAGCCACATCGTCATTCTGGACGCGCTCTTAAAATTGCGTCAAGTCTGTTGCGATCCGCGCCTCGTCAAACTTTCCGCCGCGAAAAGCGTGAAATCCAGCGCGAAGCTTGAAGAATTGATGGAAATGCTTCCAACCTTGATCGAAGACGGACGGCGCGTTCTTCTCTTCTCGCAATTCACGAGCATGCTTGATCTCATCAAGCCCGAGCTTGAAACGCAGGGGATTCCCTTCGTCGAATTGCGCGGCAGCACGAAGGATCGCCGCACGCCCGTGGAAAGATTCCAGCATGGCGAAGTTCCGCTTTTTCTCATCAGCTTGAAAGCGGGCGGAACAGGCCTCAACCTGACGGCTGCGGACACCGTCATCCATTTCGATCCGTGGTGGAATCCCGCCGTCGAAAATCAAGCGACGGATCGCGCCTATCGCATCGGTCAGGACAAACCCGTGTTTGTCTATAAGCTCATCGCGGAAGGCACGGTCGAAGAACGCATTCTGGAGCTTCAGACGAAGAAGGCCAATCTTGCGAACGCGCTTTACGGCGACAAACCCGGCGCGGCGGCAGCCCTTACGCACGACGATTTGCAATGGCTGCTTGAGGAACCGTAATTCTTAGCCCTCAAACGCCGGGCGCGTCCCTCCGGGACGCTTGGCTTCGCTCGCATTAGCTCGCGGGCCCTCAATGGGCCAATATCAACGATCATTTATTATGATCGTTGATATAATTTTAAACTACCAAGCCTCGCCGAGATACGTCACATGCCCCATCTTGCGGCCTGCGCGGGCTTCGGCTTTGCCGTAAAGATTAAGGCAGGCTTTTTTATCCGCGAGAATCGTCGGCCAATTTTCGACCTCATCGCCGAGCAAATTGCGCATGACGGCTTTGCTGTGCGGGGTTGTGCTGCCCAGCGGCAAGCCGCACACGGCGCGCACAAGCTGCTCGAACTGGCTGCAAGCGCAAGCGTTCATCGTCCAATGGCCGGAATTATGGGGACGCGGCGCGATTTCGTTCATCAAAACGCGATGCCCTTCCGCATCAGGTTTTTTTAAAACGAACATTTCGACGGCAAGAAGGCCGATAAGTTTCAATTCCTGCGCAAGACGGGTAGCGATGGCTTCGGCTTCTTTCTCGACCTCAGGATCGAGGCCCGCAGGCGCGGTCGTCTCGGCCAAAACATGGTTCTTATGCACATTCCGCACGGCTGGATAAGCGGCGATGGCGCCGTCCTCGCGCCGCGCGACGATCACCGAAACTTCGCATTCGAAATCGACAAAACCTTCAAGGACGGAGGGCTGCCCCCCGACCTCCATCCACGCGTCTTGCGAGCTTAGCGCGGCAGTTATCAAAATCTGCCCTTTTCCGTCATAGCCCATGCGGGCCGTTTTCAGGATAGCGGGAGTCTTGATTGTCTCGAGAGCCCGTTTCAGTTCGTCGAGGCTTTCAACGGCGCAAGTCGGCGCCGTTCCGATCCCGCATTTGCGCGCAAACTCTTTTTCAAGTCGCCGATCTTGCGCGATGCGAAAACTATCGATCCCCGGATGAACCGGCGTTAGTGCGGAAACGGCCTCGATAGCGCCAAGCGGAATGTTTTCCCATTCGAGCGTTACGACATCGACTTCTTGCGCGAATTTTTGAAGCGCCGCTTTATCGTCATAGGCGCCAAGCGTGAAGAAAGAGGCGACCTGAAGCGCCGGTTCGTCTTTCGAAACGCAAAAGATATGCGCCTTGTAACCGAGATTGGCGGCCGCCAAAGCGGTCATGCGTCCCAATTGGCCGCCGCCCAAAATTCCGATCGTTGCGCCCGGTTTAAGCGTTATCATTTTTTCTTCGTTTTTTTCCTGGCGATTGTTTTCTTTTTCGGCGCAGGTTCCGTCGGATCCAGGCCCACGGACGCCGTCTGCGCCTCGCGCCAAAGAGCGACCTCGCGCGCCAGATCCTGATCGGAAAGCGCCAGAATCGAGGTCGCCAAAAGCCCCGCATTGATGGCGCCGGCCTTGCCGATGGCAAGCGTCCCGACGGGAATGCCGGCAGGCATCTGGACGATAGATAAAAGACTGTCCAATCCGTCCAGCGTCTTGCTCTCGACCGGAACGCCAAGAACGGGCAAAGGAGTCATCGCGGCGACCATGCCGGGCAAATGGGCCGATCCGCCCGCCCCCGCAATAATAACTTTCAAGCCGCGTTCGCTGGCCGTCGTCGCATAGTCGAAAAGCCTTGCCGGTGTGCGGTGCGCGGAAACGATCGCGACTTCATGGGAAACGCCGAAAACATCAAGGACATCCGCGGCATGCTGCAGCGTCTCCCAATCCGATTGGCTTCCCATAACGATCCCGACAAGCGGCATAGATATGGATTTCTTGGTCTTTTTCGTTGGACGCGGCATTAAAAGAATCCTTTTTGTTACGGGAAAGCGAAAAAATTAATCTTTTTGTAGGCAATTGCCTAGACTTTATATCATAGCAACTCGATTTTTTCAGGCCAGCGGCAAATGACCGATAAACCCATTCATACTTTGAAAGATTGCCTTCTGGAAGATCCTCTCTCTGCGGCAGCCCTCACCCCTCAGCAACGGCGGGCGTGGGAGGATATGGTCTCGGAAGTTCTTATTTCACGGGAAAAGATCGCGACGCTTGAAGAACGCGTACGCATCCTTGAGCGAAAATCCCCGAGCGACGATTTCATCCAGTCCATTCTTACAAAACCAGAGTTCAATCGCGAAGTCGCGCGCATGTTGGCCTTTGATGAGCGTTATGGGGGCCAGTCGAGCGTCCTTTATTACGATATCGAGAATCTGTCGGAAATCACCGCGACAGGCGGTCGTCCAACAACCGATAAAGTGCTGCGATGCCTGTGCGACACCATGGCCAAAAACATTCGTCGAAGCGACATTCTCGGTCGCCTCGCGCCGGATGAGTTCGGCATCCTTCTCGTGCGTTGCGACAACGCTTTTGCCTGGAAAAAAGGGGAATTGCTGGCCGGACTTCTGTGCAAGGCTTTTTCGGAAATCGCCGAGCTTAAGATCCAGCCCGTCATAAGCTACGGCGCCTATACGTTCCGCGAAAAGGAAGACGTTTCGACGGGGCTTCAACGCGCCGGCGACATCATGACGAAGATCTCGAATTTCCTTTAGGCGATAATATCCGGCAGAAGCTGGCTTTCAATAAGCGATATTTCATCCCTTAAGGTAAGCTTCTTCTTCTTCAGCCGTTGAAGCTGAATCATGTCCGGTTGCGTGCGCTGGCCTAACGCCTGAATGGCATCATCCAGATCGCGATGTTCGTCCTTTAGCTGTTCAAGGCGTTCGCGCAGTTTTTCTTGGTCGTTCATGAAATCATTTTGCGATGTTCGAAGGGGACTTTATAGCAAATACTTTAACAAAAGGCTATGCTTCAGTGGTTCCGTTTCGTAAAATTTCCTGCTAAAACCATTCCTGCTTTTGCCAAAAATGAGAGAAAAATGAGCGGTTCGCGAAAACGTATAGCTATCCTTACAAGTGGCGGCGATTGCGCCGGCCTGAACGCGGTTTTGCGCGCCGTCGTCCTTCATGCCAGCAAGCTCGATTGGGATGTCATCGGCATCGAAGACGGGACTCATGGCCTTCTCGTCCTGCCGCCGAAGGTGCGCCATTTGACCGTTGAGAATGTCGATACGCTTATGCTGCGTCAGGGCGGAACGATCCTCGGAACGACGAATAAAGGAAATCCCTTCGCCTATCCGATGCCGGACGGAAGCCTTCAAGACAATTCGGAAACGATTATTCAGACCTTCAAAGGCCTTGGTTGCGAGGCCCTGATAGGAATTGGCGGCGACGGGAGTCTTGCCATTCTCCGGCGGCTTGCCCAACAAGGAAACATTCCTTTAATCGGCGTTCCGAAGACGATCGATAACGATCTCGGCATGACCGAAAGCTCCATCGGCTTCGATACGGCCGTCGCCGTGGCGACCGAGGCTCTGGATCGTCTTCAACCGACGGCGGCAAGCCATGACCGCATTATGGTTCTCGAAGTCATGGGGCGCGACGCCGGGCATATCGCCTTGACGGCGGGCATCGCAGGCGGGGCGGATGTTATCCTCGTTCCGGAAATCAAGCACTCGCTCCAAAAGGTCGCGGAACATATCAACACAATTCGCCAGCGCGGCCGTAATTTCGCGCTTGTCGTCGTCTCCGAAGCCGTTTTGACCGAGCAAGGCGAAAACATCACAAAGAATCTCTATGGCGGGCAGCAACGCCTTGGCGGCATCGGTCATTATATTGGAGCTCAGATTTCCGACCTATGCCAAGCGGAAACGCGCGTCACCGTGCTCGGCCACGTCCAACGCGGCGGGCAACCGAGCGCGCAAGACCGCCTGTTGGCTTCCGCTTTCGGCGTAAGGGCCGTCGAATTGATCAAAGAAGGCAGGTTCGATCGCATGGTCGCTTGGTCGAACCGCGGCGTTATCGACGTGCCGATCAGCGAGGCCATCAAGCGCAATCAGGAAGTCGATCTTGACGGCACGCTTGTCCGTACGGCGCGCGGTCTTGGCATCTGTCTTGGCGATTAACGAAAATTAGTCGACTAAGCCCTTGGCTCGACAGCGATTCATGGAACCGTTTTCGCGGTCTTCGGCGGTGGCGTCTTCGCCATAAAATTTCGCATAGAATCTGTTATAATTGAAGACTGTGCGGTGAACCAATTCAGATCGGAGGTTTGACCATGGCCATCAAGAATCGTATCGCTTCTTTACAGAAACGACATACCGAGATAGATGACGAAATCCTTATGGAGGAATCGAGACCAGCCCCTGATGTCGCCCATATCCATCAATTGAAGCGCGAGAAACTTTCGCTCAAAGACGAGTTGGCCCGCCTTATGGAGCAAGTTGAAGCAGCCTGATAATCGGAACAATAAAAAAGGGAGGACATTTGTCCTCCCTTTTTTTTGTTTCCCGCCGGAAGCGACGCAGCAATCCCCCACGGCAGTCAGGCTTTGGGTCAGCCCATGCCGCGATCCATATCCTCCGGCGAAATATCCGGCTGATCTTGCGAGCCAAGATCGGCAAAGGGATTTGTCACATCGTTTTCCGGTTGCGCATCGGACGTATTTTGAGCGATGCCAGCCGCCTTTTGCTCACGTGCGACGCGACGCTGGGCGCGTTTCAAAGCGGCATCCAGATCCATCTGCTTGCAAAGACCGAGAAGAACGGGACTGCGCGGTTTGATATTCACCGCATTCCAATGGGAACGTTCCCGCACCTTGGCAATCGTATCTTTTGTCGTTCCCAAAAGGCGCGCGATTTGCGCGTCCTGAAGTTCGGGATGCGCTTTGATCAGATAGGCAATGGCGTCCGGCTTATCGGCGCGCTTGGAAACAGGCGTATAACGCGGGCCTTTTGTGCGAGCGACGGGTTGCGGTAATTCGCTGCGAATCATTTTGAGGCGCGCGCGGGGATCGGCTTCGCAACGCTTGATTTCGGAATCTTCCAATTGTCCGTTCATCACGGGGTTGAGGCCGATAATGCCCGTGGCGACTTCGCCATCCGCTATGGCTTGAACCTCAAGCTTGTGAAGACCGCAGAAATCGCCGATTTGCTCAAAAGTCAGCGCGGTGTTTTCCACCAACCAGACGGCTGTCGCCTTTGGCATCAAAGGAAGTGGCATGATCGTCTCCTACCCGTTTGAACAATAAAAACCGTTTCTCCGACCATACTTATGACCGGACGATCCGAAAGCCTTGATTTTTCTGGATCATCGAGCTGTTCGCGAAAATCATCCGAACCGAGCCCTTCTGGTAAAATATAACCATTCGCATCCCCTTTCCAGCCTTTTTTAAGTTAAAAAGCGATAAAAAGGAGTTTTACAAGCTATTTCACGCCTTTTTTGGTGTCGGCGGGGCCGCAAATGCAGTTTGCGCCCAAACAAATAAAGTCGTCGACCGCGTTCGATATTGCCGGCGCCAGCGTCTCTTTTGGCGGAACATAATTGTTGCGGCCATCAGGATATTGATCGTCCGTCATGCTTTGCGACGGCCCAAGATTGAAATTCGTCTGAATGGGAGGGCGCGACGACGCTTCCGGAAGCGCCGCGAGAGCCTGTCCTGAAAACCCAACGGCGAGGACAAGACCGGCAAAAAGAAAAGAAAGCGTGCGCATGGGATCCTCGTTGCGAATTCTGCTGATTCCGTTGGGTGATGCGTATTATAAATCTTCCCGTGCGTTTTGTCTGCTTCTTTGCCGGAGTCCACGATCTCCATTGTTTTGAAAGTTTTTTGACATTAAATTACCCTCTTGCTCTGCATAATAATGCGAGTAGGATTGCTTTATTTCATATAGGAGGAAAAATGGTAGACGAAAAAAATAAATCCACAAGCGCCGCTGGATCATCAGGAGAACAAATCAAGATAAGTGTAAGCAGTGCGGATGTTGTCTGGAAAACGGTTGAGTTCTCTCCTGCAGACGTGGCTAAGATTTTTGCACAAATTGATCGCACAAGGCTAAACTTTCGACTTATGCAAGAAAGAGCTAAAAGTGATAATATATGCTATGGGTAATTCATTATCGGTGAGCCCCTCATGATAAATCCCGACGATCTTGATCCGCCTCGCCCCGCGCTCAAACCACTTGATCTTCAACAACTTTCAATCGGCGAGTTGAAAGACTATATCGTCTCGCTCGAGAGTGAGATCGAACGCGCCCGCGCCATGATCGCCAAAAAAGAAGCGCATAAGAACGATATTGCCGGACTTTTCACGATTAGCGAGTCTTGAGCGTCTTTAAAACATAAAGCCGCAAGGAGCTTGAGAGATTGCCCGTTCGCCCAGCGTCGATCTTCGCGACGAGTTGATTGATCGAAAGCCCGTCCCTTTTCGCGATTTCTTTCAACTCGTCCCAAAAGGCGGATTCCAGCGACAGGCTCGTTCGATGCCCTGCAATAAGAACGGATCTTTTAAGAATGGCCGTGTCTTTGTTTTCCGCTGTTCGCTCAGTCAAGAGGCTGCACCATCTTTTCCGGTTTGACGATGGAATCGTATTCCTCGGCTGTCAGAAATCCAAGCGCAAGACCGGCTTCTTTGACGGTGGTTCCCTCTTCGCGCGCCTTGATCACCATTTTTGCAACTTTGTCATAACCGATATGCGGATTGAGCGCCGTCGCAAGCATCAAAGACCGATCGACAAAAGCTTTGATCCGTTTGAGATCCGGCTTGAGCCCTTCAAGGCAATTCTTCGTAAAACTTTCCGCGACATCGGCCAGAAGCTCGATGGAAGACAATACATTATAGATGATCAAGGGCTTATAGGCGTTCAGCTCGAAATGCCCGCCCGCACAGGCCACGGTAACCGTCATGTGGTTTCCCATAACCTGCGCCGCGACCATGCACATGGCTTCGGCCTGCGTCGGATTGACCTTGCCGGGCATAATGGAGGAGCCAGGTTCGTTTTCCGGCATCACAAGCTCGCCTATTCCGCAAAGCGGCCCCGAACTCAGCAAGCGAATATCGTTCGCTATTTTTGTAAAACCGACGGCGATTGTGTTCAAAACACCGGAAATCTCGGCCATCGCGTCGTGCGTCGCTTGGGCCTCGAACTTATTTTCCGCCGTTACAAAAGGATACCCCGTCAAAGCCGCAATCTCTTGCGCAAACATGCAGGCAAAATCTTTTTTCGCATTCATCCCCGTGCCGACCGCCGTGCCGCCTTGCGCCAAGGGATAAAGTCTTTTTAACGCATCGCGGACGCGCTCCTTTGCAAGGCCGATCTGGGCCGCGTAACCCGAGAATTCCTGTCCAAGCATCAAAGGGGTTGCGTCCTGAAGATGTGTGCGCCCGATTTTGACAATATCGTGCCATTCAAGCGCCTTGGCCAAAAGCGCGTGATGCATTTGGTCCAGGGCGGGGATCAAACGACGTTGGATTTCGCAAACCGTCGCCATATGCATGGCGGTCGGAAAACCGTCATTCGTGCTTTGGCCCAGATTGACATGATCGTTGGGATGAACAGGAGACTTCGTTCCCATTTCGCCGCCGAGAATTTGGATCGCGCGGTTCGCAATCACCTCATTGACGTTCATGTTTGTCTGAGTACCGGAACCCGATTGCCAAATAAGCAGGGGAAACTCGCCGTCCAGTTCGCCTGAGGCGACTTCTTCCGCCGCCTTCACGATCGCGTCGCCGAGCGACAACGGCAAAAGGCCAAGCTTAACATTCACAATCGCGGCCGTCTTTTTCAGAAGGCCGAAAGCGCGGATAAGCGATTTGGGAACGGGCTCGCGGCCTATTTTGAAATGACGCAAGGCGCGTTCCGTCTGCGCGCCCCAGTAACGGTCGCCGGAGACCTCGACGGATCCCAGGGCATCGCTTTCAAGACGCGTTTTTTGGCTCTTGGCAAACGGGTCGGACACGGCTATCACCTTGATAAAGGATCTAGGAAATGCTGATACCATGAGCGGCGCAATCTATCATCTTTTTTTTAAGGCGTCCGAATTTTTTGCGCAGGAGCCGAGAGGCGTATTATGATTTTTTGTCGATTTTCTTTGGCCTTTCTTTTGCTTTTTCTTGTTCTCTCTTCCTCCGTCTGCGCCGCGAACGACAAAAAAGCGGAATCGCAAAATACGTATATAGGCGTCCCCGTCGTTATGGATTCCGGAACGATGATGATTCAGGGACAAAACGTCGCGCTTTGGGGCATCAAAACCCTCGCCCCCGACCAGCAATGCTGGCAGGATTCGCTATCCTGGTATTGCGGCGAACAAGCGACCTACGCCCTTAAGCATTTTGTCGCGGGCCGATCCATTCGTTGTCTTGCAAAACCCACCGCGCCGGACGAAGGCATCCGCGTACAATGTTTCCGAAAGAAAGGGGACAAGGAAGTCGATATAGCCTCTTTCCTCGTCGCGCACGGATGGGCCCTCGACGATCCGGCCAATTCGAATGAGCATTATGCGATGGAACAGGACGACGCCCGCGACGACAAGAAAGGCGTGTGGTCAAGCCGCTTTCAATCCGCCGAAGATTGGAAAAACGGCATTCCAAATTATGTCAACGACGAGCCCGAAAATTCGGATCAGGACGACGACGATTCATCCGCCGAATAAAAGTTTTATTCTTTTTCTTCCGCCTCGTCCCCCCCGAAGAAAAGATTCCGAAGGAACCCGGGGGCCAGAAGAGAAACAGGGTTGACGCTGACCTGCGGATCGTCCAAATCGCCCTTAAGATCGTACGACGCCGCGATAACGCCTTGCCCCTCGCCCCCCGTGATGACATTGCCGATCATCGGGATAACCCCAAGAAGACCGTTGACGAAGCTGAACGGAACGAGCGTCCCATGAAGATTTGCAACGCCGCTGTTTAAATCGATATGACCGTTGATGTTCAGGCCGTAAGAGGTACCCGAAGCGCGAACTTTGATGAACTCGAGATCGTCGCCGTTCCAACGAAATTTTCCGCTCATTTGATCGAAACTCGTGTCGCCCGTTATCAAATCCGCAAAACCGAAGGGCGAAACCGCGCTCACCAAACGCACAAGAACGGGCAAACCTCCGGCGACGAAAGAACCGATCTTGACTTTGCCTTCGATCGTCTCGGGATGGCCCGGGATTGACTCGCCATGAACTTCCAGGGCGCCTCCCTTAACGACCTCGGTCAATCCAAATCCTTTTAACAGCGCGCCAAAATCGTCGGAAGCGATGTAAAGCGAACGGTTCTCGGAATCGGGCTGTTTCTTCATAACAATATCGACCGGATGCGCGCCATCCGCAAAGCCGTGAAGATCGATTTCTTGCCAACCCGTTTTATCGCGCTGCGCAAGCGCATATAGAGACGCCAGATAGCCGTTCTCGCTTGCGTAATACTTCCCAAGCTTGATGCTGTACTTTTTCGCGCGCCGGTCGATTTTGGACGGATCCTTCTCGGATTTCACGCCGCTGACGTCCAAAGCCTCGCCATCCACGACGAAACTCACCGCGCCGTCCGGCCCCGGCGTTTGCTCAAAATGAATGTTGGCGTTCGAGCGCCCCAAGACAAACGGGTGAAGATCCAGCATTTGAAGAAAAAAGGTCTTGGGATCGAGGGTTGCCATGCCCTTGACCCTTGCATTCGCGCTTTGAAAATCGATCGTCTTGACCTGAATGGGTTTTCCTTTCGGCAAATCGGCGGTGAATTGAAGCGAAGCCTGAACGCCTGCCTGTTTTTGCCAATTGGCTTCGTCAAAAGCGATCTTCGCCTGGCGGAGATTGATGTCGCCAGCCAATTGCGCCGCGCCTTTTTGGGGCTGCGTATAACGAAGCGAAAGGTTGACCGGCCCCTTGATTTTGTCGGCAAGATCTGAAGAAAGAAGCGCCAATTGGGGCGTGTCCAGCGTTCCCGAGACGGTTCCTTGCGCGGCGGGTTTGGCAGGGTTGTCGCCGAAGGAGCCGTTCCAGACGATTTGCAGGGGGATTTTATTCAGATCGGCCGGCCCCTTGAGTTCATAACCGTTCTTATCGACGGCAAGATCCATGTTCCCATGCGCAATGTCGAGACCCGGAATCAGTTTCGGAAGCGCGAGATCGGCAAGTTTCGCCTCCGCCTTGATCTCGATATCCTTCATTGCGAGATCGTTCAAAAGCGGAAAACGAAGGGTCACGGTTCCGTCGAGTTTTCCGTCCGCCTCGTCGGGATTCAGCCCCACCGCCTTCGCATAGCCGAGCGGCGGATAATCGATAAGCTTCAGCACGTCACGTATCGAACCGCTTATCTTGACCGGAATTTCGGCGTTCTGCGTTGTCTTTTCAAAATCCGTCAGTTTGATGACCGTGGGCTGAAGTTTGATCGCGCCCAGGCCGCCGGAAAGAATGTGAACATCCATCCCGTTCAAATCGAAGGGCGCTTCCGCGTTGACGTTCTCCAACGGCGGCATCCCATCGATATATTTGACGCGCCCCCCGCTCGCCACAACCTTGCCAGAACCGCTATCCACGGCAAGGTTTCCAAGATCGTTCCAATCGAAACGCCCCTGCAAAGCGACGTTTCCCTGCGTAAACTGTCCTTTGCTCATATTCGCCGCAATCCATGCGCGCGCGTTCGTAATGATGGGCTTCGGCCAAACGGACGCGAAAGCATCCATCGGAAGGTTGGTCAAGCCGATCTCAAGCGTGAAGTTCATATCCTTAGGGCCGTCAGGATTTCCGATCGCATTTCCCGAAGGAGGGTGCGCTTCACCTTTCAACGCCAGTACCGGCCCGCCGAAATCGAAGAGGATCGAGGGAATCGAAAGAAGTTTGTTCGGCCTGTCATAAACGGCATCGACCGCGATCTGTTTGACTGCGCGTTCCTGATCCCAGAAACGCGGCGCCGTTATGGCGCCCGAACCGGTTTCAAGCTTGGATTCGACAGCCTGAAGCGTCAAATCCCTGTCGAAGCGCGCCGTAAGAGTTCCCGAAATCGGAAGATCGAACTTGAAGTCCTGAAAGAGATCCGCATCGATAAAGGACAGAAACGTCGGATTCAGACGATCCAGCGCCAAGGTCAAAGTATGTTGGCGCGTTTCGGAGCTGTAGCTTGAACGCAAAGACAGATTCGATTCATTGCCTTGATCGCGAACCTTAAGGTCGCCCGATCCATCAAGCGTGTTTGCGCGATGATCCAGCGCGATTTCGGGCGCTTGAAGCTCTATCTCCCTTCCCGTTTTTTGATCGTGTATAAGAACGTGGAAATCATCGAATTTAAGGGTGTGGGACAGCGTTTTATTCGTCAAATCGGCCAACAGACCTTTCAGAATTTCTTCCATCGCCGTCTGTTGAAGAAGCGAACCGAATCTGGATTTTTGAGCCCCCCTCGTTTCCCCACCGCCGGTTTGAACGGTCATGGACAAATGCTCGACCAACAGTTCTTGCGGAACGAAGCGTCCGCGCATGAGATCGAAGATGTTGAGCGCCAAAGAGGCCTTGGGAAGCGATGCGGAAAAGCCGTCTTGCGCGTCCTCGACAGACGTATCGTCAAGAGACAGCAAAAGCGTGTGCGCGCGATTATCCCAAGCAGTCGTGGCATGCCCGATTTTGATCTGATTGTCCGGCATAAAAAAATGTATCGCGCTTTCGACGTAAGGCGTTACGTCTGTCGGCTCGACCGATCTGGCGGCAATCAGCCATGCGCCTCCGGCGACAATAATGATCCAGAGGGCCACGAGCGCCGCGACAAATTCGACAAGTATTTTGAGTGCTTTTTTCATAACTGAACAGGATTAACGCCTTGGAAGAGAAAGGAAAAGAGAATCCCACCTTGACATAAGCGCCGCGTGGCACTTGCATACGGCTCCGTCACCCATTTACAACAGTTCCCTATGACCATTTTAAAAGCAACGCCAGAGACAATACGGAACGCCGCCGAAAAACTTCGCCAGGGGAAGCTTGTCGCTTTTCCGACCGAGACCGTCTATGGGCTCGGCGCCGACGCGACGAACGAGCATGCCGTCGCGGCGATTTTCGAGGCCAAGGGACGCCCTCAATTCAACCCGCTTATCATACATGTCGCCGCGCCCGAAAGCGCCTATGATTTTGTCGAAATCAGCGATCAGGCCAAAAAAACGATCGATTCTTTCTGGCCCGGGCCTTTGACGCTCGTTCTGCCGCGCAAAAAAGAGGCCCGCCTTTCGCTTCTCGCAAGCGCAGGGCTCGATACGGTTGCGGTTCGCTTTCCGTCCCACCCTGTCGCGCAAGCCTTGATCCGTGCGGCGGCGATTCCCATCGCCGCGCCAAGCGCAAATGCCTCGGGCAAGCTCAGCCCGACGAGGGCCCAGCATGTCGCAGACTCCCTCGGCCCTCAAATCGAGATCATACTCGACGGCGGAAAAACGGAAGTCGGACTTGAATCGACGGTTCTCGATCTGACGGACAAGCCGACGATCCTGCGCCATGGCGGCGTGACGCGCGAGCGACTTGAGGCGCTTCTTGGCCCTTTGGCGGAGGCGACAAAAGACGAAAACGCGCCCAAAAGCCCGGGCATGCTTTTAAGCCATTATGCGCCGTCCCTTCCCGTCTTTTTGGACGTTACGGAAGCGGAATCGGATCAGGGTTTTTTGACTTTCGGCGACGAAAGCAAGCTTCGCGGCGGCGCGATCAGGCTTAATCTCAGCGAAGCAGGCTCGCTTCAGGAAGCGGCGGCCAATCTTTTCGCCTATTTGCGCGAACTTGACCGCCCCGCCTTGCGTGGTATCGCCGTCGCGCCCATTCCAGAGATTGGGCTCGGCGCTGCGATCAACGATCGCTTGAAACGCGCGGCGTTTCCACGATCTTAAGCTGAAAAGGCAAAAAGCGAATTGCTGCGCTTCTTGTCCTGATCGTCCGACGAATAGGCGTTAAGGCTCTTGTAAGCCGTCGCTTCGTCTTCGTTGCTTTGGGCAAAAATCATGGCGGCCAAGGGCGAAGATAGGGCGCTGTCCGGATGAAAGCTGCTGAAACCGCCGAGTCCTGAAGCGCTTGCCGCCGTGCTGCCGCTTGTCATCCCCGAAGAAAGGGCGGAAGCCAAAGAATAAGTTGCGGCGCTCAGTTTTGTCGAGGAGGCAGAAGACGTCTTTGCCGAAGACGTCGCCGCGCTGGCGGTTGCCGTCGTTCCGCAATTCTTTTCAAATTTTTGCGCAAAATGATTGTAAACTTCGGACAAGCTACGAGGATTTCCGGCTTTATCGAAGAATACGGAAGAATTGGCATCCGCCGCCTCGGGAAGCACATCCGCAGCCTTGGCGTTCGGATTGGCCTTCATTGTATTGAGAAACGCCGTAGCCCCGCCGGCGCCCAGAAAATGGGCAAGATAAAGCTCCGTCGATCCGACCTTGCCGCCGACTTCACATTGCAGTTTCTCTTTGTTCTCGTTCGTCAATTCGGCCGCCATATCCGCGGAAAGAGACGGATCCTTGCGAAGCGCCAAAATGTTTTGCTTTGTTTGCGCGTCCGTCACACGAGCGACGCCGTCCGAACCGATTGAAATGCTATCCGCCGCCGAAGCCAGCCCGAATTTTGCGCCATAGGTTTTGACCATGCGCAGCCATGTTTGATCGATAAATTGGAAAAGGCCCGTCGCGGAACTGGAAGCCGATTTTGCGTTCGGATCGAGGCCGCTTTCCTGTTCTGCCTTGTTAAGAAGGTAGGAAAAATCTACCCCAACTTTGGCGCTCGCCTGCTTGATCGCATCCAAAACGCGCTCAGAGGCGTTGGCGACTTGATCGCTAACGCCTTGTGTTATCGAGCTTATTCCAGACATTGCGACCAAGAAAAATCTCCGAAAGAAGATTGAGGGAAAGACCGTACGCCGGAATACTTGCAAACCCCATGCCAATTGCAAAAATCACAAAAAAAACGCACCGGCCCAAAGGACGATGCGTTTTAAAGAAGAGATTCAGTAAGTTACGCGGCGGCAAAAAGCTTTGCGCGCGTTGCTTGAAGGCGTGTTTCGACCGGTTCGCGATCTTCGATGAGTTCAATCGTCGCGAGTTTCTCATCGAGGTTCGCTATTTCCTTCTCGATTTCAATCCTGTTGAGATCCGTGATGGGAACGATCTGTTCGGCAAGGACGGTGCAACGATCGGCCGCGACTTCGGTAAAGCCGCCGGCGATAAAATAACGTTCCGTAACCGTATGATCGTCATTGTCATAGATCTCGATAACGCCGGCGCCGATCGAGGCGATCATCGGCGCATGCCCCGCCAAAACGCCGTAAAGCCCCTCATCGCCCGGCACTATCGCCATAACGACCTGCTTGCCCACGACGAGCTTTTCAGGCGACGCAAGCTCGAGTTGAAAAGAATGGGACATACTCGGCAACCCTTTCGATTAGGCGGCTTCCGCCATCTTGGCCGCTTTCGCAACCGCCTCTTCAATCGTTCCGACCATATAGAAGGCGGACTCGGGAAGATGATCGTAATCGCCGTTCACAATTCCCTTGAACCCGCGAATCGTGTCTTCAAGCTTCACGAAGACGCCGGGCGTGCCCGTGAAGACTTCGGCAACATGGAAAGGCTGAGACAAGAAGCGTTGGATCTTACGCGCGCGGGCGACGACAAGCTTATCTTCTTCCGAAAGCTCGTCCATGCCCAGAATCGCGATAATGTCCTGCAGCGATTTGTAGGTCTGCAGGACTTTTTGAACATCGCGCGCGACTTTGTAATGGTCTTCGCCGACGACGAGAGGATCCATGATACGGCTCGTGCTGTCGAGCGGATCGACGGCCGGATAAATGCCCAATTCCGCGATCTGACGCGAAAGAACCGTCGTGGCATCCAAATGCGCGAAGGACGTGGCAGGCGCCGGATCGGTCAAATCGTCGGCGGGAACGTAAATCGCCTGCACCGAAGTGATCGACCCCTTGTTCGTCGTCGTGATGCGTTCTTGCAGCATGCCCATATCCGTCGCAAGCGTCGGCTGATAACCGACGGCGGAAGGAATGCGGCCCAAAAGCGCGGACACTTCGGAGCCGGCCTGCGTAAAACGGAAAATGTTATCGACGAAGAACAAGACGTCTTGCCCTTCCTCGTCGCGGAAATACTCGGCGACCGTCAGGCCCGTCAGGCCGACGCGCGCGCGCGCCCCGGGGGGCTCGTTCATCTGTCCATAGACCAGGGCGACCTTTGATCCCGGGCCGTCAGTCTTGACGATTCCGGCATCGATCATTTCGTGATACAGGTCGTTTCCTTCGCGCGTACGTTCGCCGACGCCCGCAAACACGGAAAAGCCGCCATGGGCTTTCGCGACATTGTTGATAAGCTCTTGAATAAGAACGGTTTTGCCGACACCGGCGCCGCCGAACAGGCCGATCTTACCGCCGCGTGAATAAGGCGCCAAAAGATCGACGACCTTGATGCCCGTGACAAGAACCTGCTTTTCGGTCGATTGCTCGGTGAAGAGAGGCGCTTCACGGTGGATCGGCATCTTTTTCTTCGTCGTAACGGGGCCGCGTTCATCGACGGGTTCGCCGACGACGTTCAGGATGCGTCCCAAGGTTTCGGGCCCGACGGGAACCATGATCGGTGCACCGGTAGGCTGCACGATCTGACCGCGCACCAAGCCGTCCGTCGTATCCATGGCAACGGCGCGCACGGTATTTTCCCCAAGATGCTGAGCGACCTCAAGAACAAGGCGGCGGCCTTCGATTTCGGTGACAAGAGCGTCAAGAATATGCGGCATTTCACCTTCGAATTCGACGTCGACGACGGCGCCCATAACCTGCGTGACATGGCCTTGCTTGGTGGTATTCATGTTTTCCTCTTCGACTTAGAACAGTTTCTGTTGAACGCGTACCGCCCGACTGTCAACCTTTAACAGTCTCGGCCAAAGACTCGGCCTAAACGGCCTCGGCTCCGGATATGATCTCGATCAATTCTTTCGTGATGGCCGCTTGACGACTACGATTGTAGTTCATGGTCAAACGATCGATCATGTCGCCTGCGTTGCGCGTCGCGTTGTCCATGGCCGTCATGCGGGCCCCTTGCTCGCCTGCGGCGCTTTCCAAAAGCGCGCTATAGATCTGAACCGAAAGATTCCGCGGCAAAAGATCGGCGAGGATCTTTTCCTTGTTCGGCTCATAGATTTCGCAAATAGCCTGAGCCTCTGCCGGAGCGTTCGCGTTCGCGGCCTCAACTTCCGGAATCTCAAGCGGGATGAGTTGCTTGGTCGTGACGACCTGCGAGATAACGGATCTAAACCCGTTAAAAATAAGGCGCGCCACATCGAACTGCTCCGATGCGAACAGATCGAGAAGCTTGGCCGCAATCGTCTCGGCAGAAGCGAAGCTGACGCTGCTGCGGGCGACGTCTTCCATCGTAAAGACGATCTTTTTGGCGTGATCCCGGCGCAAAAGGTCGCGTCCCTTCCGGCCGACGCAAGCGAGGATGACTTTTTTGCCCTCGGCCTCTAAAGCCGCAATCCGGTGGCGCGTTTCGCGAACGACCGAACCGTTGAACGCGCCGCATAGGCCGCGATCCGACGTCATGACGAGAAGGAGAACCGTCTCGGCCTTTCCCGTCCCGACGAGCAACGGGGACGCCCCTTCGTTCGCCTCGCTTTGAGCGACCAAAGAAGACAACATCCGCGCCATGCTTTTCGCATACGGGCGCGAGGATTCGGCTTGATCCTGAGCGCGGCGAAACTTGCTGGCCGCAACCATTTTCATCGCAGACGTGATCTTCCGCGTCGATTTGACGCTCACAATACGATTTTTAAGATCCTTAAGACTTGGCATCGCTAGACACGCACCAAAAGTGGTGGAAAAGTTAAGGCTTTTTGGCGGATATCGCCGTAGCGGTCAAGCGGAATCGAAAAGCTTCGGGCTCTTTTTACCCCTTGACGCTTTTATCCGCGCTTTCCCTGAGCAGCAGGGGATGTTTTTCCACAGACGGGCACATAAGATTGTGCGTCGACGTTCGATTTCTGAACCTCTTCGAGAATCGCCGACGGCTCATAACCGTAAAGCGCCGTCACCTTGTCGCGGCTTTGAGCGCAAAAGGCAGGCGCCGACATATCGGCTATTTTCTTTCCGTATTCGTTCGCAAGCAGCGTCCGCAACCGGTCAAGCCGCGCAACAGGATCGCCTTTATAAGATTTTTTGTAAAAAGCCGTCATGGTTTGCTCGGCATTGTGAAGCATTTGGATGTTGTTCTTCGTAAAACCCGTGTAAGCCGGAACAAGATCCCGCCCGTCCGATCCCTGATGACAAGTGACCGTGATCACCATCAATTCGGAATGAAGGCGCAGAATTTGCTCAGCTTGGAGTTCCACGGGCGAATAACAGGTTTTCGCGGCAAAAGCGGGCGTCGCGAGAAGCGCGAGACACAGAGCTAAAAGGATCGTTTTATTCATATGAAATCCTTTTGTTTCGTTACGAATTTTATTCCCACTCGATCGTTCCGGGCGGCTTGCTTGTCACGTCATAGACGACGCGGTTGATGCCTCTCACCTCGTTGATGAGCCGCGTCGCGACCCGCGCAAGGAAAGCATGGTCGAAAGCATAAGACTCTGCCGTCATGCCGTCCACAGAAGTTACGGCGCGCAGCCCGAGCACATTATCGTAGGATCTTCCGTCGCCCATCACGCCCACGGTTTTCACGGGCAAAAGAACCGCGAAAGCCTGCCAAATCTTGTCGTAAAGGCCTTCCTTACGGATTTCCTCGATGTAAATGGCGTCCGCTTTGCGCAAAATCGCAAGTTTTTCTTCCGAAACAGCGCTCAACACGCGGATTGCAAGCCCGGGCCCCGGGAAAGGATGGCGTCCAACAAAAGTCTCTGGCAATCCAAGCTCGCGCCCCAAGGCGCGGACTTCGTCCTTGAACAATTCGCGCAAAGGCTCGACGAGCTTCATATTCATGCGATCCGGCAAGCCGCCCACATTATGATGCGATTTGATCGTGACGCTCGGCCCGCCGGTAAAGGAAACGCTTTCGATCACGTCGGGATACAAGGTGCCTTGCGCCAGATACTCCGCGCCGCCGAGCTTTTTCGCCTCGGCTTCGAACACGTCGATAAAAAGCTTGCCGATGGTTTTGCGTTTTTTCTCGGGATCCTCGACATCCGCAAGCGCCGCAAGAAACATCTCGCCCGCCTTGACATGAACGAGCGGAATTTTCGTGTGGCCGCGGAAAAGGGCGACGACTTCGTCCCCCTCGCCTTCGCGCATTAATCCCGTATCGACAAAAATGCAGGTCAGCTGTTCGCCCACGGCTTCATGGATAAGCACGGCGGCCACGGCGCTGTCCACGCCGCCGGAAAGCCCGCAGATCACGCGGCCCTTGCCGACCTGCGCACGAATCTTGGCGATTTCCGTTTCGCGAAAGGCCTTCATGCTCCAATCGCTGCCGATGCCGCAGATTTTATGGACGAAATGCCCCAAAAGTTTGGCTCCGTCCGGCGTATGAACGACTTCCGGATGAAACTGCGTCGCATAAATGCGGCGCTTTTCGTCGGCGATAAAGGCGAAGGGAGCGCCGACGCTCGTCGCGATAACGCGAAAACCTTCCGGGATCTTCGTCACGCGATCGCCATGGCTCATCCAGACTTGCTGCTTGGATCCTTTGGGCCAGAAACCGGCAAAAATAGCGGCGTCTTCCGTGATCTCAAGCTCGGATTTCCCAAACTCGCGGCTGTGTCCGCTTTCGACATGCCCGCCAAGCTGCATGCAGAGCGTTTGCTGGCCATAGCAGATCGCGAAAACGGGAACGCCCATCGTCCAAACGCATTCCGGCGCGCGCGGGCTTCCCGCCTCGGTCGTCGAGGCTGGCCCGCCCGAAAGGATGATGCCCTTCGGGGCAAACGCTTTGATCTCGGCATCCGTGCGGTTGAAAGGATGAATCTCGCAATAAACGCCCGCCTCACGAACGCGCCGCGCGATAAGCTGCGTGACCTGAGATCCAAAATCGAGAATGAGAATTTTGTCCATAAAGCCCCTGCCCCTGAGCAGCCATTCATTGTGAATTGACTTGAATCGCCCCGTAAAATACGGAGCAAGAGTTGTTTAAACTGCTTTTCCCTATAAGCCAAAAAGAAAATCACCTTGGGGCGGGCGTTGCCCGCTTCTGTAATTTTATTGGCCGTTTACGTTAAAAGCTGTTTTTGTGGCGCTAATCATCGTTACGTCGTATTGCGCGAAGTATTTTTCTCTCGTCATCACATTATTCAGAAAATTCCCTGCTTCGCGCAACATTGGGGAAAAGACTTCACCCGTTATGTGGTATTGATACAAGATTGCTTCCCAGAGAACATACCGAGCAAAGAGTTTGGGATCGATCGTTCGATTGTTAAAGGGCATGGTGGACACATCGTCGATTTTGAATCCCGCAGCTTCAAGGATCGCAGGCAACTCGCGTTCCGTCCTTATCCTGACCGCGTTCTTATTGCAAAAAGTTTGCACAAGCTTCTTGATATCTTTGAACGCGGGGGCGCTCGGCTTGCATCTCATTTTATCGATATCGATATCGAATATCCACAGGCGCGTACCGAGTCTGACGCCGCCCAGCAGCACGGGAAGAGCGGCTTTTGTATTTGGCAGATGAAGAATAAAGTAACGCATAATGGCCGCATCCGCCCCACGCAGAAGAGACTGGGTGGTTTCGTGAAAAGCGTCGGCATGCACCCATTGTATGTTTGGCGCAGGATCCAAGCGGGCTTTGTCGATTAGATTGGATCTACATTCCACGCCCGTAAACTGGATCTTCGGATGAAACCCCGCGAGTTTCTTGAGAAAAGCCCCGTCGCCCGTTCCGAGATCCACGATCTTTTGACGTTTGTCGATCCCGTTATCGAGCATAAATTGGTGGTGACGGGGGAAGAAAAGATCGACCTGCATCTCATGCTGCGCGCGAACGGTATTTTCCAAATCGATCCAGGGATCGTAATCGCAACCCATATTCCGTCCTTTCACGAAGTGTTTCATCATTTGATATTGAGCAGAAGATCGTAGTCGCTTAAGCGCGGTATATTTCTAAAGATAGGTTTGCTCGGGTCATGTTTTGCAAGCTTTTGAAAATCCTTGGCTTTAATACTAAAAGATTCTGGGCGTATGTTTTCAGGTTCAGTGTCTGCCATATCTATAAGCATGAGACCGATATTACCGTCGGCACGGCTCCAACATCTCAAGACTTTTCCTAGACTTTTTCCAATATGCAACATGAGCTCGGTTCCGGTTTGCACCGAACATTCGATCAGGCGTCGTTCGCCTTTTTCAAAAGAAAAACGTTTTCCGCGCCATTCAAAGGTGGAAACATTTTTATTCACTTTCATGAAGCGCGAAACCATGCTGGCGACCGGTTTCCGGTTCTTTTGCCATACTGTAGAAATGGCCTCATATTCAAAGCAATCACGAACATCTTGAGGAAACCCGCAATCCGACACCATCCGGTCCAAGAAAGCAAGATTGAAAGCCTCGTGTTCGCGCCCTTCATAAAATCTCTTATTTTTATCCGGATCGAGGCAGTGATTGAAAGATATAAGGACGACGCCATTTTTTGTTTTATTGCACACCCACCGGCTGCGATACAAAAGGTGTTCGATGGGCGGGGTATCGGAGAGAGGGTTTGCTATGGCATTGCCGAAATGCAGTCCACCCCAAATGCTGAAAAAAGGCCCCTTCCCGTAATCGTCGGGTTCAAGAAAATTACTCAGAATTGGTCTGACGGTTATCTCGCGTCCAGCCGCTTTGCGGCGTTCCACAAAATTGTTGCTTATAATGTCGAGCTGAAGCTGGCTTATATCGACAACGACGACATTGCTAGAGAAGTACTTTATAAACGGCAATAATTTGCTTATATTTCCGGTGCCGATATCCAGGAGGGGATAATTATTGAGATCGAGGGGCCGTCCCTGTGAATCCCGTATGAACTTTTCTTTAACGTCTCGTTTTAATTGTGAAGCCACCTTATCGAGGCATTTGATCTCTTCGTCCGTCGGATAGAGAATGCTTTGATCCGTTAAGTCGTTCCAAGAATACGCGCCGTCGAAAAGATAATTATAAGGTCCCGCGTTGCCTTGGTGATGGCCTTCGAGCCACTCCGAGGCGAATTCCGGGGCGTTGTCCCTTAAGGCGCGCGTTGTAGCTTCGTTATGTCTTTGCGTATCCGGCGTCATGATTTGCAATGCGCTTTGCGGCATGAGGCGACCTTACTTCGCTTAAGACGGTATGATTGCCGTATCCCAAAGCTTCATGAACTGCTGACGATAGGCGTCCGCAAAGGCCTCCGATTTTATGAGAATGACGTAGGGCGTCGGCACGGCCGTGAAGCTGATGAGGGCAAGGTACTTGTTGAAGACGTAGAAGCAGGTCGATGAAAAATTCTCGGAACTCAACCAACGATATTGCGCGTAACCGTCGGCGACATAGTTTGTATCGCCTTCGCGGATTAAAATCTGCATACAATGATCGATACCGCGCGACTTGCACATTTCGGTCATCCGCACCAAGTGATGGTCGACATTTCGATAACCGTAATGCTTGAACAGTTTTTCATCGACCCCGCACGCATGGATGAAGCCTCCGTTCGAAAGCATGTCGGCATACTGAATTTCATAGAAACGATCGAAACCGTCCAGACCCGACAAAACTTCTATACTTTGAGGTTTTAAACGAACGCCCGAGTTATCGAGAAATTCCACGCCATTTTCGTCAAACACGTGGAAAATGTCGCGCAATGTACCTTCGCGCGGTTGCACGGCCTCATCTTCGATTTTATTGATCGTTTCACGGGTCAATCCGGATTTTTCGGCGAGAAGCGAGCCCGACCATTTCAGCAAGCCTCGTGCTGCGCGAATTTGACGTCCATTGATCATTTATCCACGAGCTCCTTCATTTTTATCCACATCTTTTTATCAACATTTTCCCTGTGGTTCCTCTGCTCCGTTTCCGCATAAAGTCCCAAGATCTCCATAACATGCATTATGTTGGCTGTTAAGTATGTTATATCTTAGTATGATAACTCTCAATTCTCATAATGAGAGCTTTCTCTTTACAAATGATTCGTTTTTGGTTAATTTGCAATCACAAGAGCTTCAGTCACCCCCCTCTCTCGCTTCATCCATCCAACCTTACCGCTATCGAGAATCTTCCCCTCGCATGGCAAAAGATAAGGAGATCGAGCATGCCTTCATTCAAAGAATATTCCGCTGTCCGTCAGGTCACGTCCACGATCTGGGCCTTGGTCTCAGACGGCAAAGCGGCTTGCGCCTTCCGGTATACCAAGAACGAAATGGTTCTTGCTTCGCGCCTGGTCTGGGAAAATCTCAGCACGGACAAAACCCCTGCATGCGAAATGAATCCCCAACCATCTTCTTCACAATTTTCGATCCGGGTTGAGGGATTCAACGAAGCGCGCAACGTCATCCATATGACTTTCGAAAAGAGAAACGAGTCCATCGAGCGTTTCGCATCGGACATTTCCGCAAAACTTCAGAGAGGCCTTGAGAACGGATCCTTCGATCATTTGGTCATCGTCGCGCCACGAGATTTATCGAGAGCGTTAAACGGTTCGTTGGACGATCGCTTGCGCGGCCGCCTGTTGGCAAACATGCCGCAAGGCTATGTGTACGACAAAAAAGGAGCTCTTTTTGTCGCGCGACGCAAAACGCCATCCGGCGCTGGCATCGTCAATAGAGTCCCCCTCTCCGCTCAAGGCCCGACGCTATCTCAGGCCGAATGGGGATAAGAAAATTGCGATCGAACTAATCCAAAGGAGTTTTGATATGTCTTCGCACGCACATTCCTGTCAAGAATCTCCCGTAATCTGGTCTTTGGTCGCCGATGACGATCAAGCCTACATTTTCAAATACAGCCAAAATGAAATCGTTTTGAACGAAAAAACGGTTATTCAGCAGGAGACCGAAAGAAAGCAGGCCTGTTCCGCACAGCCTTCCGTCCGCAAGAAAAGCCTCAATACGCTCTCCGAAGGTAAAATAGAGTTCGGTAAATATCGCATGCCGGCATTACCCGCAAAACTGAAGCAAGCCTTCGACGAATATGCCTTCGATTATCTGGTGATCGCCGCTCCGCAAGGCAAATTGAGCGCTCTGCAGAATTCTTTGCGCGATGGCCTGCAAAACCGCATTCTGGACAACATGCCCGAAGGGTTCATATGCGAAAGGCTCTTGTACAATTTTTACGATCGACCACGCAGCGGATAGGCCCGTCAAAAGCTTTTAAAAAAGCTCTTGCACAAGGTTTTTACAAAAGCACTTGCGGGTACGCGTTTTTATCTCCCCTTCCCCGAGCGGGGCCTCCACCTTCGACAGGGAGATTTTCTTTTTGGGCGCATTCTTTTCGGCTTTTGTATTCGGCACGATCTTCCCAACGACGAATTGGGCCTTCCCTGCCTCCAAATGAACCGTCATCGTCGCGTGATTCAGGGTTTCGCCCGCCCACGAGACTTCATCGACATTCAAAATATGATCCCCCGGTGGAAGGGCGTCGATCTCGACATACTGATCGACGCCAAGGCCTTCAGGCGTATAGCCGTCCACGGTAAGCCAAAATGTTTCATCGAAATACGGTTTATCGTCATCGTTGTCGTAAGCGGGGTAAAAAAAGATTTTCGTGTGATCGGGTTCGACTGAAAAGCTTGGCGGCGGGATCTGGCCGCTGCATCCGCCGGTCAACAAAAGCAGCATCAAAATCGCTGGCGATACGCGTTTCATCACAATCCCTATGGCTCGAGGCGGTGGCGGATTGTACCAATTCTTTTTGATTAAGCGAATCTTCCTTTCGTTGCGGCTATCCGGCTTCGTATGCTAAAAGATCTGGCTACAAACACCTCAAGACAGCTTCTCGCAAACGGCCTTTCCCCCCAATGGCGCCATCATCCCAAGATGTTCTTTTTGAAATGACGCAAATTGGCTCGATCATGAAGGTTACGGCCATTGACGCCGCAACGGGCACCGAGGTTGTCATTCAAGGCCCCGCCTCAATGCCGCCTTCTATCCTTCAGCGCACGGCCCTTGCAAAATTGAGGTATGTTTTAGAAAAAAATGGTGCGGGCAGCCGGACTTGAACCGGCACGCCATTTCTGGCTTCGGATTTTAAGTCCGATGCGTCTACCAATTCCGCCATGCCCGCGCGTCGGATCGCGCCTTGTATAACCGCATCTGCGGCTTTCTCACAATCCTTTTAGCCTTTTTGCCCCCGTCAAAGCGCGACCACATCAAAAATTTTCGCTTTTCTAAAAAGGAATTGTTGCGTTAATGTTGTCGAATCACTAGATTGCCCACCGATTCCCCGGTAGCTCAGAGGTAGAGCAGGTGACTGTTAATCACCGGGTCGGCGGTTCGAGCCCGTCCCGGGGAGCCATTTTCCTTTTGCGCCAAATGGGCTATATGGAGCCTGTTCGCCCTTGTTTCGTTGGGCCTTTAATACGCGCACGCAAAGCTCATTCCTATGTCGAAGAAAAAGTATGAAGTCCTTGATCGCGAAACTCTTTTTCAGGGTTATTTTCGCGTCGACCGCTATCTTCTTCGTCAGGAAAGCTTCGCCGGAGGCTGGAGCGTTCCTTTTACGCGCGAAGTGATGGATCGGGGCCTTCGCGCCGTCGCCGTCCTGCTTTTCGATCCTCTTCAGGACAAGGTCGTTTTGATCGAGCAGTTTCGCCCGGGCGTCATGGCCCGTCGAGAAGATCCATGGCTTATCGAACTTGTTGCCGGAATCGTCGAATCCGGCGAAACAAACGAGACCACAGCCCATCGCGAATCGGTGGAGGAAGCCGGTTGCGAAGTTACGGAGCTTCAGCAAATTATGGCTTATTACCCCAGCCCCGGCTGCCTTTCCGAGTTCACGACAATCTATGTCGGACGCACAACCGCGCCGGAAGACGGGATTGTGATGGGCGTAAACGAAGAAAACGAGGATATCCGCGTTCATGTCATGGATGCGGCCAAGGCTATAAGCCTTCTCTATACCCATCAATTACGCGACGCCGCCACGATCATCGGCATGCAATGGTTTGCCCTTCACCATACGGATTTACGCAGCCGTTGGTTGGTCAGCGAAACGAGCACGCCCATCATCTAAAAAAACGAGCTCCCTTAAAGGATCGTTTTGATGGCGGATCGAGGAATGGATTTTTTCTTTCCCTTTACAATGCGTTGCTCTTGCCTCGCCTTAACATTTTATGTATTGCTCAAAGCTGGAATTGCAGGCCCCGATTTTCGCCGATTGCCTTTTCAAGACAGGGTGATAGAATGGAAGTTTGCAGTTGGGTTAGAGAATCAAACGATGCTATGGTTAATCCAGTTTCACACCGCATGAGGAAAAAATGATTTTTTATAAAGAAGAACGGATGGCAATGTTTATCGACGGCGCCAACCTTTACGCAGCTTCGCGCGGTCTCGGTTTCGATATCGACTATAAAAGGCTGCTTGAGCTTTTCGCGGGCCGCGGCCGCCTCGTCCGCGCCTTCTATTATACGGCGCTTATCGAAAACGAAGAATACTCGCCCATCCGCCCGCTCGTGGATTGGCTTGACTATAACGGCTACACGATGGTCACGAAGCCGACGAAGGAATTCACGGATGCCTTCGGTCGCCGCAAAATCAAAGGCAACATGGATATCGAGCTTGCCATCGACGTGATGGAAATGTGCGACCATGTCGATCACATCATGATCTTCTCCGGCGACGGCGATTTCCGCCGCCTTGTCGAAGCCGTGCAGCGCAAGGGCGTCCGCGTCAGCGTCGTCAGCACCATGCGCTCCGCGCCGCCGATGGTCGCCGACGAGTTGCGCCGCCAGGCCGACAATTTCATCGAGCTTCAGGATCTGATGAACCTGATCGCGCGCGCGCGCGACCCGAACGCCGTTCAACAACCCGGGCAACAGCCCGCACAGCCGCAACCCCAACCTTCCATGAAGGATGTTGCGCAAAATCTCGCGGATACGCAGGAAGCCATTCAGGACGTTGCCTGATCCGTCTTTGGTGTTTATGAATGGGGCGGGTGGCCACGCGGCTTCCCGCCTTTTTCTTTGAGGAAAATGCGATGGATGAATCAATCGGCAATCAACGCAAGGCCGACCCCAAGCTTCTTGAAATGCTTGTCTGCCCGTTGACGAAAACGACGCTGCGCTACGACGCTTCAAAAAACGAGTTGATCAGTGAAAAGGCGAAACTCGCCTTCCCCATACGCGAAGGCGTCCCGCTCATGCTCGTCGATGAAGCGCGAAGGCTGGATTAGTCTTGAATTTTCGGATTAACCGGCTTGCGAGGTCTTAAAGCTATAGCTTTCTTCCGACTCCTCGTCGTTTCCCGCTTCGGCCACGCTCGAAAGCGCTTCTTTTGCGCCTTTGACGGCCTTGGCCTGCTTCGCGAGAATTTGCTCGGCCATCAAGGTGATGACGGCGCAAGCCAGACCGAACAGCGACGTCGCCTGATCGACGGAGACGCTGCTTTCCGGAACGGTCAGCGGATTGCGGTAATGCTCCTTGATTTGCGCCAGCATCTGAAGAAGGCGCTTGTCGGGACGGTTCAGGTTGCCCTCTTCTTCCGAAAGCGTCGCGAGCTTCTTGAGATAGATGTTGTAGCTGCGTTCCGTCTTCGCGACCGTCGTGCCGGAATAAAGCTCGTAATACTGCTTCAAAACGATTTCGACCGCGCGCAGCAAATGCATGGCCGTCGCCGTGCCAAGACCGAAGGCAAGCGCGCGTCCGGCCGCCGTGAACTCGTTTTGCGCGTCTTGGGAAATGATGCTGAGAAGATTGGGCGAGAAAGTTTGATAGGCGTTTTCGATAAGATCATAGGTCGAGTAAATGCCGCGTTTGCTTGCAAGATAAGACGGCGCGCGATTCAAATCCGCCGCGAGCGCATGTTCGAATTTTTCGACGAGGCTTCGGATCATGGCCATTTCATGCGGATCGATGCGATCTTCGCCTTCCGGCGTGCGAAGCTGCTTGGTCGCGGGATCGATGTAGTATTTGTTGAAAACGCCGCTCATCTTCGACAGGAGGCGTTTGGCATCGTTCTTCGACGATTCCAGAGGAACGGGATCCCCTTTGATCAGGCTGTCGAGCGCGGCTTGAGCCTCGGTCAAGGGGCCGAACATGTCCGTAACGCGGTTTTGCGTTGTGTTGACGAAAAGACCGTAAAGTTTCGCGGCCAGTTCATAGAATCGGAAAGGGTTCAAATGATGCATGGTGGCAATCGCTTTTCTTTGGTTTGTCGTTTTTGCTCCAACCTCGCATCGGCCCGATACAGAGGCGGGTGCCAAGGGGCAGGAAAATCCTTCATCCCTCGCACTGCCAAGTTACGCTACGCCTAAGCGCTGCGTCAAAGAACTAATATGGTTAATATAGTTTCCTGTGTATAATCCAGTGCGTTATCGCGTTCGCACAGGGACGAATTATTAGGGCTTGGAAAGAAATAAACGATGCGGAGGGCGAAGGATTTTTGGCCGATCCGCCAGGCGCGAAAAAGTCAAGCGTATCGGGATACGCGGCTTTTTCGCGACGACGCGGGCGGACAAAAAGACGAGCCAAACGCATCGTTTATTTCTTTCCAAGCCCTTAACGGAAGCCCTTGCCCGAAAAGCGTCTGATCGTTAAAACCAGCTATGGCAAAAAACGCGACCTTTTTCGTCTGTCAAAATTGCGGGGCTTCCTCGCCGAAATGGAGCGGAAAATGCGAATCCTGCGGCGGTTGGAATACGCTTCAGGAAGAAACGGGAACGACCGCGCCGCCCAAAGGGCTTGGCAGCGGATCTTCCCATAAAACGCGAGCCTCAAAGCTCGATTTTGTGCCGCTTCACGGCATGGAACGCCCCCTTCCCCGCCGATGCACGAATATCGGCGAGTTCGACCGCGTGACGGGCGGTGGGCTCGTCCCGGGTTCCGCGACCTTGCTTGGCGGCGATCCTGGGATCGGAAAATCAACGCTTTTGCTTCAAGTCGTCTGTAAATTGGCGGAAAAAACGCGCGTCGCCTATATTTCCGGCGAAGAATCCATCGATCAGGTTCGCTTGCGCGCCGCGCGTCTTGGCGTCGCGGATGTCGCCTGCGAATTGGCGACGGCAACGTCCGTCCGCGACATCGTCGCCTCTTTCGATCACGCCGATGCGCCTTCCATCGCGATCATCGATTCCATTCAAACCATGTTCGTCGATACCGTCGACAGCGCGCCCGGAACCGTCACACAAGTGCGCACTTCGGCGCAAGAGCTTATCCGCGTTGCCAAAAAGCGCCATATTTCCTTGATCCTTGTGGGCCATGTCACCAAAGAGGGAACCATCGCAGGCCCCCGCGTTTTGGAGCACATGGTCGATACCGTTCTTTATCTTGAAGGCGAGCGCGGCCACCAATTCCGCATTCTGCGCACCGTCAAGAACCGCTTCGGCCCCACGGATGAAATCGGCGTTTTTGAAATGACGGATAAGGGACTGATGGAGGTTCACAATCCCTCCGCGCTTTTTTTGGCCGACCGGCGCGGCGATACGTCCGGAGCGGCCGTGTTCGCGGGTCTTGAAGGAACGAGGCCCGTTCTTGTCGAGATTCAGGCCCTTGTCGCGCCAAGTTCCTATGGAACGCCGAGGCGCGCCGTTATCGGGTGGGATGCGGGGCGCCTTGCCATGGTTTTGGCCGTGCTCGAGGCGCGGTGCGGCGTTTCTTTCGGGACGAACGACGTTTATCTGAACGTTGCCGGAGGCTTGCGGGTTACAGAACCCGCAGCCGATCTGGCCGTCGCGGCGGCGCTTTTGTCTTCCTTATGCGGGCAACCCGTTCCGGCCGAGGCCGTCGTTTTCGGCGAAATCGGCCTTTCGGGCGAGGTTCGGCGCGTTTCGCAACCGGCTTTACGCCTGAAAGAGGCTGAAAAACTTGGCTTTACGCAGGCCTTGATGCCTAAAACCGACGGAAAATCGGATAAAGGCACCGACAAACGCCTTGCGCGAACCGAAATAGACCGATTACAACAGCTTCTTCCGTTGTTCAAAGTTCGGCAAAAGTAGGACGTTCTTGTCAGAAGAAAGTCTGACTTTTCGCAATTTTGTGCTAGAAAACGAAGCCAACTTCTCGCGAGGCCCCTATCATGGGACAATCAGGTTTTAACATCGTCGATATCATCGTTTTTGGCGGCATGGCGCTTTCCGGCTATCTTGCCTACAAACGCGGCCTCGTCAGGGAAATCCTTTCCCTCGGCACATGGCTTCTTGCCGCCATTATCACGATGTCCTTCTATCCGCTTGTCAAGCCGTGGGTCGCGGAACACGTGAACAACCAGATGGCGGTCGACGCAGCTTCGGCCATTGGCCTTTTTTGTTTGACGATCGTCGCCCTCGTCCCCATCGGAAATTATCTGACGAGCCTTATCAAAGGCCCGACCTTGACTTCGATCGACCAGTCGCTCGGTTTCGTCTTCGGCGTTCTGCGCGGTTTTCTGATCCTTTCGCTTCTTTATCTTTGCGCGACGTTTCTGTGGCCTGAAGGCGATTCCGCGCGCACGCAGCCGGATTGGCTGACCCAAGCCAGAACAAAACCCTTGCTGGCCTACGGCGTCGATCTTATGAAGGCCGTCATTCCTCTCGACGAACAGCAAAAAGCCGAAGACGAGATCCGGAAAAACACCAATGCCGCGGAAGAAAAGATTCAGGACGCCCAGCGGCTTGAAAAGATGTCGACCCCCGTTCCGGCCGCCCCGAAATCGCCGAGCGACGCGACAAACTACGGCGACGACGAACGCAACAAAATCAAAGATCTTATCGATCGGAAGGTAACGCCTTAATGCTCACGACAAACCCCTACGACGACGATAAACTCAGGGAAGAATGCGGCGTCTTTGGAATCATCAATGAGGACTCCTCCTCGGCCATGACGGCGCTTGGGCTTCACGCCCTTCAGCACCGCGGTCAGGAAGCGGCCGGAATCGTCAGTTTCGACGGCGAGCATTTCCATGCGCACCACGCGCTCGGCCATGTCGGCGAGACCTTCCATTCCCAAGCTCCCGTCATGAACCGCCTGATCGGACGAACCTCCATCGGCCACGTCCGCTATGCGACGACGGGTGAAACGGCGCTTCGGAACGTTCAACCCCTTTTCGCCGATTTCGATTTCGGCGGTTTTGCCATCGCGCATAACGGCAATCTGACAAACGCCTACACGCTGCACCGCAAGCTCGTGAAAATGGGTTGTCTTTTCCGTTCGACGACGGATACGGAAGTCATCATCCATCTTATGGCCATGACGCGCGAAGGCAGCGTCGCCGACCGTTTTATCGCCGCGCTCAAGCAAGTCGAAGGCGCCTATTCGCTCGTCGCGATGGCGCAGAACAAGATTTTCGGCGTGCGCGATCCCTATGGCGTGCGTCCGCTTGTGATCGGCAAGGTTCGCAAAGCCTATGTTCTGGCCAGCGAGACCTGCGCCCTCGACATCATCGGCGCGACCTTTGTCCGCGACGTCGAACCGGGTGAGCTTGTCATTCTCGACGGCGAGACGATTGAGAGCGTTCGTCCGTTTGAGCAGACGCCGCGCCGTTTCTGCATCTTCGAATATGTTTATTTCGCGCGCCCCGATTCCGTCATGGATGGCCACTCGGTCTATGATGCGCGCAAACAGATCGGCGTCGAACTCGCCAAGGAATCCCCCGTGGAAGCCGATATCGTCGTTCCGGTTCCCGATTCCGGCGTTCCTTCCGCCATCGGCTATGCGCAGCAAAGCGGCATCCCGTTCGAGCTTGGGATTATCCGCAATCATTATGTCGGCCGCACCTTTATTCAACCGACGGATCGCATCCGCCACCTTGGCGTAAAACTGAAGCACAACGCGAACCGGCGCTTTATCGAAGGCAAGCGCGTCGTTCTTCTCGACGATTCCATCGTCCGCGGCACAACCTCCGTCAAGATCGTCGAAATGGTTCGCTCGGCGGGCGCACGCGAAGTGCATGTGCGCATTTCAAGCCCGCCAACCAAGCATAGCTGTTTCTATGGAATCGACACGCCTGAGAAGGAAAAGCTTTTGGCGCACAAATACTCGGTTCAGGAAATGAGCAACTATATCGGCGCGGACAGCCTCGCCTTTATCTCGTTCGACGGGCTCTACCGGGCGCTCGGCGAGGCGCGGCGCAATGAGAAGCTTCCGCAGTATTGCGACGCCTGCTTCACCGGCGATTATCCGATCTCGCTTACCGACATGAACGCGCACGCCAACCAAGGAGAGCTTTCGTTTCTGGTCAAAACGGGCGAGTAAGGCCTATCTTTTCTCTTTATCGTACGGATTCTCGCCTTTGCGGAGCGCCCAGCGGATCGGAACGCCGCCGAGCTTGAACGCCTTGCGGATTCCGTTCGTCAAAAAGCGCACATAGCTTTCCGGCAGATCGACGGGCTTATTCACCCACATGGCGAAAGTGGGAGGACGCGCTTTCGTCTGCGTCATATAGCGCAGTTTGATGCGGCGGCCCGCGACGATGGGCGGCGGATGATCTTCCATCATGCCAGCAAGCCAGCGATTAAGCTGACCCGTCCCGATACGCGTGTTCCAAACGTCATAGGTTTTTGTGACGGCCTTCATGAGATTGTCGACGCCATCACCGGTCATGGCGGAAAGCGTGACAAGCGGAACGCCCGCGACCTGCGCCATCGAAGCTTCGATCTTCGCCTGAATAAAGCGCATCGTGGCCGTTTTATCCGCGACCGTATCCCACTTATTGATCGCGACCACCAGCGCGCGACCTTCTTCGATCACATGCTGCGCGATCGTGTAATCCTGTTTATCGAAGGGCTTCGAAGCGTCGAGAACAAGAATAACGACATGGGCGAGACGAATGGCGCGCAGGCTTTCCTGAACGCTCATTTTCTCAAGCCGCTCGTCGATCCGCGCGCGGCGACGCATGCCCGCCGTATCCACAAGGCGGATTTTTTTGCCGCGATAGTCCCAGAAAATCTGGATCGAATCCCGCGTCAGGCCGGGCTCCGGCCCCGTCAGCATGCGTTCTTCGCCGATCAGCTTGTTCAGAAGCGTCGATTTACCGGCGTTCGGACGACCGCAAATCGCAATGTGAAGATGGCGGTCTTCCTCGGCGATCTCCGCCTCTTCGGCTTCTTCCTCCTCCGGCTCATAGGCCTCGGGCGGGGCGTAAGGTTCGAGCGCCTCGAAAAGATCGTCGAGCCCTTCGCCGTGCGTCGCTGAAATCGGCATGGGATCTTTAAAACCAAGCGCGGCCGATTCATTGAAACTGGCCGGAAGCTTGGATCCTTCGCATTTGTTGACCAAAAGAAGGATCGGTTTTCCCGTTTTCCGGATCTCGCGCGCGACGGCCTTATCATCCGGCGTCAATCCCATGCGCCCATCGATCATGAACAAAATCACGTCGGCATGAAGAAGCGCTTTCTGCGTCTGCTCCGCCGTCCGGGCATGAATGCTTCCTTTGGCGCGCTGGTTTTCAAGTCCGGCCGTATCGAAAAGACGAAAGCGAAGATTGAATAAATGCCCCTCGCCCTCGCGCCAGTCGCGCGTCACGCCCGGCTGGTCGTCGACAAGCGCCATCGCTTTGCCGATAAGGCGGTTGAACAAGGTCGATTTACCGACATTTGGCCGGCCTGCGATTGCGAGCGTAAAGGGCATAAGTTATTCTTCCGTTATTTCAAGGCCGTCAGCTTGCCGTCATCCGAAAGAGCGTAGATAACGCCGCCCGCGACGATCGGGGGCATAAAGAAAGGCCTGTCGAATTCTTCATCCACGCGCTCGTTTCCGTCCGTTGCGGAATAGGCAACCATATGCCCCAGCGAGTTGGTCAGCCACAATTTGCCGCCGGCCAAAATGGGCCCGTACCAGAAAACGCGGTCTGAATCGTGATCGTTCGGGTCTTTCAGCTTTTGCAGTTCGCGTATCCAGATAATCCGCCCGCTTTGCCGCGTGAGAGCGATCAGTTCATTATCGTTGCTCAAGACAAAAACGGCGTTTTCGGCAACGACCGGCGTATTCGTCCCGCCGATGTCCGCATCCCATTCGCGGTCGCCCGTGCGCATGTCGATAGCCGCCATGCGGCCGCTGTGGCTGACGGCATAGACGACACCGTGATCGACGACGGGATTGCCGCGAATATCGGCGATCGCGGGTAAAGCCCCGACCTGCGCGGGCGTCGCAAGAACGTCCGTCCACGCGACGCGCCCGTTCTGGACGCGGAGATTGAAGACTTCGCCGGAGCTATAGGTCACGACGACGCCGTCGCCCGACACAGCCGGCGACGAAGCCCCCATCAGGGTCGCGCTTTCCGCGATGCCGTTATGGTGCCAAAGAATCTCGCCGTTCGCCGTCGAAAGGGCGTCCAGTTCATTGTCGATCGTCACGACGAAAACGCGACCGCCTTCGATCGTCGGCGGCGCGCGGAGCGGCTTGCCGACCATCGTCCGCCAGATCACGCTTCCCTCTTTTGTCTTCAAGGCCAGAACCTCGCCGAAGCCCGTCGTCACATAAAGAACGCCGGAATCCACGCCAAGCCCGCCGCCCATCGCCTTGACGTCGCGATCTTCCGGCGTCGTGTCGAAATCCCATATTTTGTCGCCCTGCGCCGTGGAAAAGGCGCTGACATCGCCGCGTGCATCCATCGTGAAAATGCGCCCATCGCTCACGACGGGACGCGCAAGAAGCTTGAAATCGCCGTTCGATCCATCGCCCACATCGACGCGCCAGATCTTTTTCGGAATGGCGGCCAGCGCAAGATTGGCATAGGTATGCTCGGCATTTCCGCCGGACTGCGGATAATCGCTGTTTTGCACGGCCTCGGGAATTTCGATCTTCGTATCGGCGACTCCCTTATCGGCTTCAAGCTGTTTCGCCGATTCCAGAACAGGAATGCGCTTGCCAGCGACCTTGTACTTATCGTGGTCGGAATCGCTTCCGAAAAGCGAATGGCAGCCTCCCAAAAGAGCGACGATCACGATGCAAGAAAGGCAACGAAAAAGAAAAGGACGGTCGCGATCACGCATCCTATTCGCCCCCATTCAACCAACGGAGCATATCGTGCGCGCGATCGACGATCGAAGACGGCGCGCCGGAATCCGGCCCAAGCTCGCCGAAAAGCTGCTTGGCTTTTTCCTTATCGCCCATCTTAAGCGCGAGATGAGCGGCATATTCCTTGGCCGAAAAGCGCCAGGCGCTGTCCGCAAGAAGGGGCTGTAAACGCGCCATCAAAACGGCAGGATCGCCCTTGTCGAATTGCGCCTGAACCGAATAAAAACCGGCCAATTGGCGAAAGGCGGGCTCGATCTTCTCATCCTTCGCCAAATCGTCGTAAAGGCTCGCGGCCTTATCGGCGTCGCCTTTTTTCAACGTTTGAAACGCGGCTTCGAAGCGGGCCAAAACGGCTTGCGTCGTCGCATCCCCCTTTTTCGCGAAATCTTCGAGAGATTCGATCTTTTTCGCCTCTTCTCCGTCTTTTTCGCCCATGATTTGAAGCAACGCGCCGGTCTCTTTTTGGTGCGCGTTCGTGCGCCAACTGTTCCAGCCCGTAATGCCGGCCGTCGTCAGGATAATGGCCAAAGCGATCGAAACGACAAGATTTCCGTGTTTCTTCCAGAGATCCAGAAATTTCTGGTGTTGAAGATCTTCATCGATTTCCTGAAGAAGGCTATTAATATCGGACATGCGTTGTTGCTCCAAATGGGACGGCGCGCCACGGCGGAAGTCTCTTCACGAGATTCTTTTCAAAGGCGCGCGGACAGTCTAGTAGAAACAAGACGAACTGAGCAAGAGAGAGCTATGCCCCCCGAAAAGAAGCTTACCGCCCTGACCAACGCCCTGATTTTCACGGGCGAAGAACGAATTTCGGGCCGCGCCCTTCTTCTTCAGGAGGATAAAGTCCTCGATATCGTCAAAAATGAGGCGGTGCCGATCGAGGCTATAAAACAATCCCTTTCAGGCCTCTTGCTGGTTCCGGGTTTCGTCGATCTTCAGGTCAATGGCGGCGGCAACGTCCTTTTGAACAACGATCCGACGAAAGACGGCGTTCTGAAAATCGCCGCCGCGCATCACAGGCACGGCACGACGCGGCTTCTTCCGACCTGCATCACCGATACGCCGGAAATTATGCACAGCGCCCTTGCAGCGGTTCGCGAGGCGGAAAAGGAAGATTCCGGCATCCTCGGCATTCATTTCGAAGGCCCGCATATCACGCGCTTCAACATTCATGCCGAATCCTTGGCCCGCCCAATCGAGCCGGAAGATTTCGCTTTCTATCAGCCTCAAGACGGCGAAGTGATGATCATCACGCTTTCGCCGGATTGCGTGACGCCGGAGCAAGTGAAAAAACTCGTGGCGCAAGGCGTTTTGGTTTCCATTGGCCATACGGAAGCAAAGCCGGAAACAATTCTTCCGATTCTCGCTGCGGGCGCGCGCGGCTTTACGCATCTTTTTAATGCCATGGGCGGCCTTAGCGGGCGTGATCCCGGCCCGCTCGGCACGGCGCTCGACGACCGGAACAGTTGGTGCGGGCTTATTCTCGACGCGAAACATGTGTTGCCCCCGCTTGTGCGCTTGGCGTTGCGGGCAAAACCAAGAGGAAAGATTTTCATCGTGAGCGACGCCGCCGCCCCGGCAGGCGCGGAGATCAAGGAACCGTTCATCATGGGCGGCATGCAGATCCATATAACGGACGGCAAATGCCTCGATAACAGGGGCGTTATCGCCGGATGCGCGAACACGCTGCGCGAAAACGTGATCGCTGGCATCAAGGAAGTCGGGATCGAACCGGACGAGGCTTTCCGCATGGCATCAACCTATCCGGCCTCTTTCATCGGCCGCGAAAAGTCGCTTGGCCGTCTTCTGCCCGGATTTAAAGCGGACATTGTCGCGTTGAACGATGCCTATGATGCAAAGCAGGTTTGGCTGGATGGCAATCTTATTGGTTGAACCAAATAAAAACCGTCATTGCGAGGGCCTCTTGGGCCCGAAGCAATCCAGACTCAAGCAGATCGGTGCATGCGAGTCTGGATTGCTTCGTCGCTGCGCTCCTCGCAATGACGGTTCTATTTGGGTCGATTATAATTATCGCCAGAGCCACGCCGCGCCGCGAAGGCCGCTTTCGGGGCCATGATAAGCCGGAACGAGTTTCGTCTTCACGCCATGCGAGACGGAATATTTTTCCCAGCGTTTCGGCACTTCGTCGTAAAGGCCAGGAAGACTGTTCAATCCGCCGCTAATGACAATAATATCAGGATCGAGGGCATAAAGAGGAATGATCATGGCTTTCGCAACAACCTCAAAATAGCGATCCAGAACGCGAAGCGCCTTCGTATCGCCAACGATTGCACGCTCGGCAATCATTTTGCCGTCGGCTTCCTCGCCCGTCATGAAAGCGTAAAGCCGCGCCAGCGCGCCGCCGGAAATGGATTGTTCAACGCATCCTTGCCGACACCAGCCGCACGTCACGACCGGCCCGTCCTCCGGCTCGCGGAACGGAAGCGGAAGATGTCCGATTTCACCGGTCAACCCATGCCTTCCGTTGACGATCTTGCCGTCGAAAATAAATCCCGAACCAATACCGGTTCCCATATTATAGCCAAGCACGCTTTTATAACCTGCGCCCGCTCCGTCGACATATTCGGCAAGCGCGATGCAATTTGAATCATTTGCCAAACGAACGGACACCCCGAGGCTTTTTTCAAGATCGGCGTGGAAAAACCTTCCGTTCAGGGGAAGATTGCCGGAGCTGATAAGGCCCGATTCCTCGTCGATGACCCCGGGAATGCCGACCCCGACGGAACATTTTTTTTCGGCCTGTTTTTCCAGCTCATCGATAACCTGAACGCAAGCGTTTAAAAATTCTTCATAGTCTTTCGGCGTCGGGATACGAAAAGAGGCTTCCGCTTTTCCGTCTTCCGTCAAAACCGCGCCAGAGATTTTCGTGCCGCCAATGTCGAGTCCTATATAATGGGCCATGAATTGCCTTTTCCTCCGCGAACGAACATCCGTCCGTCATAAATCAATAACAAAAACCCCGCAAGCCGTGAGACTTGCGGGGTTTGTTATATACTCGGTTTCCTTGGAAAGCCGCTTATGCCTCTTTTGCGAATTCTTTTTTCGGGTTCCAAAGAAACCCAAGTATACATGGGGAAAGTTTAAGGCATCAACTTGCCGTTCCGGTCAAACTTAAGCCCCCGTGCGCGGAAGATTTTATCTTCTGGTATTTCGGGTTCAATTTTATCTGGCAGAGTCCCTGTTAACAGGGCGCGTATTTCTCCCTGAGAAAGAATGTTTGAAGTTCTTTGCGATTCCCGTGATGGGATCGATATCTTTTCCTCTCTACGCAGTTCTTTCGTGAGCCGTTCCGTTTCCGCAGCGATCAGTTTTTCAACCTCCGGCTTCTCATCTTCGCGAGGAACGAAGAAGCCCGTGGGGTCGGGAAGATATTCAAGCGGAATTTCTTCCTGCTTTTGCGGCGAAGAGTCCAGAAACGCCCGCGCAAACGCAGCCCGTTCTTCCGTTCCCTGACGTATCTCGCCAAGCTGCCGAACCGCTCTGCGCAACGGGCCCGTCTGAAGCGCGACGTAGATCTTCAACAAATCCTCGCGGGGCATTTCGACAGGCAATGCGAATCCCCCGAGTTTTTCCATGCCCTCATCGACGAGGGCCTCGGCGCCGGTCTGCGAAAGGGCAAAGTTCGACGGTTCTTTTTGTTCCGGCGTTTGGGGCTCCAATTTCCTTCTTTCGATTTCTTGTTGGATCCCGTCTTCGATAATTTTGGTGTTTCGCCCGATCTCTTCGCCTTTTTCACGGATAAAGGCGGGGAATTGTTTCAAAGACAATTCTTTTCCCTGACTCCATGGAGTCGTGAAAAATGTCGGTCTTTTATAATTCCCCGGCTTCTGGTCGGGATAAATTTCAAAAAGCCTTTCCTTCGCATCGAGATAAGCGTCGGTCTTCGCTTTCAGATCATTCAACGCCAAAGTCGATTTAAGATATTCGTCGAGATGGATTGTGCATTGACCGAATTCGTCAAGATTTTTGGGCCAAAAAACGCTTTCGACGCCTTGTTTTTTGAGATCCGTAATCCCAATTGCGATCAGATCCGCAATAGCAATTGCGACGCAGGAAAGATCTTCCATATATTTTCCGCCCGCAGCAAGATCCATCGGTTTTTTCGGAAAAACGATTTTATCGATCCCGCATTCTTTGAGATATCCGATGTTTTCCTTGATTTTCTCAGCCTCCTGAGAGCCTTCTTGTCCGGCAGCGCCAAGGCGCGCCAAAACAGCCGCAAATTCGTTTGGCGTTTCCTCTTCGGACAGATCGTAGAAACGGGCGGCGATTTCCTTGAGATTCTCTTGAATCGAACCGCCGAGCTTTGTTTGTTTTTCCATATCGAACTGATCGGGAAAAGCGGCGAGAACGCCTTCCAAACCGGCGTTTAGGCGAATATCGATAGTGCCCGTCTCATTAGGATCTTCAAAACTGAAGTCTCCATAGTCGCGTTCAGGCTGCGCGGTAGAATTTTCACGAGATTGTTTTTGGGCCGCTTTCTTGGCCTCTTGGCTTGCAAAAAACCGCGCCGCCCTCTCTTCGAAACCAATCAAACCCGCCATTGAAATCTCCATTCCGCAAAATCAAATTCTCGAAAAAACGCCTTCACAACGATCTTTTTAACCGTGATCTGGATTGTATCATTTTCACGATTAAGAAAAAATAATTTCATCCATTTATATTTTCTGATTTAGTTATCAACATATCAACAGGGTTAATAACGAATCAGTTGACCGGCCTCCCAAATTATCCTTAATTCCCGAACGCAGATAGGCAATTCCTGCCTACTTTGTTAAGAGATCCTTTACGATTCATCGCTAGATTTCCTTAAAATTAACCACAAAAGAACGGCAAAGGTTAATTTAACCAATGCGGCTCTGGCGTTCCTTGAAACTTATGGTATGAACGAGATGTTGTTCCAACCAAAGCCCTTCTTCACCACATTTTCCCTTCATGGAACAGGTCTGGTGATTTGTTGCACCGCATCTAAAGGAGCCTCATCACCGTGAACGCTTTTTTGCAGACGCTCCGCAATTTAGGGCCCATGAGGCTTGCGGCCATCGCGCTTGTAACTTTCAGCCTTTTAGGCTTTTTCGGTTTCCTGACGGTGCGCATTTCGTCGTCGCCGATGGCCCTTCTCTATAGCGACCTCGATCAGCAAGACGCGGGCGCGATCGTCCAGAAACTCGACGCGCTGAAGATCCCCTATGAGGTTGCGCCAACCGGCGGGATGATCCGCGTACCGTCGGAACAAGTCGGCAAGATCCGCATGCAAATGGCGAGCGACGGCCTACCCAAAGGCGGTTCGATCGGCTACGAGATTTTCGACCAAAAAGAAGGCTTTGGGACAACAAGTTTTGTCCAGAACATCAACCATCTTCGCGCCCTTGAAGGCGAGCTTGCGCGAACCATCAGCACGATGAACGTCATCCAAACGGCGCGCGTCCATCTCGTCCTTCCGCAGCGCGAACTTTTCAGCCACAACGCCCAGACGGCGACCGCGAGCGTTTTCCTTAAAACGCGCGGCGGCGTCATTTTGACGCGCGAGCAAATCGCGGCCATCCAAAACCTGATCGCAGCCGCGGTTCCCCAACTGCAACCGACGCAAATCTCGATCGTCGACGACAAAGGCAACCTTCTCGCCCGCCCCACAAGCGGCGCGGACGGCGGGGCTTCCGGCAATCAAGACGACATGCGCACGACCTTCGAACAGGCGCAGGCCCGCAAGATCGAAGATCTTTTGGCGCAAACGCTGGGTTACGGAAAGGTTCGCGCGCAAGTGTCGGCCGAACTCGATTTCGACCGCGTGACGACGAATTCCGAGATTTACGATCCCGATAGCCAGGTCGTCCGCTCGACGCAAACGACCAGCGAAGACAGCAAGAATTCGGAAGGCGGCGCGGAAACTGTTTCGATCACGAACAACCTTCCCGGCGCCGCGAACCCGGCCGGAACCGGCGGCAATGAATCGAACAAAAGCTCGAAATCCGAAGAAACCGTCAATTACGAGATCAACAAAACGATCCGCAATCAGGTGCGTGAATCGGGCCAGGTTAAAAAGATGTCGGTCGCCGTCGCCGTGGACGGAACGACGACGACCGGCCCCGACGGAAAAGAGGTCTATCAGCCGCGTTCGCAGGAAGAAATGGACCAGATCAAGGCGCTTGTCCGCTCCGCCGTCGATATCGATACGACCCGCGGCGATACGATCGAGGTGGTCAATTTGCGTTTCGCGCAGGCCGAAGGCGGCAAAACCGAGGGGGCCGGTTCCGACATGCTGATGGGTCTTCCCAAAGCCGACCTTCTTCGCATGGCCCAAACCTTGGTGCTTGCCCTCATCGGCCTGATGGTCGTCCTTCTCATCGTGCGCCCGATCCTGAAGCGTCTCTTCGAAAACGCAGGTTCCGTCGGAAGCGAACAGCAACAACTTCTCTCTTCCTCAAGCGCTTATGGCAACGGCCCGACGGCCCAGCTTCCGGCGCCCTCTTCTTCCTCGCTCAGCCGCGATTTCGATTCCGAGGCGGATGAATCCGAAATTGAAAAAATGATCGATATTTCCCGTGTCGAGGGACGGGTGAAAGCCTCGTCCCTGCGCAAGGTCGGGGAAATCGTGGATAAACACCCTGAAGAGGCCGTCGCTATTTTGCGAAACTGGATCTATCAGGAAAATCATTAATAAGGGTGGCGTATGGCCGGCGTCCGTGTCCGTGAAGATGTTCGAAGCCTTTCAGGCGCCGAGAAGGCCGCCGTCCTGATCCTCTCTCTTGGCGAGGAGTATGCGGCGCGCGTCTTTTCGCATATGAACGACGAAGAGATCAAAGAATTGTCGCAGGTCATGGCCAATCTCGGCAATGTAAGTTCCAATCTTGTCGAAAAGCTTTTCGTCGAATTCGTCGAGCAAATGTCCTCGACCGGCTCGCTCGTCGGCACGCTTGAATCGACGGAACGCCTCTTGATGAAAGTTCTGGATAAAGGCCGCGTCGATACCATCATGGAAGACATACGCGGCCCGGCGGGCCGCACCATGTGGGACAAGCTGGCCAACGTCAACGAAGCCGTTCTCGCCAACTACCTGAAGAACGAATATCCCCAGACCGTCGCCGTCGTCGTGACGAAAATCAAGCCCGATCACGCGGCACGCGTCCTTTCCCAGCTTCCGGAAAGCTTCGCGATGGAAGTCGTCATGCGCATGTTGCGCATGGAATCCGTCCAGAAAGACGTTCTTGACGATATCGAACGGACGCTCCGCAACGAGTTCATGAGCAACCTCGCCCGCACCAACCGCCGCGACCCGCACGAGGCCATGGCCGAGATTTTCAACAACCTCGACCGCGCCAGCGAGAGCAAGTTCATCGCCGCCCTTGAAGAACGCAACCGCGAATCCGCCGAAAAAATCAAAAGCCTTATGTTCACGTTTGAAGATCTGGCCAAGCTGGACAGCAAAGCCATTCAGGCCGTTCTTCGCGCCGTCGACAAAAGCAAGCTTCCCGTCGCGCTCAAAGGCGCGTCGGAAGCCATCAAAACGCTTTTCTTCGCGAACATGTCGGAACGCGCGGGCAAGCTGCTCAAGGAAGACATTCAGGCGCTTGGTCCTATCCGCCTTCGCGACGTGGACGAAGCGCAGGCCAGTATCATCGGCGCGGCCAAGGATCTTGCGGCGCGCGGCGAAATCGCCATAGCCAAGGAAAACGGGGAGGACGAGCTTGTCTACTGATCTCTCATCCCCTTTGGATCAACCTTCGCCTCACGCTCCCGTGCGCAAGTTCCTTTTTGAACGTTCGTTCGAAGGCGATCTCGGACTTGATTTCAACGAAGGCGTCCGCCCGAAACCGACTTTTACGGAAGAACAGATTGAGGCCGCGCGCAAGGAGGCCTTCGAACAAGGCCGCCTCGAAGGCGAAAAAGCGATGAAGGACAGCCAGATGAAAGATCAAAACGATCTTTTGTCCAGGCTCGACGAAAAACTCGCCGCTCTTCAGAAAAACGCCGCGACGCAATGGAGCGGTCAATTATCGAATCTTATGGACGTCGCGCTTTTGATCGCCCGAAAAATCGTCCCCGTCTATGCCGAAAAATACGGCTTGGGCGAAATTGAATCCATCGTTTCTCGCGTTATTGCCGAGATGGGCCGCGAACCGCGCCTTGTCGTTCGCGTCGCGGAAAGCAGGTTCGATGAGATCAACGCCAAAATCAACGAAATTGTCGAGCAAAGGGCTTTTGAGGGAAAAGTCGTCGTTCTCGGCGAACCATCCTTCGGCCTTTCCGATTGCCGCGTCGAATGGGCCGACGGCGGCATTGAGCGCGATATGGATTGTCTCTGGCAAGAAATCGACAAAATTATGAACGGGCTTCAACCGACGGCGCAAAAAGAAGCGGCGACGCCCTCCGATCAAATCCCATCCGACAGCATTAATGGTTCAGGAGAACAAGCATGAACGACGAAAGCCTCACCCTTTCCGAACTTGAAGCCAGCGGCGGGGAAGCGCCCAAAGACGCCGCTGCGGCGACGATCACGGATCTGGAAGCCGTCTATGGCATTCCGGTCGAGGTTTCAGCCGTTCTTGGCAAGGCGACGATGCAAGTCAGCAGCCTTTTAAAGCTGGGTCGCGGCGCCGTTATCGAACTCGATCGCAAAGTCGGCGAAGCCATCGATATTTACGTCAACAACCGCCTTGTCGCGCGCGGCGAAGTCGTCGTCGTCGAAGACCGGCTCGGCATTACCATGACGGAAATCATCAAGACCGAGCGCAACTGATTCCATTTTGAGTAAACGATACTGGAGAGCACCATGAGATTATTGATCGTCGGGCAACTTGAAGGCCATATTGCGACGGCGGGCCGTCTTGCGACGCAACGGGGGGCGAAGGTCGCCCATATCGACAGCATCGACGGCGCGCTTAACGCGCTTCGCAACGGCCAGGGCGCCGATCTCGTCATGTGCGATGTCGTACTCGACATCGCGTGCCTTATCGAAAGCATGAAGTCCGAACGCATCATGACCCCCGTCATCGCGTGCGGCATCGGAACGGACGCGAACGCCGCCGTGCGTGCCATTCGCGCAGGGGCCAAGGAATACGTCCCCCTTCCGCCGGATGCGGAGCTGATTGCAGCCGTTTTGCAGGCCGTCACGGAAGAAGATTCCACCTTCATCGCGCAAGATCCCTCCATGCAGCCGGTCATGCAAATGGCCAAACGCGTTGCCGGAAGCGACGCCTCCGTCTTCATCACCGGCGAGTCCGGAACGGGCAAGGAAGTCATGGCGCGCTTTATCCACCGCGAAAGCAAACGCGCGCGCGGCCAGTTCGTCTCGGTCAATTGCGCCGCCATTCCTGACAATCTTCTGGAGTCCGAGCTTTTCGGCCATGAAAAGGGCTCTTTTACCGGCGCCGTCGCGCGCCGCATCGGCAAGTTTGAAGAAGCCAACGGCGGCACGCTCCTTCTCGACGAAATCAGCGAGATGGATCTTCGTCTTCAGGCGAAGCTTCTGCGCGTCATTCAGGAACGCGAGATCGACCGCGTGGGCGGCAATTCGCCGATCAAGGTCGATATCCGGCTGATCGCGACCTCGAATCGCGATCTGGAAACGGAAGTGCGCGCCAAACGCTTTCGCGAAGACCTTTATTTCCGCCTGAACGTCGTCAACCTTCATCTTCCGTCTTTGCGCGAACGTCAGGCCGATATTCCGCCCCTCGCCAGATACTTCGCCAAAAAATATGCGATGGCCAACGCAATTCCCGAAAAGCCGCTTACGCAAACGGCGATGGGTCTTTTGCTTTCTCACTACTGGCGCGGCAACGTGCGCGAGCTTGAAAACACGATGCATCGGGCCATCCTGCTTGCGCATGCCGACGAAATCGACGTCGATTCCATCATTCTCTCCGGCCAGTCCCTGCCTTCGGAAGGCAAGGAACCGCAGACCTCTCAAAATATGGGTTCTCAAGCGCATGGCGGAACGCTCGTCGGGCGCACGGTCGCCGACGTCGAACGCGATTTGATTATCGACACGCTGCATCATTGTCTTGGAAACCGGACTCATGCGGCCAACATCCTTGGAATCTCGATCCGCACGCTGCGCAACAAGCTGAAGCTCTACAGCGAATCCGGCATTCCAGTTCCGCCTTCTTCAGGATCCGAAAGCGAACGAGCCGTTTCATGATTTGTCTTTTTTCCCCATGCCTTAATCCCTTTGTCCCGTCCGGTGTCGAATGACGGATCAGGCGAATACGGCCAAACCGAACGGAACCGCAAGCGACGGCATCGAAGCGTTGAACAGAATGTTCCGCCGCGGCGAGATTTGGCTTGCCGTCGGCTTGATGATCATCCTGACGGTTCTCGTCGTTCCGATCCCGCCTTTCATGGTGGATTTCGGCCTTGCCATTTCGATCACTTTTTCCGTCGTCATCTTGATGACCGTTTTGTTCATCGGAAAACCGCTGGAGTTCAGCGCCTTTCCAACCGTTCTCTTGATTTCGACCCTGATGCGGCTTTCGCTGAATCTCAGCACCACGCGCCTTATCCTGACGCGCGGCAATGAAGGCGAAGAAGCGGCGGGACAAGTCGTGCGCGCCTTCGCCGGCATGGTGATGAGCGGCGATTTCATCATCGGCGTGATCGTTTTTGCCATCATAACGCTCGTCAATTTCGTGGTTATCACCAAGGGTTCGGGACGCATCGCCGAAGTCGCGGCGCGTTTTACCCTGGACGCCATGCCCGGCAAGCAAATGGCGATCGACGCCGATTTGTCCTCCGGCCTTATCGACGACAAGGAAGCGCGCCGCCGCCGCAAGGAACTTGAAGACGAAAGCAGCTTCTTCGGTTCGATGGACGGCGCGGCCAAGTTCGTGCGCGGCGATGCCGTCGCCGGTTTGGTCATCACCTTCATCAACATCGTGGGTGGCATCACCATCGGCGCTTTTCGCCACGACATGCCCGTCCTTGCCGCAGCGGATTCCTATGTGCGGCTGACGGTCGGCGACGGCCTCGTGACGCAGATTCCGGCCCTCCTCGTCTCCGTCGCAGCCGGCCTTCTCGTTTCCAAGGCCAACATGTCGGGATCGACGGACAAGGCTCTTTTCAATCAACTGAGCGGCTATCCGATGGCGCTTGGGCTGGCCTCGGCCATGCTTTTAACGCTCGCCATCATGCCGGGCATGCCGATTCTTCCCTTCGGCGTTCTGGGAAGCATCGCCGGTTTCGGCGCCTATGCCGTGTCGCAAGCGCAAAGAGAAAAGGCCGCCACCGCGCTTGCCGTATCGACCGCCGAAACGAAAGCCATTCCCGTCGCCGAAGAGCCGATCAGCCGTTCGCTTTCCATCGACCTTATCCGGCTTGAGCTCGGCTATGGGCTTCTCGGCCTCATCAACAATGAAGCAGGGCAACGCCTGACGGATCAGATCAAAGGATTGCGGCGCCAGTTGGCGGGCGACATGGGATTTGTCATGCCGGCCGTGCGCATTCAGGACAATTTAAAACTCACCCCGAACACCTACGTTATTCGCGTGAAGGAAATCGAAGCCGGACGCGGCGAACTTCGTCCCAGCATGCTTCTTGTCATGGATCCGCGCGGCCAGCCCATTTCCATTCCCGGCGAAAACACGATCGAGCCGACCTTCGGCCTTCCCGCCATGTGGATCGATCCGACCTATCGCGAGGACGCCTTGTTCAAGGGGTACACCGTCGTCGATCCGCCGACGGTCATCACCACGCACCTGACGGAACTTGTGAAAGACAATATGTCGGACTTGCTGTCCTACGCCGAAACGCAAAAGCTTTTGGTCGAAATGGGCAAGGACCAGCAAAAACTCGTCGGCGACGTCATTCCATCGCTTATCACGGTCAACGGTCTTCAACGCGTCCTGCAAAATCTTCTGAACGAGCGCGTTTCCATCCGCGATCTGCCGACGATCATCGAAGGCATTGCGGAAGCCTCCGGCCTGACGCGCAACCTCTCCTCCATTTCCGAGCATGTCCGTTCGCGTCTTTCGCGCCAGATCTCGGACGCAAGCACGAACGATATGGGGTATATCCCGCTTCTGACCCTTTCGCCGGAATGGGAACAGACCTTTATCGAATCGCTTGCGGGCGACGGCGACGACAAGCGGCTTGCCTTGCCGCCTTCGAAGCTTCAGCAATTTATTCAAGCCGTCCGCCAAGCCTATGATAAATTTGCACTTACAGGCGAGTCCCCGGTTCTCCTCACAAGCCCGACCATCAGGCCCTTCGTTCGTTCGATCATGGAGCGTTTCAGGCCTTTGACGACCGTTCTTTCTCAAAATGAAATTCATCCAAAAGCCAAAATTAAAACATTAGGACAAATCTGATATGAGATTAAAATCCTTTCATGGCCCAACCCTCACCGAAGCGATGCGCAACGTGCGCGATGCGCTTGGCGACGGTGCCATCATCGTCGCGACGCGCGATGACGAACAGGGCGGCGTGCGCGTTACGGCGGCCATTGACGAAACGCCAAAACCGGTTGCCGCGCCGGTGGAAAACGGGGTTCTGGATCAAACGGGATCCGAAGTCATTGAGACGATCGCCAAGACGCTTTTGGCGCATCAAACCGCCGCGCCGCTTGCGGAACGTCTTCTTGCCGCAGCGACGCAATTCGCGAGCGAAGATCCCGTCATCGCGCTTGCGGCCGCTTTCGACACGCATCTTCGCTTTGCGCCTCTTGCCGACGATAAGGCCGGAAAACCCCTTATCTTCGTCGGCCCGCCGGGCGCTGGAAAAACGTTGACGATCGCGAAGCTCGCGACAAAGGCCGTTCTTGCCAAAAAGCAGGTGAACGTCATTACCACAGACGTCGAGCGCGCGGGCGGCATCGAACAACTGGCGGCCTTTACGCGCCTGCTTCAAGTCAACCTCACCGAAATCGAAGATTCCCACGCGCTTCGCGAGGCCGTTCTTTTGGCCCCGCCGGGCAGCCTCGTTTTCATCGACACGCCCGGATGCAATCCTTTCGCGGAACCTGACCTGAAAGCCACCGCCTCTCTCATTGCGGCTTCGGGCGGCGAGGCCATCCTCGTTCTGCCTGCGAACATCGATTCCGACGAAGCGATTGAAAGCGCGAAACGCTTTCAATCCATCGGCGCGGCGCGTATCCTTTCCACGCGTCTCGATATGACGCGGCGTCTCGGCAACCTGATCCGAACGGCCTTCGAGACCCACCTTCCCTTGGCGAATTACGGCATGACGCCCAAGGTCACGATCCCGCCGCAACCCTTTAACCCCGTATCTTTGGCTCGCCTTCTTCTTCCGAAAGACGAGGCCCTTGACGTCAAAGCGACGGGGACCGATAAGAGCTAAATAGAGATTGAGGACAATGACGGATCCCATTTCCCTTCATGCCGAAAAGGCAACCCCGCCCATAGCCGCGCTTCAATGCGGAAACATGATCGCTGTCGCGAGCGGCAAAGGCGGGGTCGGCAAAACATGGTTTGCCATCACGCTTTGTCAGGCCTTGGCCAAGCGCGGCAAGCGCGTTTTGCTTTTCGACGGCGATCTCGGCCTTGCGAACGTGGATATTCAACTCGGCCTGACGCCCGAAAAAGACCTCGGCGACGTGATCGAAAAGAAGGTTCAGCTTGCGGGCGCGATCACGCGCTCCATCGAAGGCGGGTTCGACATTCTCGCCGGACGTTCGGGTTCCGGCAATCTGGCGACCCTTTCGGCGCAAACGCTTGGCGATCTCCGCAACGATTTGATCGCCTTGGCTTACACTTACGATCTCGTCGTCGTCGATCTCGGCGCGGGGGTCGATCGCGCGGTTCGCCAAATGGCCGGCCCCGCCGAGACGACCTATGTCGTCCTGACGGATGAGCCGACTTCCATCACCGACGCCTATGCGTTCATCAAACTTGCGCGGGCCGCAAATCCCAACGTCAATTTGAAGGTCGTCGTCAATATGGCCTCAAGCGCTACGGAAGGGCGCAAAACCTACGACACCGTCCGCAAAGCCTGCGAAGGCTTCCTGCAATTCACGCCGCCGCTGGCAGGAATCATAAGACGCGATCAAAAAGTGCGGGAAACCATAAGGGCGCAGATGCCCTTATTGACCCGTTCGCCGAATTCCGCCGCCGCCGAAGATGTCGAGGCTATCGCGAGGCATATCGCGAATTAAATTTATATAAAGGGCCGGAAATGAGCGAAATCGCAGCCCTGAACATTCTCCATATTCTTCAGCCCGCCGCGCCCGTTTCGGTTCCGGCGGAAGGGCTGGTTTCGCTTGTCGCCTCCGTCGAGTCTTTGCCTCAAAATTGGCAAACCGTCGCGAATCCCCTTGAGATTACCGCTCTTCTAACTTCCGTATCCGAGAATGGAGGTTTGTCGCTTCAAACGGGCGCGGGCAATCTGGCCCTGACCCTCTTGTCGGCGCAGGATCCATCATCCGGCGATAAAACATCGTCTTTAGCGCCTTATATTCAACAGCTATCCGCCTTTGTTGCGCTTGAAAAACCCGTCAATCTTATTCTTCAAGCCGGTGCGCCGCCTTCTCAGGCCGTTATCCTGCTTCCGTCACAGCCAGTAAACGCCCACGACTTGACGGCAGAAACCAGGGAAACGCCTGAATCTTCCGGAACAACGCCGCGTTTTTTTGCCATGGGCGATCATTTTTCAGCCGTAGCCCTTTCCGAGGATCACAGCAGCCTTTCGGCCCGCGATTCTTCGGGCTTGCCGTCAGGAGAAACGATACGAAAAGCGTTAGCGCAATTCTTTACGCAACATCCGGAAGATTCGCATGCCGGTCTTTCGACGACGGCATCGAATGCAAAAAATGAAGTGAAGGCTTTCGTGTCCGAAACGGCCAATCAGCAACAAAAACCGGCCTTGCAACAAACGGAGCCTGCTCCGCCCCAGACGAAGACGCCCGCTATCGCGCTTAAGACGCCCGAGCAACAGGCGACTTCCATCCCTTCAAAAACGGCAAATCCCATCGCCTTTAAAATCGTCGAAATCGACACGCCTGCGGCAAAAGCGGCGACGCCTCCTAAATCCGGTGAAATTCGTGCGACCGTCGTCGGAAAAAGTTCGAACGATCAGGTTTTGCTGAGAACGGACGACGATAAGATTCTCTATGTCAGGGAGAAAGCCACGCTTCCGAATGGATCGCGGCTTCTTCTTGCGCGCGATCCCGATCTTAAGGAAAGCGTCGTCACGCTGCCGAATCAGGAAGATCCCAAGCTTACGGCGCTACGCAACCTGGCCGTCCTTATTCAGGAAATCGATCCCGCTTTATCGAACGCTCTTTTCCAAAACAGGGCCAAACCTTCCGGCCTTCCGACCGTCCTTATGTTCGTCATGAGCGCCTTAAAACAAGGAAACGTGACGAACATTCTGGGAGCCAGCGCGTCGGAACGGCTTGATAGAATTGGAAAGCGGGATCTTCTCGCCGAATTGGCGGACGGCCTTCAACAAACGCGCCAGACGGCGCATGACGGCAATGTCGGACAATGGCAAAGCTGGCCGATGCCCGTTTACGACGGACAGCAATTTCGCATGCTTCATCTTTATGTTCATGAAGATCCCGCCTTTTCCGGCAAAAACAATGAGACGCGCGCAAAAAGCAAAACGCGCTTTTTGATCGACGTTTCTTTTTCCCGTTTGGGCCGCATGCAGATCGACGGGCTTTCCAATAAAAAACAACTCGACCTTATCATCCGAAGCGAATCCACGTTGCCCGAGAATCTTCCGCGCGAATTGCAAAATCTCTACCTGAAAACCATCGACGCCGTGGGCCTTGTCGGAACGATCGCTTTTCAGACGGGGCCTCGAAACTGGATCCAGCTCCAACAGACGGAATCTGTCGCGCGCGCCGGCGTTCTGACTTGAACGAGCGATGGATCTATTTTCCGCTCTTCCTCACAAATTGAACGCTGCCCACTTCGTCAAGGGCGATACGCTCGCGGCGCAGGTCTTCGCGCTCTTCCGCGGCAAGACGTTCGGCCTCGGCGATCTCATATCTTTTTTGCTCTTCGAAAAGCGCACCGAGTTTCTCGCGCGCAAAAGCGACGGCGACCTCCGCGGCCTGTCTTTGGGATTCAAGCTCGCGCGCTTGCGCGACGGCGCGTTTCAAATACTCATCGTAAGTTTGCGCGGCCACCGGATTTTCAACAACGGCCGCTTGCTCGCGCGCCTGCCGGAGCGTGTGTTCGGTTATCGCCTTCTCGATCGCCTCAAGCCTGTCTTGCAAACGCGCCAGCAACCGCCTTTGTTCGTCGACCCGCGTTTTTTGAAGCTTGATAAGCGTGCCGAGGCTTTTCATTCAGGCGCGCCTCATTGCAGGTTCCACGGAACGCCCAAAATCTCGGCCAATTTAAGGTAGCCGTTCGCCAGATCGTCGCGCTCGGCCTTGCCCTGATGAAGAAACGCCTCGATTGGGCCGTAATAGGTTATGGCCTCGTCGACTTCCTGATTGGCCCCTTTGCGATACGCGCCAAGACGGATCATTTCAGCCATGTTTTCATAGGCCGCAAGATAGCGCCGCGCCTGATTGACGAGTTCGTTTTCGCTGTCGTCGTTGCAACCCGGCATGGTTCGCGAGATGCTGCGCAAAATGTTGACGGCCGGATAGCGACCGCGTTCGGCGATCGAGCGATCGAGAACGATGTGGCCGTCCAAAATGCCGCGCGTCGCGTCCGCAATCGGCTCATTATGATCGTCGCCGTCGACGAGAACCGTGAAAAGCCCCGTAATGCTGCCTTTTCCGTCTTCGCCCGGCCCCGCGCGTTCAAGCAATTTCGGAAGTTCCGAGAACGTCGTCGGCGGATAGCCTTTCGTCGTCGGTGGTTCGCCCGCCGCAAGGCCGATTTCGCGCTGCGCCATCGCAAAGCGCGTCACGCTGTCCATCAGGCAAAGAACGCTCTTGCCTTGATCCCTGAAATACTCGGCGACCGCGAGAGTCATAAACGCCGCCTGACGGCGCATCAGCGCGGCCTCGTCCGAGGTCGCGACGACGACCACGCTCCGCGCCAAGCCTTCGGGCCCGAGATCATCTTTGATGAACTCCTGCACCTCGCGACCGCGTTCGCCGATCAAGCCGATGATGGAAATGTCGGCGGACGTATAGCGCGCGATCATCGACATCAAGACCGACTTGCCAACGCCCGAACCCGCAAAAATTCCCATGCGCTGACCACGGCAACAGGTCAGAAACGTGTTAAGCGACCGAACCCCGAGATCCAGTTTTTCCCCAACGCGCTGCCTTTTATGGGCGGGCGGCGGCGACGCCCTGACCGGCATGGGATCGGGCCCGGCAGGAAGAGGCCCCAGACCGTCGATAGGCTCGCCTTGCGCGTTGATCACGCGGCCAAGCCATGCCTCGGTCGGCGCGATCGTGGGCTGGGATTCCGCCACTTCCGCTTTGCATCCAAGCCCGACGCCGTCCAACGATTGAAACGGAAGCAAAAGAGCCCTGTCATTGCGAAAGCCGACAACTTCGCATAGCACGCATCTGTTCCCACGCGCGTAAACATGGCAACGCCCACCGACCGAGAGGTAGCGTTCAATTCCCGCAACTTCGATCAAAAGACCTTGCACGCCGGCGACGCGCCCAAAGACGCTGTAAGGCGAAAGGGATTCGATTGACGCGATGATTCGGCTCGCCTTATTAACCATAAAACGCCTCGCATAGGTCTTCGTCTGCGAATCCTCAGGGATCGCCTCAGACAGAGGAATATCTAACACATTGGTATTGAAAGACAAAATGAAATCTAACGATGAGCTTTTTGCTGTTAATAATGTTTACTTTTTGTTAATGTTTCTGGGCAAGATTGTGTTAATAATAAGATTTCCAGTCACGGTCGCCCTTGAATTGGCCGTGGATTGGTCTGACGGAAGGCATTATTCTGATGCTTCCACGAGAAACGGGGTCAAAATCATGCGCGTGCTGCTTGTTGAAGACGATACCTCGGTTGCCAAAAGCATCGAGCTGATGCTTCAGGCCGAAGGCTTTATCGTCGACACGACCGATCTTGGCGAGGATGGGCTTGAGATCGGAAAACTATACGACTACGACATTATCATTCTCGATCTTATGCTTCCCGATATCGATGGTTACGAAGTTTTGCGTCGCCTTCGCGCCGCGCGCGTAACGACCCCCATCCTCATTCTTTCGGGCCTTTCGGAACTCGACAATAAAATTAAAGGTCTTGGGTTCGGCGCGGACGACTATCTGACGAAACCTTTCGATCGCCGCGAGCTCGTCGCGCGCATCCATGCCATTATCCGCCGCAGCAAGGGGCATTCCGACAGCATCATCCGAACGGGCAAATTGACCGTCAATCTCGATGCGCGAACGGTCGAAGTCGAGGGCGGGCCGCTCCACCTGACCGGCAAGGAATACGGCATTCTTGAGCTTCTCAGCCTCCGTAAGGGGACGACGCTCACCAAAGAGATGTTTCTCAACCACCTCTACGGCGGAATGGACGAACCGGAACTGAAAATCATCGACGTTTTTGTTTGCAAACTTCGCAAGAAGCTGGCGCAGGCCGCGGGCGGCGAGAATTACATCGAGACGGTCTGGGGCCGCGGCTATGTCCTTCGCGATCCGCCGGGGGCCGAGGCTTCAAAGCCGCACGCCGTCAAAAGCGCGCAAGGAACCGCTTAACGCGATCTTCAAGACAAAAAAAAGGGGGCGCCGTTTTCTTGCGGCGCCCCCTTTTTTGTTCTTTAGAAATAGGTCGTCACGGCGCTGCGGCCGATTGGAAAGCGCCGACCGGAGCCGCTGCGGTGGGCGTTTTTCCGGTAAGGACATACATGCCGCGCTCGGATTCAAGCGGCTTGAACTTTTCCGTAATGCCAAGAACGGTTTCGGCGCCGCCAAGAAACAAAACGCCATCGGGCGCCATAACGTTGCTGATGGCCCCCAAAACGCGCGTCTTCGTCGGTTGGTCGAAATAGATCAGAACGTTTCGGCAATAAACGATGTCGAATGTGCCGATGGGGCCAAAGTCGGTCAGAAGATTGCCTTCCTTGAACTGAACCATCTGGCGAAGATTTTCGCGTATTTGCCACTTATCGGCGCTAACCTGCTGGAAGTATTTGACAAGAAGCGTAATCGGCAGGCCGCGTTGAACCTCGAATTGGGAATAAATACCGCTTTTCGCGCGTTCGACCATTTCGCCCGAGATGTCGGTTCCGATAATGTCGATTTTCCAGCCCTGCATCTTGGCGGCTTCTTCAGCCAAAATCATCGCAAGCGAATAACATTCCTGCCCGCTTGAAGAGGCTGCCGACCAAATACGGATTTGCTTCCGCGAGGCGCGCGACTTCAAAAACTGAGGAAGAAGAATTTGCCTGAATTGGTCGAACGGTTTCGTATCGCGGAAAAAGAAGGATTCATTCGTCGTCATCGCTTCCGTGATATCGCGCAGCATGCCCTCATCGCGCTGCGTACGGACGGCCTGCGCCAAATCCTCAAGCGTTTTCAGCTTCCATTTGCGCGCAACGGGAACCAGGCGCGATTCGAGAAGATAAGCCTTATCCTTCGTCAGCACCAAACCGGATCGCTGTTTTACAAGAACGGAAAAGAGGTCGAAATCTTCTGGCTTCATGTCCGTGACCTCATTGCCGCCTGGCGAACGAATCCGCCAATATCGTTCAAGGGAAGAACAGCCGAACACAATCCCGCCATCGCGATGGATCCAGGCATGCCCCAAACGACGCTGCTCGCTTCGTCTTGCGCAACAATGGAACCTCCCGCTTTCACGATATGATCGCCTCCGCGCGTGCCGTCCTGTCCCATGCCCGTGAGTATAACGGCCAAGATCCGTTTTCCATAGATAGGCACAAGCGAACGCAACATGGGATCAACGGCAGGACGACAGAAATTTTCAGGCGGATCTTTCACGAGCCGCACAACGGAATTCTGCCCTTTTTGTTCGATCAGCATATGAAAATCACCTGGAGCTACGTAATAATGGCCGGCTTCAAGAACGTCTCCGTCTTTTGCTTCAGTACATTCGACATGGCATTGGCGCGTTACATGATCGGCAAGAATGGCCGTAAATGCCGGCGGCATATGCTGGGTTATGACGATTGGCTGCGGAAGCCCCGACCCCATGTCCTTAAGAACGCGAAACAAGGCCTGTGGCCCGCCCGTCGAGCTTCCGATGGCGATAATATCGGGACGTTGAACCGGTTCTTTTCGAAGAACGACTTCTTTCTTCTGCAAAAGGCTGGGTGGCGGAACGGCGCGGACGAACCGCGGAATTTCAGCCGTCTCAGGCTTTGCTTCCGGCGGTTGCGCGCGCGAAGGCGTCGGCGTCGCAAGCGGACGCGCTATTTTGATAGGCTCAAGCGGCATCCGGACTCCTGATCTGCGCGCCAACGACCCCAGCGCTTTGACTTTCGATACGAGTTCGCGCCGGAATTCATCGGCGTTCATAACCTCGTGTCCCGTGCTGGGCTTCGGGATATAATCCGTGGCGCCTAAAGACATCGCGCGCAAACTGATCTCGGCATTTTTCTGCGTCAGGGTCGACGCCATGATAATCTGAACCGCGCCGTCGATTTCTTTGAGCTTTGGAAGCGCGGTCAAGCCGTCCATCACGGGCATTTCAATATCGAGAACGATAACGTCGACAGGCGTACGCTGAAGCGATTTGATCGCCATCTCGCCATTGCTGACCGACGCGGCGATTTGAAGCGCCGGATCGCCTTCTATCGCGCGCGAAATCGCGCCACGGATGAACGCCGAATCGTCGACGACCATCACCCGATAAATTTCCGGCTGACGACCCGTTTCATTATCTTCGTCTTGAGGGGGGAGGAAACCGTTCATTTTCACCAACAAAATTAAGTATCGATCATGCCGAGTTGGCTCAATTTGCTCCGCACAATATCCGCATCGAAAGGCTTCATGATATATTCGTTTGCCCCCGACATAAGCGCTTCCTGAATGTGCTTCATGTCGTTTTCCGTCGTGCAAAAAACGACGACGGGGGTAGAACCGTTCGGAGCCTGGCGCAAAGCCCGCAAAAACTCCATGCCATCCATGACGGGCATGTTCCAGTCGAGCAAAACGAAATCGGGCATCTTGCTCAGGCACGAATCGAGCGCTTGCTTACCGTCCTCCGCTTCTTCGCAGGAGAACCCGAGCGAGTCAAATATCTGACGCGCAACTTTACGAATGACACGGCTGTCATCGACGATCAAGCACGACTTCATGGATAGGCCCTCAACATTCACAATAAAGAACTAAGCTGCGGCGCTTTCTTCAAGACGCAAAAGCCTCTTGACGTCGAGCACAATCAACAAGGCGTCGTTTAAACGATAGACTCCGTCCGAGATTTCACGCCAACGATCATCGAGCGTCGCAGGTGTTTTTTCATAATCGTTCGCGGCGAGGCTCATGACCTCGCCGACTTGGTCGACGATAAGGCTGTAGAATTCGCCGCCATGATCGACCACGACGCTCATGCTGTCGCCTTTGTCGCTGCGCGGCGTCAGGTTCAGGCGCGTGCGAACGTCGATCGCCGTAACGATGCGCCCGCGAAGATTGAGCGAACCGGCAACCTCTTTCGGAGCCAGGGGAACGCGCGTGATCTTCTGAGGCCCTAAAACGTCCTGAACCTGAAGCACCGGAATGCCGAACATCTGGCCGTCGATGATCATTGTGACGAATTCGCGATTGACGACATCGTCCGTATTCGCGGGCAATGTATTGCGGACTTTTGCTGGAAGATTCGTGCTCATGCGCTCACCCTGAGATTGCTGAGAGTCTGCTGGAGCGTATCCAACAGAGCGTCTCGGTTAAACTTGGCAACATAGTCCGTGAACCCTGCCTGACGCCCGCGCTCAATATCGCGCGGCGAAGCATGGGAAGATAGGGCGATAAACGGCGTTTCGCTCCATTTTCCGCCATCGTTGCGAACCTTTGCCGCAAACTCAAATCCGCTCATCCCCGGCATTTCGATATCGCTGACGATCGCGTCGAAACTCTCGCCCGCTTCCTGGAGCTTGAGGGCTTGCGCGGGGTTCTCGGCCGTCGTGACGGTGTAACCGGCGACGGTCAAAAGCGGCGTAAGAAGATTGCGGAAGAAGGGGCTGTCATCGACCAGAAGGATTTTTTGCGTTCTTTCCTCGTCGAAATTGCTGATATCGTGCGAACCGAACCAATCCTGATAAGCCTGCGAAAGGTAATGGCCCGTATCGACGACATCCGTGGCTTTTCCGGAGATGATAGCGCTTCCCAAGAATCCCGGGCGGCGCGCCGAAAGATTGACCTGCATCTTGTCTTCGACGATATCGATGATCTCATCGACGATGAGTCCCATACTCCGTTCCTGATCGCTGAAAACAAGAATCGGCTGCGAACCTTCTTTCTTGAGCTGAAGGGCGGGATCGATCGGAACGAGCGGCATAAGCTTGCCGCGATATTGGACGACCGGCTTGTCGTAAGAATACTCGATGGATTTAAGATCGATTTCCTCAAGCCGCGCGACGAGCGAAAGCGGAACCGCTTTCGGCGCCTCGCCGCCAGCGCGGAAAAGAAGAAGCGATTGCTTCCCGTCCACATGTCCCGCGTGCGAGGATGAGGCCATCTGCGCGGTGACGTTGGCGCCCGTGTGGATTTCGCCCGCATGGGTCGCCACGCCGTTCGGATCCAATATCATGATGACGCTGCCGTCGCCGAGGATCGTGTTTCCCGAGAACATATTGATGTTTCGCAAAATAGGCGAAACGGGCTTCACCACGATTTCCTCGGTATCGAAAACCCGATCGACGATGATGCCAAAGGCCGAGCTCCCGACCTGAACCACGACGATGAAAGCCGTATCCGTAGAGGCCTTGTCTTCCGCCAAACGCAAGGTGCGGCGAAGCGAAACCAGCGGGAGCAAACGATTGCGAAGACGAAGAACGGGCGTATTGTTGATGTGCTCGATCTTGTATTCGCTGTGCGACGAAGCATGCACGAGTTCGTTCACGCTGATCTGCGGAATGGCAAATCGCTCACCGGCACATTCCACGATCAGCGCCGAAACGATCGCAAGGGTCAACGGAATCTTGATAAGGAACCGCGACCCCTTCCCTTCCGTGGATTGCAGATCGACCGTTCCGCCGATCTTTTCGATGTTCGTCTTGACGACATCCATACCGACGCCACGACCGGAGACGGCCGTAACCTTGGTCGCTGTCGAGAAACCTGGTTTGAAGATAAATTGCATGATCTGTTGATCGGTCATGCCCGCAAGTTCGCTTTCCGTCGTAATTCCATTTTGAAGCGCCTTGGCCTTGATTTTATTCAAGGCGAGGCCGCGTCCATCATCCGAGATTTCGATGATGATGTGCCCGCCTTCATGATAGGCGTTCAACATGACGACGCCGGTTTCCGGCTTGCCGGCCATCAAGCGATCGGCCGGAATTTCAATGCCATGATCCGCCGAGTTGCGAACCATATGAGTCAACGGATCCTTGATAAGCTCAAGCACCTGCCGATCCAGCTCGGTATCGGCGCCGATCATTTGCAAATCGATCTTTTTGGCGAGTTCGATCGAAAGATCGCGAACGAGGCGAGGAAATTTGGCCCATGCGTTTCCAATCGGCTGCATGCGCGTTTTCATCACGCCTTCCTGCAATTCCGATGTGACGTGGTTCAAGCGCTGAAGCGGCGCAACAAAAGGACTGTCCTTCTCGCTGCGTGAAATTTGCATCAATTGGTTGCGCGTCAGGACGAGTTCGCTGACGATGACCATAAGATTTTCGAGTTGATCCACGCTGACGCGAATCGACTGATTGGCGACGGCGGATTCCTTGATCCCGTGCTCATCGACCGGATTGAGAGCCTGCGCTTTTGGCCCTTTATCGTCCGCCTTGGCCTGCGCGACCGCGGCAGGGTGAGCGCCAAAACCTTTGCCTGTGTCTTCCGCCGGAATTGGCGTAAAATTCGCGTCCTCCATAGAAGCGGTTTCCTCCCTCGCTGTTTCATGCTGCATTTGTTCGACGGGTTCTTTTGCTTTTTCAGGTTCTTTGTCGACGGATGGCGCGGCGACGGGCGCGTTGGCCTCGACATCGCGCCCTTCCGCGACAGCGTTCAATGCCGCGATCAGTTCATCATCGTTTCCGGGAGCCTCGGCTTCCGTTTCTTCCAGAACCGACAACAGGGCCTTGATCGAATCGATCGTTTTGAGAATCAGGGTCACGCTGTGGGGCAGAACGGAAAGCTCGCCATCGCGAAATTTTCCTAAAACGTTTTCAGCGGCATGCGCCAAATGCTCCAGTCTGGGAAGCCCCAGAAAGCCGCATGTTCCCTTGATCGTATGAACAAGCCTGAAAATACTGCCGAGAAGCGCCGGATCGTTCGGATTTTGCTCAAGCTTCACAAGCTCAACGTCAATTTGGCCAAGGTTTTCCGATGTCTCGGTCAAAAATTCGCGCAAAAGGTCGTCCATGTGGTTGAGTCCTTATTTGGTGTGTCGTTCGACGTTTTGATGATGATCAGGAAACCTTAAAAAACTCTTATGTTCTAAGGTTTCCTGCGTATTCATGCAGGCAGGGCGGAAAGATGGAAATCGAGGCGGTCGTCCCCCGGAACAACCCAAGAAATTTTTAGGCCGAAGGAAGAAGCGAACCGTCCTGTCATGTAGGATTGTATCGTGCGCGGCGTCAATTCTTCGGCCGGCACCGTCCCTTCAAGAGCGGCCTGAAAGCTGGGCGATAAATGGGCGTTTCGTCCGACGATTTCGATGGCGCAGGACAAAGGCCCCTCCTCCGCATTCGTTTTAAGGGTCAGCGTTCCGCCGTAGGCCAGAATCTCTTCGCCCATGATGAATAAATTGACGAGCGTTTTAAGCGTGCCGACCCGTTCAATAAACGAATCGGATAGAATCGTCTCGGGCCAGTTCAGGGCTATTTTCCCGCCGGCAAAATACTGTTCGACGGTCTGGCGAACCTCTTTCAGCCCGACATTTTCCTGATTTCCGGCGCGTCCGTAAGCGAAGCGAAAAAGCCGAAGGCGGCGGGAAGCGTGACCTGCGCTTGCGCCGATCAGCTTCATGGCCTCGTCGACGACCGATCCGCCTATATCCTCGATAAGTTCGACTCCATTGTTGATCGCGCTGACGGGACTCACAAGATCGTGACAGATCTTTGAAGACAAAAGCTCAAGAACGCGCAAATCAACAAGCATGCCGCTTATCTCCGTCAGGGCGTAACCGGTTCGGTTGTTAACGAGAATGGGCTTTATTTCTCGCCTTTTTACAGTTGCGCAACAATCGTTAATTGATCATTAATATCGCGATCAGCTTGATAGGAAATACGCGCGCGGTCGCGCCGCGCGATGGGCAAAAAGAAAACGGGTCTATTCATGAAAATCGCCTTTGTCGCTTCACAAACGCAACCTGCTCAAGAAGCCCTTCAAGCGCTCAAGCAACGCTATGGATCTTCCCCTCTTTCCGCGGCCGATTACGTCGTCACCCTCGGCGGCGACGGAATCCTTATGAAAACGCTTTATTCGGTTCTGGATCAGGGAAAGATGGTGTTTGCCCTGCGCCGCACCGATTCCGTCGGCTTTCTTTGCAATTCTTTTTCGCTCGACAATCTGCCGGAGCGGCTTCAGCGCGCACAAAAGGTCGTCCTCTATCCGCTGCGCGTCGAAGCGCAATGCATGGACGGCAGCCATGCAACGGCCCTTGCCATCAACGAAGTGGCCGTTCTTCGCGACTCGGCGCAATCGGCTAAGCTCCGCGTGCTTGTCGATGGAGTCGAAAGGCTTGCCTCAATGAGCGGCGACGGTCTTCTCGTCGCCACGCCGGCTGGAAGCACGGCCTATAATCACTCGGCAGGCGGGCCGATTATGCCTTTGGATTCAAACACGCTTGTCATGACAGCCATCTGCGGTTTCCGGCCAAGGCGCTGGTCTTACGCCGTTCTTCCCCAAAGCTCGGTCATCGATATCGAAGGGCTTGAGCTTGAAAAACGCCCCTTAAGGATCGAATCCGGTCAAGATACGATGATCCGCGATGTCGTCTCCGCGCGGCTGTGGCTGGACTGCACGACGGCCTTTACAATTCTTTTCGATCCCGAACACCATCTGGGCGAACGTATCCTGCGCGAACAATTCATGACGGAATGATGCGCCCGGCGTCTGAGGTCAAAAGTGCGAAGCAAAGTTTCTCGAAAAACCGAAGGTTTTTCATGGCCCATTGAGGGCCCGCGCGCTTATGCGCGCGAAGCCAAGCATCCCGGATGGGATGCGCCCGGCGTCTGAGGGCTTGGCTACTGAGTCTTTCTGCACACAAATCATAAAAAGAAGCCGCCAACACCTTCCTCTTATTTACATTTTCGGACTGATTCGCCATAATCGCGCCAACTTACCCCCTTGCGTTCAGGTGTTCTTCTCATGCCCGGTTCAACGACAAACGCGAACGAACAGGCCTCGTTTTCTTTCAAGAATTTTGTGCTCGGCGGATTGATCGCCCTTTGCATTCTTTTGATCGGAACCGTCGGTTACGCAAAATACCAGATGGATCGCGCCGAAGCCGTTCTTGCCGCCCCCGACTCGAGCCTGACCGCCGATCAGGATCTTTATGAAAGAACGTTGCACGCGCTTGGTTATGGGGGTTTTCTTGGCGCGGCCCAGACGTTTATCGCGACCAAAAACGATCCGAACGCGCTTCAGGACATGAAGCAGGATCTGAAAACGGCTCAGGAAGGGCTTAATCGCATCGGCGACAAGGGATCGGCTTCCGTCCGGCACGACATCGAATCCATTTTGAACATGTTTACGGCGCTGAAGGAGAAAGCCGAGAAAAGCTCTATTGGCGAAGGGGATTATTTAAGCGCCGCCGATCTTCTTCCGGCGGCCACGGCGATGCCGATGCTGGATTCGCGCCTTCAAGCCGCCCTTGCGACAAACCGCCTCGCCGCGCAAGGCGTCTCTAAATACTGGAGCCTCGTTCTAACGGCGCTGGCATGGCTTGGTTTCATTCTCGCCTCAATCCTCGCGACGATGCTGATCTTTGCGCGACGCAACAGGCATATCGAACCGCTCCACAATCTTGTTAAAAGCATCGATCATATTGCGCGGAGCGATCTGCAAACGCCGGTTTGGGGTGTCGAGCGTCAGGACGTCATCGGCGAGCTTGCCCGCGCGATGGATCTTGCGCGTCAGCGTTTCGGCCAGATCCCCGACATCACCTTGATGAGCGATCAGGGGCCCGTGCGCATGAAGTTCGACGGCGAAAGCCGTTCGCTCTTTCAGGCGTTGACCCGCAGCATGCGCGACGATTATGAGCGTTCGAAAACAAGCGCGACGGGATTCGCAAGCGCCATGGCCGCGCAGCAGGAGCTGTTGTCCTCGCTTATCGCGCGCCTGAACGAGGCCTTCCTCCAGATTCAAAGAACCGGCGTCTTGAACGAAAGCGCGGTGAAGCAACTGGAGCAGAGCCTTTCGAACACGACGAAGATCGTCGCCCAAGCCCAAGACCGCGCCCTCGCGCAAATCGAGAAGGTCATCCCCTTCCTTCAGGATCGCGCCCAGAATATGGCCGAGATCACGAGCCTTGCCGGAACGCAGGTCACGCAGTCCTTGTCCTCGCTTCTTTCGTCCGAGAAAAACATGCGTTCGCAGGCAACGCAGAGCCAGCAAGTCATCACGCAACTGGCCAACACGACAAACCAGCTTGGCGAGCGTCTTTTTGCCGCCGTCAATTTGATGCAGGCCAGCGGCAAAGCCCTGAACGAAGTTACCGATTCAGCGCAAAGCCGCTTTAACGAAGCGGTCGAAACGCTCGGACGCGGCGAAGGCAAGCTTCAGAACATCATCGACCATGCCGAAAGCCGTTTGAAAAGCACGGTCAACGCCGAAGAAAACATGGCGGCGCTTGCGGCGCGCACGGAAACCAGCGCCGAGCGCATGGAAGTCGCCGTCCGTTCGATTGCCGAAAAGCACGAAAGACTGAGCGAACAAACAGTTCTTGCGAGCAAGCGCATGGAGACGATTCTTGCGAGCTTCGACGGCGCGCAACGCGCCATGAGCGAAGCGGTGGTTCAATTGAAGCGCGACGGCGGCTCTTTGGGCGATCTTCTTCAGGATCTGCGCTCGAACAACGACGACCTTTTGAAGAGCGTCGCGCAAAACAGCCTGACGAGCCACACATCCGTTCAAAGCCTGACCGAACGCAGCCAGGCGCTCATGCAACGTTTGGAAGTGCAAATCGCGCAACAGGCGCAGGCGGTGGAAACGAAAATCGACGAATTGATGATGCACGGTCGCACGATCTCGCAGCAATCGCAGGCCACGACATCCGGCCTCGCGCAGACGATCGAGGCTCTTCGCGCCGAAGAGGACAAGATCGCGACTACGCGCGCCCGCTTTACGGATATGATGACCGAAATCGGATCGCGACTTGAAGATCAAGCCAATACGGCCTTCGGCAAAACGGAGCAATGGGCCGAGCAAAGCTACACGAAACTGGCCTCGTTGGCGGAGCAAATGGAATCCGTCGTCCAGCGGCTCAGCATTTTGGGCCAACTTACGGGCACGCTCGGTTCCGTGGCCGGACAGCTCGGCCAGTTGGTTCCCGCTTTGACGCAAACGCCCCTTTCCGTCCCGACCGGAACGGCTCAAGCGCCGGTTCAAATCGGCATGCCGTCGACCGAAGAATTGTCGGACGCGCTTTCGGAATCCTTGGCCGGAACGCTCTCGCAATCCATCGGCGCTTCGCTCGTTCAAAAAATTCAGAACGAGATGCATCAAGCCGTCGTGCAAATCGAAGCCATGCATGATCAGCTTGCACAAATGGTCGTCGCCCAAAAGGATCAGCTTGAAACGCGCCTGATCGTCATGGACAAAAAGCTGAAGGACAGCTCGACAACCGATAGCGCCGCCTCCGACCCGCGCCAGACGGCCATCATCGGCGACATTGTGAACACGCTCGCGAAAATCAACGAGCACGTGCTCCAGCTCGATGAAACCATCCAGCAGAACGAGGAATCACGGCGGGAAGCATAAGTTTGACGGGCCTTACAAGATTGTCAAAATAACGTCATTAACTTTACATTGTTTCACAGCACACTTACAGTATGCGAGCTGCTTCTCCATCGCGCCCAATTCGAAATGAGGGTAAAGATATGCCAAAACGCAGAGCGCCAGAAAAATACGTAACCCTTGTGGGGGGTGACCCGTCGCGCAGCCAAACAACCGGCGTTTATGATCTCGACCTCGATCAATTGTCCTCTTTGGACAGATCGAAGCCCTCTACTTTTATGCTTTGTTATGAATTTAAAAGAGCGAGAGACCCCGAGGGATACGCAGAGACAGAGCGCAGGGTCATGGATCGTCTGGCTCAACTCGGATTATAGAGCGTTTTCCGAAGTGATTGGCCGGAATGTTGTGGTCGGAAAACGCTCTAAGTTTTTGTTGTCGAGCAGATTCGCTTCGCTCCGCGCCAAACGCCTTTGGCGTTTGATCACGCTCGTAAGCTTGGCCGCCGATGCGGCCAACCTTCTCGCGATCTGCTCTAGTGATCTTTAGCGCGTTCATCAAGTCTGCCAAAAAAAAGTTGGGTCAATATAGATACAACATTCCTGTATATCCGCAGAGATCTCCGGAACCATAGTTCGGGCAAAGGCCGGCGCCTCTTTCGCCACCGCTACCGCAGCGATTGTACATCTGAATATCGTAGGAGGAACTGCCCGCATAAGTCGTGATATACCAATAGTAGTTATCATTGCAGTTGTTTTCTGTTGAATTGGTACTGTGCATTTCTTGGCTACAATTCGTCCCTACCTGACAATAAATAATATCCGAACATCCATATATGTTTGAACAAGCGCCGCCGCCATCCGTATAACTTGCGTAAACATAGGTTAAATAACAAGCCTGCGTGTTACAACTTTGAGAAGATTGCGATTCCACATTCCCGCAGCTATCGTACCAAGTGACAGTTTGCTCCCCGCCGCCACAGCTGGCTGAACAGCCTCCGGTCGTGGAATAGGCATTGTTCGTACAACAGGTTTGCGTATTACAGCTTTGCGAATACTGCGTCTCGACATTGCCGCAACCGTCATACCAGGTTACCGTTTGAGTTCCGCCCCCACAGGTGGCTGAGCAGTTCGAAACGACCTGTTTTGCCTTATCCTGACAGGCAGCGCACCCAACTCCGGAAGTAAGGGAATTGTTCAGTATTCCCGTTATCGTTCCCTGCACATCGTTACAGGTCCAGCCCCATTTCTCTCCGTATCCTGATATGCTGTAAGACGAAACATTGGAGGCGTCGCCCGAATTACATAAACCCGTCGTCGGTATTGACGTCAAATCGGCTCCGTTGTTCGGGCCGCAGATTCCATGCAGAACGGGAGCTTGCGTTGAGCTACAGTCGGCAACCGTGGCTGAGCTACCCCCATTAACGCTAAGGCTTAAGGTCGTATTCCTCACAACTGGATTTACAATGTTCCAAGTATAATTCGGCGTTGCGCCCGTTGCGCTAAACGTAAATGTTTTAGCGTTTGTGTATATGGCCGTATTGCACCCGGCATTGTTTTCGTTGTCTTTCGAACAATCGGTGCGCGTTTGCGTGAATGAAACCGGCCCGACCTGCGTGGTCAAAGAAGCCGGGGTCGAAATGTAAGCGGCGTCAAGATATGTATAACCATTCCGCGTCAAGGGCGCTTCATTGACGGTATTTGATGGAACATTCACGGACTGGCTGATTGGCGTAAAGGTGCAAGCGTTAAAAACGTCAGGCTTCGCGAGATACGTGTTGGGCGTAACCGCGTTGGCGGCGGTAGTAGCCGTAAGCTGCGCGCTCAGAACCGCATTAATGAAGGATTGAAACTCGCTAGACGAATTTTGTGGGACAAAAATATCGCTGAGGCCATTGTTGCTTATGTAATAAGGAGGAATAATTCCAGGATAATTGTTGAAGAGGACGTTCGACACACCGGCATCAAGCCGAAGGCCTCTACTGATCGATGGCGATGGTGCAATGCTTTTTGAAACGACTTCAAATTGACAGTCCGACGACGACACAGCCCCATTCTCGCAAGCACCGGGCGCCGCATTGGCAACAGGACATAACAAAAAAGCGGGGCTGCCCAAAAGAACAAGCCTCAAAAGAGCTAAGCGTAAATTTCTCACGACCTTCCACCACATTAAGAGGTTCGGAACCATTCTAGCGCTGATGTCTTAATATGAGGTAACTTCCTATGCCCGCGCGCAAACGACTGTACCCAGCCATATTATAACGCCTGCCACTTCTTGAGCATGTTGGCTATTTGCTCCGGCTTGAACGGTTTGTAGAGATAATCATCCATACCCGCACGAAGGCATCTTTCTTTATCGCCATGCATTGCGTCAGCGGTCAAGGCAACGATGATCGTATGCGCGCCGGTTTCCTTTTCTTTTTCACGGATTCTTTGCGTGGCTTCAAGACCGTCGAGTATCGGCATCTGACAATCCATGAAAACGAGGTCATAGCGCCTCTTGAGGATAAGCTCGACCGCATCCGCACCGTTCGTCGCCTTCTCTACGGTGCACTTATCGTCACGAAAAATCGTCGCGGTTCCACCCGCGATTTCCTTAATTCTGTCAACGAGCGCGTAATCGTCATTCAAAAGGTGGTCGCCAATATATAAACGATCGCCTTGTTTCGAGAAGACGCTTCCTCTGCGGTTCAGAATGTTCCATGCCACGTGCATGCTCACGTTGACTTCCTTCAACGCGTTTTGAGCCGCTTCCTTATAAAGCAGGTTGATCGTGATCGAGGCTAGAGAAAGGCCGAGCAGAAGAACGCCAAAAACGGCCAATGCGACAATGCGCGAGGTAAGACCTTTATAAAGTGGCATCTGTAGGATCTCGCATGTTTTGGCAAGCGTCGGGATAAAGAGATGGTGCGCCGCAATATGAAGCGCATCCTCTTATGGAAGTATTAAAATCCCGCTTTTGCAATCAAGAAACCGGCACCCTTTCACACCATCGTGTGGCCGTTATTACGCGACCTAGAGGATTGTAAAAACGCGCTCAAGGCGCGTTTTTATCCTTCGCTTCGCTTCGGACTTCGGGCCTCCGAAACAAGTTCGGGGTCTACGGCACATTACGATGCGGCTGCGCTTTTCGACGAACGCGCAATGCATGGCTTGGTTTTTGAACGCTGTGGGAAGGAGCCTTCATGGAAATCGACAATTTTACGCCTTTAGGAAAATGGAGCAGGACGTTTTCTCCGTTATTCAAAGCATCAAGAAGATTTTTTCCTGTTTCGCAGTCACGCCCGTAAGGGTCAAAAAGGAACGGCCTCGCTTCGTTCCACGGCCACTTGGGGGTAAATAAATTGGGCAACGGTTCGGACGAGGTTTGCAGCGCTACGCCGGGTTTTTCTTGCGATTGAGGTCCCAGTTGAGCCGGTTCAACCTTTTGTTCTTTGTGTTTGAGCGCATCAAGGCTCAAATAGCGCTCATAAAGATAATTGCCGCCCAAACCCGATGCAAGTCCCGTAACTAACCCTATTGCAAGAGCAGACCTAACCGATAATTTATCCAAGGCAATATTGACCTTCTCAATAATGCTGGTGCTAAGGCCCGTAATCTTTTTCGTTTCTTTGGCAAGCTCTGCGCTCGACTTTTTTAAATCAGTCGCGACCTTTTTGAGTTCAGTGATTTCCGATCCAAGCTTGTTCGTGTTGGTTTCTATTCTTTCAAGAAATTTCATCACTTCTTCTAAATATTCTTCACGTATAGCAGCATCGTTCTGCGCAAGCTTCTTACGCACATCTTCGATGAAATCCGATATTGCCGTATCATTTTTGAGGCGCGTAGTGGCCCACGGAAGGGAAGAAGGGTCTTCTTCAACCTTTGCCAAAAAAACGTCCAACGCGATTGCCGCAGCAGGATCGCCTTTTCTGTTACCTTCTCGGAAGACCTTAACGGCATTTGCCGTAAAATAATTTGGCAAAACAAAATCGCTCATAAAATCCCCTTTGCCCTTATGAAAGTATAATAAGGGACGACCTGCTATGAATTATTTAATTTTGGCATTTTTTATGAAAGAAAAACGCACGCTATTTTTGCTATCGCTTTTCAGCGATTCAATAGCCAACCCTCTCCGCTTTGTGGGCAGATTTACGTTTCGTAATTTTTTATTGCATCAAAAGGCCGTTTTTGAAGGCCAATTTTTTTTAGAATTGCAAATGTTGGTTGGGCGTTTTAACGAGAGATTTCATGAGATCCTGCGTCGCTTGCCTCCTGCGGGCAAGCCCCCAATCGACGAGGCCGCTTATTGTCATGCCTTCATAATGGTCAGGCACACGCGGCTCCACAGCGACAGCTTCTTTCGCTGCTGGGCGTAGCTCATCGTGCGAGCTTGACGAATATGCCTTTTGGGCTTGGGGCATTTGAGCCGACCTTACAACATGTTTGCGATGCCCCCTTTGAGGAGCTTCGTTCCAGTATGTATCTTTTAGCATTTTTCGACCGCCCTTGCAAAAAAATTACTTTCATAAAAATCTACAAGTCAGTCTAAGCAAATACGATTTCTAAAGCATTAATTTCTATGGTTAATTTTATAAAAATAAGGTAGTCAAATAGCATCGGGCGGGAATCTCTATGGAGATTCAGTGCCCAGATCTATACCAAATTGGCGCGCCCTAGAGATTGGCTCGGCCAACTTCGTTGGCCTCACCGCGCCCTCGCCATGAACTTATTCCTTAGATGCGCGGCGTACACGTCCGCCGCGCGTTTTGACATGGCTTGTCGTCGAACCTATTTTCCGGTTCAAATCCTCTGGGCATGATATTGAATCAAAAACGGGCCTTTGGCCCGTTTTTGATTCAATGGCGCGCCCTAGAGGATTCGAACCTCTGACCTACTGCTTAGAAGGCAGTTGCTCTATCCAACTGAGCTAAGGGCGCGCATGCAAGGAGTATATGCCAGAAACCTTCTAACATTTGGTTTCCTAACAAGTCAGGATAACTAACAAACTGTTTTTGATAAGAAAACATCATTCTTTTACATTAACCTTGCAAAGCCCCCTAAAAGGCTCCGAAAGACCCATTGACCGACACAGGATCGGAAGCTACTTTGCGCCCGTTCACGGCTTATAAGGCCGATTCCCTTTCGGAAGGCCTAGGCCCGTGCAAGATTTTCGGAGAAAAGATTAATGGGACAGAACGGCGCGACGCAGAGCCACCCTACACCCCCGACACACAAACTGCCTCCCGCTTCTCCTCCTCCGCAAAACTTCACCGATCAATTCTTCGCAAATCTTCTCCCCGACGATTTAATCGCGCTGACGGCCGATCGCAAACACCTTGCCTCTTCCATCTGGCGCTTCATCCAGAAGCGACCGAAGGGCACTTTCAATCTTCGCCTGTTCAATCCGGATCGCAAAAAAGACGGCTGGTCCGTCGATCACACCGTTTTGGAATTTGTCGGCGACGACATGCCCTTCATCGTCGATTCCATCGTCGGCGAGTTGGTTCGTCGCGGCCTCACGGTTCATCTTTCGCTTCATCCCGTTATGATGGTCAACCGCGACAAGCATGGGATCCTCACCGGCCTCAGCGGCGATGGCGCGGAACAGGAATCCCTCATTCACGTCCAGTTCGACCGTTGCCTTGACGCGCAGATACTCGATGCCATCGAAAAAGACCTTCGCAGCATTTTGGCCGAGGTCCGCGCCACCGTGGAAGACCGCTCGAAAATGCGCCAAAAATCCGGCGAGGTCATTGCCGAGATTCTGTCGCCGAGCGCATCCCTGTTGCCCATCGACGAAATCGAGGAAATGAAAAATTTCCTGAATTGGCTGAACAGCAAAAACTTCACCTATCTCGGCTATCGCTCGTTAAGCCTCGTCAAAAAGGGAGCGAAAGCGGGTTGGGCGGTCGACAACGGCAGCGGTCTCGGCATTTTACGCGACGACAACGCCCGCGTTTTCGGCGATCTGATCGAGGCGACGTCGCTTCCGGTTGAGATCCTCCACGCGCTCGAAGAACAGCGCCTTGTCGTCATCGTCAAGACGAACACGCGGAGCCGCGTGCACCGCACGGTGCATATGGACGCGATTTTCGTTCAACGTTTCGACGCCAAAAACCAGCTTGTAGGCCAGCATCTTTTCGTCGGCCTTTTCACCTCGGCCTCTTACGCGCAAAGCACGATCGACGTCCCCCTTCTGCGCCAGAAAATCGCCGCCGTCGTGGCGCGCGCCAATTTCGATCCTGCGGGCCACAATGGCCGTTCGCTTATGCACATTCTAGACCGCTATCCGCGCGACGAGCTTTTCCAGATCGATACCGAAACGCTTTACAAGAACACGATGAGCATCGTCCAGCTTCAGGATCGCGCGCGCGTCGCGCTTTTTCTGCGCAAGGACGTTTTCGGGCGCTTTTTCACCTGCCTCGTCTATGTCCCGCGTGAGCGTTACGACGCGCGCGTCGCCGGTTCCATCCAGACCTTGCTTGAAGAAGTTCTGAGCGGCCGCGTGATGGATCAGAACGTGCGTATCAGCACAAGCCCGCTTGCGCGCATTTTCCTGACCATCATGGTTCCTCCCGACACGAAGATGCCGGATTGCAAGGTGCTTGAGGATTATTTGCGCGATCTTTGCCGTTCCTGGCCCGATCGCCTGAAGGAATCCCTTATTCCGATTTACGGCGAAGCCGAGGCCTTAAGGCTCTTCCAGCGTTATGTTAACGCCTTTCCCCGGGCCTATCAAAACGCGACGCATGACGAGCTTGCGGCGCAGGATATCGTGATCCTTGAATCCATGTTGCCGGAACGCGATCTTCACGTCGATCTGTCGCTTTCACAAAACGACCATCTTCTGCATCTAAAGCTTTTCAAAACCGCATCGCCCATCGTTTTGTCCGACATCCTGCCGCTTATCGAAAATATGGGGCTTCGTGTGCAGCACACGGGCGGGCCTTATGAAATCGTTCCAGTCGGCGCGGCAAACAAAATCTATCTTCACGAATTCGTCTGCCACGCGGAAAAACTCGATCCGAAGAGCTTCGCGCTTATCAAGCCCGTCTTCGAAGAAGCCTTCGCCAAGATTTTGATCGGCGAAGCCGAAAACGATTTATTCAACGGCCTTACTCTGACATGCGCCCTTCCGTGGCGCGACGTTGTCGTGCTTCGCACTTTTGCCCGCTATTTGCATCAATTGCGCATTCCCTACGGCCATATTTTAATGGGCAAGGCGCTTCTGGCGAACGCGGAAATCACGAAGAAGCTCATAGCCCTTTTTCTGGCGCGCCACGATCCCGATTTCAAAGGCGACCGCAAGCGCAAAATGGCGGATGTGACGGATGAAATTCTTGCGGATCTCGCCCAAGTGAGCGTTCTTGAAGAAGACCGCATCCTGCGGCGTTATCTGAACCTCGTTCAGGCTTCGCTGCGCACAAATCACTTCCAACGCCGAAAAGACGGATCGCCCAAGCCTTATCTGGCGATCAAATTCGACAGTCGCGCGATCGGCTACATGCCTCTGCCGAAGCCGCTTCTTGAAATCTTCGTCACGAGTCCCAAAGTCGAGGCCGTCCACCTGCGCGGCGGAAAAGTCGCGCGCGGCGGCATTCGGTGGTCGGATCGCCGCGACGATTTCCGAAACGAGATTCTGGGCCTGATGAAGGCCCAAATGGTGAAAAACAGCGTCATCGTTCCGGTGGGGTCGAAGGGCGGATTCATCGTCAAGAATCCGTCTTCGGATCCCGAGACTTTCCGCGCCGAGGGCGTTTCTTGCTATCAGACGCTTATCCGCGGCCTTCTCGACGTTACGGACAATCGCGTCCATGATAAAATCGTTCCGCCGGAACGCGTCGTGCGCCACGACGGCGACGATCCCTATCTCGTCGTCGCGGCCGACAAGGGAACGGCGACGTTCTCCGACATCGCGAACGAATTGGCGCAGGAATACGGCTTCTGGCTCGACGACGCCTTCGCTTCCGGAGGGTCGGCCGGTTACGACCACAAACAAATGGGCATCACCGCGCGCGGCGCGTGGGAATCCGTCAAACGCCATTTCCGCGAATGCGGCAAAGATACGCAAACCACCGATTTTACCTGCGTCGGCGTGGGCGATATGTCGGGCGACGTGTTCGGCAATGCGATGTTGCTGTCGGAGCATATTCGCCTCCTCGCGGCGTTCGATCACAGGCACATTTTCTGCGATCCGAACCCCGATGCGGCGGTAAGCTATGCCGAACGGAAGCGTCTTTTCGACCTGCCGCGCAGCAATTGGAAAGATTACGACGCCAGGAAAATGTCGAAAGGCGGCGCCATATACGCCCGCACCGACAAAACGCTGAAGCTGACGCCCGAAATTAAAAAGACTTTCGGCATCGCGGCCGATACGTTGACCCCGCCGGAACTGATCCAGATTCTGCTTCGCGCGAAAATCGACCTTCTCTATTTCGGCGGCATCGGCACCTATGTTAAAGCCTCCGCCGAGACCGACGAGGCCGCCAAGGACCGCGCCAACGACGCGCTTCGCATCAATGCTTCCGAAATTCGCGCAAATGTTGTCGCGGAAGGCGCCAATCTCGGCCTGACGCAAAAAGCGCGCATCGAATACGCGCTTCGCGGCGGCCGCCTGAACACCGACGCCATCGACAATTCGGCGGGGGTTTCAACGTCGGATCACGAAGTTAACATCAAGATTCTTTTGAGCAAGATCGTTCGCGACGGAACGCTTTCCGTCGCGGCGCGCAATAAAATTCTTGCCGGCATGACGGACAACGTCGCGGCGCTCGTTCTGCGCGACAATTATCTTCAGACCGAGGCGCTTTCCATCGCGGAAGCGCAGGCAAGCCAGAAATTGCCGCTCGACGCCCGCGCCATGCGCGTTTTGGAAAAATCCGGCCTTCTCAATCGCGCGATCGAATATCTGCCCGACGAAGCCGAAATCGCCGAGCGTCAACGCCTCGGCAAAGGGCTGACGCGTCCGGAAAGCGCCATCCTGATGGCCTACACGAAAATCTGGCTTTATGAGAAACTGCTTGTCTCCGACCTCGTCAAAGACCCTTTCCTTCACGAGGATCTTTTAAAGTACTTCCCCGCCGCGCTTCAGAAAAAATATCCGGAGCTGATCCCCGAACATCAGTTGAAGAGCGAAATCGTCGCGACGGCGCTGACGAACGATCTCGTCAACCGCCTGGGCCACGCCTACGTTTTTGAGATCGCGCAACGCACGGGAAAAGCGCCCACAGATGTCGCGCGCGCCTATCTTCTGGCAAGAGCTTCGTTCGATCTGCCCTCGCTTTGGGCGGAGGTTGAGTCGCTCGACAATCAGGTTCCGGCTTCCGTTCAGACGAACATGCTTCTGTCGATCAATAAAACGCTTGTCGCGATCGTCACATGGTTCATCAATCAGGACGATAAAACGAGCGACCTTGGCGCGATCATGGCGCGGAACCGCGAGGGCGTGAAGCATCTGATGAACTGGTTCGCAAAGAACGCGACGACGTCCGGAAGTGCCAAGGCGCAACAAGATCTTATTGCGCAAGGCGTGCCTTCCAATCTGGCGGGCCGCGTCGCGATCTTACCATCCTTGACGCTCGCCGCGGATATCGCCCAATTGGCGGACAAAACGGGGCGCACGATCGAGCAAGCTGCGGGGATTTTCTTCGGCCTTGAACATCGTCTTGGCCTCGATTGGCTCCGCGAACATGCGGAAGCGATGCAGGGGCTCGATCTTCCGTGGCAACGCGAAGCCATTGCCGTGGTTCTTGAGGATATTGCCGCGCTGCAGCGCTCTCTTGCGACCAAGATTCTGAAACGCGCGGGCGATCAGGATAAAGGAACCGCTTTGGAAGGCTGGATCGCGAAAAAAGCCGACCTGATCGAAGGTTATGACAGCATGCTTGGCGAAATCCGCGCGAACGCCGCGCCCGATCTTGCCATGTTGACGCTGATCGGCAAGCAGCTTGAGGCGCTGGCGGCTTAAGAGCCTGAACAGGATCTAAGACAACCGACCAAGCGCCTTCAACACGGCCTCGCCCATCTCGGACGTGCCGACCGGCTTTTGATCCATCGTCGCGATGTCGGCTGTGCGAATGCCCGCGTCCAGAACCGAACGAACGGCGGATTCGAGCTGATCGGATGCTTCCATCCAACCGAACGAATAACGGAACATCATCGCGGCGCTGAGAATGCTCGCCAAGGGATTGGCTATCCCTTGACCTGCGATATCGGGCGCCGAACCGTGCACGGGCTCATACATCGCTTTGCGCTGGCCAGAAGCGTCGGCAAAACCGAGCGCGGCCGAAGGCAACATCCCAAGCGATCCCGTCAGCATCGAAGCTTCGTCCGACAACACGTCGCCGAACAGATTGTCGGTCAAAATCACGTCGAATCGCCCGGGGTTGCGCAAAAGCTGCATCGCGCAGGCATCGGCATACATATGCGAAAGCTGAACGTCTTTATATTCGGACGCGTGGAGCTTCGTGACTTCCTCGCGCCACAAAAGGCCGGATTCCATCACATTGCTCTTTTCGCAGGAACAGACAACCCCACGGCGCTTGCGCGCAAGTTCAAACGCGACTCGCGCAACGCGGATAATTTCGGAAGTCGTGTAAACCTGCGTATTGACGCCGCGCCGTTCGCCGTTGCCGATATCCGAAATGCCGCGCGGCTCGCCGAAATAAACGCCGCCCGTCAACTCGCGCACGATCATGATATCGAGGCCGCGCACGATCTCCGGCTTCAAAGTCGAGGCATCGATGAGCGCGTCGAAAACAATCGCCGGACGCAAATTGGCGAAAAGCCCAAGCTCGCTTCGAAGCGCAAGAAGCCCCGCTTCCGGCCTTTTGTCATAGGAAACCTTCGACCATTTCGGCCCGCCCACAGCGCCCAGCAAAACCGCATCCGCTTCCTTCGCGGCTTTCAGCGTGGAATCCGCAAGAGGAACGCCGTAACGATCGATCGCCGCGCCGCCGACGAGATCTTCCGAAAGGCTCATCGGAAGTCCTTGTTTTTCATGAAACCAACCGAGAACAAGGCGGACTTGCTCCATCGTTTCGGGGCCAATGCCGTCGCCGGGCAGCAATAAAATCTTTTTCGCACTCATAATAATTCCTGTCTCATTTCATCCAAGGTTGTTCCGTTTTGCGTTTTGCTTCAAACGCGACGATTTCATCCAAATGCCGTTCCGTAAGCCCGATGTCATCAAGGCCGTTCAAAAGACAATGGCGGCGGAAGGATTCGACCGCGAAGGAAACGCGCAGCCCATCGGAGCCTGCGATTTCGTTCTTTTCAAGATCGACGGTCAATTCCGTTCCCGGTCTTTCGATCGCCTTTTGAATTTTTTCGATGTCGGTTTCGGGCAGAACAATCGGCAGAAGCCCGTTTTTAAAACAGTTGTTGAAGAAAATATCGGCAAAGCTTGGTGCGATAACGCAGCGAATGCCGAAATCGGCCAGCGCCCAAGGCGCATGCTCGCGGCTCGACCCGCAACCGAAATTGGTTCCGGCAACAAGAATTTTCGCGTTTCTATACGCAGGCTTGTTCAGAACGAAATCGGGATTTTCATCTCCGTTCTGCAAAAAGCGCATATCGTTGAAGAGAAAACGTCCGAGGCCGGAGCGTTTGATCGTTTTCAAAAACTGCTTCGGAATAATCATGTCCGTATCGACATTGACCATCGGCATCGGCGCCGCGACGCCCTGTAATTTGTCGAAAATCTGCATGTTTTCAGGCCTCCGCCTCAATCCTGTGCATCACGTAAGTGTTCGCGATTTTATCGTGAAGCCCCTGCTTTTTCGCCGTAAAGCCGATCATCAGAAACCCAAAGCCGAAAAAGAGTGTGGACAAGAACTTGCCGAAATAACGCGCCGTCGCCTTGCGGAAGGAAATACGCCGTCCCTTCAGATCCGTGACATAAAGACCGAAAAGCTTCTTCCCGACCGTCGCCTGCCACGGCGAGCTTTCAAGAAGCGCCATATAAAGCCAAGACACCATAATGCTGACAAAAAATGAACCGGGCGCAACGTACGGCATACCGGCCATGACGACTTGTCTGTTCGTCGCGGCGTAATAGGCCGACCAGGAATAGCCCGAAAAAAGGCAAACGAGGGTGGAAACGATAATGCCGTCCACGACGGAAGCCGCCGCGCGGATCCAAAAGCCCGCATGAACGACCGTATCGTCGGCGGGCTTCATCGGAACGAATGAATGATCTTCCATCTATCAAACCTCCCTGATATCGACGAGATGACCCGCGATGGCCGCAGCCGCAGCCATGGCAGGGCTTAAAAGATGCGTGCGTCCGCCGCGTCCTTGCCGCCCTTCGAAATTGCGGTTCGAGGTCGAAGCACAGCGCTCGCCGGGCATCAATTTGTCTTCGTTCATCGCAAGGCACAGGGAACAACCGGGCTCGCGCCATTCAAATCCGGCCTCGACAAAAATACGATCGAGCCCTTCTTCCTCGGCCTGTTTCTTCACAAGGCCCGATCCCGGAACGACAAGCGCCGTGACGCCGTCCGCGACCTTTTGACCACGCGCAAGCGCGGCAGCCTCGCGCAAATCCTCGATGCGCCCGTTGGTGCAGGATCCGATGAAGACCTTATCGATCTTGATCTCGGTCATCGGCATGCCCGCGCGAAGCCCCATATAATCGAGAGAACGCTGAACGGCGGCGCGCTTCGCTTCGTCCTTTATATCGGCGGGATCGGGAACGCGGCCCGTGATGGGAACGACATCCTCGGGCGAAGTTCCCCATGTGACGGTCGGCGAAACACTCGAACCCTCAAGCGAAATCTCGCGGTCGTAAAACGCGCCTTCGTCCGAAGGGAGCGTTTTCCAGTAAGCGACGGCTTTGTCCCACGCCTCGCCTTCGGGCGCCATCGGTCTGCCTTTCAAATAGGCGAAAGTCGTTTCATCGGGTGCGACAAGTCCAGCGCGAGCTCCCGCCTCAATCGACATATTGCAAACGGTCATGCGCCCTTCCATCGAAAGCGCGCGGATGGCGGAGCCCGTATATTCGATCACATGCCCCGTCCCGCCCGCCGTGCCGAGATGGCCGATGATCGTGAGGATCAGATCCTTGGCGGTGACGCCGACGGGCAATCTTCCCGTGACGGCTACGCGCAAATTCTTGGATGGCTTGCTGATCAGCGTTTGGGTCGCCAGAACATGCTCGACCTCGGACGTTCCGATCCCGAAGGCGAGCGCGCCAAAAGCGCCATGCGTCGCCGTATGGCTGTCGCCGCAAACGATGGTGAGGCCCGGAAGCGTAAAGCCCTGCTCCGGCCCCACGATATGAACGATGCCTTGGCGCGGATCCATCATCGGAAAATAAGGAACACCGAACGCTGGGGCGTTTTCATCCAAAGCTTCGATTTGCGCGCGGGATTCGGGCTCGCGAATGCCGTTCGCGCGATCGGAAGTCGTGGGCACGTTGTGATCCGCCGTGGCCAGCGTCAGATCGGGACGACGAACCTTGCGCCCAGCCGACCGCAATCCTTCAAAAGCCTGCGGCGAGGTCACCTCATGAACAAGATGCCTGTCGATATAAAGAAGACAGGTTCCGTCCTCCTGACGGCGGACGACATGGGCGTTCCAGATCTTGTCGTAAAGCGTCTGCGGTTTGGTCATAGAGCCTCCTCTGAAAACCAAGATTATGCGTTAAAAAACGCGCGGGCAATGTTTTTCAAAGGGATGCGATAACAGAGATAAGCCGCCCCATCTCTGGCTCACCGCGCAAGGAGCTGCGGCGATAGCTGAAAAAACGCCGCTCATCCGCGCAAGTATCGGCTGGCGAAGGCGTAACATTCGTCAGGCCGCTTTTCATAAGCTTGTTCAGAACATATCCCGGAAGATCGAACATATGATGATCCGAACGCGCCGATGGAATGAAGAATTTTCCATTCGCGGAATCTTCCTGAAGAAAGGCTTTTGGGAAATCGGGGCCGACCTCGTAAGAGTCCTGCCAGATGCAAGGGCCGATGGCGGCGACAATGTCGGATCTCTCTGCGCCCAATGCTTCCATGGCCTTGATCGTCGCTTCGAGTGCGCCGCCGAGCGCTCCGCGCCATCCGGCATGAGCCGCGCCGATGATTTGCGTTTTCGGATCGGCAAACAAGACAGGCACGCAATCGGCCGTCAGGATCCCGAGCGCCAGGCCTTTCTTTTGCGTAACCATCGCATCGGCTTGCGGGCGTTCTTCAAAAGGCCACGCTTTCGTGACCGTCACGACTTGCGACGAATGGATCTGATAGAGGCTCAGAAGCGCTTGCTCTTCAACCCCCATCGCGGTCGCAACCCTCCGCCTGTTTTCCTTGACCGAGGCCGGATCGTCCACATGAACGCCGCCGCAATTCAGGGAATCGAAGCTTCCCGTGCTGATGCCGCCAAGGCGCGTGAAAAAGCCGTGTTTGATGCCAGCGATGCCTTCCAGATTGGAAGAGGTCAAAAAATCCGTCATGGCTACTATCCTTCAATTTTGTAAATCATGGTACACCACTAATAGCACTACGTCATTCCCGCGAAGGCGGGAATCCAGCACCGAGCGTCCGCGAGGTGTATGAGTCAAAATTGCCAAAAATGCGCTTCCTTGCCGTTTTTACGTCATGCGACCCGCAGACGCGGGCCTCACTGGATTCCCGCCTTCGCGGGAATGACGGGCTTTTTATTGAAGGAAGTACGAACTCAAAATTTAAAGGATGGCGAGAGGTCATATGAATCCCGCATTTTCCAAAATTGTCTTATGCGTCACGGCCAGCGCCTTGAACAAGGATCCCATTTCAGAACCGTCCGTCAAGCGATGGAGCGCTATATCGATCGCCTCGACCTGTTCCGGCGTAGCATTGTGTTTCAGTTGCGCGGCGCGAAGTTCGATCCCCATATTCATAAGAAAAGCCCCCTGCCCCACGGGGCCATGCAGCCTCAAGCCAGCCTGCTCGGCCATGCGACCGAGAGCCGCAAAATTGACGTGCGCCGTAAGATCGCTTTCGCCGCAATTCTCCAAAGGATCGGCATAGGCTTGCTTCCGCACCGCCTGAAAAGTCGGCTCGTCCGACGGTTGATTGTACCCGTAATCGACGATCAGCGCGCCACCGCCCGATTTTGCGATTTTTTCCGCAATCTCATGCATCAGAACGAGACTTGCGGGCGCTTCCTCCCAGAATTGCGTCACATCCGGCGGCGGCGAACGAAACGGTTCTTGCGGCGCGGCGTCGAGAAAGACGAGTCTGCCCCCCGCGCAGCCGACCAAGCGTTCTTTCCATCCTTCTTCGTCTTTTTTAAATTGCCGGATCGGAAGCGCATCGAAAAATTCGTTCGCGATCACGACAAGCGGAAGATCCGGAAGATCGTCCAGACTTTCGCAATAAAACGGCGCGAAATCGTGCAGTTTCTCGCCTTGCTGCTTGCGCAAAACGGGACTGCTTTCCAGAAGATAGAGTTTCAGCGCCTTGTGAAAACCTTCGATCCGGCGGGTCGCGCGCAAGGCATCCTGCATCAAAGTGCCGCGTCCGGGCCCCAACTCAAAAAGCATAAAAGAATCCGGCTTTCCCATGCCGCGCCACAGATCGGAAGCCCAAAGACCGATCATCTCGCCGAACATCTGGCTGATTTCTGGCGACGTAACAAAATCGCCCGCCAGACCCAACGGATCGCGCGTGCGATAATAGCCATACTCCGGATGTTGAAGCGCAAGATCCATAAAGCGCGCAAGCGTCATGGGGCCGTCGGCCTTTATTTCCTCGCGAATGATCGCATCCAGCGGCGTCATGCCGCTTGCTTCTTGTGCTTATTCAGCGCGTAGAAAATAATGCAGCCGCCAACGGCGATCATCGGCAGACACAGAAGCTGCCCCATCGTGGCGCCGTCGAATAAAAAACCGAGCTGCGGATCCGGTTCGCGGAAGAACTCGGCCGTAAAGCGGAACAAGCCGTAAAGCGTCAAAAAGCTTCCCGACAACAGGCCCACGCGTTCGCGCACCCACGGTCGGCGCGCAAGAAAATAAAGGATAAGAAAAAGAACGAGCCCTTCAAGTCCGGCTTCGTAAAGCTGGCTCGGGTGACGGGGAACGTCGCCGCCGCGTGGAAAGATCATCGCCCACGGAACGTCGGTCGGCCTGCCGAACAACTCGCCGTTCACGAAATTCGCCAAACGCCCAAGCCCAAGCCCGATGGGGGTCACGCAAGCGAGAATATCGCTGAAGGCGAAAAACGGAATCTTTTCGCGCTTCGTGAAAAGCCAGATCGCCGCGATGACGCCCAGCATCCCGCCGTGAAACGACATGCCGCCATGCCAGACCTTGAACATTTCAAGCGGATCGGAAAGGTAATAACCGAATTGGTAGAAAAGGATGTAACCGATGCGACCGCCAAGCACGGTGCCGATAACGGCCCATGTCAGGAAATCGTCGATGGCTTTCGGACTTGGCCCCTTCGGATTCTGCGCGGCCAGCTTTTGCCCGTAAAGCCACCCCAAAACAAATCCCGCCAGATAGGCGAGCGCGTACCAACGGATGGCGAGCGGCCCGATCGTGACAAGGACGGGATCGAAGGCGGGAAACATAAGAGCGAACATGGGTCTTTTCTTCGGTAATGGTCGGACGGCCAAAATAAGCGCAAATTACGCATCCTGACAACGCCTGAAAAATTGTGTATACGCGGTTTCCTTGGAAGGCCGCGTATGCCTTTTCGCAAAAAACACTTAAACGAGGGACGCGTTTGACTTTTTTGCGAATTTCTATTTCGGGTTCCGAAGGAACCCAAGTCTATGAAACGGGATCATTCAATAGAGGAACACGCCATGCGTCACGAAGCTTCATTGATCGAAGATGTTTTTAAACTCGGGGAAAGCCTTATTGAGGCGGTTCTCGACACCAAACAGGGTCTCGGCGAAGACCTTCGGCAAAAGGCGGAGATTTTCGCGACGCGCTTCAACCTCGTCCGCCGCGAAGAATACGACGCCGCTTTCGCAATGTTGGCCAAAGCGCGAAACGAACAGGAATCGTTGCGCGAACGCATTGAATCGCTTGAAGCAAAATTGATTCACGCAAGCGCGACGAAAAGCAAAAAAAAGGCGCCCAAAACCGTTTTTAAAAAGAAAGATTCGCGTCCGAAAAATTTACGTTCCGTTAAACATGGTAACCGACGCAAGGCTCCATGATTTTAATTTCAAGCCGCTGAAATGATTCAAAAAATGAGTCATATGAATCAGTTAGAACGAAAGTGATTTCCGGTTTTGCCGCAAAGCCCTGTGTGACTCAAAACACACGCCTTTCAACGCCTTGCAAGCACAAGAGTCCGTCGCCCTTGCGGCGCGACTCCGAAGTTTGATAGCACTATCTACGGAATTATTCTCGACGCGCTTTCTGCGGAGATTACGATATGTCCTTCATCGCGGCCCAAGAACAAGGCTATGCCCGCAATCCACTCGACATTCTCGAGGAGATTGTGACGGCGAACGAATGGTTATTCGACCGTTCGAACGAAGATGAGCTGATCGTCGAGCTTGCGGGACGCTGGTGTCAGTACCGCTTGTTTTTCGTTTGGCAACGCGAGATCGGCGCACTTCAGTTCTCCTGCCAGTTCGACATGCGCGTTCCGGACGGAAAGAAAAGCGACGTGAACGATCTTCTCGTCATGCTGAACAACCGCCTGTGGCTCGGCCATTTCGACCTCGACCTTCAACAAGGCTCCCCCCTCTTCCGCTACACCGTCCTTGCGCGCAACGACCGGATGCCGGGCGTCGAAACGCTTGAGGATCTGGTTGAGATCGCGCTTACGGAATGCGAACGCTTCTATCCGGCCTTCCAATTCGTCATTTGGGGCGGCAAACGCCCGAGCGAAGCCATGACGGCCGCCATGATCGATACGGCAGGGGAAGCCTAAGCCACCTGTTCTTCGCGCACGACTTTTGCTAGAATCCCGTCTTCTTTCGAAGGCGGGATTTTTTATGCACGAACAGTCGCAACGAATTGAGACGAGAATTGCGGAGGAAGCTCTTACGCTTGCCGCCCGCAAGGGTTGGCATCATGTGACGATCAAGGCGCTTCAAAGGAAGATTAAAAGCATTAAAAAAGCGGATTACCCGAACGGCCCCAAAGACCTTATCCCCCTGATCGTCTCCTACGTCGATCACAAACTATTCAGCCGCATGAGAGATCTGACGCCAAGCGAACTCTTCCACGACCGCCTGTTCGAAATCGGCATGGCACGCCTTGACGTTCTTCAAGAAAAAAGAACCGCCTTTCTATCCTTGGCCGAAGCCTGCCGCCGCGATCCGCATCTTGCCCTCCCGCTGATTCGTTCTCAATTCGCGAGTCTTGAAAAAATGATCGATTTTGCCCGCGATACGGGACAGGAAAAGAAAGGAATCATGTTTGCGTGGGGTTATTTCGCGTGTTTTCACCTTGCGTTGAATAGTTGGCGTGAGGACGAATCACCCACTCTCGACAAGACCATGGCTCGTTTCGATCTCGCAATCTCCAAGCTTTTAAGCCATTTTTAAAAAATAATTATATCGTTTGTGATCATTTCTCACCACGATGTATTCTATTTTTCTTGCTTTGCAAAAAAAGGATGACAAGCGCATTAAGATTCGCCATATTGGCGATGTTAACCATACCGATGACCTCTTTCTGAGGGACGTTTGAGTTCAACCCAAGTTTTTAACGCCACGAGGATCCCCAATGTCAAAGCCAGCCACGAATCCATTCTTCGAGACTGATTTTTCGAAGTTCATGGATATGTCAAAGATGATGGATATGTCTAAAATGATGGATATGTCGAAGATGATGGACATGTCGAAAGTCGGCGATATGTCGAAGATGATGGGCGACATGAAAATGCCCGGCATCGACATCGAAGCCATTATGTCCGTCCATCGTAAAAATATCGACGCCATTACGGCAGCCAACAAAGCCGCTTTCGAAAACATTCAGGCTTTCGCCCGCCGTCAGGTCGAAATCGCCCGTCAGAGCTTTGAAGCGACCACATCGCTCGTCCAGGCCGTAGTCGCGGCCCAGACGCCGGAAGAAAAGGTCGCCAAGCAAGTCGAAGCAACCAAAGCAACGATGGATCGTTGCCTTGCAAGCCTCAAGGAATTGACGGAAATGTTGACGCACAGCCATTATCAGGCGCTCGAAGCCGTCAGCAGCCGTGTAAGCGAAAGCATGGATGAGGTTCAGTCCATCTTCGGTAAGAGTGGCAAAGCGCCCGAATGAGCGCTTGAACCCAAACACGGTATCTGGTTATCCCAAAGAAGGGGCGGTGAAAACCGCCCCTTTCTTTTTGCATCCTTCACAACGGCAACCAAAGATGCGCGCGAAGGCCGCTGAGAGGCGCGTTTTCAAGAACGATATCGCCCCCATGCATGCGCGCGATATCGCGCGCAATTGTAAGCCCAAGCCCCACGCCTCCCGTTTCGGGGTTGCGGGATTCATCGAGCCTCAAAAAGGGACGGAAAACGGCTTCACGATCCTCGCGGGCAATGCCCGGGCCATTGTCGTCGACGAATATATCGACCGCGCGTTCGCGGCGCGCGACTGAAATCTCCGCTTTGGTTCCATAACGAAGCGCGTTCCCGACAAGATTGGCAAGGCATCGCTTTAAGGCCTGACGCCGAACCTTGATCGGAACAGGTTCGGTCGCGACGTAATGGATGCTGTCTTTTTGCCGTTTGGCGCCGTCCACGATCTCGGCCACGATTTCGTCAAGATCAATCTCGACGAGCGGTTCGGCCCCATCGCCGCGAACGAACGACAAATAAGCCTCGACCATCCCCTCCATATCTTCGATATCCGTTTTAAAACCGCGCGTTTCCTGACTTTCCGGCATCAAAGCCAATTGAAGCTTCATGCGGGTCAAAGGCGTCCGCAAATCGTGCGAAACGCCCGCCAGCATGGCCGTTCTTTGCGCGATCTGGCGACGAAGACGATCGTTCATCAGCATCAAGGCGGCGCCAGCCTGCCGCACCTCGATCGAGCCTTCCTGTTTAAACCAAGGAACATCCTGCCCCTTGCCTATTGCCTCCGCCGCCGCGGCCAAGCGCCGGATCGGCCGGATCTGATTGCGCATAAACAAAAGAGCGATGATCGAAAGCAAAATCGAGCTTCCGACCATCCAGCCGATGAAGACCTCGGTCGTCGGCGTGTAAATCCGGCGTTCCGGCAAAAGAAACATGTAAACGCCTTCGGGCGTCTCGACGCGAACGGCAATGCTGTCCGAGGCATGCCGCATATTGATCGCCGTCGGATAGGGAACGCGGTCTTCCAAGGCGTGTTTCAGCAATTCCCGCAAAGGGCTTGGATAATGCTTGCCGTGCGGCGCCAAATGATTTCCAGCCTCGAAAGAAACAAAGAGATCCATTTTTTCGTCGGCCAGATTTACGATCTGCGCCTTTTCTTCAGGCGTGGGACTTTGCCGCATCATCTCGACGACCACCGCGATATCGCCGGCAGCGGCATTCGTAAGCCGGTTCGTGACCGTGTACCAATGGCGATCGAAGAATACGAAAGTCGCGACACAGAGAGCCAAAATCGTCGGCGTGACGATGATCAGAAGCGTGCGCCCGAAAAGACTCCGTGGCAAAAAACGCTTGATCCCGCGTGTCAGAGAGTCAAAGGAGAAAAAGCTCAAGATCGTTTTCAGGTAATTCATCAGACCCCTTGCAGAACCCGCTGCCGTGAGGAAAGTACAAGGAACGAGGAGCACAGAACCCGATGCGTACAGATTAGTACGTGAGGGTTCGAGCACCGCAAGTGACGCTGTAATTTCCCACGGCAGTTAAGGTTATTCAAGGGGTCTGTCGATGTCCGGCATTAGTTTATACCCCTCGCCGCGCACCGTAACCAAATAACGCGGATTTTTGGGATCTTCCTCGATTTTACGACGCAAGCGCGTCACCTGGACATCGACCGTTCGATCGTTGACGGCCGTTTTATCCTGCTTTCCCTGATCCTCGGGGGGGGCATCGCCTGCGCTTTTTTCGGCCAAAACCTCGCGACTGATCGCGACGCCCGGTTGAGCGGCGAGAACGCGCATCAAGCGCGCTTCCATATCCGTGAAACGAACCGTCTCCTCGTCGCAACGAAGCTCGTCGCGCTGAATATCATAAACCCATTTCCCGAATTGAAGCATCGGCGCTTGTTCCTGAATCTGCGGCGCGCGGCGCAAAATGGCGTTCAAGCGCAAAAGAAGCTCTTTAGGCTCAAACGGCTTGACGAGATAATCGTCCGCGCCTTTTTCCAGCCCATCGATCCGATCCATCGGTTCGCCCCGCGCCGTCAACAACAAAACCGGCAAAGACGGCATCGAAGGATCCGACCGAAGAGCCTGCGTCAAGGATAGGCCCGTTTCTCCGGGCATCATGATGTCGAGAACAAGCGCGTCGAAAGCAAGAGAGGAAAATAAGGCTCGCGCTTCGGCAGCGCCGGAGGCCGTGGTTACAAGAAAGCCGTTTTCGGTCAAATAACGGGACAGCAAGTCCCGAAGCCGATCATCGTCATCGACAACAAGAACATGAGTCCGCAAAGCAAGTGAGGATTCCGCCAATTTATCAGTTTCCTTAACCGTAACGCACGATCTCACTCAAATTATCAGGCTCCCGCTTGACAGCCTAGGGGAAAACCTTGTTAATAGGGCCGCTTTTGGTTTCCAGCCTATGGGTGCGTAGCTCAGCGGGAGAGCATTACCTTCACACGGAAACATTTTCGTGTCACAGGTATTTGTTTTCTCACAGGATTCGCATTTTCTGGCTAATGGGTGCGTAGCTCAGCGGGAGAGCATTACCTTCACACGGTAGGGGTCACAGGTTCAATCCCTGTCGCACCCACCATTAGATTTGCTTACGAGCACAGCGAGTTAGCAAATCTTATGTCCTCCGTAGCTCCGAAGGAGCGTAGGAGGACTGGTGGTCAAGCTAACTTGTCTACGCGACAGGGATTAAACTTTGTTTTGCTCGCCTTCGCTCGCGGGCCCTGTCGCACCCATCATTAGATTTGCTTACGAGCACAGCGAGTTAGCAAATCTTATGTCCTCCGTAGCTCCAAAGGAGCGTAGGAGGACTGGTGGTCATTGATAGCATGTGTTTTTGCACTCGGGCTAAAATCATCCCCCCCCCTCATGATGGCCTTCCGTTGAACGATCAACCGATTGAAAATAAACAAGAAATTAAGCCTCCCAACGAGGCATTGCCCGATGCTGTGGAATCCGCCTCGGATCAAAAGGATTCGAAGGAACAAACGCAAACATCACCCAAGCAAAAGCAGCCTTGCTCCTTTTTTCACAAGAACTGTTTTCTGCACATATTTATCTATCTTTTTCTTTTTTTGGTGCCGGCAGGTTTGGCCTGTTTGACGCTTGTCCCAAGCCAAATTAATGCTCCTAAGACTCTTGTCATTCCCCACGGAACGAGCGTTCAAGAAATCGGGCAAATGCTGGAGACGAACAAGATCGTCATAAATGCGCTTCTGTTCAGAGGCGTGGCGCGAGTCGTTGCCGGCAACAATCTCCAAGCGGGCGAATATCAATTTTCTCCGGATCAGTCGCTTATCGATCTGATCATGATGATGCACGATGGGCGCTCGATCATCCGGCGTTTTACGGTTCCCGAGGGTTTGACCACGCACGAAATCCTCAAAATGATTGAGGAAGATCTGGCCCTTTCCGGCAAGACAACGCTCCACCCCGAAGAAGGAACCCTCCTTCCCGAAACCTATCATTACAGCTATGGCGACCAGCGCAATGCCCTGATCGAACGCATGCAAAAAGCAGCCCGCGAAGAACTTAATGCGCTTTGGGCTACGCGCGCGCCCAACTTGCCACTCAAAACGCCGGAAGAAGCTCTCGTGATGGCTTCGATTGTCGAACGCGAAACGGGAAAAAAGGCCGAAGAAAGACCGCGCGTGGCCGGAGTCTTTTATAATCGTTTGAAGATCGGCATGCGCCTTCAATCCGACCCGACCGTTATTTATGCCCTGACGAACGGAAACACGGCCCTTACGCGCGATCTGACGCACGAAGATCTTGATATAGCTTCCCCTTACAACACCTATGTGAATGCGGGGCTTCCCCCAAAGCCTATTTGCAATCCGGGACGCGCCTCCCTTCTTGCCGTTCTTCATCCTGAAACCCATGATTATCTTTATTTTGTCGCGGATGGAACGGGCGGCCACGCTTTTGCCAAGGACCTTGAAACGCATAATAAAAACGTCGCGCGCTGGTTGAACGGCGATCATCCTTGAAAATTTACTTTATTTGAAACCACTTGATTTTCCTTGAGATAAGGCTTGCATCCAAAAGGCGTAAGTTATAGAAGACACTACTCTTTGGTGCGTCTTGAACGCTCTTGAGTTTGATGCCCAAAAACATCGCGTTAAGTGTCGCGGGGTGGCCTGTCCACCGAAGCGAAGCGTAGGTGGAAGCAGCCCGCCCTCCCGAGCCTGAAAGGCGAGGGAAAATGAAAAAGAGATACCGGGCTGCTGTTTACGGTATCTATCGTCTAAGTGTCGCGGGGTGGAGCAGCCCGCCCTCCCGAGCCTGAAAGGCGAGGGAAAATGAAAATGAGATACCGGGCTGCTGTTACGGTATCTATTGTCTAAGTGTCGCGGGGTGGAGCAGCCCGGTAGCTCGTCAGGCTCATAACCTGAAGGCCGCAGGTTCAAATCCTGCCCCCGCAACCAATCATTTCAAACACTTAGCCGCCTCATGGGGCGGCTTTGTTTTTTCTGGTGCCGCACTGGTGCCGCAAATATCGGGTTCCTACAATGAAACCGGCTCCTGAAATAAAGCTGACCACCGCTTGCAAACAGCCAGAAACTCTCGCCACATTCCTACAAGCTGGCTTTGAGCAGGATTTATACGCCTCTGCTTTTCAGAACCTCGCCGACCTCAATAACAAGCTGCGCTTTAATAATTTTGCATACGCAATTCGTGAACTCATGCGTCACGTTCTCAACCGCCTAGCCCCCACAGAATCCATGATTAAATGTTCTTGGTATCGAGACGAAACCAAGGAAGCTAACCGCCCAACACGCCGACAGCGGGCTTATTATGCGGTTCAAGGTGGGTTATCAGACGAATATGTTAAAAACGTACTTGGTATTGAAACGGCAAGCATTCATCGTGCTCTGGTGAAGGCTATAGATAATCTCAGCAAGTTTACCCACATTGAACCAGCCGTCTTTGGCCTTAGCGAAGCAGAAGTGACGGCGCAATCCCAGAAAACGAAAGAGACAATGGAGGCATTGTGTTCAACGATTCAAATCTGTCGCCAACAGATCATTACGGCGCTCTGGGAACAAATTGATGAAAAAGTTATTGATGAAGCCCTGCGCGAGACGCTACTGGCTATCGATGAAATCGCTACGCATCATAGTATCGAAGAAGTCTATACCCACCTGATAGAAATTGAAAATATCACGCATGACGAAATCATTTTCAAAGCCACCGGCTCTATAGCTGCCGAACTCCAATGGGGATCGAATTCAGACGTGTCTCGTGATGACGGAGTAGTCATGGAAAAATCATTTCCATTCAGTTGTTGGTTCAGCAGCCCAGTTGACGAACCGGCTGCCATTGAAGCACGTGAAGATGGTTTGCTTGTAGATACCGGTACATGGTGGGAGGGATACTACGATGAAGATGATTAGTTCTTAGGCTGGGCTTTAGGCTAGTTCATTCGCAATCATTTTCCGGCACCTCCGACATCTGCGTGGTGTCCTTTTTCTTGCCCAGCAATGCGCGAATCACGCTCATGCTTTTATTTATACCCCAAAGTACTTCTCAAAAAACGCCCTCAACTTATCCAGCACGATGCCTTTCTTCTTCGCACGGGCGTTGTTGGCATCGAACATAGACACAGGGGGCAAGATTCCCGCAAAAGCCATACCCGTGGCTTTGATTTGCCCGTCGCGGAAAGCGTTGGCGACGAAGGTGCGGGCTTCTTCTGGTTTCAGGTTCTCTTCCTCGATGATTTTATCCAGTTCATCGGCGCGGCTCTTGTCTGCAAAAACACGCCAATCGCGCTCAACGTCCGTATTGGCATTGAGCGTCTTGATAAACTGTTCGATAAGCTCTTTCTTGCTCCGCAGGTCGGGGCTGGAACCCATCGCCTTGTCAATCGTGACCAGAATTTCCTTATCTTTGGATTTATTGTATCTGGCGACGAGGTGCAGGATATAGTCGATGTTGATGGTGACCTGCTTGACCAGCTCGATTTCAAAAACGATGTCGTCATTAATGTTTTCCTTGTCGGCATCTTTGTGCTTCCGGAGTTTATCGTAGAGGTCAAGATAAACGCTTTGGTAGTCTTGAAACTCGCGTTCAGTCAGGATTTCATTGCCCGCAAATTCATCAAATGATGAGAGAATATTGCGAAGACGCAGGATTGCGCCCCAGAGCTTGATAAAATCTTTTTCGGCCTGTTCGCCCTCGATACGCACAGGGAAGGGAAAATGTTCCTGCAATTCGGCAACAAGCTCTTTATAGCCGCGCTGGTGCGTGCCGTCGTCTTTATCCCAGCCATAATAATAATCCTTGTATGGCTTCAGGATGACGATGCCACCCGCCTCTTTGTTGCCGAAGATAGAAAGGGCATCATTGGTCGCCTGTTCCAAATCGCGGAAACAAATGATGTTACCGAACGTCTTAACGGAATTGAGGATGCGGTTGGTGCGAGAAAAAGCCTGCAACAGCCCGTGATGGCGCAAGTTTTTGTCCACCCACAGGGTGTTTAGAGTCGTCGCGTCAAAGCCCGTCAGGAACATATTGACAACGATCAGCAGGTCAACTTCTCGGTTTTTGACCCGTTGCGACAAGTCTTTGTAGTAATTCTCGAACTTGTCAGCACTGGTATCATAACTCGTGCCAAAGGCGGCATTATAATCCTTGATCGCTACATCAAGAAAATCGCGTGAGGTTTTATCAAGGCCGCTGGTGTCAAAATCCTCATCAGGAAGAATGCCGTCCTCATCCTCTGCCTCATTCGCGCCGAAGCTGTAGATGAGGGCGATTTTCAAACCCGTATTCCGGGCTTTAAACGAGGAATAATATTTCTTCGCCACGTCAATAGAGCTGACAGCGAAGATGGAATTAAAACCAGAAAGACGGATTTTTTCTCTAATTTCTTGTATCTTTGGGTCTTTAACAACCTCATAAACATTTGTGAGGCGATGGAAAGTATATGATTTATCATTCCGCTTGGTCTTCTGATCAAAATGCTCAAGGATATAGTCCGTCACCTGCGCGATGCGCTCCGGTGCGTTGGCGGCGGCCTCGATGTCGATAGCACGAACTTTTTTATCCTTGATTCCGACCTTCATTTTCAAGGTGTTGATATAATCAATCCTGAACGGCAGAACATTTTCATCGTTGATGGCGTCCACAATCGTATAGGCGTGGAGCTTCTGCCCGAAAGCCTGTTCCGTGGTCTTGAGGTTCGGCTTGCCGCCAGAAGCGGCGTTAGCGGCAAAGATGGGCGTGCCTGTAAAGCCGAAGATGTGATAATTCTTGAACGCCTTCGTGATTTTGTCGTGCATTTCACCGAATTGCGAGCGGTGGCATTCGTCAAAAATCATCACGATATGGCCGTCAAAAACGCCGTGGCCTTTGTTGCCGGTAATAAATTTGGCGAGTTTCTGAATAGTCGTGATGATAATTTTAGCGTTGGGGTCAGCAAGCTGTTTCGTCAAAATCGCGGTGCTGGTATTTGAATTCGCCGAGCCTTTTTCAAACTTGTCGTATTCCTTCATCGTCTGATAATCGAGGTCTTTCCTGTCCACGACGAAAAGCACCTTGTCGATGCAGTCCAGACGGCTAGCAAGCTGGGCGGTCTTGAAGCTGGTCAGCGTCTTGCCGCTGCCTGTGGTGTGCCAGATATAGCCGCCAGCGTTGATGTCACCCAAAGCCTTAAGATTGGAGGACATGGCAATCTTGTTCAAAATGCGCTCCGCCGCCGCGATCTGGTAAGGGCGCATAGCCAGAAGCATCTTGTCGGTGGTGAACACGCAATAGCGCGTCAGGACGGAGAGAAGCGAATGTTTGGAAAAGAATGTCTTGGCAAAATCCACGAGGTCGGGGATGCGCTTGTTCTTGCCGTCTGTCCACCACGAGGTAAATTCAAAACTGTTGCTGGCTTTCTTGCCTGACGATTTTCCTGCTTGTTCTTTCAGGTGGGCGCTACGGGTCGTGTTGGAATAGTATTTGGTGTGTGTGCCGTTGGAGATAACGAATAACTGCACAAATTCAAATAAGCCGTTATCTGCCCAAAAACTATCGCGCTGATAGCGGTTGATCTGGTTGAACGCCTCGCGGATGGCTACACCACGCCTTTTCAGCTCCACATGCACCAGTGGCAGGCCGTTGACCAAAATGGTCACGTCATAACGGTTTTGCCGCATACCTTCGGCTTCGTACTGGTTGACGACCTGAAGCGCGTTGTTGTGGATGTTGTCCTTGTCGATGATACGGATATTCTTTGTTGTGCCATCGTCACGGCGGAGGTTATAGATATAATCCTCCTGAATCTTGGTAGTCTTTTCCTCAATGGAGTCGTTTTTGTTCGAAAGGTAATGGGTAAGAACTTGATCCCATTCGTCATAGGAAAAGGTGACATCGTTGAGGCGTGAGAGTTGCAGCCGAAGGTTTTTAAGTAAATCGTCATTGCTGGTCAGGGCAAGGTATTCATAGCCATTGTTTTTCAGGATGCGGATAAATTCTTTTTCCAAATCCGCTTCGGATTGATAGCGCACAGCACCCGCATCGACGGCCACATATTCCGCGACGACGGTGCTGTTGGGGTTTTCGGCGATGATGTTTAATTCCGTCATTACGCCGCCTCATGAAAGGTTAGTAGTCGGTCACGGTAATATTCGTATTGCTGGCGACGGGCGGCGATTTCGGCGGGAAGACCGATGGAAAGGTCGTTTACCAGTGAGTCAAATTTGTCGAGGATAGAAATGATGCGTTCCTGTTCATCTATCGATGGAACGGGAATTTTGTACTTCATTATCATCGATTTATCACCGCGAGGCATTTTTGCGCCTTTGGCGGTTTGCATGGCATAATCAAAAAATTTATCATCCGCTAGAAGCTGATACAGGTAGCGTGCACGAATATTTGTTTTTTCTTCTTTCTTTATGCGCACGACCAATACGTCGCCGTTGGTTCCGCCCTTGCGGTCGGCATGCCAAATTTTTTTCAGATATGGGCGGATGTTTCCAAGCAGAATATCATCGCCTTCATAGCAGGTGACTTTCCCGGCCTCAGGCACATAGCTTGATGAGGTCTTTCCCGCACAGTTTTGCAAAAGATTATCAACGCCGACGTAGTTATCGAGGTCTAAAACGGATGCATTAATTCGCGTATCAGAATATTCAGCTATTGACGCCATCGCCACCCACCTTACGCTTGCTTGCTTGCTTGCTTGCTTGCTTGCTTGCTTGCTTGCTTGCTTGCTTGCTTGCTTGCTTGCTTGCTTGCTTGCTTGCTTGCTTGCTTGCGCTCACTCCATGTTCATCGAAAGCGAGAAGCGCGTCGCGGTAGTGCTTGTACTGCCGCCGACGCGCTTCCAGCTCTGCTTCCAGCTCTGCTTCCAGCTCTGCTTCCAGCTCTGTAAAAGCGTCCAGCACTTTTACGATCTCTTGCTGGATTTCAGGGTGTGGCACTGGGATCTCCAGTTTCTCAAGATTGCTTTTATTCAAAGCAGGGATGCCATCGTAAGTGGCTAATGACTGAATTTCCATTTGATAACATTCAAGCAGAAAGTACAGAAAGCGGACTGAGAGCTTTTTCCTATCTTTAATCGTTGCAGAGTAGTTCAGGTTTCCTCGATAGTATCTACCTTCACACCAAGTGATTGATCCAACCCCAGCTCCACGGCTTGTTATTCCTATTGGATCATCCTCGGTATTCCATCTATCAATAAACCCTAATGGATCGCGACCACTGTTGATCACAGGGAACTCACCGGGATTTGAAGAGATGTCGAGTTTGCTGACAGCCTCACCAGTTTTTATCCTGCAAATGTCACCCAACGGCTTAAACTCAACCCCATTGGGGCAATGTTTAGCCATCAATTCATCAATCTTGCTCATGCAACAGCTCCTTCAAGATCCGCCACAATGGCATCGATTTGGGTTCTCAGTTCGGCTTGGCGCTTAACGATTTGCGCAATGTGGGCATTCAGTTGCCCAATTTCCACGACCTCACGCGTATCTTTCTGCACTACATAAGTACCTACGCTGATATTGTAGTCTTTCTCCGAGACTTCTGCGTGATCCACAAGGCGAGAGAAATATTCGATGTATTGGCGTTTGACATAGCAATCAAGAATCTTTTGCATATTTGCATCGGTTAGCTTGTTCTTGGCTGATCCACGCATAAATTCCGCGCTGGCATCGATGAACATAACCTTGCTGTCAGCTTTATTCTTTTTCAAAACAAGGATGCAGGTGGCAATTGTTGTTCCAAAGAACAAATCGGGCGGCAACTGAATAACAGCATCAACGTAGTTATTATCGACCAGATATTGCCTGATCTTCTGCTCGGCCCCGCCGCGATACATCACGCCAGGGAAACAAACGATGGCAGCCGTGCCATTAGTGGCCAACCACGAGAGCGCGTGCATCACAAAAGCTAAATCCGCCTTTGATTTCGGCGCAAGGATTCCGGCAGGTGTAAAACGCTCGTCATTGATCAGAATTGGATTGGCATCGCCGTCCCACCTGATGGAATAGGGAGGGTTGGATACGATGGCTTCAAACGGTTCATCATCCCAATGCTTCGGATCAGTCAGTGTGTTGCCATGCGCAATGTCGAACTGTTCATAGTTGATGTCGTGCAGGAACATATTAATGCGGCAGAGGTTGTAGGTCGTGATATTGATTTCCTGTCCAAAGAACCCGTTCCGGACGTTTTCCTTGCCCAGAACCTTGGCGAATTTAAGTAGGAGCGAGCCGGAGCCGCATGCAGGATCATAAACCTTGTTCACCTCGGTCTTGCCGACAACCGTGATCCGCGCCAGAAGCTCAGAAACTTCCTGAGGTGTGAAAAACTCTCCGCCAGATTTTCCTGCATTGGCGGCGTACATGGTCATGAGATATTCGTAGGCGTCGCCAAACAGATCAATCGAATTGTCTCCGTAATTGCCAAGGTTCAGATCACCGATGGCATTCATCAGTTTAACCAGCACTTCATTGCGCTTTGTGACCGTCGCTCCCAGTTTGTTGCTGTTAACATCAATATCATCGAACAGCCCACGCATATCGTTTTCGCTGTCCGTGCCTTTGGCAGACGCCTCGATGTTTTTGAAAACCTTTTCCAGCGTTTCGTTCAGGTTGCCGTCATTAGCTGCTGCTTTTCGAACATTATCAAACAGCTCGCTGGGGTGGATGAAAAAGCCCTTTTCCTCTAAAATAAGATCACGCCCGCGCTCGGCCTCTTTGTCCTTAATGCTGGCATAGTTAAAATGCTTCTCGCCTGCCTCCTGCTGTTTTTCATTGATGTAGCTGGCAAGATTTTCAGAGATAAAGCGGTAAAACAGTATCCCCAGCACATATTGTTTGAAATCCCACCCGTCCACACTGCCGCGCAGATCGTTGGCGATGCGCCAAATGGTAGCGTGCAGCGCGGAGCGTTCTTGTTCTTTTTTGTTATTCGTCATTCCTGATTCCCTCTCAACGCAATCGGTTCCGCGCCTCGTTCCGAGATGATGAGGGCAATGTAGTTGTAAAGCCGCGCTTTTCCGGAACCGCCAGAAGTGGCAGTTTCCCTAAATCGCTCCAAAACGGCATGGATACTGGTCATTTTTCACACGATTCTATAAATAGATAGACACCGTGGGATATGACACCAAAAATCCAGAAAAGTTAAGCCGATTTCGTGTATAACGGCCTCAGACGCCCCGGTTTTCTTCCCCTTGTCGCAAGACATGGATCAGATGCCGGGGTTTCTTTTTATCCAGCTACCGCATTACCCAAATCGCGCAAACAGCCCGCCCCATGACCGTTCTTCGGCCATCTGCAATCTGTCGCAAAGCCGATTGTAGGTTTTCCAATGCATCCCCTTGGGCTTCTCGCCATCGTCGCTAATTCGCGCCCGCAGTTTATGCATCAGGTTCGTTCCGCGCATTCTCGGCGCTTCAAGCTGGCTGTAGTAGCAAAGGTTATAGCAGCGCCGACAGGCAAATATCTTGCCTGCCCCGTACAGATTGCCCACTCGCCGCCCGCAATAGCGACCATTCTTCCATGCAGGGCAGATAAACCAAGGCCGCTCCCCGCCATAATGGCAGGCCGTCCATTCAAGCGTGATGGCTTGCTCTACCGGTTCCCCGTTGCACCGATAATTTAACGTCACCTGATGACGGGAATTGCAGGTATGCCGAATATCGCCGCTCGGCTCCCCTGCATAAGTCCAGTAAACCGAAGAATAACAGCCCGGTCTTAACCTGCCGGTGCGATACAGCCAATTTATGTTAAGGGCTTTTATAGCCTCGCACGCGCTTTTTCCCATTGATTTGTCCTCCCGTCAGAAAATCGAAATCATTTGGCAAATTCAGAAACGCCCATTGATTTTATTGAGGTCAGCCAACCCATCAATCAGCATTTCTTTTTGCTGGCGCATGGTCTGATTCAACAGTTTGAAAAGTTCCCGCGTTTCACGCCACCCACCGCCCTTGTCAGCGTTACGCGCCGCCCGTGCCTTGCCGTCAGTCGTGCGCGGGCCGGTGGATTTCACCCACGGTTGCCATCGCCGGATCGCGGCTGACTGCTGCGCCCGTCGTTCCAATGTCCATTCCTTGCTCATGCTGATCCTCTAATAGTTCGTTTTGCACAGAATTTGAATTTCCCGCGTGCGCGTGCGTGCGCGTACTGCTCTCGAAACTCCCGTCGGACTTGTTCACGGTGTTGTTAACCTGTTGCGGCCCGTTGGCGATATTGGCTTGCTTTGCAAAGACCACAGGCGGGTTTTTGATCGCCGCCAATGTTTCCAGCGTCGCACGGCATTGTCCCTGCGCTTTCAGGGCAAGCCGCATATAGCGGTCGGCAGCGTCAATATATTCGCCCATATTCATCTGCGCCCGACGTGCCAGCGATGTGAAAATGGCATCGAGCGCGAAGGCTTGAGCCGTCAAAATGGTTTCAGCGTCCTGCAAATTGCCTTTGTGAACATTGCGGACTTTTTTACCCAGTTCACTTATGCATTCCGTCAAACTTAACTCGCCGTAATTGCCCTTTGAAAAATCGACGGTCAGCGTCGCCCCATTGATGATGCCACCCAAGGCCAATTCAGCGATCAGGGCGTCCCGTGACTTGTCAGGGGCATCAGATATTGAAATGTTTCTCGATTTGTCGATTTTCTTTGCTTGAGGTTCTTCGGCCATTTTTGTTCCTTTCTGGTTATATGGGGAGGTTGTAGATTTTTCTTATGGCTCGCACCACGAAGCCCAAACGCGCCATCTGGGGGCGATTTCGCCGGGCAGCATGGCAAATCGGATCGTATTGAATTGTTTCCGATTGGAAGCGCGAACGACTGCCGTCTTTTCGCACACGGCCAGAATTTCTCCTCCTTCGATCAATGTGATCAGCCCGTCAGGGATTGCAAAAACATCGTCAGGCTTCCATCCCAAGGCCGACACCTGTGAACCCCATAAATGGGAAAACTGTTTTGCATCCGTCTGAATCTGCTCCCAGCGTTGCGCCGAATACATCGCTGGACGCGGCAGGGAGCAAAATCTGTTCGCGTGGTTTGAGAAATCCGCGTCGGTATATTGCTTTGATGGTGTTTCGGGTGTTGTAGGTGTTTTATGTTCACAAACCCTTTGAGTTTCCTTGGATTCTTGCGCAACACCGTCGCCACGACCATGCGCAGGGTCAGGTGTTGCAGCCGGTAAAGCCGAAACACCGACCTCATGCTCTTCGACCGAGGTGTTGCGCGGTGGTGTTGCAGATAAAGCCCTTGGTATTTTTACAGTTTTCACCTGTGCAACACCTGAAACACCAGCAACACCTTGAGCGACGTTAGAAGGGAAGAGGCCGGAGAATGCATCACGCATCGACATGGTCGCCCTCCCCATTAAGCACAGACGCAGGAACATGATAGAGTCTCGTTTGCCCCACACCCGGCACCCGTATGCTCACCGTGTACTTGCCTCCCGCATCGCGCAGGATGAGGCCACACTGAGCAAGATGACTCTTGACCATATTTTTATTCAGACTGCCGATCACTTCTTTTTCAAACACGGGGGGCAAGATGAGATATTCCCACGCCCCTGCATCGGTCATGCGCTTGAATCCGGCGCGTTGCATGGTTTTCCGATCTATCGTGCCGCCATTGGCATTTTCCTGCCAAGCTGCTTCAAATCGTGCGCTGCCATGTTCAGAGATAAAGGTTTTCAGGCGTTGTTCGGCGTCTTTACCTTCATGCGCCTGCGTGCCACCGCGTGCCGCAAGCCAATCATTGAACAAGCGAATGCATGCTTTTTCTGCCTCGCCCGCAGGCCATGGCAATATGCCAGAGGCGATGGCGAGTTCACCGACAGCGGCTACCAGCGCAAACTTGTGACCGACGCGCATGACTTGCCCGTCACTATCGGCAGGGATGTTTTTTTCCGCCCAGTATTTTCTGGCCTTGGCAACACCATCAACGACAGCGTTCCTGTTCGTGCAAAGCATGCTCAGAAACGCATCAGCCACAGTTCCAGAGAACTGTCCCGCAAGATGTTTTAATTCGATAGAAAAACGGTTTCCGTCAGGGAACTCATGCAGACAGTCAAAAGCCCCATGGCCACGACCAGCATCGGCAGGAAATTCGATAAAGCGAACGGTTTGTCCAGCCTTCGGCTGCCTACCGTTTTCCTGCATTTTGGCCGCCAGTCCGGTTTCGCCGGAACTGAGAAAAGCCAGCCGGAACTGTTCCACAGGCTTCGTCGCACCATCGCGCCGCGAACGCGCCTTGCCGGTGCCGTTTCCAAGCATATAAGTCATCGCATCTGCCGAAAAACCATCGACCTGCGATAATTCATCAAGAGCAAGGAAACCATCATTCGCCTGCCGCGCCAGTCCTTCGGCGGCATTGTCGGTCGTGCGCCAGCTTTGAAGCGTCGCACCCCATACCGAGGCGGCAACGAACAATATGGTGCTTTTGCCTATCGACGATCCGCCCTCGGCATGGCATCCAAAGTTTTCTTCTCCCAATGGCTCAAGAAGCGGGCCGGTCAGCGCAACGCACACGACGAACACGAGGCGACTGTTTCCCACGCAAAGCCGCCCGATACTTTGTTGCCATTCATGCAAACTGCCACGGGATAGAAGATTTTTAGATGCTCTTGCTTGCTGCAAAACTATCCGTTCGCCGGATTTCTGACCATAAACACGATTGGGCAGAACATAGCATCCATTGTGCCAGCCCGTTTTCTGAACACAGATCGCACGCGGCTTCGGATTCGCCATCGTGATATAGCTGTGCAACAGCTGTTTGCCGTTCGGTGCTAATCTCAGGCCGAGAGACAGCAATTCCTCGCGATAGGCCACGCCGTCACCTGCCAACGCGGACATGGGCAAAACATATTCCTTGCGCCTACCGTCGTTGTCGATGATGTCGCATACACGCCCCCAGTTGCAGGCTTGCCCGTCGCGTGTCTGATGAGTAATCGCCAGATAGGAACAAAACCACATCCATTCGATGGTTGTGTTTCCGTCATCATCCTTTACAGGTTTGGCATGTTCCACACCGTTCGGTGTCAGGCGAAACTTCTCGCTCATTTTTTCGTTGAGATCGGAAAGTTCGGACTCCTTTATATATGGAGCCGATGGGGCCAGCTTGAGAAACCGCTCCACATCCAATGTCGTCCAGCCTTCCTCAAGGGCATCGGCCAGATCGTAACCTTGCGGCACGTCGCTGCCACGCGGCTCAAACCCGCTTTCAATTGGATGCCGTTTTCCTACAGCCTCGGCAGGCAGATAAAAAATCCTGTCTGCGCCTGCGGCAATACACAAATCATAAACAGCATCACCAAACTGCCCACCAGCTTCGTCATGATCGGTGGCAATGATGACGCGCCGCCCCTTGACTGCTGACCAGTCTGTCTTTTGGGGAGACTTTGCCCCGTGCATTGGCGTGGTGACGACATAATCAGAAAAAAGGATTTTGGCTGCTTCGGCGGTCTTTTCCCCTTCACAGACAATAATGGGGGCATCCTGCCGAGCCAAGATTTCCGGCAGAAAATAAAGTGGTCGCGGCGTCGGCATGCCCGCGCTGCGCCATGCCTTCTTGCCATTGCCAATGTCGCAATAGCACAGCGGCAGGATTTTCTTTTCTCGCTCGCCCGTGTTGGGATTGATAATATCCCACCGCGCCACATATCCAATAAGCTGCCCGTCGGCTTGGTGATAGGGATAAAGGCTTGTTGGCTTGCCTCCAAAATCAGGCATAGCAAAATTGCAGGGCGGCGCATCGGCAGGAACGGGGATAATGGGCGTCTTGGCGGATTTCTCATGCACCCCGTTCTTGTTGCCATTTTGTGCGGCAGTAATTTCTTCCGGCTGCAAGGGTGCCGTCAGCATGTCAGATGGTGGTTGAACCGGATCGCAGGACTGTGGTTGTGGCTGCGGCGCAATCATGGCGCACCTCCGATCATACGCATGACCGCCCTTGCCGCGTCGCTTTGGGACAAGCACAGGACATAAGCCACAAGCGATGTCACATCACCGCCTGAGGCATTGACGGCAAAATCTGCCCATTTGCCCGTCAGCAGATTGACCTTGAAACTACCAAGAGCGGAATCGGCGCGGCGCGGATTCAATGCCAGATATTCACGACCATCGACCTTACCCTGCGGCAACACCCGGCGCAGGATCGCAGGCAGGAACGGCATGGCCTGTTCATGCACACGCGAGAAATAATCACGATCAAACCGCATGGCTACCCTCCGCGCCGATACGGTTTTCAAGAATGAAGGCATCAAGGTCTTGCTGCCGGTATTTGACCAGACGCCCGACGCGCACGAATGGCAGGCGATAGCGTCCGGCGCATGCCCAGCAGGCAAGTGTTTGTTCCTTAACGCCCAGATAATCCGCAGCTTCCTTGCGGGTCAGTAGATTTGAGCGGTTGTAGGCCGCTTCTCGTAAAACAGAACTTGTCATCGGATACCTCGTTCAAAGTTGATTTAACGAGGTCAATGATGCCCCAAAGAGGCGCAATAATTCTGTGGGTGGGGTCTGCTGGAGGTCACCTCCTTGTGCTGGAGGCCACCCCCTGATCTTGTCGGGTCCTTTCTGTCATAAACCCTATGCGGGCGGGCGAGGCGCAGTTGTTCGCTACTGTCAGCCCAGCAAAATGGGTTACAAGCCGGTTACAGGTTACAGAGGGGGCGCGGTTTAATATCAAAATGCTTTTGCTGATGCGACCGATTTGGGCTTTTTCGCACGCGTAGCCAAAATGAGATAGGGGGGGCTGGCGTCATGTCCGCCGGTGCCTTGTTGTCTATGGCTTGAATTTTTTCCCCGAAATCCAATCCTCAAGTCCGTTTTCACGCATAACAACCTTAATGGCATCTCGAACCATGTCTCTTGATAATTGCTGCGTCTTTTCGCTGCGATCTTTGTATGTGATTTGACCAACATGTTTTTTGATTATTTCATCAGCAATCTGGTGATGATATTTATCTGCAAAGATGCCGGTGATTTTTGATTTGACGAACGCTTTAAGGCTTTCCTTCTGTTTTTGGCGCGGATCATTTTGCGCACGCATTAAACCGGCGCGTTGTTTCGCCTGATCCTTTCCAAAAAAGGCATATTCCGGCCACGCGAGCGCAAATTTCCCGCCCGAAATCACGAGGCAATCAGAAAGACGGACTATTGCAATCTTGGGATTAGCCGTTTTTGAAAAATTCCCGACGAGGGAAAGCACAATGCCCGATCCGTTCATGGACTGGGATATGGAGGTATAGGCTTGCTGCGCCAATGTCTGATCGGTCAATGACCTAGCCAGATAAATCTCGAACCGCTCTTGCCCCTTTGAAATATGCCCAAGAAAAAGGGCCAGCGGCAAAATTGCTTCCATCTCGCCGTTCGTTTTGGCCATACGTTTGAGCCATGTTCCCAAACTGTTCCAATCGGCACGCCATTGCCGAAGTTCTTTACCATTGGTCGAAAACGTCGCTCCGCAATATGGGCATAAGGCCGAGGCCATTTCACCTTTTGCGCCCTTGCGCCGAATAGCGGCCATGGCATCGCAGGAAATGCATGCGATAGAGTTTGTGGATTCCTCCGATAACAGCCCCTGCGCCATGAGATTGGCAACATGGGATTGGGTTTCCGGCGCGATGTCAGCTTTTGCTAGAAACACCGGATCATCCCCGGCAACATCCAGTTGTTCCAGCATATCCCTGAAAAATCGCGGCCACCGTTCAGGCGGCTTGCGTGTCCGCGTCGTCGCTTTCGCTGTCGTCTTGTTCTTCATCGCCGCATGCCTTTAACAATTTGATCTCGCGGAAAAACCGCTTGATATTTTCATCCGTTTCGTCGTGGCCAAGACTTGTGCCGCCGGAACTGTTCACGGTAACTTTCATGGAAACGTCTTTCTTTTCCGCCGCATCCCAACACACGACGAACATTTCAGCATGGGTCGATTCCACATAGCTGCGATGCCACCACCCGCCGGGGTCAGGCTTGGTATTGATGCGGCTATTGGCACAATCTCGAATTTCCTTTACCCAATCTCGTGGCGTTTCCTGTTCCAGATGGTTCTGGGGAATCCTGATATTCAGCGATGTCTCCCAAAATGGGGGCTTGGTTCTTTGCACGCGCAGCGAAGCGACAAAAGACTGTTTGACTCCGGTGTCTGACATAGCCGCCGACAAGGGCTTTCCTTCAAGCACGGCATTAAGAAGAGCTTGCAGGTCAAAAATTTCGTTCTTCGGCGGACGGGCGTCTATTTCCTTTTTCCCATAAATGACTTCGGCGCAAACCTGATGCATTTGCAGGCGTATTTCTGGCGTGTCTGCGATTGTGTCGATGGTTTTGTTGCGCGTATCAAAAACGTACACAAGGCCAAGCGCCAAGCGCGGATATTTTTCTACCGGTTTATCTTTCTCATATTCGCGCTGGTAGGACGGCAGATCGTCAAATTCCAGCATGAAGAAAGTTTTTCCGTCATTGCTGAACGACCGTGTATCGCTGAACCGGCAGCCTCTGTCGCGGTGAAGACTGGCGAGAAGTTTTGTCTTTAACGCATCCAGCGCGTGCGCATCAGGCGCTTGAACTTCGCTTCCTGCATAGTCATTGCGGCAAGAGCAATACATCTTGCTCTGCTGCGTATGCAGACACATTACAAAATAATCACCGACAAGTTTTTCCTGCTCCATGTAAAGGAGAACTGCTTGTTCGGCTTCCGATTTTCCAGCATCAATTTTTGTCCAGTCAACTTGCGTGTCGTTATGGCCAGACAAGAATGGGCGCAAGCCAGTAAATGCATTACGTTCCTTATGGAAGAAATGCGCGACACGGAGGGCGCGAATGCATCGGGGGTGGTCGGAAATCGCCTCGGCAAAGGCTTGTGCTGTGTCTCTCTTCTTTTTGTCCTTGCGAATATTTTGCAGGTCTGGTTTTGGCTCATCGCAAAACTTGGCAACCAACAGATCAATCGTTTGATCCGAGAGTTGGTTTAGAACACGCTGGATTTTGAAATCTTTAAGCAGGTCTTTCATCGGCAAATACCTTTTCTGGTTCAACCTCGACAATCTTTCCGTCTCTCCAAATCACGAGTTTGGTGTTTGTTTGACGCGCTTTTTCAATGGCCGCATTGGCGACAGCAGGAAAACCAAGATCAATTTTCTTGATGATTGCGTCTGTGGATGGCTGGGTCATGGGGTTACTCCTTGGCTGCGGCGTTAATCTGGTTCCAGAGAACGGGATCAATGATGGTCAATCCAGCCTCGGTCTTTTCGGCAATCTTTGATGGGGCAACGCCCATGACAGCGGTCGTGCTGTCATAAATCACCGCCTTATCAACCAATGGCATAAATAACTCGGTGAGATTTTTTAATCCGGCGGCATAGCGTCGGCGGATCGTCGCCTCTGGAATATCATGTCCGCCCTGTTTGACGCGGGAGCGCACGCGCTGCACCGCCATGTCTGCCGAGGGTAGCCAGAGAAAGATCAAGGTCGTCAGATAACCCGCAGCCTTGGCCTGTTTAAGCGTCTCGACGTGATGATGTCCGGCGCAGGTGGTTTCAAAGGCAAAATTGGCATAAGACTGGATCAGGCCATTCACCCGATCAATCATAACTCTGCCTGCCATGATATTGGCCGTTGCTGGTTTCAGGGGATTAAGGCCACGGGCGATTTCGTCGGCATTCACAAACTCAAACACATCAAGGTATTGCGACAATAGCGTCATCGCCGCCGTCGTCTTACCAGCCCCGTTTGCACCACCGATCATAAACAAATTAGGCTTCATGCTGCCCGTTCTTTCCCTGTCTTTATGCTTTTTCCGGCAGACATCATGGCCTGCGTTGCCCGCTCTATGGATTCACGCACGGGATCGAGATTGAGTCGAGCGTAAATTTGCGTTGCCTGCTGTGATTTATGCCCCAACGATTTTCCGATGACAAAACCGCTGGCACCGGTGGATGCCTGCCAACTGCCAAGCGAACGCCGCAGGTCGTGAATGCGCAAATCCTTAATGCCAGCCCGCGCCAATACACGCTGCCAAGCCCTCTTTGGGTCGGTGAAATGGCCGGATTTACTACTGACCGCCGGAAAAACCCACTCGCTGTTAGTTTTTGCCCTGCGATTATTCAGAATTTCAATCGCTTGCGTGGATAGCGCCACCGTCAGGGGATCGCCGTTTTTAGTTTCAGGGATGCGCCATTCGGCGCGGTTAAAGCTAATTTCTTCCCAGCGCATGGCCAGAACATTGGCTTTGCGTCCGCCAGTCAGCAATGAGAGCATAATGTAATCTTTGGCTGTCTGATTATCTTCTTCATCCAGTGCCATGAAAAAACGTGGTAATTCATCCGGCTGTAGAAAGCGATCACGCGACTTCTCGCGGAATTTGCGAACACCATGAGAAGGGTTCGTGCCTTGCCAGCCCCATTCAATGGCGCGGTTAAAGATCGAACTGATGCGCTCCAACAACCTGTTGGCTTGATAAAGGCCGTTTTCGTCCCGCACCCGCTCATGCAAAATTTGGATTTCTTGCTTACTGATGGTGCTGGCCTTGCGCTTGAACCAGTGAGGAAGGAACTTGTTTACCTCACGTTCGTCATATTGCCATGAGCGTTTCTGTTTCTTACTGTATCGCTCCATAAACTCCTGAAACATCTCAGCAAAAGTGATGTCTGCTCGCATCCTGCGCTTGTCTTCTATCGGGTCTTTACCCTGCGCCACCTGTGACTTGATGGACAAAGCCTGCGTTCGCGCCTGTTCCACGGTCGTTTCGGGATAACGCCCGATGACAACCCGTTCGTCGCGCCCATTGATGCGCTTGCGCACAAAGAAGGTGATGATGCCGTTTGGCGTCACATAGACCGAAAGACCTTTTTCGCGTGTGTCGGCGACATAAAGCCGCCCGCTGGCTGGGGCTTTCAAAGACTGGAGAAACTGTTTGGTAAAGTTGCCTTGCATTATCCGCCGCCATTTCCCTGCGGCACCAGTGCCGCACTGGTGCCGCAAAATGGGTCAAAAACCATCAAAATCGGTCTATGACCACAAAAGCGATATTGCAGCTAATCGTTTGATAAGTCAACGATAATAGACGTTCATCAAAACAGGCAAAATCCTAGGCCGTGTGGCTCATAACCTGAAGGTCAGAGGTTCAAATCCTCTCCCCGCAACCAATTCTTAGAAAAAACGCCCCAAATTGGGGCGTTTTTTCTAAGAACCGTTTGGAGAAAATTTGAACCTCAAAGAAAGAGGTTCATGCCAAGGCATTCAATGACGCGAGATAGCGTTTCCCCAAGACGGCTCAGCAGTCCTACTTTTCGCTCCACCACATCCAGATTGAAGCCGGGGCTGGAATGCGATAAGAACATTTCATGAACATTCATGCGCCCGCCTCCGTTGATGATCGTCTGGTCAATTGGCTTTTCCTTGATCTGAACAGCTTCTTCGCGTCCTGCGAACAGCAGGCGCGGCCAGAGCTTCGCGGCCGTCCCGTGGCGATTGTGCAGATGATGACCGACAGCACATGCGCCATCGCCGCGAGCTATGAGGCCAAGGCGTTCGGCGTCAAAACGGGCACGGCGATATGGGAAGCAAAGCAACGCTGCCCCGACCTTGTGCTCGTCAAGGCGCGGCACCGGCTTTATGTCGATTACCATCATCGCATCATCGACGCCGTCGATACATGCCTTCCCGTGGAGAAAGTTTGTTCCATCGATGAGATGGCCTGCCGCCTGATGGGAAATGAACGCGAAGTTCCGGCGGCAAAGGAACTGGCCCACAAGGTCAAACGGGCGATCCGGCAAAAAGCCGGAGATTGCATGACCTGCTCGATAGGTCTTGCCCCGAGCCTTTTCCTCGGCAAGGTCGGAAGCGATATGCAGAAACCGGACGGTCTGGTTGTTATCACCAAGAACGATCTGCCGGATATTTTGCACAGACTCGATTTAACCGACATTTACGGCATCGGCGCGCGCATGGAACAACGCCTCAATCAGGCGGGAATCGGAACGGTCGAGGATCTCATGCGCGCCCCGCGCCATAAGTTGCGGCAGGCTTGGGGCGGCATCTATGGCGTCCTTTATTACGAGCTTCTTCATGGCGCAGATTTGCAATTCCCCTCCTCTTCCCAAAGCCGGAGCCTTAGCCACGAGCATGTGTTGGAGCCGGAACTCCGCACGCTCGATGGCGCGCACCAATTCGCGCAGCACCTTCTTGCGAAGGCGGCAGAGCGGCTTCGGCATGAAGCGTATTTTTGCCGCCGTCTGGGATTGAACCTGTCATCCGTGGGCGACTGGGCGTCTTTCTGGGATGAAGTCGGGTTTCACGAAACGCAGGACACGGATTTTCTTCTCTCGCGGCTCACGCAGCTCTGGAAAAAGGTTCCGTATATAAAGCCGATCAAAGTCGGCGTCGTTCTTCTCGGCCTCGTCCCCGCAACCAAGCACCAGCCAGACCTCTTCGCCGACAATGGCCGCCGCCAGCGCCTCTCGCCCCTCATCGACAAGATCAACGACCGCTATGGACGCGGCGCGATCACCTTCGGCAAACCTTCGGATCAGATTGCCCGCTTTACCGGCCACGCCGCCTTTCAGCGTGTGCCGGAGGGGTGGGAGTTTTGACGGAGAATCCTATCTCTAAAAAGTCCTCGCAAAAGATTTTCGATGTTGGCCCCTGAGAAAAGGGAAACATCGATTCACCAAAACCCTCGGCATTAACCATACTTCGAACTTGTGCACAAGCAGCAGGCAAGATTACGTTTGCGCCATTGATTGCAAGAATCATTCGCTTGAAAGGCCTTCAAGACATGGACACCACAGCACGGATAATCAGGTTTCCCAAGAATAAATCCCCTAAAGCCAAGCAAATGGGCAGAAAGCTGAAGGAGCTTATTAAGGCAGGATATGGGGAACCACGGAAGGCCGAGAAACCGCTTCAAAGCCGCAGCTTGAACATTATGTTCAGCGGTTGGCAGATCCTCAAGCCCGAAGGAATGCGGGATAGAGGCTGGCTTATTACCTTCACAAAGCTCGCCGAAACAAACACGGAATTCGCGGCTGTTTGGAACAAGCCGGGTTATAGCGATTTCTTCACGGCCTATATCAACGAAACGCCCTATCCGCCAAGCAACAGGCAGGAGGTTTCTTCCCCGATCGAAGATCAAAAGATTGAAGCGGCAAAACCGCCCCAGAAATTTATTGAGCCGGAACTGACGCGACAAGGCCAACCGACCGCCTCCAAGCCCTCCCCGCAAAGCCCGCCGCCGGAAAGGAATCTGGGACGATGGCAGATTGAACTTGACGAACTTTTCGGCAGGATCAAGGCGAAAAAGTCTTATGTTGCAGAGGATCTCGCGCGCAGGGTCAATCAGCTGTACGACAAAGCAACGAATCTGGCATCAAGCCTTGAAATCCTGTCTGAGCGAATGAATGGGATGAAGCGCAGTTTTGGGTCTCCAAAAGACTGGCTTGCCAGAATCGAACACGGCGAAATCGCCCCATCGCCTTTGCTGTATTACCGCCCGGGAGAAATTGCCTGCGACCCCGAACTCGGCGACCCTACAACCTTTGCCAATGCTTTTCGCGAAGTGTGGCGAACATCCTCTCAAACCCTTATCGATGCTGCACGAGCTTTATTCAGAACGACGGGTGAAAACGCTTTCCTTCCGCCCTTCACTTCCGTCGCGGCGCGTCCTCCAATCCAGAGTCGACCTCCCCAAACGCCCACAATAAACGAGGCACTTCCCTCTCCACAAAAAGCGCCCGTTATAGCGGAAAAAGCAAAGCCTCAAATCATTCCTAAGCCCGTTCCCAAGCCTCAAAAAAGCGCGACACCCCATGAAGCCGCCAAAGAAAAGGAACCCATTGTCCCCAAATCTTTAACAAGTCAGACTGCGCCAAAACGCAAAACGCTTAAAAAGGCTCCGCCCCCCGCGGCCCCAAAAGCTGCGTCCAGCGCGCCGCTTATCATCCCCCGCAAAGTAAAAACGGACGGACGGCCCGTACAGGGCGAACTTTATGCCATAAAACTGGGGCAAGCGTTTGAAACGCTCTATCGGCTTAGCAAGCTGCAACCGGGTGCTTTTGCGGCTCTGATCGGCCCGAATGTGGGAACGCGTTCTCTCTTCGCAGGGAGGGATATTCCTTGCCCGTTCGAATTGAAAACACACGACACGATCCAGAAACTCGAAGACGCTTCTTTGGCTATTGAATCGCCCGAATGGGATTTGATTCAGGAATACGCAACCGGCATCAAAAACCCGAACGTCCCTACATCTGACGAATTAAATATCGTGGGCAAGAAAAAGGAGAAGACCGTCCCCCGATCCCAGCCGGATGAAGCGCATTATTATAGTTCAGCCAAATATCCACCAAAAGCCAAGTTGCTTCTTTTGAGCGTTCTGAAAGGCTTGAAATACATTGACGGACTTTCCGAAGAACAAATCGCCGAGGAATTCGGCGAGAAGCTTTCCTTCATCAAGGCCGCAATGATCGGTAACAAGCCCTTGTCCCCCGCCTTCTTTTGGGAGCACGGCTGGTTTACGGCGCTTAAGGAAAGACCGCTCTTCAAAACGACCTATGAACGCAGCCAAACGCTTCTCAACGCGTTTGAGAAATATGCAAACGAACAACAGGCGGTTCAAGACCGGAAGGCGCGGCACGTCCCGAAACCCTCCATCGAGCCGGAGGAAGAAACGCCATCGCCTGCGCCCGAACCTAAATCCACTTATGAGGATAGAGGCTTTTACGATGGGCTTTCCTATACGTCCAATTCACCCCTCAGCGAAACCGTCAAGCGGATTTTTCCGCCTCTTCCGGCCTCCGTCGATGAAACGGCAGAGCTTGTCGTCGTTTGGAAAAAAACGGCGGCCGATTTTGTGCGCAATCTTCGCTTGGATGGAGCCGAAATAGAAACGTTCGGAAGCGAAAACGAACAATCGATGGAGACAACGAGAAGGGTTGAAAACGAAAGCCCCTCAGTTCCTCTCATGGACTACGCAAAAACAGTCATTCAAATGTGCGCCACGGCTGGCATGGATCCCGAAAATCCGCCCGGCACACGGCAGGGACAGGCTCTTCTTAAGCTCAAGGCTGCCTATCGGGAGATAACGAGCCAAATTGGCCCCGCGCTTGTAAAGAAGCTTACTCATAACCACGGCGCACTTGGAATCGCGGCGTCTCAGTAAACTTCGCCTCGACAGCGGGGAATTTGTAAACAAGCTCTTATATCGGGGATCTTCCGACGCTATAATCAAGCAAGGCGCGTTGAATAAGATACTGGTACGTGGCATTGGTTGCGGCGACCGCCGCTTGCGTGTCCGCAAGTTGTGCCTGATTAAGATCGACGATGGAGCTTTTGCCGAGATCGTAACGCGCCTGCGTCAAGGCAAGAGACTTGCCAGCGTTCTCCCGCATCTGTTTTGTCACCGCGATGTTTTTATAGGCAGTTTGCACGCTGTCGAAAACCATATGAATATCGCGCGCCAGCTTGTTCTTTTTAATCTCCACCTGCATTTTAAGAGTTTCGGCATGGGCGGCGGCCTTGTCGGCATCCGCCGTTATCTTCCCGCCCGTGTAAAGCGGAATGCTGAGAACGAGGCCGCCCGCCGCATAGGTCGGGCTGATATACTGGCCCGCGGCATGAAGCGGCGTGTCCCCCGCGAAACCGGCGGCGCTGAGCGTCGGATAGGATTCGCGGCTTGCCGCATCGGCCTCTTTTCGCGCGGCTTCGTAATCCGATTGCAACGCCGCCAATTCTGGATTGTTGCTTAGGGCCTCGGACAAAAGGATCTCTGGCGATCCTTCAGGCGGCGGAACCTTATTGTCATCCGCCAGAACAAAAACATGCGTTTCCCTGAAGCCTAAAGCCTCCGATATCTCGTCCATGGCGTCGTCGCGCCCGTTTTCCGCCTTCAGAAGCAAAAGATTGGCGTCGTCCACGCTCTGCTTTGCAATGCTGAGGTCGAGATCGGATTTGATCTGCACGTCCCGCAGCGATTTAACCTGATCCAGAAGCGTTTGGCGCGTTTTCAACGTATCTTGCGCGACTTTCAGAAGCGCCTCCGCCCGCAATGTGTGGTAATAGGCTTGCGTCGCGTTGAGAAGCACGCTTGTACGCGAAAGGTTCCCGCGTTGACGCTCCGCCTCCAGGGCCGATTTGGAGGCTTCGACCTCTGCGTCGGTGCGCCCGAAATCCGTGATAAGCTGGCTTGCGCCGACGCCTATGGATCCGCGATCGATCACCGTCGGGTCGTTAAGCCCGCCAACCGCCGCGAGGCGCGTTCCCGCATCCGCAAAAACGCGCGCCGCGTTACCCGAAATTTGCGGGTAGTAATTCGAACGCTGCACGGCGACTTCTTCCTCGGCCGCTTTGGATTCATAATCGCTGGCCTTGATTTGAGGATGGTTCAGAAGCGCGATGCGTTGCGCCTCGGCCAAGGTCAAAGGTTCCTCTAACGTTTGCTTCGCATCGTCGGCATAAGCTGGCGAAGCAAGAAAAATGGCGACGAGCGCAAACGCAAGAAGGCGTTTCATACGGAACCTCTCACCGGATGAGGCTTTCCATGCGAATGCCTCGCTTTATGATGATACACTATAAGATAGGCCGCCGGAACGATAAAGACGGTCAACAAAAGGGACAGGGTGAGGCCGCCGATGACGACGCGCGCCAACGACGCGTAGGCCTCGCTGCCGGAGCCGAGTGCGAGCGCCATGGGAATAAGACCGATGATAGTGGCAAGCGATGTCATCAGAATGGGCCGCAGACGAACGCGGCAGGCAAGCGCCACGGCTTTCGCGACGCTCCGTCCCTCCTCCTCGCGCAGGCGGTGGGCAAACTCGACGATCAAAATGCTGTTGGAGACGACGACGCCGACCATCATCATGACTCCCATAAGCGACATGATGTTCAGCGTCGTTCCCGTTATCCCCAGCATGGCGACAGCGCCCGCAATGCCGGGCGGAACCGCCAAAAGGATAATGAACGGGTCGATAAAGGAACGGAACTGCGCGACGATGATCAGATAGATCAACAGAAGCGACAGCATCAAGCCCATACCGAAGCTTGCAAAAGACGTGTGCATGGCCCCGACGGATCCACGAAGGATGACCTGAACATTATCGGGAATCTTCGTATTCGCAAGGATGCCTTTGATTTGCGCCTCGACGCCGCCCAAGGCCTCCTTTTTCGGCGCCACATAGATGTCGATAATGCGTTTCAGCTGATAATGATTGACGACAGTCGGGGCCAGCATGGGTTTGACGTCCGCCAACGTGTCCAAACGCGTCGTGTCGTGTTGCGCAGCGGCGTGCACGGGGATGGCTTTCAGATCGTCGAGCGTTTTGATCGCGTTTTCGGGATATTGAACGGTGAGCATATAATCGTTCCCGCTTTTGGGATCGACCCAGTAGCTCGGCGCTATCATCTGATCGGAGGTCAACGTCGTGATGATGTTGTCCACGACCTCTTTCTGCGACAGGCCCATATCGCTGGCATGCTGGCGATTGACGTCGATTTGCAGCGACGGCGCATCGATGTCCTGCGGAATGAAAACGTCGCTGACGCTTTGCAGGGAACGGATCCGGCGCGCAAGATCTTGCGCCAGGCCCATGGTTTTTTCGAGATCGTTGCCGCCGACCTGAATGTCGATGGGCGCGGGCAAACCCATGTTCAAAACGGCATCGACCAAGCCGCCCGATTGAAAATAGGTCGTCAATTGCGGCAATTCGTCTTGCACCGTTTTGCGCACGCGATCCATGGTGGCATAACTGCCGATTTTATGGTTTTCTTTAAGGCTGACCTGCACGAAGGCGGTGTGCGATCCGGTGTTGCTGGTATAGATCGACGAAAAACCGGGGGTCACGCCGATGTTGGAGGCTATGACGTCGAGATCGGCGGGATTGACGACCCTGCGCACGATGTCCTCGACTTTCTTGACATCCTCCGCCGTGTTTTCAAGGCGCGTTCCTGTTGGAGCCTTGACGTTGATAACGAACTGCCCCGGATCGGTACGCGGAAAATAGGCAACGCCAAGCAACGGCGCGGTCGCGATCAGCGCAGCGCAGAATCCGAGAAGAAGCGCGAGCGAAAACGCGGGCCGCGCAAGAACCTTTCTTACCAACTTATCGTAATGATCGAGCAGCACCTCGAACTGGCGATTGAACCAGCGATTGAAACGCGTGCCGAGCGGCGCGGAACACATGGCGTCGGAAGCTTCGTCGGCTTCATCGTGTTTGTGATGTTTGACTTTGCCCAGATATTTTGCGCAGAACAAGGGCATGACGGTCATCGCAACGACATAGGAGGCGAGAACCGACAAAACGACGGCGGCGCCGAGCGCGGTAAAAAGATATTTGCTGACGCCTGAAAGGAAGGTAACGGGAAAAAAGACGATGGCGGTCGTCAGCGTCGCCGCCAAGACCGGCAAGGCGACTTCCGTCCCGCCGATTTTTGCCGCGGAGGCAGCCGTTTCACCAGCTTCGATATGGCGATAGATGTTTTCAAGAACAACGACGGAATCGTCGATCAAGCGCGAAAAGGCGAGCGCGAAACCGCCCAAGACCATCGCGTTGACCGTATTGCCGCCGCAATAAAGAACGATGACCGCCGCGAGAACCGACAAAGGAATGGATAGAAAAACGCCCGCCGTGGCCCGAAGGCTCCCAAGAAAAACGACGATCATAAGACCCGTCAAAAAAAGCCCAATCAGCCCTTCATGAATAAGATTTTCGATCGCGTTTTTCACGAAGATGGATTGATCGAACACAACCTTGGCGATCAGGCTTTTCGGCACATCGGTCAGCTTCGCCACGACTTTCTTGACGCCGTCGACGATGGAAATCGTGTTGGAATCGCCGCCTTGCTTCATGACAGGAAGATAAACGGAAGGCTGGCCGTCGATTTGCACCATATTAAGCTGAATCTGCGCTGCGTCTTTCGCCTGACCAACATCGCCGACCATGACGCTCGTGTTGCCGACGGTTTTAATCGGCACGAAATCGATGTCGCTCATATCGTCGATCTGGCTGTTCGTGAACAAATTGTAATCGTAGGGCCCGATCTTGACGTCGCCGGAGGGCAAAATCAGATTGGCGTCGTTCACGGCGCGAACGACATCCATCGCGCTGACCTGATGCGCTTCCAATTTGGCGGGATCGACATAAACCATGATCTGGCGATATTTGCCGCCGAAAGGCTGAGGTACCGAAGCGCCCGGAATGTTCGCGACTTGGTTGCGAACATTGTATTGCCCGATATCGCGCAGTTGCGCTTCGCTCAGATCCTCGGCTTTCAAGGTGATAAGACAGACCGGCAGGCTGGACGCATCGAATTTCAAGACGACCGGCGGCAACGTGCCGGGCGGAAGGCGGCGCAAATCGGCCATCGCCAGATTGGAAATCTCCGTCACGGCGGCATCGGCGTCCGTGCCGGGCTGAAAATAGATTTTGATAAGACTCGTGCCGGGCAAGGATTTCGATTCGATATGGTCGATGCCGCTGCCGAGCGTGAAAAAACGCTCAAAACGCCCTGTAATATCGTTTTCGACCTGTTCCGCCGGCATGCCTGAAAAAAAGGTCGCGACGACGACGACCGGAATCCGAACCTGCGGAAACAAATCGACGGGCATGCGAAGAAGGCTGTTCAAGCCGATGACGCAGACGATTAAACAGCAAACGACGATGAAATAGGGATATTTAAGCGCGAAACGCGACATGTTCAGGACTCATTCAGGGGTTTCGGCGTGACGCTCATGCCGTTCCCGATTGCGTCGTGATTGCCATAGATCAGGCGATCGCCCTCGGTAACGCCGCTCGTGATTTCAATCTTGTCGGGCGTTTGGATTCCCAAGGTCACAGGGCGTTCCTCCACCTTGTTTTGCGCATCGACAACCCAAACTTTCGGATTCGCGCCCATGGAAACCGCCTGCACGGGCGCCGCGAGCGCGTTCCGTTTCGCCTCGAGCGTAACCGTCGCGTTCGCGTACATGCCCGGCTTCAAATGCAGATCGTCGTTGGCAATATCCACTTCGACATCCATGGTACGCGTGGCGGAATCGATCCGATCCGACATGCGGGCAATGCTGGCGGGCACCGTCTCGCCCGTATTCTGAACCGTGACATCGACAGGCATGCCGACCTTAATTTGCGAAACGATGGATTCGGGAACGGAAAAATCGAGACGCAGCCTATCCATTTCGGCCAGATGAACGAGCGGCATGGCTTGCGTGTTCGAAGCCGTGCCCGCTTGAACCAAAGCGCCAGGATCGGCGGAACGTTTGGTGATGACGCCGGCGAAAGGCGCGGCTATCGTCGCGTAGTCCGACAATATTTTTGTTCGCTCATAAGTGGCCTTTGCGTCTTCATAGGCGGCGCGCGCCTTATCGACTTCCTCCTGCGCCAAAAGGCCGGGTTGCTTTTTGATGACGGCCTCAATGCGGTCGAAATTAAGGCGCGCCACGTTGTAATCGGCCTCCGCCTTGGCCTGATCCTGTTTTTCTTCCGGCACGTCGAGCGTGGCGATGATCTGCCCTTTCTTGACCTGATCGCCGATGTCGACGGCAATCGTTTTAAGATAGCCCGCCACTTTCGCGTGTACGTCGATTTCCTGCCAGGCACGCAGTTCGGCGGTCAGCTGAACGGTACGCGCCAGATCCGCTCGCTCCACGTTCACGACGGCGACCGTCTTCGGCGGATCCGGAACCCGTCCTTCGACGGCGTCGGATCCGCCCATCATTCCCCATGCGGCCAAGGCAAGTCCGGTTGTAAAAACAAGGCCAATTCCAATAAGCTTTTTAGGCCCGCGCATGCGCATTCTCCTGATTATGCGCGGCCGCAAGGGGAAGCTCGACTGTGACCGTCGCGCCCTTCCCCTCCGCGCTTTGAACGTTGACCGTTCCGCCATGGGCCTGGCAGATCGATCGAACAATGGAAAGTCCCAACCCCGCGCCATGCGCGCTGGACGAACGCGCTTTTTCGGAACGATAGAATCGTTCGAAAATGTGCGGCAGCGCATCGGGCGCTATGCCGGCCCCGTTATCCTTCACGGCGAAAACGGCTTTTGCCGCCAACGCGGAAACGGAAAGTGCGATCGCGCCGCCGTCGGGTGTGTATTTGATGGCATTGTCGAAAAGATTGACAATGACCTGCTTCAGGCGCGGCGCGTCGCCCATGACGAAAACGGGATTGGCGGCGTCAATGGTTATTGAGAGATTCTTGTCTTCCGCCAATAATTGCATTTGTTCGACGGTCGAACGCGCAAGTTCCGCAAGATCGAAAACTTCATGCCCCATTCTGGCTTCGCCCGCTTCGAGCCGCGCGATGGCGAACAGGCCCTCGACAATCCGCGATAAATGCTCCGCTTCCTCAAGAACGCTGCCGATGCGTTCGTAAAGCAGTTGTGTCGGCTGCTCGGCGTACATAATCGATCCGATGGATTCGAGTTCGCCGCGCATGATCGTGAGCGGCGTGCGCAATTCATGCGAGGCGTCGGCTGAAAAGCGGCTGGCCTGTTGATACGCGGTTTCAAGCCGTTCCAGCATCCGGTTCAATGTCGAGGAAAGGCGTTCAAGCGCGTCGCCCGTAGGCGGGACGGGCAACCTTTGGCTTAAATTGCCGAAGCTTATGTTTTCGGCGGTCGCGCGTATCATTTCGACCGGCAGCAAAGCGCGGCGCACGAGCATCAAACCGCCGATGACAGCCATCAGCGCGACGACAGGAAGGCCGATCAAAAGCGTAATGAGCAGTTTATGGAGAGGAATATCGATCTGGTCGGTAGGCGCCCCCATTTCAATGATATAATCCGTTCCCGCTATGGGCGCCGTAAAACCCACAAGCATAAGATGTTCACCCGATCGAAGCTGCTCGATTTGTTCCGATACGGCGGTCGTGTAACCGTGCGGCAAAGGAATTCGCGCCGGATTGAAGATCGGGTCGCGCGGCCTTCCGGAAACGTAAAGGATTGTCCCGTCGCCCTTACTGATTCTGATGAAGCGGTCGTTTTCCTCCGGCGAATACACGTCTTGTATCTTTTGCGCCATTTCCTGTTTTGGCTGCGAAAAAAGATCTTTTTCAAGAATGTCATCGCGCAAATGCTCGACGCGACGCGATAAAGTCTCTTTCATTTCGTTGGTCAGACGGTGATCAAGACTGTGATAGGTATAGCCGCCGAACAGCGCCGAAATCAGGATGACAAGCGCCGTATGCCAAAGAACGAGGCGCACATGAATGGAGCGGATGTTCACGCCTCGCCTCCGTCCTCGAAAACATAGCCGGCGCCTCGGATCGTGCGGATGTATTTCCGGTCATAGCCGTTGTCGACCTTGACCCGCAACTGCCGTATGTAAACATCGACAATGTTCGTAAGGCCCTCGAAACTTTGATCCCATACATGTTCGATCAGCATGGTTCGCGATAAAGTGCGCCCGGCATTGACGACGAGATACTCAAGCAACGCGTATTCTTTCGGGCTTAAATCGATCCGTTTGCCCGCGCGTTTGACGATGCGCGGGAGACGATTGAGTTCGAAATCGCCGATGACGATAAGATCGATCTGTTGCGTCGGCCGACGGCGCAGCAAGGCCTTGATGCGGACAAGAAGTTCGGCGAACGAAAAAGGCTTGGTCAGATAATCGTCGGCGCCCGCCTCGAAATGACGGATCTTTTCCTGCACGGAATCTCTTGCCGTCAGCATAAGGATGGGGACTTCGCCATTGTTGGCGCGAATGCGTTTCAAAACCTGCGAACCGTCCATATTCGGCAGCGAAATATCCAGAATGATCACGTCGTAAACGTAGGTCGTCGCCAATTCCAAACCGTCAACTCCGTCCGTCGCCAGATCGACGGCGAAGTTCTCAGCCTTCATGCCGCGCGCGATAACGCCAGCAATCTTCACCTCGTCTTCGATCAAAAGAATTCTCATCTCTGCGTCGCTCCGCCAGAGTCAAACTGCATGACATCGTTACAGGCTACCAACCAACGAATTTCAAAGCCGCCCGTTCGAAACATCTTCCGTGTTTTGATGTCGTAATCACAAGGCAAAATTGTGACAAATCAACATTATGAATAAATTTTAATGTTCCGTACATTTCCCTCTCATCTCGCGCTGATAGCCTCGAGAACATCAACGATAGCGAAAGGCATCCTTTATGATTACAATTAAGCGAGTATCGCAATTTCTGTCCGTCGCTGTCTGCGCCGTCTTGGTCGCAGGGGCGATGCCGGCTTTTGCCGAAGAAGCGCCCGCGCCGGACGTCAGCCCCGCTGTTCTGGCGAAAGTCAAGCAGGCGCTCGATGCGGATCCTGTCTTGAAGAAATATGACCTCGATGTCGAGGCCGATCATGACGCGGTTGCTTTAAGAGGCTCCGTCTCGACGGCTTTCGACAAAGAACGCGCCATTAAAGTCGCGTCGAGCGTCGACGGCTATAAAAAACTTGAAAACGTTATTCATCTACACGGCGTTGACGAACCCAATATGGGCCCTTGAGTATAAAGCGAGGGCAAAACGAATCCTAGTGCCTAAAGACGGATCCGCGCAGGGGTTCGTTTTGAAAGCCAGGAGGAAAATAGGGTGTATCGATTTATCGATAGGCCCTATTTTTTTGAGAAAAATTAAAAAAAGCGCCCACGCTTTACCGGTTCTCGATCGCAAAAAGATTTCTCGTTAAGGCCTTCTTAAAGCTTTGTTCGCACTCTTGCGAACCAGAAAAAAGGCCGAAAATGAGACATCATCCGAACAAATCTGCGCTAGCCGAGCCGCGCGAACTGAAAACGCTGCTCGTTCTTTTCTTTTTTTCCGGATTTCCCGCGCTTATCTACCAGCTCATCTGGGAACGGGCGTTGCTCCGCATTTTGGGCGTGAACATCGAATCCGTTACAATCACAGTTACGGCCTTCATGCTTGGGCTTGGATTGGGAAGCCTCGCGGGAGGTCTGGCGTCTCGAAACAGGAGTCTGTCGCCGCTCTTGATTCTAGCCGTCATAGAATTCTCGACCGGCATTTTCGGCCATTTTTCGCTCGGCATTTTCCAGAATGTCGGAACGCTTGTTCTAGGCCAACCGCTGGCCGTCACAGCCTGCGCAACGCTGGCGCTTGTCTTTATTCCCACGCTGCTGATGGGCGCGACCCTGCCCCTTCTGGTCGCCTACGCGGTTCGCGTTTCTTCGAGCGTCGGAAACTCGGTCGGACGCCTTTATTATGTCAACACGCTCGGCGCGGGAGCCGTCTGCCTGATCGCGGGGGTCTTGCTGTTTCCCTTTTTGCAAAGCATGCAAAGTTCGGTCGATGTTGCGGTCGCCATGAATGCGACGATCGCGCTGTGCGCTTTGGCAGCCTTGTATCGCGAAAAGAAAAATCGGGTTCCCGCTCTGGAAACGCCGACAGAAAAAGCCGATGCCGTCCCGCCTGTTTTGGGCTTGTGGCAGATGCTGGCGCTGGCTTTTTTCGGCGGTTTCGTTTCTCTTTCATATGAGATTTTTTTCTTCCGCACGATTTCCTATGCAAGCGCCAGCAGCGCCGCCGATTTCACGTACACGCTGGGCGCTTTTCTCGTCGGCTTGGCTTCGGGCGCGCGTCTGACCGCCGAAGACTGCCGCGACAATGCCGCAGCCGTCGCGCGAAAGGCGTTGACCTCTTTACTGGCGGCAAGCGTCCTCGGTTTTGCGTTTTTGCCGCTTTTGTCTCTTGTCGGCCCTTTAAGGCTCGGAAACAGAAACTTCGGAACCGCCGCGGCCCTCCTTCTGATTTATCTGATCGCCAGAGGCTGGGGACGCTTGCTGCCGAGCCTTGCGCATCTCGGGATCTCAACCGACAAGCGCGCGGGACTGAAAACGGCGTGGCTTTATCTCTCCAACATTTTCGGCTCGGCCGCGGGCAGTATTCTAACCGGATTCGTCCTGATGGATGGTTTGGGGCTTATCGACATCGCGCGGGCGCTCGTTCTTGCCGGACTTTTGTTCGCCGCAGCGTTTGCTTTCGCGCTTCCGATCCCGCGGCGCGAAAGGCTCAGAACTCTTTCGACGGCTATGGTTTTTTGCTTTCTTGCCATCGCGTTCTTGCCTGCGCTCTCCGCCAATGTACTGGAAAACCTGTTGTCGGTGGAACCGAAAGATCGTCATTTTCCTTTCGTGCAAGTCGTCGAAAACCGCAGCGGCATCCTGACGGTCGATCAGGATTCCGTCGTCTTCGGCAACGGCATTTATGACGGGATATTCAACACCTCTTTACTCGACGACCGCAACGGCGTCGTGCGCCCCTATGCCTTGAGCTACTACAACGCCGCGCCGAAAAAGGTATTGGAAATCGGCCTCTCGTCGGGTTCCTGGGCGCAGATCATCGCCAACAATCCCGATGTCGAGAGCCTGACGATTGTCGAAATCAATCCGGGCTATCTCAAGATGATAGCGAATAGGTCCGAGGTTTCCTCCCTTCTCACCAATCCAAAAATCAATATCGTTATCGACGACGGGCGGCGCTGGCTCCGGCTGCATCCCGAACAAAAATTCGACGCGATTATTTCAAACACGACTTTCCACTTCCGCGCCAACTCCACGAATCTTTTGTCGGCCGAATTTTTCGATTTGATCAAACAACATTTAAATCCCGGCGGCACGATGTTCTTCAACACGACCGATTCAGCGCGCACCCAGCGCACAGGCTGCGCGATGTTTCCCCATGGGATGAGATTTCTCAATCATCTGATCGTCTCAATGGATCCTTTGCCCCTTGATGTCGAGCGCTGGAAAAAATCCCTGTCGGCAGAACGCATCGACGACCGCCCGGTTTTCGACCTGAGCCGCGCCAGAGACCGAGAATTTTTCGATAGACTTGATGGCATTTCAGACGCCGCAAATCTGGGGCACGGCAGACCGATGGAATCCTGCGCGGACATTCTTGCCAGGACGGCAGATCTCGATCTCATCACCGATGACAATATGGGAACCGAATGGCGGCATCAATTCGGGCTGGAATAAAATACAATCCGTGTCTGCCCGCAAAGCCCGCATCGAAGACATTCAAAATGGATGTTTGGCTGGAGTCTTTTTTCAGCGTTACCCCTCCCTGGCAACAACAGACAACCCCCAACCACGCAAAATCATCTCGGCCTGATGCAGGGCTTCGTCCATTGCGGCAAGGACGGTTGCCGTAAGGCCTTTGCCCCAGTTTTCCGTGTCTTCCGCTTCAATGCCAATCAATGCCACGTGCTCTGGACTATGACCAATCAGTCGGGCAGAGCCGAGCAAATCATGCAGCGTCGTCTGGTGAAGGGAAAGAGAGCCGCGAAAGATCGTGTCGATTTCGTTATCGCGCAAAACAACGACCGTTCCCGGCGCATGGCCAAGCTTCACGGCATCGAATACAAGCAGCTTTTCAGCTTCCGTGACAATCGGGAGCAAATAGAGCCCTTGGGTGCCTCCGTCGATCAGTTCAACTCCAGAAATAATGAACTTCTGGCGCAGAGCTTCAATCAAGCCTGGGCCGACCCCCTCGTCCGCCCACAAAACATTGCCGACACCCAAAACGACGCAACCAGACATCGAGACCCCTTGAAAAAATCAGCGGCGGAACAGCCGTTCGCCTGAAAGCATCGTCGAGATGTGCGTCTGTCTTGATAAAATGTCGTCACGAACAACAAGATAGGTATGACCAAAAACAAAGCAAACGATGATCCACATGCACACGCGATGAATCAGGTGCAAATCAAGGGTATTGGGAAAAATAATCATCATCCATCCGAACACATGATACTGCCACGAATCGTGTCCGGAAACTTCGGCAAGCATCGCAAATCCCGTCAGAATTGTGAGAGCCGCCGGAATGACGTAAAGGATGAACATGACGGCCACGCTTAACGGATTAACGCCTTCGTATCGCGGCGCGCGCGGCAGCAGAAGCAAGTTCCATTTGACCTGCGTCCAAAAACCATGCGACCAGCTTTTTCGCCAGAAGGAAGGCAAAAAGATTTGCAGGGCATGTCCCCTTTTTCGAAGACCCCAAATAAAACGAAACAAAAAAAGAGCCGAGAAAAGTTGGCCAACCGCCAAATGCACAAATCGTATATAGCCCATGGTATAGAGTTGCGACGTGTCGCCCCCGACCGATGGAGGCGCCTCCCCGATATAATAACCCGTTGCAATAAGGGCCATGACGCAAATGACGGAAAGCCAATGGCACAATCGCGTGGGCCCATCATAGGTTATAATGGGCGGCGGCGCCGCTCTATCGTCTGGAATTTCGCGATAAGTCATGGTTCTTTTTCCTCCATCGACTTAGAAATTCTCGACGGTTCCAAGTTGCGCGCCGTCAGGCCCATAAAGATGTGTCGCACAAGCCAGACAGGGGTCAAAGCTGTGAATTGTGCGGAGAACCTCAAGCGGACGATCCGGATCGGACATGGGCGTTCCAAGAAGGGCTGCTTCATAAGCCCCTATATTTCCTTTGATGTCGCGCGGCGCGGCATTCCATGTGGTTGGAACCACGCATTGATAATTGGCGATTTTTTGGTCTTTGATAACGATCCAGTGTCCAAGCGAACCGCGCGGAGCTTCACAACCGCCGACCCCTTTAGCCAAGGCGGGCCATGTTTTTGGTTTCCACTTTTCGGTGTTGGCCGTGTTGACATCGCCGTTCCGGATATTGTCAAACAGATCCTCGACGGTTTGCACCAGTTTTTCCGCAGCCCATTGGGCCTCCAACCCGCGCGCCGCTGTGCGGCCCAACGTTGAAAATAGCGCCGTCAAAGGAATATCGAGCTTATGCAACGCGCCATCGACGATTTCTTTAATATCTTTGCGTCCGGCGGCATAGGCGATAACCAAACGGGCAAGCGGGCCAACTTCCATGGCCTCACCTTTATAGCGCGGCGTCTTGATATAGCTGTACTTTTCAGATTCATCGACGCGAATTAATTCATCGTCTTGAACGCTCGCATTTGCACCGAGACGGAAATCGCACTCCGTCACGCCATCCCATGGATGAAGTCCTTCGTCGCCTGACGGATATTTGTACCAGGAATGCGAAACAAATTCCTGAATTTGCGTGGGATCCTTCAAATCGACGTCGTGCAATTTCGAGAGATCGCCGCCGAGAATTACGCCTCTAGGCATGGCAAGATTGCTGTTGGATAAATTATTCGCTTGGGATGGAAATTCCCCGTATGACATCAGATTTTTCGAAGATATCCCACCGCCGATCGAAGCCCAATCTTTATAAAACGAGGCAATGGCCAGAATATCGGGGACATAGACCTGATTGATAAAGTCGCGCGTCGTGTGCGCGATTTCGCGTATCAGGTTCAGGCGCTCCATGTTAAGAGCGCCGACGGCGCCCGTGTTATGCACATTAATGGCGCATGGCACGCCGCCGACAAGCCAATGCGGGTGCGGATTTTTGCCGCCAAGAACGGTGTGAATCTTGACGATCTCGCGCTGAAAACTCAGCGCTTCAAGATAATGCGCCGCCGCCATAAGGTTGACTTCCGGAGGAAGCTTATAGGCAGCATGCCCCCAATAGCCGTTACGAAAAGGCCCAAGCTGTCCGGAATTGGCGAAATTCGAAAGTTTCGTCTGCACATCCTTGAAATAGCCAGGCGACGATTTCGGCCATGAAGAAATAGATTGCGCGAGCGTGGATGTCTCGGCCGGATCGGCCCGCAAGGCCGAAACGATATCGACCCAGTCGAGGGCATGTAGATGGTAGAAATGCACCAAATGATCTTGCGCATAAAGAGCCAGCAGCATGATGTTGCGAATGATATTGGCATTCTGCGGCAACTGAATGCCAAGCGCGTCCTCGACCGACCGAACGCTTGCAATGGCATGAACGCCGGTGCAAACGCCGCAAATGCGTTGGGCGAACGCCCACGCGTCGCGCGGATCGCGGCCCTGTAAGATAACTTCAAGACCGCGCCACATCGTACCAACGGAAACGGCGTTGCGAATGACGTTATGCTCATCAACGTTGATCTCGATGCGCAAATGCCCTTCGATGCGCGTGATCGGATCGATGGCAATTCGACGAGGCGTTTCCTTGATGGTAAATCCGTTAGGCGTAGTCGTGCTCATGATTTGTCTTCCGTGCTATCTTGCGAATTGTCCGCGTCTTCGGCTCCATGCGCGCGTTTATCGAAAACATGTTTCACCGCGCTTGCGGCGGCATGTATGGCAAGCCCCGCACCCAATCCTCCGGCGGCAGCGAGACCGACATCGTCCGCCGTGGCTTCGATTCCGAACTGATGGAGATGCGGCAAGCGCTCATAGAACGGCCCGCGATCCCAGAAACCGTCCTCCGAACACCCGATGCACGGAGCTCCCGATTTGATCGGAAAGGACAAGCCGTCGTTCCAGCCGATGGATGAACAAGCATTGTACGTCGTTGGCCCGCGGCACCCCATTTTATAAAGGCAATAGCCGAGGCGCGCGCCTTCATCGTCCCACGTTTCGACAAATTGGCCCGCATCGAAGTGAGCGCGCCGATAGCATTTGTCGTGAATGCGCTGTCCATAAAACATTTTGGGTCGCAACCGCGTGTCAAGATCGGGCAAACGATCGAATGTAAGCATATAGGTCAAGATGCCCGTCATAACTTCAGCGATCGGCGGACAGCCGGGAACATTGATGACCGGCACGTGATCGACCAGTTTATAGATTGGCGTGGACTGCGTTGGATTGGGTCTTGCCGCTTGAACGCAACCGAACGAGGCGCACGTTCCCCACGCGATAATCGCTTTCGCGTCGCGGGCGGCTTTTATCAGCTTCTTATGGAAAGTTTGTCCGCCGACGATGCAGTTCCATCCATCGTTTGCCAACGGGACATTGCCCTCGACGGCAAGGATATAGCCTCCTTTATAATCGCGTATGACTTCATCGACGATCGCCTCCGCCTGCGTTCCCGCGGCGGCCATGATCGTATCGTCATAGTCCAACGAGATCATCGACATGACGATATCCGCGATTTGCGGATGGCTCGATCGAATAAAGCTTTCCGTACAACAGGTGCATTCATGTCCATGCAGCCATAAAACGGGGATTCGAGGCTTTGTTTCCATCGCGCGCGCAACGGTCGCGGCGCCCGTCGAACCCATCCCCAACATCACGGCCATGATAGAGCAAAAACCCAAGAACTCGCGTCTGGTAATGTTCTGTTCGGCGACAACCTCGGCAAATGTTTTAAAGCCCTTCGTTTCCCGCGTTTCCGGTCTATGTTCCATTTGCTTTTCCTTCCCCCAAAAGACTTCCTGCGCAATGGCGCCGTGGTGTCGTTTTGCGCAAGATTCCTAAATTCGCGTTGCTTGCAAGAACGTCCATCATGTACTTTTAATGCCATTCAGGAAATTCAAAATCTCTTTGCGAAGATGTTCGGTTTGCTCGGAAAGCTTGCCCGAAGCTTGCTGCACATCGCTCGACGCGTCCCTTGAATCCATAACGCCTTTGGTAACATCCGTGATGTTATTGGAAACTTCGCTAATCCCGGACGAAGTGTGTTGGACGCTGTTTGCGATTTCCTTCGTGGTCACCGTCTGTTGTTGAACCGCAGTCGAGACGGTCTTCATTGCCTCGTCAATTTTCTCGACCGCCGATCCGATGCTGTGGATCACCGCGACGGTGTCATCGGTCGCATTTTGAACGGCCGCAATTTTTTGCGTTATTTCTTCCGTTGCCCTTGCCGTTTGGCTGGCGAGATTCTTGACTTCGCTGGCGACGACCGCAAAACCTTTGCCCGCTTCGCCGGCGCGCGCCGCTTCGATTGTTGCGTTAAGGGCCAACAGGTTCGTTTGCCCGGCAATGTCTTGTATCAGTTGGGCCACATCGCCTATCTGTTTTACGACTTCGGAAAGCGACGATATTGCGGCATCGGCCTTGCCGACCTCCGTAACTGCAGCCTGCGCCATACGGCTCGAATCCGTGATCTGACGGTTGATTTCGTCGATGGAGACCGACATCTCCTCGGCCGCCGCCGCCACCGTTTGGGTGCTGGTGGAAGCCTCATTTGCAGCTGCCGCCACGGCGCTCGATCTTTGACTGGCTTGATCCGACAACTGCGCCAGACCCTTTGACGTGGCCTGCAATTGGGCCGCTTCCGAAGCGGCGCTATCGACAATGTGCCCGACCGTTTCCTCAAAATCGCTCGCCAGCTTTTGCATAGCTTGCTTTTTTTCCACTTCGGCTTGTCGCTTAAGGACTTCCTGCTCATCGGCCATACGATCCGCCTTGATCATATTATCCTTAAACACGAGCACCGTTCTCGCCATTTCGCCGACTTCGTCCCTTTTCTTCGTATAGGGAACATCGATCGTCTTGTTGCCGTCCGCCAAACGCTGCATGGTCTGCTTGAAACGGCGGATCGGAACGACGACGCGAAAACGTGTAAACCACCAATAGAACAGCGACAGCATGATGAGGAAGAGAGCCGATAAGCCCATGACGCCCCCAACCGTCGATCCAAGTTTCCAGACTGAATCTTCGACCAATTCAGCCCCGTCGCGGCGTTCTTGCATCAACCCGTTGGAGATCTGCGCCAGCGCGTTTTGCGTTTTCTTGTCGTCTATCGTCGCGTTCTTGTTCGACGACGTCAGCGCCGCCAGATAGTCATCAACACTATCCATAATCGCAAGCAAGGCTTGTTTCTCCTCCTCCTTCGGATGAGTCTCAAGCCAAGCGGGCTGCAACGCCTTGATATGCTGAACGTCTTCGATGACCAGCGCGCGCATTTTTTCATCTCCGGCGCGCCAGGCATCCCAATGCTGGATCAAGCCGCCGTAACCGAGATAACCGCGCAGCGATGCGAACAGGTCGATGCGCCGTCCCAATCCCGTATCGAAACCGCGCCAGACGACCGAAATGTTCGAAACATTCCGCATCGTCACGCCGACTGAAAAAAGGCCGACGACAAAGAGAAGGATCGTTAAAAACGTAATAATCCTGCTGACTGTCGCGAGCTTAACGTTGTCAAGGGCCGAGAAAGCCCCGCGAACGACTTTTCCGAACGCATTCAGATCATCTTCTTCGTCAACAGCTTTTGCGTTTTCCGACATCATGGCACGGCGTGTAAGAAGGAATTGGGGAAGTGGGAGAGAATCGGAAGACTAAGCACTCTTGGTTCGGAGAGCAACTTTTTTCAGCTTTTAGAATCATTTAGAAATTCAGGTCTGGCCAACGATTATAACGCTTTGCAAGGCAAGCGCAACCGCCGTCCTAAGAGGTTGTTTCCAAAACCACGATGTTGAGGCGAAAAACGTGTCTTTTCAATTTTTTTGAGCGCAGCGTACAAAAGAGTACGTGAGCATCAAAAAATTGAAAAGGTGCGTTTTGCAGCCCAACAGCGGGGAATTTGTAAACAAGCTCTAAGTCAGATGTCTTTCTGCTGAGACTTCTGTCTCTTGTCCTTCCCGCTTGAACGCGGTAACCTCCGCGCCGCCCCCGATGAGAGGCGTCTCGATACAAGAAAAAACACAACGGTCGCGGCTGGATCGCTTTGCGTACGATGCCTTTCAGCGATGCGCGGATAAAATGCCTGCATGATGAATGAAAACAAACGAAGCTTTTGGCGCGAAACTTGGCGCCTGACCAAGCCTTACTGGACGTCCGAAGATAAAATATGGGCGTGGGGTTTGCTCATCGCCGTCATCGTTCTGAATCTCGGTTCGGTTTGGCTTAGCGTTCGCTTCAATTTGTGGAACCGAGATTTCTTCGATGCCATACAGTCTTTCAACGGCGACGCGTTCAAACATCAGTTCGTCATTTTCGGCATTCTCGCAACAGCGGCGATTGTCGTTGCCGTGTACCAGACTTATTTGCAGCAAATGCTGCAAATACGCTGGCGGCGTTGGCTGACGAAGCACTATCTCACCACATGGCTTAACCGGCATGCCTATTATCGCCTTCAATTGACGGATAGCGGCACCGACAACCCCGACCAACGCATTGCCGACGATCTCGATATGTTTACGCGCCAGACCTTAAGCCTCACGGTCGGATCAAGCGGTTTTCTGAGCGCTGGCGTCACGCTCGTTTCGTTTCTCAGCATCCTCTGGACGTTGTCCGGCGCTCTCGTCCTCCCCCTCGGATCGCTCGGAAACGTGACGATACCGGGTTATATGGTTTGGGTCGCCCTTGTCTATGCCGCGGGCGGAACATGGCTTGCCGTCAAAATCGGACGGCCGCTGGTAAAGCTCAATTTCGACCAGCAGCGTTATGAGGCGGATTTTCGCTTCAGCATGATGCGCCTGCGCGAAAACGCCGAAAGCGTCGCGCTTTACGGCGGCGAAGACCGCGAACAAAGCGCCTTTCTCGGACATTTCGGGCGCGTGTTCGGCAATTTTAGAAATATCATGAAATACATGAAGCGCCTGAATTGGTACACAAGCGGCTATAACCAGCTTGCCGTCGTTTTTCCCTATCTGGTTGCCGCGCCGCGTTATTTTTCCAAACAGATCAGCTTCGGCGTTTTGCAACAAACGGCGGACGCCTTCGGCCAGGTTCAGCAATCGCTGTCCTTCATCGTGAATTCCTACGATCTGATCGCCGACTGGCAATCGGTTGTGCAACGTTTGGCAAGCTTCGACGCGCGGGCAGGACAGATCGCGACCGAGACGCCGGAGCAAATAAGGATCGAACGCGCGGGCGAAGGCATCGCCGTGACGGATCTCGATCTCGACCTTCCGAACGGATCGCCTTTGCTCCGCGGCGCAGGATTCGAGGTCCCGAACGGCGCGTGGCTCCTTATCACGGGGCCTGCGGGCGTGGGCAAAAGCACCTTGCTGCGCGCCATTGCCGGCATCTGGCCCTATGGGCGCGGCTCTATTCGCCTTGGCCAAGGCCGGATTCTGTTTTTGTCGCAACGCCCTTACATCCCGCTCGGCAATCTGCGCACGGCCATTCTCTATCCGAACGATAAGGATGAAATACAGGATGAGAGGCTTATCGACGCCCTCGACAAAACGGGCCTCGGCGCGTTCGCATCCGAACGCGACGCGCCCGACAATTGGGCGCAACGCCTCTCTCTCGGCGAACAGCAACGCCTCGCTTTCGCGCGGATTCTTTTGAACGAACCCGCCTTTATCTTTATGGACGAGGCGACCTCATCCCTCGATGAGGCCGGCGAAGCCGCGCTTTACACGCTTTTACGTCAAGCAGCGTGGAAGCCCACGGTGGTAAGCGTCGGACATCGCCGAACCCTCGAACGCTATCACGACCGCATCCTTCCGTTGTAAGAGGTTGTTTACAAAGCCACGATGTTGGGCTGCAAAACGGCTTGCGGCCAGAGCCAGGATCTAGCTTCGCGCTTCGCCAGGTGCTACAATCGGGGCCTAACTGTTTGGGGTTGAACGACATGAAAAACGCTTGGTTTATCGTCGCGCTTCTTTTGGCCGCGCTCTCATGCGCGCCTCAGGCTTCCGCTTTCTCGACGGAACAGGCTGGGCCTTACCAAAACAGCGACGGATCGTCGAAATTCGACGATCCCGACGAGCAGAGTCCTAACTTTATCGCGAGGTCGAACGATGGCGGGGCGGGAAACGGGCCGCTTTCCTTCGGCCATTCCGATGTCACCGTGCCCAGACTTGGCGATAACGGCCCAGGCGCCCAAGCTTTCGATCGCGCTTATGCCCACCAGCAAGATCAAGAGTAAAATTCTTGATTTACTGCAATCCGCCGTCGATGAGTCGCGGTCGGCGCGCATCTTCAAGAAAAACATCGCCTTTTCCAGAAAAGGCTCTATCATCGTTGCGAATTCTCTGGATCTGGGACTATAGTCGCCAGCGCCGCGCGTATCCAAGGCGCTTTTTTATTTGTCGAAACGAAACAAAACGAGGTTCGGTGTGGAAGTGGACGGGCAAAAGCATATGGCCGATCAATGGGCAAAGAAGGCCCTGGATGGATTGAAAGCAAACGATCTCGCGCCGACGCCGGACAATTTCGCCGTTTTCTACGCCTATCATGCGGGATCCAATCCGAATCTCGCGATGGCGATGGATACCCTCATCAAGGAATTCGGAAAGCTTTCGCAACTGCAATGCACGGAGATTTTTCTGGCTCATTTGAGCCTTGAGGCCGAAAACAAGGTTCTGAGCGCAACAACCTCAAGCATCGAAGACGAAATCAAGCGCGTTATGACCGCTTTGGGCCAGACGGCAAGCGGGGCGCAGGCCTATAATCAGACTTTGACTAATTTTTCCGGCACCCTTCAAGCGACCGTGTCCCTTGAAGACGTCCGCGCGGCGGTTTCGCGCGTGGCGAGTGAAACGCGCGTCATGGCCGAGCAAAACCAGCGCCTTCATAGCCAACTTGCCCAATCGACCCAGCAATTGACCGAAATGCGTTACAGCCTCGATCAGGTACGCAAGGATTCGATGCTCGATCCGCTGACCGAAGTGGGAAATAGAAAATATTTCGACAAGGAAATCGCGCGCGCGACGACCGAATCCATGGAAACGGGGACGCCCCTCGCCCTTCTGATGGTCGACATCGACCACTTCAAGAAATTCAACGATACCTACGGCCATCTTATCGGCGATCAGGTTCTTCGCCTCGTCGCGCACACGCTGATCGAAAACTTGAAAGGCCGCGACATCATCGCCCGTTACGGCGGCGAGGAATTCGTCATCCTGCTTCCGAATACGACCGTTCAGGATTCCGAAAAAGTCGCGAACCAACTGCGCAACAGCCTCGCGACCAAACAAATCAAACGCAAAAGAACGAATGAATCGCTGGGTATCGTGACGATCTCGCTTGGCGCGACTTCGTATGTTCCCAATGAGGATTTCGATTCCTTTATCGCGCGGGCCGACGCCGCCCTTTACGACGCCAAGCAGACGGGCCGCAATAAAGTCATGTCGCGCGTGGCTGAGCACATTTCGGCTTGATGTCCGCTTCTTTACCAGCGCCCGTATCCGACACGTCGTTTTGGGAGGCCCTGAACGGCGCCCAGCGCGAAGCCATCGAGGCGACCGATGGCCCCGTCCTCGTCCTTGCGGGCGCGGGCACGGGTAAAACCCGCGTTTTGACGGCGCGTCTCGCCAATTTGCTGATGACCGGCAAGGCGATGCCTTCGCAAATCCTCGCCGTGACCTTCACGAACAAGGCCGCCGCAGAAATCCGTGAGCGCGTAGGATCTCTTTTGGGACGTTCGGTCGAAGGCTGGTTTCTCGGCACCTTTCACGCGCTTTCGGCGCGCCTTTTGCGGCCCTATGCCGAACGCGTTGGGTTGAAACCCAGTTTCACGATCCTAGGCACAGACGATCAATTGCGGCTTATCAAGCAATTGCTCGAAAGCGAGAATATCGACGATAAGAAGGCTCCTGCCCGCGTCGTCCTTGCCGTGATTGAAAGATGGAAAGACCGCGGTCTTTTGCCCGAAGATGTGAGCAACGAGGTTTTCGATCTGGCGAACGGCAAAATGCCGAAGCTTTACGCGCTCTATCAGGCGCGCCTACGCGATCTGAACGCCTGCGATTTCGGCGATTTGCTTCTGCACCAACTGACCCTGCTCCGCCAAAATCCCGATATTCTGAAATCTTTTCAGGAACGGTTTCGCTATATCCTCGTTGACGAATATCAAGACACGAACGTGGCGCAATATCTGTGGCTGCGCTTGTTGGCGCAGTCGCACAAAAACATTTGCTGCGTCGGCGACGAGGATCAGTCCATCTATGGCTGGCGCGGAGCGGAGATCGGCAACATCCTCCGCTTCGAGGAGGATTTTCCGGGCGCGAAGATCGTGAGGCTTGAGGAAAATTACCGCTCGACGGGCCATATTTTGGGTGCGGCGGCGAAACTGATCGCGCACAACAAAATGCGCTTGGGCAAAACGCTTTGGACGTCGTCGGATATGGGCGAGAAAGTCCTCGTTCGCGCGCTTTGGGACGGCGAGGAAGAAGCGCGCTGGGTCGCGGACGAAATCGAGGCGATCCAACGTCGCCGGATCAGTTTGAAGCAAGTCGCCGTCATGGTTCGCGCCGGTTTCCAGACGCGCGCTTTCGAAGAACGGTTTATCACGCTCGGCATTCCCTACCGTGTTCTTGTGGGCGCGCGCTTTTATGAGCGTCAGGAAATCCGCGACGCGATGGCCTATCTGCGCCTTGTCGCATCGCCGGAAGACGATCTGGCGTTTGAGCGCATCGTCAATCTTCCGAAACGCGGCATAGGCCCCTCGACGCTTCAACAACTCCATGCCTTCGCGCGGGCCGAGCACACCTCGCTCAGCGAAGCGACGCTTCGTCTGGCCGAAACGGATGAAATGAAGCCGAAGGTTCGCGCGACGCTTCAGGGTTTGATGCAAAATTTCGCCCGCTGGCGCGATCTCTTGAACGGTCTTCCCCATGCCGAAGTCGCGCAAATCATACTCGATGAGTCCGGCTATACCGGCATGTGGCAGGCGGATAAATCGCCCGAAGCCCCCGGACGCCTTGAAAACCTGAAAGAACTCATCACGGCCTTGTCGTCTTTCGACACGCTTCCAGCGTTTTTAGAGCATGTAAGTCTTGTTTTGGATGTGACGGAACGCGCCGAAGAAGATCAGGTCAGCCTCATGACCCTCCACGGCGCAAAGGGACTTGAATACGACTATGTTTTTCTTCCCGGATGGGAGGAAGAAATTTTCCCGAGCCGCCTTTCGCTTTCCGAAAACGGCGTTCAGGGGTTGGAAGAAGAACGCCGCCTCGCCTATGTCGGCATCACCCGCGCGCGCATACGCGCGACGATCAGTTTCGTCGCCAACAGACTCCTCCATGGAAGCTGGATCAATCCCCTCCCCTCGCGCTTTATAGCGGAACTTCCGCCCGAGCACGTCGAGAGCCGCACCAATCTGATGGCGCGCCAACAGACCGTCGCGCCTTCTTGGGAAGCCAAGCGCGAACGCGGCCCCAACCTCTGGCAACAGATCAACGCGCAATCCAGACATAGTGGTTCGAAAACCAGCACGCTTGAAATCGAAGGCAAAGCGCGCGCCGTCGCCATGCCGAGACGAACAGGCAAACCGAACGTCGGCGACCGCGTCTTCCACGAAAAATTCGGAACCGGCACCGTCAAACGCGTCGAACACGACAAACTCGACATCGCCTTCGACAAAGCCGGCCTCAAAAAAGTGATGGAAAGTTTTGTTACGCTTGTGAAGGAGGGATAACATGCCCCCACGCCCTTCCCTCTGGAAAATCAAAATTACCTGTCCGCCGGATCAAGTCGAGGGGCTGGAGACTTTGTGGGAGGAAAATGCCCTTGCGATAACCTCCTTTGCGCCGCCGCGCCATGCGACAGCCGAGATTGAAGCGATTTTCGCTGAAGAACCGGACGCGGTAGCAATCAACACAAAAATTGCCGTCTATGCCGCTATGCAAGGCATCTTGCTTCCCAACGCCGAAATTACGGAAATAGCCGATCTCGATTGGCTTAAAAAAGTCGCCGAGGATTTTCCGCCGCTTCCCATCGGGCCTTGGACTGTTTATGGCGCGACCTACAAGGACGGAATGAAAGACAAGCCGCTTGCGCTTCAGATCGACGCCACTTCCGCTTTTGGAACGGGCGAGCACCCGACGACCAAAGGCTGCCTTCTCATGCTGGCCCGCCTTTTAAAACGCGCGAAACCGCGCAATATGCTCGATGTCGGGTGTGGATCCGGCATTCTCGCGATGGCTTATGTTAAAAAAGGACATGGCAAAGCGCTTGCCGTCGATCTCGATCCAGATTCCGTGCGCATCGCGGCAGAAAACGCGCGCGTCAACGGACTTTCGGCTCACATGCATATCGCGCGGAGTTTCGGTTACAGAAACCCGATCATTCAGGCCAAAGCGCCTTACGATCTCATCATGGCGAATATTTTCGCGCGGCCGCTTTGCGCCATGGCAAAAGATTTGAAAGCGCATCTTGCGCCCAATGGCTATGCGATTCTGGCGGGGCTTTTGAACGGCCAAGCCAACGCCGTTCTTTCGGCGCATCGCGTCCAAGGGTTGAAACGCGTTGAAAAGCTGCGGCTTGGCGAGTGGACGATTCTTGTCTTGCAGAACGGGCAGATTCGCCGTTAACCCTATGGGATGTCTTCTTCCGAACGCCTCCAAGCCTTACGCTCCGAACTGACCCGCGCCGAACTGGACGGATTCCTCGTGCCCATGGCCGATGAATACCAAAGCGAGTATGTGCCGGATTCCGCGCGCCGCATCGCGTTTTTGTCCGGTTTCACGGGTTCGTCGGCTTTCATGATTGTCTTGAAGGACAAGGCCGCTTTTTTTACCGACAGCCGCTACACGCTTCAGGCTTCGAAACAAATCGATCTTTCTCTCTTCGCGCTTTTCGACAGCGCCCAAAAGACTCCGCTTGCGTGGTTGAAAGAAGAAGCGCCGGAAGGCGCTAAGATCGGGTTCGATCCGTGGCTTCAAACGCAGGCCGCGATCGAGCGCTATGAAAAAGAGATCAAGGATTTAAACGAAAAAAAAGGGAGGCTTACTCTTTTCCCCGTCCGCGCAAATCCGATAGACGCCATTTGGAAAGACCGCCCCGCCGCCCCAACCGCTCCGATCTTCGCCCATGACATCGCCTATGCGGGACAAAGCGCCGCCGAAAAACGCAGGCTCATCGCGATAGAACTTCTCAAACAAAATCATGACGCCTGCGTCCTGACCGATCCCGCCTCGATCGCATGGCTTCTTAACATTCGCGGCGGCGACGTTCCCAATACGCCCCTGCCGCTCAGTTACGCCATCGTCCAGAAGGATGGCCGCGTATCGTGGTTCGTCGCGGCCGAAAAAGTCACGAAGGGATTGGATTCCGTCCTTGGCAACGATGTCGCGCGGCACAGGCTGGCGGATTTTCCGGAAGCCTTGGTCAAACTTGCCCAAACGCAAGGGCAGATCCGCGTCGATCCGGCCGAAGCGCCGAGCGCCGTCGTCAACATACTGCGCATGGCCAAGGCCAATATCGTTTGCGACGAAAATCCCTGCCTTCTTCCGAAGGCCTGTAAAAACGCGATCGAGATCGAAGGCATGCGGGCGGCGCACAGGCGCGACGGCGCGGCGCTTGTTAAATTTCTGGCGTGGATCGAAACGGGATCCGACTCCACAACCGAAATCGAAGCCGAGGAAAAGCTGGAGAGCTTTCGCGCGACGAACGGCCTCTATCGCGGGCCGAGCTTCGATACTATCGCGGGCGCAGGCCCCCATGGCGCCATCGTGCATTACCGCGCGACGCCGGAGACAAATGCAAGAATCCAGCCCGACAGCCTCCTTCTTCTGGACAGCGGCGGGCAATATCTCGACGGCACGACGGATGTGACCCGTACCATCGCCATCGGCACGCCGACGGATGAGATGAAAGAGCTTTATACGCGCGTCCTTAAGGGGCATGTCGCGCTTTCGATGATCCGCTTTCCCGAAGGCACGACGGGCGCGGCTTTGGACGTTTTGGCGCGGCAATATCTTTGGGCTGTGGGCCGAGACTATGGGCACGGAACGGGCCACGGCGTCGGATGCTATTTAGGCGTTCACGAAGGCCCGCAGGGTATCTCAAAGCGTGGCACAGCGCCTTTGAAATCCGGCATGGTGCTTTCGAACGAGCCTGGTTTTTATAAACCCGAAGCCTTCGGAATCCGTATCGAAAATCTTCTTCTAGTCACGGCGATTCCAGGTTCGGACGCGGATAAACCGATGCTGGGTTTCGAAACGCTGACCCTCGCGCCCTACGACAGGCGGCTCATCGAGGTTTCGCTTTTGACATCGCCCGAACGCGCGTGGATCGACTCCTATCACGAGCGCGTGCGCGGCACGCTCAGGCCCCAGCTTGATCCCGCAAGCAACGCGTGGCTCGACGTGGCGACAAGGCCTCTATAAAGGCGTGAGCGAATCCCAAAAGCTTTGCGGCAGTTTTTTCAGCCAGCGATCGCGCGCAAAATATTTTGTTACATGCGCGCGCGCGGCTGTCCCCATGCGCTTTCTCGCCTCGGGATCCGCCAACAAGCGTCGCAAGGCCTGCGCGGCCTCTTCAATGTCTGGTTCTGCCCATACCGCGCCGAAATGGTTATAGATATTCTGTGGATCTTTGACGGGAACAAGCTTGTATCCAACGGGAACGGAACAATCCTTATCCATAAAATCGACATTGCCCGACCACCCCGTCGCGATCACGGGTTTTGCGGCCGCCATCCCTTCGGCGACCAGCAAACCGAAACCTTCCGACCTGTGAAGCGACAGGATCACATCCGCGCGGGCGACAAGATCCTTCATCCCTTCGGAAGAAAGCACGTCGCGCATCACATAAATATCCGGCATGCCGGCGGTTATGCGATCGATATAGGCCCGCGCCTCGGGCCACGATTTTTCGCTGTTCACCTTCAGGACGAGAACCGGATCGGGATTGCCTTGCGTCGCGCGACGAAAAGCCTCAATCACAGCCTCCGGATTCTTGCGCGCAATGGTCGAGCGCACGTCGAAGGCGAAAAACACGATCGGACGCCCTGCAAATTGCGGAAGGGGATCGTTCTTCGGCGCGGTCGGCCAGGCCTCGACGTCCAGCGAATGCGGGACGACGTAAACGGGTTTTCCATCCGCCACTTTCCTGATGGCATCGGCGATAAAATGCGACGGCGCCCAAACTTCATCGACACAGCGCAATGCCCGTTTCCATTGATCGGGAACAAGCTCAAGCTCCCACGCCCAAAGGCCGACGAGCCTGCGCGTCCTGAAACGCTTTGCGCCCACGGCCCCTAAAACCATATTCTGCAAATCCGGATTCACGTGGAAAATGGCGATACCGCCTTCTTGCGCTTCTTCCGGCCATAAGGAACCGGCTTCAAAATCCTCCATGACCGCGAAGCGGCTTACATTCGCGCCCTTCGCGTCGATTCCGGCCGCGCGAAAAAGAGCGAGCATCTGACGCGCCCCCTCGCCCAGCCCCGTCGCCGTCCCGAGAAACCCGCCGACGACGACGTCGCCTTTCAGCAAAGGCCGATTCGGATCGAGCGTTTTTGCCGCCAATCGCATAATCAGGCGCAGCTCCGCCCGCCGCAGCCATGCCGGTTGGAAGCGCCATGCCTTGCGCACCAGTTTTTTCAAGGCTTCTTTCATCTCTATTCCGGCTTTCCGCGGCGGCGGTCGAGGACAAGTCGATAGCCGCGAAACGATTCCTGCTGAAGGAAGCGGGCGACGCGCCCGATCGTCGTCACGCTGACGCCCGTTAAGGCGTGAATATCGCGATAGGACAATTTCCCCTCATCAAGGAGCCGCGCCACCCACCAGCGATCCGTTAAATCCGAGATTTCCTTCGGCGTGCAGACATCACAGAAAAAACGCCGAAGCTCTTCCTTGCTTTTCAAAAGAAGGAGCGCCTCGAAAAGGTCGTCTTCAGCCGCGGGATTCGATTTCTTGGCACGGTTGAAGCGATCCGCCGAATGTTCATCGTCCGACATGAATTTCCTTAGGCTATACGTTCAACCAATAGCGCAAACGGGACAATTTGCTCGACAAGGTATGGACAATTTTTGGTCTCTATGCAACTTTTCAACGTCCTGCCTTATTCTGCGCTTTCCATCTCGCACACCTTTTTCATAAGTCTCCTTTATGATTCTCCTGTCTCGGCTTAGTTCACATTTTATGAAATCCGCCGAACCTTCCTTGGCGGCTAACGCCCCGCCGCCCCTCAAGCCTGAAAACATATGGCGAATTCTCACCGGCTTTCATGAGGGCAAAGAAACGAGAATTAGAGGCGGAACAAAAATAGAACTTGCCTTTCCATATAACCTCGGCTATGAGAACAAAGAGTAAACGACGAATCTCTCTCATCCCACCTCAAGGAGCCTTCCATGTGCGCGCAACAGACTCGGACCCCAAATCTTCAGGTTGTTGAAAAAGACCGCAAGGATCCCGAACGCCAGAAGGCCTTAGAAGCGGCGTTGAGCCAAATCGAGCGCGCCTTTGGCAAAGGTTCGGTCATGAAGCTTGGAAGTCAGGAAGGCGTTGCGGAAATCGACGTCATCTCGACCGGTTCCCTTGGACTCGATATCGGGCTTGGCATCGGCGGTCTTCCGCGCGGACGCGTGATCGAGATTTACGGGCCGGAAAGCTCCGGCAAAACGACGCTCGCGCTCCACGCTATCGCGCAAGCTCAGAAACAAGGCGGCACCTGCGCCTTTATCGACGCCGAACATGCGCTCGACCCGTCCTATGCCCGCAAATTGGGGGTCAATATCGACGATCTTCTCATTTCCCAGCCGGACGCAGGCGAACAGGCGCTTGAGATTGCGGATACGCTCGTCCGTTCCGGCGCAATTGACGTTCTTGTGGTCGATTCCGTCGCGGCGCTCGTTCCCCGCGCCGAACTCGAAGGCGAAATGGGCGACAGCCATGTAGGCCTTCACGCCCGTTTGATGAGCCAGGCGCTTCGCAAACTTACGGGTTCGATTTCGAAATCGAACGCAATGGTTATCTTCATCAACCAGATCCGTCTCAAAATCGGCGTGATGTTCGGAAATCCGGAAACGACGACGGGCGGCAACGCGCTGAAATTCTACGCCTCGGTTCGCTTGGATATCCGCCGTATCGGCGCGATCAAAGACCGCGAAACCGTCGTTGGCAATCAAACACGCGTCAAAGTTGTAAAAAACAAAATGGCTCCGCCCTTCCGCGTCGTCGAATTCGACATTATGTACGGCGAAGGCATTTCGAAAGTCGGCGAACTTATCGATCTCGGATCGCAGGCGGGTGTCGTTGAAAAATCGGGTTCGTGGTTTTCCTATGAAGGCCAGAGGATCGGTCAGGGCCGCGAAAACGCCAAGCAATTCCTGCGCGACAATCCCGAGATCGCAAATGCGATCGAAAACAAGATCAGAGCCAACGCGGGCCTTGTCGCCGAAGCCATGATCGGCGCGCCGGAGACAGGAGAATCTGCGGACGATGCATAATAATTGAGTATAATCGAGCATGACCTTCCTGTACCAGAGCACGCGCGGCCAAGCGCCTATCCTTGATTTCCGCGGCGTTACGATGGCTGGTCTCGCGTCGGACGGCGGCCTCTATCTTCCCGTCGTCTGGCCACAATTTTCCGCCGTCGAAATTGCGGCGATGAAAGGCCTTTCCTATATCGATGTCGCTCTGCGCGTCCTTTCACCTTTCGTCGCTCCCGTTCTCGATCAAAATACTTTGCGCGGGCTTCTTGAAAAAGCCTATGCAACCTTCGATACGCCGGACGTTGCGCCCCTGCGCAGGCTTGACGAAAGTCATTGGATTTTAGAGCTTTTTTACGGGCCGACGCTTGCTTTCAAAGACGTAGCGCTTCAGCTTCTCGGTCATTTGTTTGAACATTTCCTTTCCGAAACCGGCGAAAAAATGACGGTCTTGGGCGCGACCTCCGGCGATACGGGATCCGCCGCGATCATGGCGCTCGCCAATCGCAAAAATATCGAAACCGTCATTCTTTATCCTGAAGGACGCCCCAGCGCCATCCAACGCAAGCAAATGACTTGCGTCGACGCACCGAACGTCCACGCGCTCGGGATTAAAGGCACGTTTGACGACGGCCAAGCCATCGTCAAAGCGCTTTTCAATGATGCCTCCTTTAAGGCCAAGCATCATCTGGCCGCGATCAATTCGATCAACTGGGCGCGCCTTCTCGCTCAAATGGTTTATTATTTTTATGCGGCCCTGCAAGTCGGCGCGCCCGAACAACCCGTCAATTTTGTCGTCCCGACGGGCAATTTCGGGAACGTCTTTGCCGCCTATGCCGCGAAAAAATGCGGTCTTCCTATCGGCCGCCTGATCGTCGCCAGCAACAGCAACGATATCCTCCCGCGTTTTTTTGCTTCCGGTCGCATGCAAATCGGCGAAGTTGCCGCAACGCACAGCCCCAGCATGGACATCCAAATCAGCAGCAATTTTGAGCGGCTTTTATTCGATCTTTGCGGCGGCGACGGGAACGCCGTTAAGGTTAAAATGGATTCCCTTAAGAATACGGGCGCATTCGAGGTTTCTGAAACACAGCTTACACAAGCGAAAACCCTTTTCGGCGCTTATGCCGTTTCGAATGACAAGACCGTCGATACGATAAAAAATATATATAAATCAAACGCCATTATCCTTGATCCTCATACTGCCGTAGGCATAGCGGCCACGCGAATGGCAGAGCCGGAGCTTTCCGGGCCTGTCGTAAGCCTCGCCTGCGCGCATCCGGCAAAATTTCCTGAGATTATAAGTACTTCTATAAATCATACGCCGCCGGTTCCCGATTTTTTGGATCACCTCTTGCGAAAACAAGAGCGAACGACCATATTACCGGCAGACGAAGGGGCCGTTCGGGCTTTTATTGAAAGCCTTTGAGGTTTATGCCCGTTTTCCTGAAAACGATTTGAATTGTTATATGAATTTGGGCCTAGCCCCCTATTTTTGCGTTTATCGCGACAATTCCGAGCCCCTTTTTTTCAATCATTTGGATGTAACAGACATGAGCGTGCAAATTTCCGTTCTCGATAACGGCCTCCGTGTTGCGACGGACACCATGATGGAGGCCGAAAGCATGGCGATCGGCGCATGGGTCGGCGTCGGCACACGACATGAACCTTGGTCTGCGAACGGCGTGGCGCATTTTACCGAACACATGATGTTCAAGGGAACGCGCCGCCGTTCGGCCTACGCCCTTTCGACCGCTATTGAAAAAAACGGCGGCGTGATGAACGCGCATACGACGCGCGAGGAAACGGCCTATTACGCGCGCATCCTGCCGGAGGATCTCGAACTCGCGGCCGATATTATCGCCGACATGCTTCAACGCTCGGTCTTTAATCCGAAGGAGCTTGATCGCGAACGGCAAGTCATCATTCAGGAAATCTCGCGCGACAACGATACGCCGGAAGATCATGTTTATGATCTTTTTCATGAAGCCGCCTTCCCGCACCAAAAAATAGGCCGCTCGATTCTCGGTTCACCGGACATCATTGCGAAACTGCCGCGGGACGAAATTATGAATTACGTCAAAAGATATTACCACGCAGGCAATCTTGTGATCGTCGGAAGCGGCAAGGTCGAACATCAAACGCTCGTCGCCCTTGCCCAAAAGCACTTTGGACGCCTCCCGTCGGGAAGACAGCCCGTATGGGAAAAAGCCAAGATCAAAAGCGGCGAATTGCGTCGGCAAAAAGATACGGAGCAGCTTCATATCATGCTTGGATTCCGCGGCCCGGGTCTCAAGGCTTCTTCGAGTTATGCGGCAACCTTGCTGGGCATCCTGCTTGGCGGAAGTTCTTCCTCGCGCCTTTTCCAGAAAGTGCGCGAACAAAGAGGCCTCGTCTATAACATCAGCGCGAGCCACATGGCTTTTCAGGATACGGGCCTTTTCAGCATTTATGCCGGAACCGACCCGATCCGCGCAAAAGAATATATTCCTGTCGTCTGCCGCGAATTGCGCGACGTGATGACGCATATCACGCCATCCGAGCTTAAACGCGCCAAGGCGCAAGCCCGCGCGGACATTCTGATGGGACAGGAAAGCGTCATGCGGCGCGCCGAAATCCTCGGCTTTCAAATGCTGTCTTACGGAAAGCCTGTGCCTTATCAGCAAACGCTTGCGAAAATCATGCACGTAACCGAGGAAGACGTGCAGGCAATGGCGGCTCGGCTTTTTGCCGGAAAGCCCGTTTTGGCAAGCCTCGGCCCCGACGAACATCTTGAAAGTTATGCCGGGATTGTCGAAAGATTGGCGGCTTGATTTTCAATGTGCTATAATGGCCTCGTCGGTTTTCCGACTATGGCGATAAACGCCTTGTGGCATAGACGCTGCGGACCCGGGGGCGGTACCCGGCGCCTCCACCATTTCTTCCGGCCGCTTCCGGAATCTTTGGGGGCGAAACAGGATCGACGCGCGTAGTAAAGACATGGTTTTTGCTCGGCATGATACCGCCGTTATCGGGTCATTTTTACAAGTGCCAACGACAATGTTGACACTCGTGCCGTTGCTATGGCTGCCTAATCTCCGCTTTGCGGAAATAGGGTAGTTTGCGACCACGCGGTTCGGGGGGCACCGGGCAACAGAAGCCCCCCACTTCGCTTTTTTAGCCTTTCCAAAAAGATCCCTTGCAGACGCAAACTGTTATTTGCATCGCGCCATTCATCGTGTAACGTGCGGGCTTGGGTTGTTGTATGCGAGAATTCTCAATGTCCGAAGATTTGTTGCGATATGATCTGTTGATCGAAACGGCGCTGCGCGAAGTCGTTCACCAAGCAATGGCGAAAGTCGTTCAGGATGGGCTGCCCGGCGACCATCATTTCTATATAACGTTTCTGACCCATTATCCGGGCGTCGGGCTTCCCGACTATCTGCTTGAGCAATATCCGGAGGAGATGACCATCGTCCTTCAATACCAGTTCTTCGGCCTTCAGGTCGATGATACGGGTTTCAGCGTCATGTTGAGCTTCAACAATGTGCGCGAAAAGATGAAAGTCCCGTTCGGGGCGATCACGACTTTTGCCGACCCATCCGTAAATTTTGCGCTTCAGTTCCAACCATTTGGTACCGAAGACGATTCTGGCGACAAGGGCGAGAATAAGGCTGAAAATGACAAATCCGCGGACGATGGCGTGCCTGAAGGCAAGCGCGGCGAAGTCATAAGCCTTGATTTATTTAGAAAAAAATAGGCCTCGCTTCCGCAAAAACGCTTTTGCTTATCTCAATCTATGTGATATAAGGCCAAATCCTGTTGATCTTTTGATCTTCGGAAGGGTTTGTTTGTCCCTGCGCTTATAGAGCGGCAAGGCAGTTTGAATCCGTCATTTTGTGTTTTTCGATCCCGCAAGGAGGGGTGACTTTCGTGCAAGTTTTGGTACGTGACAATAATGTGGATCAGGCGCTGCGCGTTCTTAAAAAGAAGCTGCAACGCGAAGGCGTTTTTCGCGAAATGAAGCTGCGCCGCAACTATGAAAAGCCCTCTGAACGCCGCGCGCGCGAAAAGGCCGAAGCCGTCCGCCGCGCCCGCAAGGTTGAGCGCAAGCGCAAAGAGCGCGAAGGCTTCTAATCTTCGCCGCCATTTCGGCTTATCATGGACGCGTTTCTCTTATCGGGAAGCGCGTTCTTTGTTTTTGACAAAACACAAACACGCGTTACGTTGTCAGTCTCTGTTCATATTTTCCTTGTCGCAAATGTCCGAATTATCCGTCGCAAAGCCGCCTTTTCTTTCCATCATCCTGCCGTTTCACAACGAGGAAACGACGGTGCGCGCGCTTTTCCAGCACCTTTTTCCCGTCCTCAGCAAACTGGAACAAAGCTACGAGATTCTCTGCATCGACGATGGAAGCTCCGACAATACCTACAAGTTTCTCTGTCACGAGCGGGAACGCGATTTGCGCATCAAGCCGGTAAGATTCGCGCGCAATTTTGGCAAAGAAGCGGCCCTGACCTGCGGTCTTCGTCTTGCGCAAGGGCAAATCGCCATTACGATGGACAGCGATCTCCAGCATCCGCCGGAGGTTATTCCCCAGCTTGTCGAGGCCTGGAAAGGCGGCGCAAAAATGGTCTATGCCATTCGCCGCAACAGGGGCACGGACAGTCCCTTGCGCGTCTTTCTCTCGCGTCTTTTTTACATGATTTTCCGTCATATCGCCGACATCAAACTTCCGGAGGGCGCTGGCGATTTCAGGCTCCTTGATCGCATCGTCGTCGATGCGGTCAATGCGATGCCGGAGCGCAACCGGTTTATGAAGGGCTTGATGACCTGGGTCGGATTCGATTACGCCCTCGTCCCCTTCGATGTGGCGCCTCGAACGGGCGGCCATACGAATTGGAGCCTTCCGCGCCTGATAACTTTCGCCTTCGACGGACTTTCCTCCTTCAGCACGCTGCCGCTACGCATCTGGACATGGTTCGGATCCGTTATTTCCCTGTTCGCTCTGGCTTACGGCATTTATCTGACCGTTCGCACGCTCGTTTTCGGAATCGACGTTCCGGGCTTCGCCTCGCTCATGGTCGGCATCCTGTTTTTGGGCGGCGTCCAGCTTCTCAGCCTCGGCATGCTTGGCGAGTACCTCGCCCGCGTTTTTGTGGAGGTCAAGGGGCGCCCGATCTATCTGATCGCCGAGCGCGTGGGTTTTGACGACACGGGTTTCGAAGAAAAGCCCCATGCCGATCATTGAAAAAAATCTGAAACCCGCCTTTCTTTTTTGGGGGTTTGCATTCATCCACTTTTTTTTGTGGACGCTCGTTCCTGCGCTCGTCAGTCCGAATCAGCCGCTTGACGTGATCGAAGGCTATGCGTGGGGACGCGAATGGCTGATCGGAACGGCAAAACATCCGCCAATGCAGGCCTGGTGCCTTGAAATTATGAGTTTTTTGACGGGACGCGCCGCGTGGGGATCTTTCCTTGCAAGCCAGATCGCGGTCGTCACGGCTTTCTGGGCCGTCTGGCAGCTGGGACGCCTTATTACCAACGAACGGAACGCTCTTTTGGGAGTCCTTCTTCTGGAAGGCGTCGCCTATTTCAATCTCACAAGCCCCGAGTTCAACCCCAACATTCTTCTTCCGGCCTTTTGGAGTCTTTCGGCGCTTTTTTTCTATCGCGCGCTTCGGGACAACCGCCTTTTGGATTGGGCGCTTACGGGCCTTTGGATCGCGGGCGGCCTTTACGCGAAATATGCGACGGGTTTGTTGCTGTTCGTTTTTGTCTTTATTTTGGTGTTCCACGCGGACGCGCGCAAAAATCTTCGCGGCATCGGGCCTTATGTTGCGCTTCTTATAGCGACGGTTTTATTCCTTCCGCACCTTGTATGGCTTTGGGATCATGCGTTTCTTCCCTTCGCTTACGCCGAAAGCAGAACGATCCACGCGAAGCAAGCGCTCGATTATTTTCTTTATCCGCTTCATTTCATAGGATCTCAGTTTCTTGCCGCGCTCGGCGCACTTTTTCTTTTTTTCGGCAGTTTTGGGAATCGGCTTGACGAGAACCGGACAACATCTTCTTTCGACCGCTTCTTTTTGACGGCGCTTTGTTTTGGGCCCATTATCATTTTGGTTCTCAGTTCCCTGATCGGCGGCCTTAAAATGCGCGACATGTGGGGCGCGGGCCTTTGGAGCTGGCTTGGCCTTTGGCTTGTCGCAATCTTTCCGCCAGCGCCATCCAAGAAATTCGCGCCGCCTTTTGTCGGCGGATTCTGGGCTCTCTTCTTTCTTTTTCTTTTGGTTCTTGTCCTCAGCGACAGCGTCTTTCCGCCCCTCGGCAGAAAGGCAAAGCGCATTCATTTCCCCGGCATGGCGATCGCTCGAGGAATCGAGACGGAATGGGAAAAAACATCCGGCGACCCGCTCCGCTATGTTGTCGGCGACGTTTGGCTGGCGGGCAATGTCGCGTTCTATGCGGGAAATGACGGAAGAACGGATCGTCCTCACGTTTTCATCGATGCGAACAACGCCGTAAGCCCGTGGATCGACGAGAACGACCTGAAACGCTCGGGCGGCGTTCTCGTCTGGTGCGGCATGGGGTGCCACGACGAAGATGCGGCGAAGAACATACCCGCGTATATGATGCAGCGCTTCCCGAATGCCAAATTGCAAAAAGAGCTTATTATAGCTTCTCGAAAGACATCGGATTTTCTCCCCTTCGTTGTAGGGTGGGCTATCATTCCTAAGGACTTGTTACGAAATAAGTGAGTCAAATGGCTCGTCTTATTTCGTAACAAGCCCTAAATCCTAATCGAAAAAAGAGGCCGTTCATGACCTTGGAAAACATCCCCTCCCTGCTGCTTGTCGAAGACGATCCCACGCTTGCCCTGACTTATGAGTCCTATCTCAAATCGGAATCCTACAACGTCACGACGATCGATACGGGAAAAGCCGCTCTTGCGTATTTGGCCGCGTTCAGGCCGATTGCGGTCATTCTCGACATTCATCTTCCGGACATGCACGATTTCCAGATTCTTCGGCATATAAGAAAGGCCTATCCGCAAACCCCGGTCGTCGTGATTACGGCGGATTCGAATCCGGAGATGGCGCTTGGCGCCATCAAGGAAGGCGCTTTCGATTTTATAGCCAAGCCGTTTACAAAAGCGCGCCTGATCGTCACGCTTCACAAAGTGCTTGAGCACGTTGCCCTCGAACGCGAGGTTCGCGAATGGCGGCAATGTTTGGGGTCGAGTCCTTATCAAGGTTTTATCGGAAACGCGCCGTCCATGTTGGCGGTGTACAGAATCATCGACTCCGTCGCGGCAAGCAAAGCCAGCGTCTTTATCATCGGCGAAAGCGGAACGGGAAAAGAACTCGCCGCGCAGGCCATTCATAAAATCAGCCCGCGTCATTTGGCCCCTTTCGTTGCGATCAATTGCGGCGCCATTCCCGAACATCTTATGGAAAGCACTCTTTTTGGCCATATAAAAGGCGCCTTCACAGGCGCTGTGGCCGACAGCCTTGGGGCCACGCGAAAAGCGGATGGAGGAACCTTGTTCCTCGACGAAATCGGCGAACTCGCGCCCGACCTTCAGGTTAAATTGCTGCGCTTCCTTCAAAGTGGCGAGGCCACGCCTGTCGGAAGCGATACGACCTATCACCTCGATGTCCGGATTATCGCGGCGACAAACAGGGCCCCGCAGGAAGAGATTGAGAATGGCCGCCTGCGCGAAGATTTGTTTTACCGTCTTCATGTCGTTCCGCTTGAGATGCCGCCTTTGCGCGATCGGGATGAGGATATTCTTCTTCTCGCGGAACATTTTCTTTTAAAGCTCAATGCCGAGGAAGAGCGGGATTTTGTGGCGTTCGATCCCGAAGTTCTCAGTCTCTTTCGGAAATACGATTGGCCCGGAAACGTGCGCGAGCTCGAGAATCTCATTCGATCGCTTGTCGTTCTTTACCGCGGCCCCTATGTCACACCGGACATGTTGCCCGAGAAATTCCTGGAAAAGACGCGCGCGCCCGAAAGTTCAACAAGTGGGAATAATACAGGCTCATCCGGCGACGGCCCAAAGCCAACGGATGATGTCGTCAAGCCTTTATGGCTTTCGGAAAAGGAATCCATTCTTAAGGCCCTCGCCTTCACCAACCAGGATGTCGCGAAAGCGGCCGCGCTTCTTGAAGTAAGCCCTTCAACTTTGTACAGAAAACTTCAAGCATGGAATGCGTCCGACAGAAAAGATGGCAAATAAGCGTCTTATGATTTTATATATTTGGCTTATCTTGCACATGTGCGTATTACGCCGTGTCAATACAATGTTATGGAATCCTGGCTTCTGCCGTTAACAACTATTTAAGTCTGTTGATTTATTTATAGATGATCATCATTTTATGGAACGTTTCGTGCCCTATACCCTTCCCCTTTCCCAGCAAGATATACCGACTGAGTTTAGGCGCGCCCATATCGTTATCGTCGATGACGATCCGACAAACCGTTTTCTGCTTCGCAGCGTTTGCGAAAAACTGGGCATTGGGATCGTCGATGAAGCGGAAGACGGGATGGCGGCGCTCGATCTGATTACGCGCTTTCGTCCCGACATGATCCTTCTCGATATCCGTATGCCGCGCATGGACGGGTTTGAGTTGATGCGCCAGCTTCGGGCGGATACGAGTTTCGACAATCTGTCCATCCTCGTTCAAACGGGTCTTCAGGACGAAGACGACCGTGTGCGCTGTTTCAACCTTGGCGCGACCGACGTTATCAGCCGCCCGTTCCACATGGCCGAATTGCGCGCGCGCATCGTTTCGCATCTTCGAAGCGCCATATCCGCGCGCGTCTTGTTCGATTTTCGCAACCGGATTCAGGCGCATATCGAAATCACGCACGCCTTTCTCGACGCCATTTTGCCGTCGCCTGAAAAAGCGACGGAAATCGCCATGACGTATGGACTGACCTGTTCGTCGGTTTATCGTCCGCACGACGAGATTGGGGGCGATTTATGGTCGCTTCGCGCCATCGACGACGATCATTTGTCGCTCGTTCTTGTGGACGCGAGCGCGCACGGTCTTGCAGGCGCCATCAACGCGCTGCGAGTCGATTGCCTTATTCAGGAATATTACGACCAAGCCCATACCCCGAGCGTCTTTCTCAACAAGCTCGACGCCGCCATGGCAAAAATTTCTTTCGGCCAGCTTTTCGCGGGCGCAGTGGCCATGACGATCAATCGCCGCACGGGAACGATCCGATACGCCGGAACGAACATCCCATCGCCGCTTCTTCTTCAAAACGGCGAGGTGACGGAAATGCCGACACGCGGTCTTCCCCTGGGTTCCGGCGTGATTGCGTTGACGACATCGACCGCCGTTCTGGAACCTGGCGCGGCCCTTGTCCTCTATACGGACGGATGGAACGAAAGCATATCTGTCGAACCTTCGAAGATTCTGGCGCAGGCCGATCCCAGATGCCTGAACCTTGCGCAAGAACTTGCGCCGCAAGGCAATCTTCTGGATGACCTTACGCTCATTACCCTGCAAAGGAGATAAGTCCATGGCCTTTCGGTTTCGGCGTGAAAATGACGAACTCGTCATATATATCTCTGGGGCGCTGACCTTCCATCAACACAAGGAAGGCGAGCAGCTCGTCTATCAGGTCACGACGCTTGTGGATCAGGACATTATCAAAACGGTTCGCATCAACTTCGAAGACGTTCAGCGCATGGACAGCCATTGGCTCGGCGTCCTGATCCGCGTCTTGCGCCGCGTTCGCGAAAAGAATGCCGCGTTCGTTATTGAGAAGCCGAACAGCGAAATCACGCGACTCTTCAACATGGTCGAGTTGAGTCGTATCGCCGAGATCCGCCCCTGAAGCGAGGACGAACAAATGCTACGTCAATTTGGTTTGCCTTCGCCGGAAATTCTTGAATCCGCCAAAGCCTCCAGTCGTTCGCCGGATGTCATTTATGAAGCCGTTCTTGATGAACCGGCCTTATGGGATCCGAGCACGCTGGACGAAATCGTCCGCGATTTTCCGGCGAGCCTTCTGAATGACGGCGACCTTTTTCTCGTTCTTTCGGAATGTTTTGCGAATGCGGCCCTTCATGGCCGCGCGCAAGCCCTTGCCATATGCGCGCGCAAGAAAAAGGGCTTGCTCCTTCTCTCTTTCCGCCAGTCGCCGCCGATGCTTGGACGCGTCGCCATCGCGCTTTCGATCGCGAAGAATTGCGTTCTGGACCAAAAAAGCTGCGATCTCGAAAGCGGCCTTGGATTTCCCATTCTTCTCCGTCTTGCGCATAACGCGACCTTATCCCTTGATTATACGCGCCTTCAGCTATGGTTTCGGCTGAATTCCTAGGGTAAAGGCCTCTTGTATCCCTCTCGCGCGCCCTTATATACTTGGGTTCCTTCGGAACCCGAAAAAAGAATTCGCAAAAAAGGCGTGCGCGTACCGCGCCCGCGTGTTTTTTGCGAAAAGGAATACTCGGCTTTCCAAGGAAACCGAGTATAATGCGGGAAAAGGGGAAGGAATTGATACAATGTCGGCTGTGCAAAAAATTTTAAAGGAAAAGATTCAAATGACGGATGAAGCGCTTCTCGATAGTGGACGAAACGTTCTTCGCTCCGAAGCCTCGGCTCTTGAGAAACTGGCACTTTCTCTCGATAAGAATTTCGCGGAGGCCGTAAGGGCTCTTGTCGCCTGCGAAGGCCGCATCGTCGTTTCCGGCATGGGAAAAAGCGGCCATATCGCGCGCAAAATTGCGGCAACGATGGCTTCGACCGGAACGCCTGCCCTCTTTGTTCATCCGGGCGAAGCCAGCCACGGCGATCTTGGCATGATTCTTCCGCAAGACCTCGTCATCGCGATTTCCAATTCCGGCGAAACCTCCGAACTTTCCGATTTGATCGCCTATACGCGCCGTTTTTCGATCCCCCTCATCGCGATCACGCGCTGCCCCCAAAGCACGCTCGCGCAATCCTGCGACGTTCTTCTTCTTCTGGCGGAAGAGCCGGAGGTTGGCGCGCTCGGCCTCGCGCCCACGACATCGACGACGATGACGCTTGCGCTCGGCGATGCCCTTGCAGTCGCCGCGCTCGAATACAAAGGTTTCTCAATCGAGGATTTTCACGATTTTCATCCGGGCGGCAAGCTTGGCAAACGCCTTCTCCGCATCAGCGAGCTTATGCACACGGGCGACGAGCTTCCGCTTGCCAATGAGACGGACAGCATGGCGCATGTTCTTGTCATCATGACGCAGAAAAGTTTCGGCTGCGCGGGCATCATCGATACCGAAGGCCGCTTAACGGGGATTATCACGGACGGCGATTTGCGCCGTCACATGGAATCGGGGCTTACCAATAAATTGGCCTCCGACATCATGACAAGAAATCCCATGACGGCGTCGCCGCGCACGCTCGCCGCCGAAGCGCTGAAACACCTTAACGACAAGAAGCGTTCGCAACTTCTTATCGTCGATGATGGCAAACCGGTCGGGATTCTTCACATCCACGATCTGTTGCGCGCAGGGATATTCTAAGCGTACGCCTTCGTAATCTTGTCATACGACAAAAGCATCTCGATAAGGGCCGGAAATTCCTTGAAAGGAACCATATTCGGCCCGTCCGACGGCGCTTTGTCGGGATCCTGATGCGTTTCGATGAAAACGGCCGCGACGCCGACGGAAACGGCAGCGCGCCCTAAAATCGGAACATATTGACGTTCGCCGCCGCTGCTCTCGCCCTTCCCGCCCGGCTGTTGAACGGAATGGGTGGCGTCGAAAACGATGGGATAGCCCGTTTGCGCCATGATCGGAAGCGCGCGCATATCGGAAACGAGCGTGTTGTATCCAAAGCTGACGCCGCGTTCGCAAAGAAGAATGTTTTCGTTGCCCGTCGAGGCAATTTTCGCCGCGACGTTTTTCATGTCCCACGGCGCAAGAAATTGTCCCTTCTTCACGTTGATCGCGCGCCCCGTGGATCCTGCCGCAAGAAGAAGATCCGTCTGGCGGCAGAGAAAGGCGGGAATTTGAAGAACGTCGACGACCTCGGCGACGGGCGCGCATTGGGAAATCTCATGGATATCCGTAATCACGGGAAGGCCGGACGTTTCGCGCACTTCCGCCAAAATGGGAAGAGCTTCCTTCATCCCCATGCCACGCTGGCTTGATACGGAGGTTCTGTTCGCTTTATCAAACGAGGTTTTATAGATCAGCCCGATTTCGTATTTCGCCGCCACTTCCGCAAGCGCTGCGCTCATTTCAAGCGCGTGAGCCCGCGATTCAAGAGCGCAAGGCCCGGCAATAATGGTCAGCTTTCTGTCGTTTCCGATAGAAATTTTTCCGCCCTTGGGGCGATCAATCTCAACAATTTTAGGCATTGTGCCGATCCTCCTGATCTTGCCGCATGCGGCGGCGATAAGAAAGGCTTCCAAAGGGAATGAGAAGAAGATAAACCCCGCCGACCCCCAACAAAGCCAACCATGTGTTCGTAATCAGCGCAGCCGCGATTAACGTGACGCCAAGCATGATAGGAACGATCCAAATGGGCGCGACGCGCCGCCCTTTCATGGAAACCGTTGGAACGCGGCTGACCATAAGCCCGCCGATCACGATCAACCAGAGCGCCAACGCCCATGCCGGCGGTTGACAATCGGGGCCGAATTGGAGGGTCGCGATAAGAGGCAAGAGCACAAGCCCAGCCCCGGCAGGCGCCGGAACGCCGGTAAAAAAGCTTTTTGTCCAAACGGGTGCGGTGTGATCTTCAAGCATTGTGTTAAAGCGCGCCAGACGCAAAGCGGAGCAAGAAGCGAAAACAAGCGCCGCGATCCATCCGAACCCCGTCGGATCGTTATGCAAAACCCAGAGATACATCATCAAGGCCGGGGCCACGCCAAAACTCGTCAGATCCGCAAGGCTGTCAAGCTCGGCGCCAAACTTGCTGGCGATGTTCAGAAGACGCGCCAAGCGGCCGTCCAAAACATCGAACACGGATGAGAGAACGATCGCGAGAACGGCTTTATCCCATTTCTCCATCATCGCGAACTGAATGCCGGTCAGGCCGGAGCATAAGGAAAGCAGGGTCAACATATTCGGCAAGAGCCGCGCAAGCGGCAGATCGCGGCGGCGCGGTTTCGTTTGTTCCGGCGTTGACATCAGCGAGCCTCCCCTTTGCGAACTTCTTCTGTGGACAGGCAGTCGGCGAGAACCGTCTCGCCGCCCAGCATATGCTGGCCGACGCTGACGAGCGGCTTTACGCCGACGGGAAGATAAACGTCCGTCCTGCTGCCGAAGCGAATGATCCCATAGCGTTCGCCCGCTTTATAGGTTTCGCCCAGTTCGGCCTCGCAAACGATACGGCGGGCGATAAGCCCCGCGATCTGGACAAAACCGATCCGTTGACCGGCGCAGGGATGATCGCCTTCGATTTCCATCGCAAGCGCCATGCGTTCGTTATCGACGCTCGCCTTATCGAGCGACGCGTTGACGAATTTCCCGGGCCTGTACGCCAAATGGACGATCTTTCCGTCCATCGGAACGCGGTTCACGTGAACGTTGAAGACGTTCAAAAAAATGCTGATCCGCGTGCGAACTTCGTTGCCGAGGCCGATATCTTCGTCCGGTTTAACTTCGGCAATAGCGACGATGCGCCCATCCGCCGGACTGACGACAAGGCCGGAACGGGTCGGCGTGACGCGCTTGGGATCGCGAAAAAAATAAACGCACCATCCCGTAAGGACGATGCCTAAAAAGAAAAACGGCATGCCCGCATAAAGGAGAAGAAGCGACACAAGCGCAAATCCGGCGATAAAAGGATAACCGGCGGGATGGATGGGCGGAAACGGGTGTTGCCTTTTCATGATTCGACTTTCGGTAAATGGAACCCATAGGCTAGCGAAATCACGGCTCTTTGGGAAGAACTCTTGATGAATCCCCCTGCCAGGAAACGCTCCAAGGGCGCAAAGCGGGCGCCTTACGAACCGTTTCGATGCGGATTCCGGCTTTTGACACAAAAAGACCGAGCGCCCCTTGTTTGTAAAAAGATTCGAAAGTCCGGACTTGCGTTTTTGGATCGTGCGGGCAGGCTTCGTCATCGAGGGGATTCAGAATAAGATCGTAAGATTCGGCGCAAAGCTGCTTCATGGCCGCGCTTTTTTTAAGCCAAGCGATCTTTTTTTCCTTCCCCTGCCAGACGCATTTTTCCTCCGTGCAGGCAAGATCGCCTTCGCTTCCCGTGTCGAGGGTGCGAATGGCTTCGTCGTCCATCCCCGCTTGATGCGCCCAATAAGACAACAGAAAATTATTCTTCCGTTCCTCAAGCGAGGTCACGTAGAGCGCGGGCGGATCCTTCTTTATCCAACCGACCGTCCGCCCGTCGGAGGCGACATAAACATCCGGTCGCAAGCCGGTGAGCGCGCCGATGCCGACGCCGAGAAACAAAACGGCCAAACCGGCCCAGCGTTTGCGCCCCTGCGCCAAGCAAAAGAACAAGCCGCCGAAAGTCGCGACAAGCATCCAGAAAACGGAAAGCGGCGGCAAAACGGCCCTCGCCTCCGGAAAGGAACCGATTTTATGGCTGAGTCCGATCAAAAGACCGAGCCCCGGATCAAGAAGTCTAAGCGGCAACCCCTGCAAACCGAACGGCCACAAAAGATCCACAAAAACGCAAAGCGGCATCAACCAAAAGGCGGTCAAGGGTATCGCAAGGGAATTGGCGAGAACGCTGTAAAGCCCGCCTTCCTGAAAATGGAAAAGACTGAACGGAAAGGTCGCCAGCATCGCGACAACTGACATGCCGACGAGCGCTTGTATGTAATGAAGGAATTGTCCGGCGATTCCTCTTTTCTTCGGCATCGGATCGCGAAGCTCGCTTCGCATCTCGCCGACGCTGATCAATCCCAAAACGGCGGCGAAAGAAAGCTGAAACCCAGGACTTAAAAGCATTTGCGGCCAGAAAAAGAGAATGACGAAGGCCGCCATCGCGATCGTGCGAACCGATAAAGCGACACGATCGATCATGACCCCGAAAAGAACAAGCCCCGTCATGATAAAAGCGCGTCGCGTCGGTACGGGTGCGCCCACCTGCAATGTGTAAAACGAAATCGCGATAAGCGCGCAAAAGGCCGCGGCTTTCTTGATCGGAAAGCGCAAGGCAAGCGTGGCCGAAAGCGCAAACAAAGCGCGCGACAAAAAGAAGACGATTCCGGCGACAAGCCCCACATGCAAACCGGCGATGGCCAGAAGATGCGCGAGACCGACCGCGCGCATCGCTTCCGTCGTTTCTTCGCTAAGCCAGGATTTATCGCCGGTCAAAAAGATGGTCGCAAGACCGGCCCTGTCGCCCTGCAGATTCTTCTGGATCTCGGTTTTCAGATCCTGACGCAGCGCGGCAAGGCGCAAGGAAAAATCCGTCGGCGCGATTTCAACCGCATCCGTTTTGATCTTTCCCATCACATAGCCGGTTGCGCCTATGCCTTGAAAATAGGCGTTCTCGCGGAAATCGAATCCATCCGGCACAAGCGGTTCCGACAAAGGAAACAGTTTCGCGAGACCTTCAAAATGCTGGCCGGGATAAAGATCGCCCGTTTTTTTCTTAAGATACGGTGCAAGCGTTACCCTGATGCGTTCGGGGCCTTGGCCTGGCTCCATTCTTTCGATAGTGGGATCCTGCAAAAGGATTCTTTGGCCGCCTTTATGCTGCTCGACGGCGGCGACACGCCCTGAAACCTCCACCGGGCCGATAGGCCAGTCGAGCATGGGCGTTCCGTAAAAGAAACGCGCACAACACGCCAAAAAGAAGCCAAGAAAGACGAAGAAAACAAGCTTGGCGACGATGTGCCGCCGCAAAAGAAGCGTCAGGAATCCGACGCCGGCGGCCAAAAGCGCGGCGATGCGCCAATCGGGTTCAAAATCCAGGGCAAAGTAAAAACCTATTCCCGTCCCCAGCGCGACAGGACTCCAAAGCGACAGACGCTCGTATTCAAGCCCTTGAAGCCAAGAAAGAACCGCCCCCCATTTAAACAAATATGATTTCAGATTCATGGGATAACGGTCTCAGGCCGAACGCGAAAGGACGAATTAAAGACATATTAACGATAAGCGTTTAGAGTACAAAGACATAAACAAGCGAACGATGAGATAAGTCCTATGATCGGAATTCGAGATTCCGCGCTTCCCAACAGGCAAAAGAACGCCGTCTTTCCCGGCGTGATAGAGCTTGAGCATAAACCGAGAATTTATCCGCCGCTGAATGAACTTGTGCGCGATGCCGATCAATTCCTCCAGCAAATCCGCATCCCCACCGTCAACCATCTTCAGTTTTTCCTGAACGACATCCCGTTTCAGGCAAGCAAAACGACGTTGGAAGACGGACGCCTTCATCTTTGTCTGTGGGCGACGCTCGGCTATCTGCCCTATTCCGCCGAATCCGCCGAAAAAAGGCGCATTCTCGTCGATATCCTGAACAGCGTCACCTATCTTACCGTTGCGAAAATCGGCGTCGATCGCGAGCTTAAAATCATCGCGCGCGGCGATTTTCTTCTGAAGAAGCTTGAGCTCCCGACCTTTATTTTTCCGCCGCTTCTGGCTTTCTGGCAGGAAGCGGGGCCTTTTATCAAATTGATCGGGGAATATCTTTGATTTCCAATGGCGTTCATTCGTGCTACGCCACCCGCGTTCCGTTCAAACTTTCATAGGAATTACGACCTTGTCCATTCAGTCCGTTTGCGTCTTTTGCGGTTCTTCTCAAAACGTGGATCAAAGATATAAGGCTTCGGCCGAGGCCTTGGGAACGGAAATTGCCCAAAAAGGCATGCGGGTCATTTATGGCGGCGGCCATGTCGGCCTTATGGGCATCCTTGCCGACGCCGCGCTGAAAGGGGGCGCAGAGGTCGTTGGAATTATCCCCGAACATATTCGCGTCCGTGAAGTCCAACACACGAAACTTACGAAACTCTGCGTTGTCGACGGCATGCAAGAGCGCAAACGCATGATGGCCGACGAAGCCGACGCCTTCATCGTTCTTCCGGGCGGCTTCGGCACGCTTGACGAAACTTTCGAGATTCTGACGGATAAACAGCTCGGTCTTCACAACAAACCCATCGTCATTCTCAATCAGGACGGGTTTTGGGATCCGCTCATCACGTTGATCGATCACCTTATCGGCCACGGGTTTGCGCCGCGCGAAAACTATTTGATGTACAGGGTCGTAACGGCGCTGGACGAAGTCTTTCCGGCCCTTAACGCCCCCCTGCACGCGCCCTTCGATCCCACGGAAAAGTGGAAGTAACTCTTCGTAAGTTATTGCAGACTCTTCCGGCCCATGCTGATGAACTTCGCGTGACGCTGCGCAAGAAGGGCTTTGCGATCGTATTTCGAAAGCTCGGCCAGATGTTCGGCGATCGCTTTGCCGACATCCTGGATAGCCTTTTTCGGCTGGCGATGCGCCCCGCCCAAAGGCTCGGGGATGATGGCGTCGATAACGCCCAAACGCAGAAGATCCTGCGCCGTTAAACGAAGCGCCGCCGCGGCTTCCGCCGCTTGCGCCGCGCTTCGCCACAGGATTGAGGCGCAACCCTCGGGCGAAATCACGGAATAGATGGCGTGCTCAAGCATCAAGATTCGATCGCCCGACGCGATGGCGATCGCGCCGCCGGAACCGCCCTCGCCGATCACGCACGCGACCAAGGGAACGCCGACGGAAAGGCAAACTTCCATCGAACGCGCGATGGCTTCCGCCTGACCGCGCGCTTCGGCATCGACGCCCGGGAAAGCGCCGGCGGTATCGACGAAAGTCACGATGGGAAGATCGAACTTATCGGCAAGATGCATAAGGCGCTGCGCCTTGCGATAGCCTTCGGGCTTCGCCATGCCGAAATTATGCTTGATGCGGCTGTCGGTATCGTTGCCGCGCTCCTGCCCGATAACGACGCACGCCGTCCCGTCGAGCCTTCCCAAACCGCCGATGATCGCCTGATCTTCGGCAAAAAGCCTGTCGCCCGCAAGCGGCGTGAAATCCGTGATAAGCTCGCGGATGTAATCGAGGCAATGCGGTCTGTCGGAATGCCGCGCAACCTGAACCTTTTGCGCAGGCGTCAATTTGACGTAGATCGAACGCAGCTGACGTTCAAGCTTTTCCTGCAATCGGCCGACCTCGTCGGCGATGTTGACCTGACCGTCGTCCGAAAGATGGCGAAGCTCTTCAATTTTGGCTTCAAGTTCGGCGACGGGTTTTTCAAAATCGAGAATCTGCATCATATTCAGCTATGCTTGTGAAAGAGGCGAAATAAGTACCACGCCTTTATGAGCGGCGCAAATCATAGATGCCTTGAAAAACAATAAGTTATCGCGTCCATCGCGGCGTTTTCGCGTTTGTAATAGCCCGCGCGGACGAATTGCCGCGCAAAACCGCATTTCTCATAAAGTTTTTGAGCGGTTTGGTTATCGTCCGCGACCTCGAGAAAAACCCTTTTCATCCCCCCGCGCGCCGTCAGTTTCCGCACGAGCGTTGCGCCGATTCCACCCCTTCGAAAATCCGGATCGACGCAGAGCGTCAGAATCTCGGCCTCGTCGTCCATGATCTGCGCCAAAAGAAAACCGGCTGGTTTTTCGTCGAGAAAGGCGACCGTTCCCTCCGTCGACGGAAGCGCAAGGCTTCCTTCGATTTGCGCGCGGCTCCATTTTTCCGCGCCGAACGAACGCGCATGCAAGGCGGCAAGCGTTTCAGAAACATCAATAGAGGCAGGTTTCAGGACAAGCGGCAAATCTCGCCCCCGTTGGAAGCGCCCGGCCCGGTCACATCCGGCGCCCGCAGATAAAGCGGTCGGGGAAGGAGATCCGGATCATCGACATCCGCCATCGCGGCAAGGCGCGCGGCGATCAGAACTTCGGGTTCCGAAAGCCTTGTCGCGGCGACGCCCTCTTCCTTTAAAAAGGCCTCGGCGTCGCCGGTCACAAGGCAATCCTGCTTTTCTTTGAGAAAGGCGCGAAGATCATCCGGCGTTCGCATATCCGGCGCGTCGGTTGAGGCGTCGGCGCGAACGAACTGGCGATAAAGCTCCAAACGTTTCGATTCGAGAAGGATCAGAAGATCTTGCCTGAATTCCCGAAAAGCATGCCGATAAATCCGGAAGCGGTCGAAACCCAAAACGGGCTTTTCCAACGCAAGGCCGAAACCGCGTGCGGCCGCAAGCCCGATCCGAATGCCCGTAAAGCTTCCGGGCCCGCGCGTCACGGAAAAACGATCCACCTCTTGAAGCGCAAGCCCCGCCTCGCCCATCATTTCCTGCACCAGCGGGACGAGGCGCGCGTCCTGTCCGCGCTCCATCGGCTCGGATTTAAGCGCAAGAAGCTCCGCGTCTTGCAAGAGGCAGACGGAACAGCCCTGCGCGGCGCTTTCCAGAGAGAGAACGATCATATGAGATTCAAGGCCTATGACGTGTCGTCAATTGAAAGAGATTGAGGCGAAAATCAAGCGTTTCGAGAACCGCAGCGCAAGCGTATGTTTGAATACGTGCGCAGTGGGAGCGCAGAAACGCTTGATTTGCAGACCAATATATTTCAATTGACGACATGCCTTAATCCTTCATGGAGCAATCGGTCGCGGGCGATGGCTCAATGCTCTCAAGAACGCCGGAAACGGAAAAATCCCCGTAATCGAGCTTCATGTATCTTGCCACGCCGTTCGCCTGAAGGTTCATATCCATTTCGTAATCGGGCTCGCCCGTTTCCGTGTCGGGCTTAAAGAAAGCAAGCCGAACGGGCCATGCTTCCTGCAACATAAGCGGATTGCTCTTCAGGTTCGGATTCGTTTCGGTATCTTGAAGATGCTCGAGCTTCGGGCCGATAAAAGCGCTGACATCGGCTGCGCCTTCTTCGTCCGATCCGTCGAATACGCGCTTGGTGAAGAGCTTTTCACCGGCCATCGCGCGTTGCAAAATCAAGACGGTGTGGGCCGAGGGAAACAGCGTCTTCGCAGGCAAGCTTATGTCTTTCTTGTCTTTCGGCACCGTGTAGTGAACGACGCCCCCATCCCCGTCCATCGTCGCCTTGCCGCGATAGTTATCGGTTTCCTTTCCGTCCGAAAGACGGCGTAAATTGAAGTTATAGCGCTTTCCGTCCTTCGATTCCCAAGTCACGACCGTGCTGCTGACGTCCGAATCCTCGCCCTCGGCGTAAGAAAAATGCAACAAAAGCCGTTGTTGAACGGCCCAACCGTCGCAGGAATCGGACCAATCGAAATACATTTTACCGGAGACATCGCCGATCGAACTTCCGTTTTTTACGTTCGCCAAAGTCATTTTGTAAACGGCGCGGTGAGGCGCGATGACGATCTGCGGCTTAACCGTTTCGCCATCAGAAGGGGAAGCGGCTTGAACGGGTGCGCTCAAAAGAGCGGCCGCAAAAAAGATAAACAGAAAAGAACGCACCGACTTGTCCCCCGGTAAAAAAATTATCGTTAAGACGTGATTATCACACTTTTTAGCCGTTGCCCAACAAGATGGCGTTGGAAGCCGCTTCCGCCGGACTGTGGAAAAAATTGCCTACTCCTGTGGATAAAATGTGCCTAACTTTTTAAGGCTTCGTTTCACGACAATAAAAACCGTTGTCTTTCATTGTGTTAGGCCATGAAAATTTTGGCCCCCCTTTTGCAAATCACGAAGAGAGTATCGCAATCGGATTCCACGGAGCTCAAAATGACATTCGGATCGGAAAAAACGAACAGGATGCAACTTCCCGAGATTTTTCCCGCGCTTCAAGACGGAATGGGCATCGCCGCCGCGATCGAAGAATTTCTGTTTCAGGATTTCCCCGCACCGGAATCCGCGAACAACCAACTTGAGCATGCTTTACGCGTTATTCAGCGCCAGCAGGACAGAATCCAGTATTTGGAATCTTTGGCTATTCGCGACGATTTGACCGGCCTTTTGAACCGCCGCGGCTTTATGCAGGCGCTGAAACGCGAGACCCTCCTCGCCCGCCGCGACAAAAAAGCTTGCGGGATCCTGATTATGATCGATCTCGACGGATTCAAGCAAATTAACGATATGTGGGGACATGCCGTTGGCGACGCCTATCTGAAAACCGTCGCCACCGTCCTTACGAACGAAGCGCGATCGACTGATTTTGTGGGACGTCTCGGCGGCGACGAATTTGCCATCCTCTTGCCCTGCACAAGCCCGAGAGCCGGAAAAAGGCGCGTCGAACGCATGATGGAGAACTTTGAAAACAGAGTCATGCACAATCGCGAATATGCGATTCCGATGAGGGCCAGTTTCGGCTGGAATTCTTATGGCGAAAAGGATTCCATTGAAGCGTTGTGCATCGCAACAGATCTTAAGCTATATGCCAACAAAGCGGCCCGCAAACCTCAAGCGGCGCAAAAGGTTTCGTCCGGCGCCTTATAATTTACTCGTGCAAGTATTCGAAAATAATTATAATAAAACAACACCAGAAACGAGATATACTCGGTTTCCTTGGAAAGCCGAGTATTCCTTTTCGCAAAAAACACGCGGGCGCGGCACGCGCACGCCTTTTTTGCGAATTCTTTTTTCGGGTTCCGTAGGAACCCAAGTATATGCAGGGTTTTAATGACAAGAATTGGCGCTTTTTCTTCATGGCTGGCGCATCGAAGCGGGTTTGTGAAATTCCTGATTCTTCAGAGCGTCTTCTGCGCCGTTTGCCTGACCTACATCGTCACGGCCAATTTCGAGTTTTCGAGTTTCATCGCGAAAACGGACAGGATCGTCGATAACGATCTCAAACGTTCGGTCATCGCCTATGAAATCGCTTCGGATCTTGACCATACCGCCTTGGCTGTAAAGGACCTCCTCCTCAGCGACTCTCCCGAAGATCTTTCCGTTCGCCGCGCCGCCTATGAGAGGAATCTTCAAAAGGCGCAAGAAGATGTCGATTTTCTTATGAACAACGTCAAGAATGCGGAACGCAAAGTCATGATCCGCACAATCGCCGCCGATCTCAGAGACTACAAAAATACATGCGAAACCGTCATAAGCCTTCAAAATGAGGGGAATAAGGAGGCCGCCCTTTCCCTCGCGAACAAAAACGCCGTCAAATTGCGCGAAAAACTCGTCGGCACGCTTTCCGCGATGATTGAATCCTACAAATCCGATATCGAGGAGAACCGCGAAAAAATCAACAGCCAAGGCGGAAGCGCGCAAATCGGCAACATCCTCATCGCTTTGCTGATCTTGCCGGTGGCCTGCTTTATCCTGTGGTTCGGAATTCGCTAATTCCTTAGCCCTCCGCCTTTTTCGCTTCTTTCGAAAGAGGCAGTGACGGTTTGATGTGGATTTCCTTGAGCCGTTCGGGCGGCACCGTATTCGGAGCCTGCATCATAATATCCTCGCCCTTTTGGTTGAGCGGAAAAACGATGACTTCGCGAATGTTCGGTTCATCGGCCAGCAACATGACGATGCGATCGATACCGAGAGCAGCCCCGCCGTGCGGTGGGGCGCCAAGCTTGAAAGCCGACAACATGCCGCCAAAGCGCGTTTCAAGATCCTCCGCCGTATAGCCGGCAATGTTGAACGCCTTATACATAACTTCCGGCAAATGGTTGCGGATAGCGCCAGAGGCCATCTCATAACCGTTGCAGACGATGTCGTATTGAAAGGCCTTGACCGTAAGCGGATCCTTGGATTCGAGATCCGAAAGTCCGCCTTGCGGCATCGAGAAAGGATTGTGCGAAAAATCGACTTTCTTCCTGTCTTCGTCATATTCGTACATCGGGAAATCGACGATCCAGCAGAAGCGGAAAGCGTTCTTTTCGATGCAATCCATATCCTGCGCGATTTTCGTGCGCGCCTGCCCCGCCATCTTGGCGACCTTATCCTTTTCGTCGCAAACGAAGAAAACGGCGTCGCCGTCGGCGCATCCCGTAAGGACGCGAAGCTCTTTCTGCGCCTCTTCGCCGACAAAACGCGCGATGGGGCCTTTGCCAGCCCCCGCTTCAAAGGTGATGTAACCAAGGCCGGGCGCGCCGATTTCCTTCGCCCAATCGTTGAGCTTGTCGAAGAAACTGCGCGGTTTGCCGAGAACGTCCGGCGCGCGAATGGCGCGAACGGCGCCGCCTTTCTCGATGATCGTCTTGAAGGCGCGAAATTCGACATCGGCGCGCGCGAACACGGACGTGACATCCGTGATAAGAAGCGGGTTGCGCAAATCCGGCTTATCGGTGCCGTATTTCAGCATCGCTTCGTCGAACGGAATGCGCGGAAACGGATAAGAGGTGATCGCGGGTTTCTCCGCGCGGCGATAGGAACCGAATTCCTCAAAAACGCCATGGGCGACAGGTTCGATCGTCGCGAAAATATCGTCCTGCGTGACGTAGCTCATCTCGAAATCGAGCTGATAGAACTCGCCGGGGCTTCGGTCGGCGCGCGCGTCTTCATCGCGGAAGCAAGGCGCGATCTGGAAATAGCGGTCGAATCCCGCGATCATCATAAGCTGCTTGAATTGCTGCGGCGCTTGCGGAAGCGCGTAAAATTTGCCGGGATGCAAACGGCTGGGCACCAGAAAATCGCGCGCGCCCTCGGGGCTGGAGGATGTGAGGATCGGCGTCTGATATTCGCGGAAACCGGCATCCCACATGCGGCGGCGGATCGAAGCAATCACGTCGGAGCGCAGCTTCATGTTGTTCTGCAAACTTTCGCGACGCAGATCGAGGAAGCGATATTTCAACCGCACGTCCTCGCCCGTATCCACTTCGGCGTTGACCTGCAAAGGCAAAGGATCGGCGGCGCCCTGAACGAGGAATTCTTCGATATCGAGTTCGACCTCGCCGGTTGGGAGCTTGGCGTTCAACGTCTCGGCCGGACGCGCGACGACTTTTCCGGTCACCGTCACGACGCTTTCAAGCTTCACATTCTCGACGCTTTCCAAAAGCAGGCTGGAGCGGTCGATCACGCATTGCGTCAATCCGTAATGGTCGCGCAGATCGAGAAACAGAAGGCTTCCATGATCGCGCTTGCGATGCACCCAGCCGGAAAGACGAACCGTCTCGCCGACATTTGTTTGACGAAGTTGACCACAGTTATGGGTGCGATAAGGATGCATGAAGATTTTCTCGTTGCGTTTTAAGATAGAACTTGGGGCGAACCCGAACGCCGAACATTATGATTTCACGGCCAAATCCGCAAGACCCGATCGAAATTAATCGATCGGCAGCACAACCGTCTTTCGGCCTTTGATGGCGAGCGCGAGTTTGCCCTGTTTCAAGGCCAAAGCCCGATCGCCGAACAATTTCCGCCGCCAGCCGTTCAACGGCTTGATGGCAGGTTCCTCTTCCGTCGCCAAAAGCTCCAAATCCTCCGCCGAGGCGATCAGCTTTGCAGCCACGCCGTGCTCGTCGCTGATTTGCTTCAAAAGCACGCGAAGAAGGTCGAGAACGGCGCCCGCGCCGTTCGGCAGAATCCGTCGCGCCTCGCCCGCAGGGCATTGATCGGCCGGAATGGCCTTTGCGCGCGCAACGGCGGCGAGAACCTCCTCGCCCTGTCTTCCCTCGGCAAAGCCGTGCGAAAGACCGCGCATCTGGGAAAGGTCGGCGGCGCTATCGGGCGCTTGATGAGCGATCTCTAAAAGCGCGTCGTCCTTCATGACGCGCGAACGGGGAACGTTGAGCCTTTGGGCCTCCAACTCGCGCCAGGCGGCAAGCTCGCGGACAAGCGCGCGCAAGCGCGGTTTGTCGGAGCGCAATTTCAGCCTTTTCCAGACTTCCATCGGATCGGTCTGATAAGTCGCGGGGCTGATGAGCGTTTCCATTTCCTCATGCACCCAATCGGCGCGTCCGGATTTATCCAGCATGGCCTGCAATTTCTTATAAACGATCCTGAGATGCGTGACGTCGCCGAGGGCATAGGTCGTTTGCTTTTCGGTCAGCGGCCTGCGCGCCCAATCGGTGAAACGGCTTGATTTATCGATTTTCGCGCCCGCCAATTTCGTGGCCAATGTTTCATAACTCGCCGAATCGCCAAATCCGCAGACCATCCCCGCCACTTGCGTATCGAAAAGCGGGGTTGGAACCTTGCCGGTCAGGTTCACAAAAATCTCGATATCCTGACGCGCGGCGTGAAAAACCTTGAGGATCTTCGGATCGGCCATCAAATCGAAAAGAGGCTGAAGATCAATGCCCTCGGCCAGAGGGTCGATCGCCGCAGCTTCGGTCGGGCCGCCGATCTGGACGAGGCACAGCTTCGACCAATAAGTGCGTTCACGCATGAACTCGGTATCGACCGTGATAAAATTTTCGCCCTTGGCGCTTGCGTTTTTCTGGGCCGCGCAAAAGCGCGCTAAATCTTCTGTCGTCGTGATGAATGTCATGGCTTTGGTGTAGGCGATTTCGACCGATCTCACAACAAAGAATGCAAAAAGAGCGGAATCCCGAAAGGAATCCCGCTCTTTTTATTCGGATCGGAAGGATCTTTTTTCGACCTTGCGGCTTTTAAAAGATCCGGCCTTTCCCGTTCCGGTTAGCCAACGTTGTACGCCGACCGCACGCCGGCCTTCCCGCGCTTGACGGTAAGATTCGAACGAACGTTCATCGCATAAAGTTTGGGGTTCGCAACATTAAGCTTCGAATCCGTCCAACCGCCGGGGCATGTATTGCAAGGCTTTTTACCGGAGGGAGTGGACGGAACTGTAACAGTCGTTTTGGGAGATGAAGTCGAACTCGACGAGCTCGATGGAGAGCTGTTAAGAGTCGGATTCGATTCCGACGACGACGTCGACGACGATGTCGCCTTCGCATTGGATCTGGAATCAGAATTTGCCTTCGAACTCGTCGTTTGCCCCTCTTGATTGATGCTGATGCTGTTAGATGCCAATTGACCTTCCTTGGCAGCAAGGCCGTAAAGGATGTTTCCTACACCGGATCCTACGCCCCCGACAAAGGCCCCAGCGCCGGCGGCATACAGATAGAACATTTGGGCTTTTTGTTCCCCGACCGGCTTCACTTCCACCCGACCGATGAAGAAAACTTTTCCCGTGGCGGCCTGCGCATCGGTGAAACCGCCATTCGAAATCACATCGTACTGGGGGGCGTAATCGTTGCCTACGCGCGTCATGCCGTAATTGATGTCGCCGCCTTTGACCACTATCTGCTGGGGCTTTCCATCTTCGCCTAGAACGAACTTTCCGTCCGCGTCAATCAGCTTAACGGTTACCTCGGCGACGACTTTTTTATTGTCCGCACCATAATAAGGAAGGCCTTTAAATCCCTCCATTTGATCCCCATTTGCATCGCGCCGTCCCGACGGGGCGCAAGCCGACGTAGCAAGAGTGAAGATGGCCAACAGGAGAGCAGTCCCCTTGTTCGTGATATTGTTCATTTTTGATATCCTTTCTTTCGTTTTGTGTTGTTTCGTTTTTCGTAAACTCAGTACCGAACCGTTCCCCTGCTTCCTACCTGTTTTCGCTTCCTTTTCATCCCTGCTTTAAAACCGTCGCGAAAACCGGCGGCGTTTTCGCGGCCGGCAGAGGGACAGTTTGTCCTATCGCCAGATCCCCCCGCCTCATAGCCTCGACAACCTCCGGAGGGATTCCCCTTCCCTGCGCGTTCTGCCGAACCTGATTTGGCGCTTCGCTTTTTTGCACTTCCTTAACGGGCAATTGCCGATAATGATTGGGTCGCTCGGCTTTCAAGCCGCGAGAAAGCGTTCCTTTTTTTCCTTTTTTGGCCTCGTCGGCGGCTATTTGCGCGTTCTTATGATCGATGGCCCGTCTGTCGCGTTCCATTTTATCCACGATATACGCCGCGCGGGCTTCTCGCGCGTCGCCAAGCGTAGCCCCTATGGCAACAGGCGCCGTCGCTTTTCCCGAAGAACTTCTGACGTCGGCAAGGAACTCCTGCATCGTCAGCGGTCTTTCAAAAAGCACGTAGATTACTGGAACAGGATCTTTGCTGGCTTTGCGCCGGAAAAGGCGTCCGAAAAACGAACGATTCTCTTCCTCAGAAGTTCCGTAAATCGCCGCGGCGCGTTTTTTGAACCCTTCAAAAAGGGGAACTTTTTGATACAAGGCCCTGCCATTCTCATCTTTGACGATATTGCCATTTTCGTCTCTGACGGCTTCGTTGACATAGGCGATGCTGTTACCCTTTTCATATTCGAAAAGTTTTCCGCCGCCTTTTCTGATAATCGCGTTTTCGACGGCCTGCTTTTTGGCCCAAGCCGCATATTCTTTTTGCTGCTCGGCTTCGTCCGCGCGAACGATTCGGCTTAACTCATCGGCGGCGTCTCTGTCTTTTTGCCATTGAGATCTCTTGTCAGCCGCAACGGCCGGTTTGGCTTCGGGCGATTTCTGTTCCGCCTGAACCTGCTTTTCTTCCGGTTTCGGTTGTTCGACCTTTTGCTCCGGCGGGACTGCGGCGGCTTCTTGCACGGCCTTTTTCGCGGCCTCTAACGCCTCGGCCTTTTCCTTTTCTCCAAGAACTTTAATCTCGACTTTGGCGCGGATATTGGCCTTTTTCTCTCCGCTTTCGATGCCTCTGATCTTTCTTCTGATCGCCTCTTGCGCCGCCACATCTCCGGCAGCTTCGGCATTCTTAAGTTGTGCCTCGGCGCGGCGTCGTTCGCCTTTCAGCCACAACACCACTTTCTTCTCGTGGGTCTCGATTTCCGTCTTTTTCTTCTGAAGTTCCGCTTCGAACTTGTCTTTGTCGGCTTGCGGATTGGCGGGCCGGACTCCGATCTTGTCCGCGATTTCCTCGCTCACGGCGCTCTTGCCCGTGGCTTCCGCAACGTCGTGAATCTGATTTTCGCTAAGCTTTTTTGCGGGCAGAAGATCGCTTGTTCCGGTATCAGGGGCAAAATCGGCGGCGGCCTTCTTGTTCATGCCGGGGGCGCATCCAGCCGTCACGGCAATGGCCACAGTAAGGACGGCCGCTTGAATAAACTGTTTCCAAATAGAAGGTCGCTTCATTTTTACGCCCCAAAATAAATCTTTACAAAAAATTCATCTTTTTAGGTTTAGCGCCCAACAGAACAACAATTCAAGAGAAAAAAGGATCAATTTATGGTTAATTTACTTTCAGAATACGCCTGTCACAAACATCGCGCCAACGACAAACCCCATCACGCCCGTCGTAATCCATCCCATTACCTTGAGATAAGGGGATATCGTGTGTTCGCCCATAATTTGAGATGACGACGCCATATGCATCATGACGGCCATCATCGGCACAGCGATAACGCCGTTAAGGACGGCGCTCCAAAACAGCGCCTTGATGGGATCTATATCCATAAAATTCATCAACGTGCCGATCAGCGTGGCGCTGATCAGCGTGCCATAAAAAGCCTTGGCTTCGCGCGGGCGACGGCCAAGCCCGATATGCCAGTTCAGGGCCTCGCCAACGGCATAGGCCGAGGAAGCCGCCAAAACGGGAACGGCCAACAACCCCGTTCCCACAATGCCCAACGCAAACACGATAAAAGCGAACGGGCCCGCGATCGGGCGCAAGGCCTCGGCCGCCTGACTCGATGTCTGAATATCCGTGATTCCATGCGCGTGGAGAGTCGCCGCCGTGGTCAGGATGATGAAAAGGCCGATCAGATCCGAAAAGCCCATGCCGATATAGGTATCGAACCTGATCCGGCGGAATTCATCCTCGGCCTGTTCCGGCGCGATGAGAAGCGACTGGGCCGTCGGATGGGCGATGACATCCTCGGCTTCTTGCGTCGATTGCCAGAAGAAAAGATAGGGGCTGATCGTCGTGCCAAAAACGCCGACGATAACGGCCAGAGCATCGGCATTAAGCTCGATATGGGGAATAAAAATGCCTCTGACGACCTCGCCCCAAGGCATATCGACAACAAGAACGACGCCGACATAGGCGAAAAGCGTCAAGGTTAACCATTTAAGGATCGCGATATAATTCCTGTAATCCGTAAAAACCTGAAGAAGGACGCAGATCGCGCCGAACAAAACGACCCAAATTTTTTCGTTGCCGCCGACCACAAGCTCCAAGGCCGAACCCATGGCCCCAAGATCGGCCGCAAGATTGATGACATTCGCGATCAAAAGCAAAATCACCATGATTCGCAAAATCGCGATGGGGTAAAAAAGCCGCAAATTGCCGGCCAGCCCAAAACTTGTCGTCCGTCCGATGCGCGCGCTGATTTCCTGAATGGCGGCCATGAGAGGAAAGCTGAGAACCATCGTCCAGCCCATATTAAAGCCGAACTGAGCCCCTGCCTGAGAATAAGTGGCAATACCGCTTGGATCGTCGTCAGCGGCGCCGGTGATCAAACCGGGCCCCAAACGGCGCCAGAAATTGATGGGATAGCGATAAAGCCAACGCATCGGCCGCGCCTCTTTCGCCGTTGAAGGGGAGAAAAACAGGAAGATACGGCCTTGTACAGGCTCTTAACCCTCGTTTCTCAAGCGAGGGCTTCTTGCCACGCCTCCCCTCCCGAAAGCAATCATTAAAATCGGCCTCTTACGGATTTGTCGAGCCATTCGAAAAGCCTTATATATCGCCGCAGTTTTGCCACACGAAACCTGTATGTTGAGAGGATGGGAAATAGTCTCGGGAATCCTATGCGCAAGCTTCTTTTGAAAGCGATTTTGGCGACAATTCTGGTCTGTGCGGGGGCTTTTCCCGCTGCGGCCGGGGAAGATTCTCTGATCGGAACCGTCGTCGGCGCGGGTCTTGGCGGCTGGGCCGGAAGCAGCATCGGAAGGGGCACGGGACGCCTCGCCGCGACGGGAGCAGGCGTTTTCCTCGGCGGCGCACTGGGCAACAGCATCGGAAGTTCGATGGATCGGGCAAACGGCGGTTACGGCGGCTATGCCTATGCCTCGCCCTATTACGATCAACCCACCGTCTACGAACCCAATTACGTAGCCCCTTATGCCCCTCCGCCGCCGAGCGTCGTCTATCTCCAACCTGAGGTTGTCTACAAACAGGCGGACAATGTTTATGTCTCAGGCGGCTATGTGGGCGATTACGACGCAACGCCCGATGCCGACACGCATTTTTGCCGCGAATATACGCAAGAAACAAGAATCAATGGCACGATTCAGGAAAGCTATGGTACCGCTTGTTTGCAGCCCGACGGCACGTGGAAAATCGAGCGGTAAGAACCGCCCCAATAATAGCTTTTTGTAATGAACGCACCGCCTCCCTTCCCTGACTGGCGTCTTGACGATTTCGACTTTGCGCTTCCGGATGAGCGCATCGCCGCGCAACCTTTATCAAAACGCGACGAGGCCGCGCTTCTCCATGTGCGGCAAGACGGATTCGGCGATCATCATGTCTATGACCTCCCGAACCTTCTCCGCGAAGGCGATCTTCTTGTCGTCAACGATACGAAAGTCATTCCCGCCCGCCTTTACGGCAAACGCGGCGATGTATCCGTCGAGATCCTTTTAAATCACGCCGTTCCCGATGCGGAAAAAGCTACAAGCGTCTGGGATGTCCTTGCGCGTCCCGGTAAACGTTTGCGCTCGAACGATGTTGTAACGTTCGACGGCGGCATTGAAGCGCGCGTGATTTTCAAGTCTGAGGACGGTCAGGTTCGGCTTCGCTTTATGATGCCGACGCCGGATTTGTTCGCAGCGCTTGAAGAGCACGGCCATGTTCCGCTGCCGCCTTACATCAAGCGCCCTGAAGGCGACACGGCCGAGGACAAAAAAAATTACCAGACGATCTATGCCTCAAAGGAAGGGGCCGTCGCCGCGCCGACCGCAGGCCTTCATTTCACGCCCGCGCTGTTGGAGGCATTGGCCGCAAAAGATATTCAACTCGAAAAACTCACGCTTCATGTGGGCGCGGGCACTTTTCTTCCCGTCAAGACGGAGCACGTCAAAGATCACGTGATGCACAGCGAATGGGGGACGCTTTCCCCCGCGACGGCGGCGACGATCAACAAAGCGCAGAAGGAAGGCCGCCGGATCGTGAGCGTCGGCACAACCTCGCTCAGGCTTCTTGAAACGGCGGCGAACGAAGACGGCGAATTATCGTCCTTCACAGGCGAAACGGATATTTTCATCACGCCCGGCTATCGGTTCAAGATCGTCGATGCGTTGATGACGAATTTTCACTTGCCCAAATCGACGCTTTTCATGCTTGTATGCGCTTTCGCGGGAATGGATCGCATGAAGGCGGCCTATGCCCACGCGATCGCGCATCAATACCGTTTTTATTCCTACGGGGACGCCTCGCTTCTGGAAAAAAACTAGGTAGAACCCTTGCAGAACCCGCTGCCGTGAGGGGAATGCAAGGAACGAGGCGCGCAGAACCCGAAGCGTACGTTTAGGTACGTGAGGGTTCGAGCACCACAAGTGACGTAGCAGTCACCCACGGCAGTTAGGGTTATGTGAGGGTTATATGACTGAGTTTTCATTTAAGATATCCGCGAAAGACGGAGCCGCGCGCCGTGGCCGCATCGCGACCGCGCACGGAACTTTTGAAACCCCCGCTTTTATGGCGACGGCTACGGCGGCGACGGTCAAGGCCATGCTTCCCGAGACGGTGCGCGCGACGGGCGCGGAGCTTGCGATCTGCAACACCTATCATCTGATGCTGCGCCCGACGGCGGAGCGCGTCGCCGAACTTGGCGGACTTCATCAATTCATGAACTGGCCCGGGCCTATCGTCACGGACTCGGGTGGCTTTCAGGTCATGTCGCTTGCGGCGCTTCGCAAGATCGACGAGAACGGCGTGACCTTCAACTCGCATATCGACGGGTCGAAACATGAATTGACGCCCGAACGTTCGATGCAGATTCAGCATCTTCTCGACAGCGACATCACAATGTCTTTCGACGAATGCACGCCGCATCCAGCGACCTATGAACAGGCGGCGGATTCCATGCGGCTTTCCATGCGCTGGGCCGCGCGTTGCAAAAAGGCGTTTCAAAAACGCGAAGGCTATGGGCTTTTCGGCATCATTCAAGGCAGCGTCTATCCGGATTTACGGAGCGAATCTTTGCAAGCTCTAAGCGCCCTCGACAACGAAGGCTTCGGCATCGGCGGCCTCGCCGTCGGCGAGGGTCAGGAAACCATGTTTCGCGTTCTCGACGATCTGATCCCGCAAATGCCTGACGCCAAGCCGCGCTATTTGATGGGGGTGGGAAGGCCGGACGATATCGTGGGCGCGGTTTTGCGCGGCGTGGATATGTTCGATTGCGTGATGCCCACGCGCTCGGGCCGGACGGGCCAAGGTTTCACGCATCGCGGCACGATCAACATCCGTAACGCCCGCCACGCAGCGGATCCAAGGCCTTTGGACGAAGCCTGTTCCTGCCCGACCTGCACGGACTATACGCGCGCCTATCTTCACCATCTTTTCCGCACGGAGGAAATCCTCGGGCCGATGCTTTTGACGCGCCACAACCTGCATTTTTACCAGAACATGATGAAAGATTTGCGCGCGGCAATTGAAAAAGGAACGCTTTCGGCTTTTGCCGCCTCTTTTCTTGAAAGTCAGGCCCAAGGGGATATTATCCCCCTATGAAATCCGTCCTTCTGCTCCTGTTTCTCTGTCTTTTCGCTTCGGCCTCTTTTGCGGCGCCATCCATCGCTGCGGATGTGGAAAACGACGATTCCAAGAGCGTCTCCGGCCTTCCGCTTCCGCGCTTTGCGTCTTTGCGCTCGGACGACGTCAATCTCCGCACGGGGCCGGGAACGCGTTATCCGATAGATTGGGTGTACACGCATCAAGGACTTCCCGTCGAGATTACGGCCGAGTTCGAGTATTGGCGCCGTGTCCGCGATTGGGAAGGGTCGGAAGGGTGGGTTCACAAAAGCGGCCTGTCCGGCAAAAGAACGGGCATCGTCACAGGCTCCATGCGCGATCTTCACAAAGAGGACAACCCGCAATCGCCCGTCGTCGCGCATCTGGAGCCGGGGGCCACGGGCCAGTTGCTCAACTGCGAAAAGGACTGGTGTCGGTTGAAATTCGACGGCGTTAAAGGATATTTGCTTAAAACCGAGTTTTGGGGCACTTATCAGGGCGAAATCTTCTAGCCGAGGGCGCCATGACCGACCTTCTGAACAACCGCCGCATTCTTCTTATCATTTCCGGCGGGATCGCCGCTTACAAAGCTCTGGATCTCATTCGCCTGTTGCGCAAAGACGGAGCTTCCGTCTCCTGCATCCTGACGCACGGAGGATCGCAGTTTATCACGCCGCTGGCGGTGGGCGCTCTTTCGGGTGAGCCGGTTCTTACGGATCTTTTTTCCCTGAAAGACGAACAAGCGATCAGCCATATTCGCCTGGCGCGCGAGGCGGATCTTGTCGTCATTGCACCCGCCACGGCAAACAGAATGGCGAAACTGGCGCACGGTATCGCCGACGATCTTGCAAGCACCGTTCTTCTCGCGACGGACAAGCCGATCCTGATGGCGCCCGCCATGAATGTGATGATGTGGAACAATCCGGCGACGAAAGACAATCTTTGGACCCTGCTTCGTCGCGGCATTCATTGCGTCGGGCCTGAGGTGGGCATGCTGGCCTGCGGTGAGGAAGGCGCGGGTCGCATGAGTTCGCCCGAAGCGATTTTCGAAGGCATATGCGCGATCCTGAACGCCGTTCATCCTCTGCGCGGCAAACGCGCGCTCGTGACCAGCGGCCCGACCTATGAACCGATAGATCCCGTCCGTTTTATCGGCAACAGATCAAGCGGAAAAACGGGCTATGCGATCGCGGAGGCGCTGGCCGAAGCGGGCGCGGAAACCATCCTTGTGACGGGCCCGACGGCCCTTCCCGATCCGCCGAACGTCAAGGTCGTTCATGTGGAAACGGCCAAGGATATGCACGCGGCTTGCCTTGCGGAAAAAGAGATCGACATCGCGATTTGCGCGGCAGCCGTGGCGGATTGGCGTCCGCTTGAACAGGCTGCGCAGAAAATCAAGAAAGGCGAAGGCGCGCCCGTGATCGCGCTTGCCGAAAATCCCGACATTCTGGCTGCCCTTTCGAAAAACGGCCCCCAGCGTCCTTCTCTTGTCGTCGGCTTTGCGGCGGAAACGGAAGATTGCGTCGCTCACGCCCGTTTAAAGCTCAAACGCAAAGGCTGCGACTGGATTCTTGCGAACGAGGTCGGAAACGGCAAAGCCTTCGGGCAGGACATCAATCAGATGGTTCTTCTCTGCCGCGAAGAGGATGATAAAATCGCCGAAAATCATTGGCCCGAAATGTCGAAGCACGATATCGGCGTCCAGCTTGTGAAAGAAATCGCCGCAGCCCTTTCCGACAAACAAGACATGACCCAAAGAAAGAAAAAAGTATGACTTCCCTTCCCGTTCAAATCGTCGCGCTTCCCCATGCCGAAGGGCTCGACCTTCCCACCTATGCCACGGAACACGCGGCGGGCATGGATCTTTGCGCCGCAATCCGCGAAGATATTGTTTTACAACCGATGCAGCGCGTGCTCGTCCCGACGGGCCTTAAAATTGCCGTCCCCGTCGGTTTCGAGGCGCAGGTGCGCCCGCGTTCGGGCCTTGCGCTTAAAAACGGGATCACGGTCTTGAACACGCCCGGCACGATCGACGCCGATTATCGCGGCGAGGTTCAAATTATCCTCGCCAATCTAGGAACCGAGCCTTTCACGATCGCGCGCGGCATGCGGATCGCGCAAATGGTTATAGCATCCCACGCGCGCGTGGCTTGGGAAAAGGTCAGCGCGCTTTCCGAAACAACGCGCGGCACGGGCGGGTTTGGATCAACTGGCGTCGGATAGAACGGAGAAAACCTCGTCATTGCGAGGAGCCCGTAGGGCGACGCGGCAATCCAGGATCCCGCAGAACCGCGCTTAACGACTCTGGATCGCCACGTCGGCCAAGTGGCCTCCTCGCGATGACGGATTTTTTATTGGTTTTCTGAACGCAATGTTCTATTTCTCAATTCCAGCAAGTTTATCGCTTTCCGCCTCGAGAACGGCTTCCAATTTCCGCATCATTTCGGCGCGCGGAAGACCGGCCGGAATGGGGGGCAGGATCTTGAACGTCATTTTCCCGGGCGTTTTGATAAAGCGCCCTTTGGGCCAGAACAACCCCGAATTGAGCGCCATTGGCACGACCGGCACTTTCAATTTTTGATAAAGCGCAGCGACCCCAACTTTATAAGGTTTGTGAACGCCCGGCAGAACGCGCGTCCCCTGCGGAAAAAGAACGATTTTGCGGCCCTCCGCCTTCGCTTTTTCGGCAGCCGCCATCATTTTGATGAGCGAGCTTCCGCCCGCGCCGCGATCGATGGGAATCATTCCGGAAGCCGTCGCGTACCAGCCCCAGATCGGAATGTAGGTCAGCTCTTCCTTGACCACGACGGCGGGATCGCCAAAGAGAATATGCGGCTTGCATGCCTCCGAAGCGGATTCGTGCTTCGCCGCGATGATGCAGGCGCCTTCGGGAACGTTCTCAAGGCCGATAACCTCATAAGAAAGCCCCAGAACATTGCGCTCCAACCATGCCACGCCCCTTTGCCACCAACGGATGCCCGCGTACAAAACGGGCTTCGGGAAAAGAACGATCCAGACGATCAGCAGCGGAACGACAAGCGCCCACAGATAGAACAGTATCGTAAAAAGAGCCGAGCGGAGAAAAAGGATCGTCTTCTTCATGACAGCGTTTCCAGAAAGACGCGCAAACGCGCAAAAAGATATTTGTTGTATTCCGTTGCGAAAAGCGAGGTCGTTCCCCAACGCGTCCACCATTTTTCGAACTTGGCGCCTTCCGATACGACGGGATGCGGGGTAATCGCGCTATCGGGAAGAAGCGCCGAAAAGACAAGAATGCTGCGCGGCATGTGGTAATAGGCCGTGACTATACGTAGCGAATGAAAGCCTTCGGTTTGCATCCAGGAACGCGTTTCCTCCGCATTCCCGACCGTATTGTCGGCCGCATGGCCGAGGACGATGCAGCAATTCCTGAGATCCTGCGATACGTCCTTTTTCGCAAGCACCTGCGAAAGCGTCAATCCCGGATAGACGCCGGAGATGAAAAGTTTTTGCCCCTTCCCAGCCTTCAAAAGGTCGAGGCCCGTCGCAAGTCGTTCGCTTCCGCCCGTCAAAACGACGATAGCCTCGGTCGGCGTGAGATCGTTATCGATGGGCGGCTCGACAAAGGCGCCGATCGTATCGACGAAAAGCGCGAATCCTGAAAGCCACAAAAGAACGAGCAAACCGAACGCGAAAGCGCACAAACGAAGCAGAAAGGGCTTTTTCATGCCTTGCTCCGCAAAAATCGGAAGATAAAAAAGCGCGCGGCAAAAGAAGCGATCAAAACGGCGCCGAAGGGAACGACCAACAGAGAAGCAAAAGGCCCGCTCCATGCGCTTGTCGCGATGAAAAGGCCGTCCCACATTTTATGAAACAGAAAGATCGCCCCCACGGCGGAAAGTCCGGCCAAAACCGCGCCCAAAATCGCAGGAAGCGCGGAAAGACGAAGGATCTGGTTTTGAAACTGCCGCGAAATATCCTGATCCCGCGCGCCGAGGATATGAAGAAGGTCGATCGTCTCATGCTGAAGCGCAAGAACGACGCGGCAGACCAAGGCGATGGCAAGCACAAGAACCGCCAGCGTTAAAGCGATCATGCCCCAGGCAAAGAAGGCCAAGCCGTTGATCCCGCGCATAAGAGACGCAAACCATTCGCCGGGCCCATCGACCTCGATATCCGCATCGAGCGTTTTCAGCCGTTCGCTCAAGACCGCAGATTCAAGATTTTTATCGGGCGCGACATGCACGTCGATCAGCGTCGGCAAAGGCAGCGTCTTCAAAAGGCTTTCATCCTTGATCCATGGCTCAAGCAAGCGCATCGCGTCTTCTTCGGGCACAAGCGTGACCTGAGCGATGTCGGGCATATCCATCAGGGCCGCCGTCGCCTGACGGATGCGCTCGGCTTTCTGGGCGGCGTCTTCCTCGGCCACCGGCGGAATTTGCACAGTCAGGCGTCCGCCAAGATCTTGCCCCCATAAAGCGACGGCTTTTGTCATGCTGGTTTCGGCGACGACGGCAAGGCTTGCGAAATAGACCATCGAGGCCATGACGATCATATAGATAAGCCCCAAGCGGTTCTTTCGAAAGGCACCGGCGAATAGCGTGGACGGAACGGGCATCAGGCGGCCTCCGGCATGGACGAAACAACGTGGCCGCGATGAAGCTTCAAGACCGGAAAACCGAGGCGTTCGGCGGAAGCTTGCCGGTGCGTCGCCAAAAGAACGCTTGTTCCCATTTTATTCAGTTCGATGAAAAGGCGCAAAATCTTGCGCGCCGAGGCGTCGTCGACATTTCCGGTCGGCTCGTCCGCGATAAGCAGCTTGGGTTTGTTCACGATGGCGCGGGCGATCGCGACGCGCTGTTGCTCGCCGCCCGAAAGGGCGGCAGGATGAGCGTCGAGCCGATCTCCAAGCCCGACCCAATTTAAAAGCTCCGTCACATGGGCGCGCGCTTCCGTTTCCGAAGCGCCGGCCAAACGAAGCGGCAAGGCCACATTTTCAAGCGCCGTCAAATGCGGAAGAAGCCGGAAATCCTGAAAAACGATCCCAAGCCGTTGTCGAAAAGCGGGAATTTCGTCCGGCTTAAGCTTGCTTAAGTTCTGTCCCAAAACGGTGATTCGCCCGCTGGTTGGACGTTCGGCGGCGTAAATCAGCCTTAATAACGAAGATTTTCCCGCCCCGCTCAGCCCCGTTAGAAAATGAAAAGACCCCCGCGCCAGATTCAAATTGACATCCTCGAGCACGGATCTGCCATGTTCGTAACTCAGATGGACATGTTCGAAGGAAAGCAGCATTGAACCTCTGGAGGCGAAGAGAAGCCGGTTTCCCAGCTTAGGAAATTTACTTTGTTTTTCAAGAAAAAAGACGACATCGCCGTTTTCGTCCTGCGCACGGGAATCAAGAACGATCCTTGCTCTGAGGAGATAAGTTTTCTATTAAAGTGGATAGACTTCTTGCATAACCCGCTGCCGTGAGGGGAATGCAAGGAACGAGGCGCTCAGAACCCGAAGCGTACGTTTAGGTACGTGAGGGTTCGAGCAACGAATACGGTAGCGCCGCCTTCCATGGCGGCGCCTTTTACCCACGGCAGTTAGGGTTATGTTGAAGTCTAATGATCCTTGTCTGCACCAAATGCAAAGCCAGTTATCTCGTACCTGCGAGCATTTTCTCCGGCGGTGCGCGTAAAGTCCGTTGCGCTCGCTGCGGATTCGATTGGATGGCGGATCTCCCTTCGCGCCTAACGGCCATGCCGCCCCCGAAGGAAGAAGATCTTCCGCCCCCCGTGCCGCCGTCGCCTCCCGCGCCGCCCGAAACCGGCGAAAAGAAAGTGCCGCCGCCCAACCTTCCCGCTTTGTGGCGTGGGCCCAAAGAAAAAATTATTAAATTCGCCAAAATCGCCGCCGCCGGAATTCTTCTCGGTCTTCTGGTCGGATCCGCGGCTTTTTTGGGAAAACCGGTTTTCCATTACGTTTCGGATCGTCTGACCAAACAGTTTTCCCCGACCGCGGCGGAAGAAGCCATCGCGGAAGGCTATTCGATGCAAGACGTTCATTCCGAACGCCGCTTTCAAGATGGAAGCATGCAGCTTACGGTCGAAGGCGAACTTCATTTCGACGGCGCGAAAGCGACAGAGACGCCCGACATCCTCGTCATCGCGCAGGGGCCGAACGGAAACACAATCAAAAAATGGCGAATCGACGCCCCCAAGGATAGCCTTGCGCCAGGCGAAATCGTTCCGTTCCAATCTTCCGTCAATACGCCCGAAGGCACGGTCGTCGACATCAATCTCAGCTTCGTTCCAAGGCTGCTGCCCCATGCCCCCTGAAGCGCCGAAGACGAAAAAATTGCTCGTCGCGGAGGATAATCCTTCGGTGCGGGAGTTTATCGTGCGCTCCTTGCGCGGGGCGGACAGACAAATCGTCGATGTCGCGGACGGACAACAGGCTCTCGACATTCTTGCGCGCCAGAAGATCGATGTTTTGATTACCGATATTGTCATGCCGAACGTCGACGGAATAGCACTTGCGCTGAAAGCCATTCGGCTCTATCCCGATTTACGCATCGTCATGATCTCAGGTTACGCGCAGGAACGGCTCCGCGCGCACAATCTCGAAGCCTTGGCTCATACGATCCTTGCCAAGCCTTTTTCGCTTGAAGAACTTTGCGAGGCTGTCGATAACGCCTTGTCCTCATCTTGATCTTTTGGTTTCAATACGTAAGGGAGTGTCTTGAAATGATACAGAAAATCCGTAAAGCCGTTTTTCCCGTCGCCGGTCTTGGAACGCGCTTTCTGCCCGCAACGAAGGCGATGCCGAAAGAGATGCTCACCCTCGTCGACCGCCCCTTGATCCAGCATGCCGTCGACGAAGCGCGCGAAGCGGGCATCGAGCAATTCATTTTCGTGACGAGCCGCGGCAAAGGCGCGCTTGAAGATCATTTCGACCGCAACGACGATCTGAAACGTTCGCTTGAAGCGCGCGATAAGCAAAAAGAGTTGGCTCTTCTGCAAACGACGGAGATCCCGTCGGGCCAGCTTCTCTTCACGCGCCAGCGCGAACCGCTCGGCCTCGGCCACGCCGTTTGGTGCGCGCGCCACCTTGTGGGACGCGAGCCTTTCGCCGTTCTTCTGGCCGACGACGTCGTTCTTTCCCGCACGCCGTGCCTCAAGCAGATGATGGATGCCTATGACAATGTGGGCGGCAACCTCGTCGGTGTCGTCGAAGTGCCGCGCGAACAGACGAACCGTTACGGCATTCTCGACATTGAAAGCGACGATGGACGCATGGCGAAGATCAAAGGTCTTGTCGAAAAACCGATACCCGAAAAAGCCCCTTCAACGCTTTCGATCATCGGGCGCTATATCTTGCAGCCGGAAATCTTCGACGAACTCGACGCGCGCCAGATTGGCGCAGGCGGCGAGATTCAGTTGACGGACAGCATGGCGCGGCTTATCGGCAAGCAGCCCTTCCACGGCCTTCGTTACGAGGGAACGCGTTATGATTGCGGCGACAAGATCGGCTTTATCGAAGCCAACGTCGCCTTCGCCCTCGCTCACCCCGAAATGAGCGGCCGCGTTCGCGAAGCGTTGCATAAATTGGTGGATTGATATCCGATCATCTTTTCCTCTCCCCTTGCGGAAGCGACTCAATTCTTCTCCTCTCCCCTTGCGGGAGAGGATAGAAAACCTTGGGCTTGCGCAAGCAAGGCCATAGGTTTTCTTGGAGAGGGGTATACTCCTGATGGTCGCGTATTTTCCCCCTCACCAAGACCTCGTAATTCTTCCTCCGCAAGCGGAGGAAGAATTACGAGGTCTATCCTCTCCCTCAAGGGGAGAGGAAAAAGTGACGAAGGACAATTCTAGCAAATCCGCGGCAACTGCTCGCCCGCCAGCCAATCGACCATCCGGTTGCCGCCGAGCGACGTGCGCATTTCGACGAAATGATGAGGATCCTCGACGACGCGACCGATGATCACTGCGCCCTGCCCGTATCGATCCTTGCGCATGGCTTCACAAAGCATCGCGGCGTCGCGTTCGGCGCAAAAAGCGATAAGCCGTCCTTCGTTCGCGACATAAAGCGGATCGAGGCCCAAAATCTCGCAAACGCTTCGGACTTGCGGCTCGACGGGAATGGCGGATTCTTCAAGGCGCAATCCAACCCGAGCCGTTTCCGCGATTTCGTTAAGCGTGGTCGCCAGCCCGCCGCGCGTCGGGTCGCGCAGCGCATGAATCTCGGCCCCCGTCGCTAGCATCGCGGCCACAAGCCCGTTCAAAGGCGCGGAATCCGAAAGCACGGGTTGTTCGAAACGCAAACCCTCGCGCGCGGCCATGACGGCAATCCCGTGATTGCCGATGGGGCCGCTGAGAAGAATAGCATCGCCCGCGCGCACCTTGTGCGCGGAAAGATCGCGCGCGCGATCAAAAACACCGACGCCCGATGTGTTGATAAAAACGCCGTCGGCTTTGCCTTTTTCAACGACTTTCGTATCGCCCGTCACGATCGTAACGCCGCAAGCGCGCGCGGCCTCCGCCATCGACCGGATGATCCGCGCAAGATCCGCCAAGGGAAAACCTTCCTCCAGAATAAATCCAGCCGAAAGCCAAAGCGGCTTTGCCCCCGCCATGGCCACGTCGTTCACCGTTCCATGAACCGCGAGGCTCCCGATATCGCCGCCCGGAAAAAACAAAGGCGAGACGACGAAGCTGTCAGTGCTGAAAGAAAGCCGCGCAGGCTTACCGTTGATAAGCGGAACGTCAAGCCGCGCCTGATCGTTTTGTTCGCCGAGAATGTCGTTGGCGAACGCGGAAGCGAACAACTGATCGATCAGCTGCGCCATCGCGCGCCCGCCGCTTCCGTGCGTCATATCGACGCGCCCATTTTTCACATCAAGCGATTGAGCATATTTATGCGCGGCCATTATCACCTCTTTGCCTTCCATAACTGTACCAAGCGGCGCAAGCGCCTTCGCTTGAGACCATGCAGGAGCCAATGGGATTTTCGGGCGTACAGGCTTTGCCGAACAATTTGCAATCCTGCGGCGTTTTGGCGCCGCACAAAATAGCGGGACACTGACATGCCGGATTTTCCTTAGCCTCGGACGGCTTCAAAGGAAAACGCAATTCCGCGTCAAACGCCGCATAAGCGGGTTTCAGTTTCAAGGCGCTCTTCGGAATGAATCCTAGGCCGCGCCATTCGAAAGTGTCGCGAAGCTCGAAAACGTCCTGCATCAAACTTTGCGCCTTCACATTGCCTTCGCGTGTAACGGCGCGCGTATATTCGTTTTCCACTTCCGCGCGCCCTGCATTCGTCTGGCGCAGAAGCATCAAAATCGCCTGAAGAACATCAAGAGGTTCGAACCCCGCGATAACGACTGGTTTTCCGTACTGTTTTGCGGCAATTTCATAGGGCTTCGTTCCAATGACCGCGCTGACATGCGAAGGCCCGACAAAACCGTCCAGAGGCGGCACATTCTGGATAGATTTTTTTGCGGATTCCAAAAGCCATCCAAGCGCCGACGGCGTCAAAACGTGATTGCAAAAAACGGAAAAGTTTTTCAGGCCCCAATTTTCCGCCTGCTTGATGACTTGGGCCGTCGGCGGCGTCGTGGTTTCGAACCCAATCGCGAAAAAGACAATCTCGCGCGCCGGATTTTCGCGCGCAAAGACCAAGGCCTCGTGCGGCGATGTCACCATGCGCACATCGGCTCCCAAGGCACTTGGCTGCGCTTTGGCTTTCAAAAGACTCAATCTGTTGGCGCCCGGCACGCGCAGCATATCGCCATAGGAACATAACGTAACGTTTGGCATCATCGCCAACTGGATGGCAAGGTCGATCCGCGCCATCGGCAAAACGCAGACGGGGCAACCTGGCCCGTGAATCATCTTCACATTTTTGGGCAAAAGATCCGGCAATCCGAAGCGATAAATCGCGTGCGTGTGCCCGCCGCAGAATTCCATAAAGCGATAGGTTTTGTCGGGCTGCGCTTCGCGCTTGATCGCCGCGGCCAGATTTTCGGCAAGCTTCGGATCGCGAAATTCCTCGATATATTTCACGCTTTCCCTCTTTTCGTTTCCGCCTCGCGCGCGCCCACGGCATGATATTCGGCAAAAAGGTCGAGCGTCTTCGCGGCTTCGTCGGGATCCAATTTAGACAGCGCAAACCCCACATGCACGATCACATAATCGCCGACGGCAACGTCATCGACAAGCGACAGCGAGACTTCGCGCCGCACACCGCCGACATCGGCGACGGCCATATCGTTTTCGTTTAAGGCGACGATCTTCGCTGGTATTGCAAGGCACATGTCAGGCCATCCTTTCCTTCTCTATCCGAAGCGCAGCGACCCAAGCCTGTCCAAGGCTGAGCGCCGGATCGCCGACGCTTAATTTGAGCGGTTCCAATATCCCGATCTCCCGCGCCATCATCCGGCCTCGCAGGTCTTCGCGCAAGATCTTATTGAAAAAGCAACCTCCGGCCCATGCAAGACAACGAAGGCCCGTTTTTTCCATGGCTCTTGCAACAAAATCCTCAAGTCCCGCCGCCAAAGTCCCATGAAAAAGGGCCGCGCCTTCTTTTTGCAAGCAATCCAACAATTTTTCAAGCAAAGGCCGGAAATCGAGAATTAACATGCCCGTTTTCGGATCCGCCTCAATACACCATCCGTTCTTATCAATTTTCGTTTCCGCAACCAAGGCCTCCAGCGCCATCGGAGCCTCGCCCGCAAAGCTGGCAACGGGTTTCACGTTCAACAATCCGCAGGCTGCGTCAAACAAACGACCGGCGCTCGATGTCAAAGGCGCATTGATGCCTTTGTCCATCAGCAGGGCCAGATGTCCCGCGCCTTCGAAAGCCGAAAAACGTTTTTCAATCTCGCCGCCGCGCCCCATCGCCCAAAGCGCCGCCGCGCCCATGCGCCACGGCTCAACCGCGGCCTTGTCGCCGCCCACCTGCGGCAAGGGGAAAAGATGCCCCAAACGTTGAATCCGATCAGCGTGAACCAAAAGAAGCTCACCGCCCCATGCGCCGCCGTCGGAACCCATTCCATAGCCATCCAAGGCAAGGCCCAAGACAGGTTCTTCGCAACAATGCTCGGCCAAAACGGATGCTATATGCGCCTGATGGTGCTGCACCGCATGACAGCGAAGGCCGGAAGACAGTGCAAAGCGCGTTCCCGCAAAATTGGGATGCAAATCATGCGCAATGTCGCGGCAATTTGCCCAATCCAAAAGCGCCGAGGCTCTTTCATGAAACAAGCGCAGATGAACGGGATCCTGAAGCGATCCGTTTTCCTTTGAAATAAACGCCTCGTCGCCATGGATAAGGCAGAGCGTATTCTTCAATTCCGCGCCCATGCCCAAAACGGTCGGCATTTGGCGCGGCAATTTAATCCTGTATTCGATGAAATCCGGGGCGTTCAAGAAGCGGCGACTTTCGTTTGCCGCGCCTTCAGCCAAGCGAACCAATCTTCAAGCCCCTCGCCGGATGTCGTCGAAAGCTTCAAGACTTCGATCTCGGGATTGATCTCGCGCGCATAGGCGATGCAGCGTTCGACGTTGAACGGCACATAAGGGACAAGATCCATTTTCGTGACAATCATCAGGGATGAGGCGCGAAACATGTGCGGATATTTAAGCGGCTTGTCCTCGCCTTCCGTTACGGACAGCAAAACGACCTTCGCGGCCTCGCCCAGATCGAAAGCGGCGGGGCAAACAAGATTGCCGACATTCTCGATAAAAAGAACGCCGCCATCCATCCCGCCCTTCGCAAGCGGCAAATCAGCCGCAGCCGTCTCGACCATATGCGCATCGAGATGGCATCCCTGTCCCGTGTTGATCTGAACGACGGGAACGCCGGTCGCGCGAATGCGGTCGGCATCGAGCGCCGTGCTTTGGTCGCCCTCGATCACCGCGCTTTGAAAACGCTTTTCCTGAAGCGTTCGCGCCAGCAGCGTCGTTTTTCCCGACCCGGGGCTTGAAACGAGATTGAGGACGAGAAGCTTATGCTGCGCGAAATAACGCCTGTTTTGGTCGGCAAGCTGGTTGTTGCGCGCAAAAACATCCTCTTCAACCTTAACGGCGCGCGTCTCTTCCGTTTCGGAATCGTGAACAGCGTTAAAAGGCGTCTTTTGATCCTCGCACATGGCGCTTTCTCCAATGTTTATTGGGCCAGCCAGATTAGGCGAGACAGGGGTCTATGACAAATCCAAAGCCTTAGCCGAGGCCTCAAAAAGCCTGAAAAACATAAAAAAGAGACCTTTGAAGGGGAAAGTCTTTGCTTTTTGGCTGACTTTTGTCTAGGTTGCCCCCCTCGTTAGGACGAAAACGTTGTTTTGCCCTTCCGACAAGCGCCCGTAGCTCAACTGGATAGAGCATCTGACTACGAATCAGAAGGCTAGGAGTTCGAATCTCTTCGGGCGCGCCATTTAAAAAAGAAAAGGCCCTTTTAGGGCCTTTTCTTTTTTAAAAATCGTGTCGAATTGACTCGAACGCCGGAAAAGGAGTTCGATGACGAGCCATTCAACTATCGCGCGGCGGACGTGTACGCCGCGCATCCCAAACAAAAAAGTATGGCGAAGGCACGGCGAGCGGCGCGAAGCGCCGAGAAGCCAATCTCTTCGGGCACAAATTGAATGCTATCTTTCCACATGTCGAACGCCCCAACCTTTCTTTACGCCCATCCCGATTGCGCGCTGCACGATCCAGCGCCGCATAAAGGATTTGCGCCCGCGCGCTTGGACGCCGTTCTTAAGGCGCTCAAGGATCCCGCCTTTAAAGATCTCGCGTGGCATGATGCGCCGCCCGCAACGGAATCCTATTTAAGCCTGTTCCATACGCCGGAGCATATAGCCTCCGTTCTTCAAGTTATTCCCGAAGGCGAGCAACGGGCGTTCGATTTCGAAACTTTTGCCATGAGCGGGACGGCGCAAGCCGCCCTGCGCTCCGCCGGTCTTGTGCAAGGCGCGGTCGATGCCGTGATAAAAGGCGAAGCCCGCAACGCTTTTTGCGCGGTCAGTCCGGGCGGCCATCATGCCGAGGCCGATTGCGCGCTCGGCTATTGTTTTTTTAACCATGCCGCCTTGGGCGCGCTTTGGGCGCAACAAAACGCGGACGTTTCACGTGTGACAATTTTCGATTTCGACGCGCATCATGGAAACGGAACGCAAAGCGCCTTTTGGAACCATGAAAACAGGCTGTATGTTTCGCTTCACGAAGACAATGCGCTTTCGGGTTTCGCGAACGAGCATGGCGCTTGGAATAATGTTCTGAACATTCCCCTTCCCGCTGAAAGCGACGGCGCCCTTTTTCGCGATGAGGTCGAATGTCGCGCCTTTCCGAAGATCGAAGATTTTAAAGCCGATCTTATGATCGTTTCCGCCGGATTCGACATGCACGCGGACGATCCGCTCAGCCGACTTCGGCTTGGGGCCGCAGATTACGCGTGGCTTGGCGAAAAGCTCGCCGCCTTGGCGGATCGAATAGGCAAAGGCAGGCTTGTCTCGGTGATGGAAGGCGGCTACAACTTGGAGGCGCTCGGCGCTTGCGCCGCCGCCTTCGTTCAGGGCTTGATGAAAGAAACATGATGGCCGCCACAAAACTTGTCCGCATCGTGGATGTCCGGCACAAAGGAAAAGAATGCTTTGTCGTTTTTCTTTCCGAAGATAGGGAAACGGAAACGCTGTGGCGCGGCGAAGCGCCTGCCGTGGGCGATGTTTGCGAAATCGGCGCAGAAGACGCCGCCCCTCAGATAATTGCAAGCGCGGAAAACTGGCCTTCCGAAAACGACGCCTTGCGTTGGCGAAAACCGCCCGAAGGCAGCAACCTCACGCGCATGGAAATTCTGCGTCGCCGCGCCTGCGTTCGCCGCGCCGTGCGCGCGACGTTGGACGAATCCGGATTCATCGAGATCGACGCCCCCCTTCTCGTTCGCGGCACCACGCCCGACGGGGCCGTCGAATCCTTCCAAATCGGCGACCGTTATCTGGCGACCTCGACCGAATATCAAATGAAACGCCTTGCCGTCGGCGGTTTCGAAAAAATCTATTCGCTGACTCAGAATTTCCGCGAGGGCGATGCGGGCACTTATCGCAATCCCGAGTTCACAATGCTCGAATGGGGACGCGTCGGCGCGGCGATGGACGAGATCGAGGCGGATACGGAAAATTTCACGCTCGCCGCAATTCGCGCGCTGGATTTGCCGGAGGTCATCACCTATCAAGGGCGCAAGATCGATATGCGCGCGCCATGGGAGCGTTTAAGCGTCGCGGAAGCGATCCAGCGCATCACGGGCGCGCCCATGCCGAATTTCGAGGCCGCCGCGTGCCGCGCCGCGCTTAAAAAAGCGCACGTGAAAGTGCGTCCAAGCTGGGCCGATAACCGCGATTTTCTTTTCAGCCTTTTGATGGACGCCATCCAGCCTTCCTTGGGCGCGGGGCGCCCTCTTTTCCTGACCGATTGGCCGCTCTATCAAACGACCTCCGCGGCGCCCAAGGATAAAAAGACGGCGAACCGCAGCGAGCTTTTCATCGCGGGCATCGAAATTGCCGACGGTTTTGCGGGACTCGCGGACGTGAATCTTCAGATGTGGGCGTTCAATTACGCGCTGGAAATGCGCAAGGCCGCAGGGCAGGCTCCCGTCGCGCTGGATGAGAAATATCTCGATGCCATGCGCCTCGGCGCGCCTTATGGCGCGGGCATGGCGCTCGGCTTCGACCGTCTTGTCATGCTTTTAACCGACCAGCCGCAGATTAAAAACGTTCTAACCTTCGCGTGGGACGAGCTTTAAGCGGGCGGCCTATGGTAGCGCCGCCTTCCATGGCGGCGCTTTCCGAGAATGATCGCTTCTGCGTGACGCAGCGCGGCCATGGAAGGCCGCGCTACCGTTTTTGCGTAAAATCTTAATCCCCATTTGGTGGCCGCACGAACAAGGCCTCGGCCTCGCCCTGAACCTTGATGTCGCCGATATGTTCGAAGCTGGCGAGGCGCGAGAATTTCTTGCCCGCCGCATCGACCGTAATGGCCATGGCCCCCGCCTTGCTGTATTTCAAGCCGTCGCGTTGCAAAGCCTTGATCATCCGGCGGCTGCAAACCGTATTGCGCAAAGGCGTTATGACGCTGATGTTAAAAACATAGACATAACGGATGTCCTCGGGCGCGATGAAACGCTGCGGCAGAAAAACGCCGCGATCGTTGGCGCCGATATGATATTCCAACATGCCTTCATAGACGAATTTTGAAATGGGGAACCATCCCGTATAGCCGACGGGCGTCATTTTTCCGTCCGGTGCGCGGCAAAGCCATAGGCGAAAATAACGTGAAGCGCTGCTCATGATATATTTCATGCGCGGAAAATCGGCGCGATCCACTTGCCTGTCGTAGCAGACCCAATCTGCCAGAAGACAGCCAAGAAAGAAGCGTCGCCATTTTTCCGATCCCTCGGCACCGCAAAGATGTTCGACAAAATCTTCCTGAAGCTCGAAAGACACGAAGCTATCGCGAACTTCGTCCGAAAATTCCATCCCACGTAGAACTTCAATGCGCCCCTCGAGCCACTTCATGCTGGCTCCAAGGCTCTGTCCTTGCATATCGGGAATGTCTTTCAATAAATCTTCGTTCATCTTATTTCTCAAGCCCCTTCAAAAACTGCACTTCCCACATGGCGGCCGCATCGGCCCAAGTGAAGCTCCGGCGGCGATCGAGCGCGGCTTTATGTTGCGCCGTCCAAAGAGCCTCGTCCTTTAACAGACGGCACGAGCATGCGGCAAATTTTTCTTCATCGGGGGCCAAAAAGCCCGTTTTGCCGTCGATCAAGCGCTCGGCAAGCGATCCCACGCCAGCGGTCACAAGCGGAACGCCCATGGCTTGGGCCTCTGCGGCGGCAAAGCAATAGGTCTCACCCAAATCGCCGCGATAGAGCATCACGCGGCTTTCGCGAAGCGCTTCGACAAGATCGTCCTTGGCGACGGCCGGATGCAAAACGACACCCTGTCCCGCATAGCTGTCAACCAACGCCAAAGCCTGATCCAGTTTATCGTCGCGGCGGTTGCCGTAATTGTTGCGACCGGCATAGATATGCAAAGTCGCTTCCGGAAGCTGCGGCTTGATGCGTTCGCCCCAGATCCGCAAAACCCAATCGAGGCTTCGGCGCGGGTTCGAGAAAAAGATCGCGCGGGGCGATGGTGCCGCAAGCGCAGGCTGCGCTTCCGTGAAAGGCGCGCCCACGGCATGCGGGATGGTCGAGGCGTGCCTGCGCGGCAAGAAACGCGGCCACGTCGTTTCGTGATAGGGCCCCAGAAAAACGAGATGCGGGCGATAGCGCATATAGGGCCAGGCGTGGCGCGGTTTCCGCATATAGCGCGCGGGCCCATGAAGCCAGAGAATGCGTTTTTTGCCCGAAGCCCAGCGAAACAATTTCGGCGCGCAATTCGCGATCACGGCGTCGTATTCTTCTTTGTTGGAAGGATCGAACAAAGGCGCGTAACGAACCCCGAAACAATCCTCCGTTCCGCGCACCATGCCGCGGATCGTAACCTTGTGTCCGCGCGCGGCCAAGGCTTCGGCCAACATGACGGTCGCGGTCTGTATGCCCCCCAACGGCGAAGCGCGAAGATTTTCCCCGGTAAAAGGAAAACTGTCATCCAGAAAAGCGACGGAGGCCATGCGAATACCTTTCCTATCTTCTTTGAGGGCAAGCGCCGTCGCCGAAAAGCGCCGACAGGCCGCAATAAGAGCCGTAAAGCGACACGGGATCGTATCCCGCGTTCGGCACATAAGCGAAACTTTGCGTATTGCTTGTCGCGTCGCCGAAACTGAGCGCGAGATAACGTTCGAAATTGCGGGCGCGCGCCAACCTGTCCGCTCCTTGCGCCTTGGCCGCGCAGGACTGATCCAGATAAGGGTCGGCGACGATCTTGTTTCCCGACAGAACCGTCACATGCCTCTGCGGATATTTCATCTGTATCGCGGAAACGCCCCTGCGCCGCGCATAGGGCGCGAGGTCGCCAAGACCGTACGGATAAGCGTTGACGCCCGCGCATTCCGTCGTGTTCGCGATTGCGAAATTTTGTCCTGTGGCAGCAGGTCTTTGATTGGTCAGATAGAGATAGGAAGACGGATTGGCCGCGACGAAGCGCACGGCGATTTGCCCCTCTCCCAACATATCCGGCGCTTGCCCCACGGCGGCATAGCGTAGGACGAAATCCGCGCCCGCCCCGTGCCCGACAAGAACGACCTGACGCAGATTTGGGAAAGCCGCGCGATTTGAAAGGAAGAGGAGAAGCAGATCCATCGCCGTGAAGGAGCTGATCCCCTTTTGGCGCGGGCCCGCGACGGAGTCGCCGCCGCTTTGCCACCCGAAAACATCGGCGCCCAAAGGCCAGCGCGCAATCGCCGCGCCTTTGTCCGGAAGCAGGGACGCAAAGCGCATGATGTCGATCTCAAGCGGAAATTGGGGCGTTATGATAAGCGTCGTCCCGTTGTCGGATCCGCTGAGCGTCGTCATGACGGCAAGCGCGTCGCTGGCGTTGCGCGACAGATCGTGAATGGAAATAATCGCGCGCGTCGTCATGGATTGATCGCCCGTCAAAGGACGGTTGGAGGCCAAAGGAAGAAATTGCGGCGGCGCGTCGGGCGCAGCCCCCAACGGAAAAATGGGAAAATACTGCGTCGGCACCGCGTTCGTCGGTGCGAGCATGTTATTTTGTTGAGATGGAACGGTTTGGCCGGTTTGCGCTTGACCCGTTTGATCTTCGTTTTTCTCGGCGGCCTCCAACGATTGACGCAGCAACGCTTCCATCATCTCCTTATCGGTCTTTACGCCCGAAGCGGAAGAAACCGCGGGTTCATCGTCCGCAATGACCGGCGCCGGATAGACTTTATACGCGGCGGTCGCCGTTGCGGTTTTTGCGGGAAGGTCTTCCGGCTTGCCTTTTATTTCAGGAAGATCGTGCGGCTGCGGTTCGCTTTTGTCGGGCGCTTTATCGCTTTGTCCGAAAGTCGGAATAAGATCGTCGAACGATAAATCATGGCTTGGCTCGACCTCCGTCGGCGCGGGATAGGTCGCGGCTTTCGAAAGCGTCGGGAGAAAAAGGGCGAATGAAACAGATAATAACACCGTCATTGCGAGCCCTGCGCAGCAGGGCGCGGCAATCCAGTTCCGAACGGCACAATTTGTGCCTCGGCCTGTCATTCGGGGCTGGATCGCCACGCGCCTTCGGCGCTCGCGATGACGTGCATTTATTAATTGGAGAATTTTTCCCATAAATGACTGCCCTTCTTCGGAAAGACTTGTTATCATTTTCTCACCTATAACCTTAACTAGCACATTTCAACATGACTGAACAAACCCGTCTACGCGTCGCGGCGCTCATCGATCTCCCCCGTTCCGCCCAATCCGGCGGCCATGTCAAATGCTGGGAAAGGCTCGCGCATGCGGCGGCGCGCTCCGACCTTCCTCTTGATCTAACAGTCTATTTTTCCGGCCCCGAAAGCCTTGAGATTCTTTCGCCTCACGTGCGAATCCGCCAGCTTCCGCCCATTTTCACGACGGCGAACCTGAAGTTTCTTCCCTACATCCCCGACCATACCGACCTCGCCAAAGAACATCCCCGCCTTGCGCGCGAGCTTGAAAGCATGGATGTGCTTCATACGACGGACGGTTTTTTCGCCTTTGCCCGCACGGCCGAAAAATTGAGCCGCCGTTACGGTATTCCGCTCGTGACTTCGTTTCATACCGACACGCCTTCCTATGCGCGCATCTTTACGCGCCAGGCGATCGAGGGGATGTTCGGCAAAAGCCGCTTCGCGCATTTCTTGACCGATACGCTCCGCCTTCCCGAACGGCAGGAACGAAAAATGATCCGGCGCCTTAAGAAACACGTCAAAGCCTGCCGCGCGGCGCTTGCCACGCGCAAGGAGGATATCGATCTTGCGGCCGAAATCCTCGGGGCGGAGAACGTGTCCGTTCTTCGCCTCGGGGTTGATCGTCAGAATTTCGGCCCCCACCGCGCGGATCGCGCGGGAATTGAAAAAACCTATCGCATTCCGCAAGGCAGCATCGTCGGCCTTTTCGTCGGACGTCTCGACGTCGGCAAAAACATCTATACGCTTATCGAAGCGGCGGAAAACCTTATTCGCCGAGACCTTCCCTTCCATCTGATCGCGGCCGGAATCGGGCCCGCCGCCGAAGACATCCAAACGCGCCTTGGCGATCACGCTTCGGTTCCGGGATTCGTCCAATCCGACGAGCTTGCCCGCCTTTACGCGAGCGTCGATCTTTTGACCTTGTGTTCGGAAGTCGAGATTCGCAGCATGGCTTGCGTCGAGGCGCTTGCGAGCGGATGCCCCGTTCTTGTGTCCCAAAAAAGCGGAATCGCCGAGCTTTTCCATCACACATCCGCGATGCGCACCGTCGAAAGCGGCGTTCCCGCGTGGGAAGAAGCGCTTCGTTCTTTCATGACAAATCCCGTCGGGCGCGATGAGATGCGCGTGACCGCGCGGCTTTACGGCGAAGAGCATCTTGCGAGCTGGCAGGACGTTCTCGCCGCCGACTTGTTCGCGACATGGAAAAAAGCCGCCACGCTGCCGCAAGAAAAGGATGAAAAGCTGTAGCATGTTCGGAACGCGCATCCTTCTTCTTATCCCGCATCCCGACGATGAAATCGTCGCAGCCTCTGCGGCGATTGAAAGAGCTAAGGCCAGCGGCGCTGAAGTTTTTGCGCTTTATCTGACGCATGGCTGCATCGCCGCCGAGACGCTCTGGCCGTGGGATCGCAAGAATTATGCGAAACATGTCGCGCGAAGACGTGCCGAGGCGGAAGAAGCCGCGCGCGTTCTTGGTCTTCAGCCAATCGGATGGGCGGAACGGCCCGCGCGTTCTTTATGGCGCGATCTTGAAACCGTTTTCCATGAAATCGAAGCGGCTGTTGAAAAATACCGCATCACCCAGGTTTGGACTCCGGCCTATGAAGGCGGAAATGCCGACCACGACGGCGCAAATGCCTGTGGGTTTGCGCTGGCTCAACGCAAAATCTCCGTTCTCGAATTTGCCGAATATAATTTCTTTCAAGGGCGTCCTCATTCGCAAATCTTTCCGTTCCCGAACGGCAGCGAGACCGTTCTTATGCTTTCACCGGAAGAGCGCACGCGCAAAGAAACCGCGCTTCGGATTTACCGCTCCGAAAAGGGCAATTTGAATTACGTCCGGACGGAACGGGAAGCTTTTCGCCCCATCGCCGCTTACGATTACGCAAAGCCGCCGCATGAAGGCGTTTTATGGTATGCGCGCTTTCAATGGGTGCCCTTCAAGCATCCGCGCGTCGATTTCACAAATCCGATGGATGTATGCGCGGCGATGACGCGCTTTTTGGCTTCGCGATGAGCCATTTGCCTTCCTGAATCTGCCAAGCCACAAGTCCCGGCACATAAAGAAGGAGATCGCGGCAACGGCGGATCATGGCGAGCGCCGTCGCGATCTCGGGCGTCAGGCCCAACAAATGCCCGAAGAGAAGAAAACCGGCTTCCTGTACGCCCAACGCGCCCGGAACGATGAACGCCGCGCTTCCCGTCGCCTGAATGAGCGCCTCGATCATCATGCAATCGAGCAAAGGCATCGCATGGCCGAGAAAGGAAAGCCCGACCCAAATCTCGACCGTACCCCAAATCCATGAGGCGAATTGCATCACGCCGCAGAACAAGGCCCGCCCACGGCGCCTGTACATCGTGAGAACCGCGCGATCCAGCCGCGCCGTGTTGCCTGCGAAATTCTTCCACTTATCGCGAAACATCAGCGTGAAAAGGCGCGTCAAAAGCCCGAAAAATCCGGCTCTTTGCACCATCACCAACGCGCCGATCACGAAAAGCGAAAGCACAAGACCGAACAAAAGCTGCGCCGTTACGTCTTGATCGCTGACGCGCAAAACAAAAAAACTTACGCCGATCAGAACGAAAACGAATTGGCCGATGACGGAGAGCGTCGTCTCAACCACCGTGCAGGCGATGGCGGAAGATTTCCGTACGCCGTGTTTCATCATCAGGCGCACCGCGATAATTTCGCCGCCGATGCGCGCGACGGGCATCAGATTGTTGACGGCGGCGCGTATCCAAAGAAAGTAAAAGAACGTGGCTTGTCCCGGACGGCTTATTCTTTTTTCCGCATGCTTGCGACGGCCCGGCAAAAGCATTTGCCAACCCCAAACGCAAAAATACATGGCGACCAGATGGAAAAGGCTCGTCCAGACGATGCCCCATCCCGCCTGCCCCAAAGCCGCCAGAACCTGATCGTAGCCGCTCCACGCAATCACGGCTGTCGCGAGGGCCAAACCGATGAGGCCGAAAAAAGCGGCGATGCGGATCATGCGAGTCCTCTTAGAAAATCAAAGGTTTCACGCAAAACACGCGTATCGCCCACGGCCAGAACCTCGCCCGTCGAGCCTGTGCCAAGTTCGCCCCCCTGCCAATCCGTCATCGCGCCGCCCGCGTTTCGAACCACAGGCACAAGCGCCGCAAAATCATGCAGCTTCAACCCGTTTTCCAAAACCAGATCCGTAAATCCGGAAGCCAAAAGCCCATAGGCGTAGCAATCGCCATACATGCTTGTCGTTTTGACTTGTTTCGCAATTTTGCGGAAGGGAATTGTTTCAGCCTCGCCGCCTTCGGGAAACGGATGCGGCGAAAGCGTCACCACCGCGTCTTTAAGTCCGGCGCAGCTTCGCGTTTTGCAGGGCTTTGCGTTAAAAAAACTTCCGATACCGTCCGCGCCGATCCATCTTTCCTTCAAGATCGGTTGGTCGATCACGCCAAGGACGGGTCTGCCTTCATAAAGAAGTCCGATTAGGGTACCAAAGAGAGGCTTCCCGCAGGCGAAAGCGCGCGTGCCGTCGATCGGATCGAAAACCCAGACGAAGGGGGCATCCATACGATTGCAACCGAATTCTTCGCCCCAAACGCCGTCATCCGGACGCGATTTGGCCAAAAGAACACGCAACGCTTGTTCCGATTCTCTATCGGCAATCGTTACGGGTGATGAATCCGCCTTTTCTACAACCTCAAATTGCGCTCGGAAATACTTACGTATGACATCGCCGCTCGCATCGGCAAGGCGGTTCGCAAGATCCAGAAAAGGCGATAAATCGGGACAGGACGGCATAAGGAAACTTCCAAAGAAACAGATACATTCTTCGGCAATGTGCTGCCCGCATCTTGTCCATTTGTAAAGAAGAAGTTGCAGCTATTTTGTCGCCCCATCGATTTCCACCGTCCCGCCCCCTTGGAAATGGAGGATCGTTTTCGCGGGCGCGCCAAGCTTTGTGGCCTGCTGGGAAAGGATCACCAGCAACAAAACGATCAGAAGCGCAAAGAAAACGGCGCTTATAATTTTTGCAAAATCGAACCCGTTCATGCAACGCTCCAACGACGAACGAAGCCAGAATAAAAAGGCCGCAGCGACCTGTCGAGAAGAAACGGCTTAACATCCTCTTTTTGCACTTCATCGTATACGCGGGTTTTTTCAAAACTCGAAAAAAGAATTCGCAAAAAAAGGCGTGCGCGTGACGCGCACGCGTGTTTTTTGCGAAAAGGAATACGCGGCTTCTAAGGAAACCGAGTATATATAATCAGGCCTTGATTGTATGCCGAAAAAGAGGCACACAAAACGCCTCAGGCTTCATGCAGAACCCGGCTACCACCGGCCCGCCTACGCAGACGGGGCCGTGAGGGGAATGCGGCGGTCGCCAACGGCAGTTAGAGTCATGCAAAATCCAATGAAAAAACGCATCGCCTTCCAAGGAGTCCCCGGCGCCTATTCCGATCTGGCTTGCCGCTCGGCGCAGCCGGATTTCGAGACCCTGCCCTGTTTTTCTTTTGAGGAGGTTTTTGCCGTCGTCCTCGACAAACAGGCCGATCTCGCCATGCTTCCGATCGAGAATTCCACGGCCGGGCGCGTGGCCGACATGCATCATCTTTTGCCCGAGGGCGGCCTTTACATCATCGGCGAACATTACCAACCGGTCATCCATCATCTTCTGGCTCTTCCCGGCGTCGCCTTAAAAGACATCCGCAAAGCCCGCAGCCATCCGCAGGCTCTCGCCCAATGTCGCCGCTGGCTTCGAAGCCATACTATAGAACCCGTCGTCGCGACCGACACGGCGGGCGCGGCGGCGGAACTTTCCAAGCTTGAAGACAAGAGCGTCGCTTCCATCGCTTCGGAACTGGCGGGGAAAATCTACGGCCTTCAAAGCCTCGCCTCCAACATCGCAGACCAGCAGAACAACACGACGCGCTTCCTTATCCTTGCCCCCGAAGCGAAGCGGCCCGATCCTGGCAAAGGCCCCTGCATCACAACGCTGATCTTCCGCGTGCGGAGCGTTCCGGCCGCGCTTTACAAGGCGCTCGGCGGCTTTGCGACGAACGGCGTGAACATCACAAAGATCGAAAGCTATCTCGTCGACGGGCGCTTTACGGCAGCGCAATTTTATCTGGACGTCGAAGGCCACCCCGAAGAAACGGGGCTGAAACTCGCGCTTGAAGAACTTTCCTTTTTCGCGCACGAGGTCAAGATCATGGGCGTTTATCCCGCGCATTCGTTTCGAGGATAGAACCTCTCGCCGCGCAATCCGGTAAAAGTTTACCCGCCATTGCGCGGACGCAGAAGGCGCCACGGATTGATCGCGGCCGCAACGCGACCCAGACGTTTCGTTTTGCGCTGTGCAACTTCCGTATTATCCTGAAGATTATTACAGAACTGCTCTGTGGCCGTTTTCCAGGAATAATTTTCGGAAACGTAGCGCCGCGCGGCAACAGCGTCGATCTGGCCGACCTCTCGCATAGCCAGCAATTGAAGAACGGCTTCTTTAAGATTTCCATTCAGGCAGGAAAAGGAACCGCAAGCCTTATCCTTCAAAATATCTATAGGCCCTGTAACGGGATAAGCCGCAACCGGAACGCCACAGGCAAGCGCTTCAAGAACAACCAAACCAAAAGTATCCGCCATAGACGGAAACACGAATATATCGCCAGCTGCAACATGGCGACCAAGCTCCTCGCCTTCTTTCTTCCCGACAAAAAGAGCGTTTGGAAAACGCGCGCGCAACTCATTAAGCACAGGGCCATCCCCCACAACGACCTTGCTCCCCGGCAAATCGAGGCTTAGAAATGCATCGATATTCTTTTCAGGTGCGACGCGCCCCATATAAACAAGAACGGGGCGCGGCAGTTCGGCATAAGGCGAAAAGTCTTTTCCGTAAGGCTGGAATTGATCGGTATCGACGCCGCGTGACCAAGAAACGATGTTCCGGAACCCCTTCGCCTCAAGAGTCTTCTCAAGGGAAAGGGTCGCCACCATAACGGCGCTTGAAGGCGCGTGGAACCAGCGCAGATACCTCCATGTCGTTTCAGCAGCAGAGTTAGCAAATTGATCGCATTTAAGTTCGGAGAAACCCATCCATTTGGCGCTGCGCTGCACGTTTGTGGAGATAAAAGCGGCACATTCCGTATGAAACGCCGTAGTGAAGGGTTTCGGCTTATTTGGATCGAGACAGAAAGCCCGCGCCGCCAAACCGAGCGTACCTTCGGTCGCAATATGAATGTAGTCCGGGTCAAAATCCTTCAGCCTTTGCTGAACATATTTTTTCACTATAAGCTGAAGTTTAACTTCGTGATAGAATGGGAGGGAAAATTTTAAGCTGCCGGGCTTGGCTTCGATTATACAAACCTCGTGTCCCAAAAGCTCCGCTTCTTCTTTTGTCTTTCTGAGCGTCGTAACAACGCCACTGGTCTGCGATGAGCGTTCGGCATCCGATACAATTGCAATGCGTTTCATATAATCCTCTTGTCATTATGTTTGCAGACTTATAGCTGCATCCGGCAAAAGACTCAAACGGCGTAAAGAAAAGGTCATTAAGCGCGATTAATTGCGCGGGTTTCTGTTTTTACGAAAGGAAAAACTGCAGGGGCGGAAAAAATTGCCCCTGCGCAAACGGGCGCCACCCCCTTTTATTGTTCAATCCCTTGATTTTTCAAGGATGTTCTCATGGCCCGGATATTGCACATTAAAGATCGTGGCAATCTTTTAATCGGCATTTTCGTGCCGTTACAGCCTTCACCTGTTTCAAGGGAGCCTTCCTATGGTCAGTTCCGTAACCGACTCGATGACTGCACAAGCGCAGATTCTGTTACAACAACAGATAGCGAACCAAAACAGCCTGGTGGCGGGTCTTAGCAATCAAGGTTCGACGTCCGAAAGCACGGCAAGCGCGTCAACGACGTCTTCCTCGACAGCGGCGACCTATCGGCAAAGCTCGCTCGCGCAGAATTTTCAGACGATGCTTAAGGCGATCCAATCCGGCGATCTTCCGGCGGCCCAGCAGGCTTATTCAACGCTCAGCCCGCTTACAAGCGGCAGCGGCACCTATGGCCCCAACGGCCAGACGGCCTCGTCGAATAATCCTCTTTCCCAAGCGCTCAACCAGATCGGAAGCGAGCTTCAATCCGGCAACCTCGCGGGCGCGCAGCAGACGATTACCTCTTTGGAACAAGCGCAAAGCGGGAGGAGCGCCAGTCAGAGCGAAACGATCTCATCAAGCGCGGACGACGCGTCGGAAGACGCCATCTCGGCTCTTCAGCAGACGGATCTCGGTTAATTTGCGATCTGATCTAGGCGAATTGTTCCATCAACTCCAAATCCCGCTCTTCGTCGCCTTCCTCGAGGACAGAACAAAGATCCATGGCATCGCGCGCGATCACCAACTCTTCGTTTGTGGGGATGACAAAAATCTTCACGGGCGCGCCGTCGGCGCTGATTTCCTGTTCCTTCCCACGAACCGTGTTTTTATCCGGATCGAGGTGCGCCCCCAAGAATTCCAAATCGCGGCAAATGCGGCTTCGCATGCTGATCGAGTTTTCGCCCAATCCCGCCGTAAACACGATGGCGTCGACGCCGCCCATTGCCGCCGCGTAGCTGCCGATATATTTCCGCACCCGATAGCAATAAACTTCAAGGGCGATGTTGGCGCGTTCGTTGCCGCCAAGGGCGGCTTCCTCGATATCGCGGACATCGTTCGATACGCCGGAAAGGCCCAACAAACCGGATTGTTTGTTCATATAGGCGTCGATTTCATCCGTCGTCATGCCCGTCTTTTTCATCAAATAGGGAACGATCGCGGGATCGATCTCGCCGCAGCGTGTCCCCATCATAAGGCCTTCGAGCGGCGTCAGTCCCATGCTCGTATCCATGCATTTGCCGTTCTTGATCGCCGCGACGCTGGCGCCGTTGCCGAGATGGCATGTGATAACGCGAAGATCTTCTTGCTGCCCGCCCATCAAATGAGCCGCGCGGTGAGAAACGAACCTATGCGAAATTCCGTGAAACCCGTAGCGCCTGATGCCGTGTTTTTCGTACGCCTCGTAAGGCAGGCCGTAAAGATACGCGGCGGCCGGCATTGTTTGGTGAAACCCCGTGTCGAACACCGCGACTTGCGGAACGTCGGGCATAAGCTCGGCGCAAGCCTCGATGCCGAGAATGTTCGCAGGATTATGCAAAGGCCCCAATTCGATATATTCCTCGATCGCGGCCATTACGGCGGGCTCGATCAAGACTGAATCGCTGAATTTCATGCCGCCGTGCAAAACGCGGTGGCCGACGGCCGCGATCCTGTCCAAACTGTCGATAACGCCGATCTTGTCATCGACGAGGGACGCCAAAACCATGCGGATTCCGGCGCTGTGATCTTCTATTCTGGCCGTTTTCGTAATTTCTTCCTTGTAAGCCGCCTTATGAATGAAGGTGGCCCCGTCCGTACCGATCCGTTCTATAAGGCCCTTCGCCAATACCGATTCATTGCTCATGTCGAAGAGTTGATATTTTATCGACGAACTTCCGCAATTGATTACGAGGACCATCATGGAAGCGATTCCTATTGGGATGTTGGTTGCGTTTCGGATTCGGCGGGGCGTGCGTATTTGGAGCTTTTGGGCGTTGATTTCTCGGCTTGCAGAACGATGCGCATCAAGAAAAAGCTCCTCTGAATACGCATTATCTAGATTGATGTTTGATCGCGGAGCAAGACAATTTTATAAGGAAAACCAATGCTGCAGCGCACTTATTGCGTTGCATGCAAGATCAATTTATTTCGCACCTCCGAACATGATCCCTAAATAATCCTCTGCTCCGCTTACGATTTTGCATCTTCGACGCGCGTCGTTTTGACGCGCAAATCGTCCGTTGCTGCATTGCACTACTTGCAGTGCAGCAAGGCGCGGCCTGTCGTGAGAATTTTCCCGTTATGGCTCGATAAAACGTCGGAACCCGGAAGTTTTTGAGGAAATGATATCGGTTGGAGAATCGCGGAGGCGACCGGTTTGCCTATCCAACGACGATGAAGAGCACGCCATCACCGCGCTGGAGAACGATGTCGTCATTTTGTAATCCGGCTACATTCCGCTCCATGATGCAAGATCCTGCAGCCAAACGTGAATGCGGTTGTCTATCGTTTGAAGAAAGTCGGGCTTATTCTGTTCGATCTGTTTTTGCATTTCCTCAATGTCGGCCTCAAGTTTGTCGGCCTTTTGTTTCTGTTCCGGCGTCGCTGTCTGCATGTAAAGCTTCAAAGCGCTTTTTGCATGATCAAGGGCGAACGCCGCGCCTTTGTAGTCCCTGTTTTTCGAAAGAAGTTTGGCCAACAACAAATTGTCGCGCGCCGTTGCAAGCGGTTCCTCATTCACGGCCGAAAAGGAGAATGTGCTGCTTGCCGCGGTCATTAGGGCAAACTGCGCATCGCTGTAATTTTTAGCTTTAATGTCTTCTGAAGCTTTATCCAATGCGTCGCGAACCGTTTTTGTATCCAGCGCGACTTTGGTTGAGAGCATCTGGGCGTCTTCTTCGGCAATATCCGGTTGGTTTGCTCTTGTCTTGAGATATACGGCGTCCATCGTATCGACTGCAAATTGATCGTCGACGACGGGGAGCCAATAATCGAATTCTTTTCCTCCCGGAATGCCGTATTTGAGTTTGCCCAGCTTCATCATCTCCATATTGAATTGCCGCGTTTGGTCTTCCAGCGTTCGGGCGATCGACAGCGCCTCTGCCGTATTGGTCGTGGCTTCGGGTATCAAGTTGTGGAGCAATGCGATATTGGCAACGGCCACATAGCCCATCATCTTCGAAGCATTGTCGACCATCGTTTTATATTGCAGATCTCCGGCATTCGGAACGGAAGCGGAAGACGGCGTCGTCGCAGCTTGGGCGATGAGGACATAGGCCAAAGGCTGTGCGTACGCCTGAGCGAAAGCGCCAAAAGCCCCCCAAAACGCAGCCGCGACAATAAAACATGGCAATCTTTTCATGTTCATTCTCCTCAAGCTTTTTGGACGGGGATAAAATCTTGGAGCGGCTATTTATTCTTCTATGGCAGGGTAACGAAGCACATAAAAAGCGAGATGATCGTCCTCGACATTGACATGCCGATCCAGCAACGACCCGCGCAGAGCTTTCGTCTCCACCACGTAGCTGCCGGGGGGCATCCTGACCAGCAGCACAGGGCCTTGCGTGGTGGTCGAGAGCACCTCATTGTCTTTGCTGTCCACGATGCGAACGCCGACGTCGGCAAGGTATTCTCTTCCCGCGGTAAAGAGGATTTTGAGGTTATAGGCCTTTTCCTCCGCATCAATCGCGCGCATGCCGCTATCCGCAACGCCGCCGGAAATATATAGAACCTTTCCATTGTCGGATGGCTTCGCCTTTGCCAGACGTTCATCGTCCCGAATATCTTTGGAATAAGAAACATCATCCGAGGGATGAAGAAATGGCTGTCCGGGGTTTGGCGTTTCGGTAGATGTGTCGGCTGCAAATGCAAAGTCTGGCGCAAGCAGGGCGCCAAGGAGCGCAGCAATCAATATGATTGATGAGGTTTTCATAAGGAGCTCCTCCCGGGAAATCGATCAATTTGTTCTTATTTTTTGGATCGACAGGCGTTTTTCGCGGCTTTTTGTTCTTATTTATTACGCGAACGACGCATCTCTTTCATAGCATGGTTTTATACAAAACTCAATTGTCAACGAAGAGCGCGCTTGACGCCGCCCTCTATTCGCCGGAAGGATCCTGCCGCACATTTTGGCGCAATGCCTTCAGCAGCATGTTCATGTTGCCGCCGTTGCGCGCAAGGATTGAAGAAAACTCATCCCGCTTCGTGACGCTCTGGCTTACGCCGTCAATGATGACGTCGACGATAGGCCTGCTTTACCGCCCCTTTTCCGCCCCGATTATGCCTTTAATAGAATTCTTCGTTATTAAAGGATAGCGCGTTATCCTTTAATAAGGATTGTTCCTATGAAAGGGTCATTCTCATGCCTACGGACGATCAGAAGAACAGCAGGCTCGGAAGCTATGTCTCCCGAAGCGTTAACTGATCTAAAAAGCCAGAATTTGTCACGGCAAAGCGTACCATGTTCCTTTGCCGCGTCCGTGTTGGGCAAGGTGACCCTGTTTCAACAAGTTTCTGAAGTGTTCTTTCAGCGTATTCCGGCTTGCACCTGTGATGCGGATCATGTCGCCCATCGTCACGCGGCCATGTTGCCGTGCATGGTCGATGATTTTGACGGCAAGCTCAGGCAAAGCAGCGATCACGATCTTTTCCCGCTCTATCTTAGCGGCAAGATTGCGTTTCTGTTGTTGTAAAGCGCGCAGAAAGAACCGTAGCCACGGCTGCCAATTTGTTGCCGGTTTGCGGATTGTTTTTTGAGTCTGACGCAGCGCAAGATAGTAATTTTCCTTGTTACTCTCGACGACGCTCTCAAGAGAACTGTAGGGAACATAAGCATATCCAGCTTGCAACAAGAGCAGAGTCGTGAGTATACGGCTCAGCCTTCCGTTGCCGTCTTGGAAAGGATGGATTTCAAGAAAGACAACGACAAAAACGGCAATAATCAATAGCGGATGAAGTTTGCCAAGCTCGCGCGCTTCCTTTAACCAGGAAACAAGCTCCGTCATGAGGCGCGGCGTGTCGAATGGCGAAGCCGTCTCGAACACAATGCCGATCTGTTTCCCCTTTTCATCGAAAGCAGCAACGCTGTTGGAAAGTTTTTTATACTCGCCCCGATGCCGATCATCTTTTCCTCTATAATGCAGAAGATCGCGGTGAAACTGCTTGATATGATTTTCAGTAATGGGGATGTCTTGCCACGATTGAAAAATCGTTTCCATCGTTTCGGCATAGCCCACAACTTCCTGTTCGTCACGGGATGTAAAGGATTTGATATCAAGGCGAGCAAGAAGCTTTTCGACCTCGCGATCGGAAAGCTTGCTACCCTCGATGCGAGTCGAGGAGCCGACGCTTTCTATGGTTGCCACATGGCGCAACGCCTTCAGCCGTTCAGGGGCCAAAGTTCCAAACGCGCGCCAAGCTCCTTTGAACTCATCAACCTCGGCGATAAGAGCCAAAAGTTCGGGCGTAATTTTTATTGTGCCGGTGTTGATCATGTTTTCTCCCCCACACATGTACACCCACATACACCCATAAATCAAGCCAGAAATACGCCCGCATACACCCATATATTTATAACTTATTGATATTTGTATATTATTGACAAGCCCACCTTCCCTTCTCGACGCATGGCGAGACACACAGGAAGACTCATGTAGAGATTCTTGAGGTGTCTTCTGCACCAGCGGGAAGTTGGATCTTTGAGATCCGAAGGATTCGGCCAAATGCTTGTTGACGCGGTCGTAGGCCGCGACCTGATCGGAAAAAAAACCTTGTTTTATTATGGGCCTGTCTTGGGATTCTGATGAAGTGATCATGTCTCCACTCGTTTTTTCAGTCCATTTCGGATAACGATTGATTTTTGCATATCATGTGTTATCTTGAATGGAAAGGGGAACGAATATGCCAAGATTGACACGCAAAGACATGCAACAACAAACGCGGGAACGCCTGCTCGCTTCTGCGCAGGATCAGATCGTCCGCAAGGGAATCGCAGATGCCTCTATCAGAGACATCGCGGAAGCGGCTGGGTACTCGCTCGGCGCCTTTTATTCCAACTTCGAAAGTAAAGAGGCGCTTTTGCATGAGTTGGTTGAAGTCCACATGCGTGAGGAAATACGGGTATTTAAGGAAATTACGGCTGAGGGGGGGAAAGGGAAAAAAGAGGAAATATGGGACAAGATTTCGTCATGGCTAAAAAAGCTCCAAAAGAACAAAAGCCTGTCCGCTCTAACATTTGAACTGCAGATGTATGCAAACCGTAATTCTTCCTTCAGAAAAAAATTTGATGCTGCCAAAACAAAACGAATGCAGGAGCTTGCCGAAGGACTAAAGACCTTGTTTGCCTTTCACGGCCTTGAACCGAAAATTGATTTCTTTCAAATGGCGATCGGTTTTGCCGCGTTGTGGGACGGTTTTTCCATTCAAGGGACAGTGCCCGGAGCAAAATCTGTCGATCAGGTGATTTTGGTTTTCCTTAAAGCGTTATTGGACAACGCGACACTCTCCAAAACGATCAAAAGAGCCAGCTAAATCTTGAGGAGCTTACCCATGACTATCCCCACACACCTCTCTGGCAAGGCAACCAGATATCTCATTATCGGCTTCGCGCTTATCGTGGCGCTTGGCGGATGCGAGAAGAAAGAACAGGCGGAAGACATTCGCCCTGTGCGCTCTGTGGTTATCGAAAAGCACGAGGTCGGCGACCCGATTGTCCTGACAGGTCAACTGCACGCCCGCGATGAAACCAGTCTGGCCTTTCGTCTTTCCGGAAAGCTGATCGAGAGGCCGGTCAATGTCGGCGATACGGTCAAAGCCGGTCAGACCGTCGCTGTGCTCGATTCCGAAACCGAGAAAAACGCGCGAAACGCGGCGCAAGCGGACTACGTCGCGGCGCAAGCGGTTCTTGAGCAGGCTCAAGCGGCTGAAAAACGCCTTGGCGATTTGCTCAAAGAGAAAGCCGTTTCCAGGGCAGAATATGAAGCGGCTTTGCGCCAGCTTAAAACGGCTCAGGCGCAAGTCGATGCCGCCAAGGCGAAATTAAGTTCTGAGGAAGACCAACTGGGTTACACGGAACTAAAGGCGGAGGCCGATGGGGTTATTACCGCAAAAGGCGCGGAACCCGGCGAAGTCGTGCGCGCCGGTCAGATGATTCTTCTTCTGGCGCGGCAAGACGGCCGCGACGCCGTTTTTGACATGCCCGCGCAAGTCATTCGCGATGGCATGTCCACGCAACAAGAGGTCGAGACTTGGCTAGCCGACAATCCGGAAATCAAAACGTCCGGACAAATACGCGAGGTATCGCCGCAGGCAGATTCGGCTACACGCACATATCAGGTCAAAGTCGGGCTTAAAGATGTGCCCTCCGGCATGTTTCTCGGCTCGACGGTAGTTGGGCGTCTGATCTTGCAGGCCAACTTGCAAATCGAAATTCCTTCTTCGGCGCTCGCAATGTCGCAAGGAAAGCCCGCCGTTTGGATCGTGGATACGAATGACCAAACCGTTCATATGAAGCCCGTTACCGTCGCGCAGTACACACAGGATTCCGTCGTCGTTGCGGAAGGGTTAAAAACGGGAGAACGGGTCGTAACGGCAGGCGCGCAGGCTCTTCACGAAGGGCAAAAGGTCAAATTGCTGGAGGCCGCGCAATGACTTCCCTCAATCTTTCCGAATGGGCAATCCGCCACAAAGCGCTCGTTATCTATTTTATGCTGATGGGCATTGTGGCTGGCGTTGGGGCCTATCTTAACCTTGGGCGCAACGAAGACCCGGAGTTCACCATTAAAACGATGGTTGTGCAGACCGTCTGGCCGGGCGCCACGCAGGATGAAATGATGCGGCAAGTGACGGATCGCATCGAAAAGAAACTTCAGGAGACGCCTTATCTGGATTATCTAAAAAGCTATACGGTCGCGGGGAAATCGACCGTTTTCGTGACCCTGCGCGGTGAGATTCACAAAAAGGAAGTGCCGGACGTTTGGTATCAGGTTCGCAAGAAAGTCGGGGATATCAAACAAAATCTTCCGCAAGGCGTCGCAGGTCCTTTCTTCAACGACGAATTCGGCGACACCTACGGCATCATCTACGCGTTTACGGCGGACGGTTTCACGCACAGGGAATTGCGCGATTACGTCGAAAAGGCCCGTTCGCGAATACTCGAAGTTCCTGACGTTTCGAAGGTCGAAATTCTCGGCGCGCAGGACGAGCGTATTTATGTCGAGTTTTCAACGCATCGTTTGGCTCAAATGGGGTTGGACAAACTGGCTCTGCTTAAGGCCCTCGCCGAGCAAAACGCCGTCATTCCGTCAGGAGACATCCAGACGAAGAACGAAAAAATCCTCGTTCAGGTATCTGGAAAAATACGATCCGAAGCGGATTTGAAGCAAATCAATTTCTCGGTCGGATCGCGCCTTCTGCGGCTCAGCGACATTGCGACGATCAAGCGCGGTTACGCCGATCCACCGCAGCCGATTTTCCGCGTGAACGGAAAGGACGCCATTGGCCTCGCGACCGCCATGCGTCAGGGCGGCGATATTCTTGCGCTTGAGAAAAACCTGAGCGCGGCCTTCGCCCAAATCAAGGCGGATCTGCCCATCGGGATCGAAACGCATCTTGTCGCCAACCAACCGCATGTCGTTCATGAAGCCGTAAACGATTTCATGGAAGCGCTGTGGGAGGCCATTGCCATCGTTCTCGGCATCAGCTTTTTAAGTTTGGGCATGCGACCCGGTATGGTTGTCGCCTGTTCGATCCCCCTCGTTCTGGCTTTTGTTTTTGTTACGATGCAAATGTTTGGGATAGATCTGCAGCGCATTTCTCTCGGCGCGTTAATCATCGCCTTGGGTCTGCTCGTCGATGACGCCATGATAACCGTCGAAAGCATGGTCACAAAACTTGAAGAAGGATGGAGCACGACGAAAGCCGCGACTTTCGCTTATACCTCAACCGCCTTTCCGATGTTGACCGGCACATTGGTCACGATGTTCGGCTTTGTTCCGGTCGGCTTCGCTAAAAGTTCGGCGGGCGAATACACGTTTTCTTTGTTCGCTGTCGTCGCCATCGCCTTGCTTCTTTCGTGGTTTGTCGCCGTGATCTTCGCGCCCGTTGTCGGGACGATGCTCCTGAAGACAAAAAAACACGAAAAGCACGAAGACGGCGGGAAAGTTATGGGCAAGTTCAGGCGATTACTGATTTTCAGTATGCGCCACCCAAAAACGACTCTGGCGATCACTTTTGGCCTGTTCGGCCTGTCCCTCGCGCTCCTTCCGCTCGTGCCGAACCAGTTCTTCCCGTCATCGGATCGCCCCGAACTCATCGTCGATATGAATCTTACGCAAGGATCGTCGATCTATGCCACGGACACGGCGGCCAAAAAGCTTGACGCAATTCTGAAAGACGACACGGACATCGACCATTGGAGTTCCTACGTCGGCCAAGGCGCTATTCGTTTTTATCTGCCGCTTGATGTGCAACTGCAAAACGATTTCTTCACGGAAACGGTCATCGTCACGAAAAGCCTTGAAGCGCGGGAGCGGGTTCACAAGCGTCTCGAAACGACGTTGAAAGGGCAATTTCCAGAGACTGTTAGCCGCATCTATCCGCTTGAACTCGGCCCGCCCGTCGGATGGCCCGTTCAATACCGCGTCAGCGGCTACGATCCGGTCAAAGTTCGTGAATACGGCTACAAAGTCGCGCAAGCCATGGGGGAAAGTCCCGACGTTCAAAAAGTCAACTTCAACTGGATGGAGCCGGTTCGTAAGCTGCGCATCAAGGTCAATCAGGATCAAGCCAGAATCCTTGGCATGAGTTCAGCCACCGTTGCGCAGTCGATCTATGCCGTCATTTCCGGCATAACGGCCACGCAGGTACGGGACGATATTTATCTGGTGGATGTCGTCGTAAGGTCTCAAGACACCGAGCGCATGTCGCTTGACACCATTCGCGGGCTCGAAGTTCCCTTGCCGAACGGCAAGTCGGTTCCATTGACCGAACTTGCTTCCGTCGATTACGAGCAAGCCTTGCCGTTGATCTGGCGGCGCGATCGGCTTCCGACGTTGACGGTTCAAGGCGATGTGACGCAAGGCGTTATGCCTGCCACGGCTGTCGATCACTTAAAAAACAAGATCGAGGAAATACGAAAAGAATTGCCCCCCGGCTACAAGATCGTCGATGGTGGTTCTGTTGAGGAAAGCGCAAAATCCCAAGCCTCGGTCGCCGCCGTCTTTCCGCTCATGTTCATCCTGATGATGACCGTCTTGATGATCCAGATGCAGAACTTTAGTCACCTGTTTTTGGTGATGAGCGTGGCGCCGCTCGGGGTCATAGGCGTAGTCGCAGGGTTGCTTATTACCGGCCAGCCCATGGGGTTTGTCGCGCTCCTCGGCGTCGTGGCGCTGATCGGCATGATCGTGCGCAACTCCGTCATCCTCGTGCATCAAATCGAGGAGGAGAAAAAGGATGGGCGCAATAAGTGGGACGCCGTTATCGAAGCAACCCTGCTTCGTTTCCGCCCGATCATGCTTACGGCAGCCGCCGCCATCCTTGGCATGATTCCCATTGCGCCGACCGTTTTCTGGGGCCCAATGGCGACCGCCATTATGGGCGGCTTGGCCGTCGCGACCGCGCTTACGCTGATTTTCCTTCCCTCGCTTTACATCACTTGGTTCAAGATCAAAGAAGAATCACCAAATCAGACCATTGAGGTTCAGCCATGAACAGCCGCATTATTCTAGCTCCCGCTCTTGCCCTTCTTCTTTCCGGCTGCGCGTGGCTTGCCCCGGACTATCAGCGCCCTGCGCTCGATATGCCCGAAAAATGGACGGCGGAAAAACAAGGCGAGGTTCAAAAGGAAGCGTTGAAAGACTGGTGGAAGGAATATCGCGATCCTGCGTTGGAAAAATTGATCGAAGAGGCTCTGGCCAACAACGGCGATCTTTCGATCGCCGCAGCGCGCGTGCAGGAAGCGCAGGCGCAGTACAATTACGCGTTCGGCAACCAGTTTCCTCTGCTGGCCGCAACGGGCCTTGCCTCGCGTTCCGCCCTTGATTTCCAAAACAGCCCTCTATTGAGCGACAAGCCGGGAAATATGGCCTTCTTTGGCGGCATGCTGTCTTATGAGCTTGATCTTTGGGGAAAATTGGCAAGCGCGAGTCAGGAAGGCAAAGCGGTTTTTCAGGCAACCAGTTATAATCAAGATGCTGCAAGGCTCTCCATCGCTTCCGCGACGGCTCAGCTTTATTTCAGCATTCTCGCGCTTGATGCGGATATCAGGATTACGCAGGACACCATCCGTTCACGCGAAGAATCTTATGGTCTTATTAAAAAACAATATGAACACGAAGCCGCAAACGAGCTTGTCCTGCGGCAATCCGAAGCGGAAATGGAAGGAACGCATGCCCAGCTTCCCAAATTGCTGGAGCAAAAGGACAAGGCGGAAAGCGCCCTATCCGTTTTGCTTGGCCGCTCGCCAAAAGACATCATCGAAGGTCGCATTGAGCGTGGGAACGACATAAACGCTCTGCCCGTTCCGCCCGCCACGCCGAACAACTTGCCTTCAAGCCTGCTGGAACGCAGGCCGGATATTGCGGCTTCCGAAGAAATGCTCATCGCCAGCAATTTCAACATCGGCGTTGCGCGCGCCGCGTATTTCCCGACTATCTCGCTTTCCAACCTGCTGGGCGTATCAAATATCGACGTCGCAAACCTTTACAACGGCACAATGCGCGCATGGTCGATGGGCGCGACGCTCGCCGGCCCCGTCATCGACTTCGGCAGAACCGACAGCGGTGTCGATATGGCGCTTGCAAAAAATCAAGAACTTCTGGCCTCCTATAAAAACGCCGTTTGTTCGGCCTTTAAAGACGTAAAAGACGCTCTTTCCAGTCAGACCCATTCGCAAAGCGAAGAACAGGCACAATCAAAAGAGGAAAAGGCAGTCAGGGAAGCCCTGCGCCTCGCCAACCTGCGCTATACATCCGGCTATTCAAGCTACATCGAAGTGCTGGACGCCGAGCGCAACCTTTACAGCGCCCAGATCGCCCTCATCGCCGCAAAACTGAACCGACTTAACGCCTCGGTCAGTCTCTACAAAGCGTTGGGCGGCGGATGGACAAAAACCATCTTTGAATAATCAACCGCTCACAATCACGGCTCCGGTTTCCCGTGCGCCAAGGCGCCCCGAATGGCTTTGTGCGTCCGCAGCATCGACCGCCCGATCATACCGAGCATGATGGTGCGGTTAAGTGACGGAGCGCTCTTATCGAGCGACATCGGACAGAAATAATATGGCGGGGCTTCTTCCAGCCCTCAGGGACTCATGCCCCCGATCCGATCATGTTAAATCATAGCGCTAAGAGGGATCGATGGTGCCATTATAGGAATCGGACGCCCGTGTAGACGCGCGCGACGTATGCCGAGACGCCCAAGGAAATGTTTGTGGAGACGCGTTTCTTGAGCGCCGCGACACGGGGGATTTAAGGCCCAATTCCTTTTCCATCTCTCGGCAGACTTGTTTGGATTTGTTCCAATGCATCCCGGGCCAGATGGGACGGCCTGTCCGAAGGCTCACGCGGTTCCACATGACGTGAAAATGCTGCCGCCCGTCTTTGATGTGTTCGACGATCACGCGCTGATGGTCGCCATCTTTGTAGCCGTATTTCTCCTCGGCCCGCTTAACGATTATTAACACTTGCTCATCCGTCAGCCGTTCGCCCTTGAGCGGATTGATGCTGACATGATGGATGGGCATTATGGCCCTTGTCGCGCTTGCTACCGCCCACATGTTATGAAAGGCCTGATCCAGATTCTTGGCGCCCGGATCGCTTATCTCGACAAGGCGCATCTTTTCGTTCCTGCCCTGATCCTTGAGATAGTCGGCGGCGGCTCTGTAGCCGCCGCGCACATGGCTCTTGATAATCATGGCGCGGGTTCCTCGGTTCCGCGTGACAAGGCTTTCCTGACGGAACCAAGGGCCCTTACCAAGGGCGCATAAATAACATGAATCATGAAGGCGCCTTCTTGCGGCGTCGTTTTTCCTTCGTTCAAACGCTTGGCGATCTGGTTCAGGTTATTACCCTGCGCCGTTAACTCCCGATAAACCATAAGCAGGGTTTGCCGTAATCCCTGATCCATCGGCGGCTTGTAATGCGACCCGAGAGAAGCCGCGCGAATATACTCGTTGACCGACAAAGACGAGGCTTTTGCGTTTGCGATATCATATCGCGAAAACGGAAATCGCAAACGTCTTGCTCGCGGAGCTTAGCCCCGGCGACGTTCAGACTTTTGTCGAGCATCTTGAAAAGAACCTGAGCACGGAGATGGCGCGAAAGATTTATCATACACTTTCGACGGGCCTCAAATATTGCCGCAAGCATCAATGGCTGCGCCATGTTCCGACCGAGGACATACGGATTGAATCCCGTGGCCGCGAAAGCAGCGGCAAGGTTGGGATTCCAAGCAAGGCGGAAATCGGTGCGCTTTTGAAAGCAGCCGATCAGGATATAAGGGGGATCGACGGCGCTGTCATCCGCGTTATGGCTTTTTGCGGCTTGCGGCCTTCGGAAATGCGCGGTCTTACGCGCCCCCTGCTCCACTTTGATAATGAACCAGCCATGCTGGAAGTCGCGCAACGGGCGGATGTTTATTGCAAGATCGGCAAGCCGAAATCACGCGCGGGCTATCGCAAGATACCGATTGGGCCGGATACCGTTAAGGCGCTAAAAAGAGCCATGCTGGCGCGTCAAGCGGGACGCTATGGCCTTGTCTTCCCGAACGAGTATGGCGGCGTCATGAGCTATTACAATTTTGCTCACAGAAGATGGCCACAGCTTATGAAACGCGCCGGTTTGGCGAAGATCGAAATCGTGACGTATAAAAGTTCGCCGGACAGGAAAGTCAAAAAGATCGTTCCGAATTTCACGCCCTATGCCCTGCGCCACGTCGCGGCGAGCCTATGGATCGAAATGGGCCTTGCTCCAAAACGCATTCAGGAACTCATGGGCCACACGAGCCTTAAGATGACGATGGATACATACGGGCATCTTTGGTCAAACCCGGAGGCCGACAAGCGCATAGCAGCAGAGATTGAACGGGCAGTTGGTTAGGTTGGTTGACTTTCTTATTCCGAATACCAAGCCCAATAAAGCCTCTATTCCCAATTTTGACAATTTGATTATCTTTCCTTATCGAACAGATCCCGATCATTACCTCGAAACTGATTTTCAAGAACCTCAGTAACCTTTGAGATAAGATAATTCTCGGCGATAAGCTCGTTATCATAGCCGTAACTGTGTTCAATAATTACGTCACACCGAAGAGCATCTCCGGGGCGGACATCAATGTTTCTTTTTTGAAAAGCCGTCAGCCACGCTGTATCTTCAATCTTTGCAGATATTGCTTTTTTTCCATGACGCAAATCCCATTTTGTATTTCCCAGATAATCAGGTTTTTTAACGGCAAGGATCATTGGTGCAGGCGGAAACCGGACTGTCTCTTTTGTGATAAGGTCGGAAAGTGTCTCCGCCGTCAACGGAACATCCAGATCAAAATCCACCTTTCCGTTTTCTTCGGAAATGTAGCTGATCCCATCACCTTCAATCAAATATGACTTAGCCCTTTCGATTTCCTTTGTTGACTCGAGAAGGTCTTGGATTGATGGAGGCTTATAATCTGGAAGATATTTAACATTCGTTTCTGCGGCAATCGATTGCAGTCTCTTGGTTAAATCAACTACGGTATCTCTTTTTTCAGTGTTGTTTACCCACGAGATATAAGCGTACTTGGCCTTAACAAGGTAATCTCCTACGATCTTTTTCCATTCCATCGACTTAAGCGCTTGGTCATCCGAAGATTCAAGAATATTCTTGAGCCAAATCTTGAGCGACCCGACTTCGATGTCCTCTAATACAAGAAGCGGCTTAATATTGCCATCAACGGTATCACATAAGGTCCTATCAAGCTTTTGTAGTCCACGAATCATTGCATCCGCAGCTTGAAATACGCGCTGAGGATTTCCTTCTCCCTTTTTGAAGGAGATATAAATTGCAAAATCTGCATCCTTCGGTGGATGAGGAGCGTCAGAAGACACGCGTATTTTTCCCTTTTTGACCATAGTGAACTCTTCGTTGGCGTGGGTTAACATCTAATTAAGCTCACCATATCGCCTTAAAATATCCAATAATCACTATCTGGTGCAAAGCAAACGTGATGAGTGTTGCGGGAGAAAGCCCCATTTTCAATCTGTGCCACAAAGACAAGCATCTGGTCACCAATGACAATTTTTTCCGCTCAAAATCCCATGCTGCATTGCCGGATTTTTTCCGCTCAATTTCCGCTCGGAAGAATACGGAGCATTCGGAAGAGGTCGGAAAATGGCGGAAAAGCTCGGTTTTTATTGGAAGGCAGAAAAGCACAAAAAAAGCGGCCCAAAAGCCGCTATTTTTTCGAATTAATGTTATATTTCATGTAGTTGATAGTGGTAGCAGCGGAGGGATTTGAACCCCCGACCAAGGGATTATGATAGACCACAAAAGATCGGTATTCCAAAGGCTTAAATTGGAATTCTGCCAATTTTCTGCCATCCCTCTATCGGTTTTTGGCTCGACGCTAACATTGATTTAACGTCCATTATGATATACATTAATCGCCATACAGGCCATTAAAGTGGACATTAAAAAATGAAACCTAATGCCCCATCTCTCGATCTTCCGCTGCCCGTGGGTCGCGCCCTGCGCAAACTAGGGCAGGATATTCGTGATGCGCGCCTGCGTCGCCGCATTCCTGTTACCGTCATGGCCGCGCGCGCAGGACTGAGTCGCATGACGCTTAATAAAATTGAGAGAGGCGAGCCTAGCACTTCCTTTGGTTCCTACGCATCCGTTCTTTTTGTCCTTGGGCTTGAGGAACGGATAGCCGATCTGGCCGATATAAAAAACGATGAGTTGGGGCTGCGTCTGGAAGAGGAGCGCCTTCCCCAACGCATCCGGCATTCGTCAAAACAAAAGGCTAAATGACATGGATAAAGAAATTTTCGTTTATGTTGATCTTGATGGAACGCCGCATCTCACTGGTCATCTGTGGGCACACACGCGCAAGGGCAAAGAAAGCGCGACGTTTGAATATGACAGAACGTGGCTGTCGAATCCGAACCGATTTTCCTTCGATCCTCTTTTGACTCTTGCCCCCGGGTCTTTCCACACGACTGCCGACAAGGCTTTGTTCGGAGCGCTGGGCGATTCCGCCCCCGACCGTTGGGGGCGTGTTCTCATGCGCCGCGCCGAGCGGCGTCGCGCGGAACAGGCAGGTGAAACGGCGCGTACTCTACAAGAGATTGATTACCTTCTCATGGTTAATGATGAAGCGCGCCAAGGCGCTTTGCGTTTTTCTGACCGCGAAGACGGCTCGTTTCTGGCGGCGCAAGACGCCGCTAAAATCCCGCCGTTGATTGGACTTCCGCGACTACTCTCCGCCGCTGAGCATGTGGCAGATGACACGGACTCTGGCGAAGATTTGCGCCTCCTGCTTGCCCCCGGATCATCGCTTGGCGGCGCACGCCCCAAAGCCTCCGTGCGCGACAAAGACGGGCATCTTTGCATCGCGAAATTTCCGCACAAGGATGATGAAATCAACACCGTTCTGTGGGAAGCCGTCGCGCTGACGCTGGCCGAAAAGGCTGGGATCGAAGTTCCTTCGTGGCGCATCGAGACAATTTTAGGAAAACCCGTTCTCTTATTGCGCCGTTTCGATCGCATCAAAAACACGCGCATTCCCTTTCTTTCCGCCATGAGCATGCTGAGCGCGAAAGATAACGAAATGCATAGTTATCTGGAAATCGCGGACGCGCTGCGCCGATACGGCTCGGCGGCGAAAGAAGATCAGCAAGCCCTGTGGCGGCGCATCGTATTCAACATTCTGATCGCCAACACCGACGATCATCTGCGCAATCATGCGTTTCTCTATGCCGGGTCGAACGGCTGGCGGCTGTCCCCAGCCTATGATCTCAACCCCGTACCGACGGACATCAAACCGCGCATCCTATCCACCGCGATCACCGAAGACGACGCCACCGGAGACATCGACCTTGCATTGCAGGTCGCCTCCCATTTTGGCTTGAACGCAAAAAATGCCAAGGCCACAATCGATGAAGTAAAAACGGCTCTTGCTTCATGGCGCAACATTGCCGCCAAGCTCGGCCTCTCTGCGCGTGAAATCGACCGCATGAAATCGGCTTTTCTGGATGGATAGCGAAGACATCCGTATTGTTGAGCTTGAGCAACGTTTGCACGCACTGGAAGACGAGAAGCGCCGTTTGGAGGCGGAGATTCATGCCCTGCGGCTACATTCTCAACAAAAGCGGCAGGAATCCATTGCAAGAAACGTCTCCGTTTCTCTCGACCCCATCACGCCCGTCAGGATTAAGTTGTTTCTGAGCCTATTCCGTGGGCGTCCTGATGTTTTTCCAAAACGCTGGGACAACGCAAAAACTGGAAGGTCAGGATATTCCCCCACCTGTGGGAACGAATGGGCAAAAGGCGTTTGCAATAAACCCCGCATCCCTTGCAGCGCATGCTCGCATCAGGCATGGCTACCTGTGACGGAAGAAGTCATCCGCAAACATCTGTGCGGCGATACGAGCGGCTGGCAACCGCGCGATTATACCATCGGCGTCTATCCGATGCTGAAAGACGAAACCTGTTGGTTTTTGGCAGTCGATTTCGACAAAGAAAACTGGCAACGAGACGTTGCTGCTTTTGCGGCAACCTGCCGCAAGAAGAATGTGCCCGTCGCCGTGGAACGCTCGCGTTCCGGCAATGGCGCTCACGCATGGATTTTCTTCGCGCAAG